>Ga0208693_1000002_pt1 | contig 436002 bp, 369 predicted proteins | sample AD_UKC071_MetaG_FD_184438 | JGI IMG/M metagenome (GOLD analysis project Ga0208693, IMG submission 184438) | Active sludge microbial communities of municipal wastewater-treating anaerobic digesters from USA - AD_UKC071_MetaG (SPAdes) (version 2) | ecosystem: Engineered > Bioreactor > Anaerobic... | reverse complement strand
GCCATAGCGGCAGGGCAACTCCTGTACCCATCCCGAACACAGAAGATAAGCCTGCCCACGTTCCTGACTGTACTGAAGTGCGCGAGCCTTCGGGAACTCAGGATCGCTGCCATGCTCACCCTATATCACTCTAATCTTTTCTAAAACTGGTCTTTTTAAACTGATTTTCTTAAAATCTGATTTCCTTAAAGTTTTTCTCTCTTCTCTAAGTCCTTTTTATTTCAGTTTTAAATAAAAATAAAAAAAGGAAAAATAAACAACGTTGATGACTTTAAGCCAGATCAAACCGGTCCAGCATCATGACCTTATCCCAGACTTTTATAAAGTCCCGTACAAATTTCTCGGTGGCATCTTCACATGCGTATACTTCAGCCACTGCTCGAAGCTCAGAGTGTGCTCCGAAGATAAGGTCTACCCGAGTGCCGGTCCATTTGAGTTCGCTGGTTTTTCGATCTCGTCCCTCATACACTCCTTCTTCTTTAGGGGATGGCTTCCATTCTGTGCTCATGTCAAGCAGATTCACGAAGAAATCATTTGTGAGTGATTCAGGCCTGTCAGTGAAGACCCCGTGCTTTGATTTTTTATAGTTGGCATTTAGTACACGCATTCCCCCAACGAGAACTGTCATCTCAGGAACAGACAAGGTCAGTAATTGTGCCTTGTCCACCAGCATTTCTTCGGGCTTAAGGGAGCATGGGCCTTTTTGATAGTTACGGAAGCCGTCAGCGAAGGGTTCAAGCACGGCAAAGGTGTTTACATCGGTCTGCTCCTGCAAAGCGTCCATCCGTCCAGGTGTGAAAGGCACTTTAACATCATGACCAGCATTTCTTGCTGCCTGTTCAACACCTGCACAGCCACCTAAAACAATAAGATCAGCTAGAGAGACTTTTTTACCATTGGACTGGGATTGGTTGAATTCATTCTGGATATCACTGAGAATTTTCAGTATTCTGGCTAATTTGTCGGGTTCGTTGACTTCCCAATCCTTCTGAGGTGCTAGGCGAATTCGGGCACCATTAGCGCCGCCTCGCTTGTCAGAGTCACGATAGGTAGATGCTGAGGCCCAGGCAATTGAGACCAGATCTGACACTGAAAGGCCAGAATTCAATATCTTACCTTTAAGGGCTTTTATATCTTCTTCATCGATTAGTTCATGATCAACTTTAGGGATTGGATCCTGCCAGATGAGATCCTCCTCCGGTACCTCCGGACCGAGGTAACGTGTTTTGGGTCCCATATCTCGGTGGGTCAGCTTAAACCATGCACGGGCGAACGCGTCGGCAAATTCATCGGGATTTTCTAGGTAACGCCGTGCGATCTTTCCATAGATAGGATCGTAACGTAAAGCGAGATCAGTGGTGAGCATGCCTGGTAAACGCCGCTTTGATGGATCGTGGGGGTCAGGCACGGTAACGGCTTTTGCCTCATCTTTTGGCTTCCACTGATAGGCTCCGGCTGGGCTTTTAGTAAGCTCCCATTCATTTTCGAATAATATCCGGAGGAAGTTGTTGTCCCACCTTGTTGGTGTGTTGGTCCAGATTACTTCAGGGCCTCCAGTAATAGTGTCGTTGCCTTTACCAGTACCGTAAGTACTTATCCAGCCAAGTCCCTGCTGTTCTATAGGGGCTGCTTCTGGTTCTGGTCCCACATACTTTGGGTCGCCAGCACCATGTGTTTTACCAAATGCATGGCCACCTGCAATAAGGGCTACTGTTTCTTCATCGTTCATTCCCATCCGACTAAAACTCTCCCGGATATCCTTCGCCGCAGCTATGGGGTCTGGTTTGCCGTGCGGACCTTCCGGATTTACATAAATTAAACCCATCTCAAGAGCGGCGAGTGACCCCTCGAGTTTATCACTACTGCGTTCTCCTCCAAGCCATTCACTCTCAGGACCCCAATATATATCCTTCTCTGGTTCCCAGACGTCCTCACGCCCCCCACCGAAACCGAAGGTCTTAAAACCCATGGATTCCAAGGCGACATTACCTGCAAGGATCATGAGATCAGCCCAGGAAATTTTTCGACCATACTTTTGCTTGATAGGCCAGAGTAGTCGGCGGGCTCTGTCGAGGTTAGCGTTGTCGGGCCAACTAGCGAGGGGCGGGAAACGTTGGGTACCGCTGCTTGCACCACCACGGCCGTCACTGATACGGTACGTACCGGCGCTGTGCCATGCCATACGGATAATTAAAGGTCCATAATGACCAAAGTCTGCCGGCCACCAATCCTGTGAATTTGTCATCATTTCGCGCAGGTCCTTTTTCAAGGCTTCGTAGTCAAGACTCTTAAATTCTTCAGCGTAGTTGAAATCGCCACCCATAGGATTGGACTTCGAGCAATGTTGGCGCAGTATGTCTAAATTTAGTCTATCTGGCCACCAGTCCTCGATTGTAAGCCCTCTCCTTCTAGGTTTATTGCTATTTTCGTCCATGATTACTCCCACCTTTCAAGTTTTTATTTAAATTTTAAGAAAACTTTTTTATTTATTCTTATTTAATGTTACCGAGAGAATTTTGCAGCCTATATCAGCATATGGCTTCTCCATATCCTCTAACTGCTGGTAGAGTAATATTTCTAAAAAAAGGTAATATAGTTAAATATGATTTATATGCAATATCTTAACGGTTTTGATGCCCTAAAGAGTTCCCATTATAGTTGATTTTATTTTTTGAATGTTTTTGGTCCCCATAAGAACACCACGATAATAGCCGTAATAGCAATGAGCCCATAGCCAATAGCCCCGTCGTACAGCTGGAAGACTGAACGACTACCGGGAAATATGCTCCTTCCGGTATTGGTCACGGCATGAAAGAGTATGGTTGCAAAGACGCTTTTTCCAGTGTTATTATAAAGCCAGACGGTCAGAATCCGGAAACTAACGGCCAGTATAAATCCTCCCCATATAAACAATCCCAGAGACATGCCCATTGAAAGCATGGATGGGAAATGCCATACACCATGGATCAACCCAATGATGAGACTGGCTGTCAGTGCAGTGTATCGGGCCTGCATAGGATCGGTGACATATCCCGAATAACCAAGCTCTTCACCTGCGGCGGCTAAAAAGAATGCAATAAAGATGAGTGGTGTCAGAAGTGGCGGGTTCCAGACAGTTGGTACTGGTAGCCCGACTAGAAGCATTATCACGTAGGTCAGCACGTAAATAAACGGCATCAAGAAAATGATGGGGACATACCAGATCTTTTTCGTGATCCTCTTATAATCGAAGATTCTTCTCAAGAGATTCTTTACCCCTAAAAGTTTCTCTTCCCGGTATACAAGGATGGATGCCGCTACCATTGGAGAAAATGTGGCAACAATATCTGTCGCGGGAAGATTATCCACCGGGAGCTTCATCGGATAAATGATATTAAGCACCCAAAGTGGAATAGAAAGAGAGTAAACCAATATAAAAAATAGAAGTGGCGACCTCTTTGATGTGCTGTTGTTCACGACTAGTAGTCCTCTTGATGGATGGGAGAGCCTATCTGAAAAGCACTATGGTTTATCTATACTTTTAATTGAAGTATGCATTATTAGAACGGATCCAGATACTGTAGATCTATGTAACTTTTACATATGCTATCTTATACAATGCATACTTCAATTGTTTATTTTTTGGATAGCTCCTAAGTAGATTAATATATTTCTTAAGCCTCTCCATGGACAAACGGCTTCTGAGAGATATTCTAAGCGCGTTGGAGATTGCTTATTTTTAATATAGCTTTTACAAATGGCTCATTCATATTTTAAAAGGGTAGATGCAGTAGCATCCGCCCTTACTCGTAGATCTGCTGTGCCAGATAGTTCTGGACACCTATCTGGTTGATCTGGTCCATTTGGGCTTCAATCCAGTCGATATGCTCGGTTTCTTCCTTAAGGATTGATTCTAGAAGCACTTTGGTGTCATTATCTCCCAGATCTGCCGCTAGACGGATGGCTTGGTTATAGCCTTTAATAGCTCCCTCCTCTGCCCAGTGGTCATGCTCATGCATTTTTGGTACCTGATCACCGATACGAATTTCGCTCAAATTGCTAACTATGGGCCTCCCTTCAAGGAAGAGAATGCGCTCAATCAGCTTCTCTGCATGCTTCATCTCGGTAATAGCTCGCTTCTCGATTACTTCTCCAAGCCGTTCGTAATTCCAGTTTTCACACATTTCAGCATGGAGAAAGTACTGGTTGATAGCTGCCAATTCTTCTGCCAGACGAGCATTCAGACAATCAATTAGTTTCTGGTCTCCTTTCAAAGATATACCCCCTTACAAAAGAAATTACGGTTTCTATATTTATACTTAAACTTCATAATAAGTTTTGCGCATTTGTCCCGCTCTTGGGAACACCACTAATTCATTTTTTAATTAAAGTATCTCAGCCTATCTAGAACCCATTTCATTCTTAAGCATTAAAAGTTCCCGGCCTCCTCACAATATTATGCGGTACATACTATATAAGCAAACCGAATATAAATAGGCTATCTGTTAATAAAATATGGCTTGTTGAATTATAAAAACTCCAATATAATGCCAAACTTCAGTTTCCAGAAGCTAAAAGCACAGACCGGTCTTCTTTAAATATTAAAACAATTTGATAATTAACTATTTTTCTAGAGTTTGAATTCTTCAAATATTATAAAAATAGTATAAAATTGTTAAATATCATGAAGTCTGTAATTATTATAGGGGATATAATATGACTGATGGGAATAACATCAATCCAGAGGGCGAGAGTAGGTTCAGATATAGACTTGGTAAATGGCTTCTAATGAGAGACGAGTGTGTCTTCACACATGTGATAGATCAGAACCTTGACGATGACTCCACACGCCAGCACTTAATCGGATCAATTAACAACTGGGTAAACAGAGACGAAGAAATTTTAATGCAGGAGTTTGTTTCTGAAATGTGCGAATTTATCAAGGACGAAAACAAAGACCTTTACTATCGCTTAATGGAGAAATGTGCTTTAAAAGGTATAAGTGTAGGCGATGGTATATTTGAAGCCTTGAGCATGTGCCAGTGTGAAGAAGCAATAACAAATCCGGAATGTAAGACAGCTGATGACACGTCTGGTTTATAACATTTCCAGCCTGCTTTTTAGCTCTCTTGCGTCTAATTTATTTTTTGTACTTTAGATTTGGGTTTAACGGTGCTTGTGCTCGATTGTACTTTGTTTCTTCGTTCATCTACCGCATAATCCGGTTAACCCAATCCTTATTTATCAAAGATGAGCTCAATGAACTTTAACCATTCCAATTTGCTGCAGTTCCTAACTACTTGTTTATCCTGAAAACAGAATTTTATTTTTTGATAAATTTATTTAAATAAAAATCAAGCGTATAATTACAGGGGGGTAACTTATGGATTACATCGAAACCTGGAAAGAGGTTATGCAAAGACCGTCTGATTTTTACAGGAGAATGCCACAAAGCGGGGGATATGCTGATCCACTTACCTTTGCAGCAATTAGTCTCATCATATATGCGCTTTTAACCGCACTTTTAACCGTACTCTTTGGTCGTCAGATGTATATGGAAGGCATGTACGGCGGCATGTACGATGGTATGTATGGTGAGGTTAGAGGGTTGGGGTTTTTCGCGATACTTATGAGTGTGATAATCACACCTGTTATAGGTATTATTTCTCTCTTTATTGAAGCTGCAATACTCTTTGTTATTTATAAAGTGCTTGGAGGTTCGGGAAGTTACGAAGGTACTGTAAGATTCATATCTTATGCAACTGCTGTGCTGGTACTTTCCTGGATTCCTGTTATTGGCTGGATCTTCGGGATTTATGGAATATATCTCTACATTGTAGGGGGCATGCATGTACATGATGTAAGCATGTTAAGATCCGCAATAGCTGTATTCCTGCCCATCTTACTGGTGATCTTGCTTATGATCATTGTTGTTATAGCAGGAATATTTGCTTTCTCAGGATTAGTTCCTCTCCGGGCTATTTTTTAATGGAGTCATTCTTTTATAGAAAAAAACTCTCTCTATTTTTTAGTGTATGGTATCCTCAAAAATTTAGGATGATATTGCCTTAAGCTAAATATTTATATATCAGAAATTCCTTTAATTGCATCAACACGAGCAATAAGATAATCAAAAGTGCCAAGATGGCGGAGCGGCTACGCAATCGCCTGCAGAGCGATTAAACTCCGGTTCGAATCCGGATCTTGGCTTTAAATAATCAATTAGTCTAAAATTATAAAACAGCTTAACTGTATTTAAATAATGCCAATTAACTGTATTTAAATAGTGCCAAGGTGGCGGAGCGGCTACGCAATCGCCTGCAGAGCGATTAAACTCCGGTTCGAATCCGGACCTTGGCTTCTTTAAAATCTCTTTTTTCAGAAACTTTATTTACTTGACTTATCTCCTTGGCTTTTTAAACCGCAAGTGTGGCATCTCTTGATCAAAACTGTTTCTGCACCCTAAGCGATATATGCCCCAGAATTCTCCTTTAATTCTCCTCCTTTAACAGAAAATTTCCTGTGTCTTTAAACTATTTTGAAGCTAGCTTCTGAGATTGAACTCTGATACTTTATCCGGGCTGGAAAAACTTGCGGGACGATACGAGATTATTTATATAAGGCTGGCATTTAGCAGGCAAAAGGGTTATCTCTATCCTAAGTCTGATGGCAAACTAATTTCAATTGGCAAACTAATTTCAATTGGCAAGCTAATTTCAATTACGAAACCATCTGCATAATTACCAGTTATCTATAACTTATCAACTTTGGATATAATGTCTATCAAACTCACGAGGTCAAATATGTTTCAAATAGGAGAAGCATTAATGGGGCAGGGAGCAGAACTTGCCCATGTTGATTTGATGATAGGAGACAAAGGAGGACCAGTAGGTCAGGCTTTTGCAAACGGTCTGACCCAACTCTCAGTCGGACATACTCCACTCCTGTCCGTTATCAGGCCCAACCTGCCACCCAAACCTTCAACTCTTATTGTCCCGAAGGTTACGGTAAAGAATATGGAACAGGCATCAAAAATTTTCGGGCCTGCCCAGACAGCGGTTGCAAAAGCAGTAGCAGATTCTGTAGAAGAAGGCATAATCTCAAAGGATCTGGTTGAAGATATTGTCATTGTAGCGAGTGTCTTTATCCATCCCGATGCCCAAGACTACAACAAGATCTACAGGTATAACTACGGAGCCACAAAGCTTGCAATCAAGCGTGCCCTTGAAGGTTTCCCGAGTATTGATACTGTTCTTGAGGAAAGCAACAAATCTACCCATGCCATTATGGGATTCAAGGTCACAAGACTCTGGGATCCGCCATATCTCCAGATTGCTTTTGACAATCCGAACCTCGAGTCTGTGCTTTCTGCCATCTCTCAGATTCCCAAGAGCGATCATGTTATAATTGAAGCAGGCACACCGCTCATTAAACGCTATGGCGTGGATGTCATTTCGAAGATCAGAGACGTCAGACCAGATGCCTTTATAGTAGCTGACCTGAAGACTTTAGACACAGGAAACCTTGAAGCAAGAATGGTTGCCGATGCTGCAGGAGATGCTATTGTAGTTTCTGCCCTTGCTCCGATCAGTACCATTGACAAGCTCATCGAGGAAGCCCATAAGACAGGCATCTATGCGGTCATGGACACGCTTAACCAGCCTGATCCGATTTCTGTCTTAAAACAGCTTAAGGTCATGCCTGATGTAATTGAACTCCATCGCGGAATAGATATCGAGAATACCGAACATGCCTGGGGTAATATCGAAGAGATTAAGAAAGTTGCTCCAAAAGCACTGGTTGCTGTTGCAGGCGGGGTCCGTCTTGACAAGGTTCCTGTAGCTCTGAGTCAGGGTGCGGATATTCTTGTGGTTGGGCGTGCGATCACCAATGCAAAAGATGTTAGAGAAGTTGCCGAACAGTTTATCATGAGTCTCAATAAGCCGGAAATTGACCAGTTCAGAGTTATGACTGACTTCTGAGCAGATTTAAGAATTTCCCGAAAAGATCACTGAATGAATACTGCTAAAAATAAAAACTTAGAGTATTTTTTGGCAGAAACCTATCAGAGAAAGCGTGAAATTTGCGCTTTCATTTCTTTTAACTTTCAGGAGGGGATTTCTTGAGTTCGCCATTCATTTTATTGAACTATAAGACTTATTTGCAGGGCACGGGGCAGGGAGCAGTGGAAATTGCAAAAGCCTGCAAAGAGGTGTCCGAAGAGTCAGGTATCGAAATAGCAGTAGCCCCCCAGCTTCCGGATATTTACAGGGTAGCTTCGGAGGTTGAAATTCCAGTTTTTTCCCAGCATCTGGATGGAATAGGAGCAGGAAGCTTCACAGGTCATGTTTTTGGAAAAGCTATAAAAGAGGCAGGAGCTGTCGGAACCCTGATAAATCACTCTGAAAGGCGTCTGACCCTTGCAGAAATCGAAGCGTCATTGAAATCTGCAAAGGAATTCGGGCTCAGGACAGTTATCTGTACTAACAATGTCCCGACAACCGCAGCCGCCGCAGCCCTTGGTCCTGATTATGTTGCAATTGAGCCTCCCGAACTTATAGGGAGCGGCATTCCAGTCTCAAAGGCTGACCCTGAAGTTGTTAGTGGTTCGGTTAAGGCAGTTGCGAAAATCGATCCCGCAGTAAAGGTGCTCTGTGGAGCTGGAATCTCAAAAGGTGAGGATCTCAGGGCAGCCCTTGACCTTGGTTCCCAGGGTGTACTGCTGGCTTCTGGAATTGTGAAAGCAGCAGACCCAAAAGCCGCACTGGAAGAACTTATAAGTCTGGTTTAAGAATTACTATTAAATTTACTTTTAAGAAAAAAAGTAGTGGAAAATAATAGGAAAATGAGCAGAAGGAATGCGGCTCCTCAGCCACATCTCCTATAATTTTTAAAGGGTTACTGGTAAGCCTCAATAAGGGGATTGACAGCTTTTGGATCTCCTATCTCAATAAGAATCAAGGCGGTTTCATCCCTGGCTCTCCGATCTGTCGTTTTCAGGTTCTCTATTAGAGGATCAACTGCCACTTCTCCCATCTCTGAGAGGGCTTTCCTGGCACTATCTCCAAACTCCCTATCTCCCAGCTTTTCCACAAGCAATTCTGCAGCTTCCTGGTTTTTGGATTTACCAAGAGCAAGAAAAGCCTGATTCCTGAGATTTGTATCCGTATTCCTGTCATTAAACACGTTCTTAAGCGTCTCCATAGCCTGAGGGTCACCTGTATTTCCCAGGGCTGCGGCTGCAGCCATCCTGACAGAAAGTCTTTCCTCTTTATCGATTAATATGTCAGTTAGAACCTCAGTCACTCCAGGACCTCCGATTTCTCCAAGGGCAAGGATAGCACTTTTTCTGACATCCTCATTAGCGTTCACGGAATCTTTTGCTCTTCCGTCTATAAGTTTTCCGCTATTCAGGACTTCTATCAGAGGTTCTCTTGCTGTTTCGCTTCCTATTTTTCCTAGTGCCAGGGCTGCACTGCTCCTTACTACAGCTCTATTGTCTCTTAACCTTTGGATAAGATCTGGTACGGCAGTTTCCTTTCCTATTTTCCCGAGAGCAATTGCAGAGTTACTCCTGACGCTATCACTCCCATCTTTCATTTGTTTTATCAGGACTTCTACTGCCCTTTCATCCCCAATTTCACCAAGCGCATATGCTGCACTGCTCTGCACCGGAGAATAGTCCCGAGTCAGAATTGGTGTTATGGAATCTATTGCTGCAGCTTCCTTTCTTTCTCCGAGAGCCATTAAAGCTGCGATCCTTATACTCCCACTGTCGCTTTTAAGAGCTTTAATAAGTTTTTCTGTTTCGCTTCCAGGTTCATCAGGCTCGAACTCCGAAAGCGCAAAAGAATCATATATACTTGAGTTCTGTTCCTCTGCCCGAAGGGCTGCTTCAAGAGAATTTGTTTCGTCGTTGTAATCCCTATCAAGAGAAATTGCAAGATTTCTTCTCATTGCTCTATCTTTCTCTTCAATAGCTTGCAAAATGTCTGCCGAAATCTCGTTTTCTGCCTGTTCTTCAGCTGTAATCTCATTTGATTCCTGGATCTTCTTAAAGCTCTCAGAAAGAACGGTCTCTGTTCTACTATCTCGGGTTTCAAGAAGTGCAAGAAGCATGTAACTGTTTACTTCGCCTGAACTCGAAATATTTGATTCGATTCTCTCAATAAGAGCATCAGCCGCAGTCTCTCCAAACCTCCCAAGCTCAGCTGCAGCACTCAATTTTGTCTCATGGTCACCGACTTCCAGCCTTTGTGTGAGATTTGTGATCCGATCTTCCCTTGAGATTCCAGTCCCAATTGGTGTGAATGTTCCGTTTCCCCCAAATTCCATAAACCTATCGCTATTTGCGATCATTGAAAAAAATATAGAAAGAGTGATAAGGACAAATAAAAGAGATACTCTCCATTTAACTCTGGACATCATATTATCTTTTTTTTATTGTTTATATCAATTTCTCCTTTTATTAAAATAGACTCCTTAGGTACAAATTTTTATCTTTACTGCTTCAAGTTTTTTTCTCTTATTCTGCACCCAAGACCGCAAAGAAGGGATATTACCTCGGCTTCAACTGAATCTGCATCACAATCTCCAAAAATCGTTATCCTGTAAGTAACTGCAAGTCTTTCCAATTCTTTGCTTTCTTTTCCAGTTTTTATCCTACTTAGTCTCTTGTTATTTATCTGAATAGGTCCTCTATAAATATCACTTATTTCACAGGCTGCAAGCTGTTTATTGGTACTTATAGCATTAAGAATAACCGCAGGTTCAGCCCCTTCAGGTATAAGGACCGGGATATCCCTTGTAAAATGCTCAAGGTTTTCTTTTCTCCATTCCCACAACTCAGATTCCGAAAGCAGGCGAAGATTTTCTAGCTTGAGTTTCAAGAATTTGTTTTTTATATGAGGGGAAGTGCCTTTTGAAACCAGCTTTTTAAGAATAACCTCGTCATGTCCTACTTTTTCTAAAATACCGACATGGGTTTTTCCGGAATAAAGATGGTAAAACCCGCATACCTTTCCGATGTATTTTAGGATGGTTTCATATTCGGTTATTCTGGAATTAATCAGTTTATCGGATCTGCGCAGGGCATGAGTCGTATCTCCGTACTGCCGAGCAGCAGCTTTCATTTTCTTCACAAAGCCTTCCTCGTCATGAGATCGCACAAGCTTTGAGAGTTCTTCACATTCCCTGATAAATGCGTCATGTACCTCGAGGACTCCGGGATTTTCCATCTGGATAAGTGCGTACAGATAGGGATTCTGACCAAGAATCCTGCCAACAAAGTCCAGCATTATGTCGTAGACAGGGCTTACGAATTTTCTGGATCTTTTTACATCAAAATCTAACCTGTCAATGGTCGTTCCTATGCTGATATAGGCAAAATGGGTGAGTCCCTGCACAACCGAGACAAGCCTGTCATGTTCGACTGCGGTAGTAATCTCAACATGCGCTCCACTTTCCTCAAAAAGCTCTTTTATTACCGGAAACCACTTTTCTGAACGTCCCTTTACAGGAACCAGAATCACAGTCTGCCCTCGGATAGTGCTAATCGTTGGTCCGAACATTGGATGGGTACCCAGAATCTCTACATCGGAGGGTGTAAATTTTTTCATAGCTTCTACAGGCTTTACCTTAATGGAAGTTAAGTCCATAAGGAGACTTCCAGCTTTCATTTTTGGGGCAACTTCAGCAATAATCTCCTCAGTTACATTGATAGGTACAGAGACTATCACTATATCGCTTGCCGGAACAGCTTCATCAAGATCCGAGGCAAAAGGAACTTCCAGTTTCCTTGCGATTTCTATTTTCCCACCTTTTCCCCAGACCATAACCTCATAACCTCTTTCTTTGAAAAAACGGGTAAACCACTGTCCCATTTCCCCGGTTCCGCCAAGGATCAGGACTTTTGTCTTTTCAGAATTTTGATTCGTTCCAATCTGGTTTTCAGATCCCAGGTTAACACTCAAGCCTTCAAAGCCTCCAGAACGGTTTTTTTCATAAGTTCAACTGGAGGGTCAATTCCTGTCCAGAGCCTGAAAGCTTCAGCTCCCTGATAGACAAGCATTGAGACTCCACTTACAGTCTTTGCACCTGAGGCTTTTGCCTCTCTTAAGAGCCTGGTCTCCAGAGGGTTATATACAATATCAAAAACGGTAAGTCCAGAGTGAAGATTGTCTGCCGTGGCAATAGTAGAGTCTATATTGGGATGCATTCCGAGAGTTGTGGTATTTATCAGAACATTGGCGTTCTGTAGCAAATCTTTTAATTCGGAGAGCCCTCTTCCCTCTACTTTCCCGGGAAGGGCGGCGGCTGAGATATCTTTTGCAAGCGCAATTGCCCTTTCTTCGGTCCGATTTACTATTGTAATATCAGCGCCATCCGCCGCAAGCTGAAAATTAATGGCTCTTGCTGCCCCGCCTGCCCCTGCAACCACGATTTTAGACCCCTTTATTTCCACTGCAGCTTCCTGGAGTGCCTGTTTTGCTCCCAACCCATCGGTATTGTATCCCCGGATTTCTCCGGTCTCCTCGAAAACTATAGTATTTACAGCTCCTATTTTTTTAGCCAGCGGGTCAGGTTTTATACAGCTAAGCTTCAAAGCTACCTCTTTCAGGGGTACTGTCAGGTTGAGACCTCCGAATCCCATAGCTTCAGCCCCAAGAATTGCTTTTTCCAGTTTTTCGGGCTTGACCCTAAAAGCGTGATAGATGCAGTCCATTCCAAGAGCTGAGAAAGCCGCGTTATGCATTGCAGGAGAAAGGGAATGGCTTATAGGGTCTCCAAACACGCCAAAGACTTGCTTCATTCGAGTAGCTCCATTATCTTTTTTACTTCATCTACCTGAAACTGTCCCGGTGCCGCAGAAACTGAACCTTCAACAGCTGCATATGTGAGAACCGAACCATAAAAAGGAGCAATTACCCTTGTATGCTTTCCAAGCCTGCCCATTGCGATAGCGCATACAGCGCCCCCTGCCTCCTTGGCATCCAGTGAAGCTCTTAACAGGTCAAGTACGTCTTTCATCGAGTGTGGCATAACTGCTAGTTTCGCAATATCCGCCCCTGCCAGAAATGACTCTTCAAAAATAGTTTTCATTTCCTGAAAAGGCGGGGTTTCTGAAAAATTATGAAAAGATACAATCACAGTTTTTCCGCAGGTTTTTGCCGCTTTTATTACTCTGTCTCTCGCTTTTCTCCCGGCAGAAAGCTCGATATCTACGGCGTCTGGTCCATCTCTCAGGGAAAGTAGGTTTTTAAGAAGCTCGGTTCTCTCAGCTTCTTTTCCCTGCCATTTTCCTCCTTCCATACTTGAGCGATTTGTAAGAATTAGCGGGAGTCTGGTTTCGGACTTTATTTTTCTTATCGTTTCTGAAGCTATTTCTAGGTCCCTGATTCCAAGCAAATCCAGCCTGATCTCAAGAATATCGGCTCCCATTTCGGCGGCTTTCCTTGAGGTCTCAAGAGGGTTCTCAAGAATTACTGCGACAACGGCAGCTTTTTCCTCAAGGTCAAGTGAACCAATACGAATCATTCTTTGCTCCGGTTTTCCTTTTTCGCTGACAATCGTTTCTTTTTGACAGATTATTTCTCTATAATCGTTTCTTCGATCTTTTTACCGAAGTGCCTTGCTCCTTCTTCCAGGTGAACCAGAACCTCGTCACCTTTCTTGAGTTTGGCAACTGAAATAGGGTTTCCGTCTTTTCCAACCAGCTTGATGGTTTCGGCGTTTTGCAGGATTACACTTAAAGTCCTGTCTCCTGCTTTTGCTTCGATAAGCATGAGAGGGCGGCTTTCGATTTTAATCCTACCAACAATCCCATCTCTCTGTTTCCCTTTTGAATCCACAATAGTTACGGTATCTCCGGTCCGAAGTTCTGAGAGGTAGCGGGTTTTGTCCCCTATTTTGATATATGAATGAACTGCACCTGCATTTACCCTGAACGGGCGGGCTGCCACATACGGGCTGTCATCGGATTCGGAATTTACCAAAAACATCCCGCTTGCCTGAGAACCTATGAGCATGCCTTCTCCCCTTTGCATGAGATTGCATGTGTCCACACAGACTCTGTCTCCCATTCCAAGAGGCTCAACCCTGGTTACGACTGCAGATTCAAGCTCAGTGCTCTCGCTTTCCAGTTCCCTGGCAGCCTTGATGGTATCTTTTATTTCCTGGGGATCTCCGCTGTCAAGAAGAACTCCATCTGCTCCGATTTCAAGGGTCTGGAAAGCCAGTCTTGCCTCTTCTGCGCTCTTTACTCCGAAAATAATCTTCACGTCGTAATGCTGGAGTTCAGCTATAAGGTTTTCAAGAGGGATAACCTTCCAGTCCGTACCTGTCACAATGAGGAAGTCACAGACCTTTCCAAGTTCGGCTGCAAAATGCTCATAGCGTTTATCCCTTATTATTACATATCCACCTACAGCCACTCCTTTGTCCCTGAGAAGGGTTGCTGCGTTTATATCAAGAGAACCCGGAGTTTCAAGAGGTAAGGGTTTTGTCCCGTCGCCTTCTCCTCTCTTTCCAACGACAACGATATCGGCTCCGGATTTGTTGTCACGCCCAAAGGCTGCTACCGGGATACTTCCCAGTTCTCTTACTTTTTCAATATCTCCTGGGTTTACAAGCACGCAGTCGGCTCCTGATTCTAGGCCTGTTGTAATCCTTTCTTTTTGCTGTTCCCATCCGCCTTCATCGGCTTTTATCCACACGCTTTTATTTTTCAAAGGCTTCAACCCCGGTATGTTTTTCTGTTTTTACTCCGGTCTTCTCCTTTTTTTAACTTTTGTTTGGATACTGACCCTGGTTCTCAATATCCTGTTTTCATTTCAGCTGCTCAAGAGCCTCTTCTACAGATCTTCTATGATGTACAATCTCACAAATAGCCCGGGTGAGCCTGACAGGGTCTCTATGCTGGAAAACATTTCTTCCAATTGCAGCTCCTCTGGCTCCGGCTTCCATGGCTCCGTCAATCATCTCAAGGAGCTCCAGGTCAGTTGAGGTTTTAGGCCCTCCTGCAATAACTACAGGCACAGGACAGCCTCTGACCACATCCCTGAAACTGTCAGGATCTCCGGTGTACACGGTTTTTACAACATCAGCACCTAACTCGGCTCCTATCCTTGCAGCATGTGCAACATTTACAGGATCATGTGGATTGGTGATTTTCTTACCTCTGGGGTACATCATGGCAAGGAGAGGCATACCCCATTCCGTGCAGTCTCTGGAAATCTTTCCAAGCTGCTCAAGCTGGTCAGCTTCGGTTTCAGAGCCTACATTGATATGCATGGAAACGGCATCGGCTCCCATTTTAATCACTTCCTCCACTGTGCAGACCTGCACTTTGGCATTGGGATCAGGGCTCAGGGAAGAAGAACCACTGATGTGCACGATGAGACCTATATCATGACCGTATCCCCGGTGTCCGTATTTTACCATTCCTTTCTGCATAAGAACGGCATTTGCTCCTCCTTCGGCTACTCTATTTACCGTATCAGTGATATTAATGAGTCCTTCAATAGGTCCGTCTGAGATACCATGATCCATTGGAATAATGACCATGTTTCTACTTTCCCGATTCATCAACCTCTCTATCCTTATCTTTTTACCAATTTCTGACATTATAATCCCTCCAAATGCAAAATGATCTTAATTTATTAGCCTATTATTTGCTCTGAATATGTGTGCTAGTGTGTCACATACTAGCACACTGAACCTATTTAAATCTATTCCATATGGCTGCATGACAGGAATATGTCTTTAATAGAAATGAATAATCTTGAACTTTTCTGTACAAAAGTATGCTATAGTGTTCAAAAATAGTATTTTTCCTTCTGTTATATCGGGATAATACCAGGAAACACGTTCCAGATCATGAAACACAAAATAATTTTCGCAGCCAGGAAACTTCGAAAACAGCTGAAGGTTCATGAGCTTTGGAAGCATAAGAGAATTAAAATAGGATAAGATTGGCTAATAAAATAAGATTGGCTAATTGAATAAGAGTGGCTAATGGGGTACACCCAGAGCAATAGAATAAGATTGGCTAATAGGGTTATACTCAGAGCAATAGAAAATACACTCATTAAATACACAGTTATCAAAATATAACTCTCAAAAATAAAATTACACTAACAGGGATTGAAGGAATTATGGAAAGGCTGAAAATCCTCGTTGTTAATAACTACGGACAATTTTGCCATCTCATTCACCGGGCTGTCCGGGATCTTGGCATGAATACGAAAATAATCCCAAATACAATGCCAATTGAGGATATCTTGGCAGAAGAACCGGATGGGCTGATCCTGAGCGGTGGTCCGGAAATGGATAGGGTAGGCTTATGTTTCGATTATGTCCGTGAAGTTGATCTCCCTATTCTTGGAATCTGCCTCGGGCATCAGGCAATTGCTCTGGCATATGGGGGTCACGTTCATGCAGGGAATAAAGGCGGGTATGCAGAGATTGAGATAGAGGTGCTTGAAGAAGATGATATTCTCCGGGGACTCGGGCCCAAGACTACTGTTTGGGCTTCCCATGCAGATGAGGTTGCTATTCTGCCTGAGGGTTTCATTCATCTTGCCCGTTCTGAGATATGTGAGATTGAGGCTATGCGCCACCCAACAAAACCGATTTATGGTGTCCAGTGGCATCCTGAGGTTTCCCATACCGAGAAAGGAGAAGAACTGCTTATTAACTTCCTTGAGGTTTGCGAGCAATATTAAATACTAATAAAAAACATCCAATGTGAAAAATTAACTTCGGGATAAATTACATCCCGAGTTTTTTCTTCATCATCTTCTGAATATTGAATTTCCCGCCTCTAAAGCCTTTTAGAGCTGTCTGCATCATTTTGTGGTATTTAAGAAGCTCTCTTACTTCTTCAGGGCTGCGTCCTGAACCTCTTGAAATCCTTTTTATTCGGGAACCGCCTATGAGCTTTGGATCATTCATTTCTTCCTCTGTCATGGAATCCATGATGACCTTGTAACTCTTCATCTTGTCACTTGTAGCCTGGAACATCTCATCTGAGAGCTTGATACCTCCTAATCCTCCCATTCCCATAGGGAGCATGGACATTATCTGTTTGAGCGGACCCATCTTATTCATGGCTTCAAGCTGCTTGTACATGTCTTTGAGAGTGAAGCGTCCCTGCATCAGAGCTTCCACATTCACATCCTCTTCGGTCAGGGTTTCTTCAGCCTTTTCTATCAGGGTTTTGAGGTCTCCCATGCCGAGAAGCCTTGAGATAAATCTGTCAGCTTCAAATTTCTCAAAGTCTTCTGGTGTCTCTCCTACACCAATGAAGGCAATAGGTGCTTTTGTTTCGGCAACAGCAGAGAGAGCTCCGCCTCCTTTTGCGGTTCCGTCAAGCTTTGTTATAATAACGCCTGTAATCCCGACAGAATTATTAAAGGCGTGAGCTTGCTGGCTTGCCTGCTGTCCTATACCTGCGTCCAGCACCATGAACTTGTGATCTGGTTTCGCAACAGCATTGATCCGTTCCATCTCATCTATGAGGTCAGCTTCAAGGGCATGGCGCCCAGCAGTATCCACGATTTTTACGTCATATTTTTCCAGGTCTTTGAGTCCGTTTCTTGTGATTTCAACGGCATCGGGATTGTTTTCTTCTCCATAGAAAGCTACGTTAAGTTTTTCACATAGGGTTTTAAGCTGATGGTATGCACCAGGACGGAAAGTGTCTGCGGCGATAACTCCTGCTTTAAGTCCTTTCCTCTGGAAGTAGCGGGCAAGCTTTGCAGCGCTGGTAGTTTTTCCACTTCCCTGAAGTCCAACCATCATTATAGTCTGCGGCTTGAGCTGGATTTCAGCTCCCTTGCCGATAATTCCCATTAACTCTTGGTATACTATGCGGATTACGTGCTCCCTCGGGTTCATACCTGCAGGAGGGTCTTCTTTTAATGCGCGCTCTTTGATTTTCTGGGACATTCCCATAACAAGTTTTACATTGACATCAGCCTGGAGCAGAGCTCGCTGGATATCTTTTACTACTTCATTGACCGTGCGCTCATCAATTCGCCCTGCGCCGATCAGCTTTTTAAGCGCCCCCTGTAAGGAGTCTCCAAGTTTTTCCATTACCATATGAAAGTCATCCTGCTCAGTTTATGAGGATATTTGAAAAGATACTCACACATCTTTGACCGTGTCTAAGAAAGTAACCTTCCTTAATAAGCCTTGAGTTTTAATAGCTTGAAAAAAGGATAAAGTGAATGAATTCTAGGTATAAAATCGGTAACCGGCTATAAAAAGTTGCCTGGTGATGAAAATCTTAAAAGGTAATGTCTGGAAAATATCATTACATAAGAAATCCAGAAAAAAGTTTTATCATAGCGGGGGATGGATTCGAACCATCGGTCTACGGGTTATGAGCCCGTCGGGATCTCCTGGCTACCCCACCCCGCTACAGGGTTTTATTTGTCAGGTCACTTTGCTTGGATAACTACCTCAAAATACGAACGATCGTATATATACTTTTCGGCGATTCTCTGATCTTTAGAAATTTATCAAGAAATAAGTTCGCTTCTCTCAAGAATTCCTGCTACTTTTCAAATTCATCTGGATCTCTTTTTCCCCCTATTTTTTCATGTTTTCAGGTTTTTCCGGAAACATATTTGAAATTCCGAATCCTAAATCATATTATGTCAAGATGCCTGTTCTGTGGAGCTTATTGTGAAGTGAAGTGCGGAATTTACTGCGAAGGTTATCCGGGGGGCCAGGAGGAAAAAGAAATGGGAGAAGATACGGAAGTTCTTGGATGTACTCAAATTGGCACATCCTATATATGCGAGAGTTGCCTTAAAGATCTCAAACAGGCTCTGGGACCCCTCTAAAGTGCCAGCAAGAGAGGAATCCAGCATCTGAAGTTAAAAATGCCCTTCTCCTTTTCAGTGGGACCGGATAAATCGTGAAAAGGGCGGCATAACTGATAATTTAGACGACCTCAACATTAAGTGTGAAAGTGCCTGCCTCTGCAGTTTCGTTCTCAAAGGGTCTTTTATATACTGCTCTCACCTGCTGACCACCTTCAGCCACAGCTTTAATCTTCCATATGCGAACCCCTCCTGCACCTACAAGAGGCTGTTCAATTCTTTCAGGCTGTTCTGGAGGGTAATATTCTCCCGGAAGCTTATCGGGACCCAGGGTTACATTCAGTCCCTGTGTCAGATTAAGTTCCCAGCGATAACCTGTAGACGGGTTTTCAGGTAGTATCAGGTAAAAAATTTCTCCATTTTCAATGCTTATGTTTGTGCCGTTGTCAGCTTCAGTTACTACCTGTTTTCCCGGTGGAATAGGATCTGGAAATTCTTCCGGTATGATATTATCAACTGTTAGCTCAAAGGACCCGGTTACTCCGTTCACATTTACAGTATAGTTGCCTGCTTTGAGTCCCTTGACATCAAGGGGAATGGCTTCCGTAAAGCTCTCTAAAGCCTGCGTACAGATTGCATCTTTCGGGCGTATTGTGCTGATACTGATATTGAAGGTGTTTCCCTCTCTTTCAGTCTTTATTTCGTCTATTTCCGTACATCCATCAGGCAGGTAACCTTCTGCTATCACCTGTATCTGTACAGGAAAAGACTCAAGAATTAAAATCTGGATATTCTCTACTTTTGCAGTACCGTAAAAGTAGTCCTCTTCATTGGGTTCCTGACTATTGTTTGCCCCAGTGATCCCCTGACTGCTGCCTGCCATGTTCTCCGATCTATTTCCATCCTGTCCTTCATCAACACAGCCGGAAAGAATAACTGCAAAGACCATAAGCAGGAGTGTAGAAAACCTTGTATATCTCCAGAACTTTCTATTTGCTGCAGTTTTCATTTTTTCCCTTCTTCTCTTTCATAGATTTATGAAAATATGAGCCTGTTCGGATTTATCTTTTGCTTAAACTTCAATCCAATTCGCAGCTTTGCAGGTCGATTATCTGGGGCTTTTAAAACTTCGATCAGGGTATCTCTTAACCAACCTGCCTTCAATGTTTTTCTGAAGGAAAAAGTAGGTATAAAACATACCTGGAAATGCTATTAAACTAAAAAACTCATCTAAGGTCGTGGGACTCAGGATTGGTTTCAATGAAGCGTAAGGAATTTCGGAAACTTATTTCTGTAGAGAAGGCACGGGAAATAATGAATAGTCTGCAGGTTCTTCCAGAAAAGGAAAAATTTGCCATTGAAAATGTTCATGGTAAAATCCTTGCAGAGGATATCATCGCCGAGATCAATGTGCCCCCCTTTGCAAGAGCAATAATGGACGGTTATGCCTTAAGAGCAGAGGATACTTATGCCTGCAGTGAAACTGAGCCAGCAAGGCTAAAAGTACTCGGGAGTATTCCAGCAGGCTCCGATGCCAGATTCACAGTATCGGCAGGGGAAGCTGTGGAGATTGCAACTGGAGCCCCTATTCCTGAAGGGGCTGACTCCGTTGTTATGGTTGAATACAGCTCTGAGGAAAATGGAACTGTGCTCATTTACAAGCCCGTAACTGTGGGAGAGAATATAATGAAGGCAGGTTCAGATATCCTGAAGGGAGAACGTGTGCTCAGAGCAGGGCGAAAGCTCGGGACAAGAGAGATCGGGGTGCTTGCGTCTGTAGGTAAAAATGACATTCCAGTCCTTAAGCTACAGGTAGGAATAATCTCAACAGGAGATGAGCTTGTGAGTCCCGGGGAAAAACTGGCAAGAGGGCAGATATATGATGCAAACTCCTACACCTTATGCGCCGGGGTGCAGGAGTGTGGAGCCTCCCCGATGCTTTACGGGATTGTAAAGGATGATGAAACAATTATGAGAAGGGCACTTGAAACCGCGGTCTCAGAATGTGCGCTGATCCTGACATCTGGCAGCACGTCATCAGGAGCTGGGGATGTAATTTATCGGTTGATAGATGAAATGGGGGAAACCCTTGCCCATGGGATTAATATAAAACCCGGGAAGCCCGTGGTTATTGGCATAATAAAAAGTGTCCCGGTAATAGGGCTTCCCGGAAACCCAACATCAGCGCTAATTATTTTTAATGAATTTGTGGCTCCTCTTATCAGGAAAGCTCTTGGAGCTGGAGACGAACTTAAAAGAGTAGAAAACGGGGTTATGAGTACCAATTTCCGTTCTGAAGGAAGACAGCAGCTTCTTCCTGTAGGCCTAGTTAGGGGGCGGGTCTATCCCGCAGATAGGGGATCTGGAGCCATAACTTCTCTTTCCGAAGCTGATGGTTTTATCGAGATTCCATCAAGTACAGAATTTGTTGAAGCGGGAACTCCTATAGAGGTGACACTTTTCGGGGATGTCGAGAAGCCTGATCTCCTGATAGCAGGCGGCTTTTGCCCGGGTCTTGATCTGCTTGAAGACCTTAGCGGGCTTCGTTTCAGAACCCTTTATACGGGTTCAAGTGGCGGCTTCAGCGCAATTGCCTCAAACACTGCCGATATTGCAGGCGTGAACATGCCGTCGCGTGACTCCAGGGGAGAGGACGGAATCCTGTATAACATTCCTACTATTGAGAATATGGGGCTTTCAGATGTTGTGCTTGTGAAAGGATACAGGCGGGAAGTTGGATTAATTGTCAGGCAGGACAGTCCGATTACCAAACTCTCAGACCTGCTGGGAAAACGTTTGATCAACCGGAACCTTGGTTCAGGCACAAGAGCTCTTCTAGACCTCAAAATTGCAGAACTGGCAGCTGAAAAAGGAATTAGCAAAAAAGAATTTATGGACTCAATTCCGGGATATATATCAGGAGCAAAATCGGAAGCAGCCATCTGCGACGCAGTTGCTTCAGGAAAAGCTGAAGCAGGTGTTGGGAAAAGAAACTGTGCTGAGAAGAACCACCTCAAATTCATAAAGTTTGCAGAAGAAGATTATGATTTTCTGATAAGAAAAGAAATGCTGGAAACTCCTGAAGTACACAAATTCCTGGAGACACTTAACTCTGCCGAATTCGCTTCAAAGCTTCCTAAAGGGCTGCACGTGTACGAAAGAACAGGAGAAATAATCTCCTTTGAATAAAAAAGGATTTGGTCTCCTTTGAATAAAAAAGAAGATTTCCGTTGATAGAAAGGCAGTTCCTTTAAATAAATTTCGGAATAAGAAACGTTTATCAAGCAAACTTCAATAAGCTTTAAATATTATTATAATTATTAAGAAATATAAATGATCTTGAGTTTCCTGCAAAAAGATTAAGTAGGCTTTTTGGTCAAGCACAACCATAGCGCCAGTTTATCACCAACCATTGCGCCGCTTGACCACGCCGTTGCTTGGGTTTTTGCTCAAGCTTTTTGAAAAAAGGCTTGCGCTTAAGCAGTTTTTTGAAAAGGCTTATAGTAAAGCACTCCATAGGTATATATATTGCATTTAACTATTCAAGATAAATACCCAGATACGAATCTATTTTGAATTAAAAAAGGTTTTTGGAGACTGCTTTGATGCAGTTTCTTTTTCAAGCGATAATGAAAAATTATTTCTTCAGTCCTTAAATCGGCAGGTTCCAGATGAGCAGCATACAGGAGCAAATACGGGAAATCGAAGACGAAATTCGAAGGACCCAGTACAATAAGGCAACCTCCCATCACATAGGCCGCCTCAAAGCCAAGATAGCTCGGCTTCGAGATGAGGCTGAAAAGAGAGCCTCGGCAAAAGGAGGGGGAGATGGGTACTCGATCAGAAAATCAGGAGATGGAACTGTAACCCTTGTAGGTTTTCCATCAGTAGGAAAATCCACGCTTCTGAACAAACTCACGGGTGCCAGGTCTGCAGTGGGAGCATACGAGTTTACCACTCTCACAGTTGTGCCAGGTGTGCTTGAGCACAAAGGAGCAACAATCCAGTTCCTTGACGTGCCAGGGCTTGTAAAAGGTGCGTCATCAGGACGTGGGCGCGGAAAAGAAGTTATATCAGTTATCAGAAACTCCGATATGGTTATATTTTTGCTCGATGTTTTTCAACCCAAACATTACGAAGTGCTTATGGACGAACTTTACCAGGCTGGCATTCGTGTAGATGAGGAGCCCCCTGATGTAGTAATCAAGAAAAAAGACAGGGGCGGAATTGAGATCAATTCAACCGTTGATCTCGACCTGGATGAGGAAACTATCAGGGCTGTACTGGATGAGTACAAAATCCACAACGCCAGCGTGCTCATAAGAGAAAATATAACGGTTGATCAGCTAATAGACGTTATCCTGAACAACCGCAGTTATGTCAAATCCCTTATCGCTGTCAATAAGGTTGATCTGGCTTACCCTCAGTTGATTGAAGAGTGCAGGGAATTATACCCGAACGCGATTTTTATTTCAGCTCATAAGGGCATTAATATTGAAACTCTCAAAGACGCCATTTACGACAGGCTGGGTTTCATACGAGTTTACTTAAAACCTCAGGGTCAGCCCGCAGATATGGAAGAGCCCCTAATTGTTATGAGCGGGACAAACATTGGTCAGATTTGTGATCGCCTTCACAGGGATTTCCGAAGGAAGTTCCGCTATGCCCAGGTCTGGGGCACATCTGCAAAGCATCCAGGGCAGAGAGTCGGTCTTGACCATATAATGCAGGATGAAGATATCCTTACAATTATCATCCAGAAGTAAAAGCATCCGAAAGTAAGGGAAAAGCGGAGTGCGAAAAGGAAAAGTGGATCTTTTCTCATTCCGCGCTTTTTTTGAATTTATAAGCTCTCAAAAACCTGTAATGTATCAGGAGAGTTTGAAAAAACGCCTTTCTTCCGATTATTCTCGGAGTTCATTGAGCTGGCTTTAATTTCTGCCTCGAACTCAGCAGCACATTCAGCCGGGCTTTTCCTGGGCATGGTTTCAGGCATTTTCTTGAGAGTTCGATTTTTCCGGTGGTTTCCAGACCATATCTTTCCTTTGCTGCCTCAATAATGGCTGCTAGCATTCCCAAATAGGAGATATTAGCATAAGTTGCCATCTTTGCCAGGTGATCATCCCAGCACCAGCCAGGATTGGGGTTTACTTCAAGCAGCCTGGATTTGCCTTTGGCATCAAGCCTCCAGTCGGACTGGACATAGGTCTCAAGGTCTTCAACAGGCTCAAAGGTCTTCTTCTGTACGGTGCATCGGGCGCGTTTGCGTCTGGTATTTGAATCTGAATTATTTTGGGTCATGGTTTTATATCTTCCAAAAAAATTGTATGTGTTTTGAGTATCTCAAGTTTATTGGAGGGTAGAGCCTTTTATATACTCTCTCAAGGAAAAGGTAGAGTTAATAAAAATTATTGAGCCTTTAAATCTGGTTTAGGGCTAGATTAAGCCTTTAATTTCATTATAAGATAATTTATGGTTTTTAAAAGTTAGAGAAAGATAAAATAGATAATAGCATCTAAAATCGTTATTAAGATTCCAATTCTAAAGAATTCGGCAAATGAGATAGTTTTTCCCTCTTTTTCCGCATTCTGGATAATAATAACGTTGCTCGCAGCTCCCAGAATCAGAAAGTTTCCCGCAATTGTACTTCCAGCAGCAAGAGCCATCAATTGTTCCTGAGAAACTGTACTCCCCATGGCAGGCAGATAGAGCGCAACAAAGGGAACATTAGAAATTAGCTGGCTAAGTCCAATACTGAGCACAAGGATAGTTGATACAGAGCCTAAGTGAGGAGACATCCTTGCAAGCAGTTCCTGGCATGTTCCGGAAATCCACACGCTTCGCATTAGCACAAACATTGAAACGAAAAAAGCGAGAGTTGTCCAGTCAATGTTTTTTACGATCTCAATGCGCCTTCTACTAAGCAGGATAGGCAGCGATGAGAAAAGGGCAATCCAGCTCAGATTGAAGTCCCAAGTAGGTAAAAACTCCACTAGGAAAATCTTACAGGCTATGAGAACCAGCAGTAGCGAAAGAGCTATTTTTGAGGCACTGGCAAGTTCAGGGTCGGTAATGACCCCATCAGAGTGTATCAGGGTTGGTTTCCCGAATTCCTCCCGGAAAAAGAGTTTTAGCACAATATAAGCAACCAGAAGGCATATTAAGGTTGGAAGAGCGAGCCAGCGCAAAAATGTTACAAAAGGAGTATCCAGGTTTCCATCTATTGCTATGAGAAGGTTTTGTGGGTTTCCTATAGGGCTCATAACACTTCCTGTAGTTACGCCGAATGCCAGGGAAAAGAGCATGAGTTTAGGAGAGATATTGTATTTCCTGGAAAACCCAAGAACGAGTGGTGTACCCATTATAGCCAGGGTATCATTCATTAGAAATGCAGAAAGTATTCCTGTGGAGAAGAGTACAAGAAATACAAGTTGATCCGTATTCTTAGCCCTGGAAACTATTCGGCTCCCTAGCCAGGCAAGATATCCGCTTCGGTTAAGTGCCTCTCCCACGCAAAAAGCTCCAAAGAGAAAGATGAGCACATCCATATTAATCGCTTTAAGGGCTTCTCCAGGCGAAATCTCACCTAGTAGCAGTACAAGTGCAGCCCCAAGAGTCATGATCTGCCAGATTTGCAACCTTAAAGATCCGACCTGCCTGAGAGCTGTGAGTACAAAGACGCCCAGAAGAATAAGTACTGAGGGATCAGGTAAAGGCACAGGATAGAACACAATATACTGCGTAATCATAGCCCACAAGTCTGATGATATAAATTTGGAATGTGATACTCGATTAAGTAATACCCGATTAAGTATAAAGTTCCTGCGCTTGGAGAAATTTTGCAAGAAAACCGTTTTAAAGGACAGGGAGAACAGAAATCCTTAAAAGTGGGCTGATAGATATTTTAAAGTGTGGCAATCTGGTTTCCATTTTCTGCAACCATCCGCCAGGAACAAGATTTCTTTGTTTCAATCTGTCCTGAGGCTGATATAATTTGCAAGGGTAATACCATCGAAGAAGCTATTGAAAACCTCAAAAAGGAAGTGGAAAAATTCCTGGGAGAAGAACTGTCTCAGGGGTTTTCGAAAATTGTATTCTATTGAATTTGAAAATTATGGGTTTTTAAGCTTATAGAAAACTGCATATAAAGAGAGATGACTACAAATACCATTTAGAAGCGAAACCTTTTACAGAATTCTATAAGATACGGTAAAACAGAATTCTAATAAGATATGGTAAAAGCCGTTAATAGAATTATAGCAGAAATAAGGAAAGCACACATTAAAGGAGGAAAGAAAGCACACATTAAAGGAGGAAATAAAGGAGGAAATTAAAGAATAAGAAAAAGCCCGAAAGCTTTATGTCCATTACCGCAGCCCCCGATACGGTTGTTCTGAAGATACGCTCCCCCATACATATATTCAGAACAGGACCAAAGCTTTCGGGCGATTTTTTACATGCTCTTATTCATACCTTTTACTCACTCGTTCTGTCTCCCCAACTACAATGTATGATTGTCCCCGTAATTATTTTAAATTAATTATATCAAAAATTAGTTTCAAACGAAAAATATTATCGCATAGAAAGTTTTAAAATCGAAGCATAATTCCAGATTAAACGAGTTTTTAGCATTAACCGGGGATTAATAAGCCTTCAAAATAGAATCCAGTAGTAGGAGGTTTGAACGCGGAGTAGATAGGAAAAAGTAAAGAATACTTTTTAAGATTTCAAAATAAAAGTTAACGTTATATGAAAACAAGAAAACGTTATTAAGAGAGGAAAAATTAAGAAAAAGTTATTAAAATTAAAGAGAGAATGAAATTAAAATTATAAAATTATTTAAAACTATTAACGATTTGAGATCTTGGTAAGAAGAGAAGCCCGAGAGCATTTAGTTCATTACTGTATCCCCCATTACAGCCGCTTCCGGAATTTGCTCCCATCAAACATATCCTGAAGCAAGAACAACCAGCTCCCGAGCAATTCTGTCACAACCCACTACTTCGCTATTCGATCATACCCTTTCTCTCTCCGCTCCACAATATAGTAATGAAATAAATTATTTTAAATTTATTATCCGAAAAATTGCCTGCAAGCGAAAAACAGTCTGGTAGAAAATATTTCAAAGCCGTGAAAGAACTGTACTCATAAATATAAAGAGATTGAGAATCTTAAAGGAAAATTAGTACAAAGGGAAAATTAATACAAAGCGCAAATATAGAATGAAAAGATGGAAAACATAGAGAAAAGGAGCCGGTAGGAAAAATTAAAACGAAAGAGTCCCAAGCAGGCACAAAAATTAAGTACATGAATTAATCTATAAGTAAAAGCCTTAACGTGCAGTCCTGTAGGGTAGTGGTCAATCCTTCGGGCCTTTGGAGCCCGGGACAGCGGTTCGAATCCGCTCAGGACTATATAAGCATTTTTAATAATTTTAATCAAATACTAATTTTTTCGAAAAAAATCATAATCAGAGTGAGTCCTGTGTTTATTCTCTACTAATAAATGCTGCCCAATAACAGGGACGCTGGAGAGATTTCTAAAGACAGCTCTGTGAAGGCGTAAGACTGTTCTATAATATTATTAAATTTTGTCGATATTATTGTTATAAGCGCTCCCTATTACGCAAATCCTCTTGATTTTACAACTAGGATGAAAGGGTCCGATGAAAAAAATGATAGGTGAAACAATGCCGGAAACAGAACACCCCTGTGGGGCAAAACCTCCAAACAGAGAAGGAGAAAACGTAAAAAATGGAATTAAAAGAGAGGGAAATGAAGAAACTGAAATCCTGCCAGCCCTCGTAAGTGCACTCAAAAGTGATCTGGGTTCTACTCTTGAAAAAGTCAAAGTAAATGATATCAGAATAGGGCTTGCCTATACCGGGGTTCTGCTCTCAACCGGTTACGGAGGCGTTGCCTGCACCCCTCTCTACGAGTTCTCCTGCTGCCCTGCCCTTGATTTTGCGGTTTTTCTGAAAGGGAAGACTGCGGATAAATTACTTGAACTTGCCCTGTCAGAAAATCCCCTTGAAGCTGCTGTAGGAGTCGCAACTGCAAATGCACTTTCCCACATGCTATGGGATCTTAAACCTGAGAACTTTCCCATCTCAAACTTGGATGTTCTTGACCTTATAAGACCCGAAGATCGAGTTGCAACGGTAGGTTATTTTGGACCTCTCGTCCCAAAAATCCTGAAAATAACCGATAAACTCACAGTCCTTGAAAAGCGTGAAATTGAAGCTCCTCAAGCCAGAACCCTGCCCTCGGAAAAAGCCAGAGAAATCTTCCCGGTATCCGATGTAATTATCCTCAGTGCAAGTACTCTAGCCAACAGGACTTTTGATGGACTTCTTTCCCTCCGAGGAGCAGCAAGGGAAGTAATCCTGCTCGGTCCAAGCACTCCTCTCTACCCTGCCCCATTTTTTGATAGAGGAATTACTGCAATAATGGGAACCCGAATTATTGATCCCCTGACTATGCTTACCGTAGTAAGTGAGGCAGGAGGAACGAAAAAACTGCATCAGTACTGCGGGGAAAAGGTTGCGTTCAGAAAAAATGAATAAAAAGAGGAATAAAAAAAGATAAATGACATAAATGTTATAAAATGACATAAATGTTGTAAGAAGTAACTTTAAGAAAAGCCGGAGATTATAAAAAAGATTTGGAATGTAAGAGATGTCATACATTCCATTTTAATAAGGAAAATCACTTTTTTCAGTATTTTTCTTTCGGTGCAGAAAGAAAACTGCAACTTTTACTTCCTTGCTTTTATCTTTTCAAAGAGCTGCTTCAGGGTATCCTCATTGCTCTTAGTAAACTCGAAGGGTGAACTCGTAAAAGGCTCAAAATGTACTGCCACATCATCGAGCCTGTAGAAAGTCCCGTCACATTCCATGGCATCAATGACCCCCGGAAGTACAACATCCGAAGCAGCCGTGGTCGGACAGGGAGCAATATCCAGGCAAACCATTGGGATTTTGGCAAGGTAAGAGGCGCAGTCCGCAGGAATGTGGCAGACAAGATCAGCGCACATCACAAAGGCTGCATCCACATCTCTTTCCCGAAGCACATCAACGGCTGTGAATTCTCCGGGATTATAACGTGGGTGTCCGCGCGTAAAATCAAGCCCGAAGGGGTAGCCGTACATATAAGAAGCAACCTGGTTAAAACCTGCTACGTTACAGTGACCGCGCAGGGCTCCAAGAGTGAACTTTGCGTAGTTGTTCAGTTCCTTTACGAGATTCATAGCAATTTCAGCGTTTCTATGCTTTCCAATAGAGGAGGAGAGACCAAGCCCTACTGATATCGCCCCGAAGTTGCAGTTCTTCATCATATCAAGCATTTCTTCCATTACACAGATTGGGACTCCTGTTATCTCTTCCACTGAAGGGTGAGGAGTTTTCCCGTGAAGTAAGGTAAGAAGTGCACTGATAAGTTCATAATCAGAGTTAGGTTTAAGCTGCACATGCAGGTCAGAGGCTTCAGCAGTTGGAGTTTTTCTTGGGTCTACTGTGATAACAGTCCTGTCGAAACGCCCGCGTTTTGTCCAGTAACCACGCGGGAAAACTGCGTATCTTGACATCTGCCTTGGCATGGATTCAAGAGGATTGGTTCCCCAGTAAACTATTAGATCTCCTCTATTTTTCTTCTGACCTTCAGTTGCACCAACTTTTCCTGATTCCTGGATTCCCATAGCTGTTGGTCCGTGGCAGATTGTAGCATTGGAGTCAACAATAGCACCAAGGTATTCTCCTATCTTGAGCCCTACTTCATGAGCTTCGCAGGAGGTTTCACTACCCATGAAAAGCAGGGGTCGCTTTGCCGAAACAAGGATATCGGCAGCTATTTCTAGAGCTTCATCCCAGGCGGCAGGCGTCAGTTTTCCATCAACTTTTACAAGAGGCTGCCTTAGTCTGTGGGAACTAAAAATTTCCTGAAATTTGGCATTTCCCATTTTACATGCATTTTTGGCTTCTATCTTTCCGTCTCCGAATTCAACCTGGATATCGTCACAGGCTGCCCCACAAACCGGACAGACTATGTTTTTGTAAATCATTTTTATTCCCCTCTGACATAAACTTTCAACACTACATCTTCGGCACTAAGAACTTCTTCTTCAGTGGGCTCGATTGTCACTGGGGCGCCCTTATATAAAGGAGATCCTGTAGAAAGGGTATCGGGGTCAATAACAACATTCGACCAGATAGCCCTTGGCATGAATACCTGACCTGGCTGGACTGAATCCGTGCATTTTGTGTAAACAACAATTGAATGTTTTCCGTTCTCACTTGTTACTTTCACCTTATCAGGGGAACCAAGTGATACAAAATCAGCAGGAGAAATCCAGCAGCATGCACACTCCTTAGTGTAGTCATCCGTGAATTTATCCCCACCTTTGGCAAGCCTGCCTTCATCAATCGTACTTCCGGTAATGAGTAATACTTCCATATCTCTTCACCTCAGAGTTCCGGGTTTGCGTTTGCATCCACGTAGAGAGTTCCCTTCGCTCGCTTGCTGATTGCATAATCCCCTGTGAACTTCTTGAATTCGCCTATTAACTCGATATCACCAACCTTGACACTGTTTTCCATGGAAACATATTCGAAACCAGGGGAGAAACGTTCTATTTTGCCTCCGATAACTATGGTTCCCCCTGCCATTTCAGCCCCTACTCCACGAAGAGCTCTGCCCTTAACAACGATGAGCCCACCATTCTGGCGAATTCCGCAGAAACCTTCAACGTTGCCTTCTACCCAAATTTCGCCGCCATCCATACCTCCTCCGAGCTGGTGCCGTGCCGAGCCTTCGATGACAATACGTCCGCCTTTCATGCCGTGCCATTTGCCCCTGTAAGCGCAGCCCACATGATCTCCAGCATTGCCTTTAATGTGCAGAAGTCCGCCTGTCATTTCCATACCAGCCCAGGAATCAGCATCTCCGTGAACTACTATCTTGCCCCCTTTCATCCCGGTACCCACATGCATGCCTGCAGAGCCTTCAATTTCGATTTTTCCCGCACTCATGCCTTCTCCGATCCTTTTGACCCTCATTGCATCGCCTTTAATACGGATCAGAGTCTCAGCTGCAGAACTGCCACCACTGCCAATTACCTCAAAAAACTCGGAAAGAGGATAAGTCCTGGGTCCCTGCCATACACGCAAGTTTCCTATTTCTTCGGCATTTTTGCCTGCAAAGGCATCAGGTGTAATAACATCAGCTTCCAGTTTAATGTCAATCTCTTTTTTAGGAATAAGAATTACTTCTCCCATTTTTCCAGTACTTTCGATCCTGCCTTTATCAATAAGAACTCCCTCTGTCATGACCTCACCTCTCAACGTTAACCCGTATGGGAGTTGGATTTTCCAGATACTTTTCTGGAGTCGGATAGTTGGCAAAGCCCAGAGTATAATACCTGAACCAACTCTTTACATCAGCCAGCATTTCCTTTTCCCACTCGTCTTCTACATACACTTCTGAATAGTACGTTCGCTTTTTAGGCAGGGAAACGATCTCGCCTTTAATAGCCACAATTTCGCCATCCTTTATGGTGTATTCTGCTTTCCTGAAGGCTCTTAGAAGAGTTTCGTAATTGTTTGCATCAAGCTGCTGGGGGTTTATGTTATAAACTGTAACGTCTCCGTCAGCACCTACTCCAAGAGAACCTTTCCTGTGTACCATTCCAATGGTTTTTGCAGGATTGGCTCTGGTAAGGATCGCAATGTCATAGAGGGAAAGTTCCCGGTTTACGCCTCCGAGTTCACTCCTGTCATTTGCCCATTTGTGGCACTCACTGAAGGTCTGCTTTCTGAAAGCTTCGGACATGAGCCAGGTCATAACTTCAGGATATTTTGTAAACGGTCCACCATTGGGGCTGTCTGTAGTCATGATTGTTTTCCAGGGATCCTTGATAAGCAGGAGACACTCAAGCCCCATTGCCCACTGCAAACTGTGCACAGGGTTGGATTTAAGGTAAGTGAATGGCAGGACACCTGAACCGCACTCCATCTCGACATCAGTATTTGACCATTTGTTTCCTGTAAGCATGTAAAGGTCGTGAATTGCAGGCCCGTCACCCGTCATAACGGTTGCTTCTCCGAAAGGAGTGCACCCACTGTCGATTACAACATGGTCTTTGTTGTTTACATAATCTGCAATATCTTTTACTCCAGATGAGCAGTCTGCCCAGGTGGTGCCTGCAAAACTGTTGAACATTAGATGAGTGAGGTATACAGAACGGTCCCTTGCAGGATCCATTTTGGTTTCAGCCCATTCCACATCCATATTTTGTGTGGTTTTTACTCCATCAGAAATTTTCAGAGAGTCTTTAGTAATTGCATAGCAGCCAGGGTGTCCCAGATTATTTGCATGCAGGTGAACAGGCATAGGCATTCCAAGAAGCTCATTTACCTCAGTAAGCCCTTTTATTACTTCTCTCGGGGTAATCTCGAAATGGATGTTAGCCTCATCAAGAGAGTTTATGTTTTTACCCCAGCCCCAGTTTTCTACTCCTGCAGGATTGACACACTTAATTCCATAGGTTTTGTGAGTTTTCATCATCCATGCCACATAAGCAGCAGCCTTTTCAAGATCTCCATCCTTGAAGTAGCGCATCAAAAAGAAGTTGTTTCCTAACACTAGGTATCCACCCATATCAAGGAGCGGAGTTGCACGCATCTCCTCATGGGTGTGTCGAGCTTCAAAGGGAGGAACGGCAGCTTCAAAAACTGTTGTATAGCCCATTGCTGCGTAATCATACCCCTGTTTATAAACCGATGGGACAGAATAGCCTGAGCCTGAATGGGTGAGTGAGGTCTTCTGGAGATTTGATTTATAATGGTCTTCAGGGCGCATCATCCTGCCGGCGTTAACTTTTGCCCCTGCAACGTGAGAGTGGGAATCAACTCCACCTGGCATGACAGTCATGCCGAAAGCATCAATAACTTTTGCATCTTTCAGTTCGGCAGCAGAAAGCTCTTCTACAACTTTTCCGTCCCTTATGAAAATATCCATAATTTCCCCATTTATTTCATTGAGGGGATCAAAGACATACCCGTTTTTGATTGCAATTGTTCCTGCCATTTATTCCACCTCTCTTTTTACAAGCCGGATAGCATCAACAGGACAGATGAGGGCACAGGCTCCATCTGCTCCGCAGCAGTCTTGGTTTACTATCGAAATCCTTCCGTTCTTAACCTCAAGGAGGGTTTTCTCGTCCATATCGTTCAGGTACCCTGCAGCAAGCTCATGGCTGTTGAGGGCATTTACCGGACAGACGATAACACAATTTCCACAGCCTAGACATGCGTTTTCATCCGTTTCCAGGTAGGTGCGGAGCAGAGCTTCCGGAACAGGAGCTTCAAGGATCTTTTTCTCAAGAACACTCTTTTTCTCTACATCCGGCAGAATTGCAGTTTTTCGGACATCAATTGCGTTTACAGGGCAGGAAACCGCACAGGCTCCACAGTAAATGCAGGCGTCAGGACGGTGACTGATCTTTTCCACTCTTTCTCCGGATTTAGCTTTTTTATTGAAAATAGCATTTGCAGGACAGACTTCCACACAGGTATGGCAGGTCTGACAGATATTCTCATCCTTTGTCCAGCGGCCCTCAAAGGGCTTTTCCACAGAAATTGCATTCACTGGACAGACGGCAGCACACCATCCACAGTGGACACAGCAATCCGAATCAATGTGGGTCTTTCCGACAAGCTTCAGATGTCCATCCTCTGAAATTTCACGTGTTACTTCAATACAGCCTCTGGGACAGATATCCTCACAAAGCCCGCAGTGGACACAGTTCTCATTTACTGATGTCGGTTTCATTGCCCTGAAAAGGTAGGACATGTCAGTGAGGGATTTTCCTTCCTGTTTCAACTCAAGAGCGCCTGTAGGGCAAACTTTCGCACAAATCCCACAGACAAGGCACTCTTCACTTTTCTTTATTTCGAGGAAATCCGCATCCAATAACCCTCTCGTTATAGCTCCCACAGCTCCCACAGACAAATTACCTTTAGGGCATGCCTGTACGCAGGTTCCGCAGCCAATGCATTTTTCAGGCTTGTAGACCAGCTTCTTGTCTTTTTTTTCGGCAAAGATAGACAATCGCATATTATCTTGCATTTCGTTTACCTCTTTACGTTATTCTGTGCATGCGCCGCACAAAACTTCATTGTCATGCTGAACGAACATCTCATTGCAATTTTTACAACACTGTATACGCTTTTTCTGCCGGACTGGAACTTCTACGTCTACAAGTTTCCAGGAATACACTTTTTCTCCTGCCTCTAGGAGGATAGGCACAATCTCTACATGAGGAAATTTTTCAGTATTAAGGTACCAGGCATGGAGCTTAGGATAGGCTTTAGTCTTCTCAGGATCGAGGATTATTCGGATGCCTTTAATGCTGTTCACTCCTTCAGGCGCCTGTTTGTTTACCGTAACTGCCATTTTTCCCAGATTATTAATCTTCAATCCGTTATTCCCGATGGTGGCTCCTGCAAGGATTTGAAACGAATCAGGCATGCAGCTTTTCGTTTCGCAGGTCACGTATATACGTTCCCCACTCTGGATATCGAGCTCCCTCCTTGCAATATTGAGCATCTGAATGCCAATTAATGCCCCAGAGGTAAGGAAACCATGAAAGGAAACTACTCTTTCAATTTGGGAAAGCAACTCAGGGTCTGTTACTTGCTCCAGGATTGTCTCCATTCGTTGTTTTTCTTCAGGTGAATTTTTTTGCAATGTATGCACCGCCGTGAATCTGACCGTTATATATATTCAAACATAACGCTGATAAATACGAAAATTCGGGCAAAATCTGCCAAAAGGTGTAGGGATCCGATGTATCAGGTTATGTAGAAGTCAACATAACAGAGTGAAAGCAACATATCTTTAATTATTTTTTGATGGGAAAATCAGCCAATTTTACAGGGCTGGGTCGATAGATCCAACTCCCTAAAAATTCAGCCTGAGGCAAAAGTATAGGACAACATACAGTCCCATACCTGAATTTCAGGATATGTTAGGATCTATATATCAATAATTAATCATGATACTTTACTGTGGTTAAAATCATATAAACAGGTGATTTATAAAATTATCGATGAAGAAACTTTTCATGGGAGGGTACGAAGAAATAAATAAAACTTAAAAGATGGCTGAAAAATGTCTTTATCGGCAGAGTTACTTATATAGACCTGTTTTACTAGACCTATTTTACGAGGTCATAAAAAGATCAAATTTAGGTGTTTACAAATCTCCTCGGAAGAATCATTATACTGGGTAGCGCCTTTAGAAAATAAAGGATTTCGAACCATTTTTATTAATAAGCAGAGTTAAAAAAGTAAAGAAAGAATCTATTTTTATTAAATTGAAAGAAGAGAAAATCTAAACAATAAAGAGTTCTTGAATTTGCCTGTCTATTTATAAGTGTATATATCTATGCAAGCTATAACTGTGCAGGCATAGCAAGGCTTCAAAAAGGAATTTGAGAGTTTAAAAGAGCACAAAATTCTAACTACAGGTTAAGGTTTGATTAATTAGAATCATAATACTGGAAAAAAGATTATTTACAAGGAAAGAAGATTATTGACAAAAGATTGAAGGAGCGCCGGAAGAGGTATATTCCTGCTTACTGTAGCCCCCAATACAGTCGCTCCAATATATACTCCCATCAAGTTTATTTCGGAATGGAATATACCTTTTCCGGGCATTTTTATCGCACACAGGAGGAACTCCAGAAAGAGTTGTATTTCTCTCCGTATCTGTGCCGTCTTCCAAGCTATACCCCCTCAAGTATACTCGGAGTAGAATCAACTCCTTCCAGACAGTCTTTTACTCACATACCATACCGATTTTCTCACTCTCTTTGACCTGTTTGCTCCCGTTATATTATACAATGTCCCGATTGTTATTTTAAATTAATTATACGAAAAATTGTTTCTTAACAAAAGTTGTTTTCACAGAAAATGTTTTAAAATCAAAAAATAATTAAATATTAATAATGTAATTTTTATTGTATTTTGAGGTATTTAAAGAATAAATTACAAATTATTTCCTAAAAAGACAAGAAGATGATTTTATATTAAATTCTTGAATTTAAAGCCTGGGATATTATATCCTACATCTCTGCAGGAATTTTAAAAAAGAAAGAGTTTATTCTCTTAATTCAGCTATCTCTTTTTCCATTTTCCTTCTTATCATCTGTTCAGAGATCCAGCCAATGGCATTGTAAACAGGATTAACAGGGACATCCACGTAATACTTTGCTTCCGGGTTGAGCCAGCCTTTTTCTTTCCAGTAAGCATAATCAGCAGAACCAGTGTACCCAGGTTTGCCAAAACTTGCCTTTTGCGCACGAAAAATCAGTACATCTTTAAGTCCCGGAGAGCGCCGCTTTTTCTGGAAGGAATTGTAGTACTCAAGTGCAGCTTTTTCAAGTTTCCGGTTATTTTCCTGCTCTTGTTTTTTGGAGATCATACCTGGGGGAGTTATAAGACCAATACTTTGAGATACCTCAAAACCCCATATACCAGCTACCAGTTTAAGGTAATCGAGAACCTCCTTAAGACCCACAGCGCCTGTAGTGGAGAGAAGAAGAGCTTTTTTATCAAGAAAACGGGGTCGGTGGAAAATATAAGAGAAGCGATCAACAAAGGTTTTCATGAGTGCAGAAATATTCATACCATAAACAGGTGAAGCAAAGATCACGCCATCGGCGGCATGCATCTTTTGTTCGATAAGGGGAGCTTCATCTTTACATGGACAATACTCTTCACCCTTTGCAAGACAGACATAACAGCCCCGGCACTGCAACAGGTTTGCATCTTTGAGCATCAGGTATTCGAATTCAACGTTGTCCATAGACTGCATGTATTCTTCAATTTTCCTTGCCGCTCTATAGGTATTGCTTTTTCGTGGGCTCCCCATGATAACCAGGATTCTCATAACTTAGGCACATTCCTTCTATATTATAATCTATGCTACCTGAAAATCGTCTATATAATGTTAAAATAGTTCCCGATTCTAACAGTTGCCAGACTCAAGAAATCTGCAAGGGAAAGTAAATATAATTTCTCTATATGCTTTCAACGTCTTTACATTGGTAGGAATATCTGCAATAAAGTACCCATGTAGCTCTGTAGAAAAGGGAGATTGCTAGATTTACAGCAAAGATGAAAATCAGAGATGAAAATCAGCGATGAAAATTAGTGACGAAAATCAGAAAATAAAAACTTGAGAAAAACACAATTTATTGATTTAAGCGCTGGGTAAATCAGTGAGGTGGCTCATAAGGGTCTATGTAAACGAAGTTCGTTACTGGATCAGTTTTTAAGCTGTCCGGTATTTCCTTCATTCCATAGCACTCCCTTATGAACCAATTATTACTATATAACTAATATTATAAAAAATTAACGATAGAATGTTTAATTCTTTACGTAGTGTCAGATATCTATGTCAGTAGACCTCGTTTACCTGATTTTTGTCTCGCGAGTTGGACTCAATCATTAGCCTGTGGCATTGTTCTTAGCAGTTTTCAGCGAGTCCGGATTCTTGAGTTCCTTCTTTCATTAATAAGCCTTTGACTTTTTCTTTCAATTATAGCAGGCTCTGATACCATCTAGAGTACTCGAAGCTTATCTGATTACTTGCTTCCTGCTTTAATATTTTTCAGGATTTCCCGCAGCCTAGGCCTTTTTCCATACATCAGCAGGTAAACCCTGAAAAGCCGGCTGGAGAGCAGAATCACTCCATGCACCGAGACAAATAGAATTAATATGCTGGCAAGGATCTGATAGATAGGCACAGCTGTAACTCCCATTCTGGCAAGCATGGCTACTGGCGAGGTAAGAGGAAAGAGGGAAAGAAAAACTGAAAATGGACTGTCTGGACTTGTAAGGAGTGGCTGCATGAATATGAGAGGAGTTGCGGCTGTAAACGTCAAAATTCCTGCAACCTGCTGGCTCTCCTGAAGAGAACTCGTTATCGCTCCGATTCCTGCCATTAAACTGGCAAAAAAGATGAAACCGAGCACGAAGTAGATGAGAGCGAGTAAGAGAGTAAAAGGTTCGATATTTACAGGAAGGGCATACCCACTCCCAAACACTATTGCCGCAAGCCAGATGAGAATCTGCAAGAGACCGACTGCACCAAGGCCTGCTATTTTGCCTGTAAGAATTTCGGAAGGGGTAGCAGAGGAAAGCAAGATTTCGATTATTCGGTTCTCTTTTTCTTCGGCAACGCCACGAAGCAGAAATCCGGACGAAGAGAAAATACTGAAAAGGAGGAGAAAGGCTGTAAGAATAGGAAGTCCAAAGCTGGCAAGCATTTCGGTAAGCCCTTGTTCAGAGGGTTCTCCATCTTCCCCTACATTATAAAACTTCATGTTAACCGGGTCTCGAACTCTGTTGAGAATGAGCTCATCAACTTTGTCCTTAAGGAGGGAGGTAATAACAATATCTGAGATCTCGGCCGACAGTTCAATGTCTGGCACAGGCGCTTCTTTTTTGAGGCTATATAGTTCTATTGTCCCGGTCTCAAGAAAATTTTCGGGGATAATAAGATAAGAAGAAATCAGGCCCGTCTGTAAAGCCTGCCTCGCTTCGGAGATTTCATTATACTTTACAAATTCAATAACTGAGGTTTCTGCCTCAGAAGGTCTCAGAGAAATACCCTCATTTCGGACAGATTCCGGAAATTCGAAGGTGTCAGTCATATCAATATAACCTACTTTCTGGTCTTCAGCCGGAGTCGCTTCTGAGACTATTGCTGGAAGGAGACTGATCCCCATAAGTAGGAGAGGAAAGAGGAAAGTCATAAAGAGAAATTCTTTACGCTTGATTGTCTTCAAGAACTCGTGCCTTGCAATAATGAAGGTTTTTTCGGAGAAGTCATTCATTGAGAGCACTCTCCAGAGTCTCAATAAAAATATCATTCAAAGAAGGAAGTGCTTGCTCAAAACGAAGGATGTTTGCTCTCCGAACAAGTTCTTCAAGCAGGATTTGTGTATTTATTCCCGTTTCTGGAAAGATTTCAATCAATTTTCCGGATTCTGTTATTTTTTTTATACCTGAAATCTCCCTAATTGCGTTTAAATCTTCTTTTTCCGCAAATTCTACTATCAGAGAGTTCCTTCCATGTTCCCTCCTGATTTCTTCCACAGTGCCGTAAAGTACTCTCCTACCTTTATTGAGCATAAGAATCCTGTTACAGAGGGTCTGGGCTTGCTCCATCATGTGTGTGGAAAGGATTACTGTTTTTCCTGCTGCCCTGAGGTCCAGGATCTTATTTTTAACGATCTTCGTATTCACGGGATCAAGCCCTGAAAAGGGTTCGTCAAGAATTATAAGTTCAGGGTCATGGATAATCGCAGAAAGAAACTGGATTTGCTGCTGCATCCCTTTGGAAAGTTCTTCAACTTTTTTATTCTTATATTGATAGAAATCCAGGGATTTAAGCAGGGATTCGGCGTTTAAATGTGCCTGTTTTTTGGGCATGCCTTTAAGTTGTGCAAGATAGACCAGCATCTCCAGAAGTCCTGTTTTTCTGTACAGTCCCCTTTCTTCAGGAAGATATCCTATCCTGTTCTTTGCAGCCGGGTTAAGGAGTTCCCCAAAGACATTTATTTTCCCGGTGTCCGGCTTGATAATGTCAAGAAGAAGCCTGATAAGTGTTGTCTTTCCTGCCCCGTTTGGACCAAGAAGCCCGAAAATCTCACCCTGCCTTATTGAAAACGAAATATCTTTAACGATACTCTTTTCTGAGAAGGACTTTGATACGCTTTGAAATTCCACAGTATGCATCCAGATTAAATACATTCCAATATAAAATAAGTTTATTCGATATTATTGAAAACTCTAATGGAAGCAAAAGCTCATTCGCCATTTAATTAAAGTAACTGTCCGGCATTAAAGAGATTAATGGAACTCAACTAGAGAGAAATAAGGAAATTCAGGAGATAATATGATACCGAAATTAATCGTTCACAACAGTATAAGTCTCGATGGCTCCACCACAGGCTTCGAAGCAAATCTTGATATTCACTATAAACTCCTGAGCAGTTATCTGCCCGATGCCATAATAGTCGGTTCGAACACTGCAAAAACCGGAACCCAATTTTTCTGTGAAACAATTCCGCCTGAAGAGGAATCGGATTTCAGGAAGCCTGAGATCCAGCCTGATGATCCCAGAGCGTACTGGTTGATTGCAGACTCAAGAGGAATTCTTGAAGGATTATTGCACGTTTTCAGGCGTTCCGATTACGGCAAAGATGTAATTGTTCTCGTCTCGGAAAAGACTCCTGAAGGCTACATTAATTATCTCAAAGAGAGGAATTATGACTTTATCCGAGCCGGAGCAGACCGCGTAAATATCAGGCATGCACTGGAAATTGCAAACGAAAGGTATGGGTTCGAACTTATAGCTTCGGACAGTGGTGGGGTTCTTAACAGTATATTGCTCGAGCACGGGCTCGTTGAAGAAATCAGCCTGATTATTAACCCTGTGATTGTAGGGAAAAACGGGACAAATCTCTTCAGAACCCTGGAGAAAAGTGATATACGACTTGAACTCTTGAAAAATCAAATTGTAGAAAAGCAGTGCGTGCACCTTGTCTACCGAGTTTTGAAAGAATGAAATCTGAGTACGCAGTTTTAATACAGGTCTTTAAAGGTTCTTATGCCGTATTGGAGGGGTTGACAAAATCCTGTCTGTAGATATTAAAGTCTCTGGGAATTCCCCTCCCCTAAAGAGATCCTCCCGTGAGGCATCTTTGCCCTGGAAAAAAAGGCATCAAGATAATCTACCTGCTCTCCTCTACATAAGAAAGAGAGAAAAATCAAGAACTTTTGACAAAAGTTTTTATGGAAAGTTTTTTTCTATAAAAATTTTCCAGATAGGGTTCAGACGAATCTTTTTTGTGTCCTTTTCGGTACAATGCGGAAACTGATGACGATAAAAAGGAAATTATAAATAGGGGGGAATAAAAATAGGAGGAAATAATCCGAAGACGTCACTTCTTTTCCGGAGAGAATGTATTTGAGAACAAACTTCTGAATGAATTCATGCGTAAAGCCGGAAATCTATGAAGTGTCCTTAGAAATCCTGTTCTCAAAAAATGCTTTTAAAAAGCTTTTGTTGCAAAGTGCCCTGAAAAGTATAATCCAGAAGTAATAAATGAGTTGCCCTATATTTATTAGCTGATCAAAAATTTCTAGAAAACCAGTATAAAGGCAGTAAAATCTGCTGTAGAGAACTTAGTGCCTGAATTTATGAATCCCGTATTGCTTAGGATTCAAAAATGTGAGGGATCGTAGGGACAATCGATCTGGCAAAAAGTAATCCTGAAAGCAACCTGAGGGAAGAAGTCTGAGAATAAAAAAAGATTAATTTGGAAAAGAGCTTTTAAAAAGATAGAATAGAAGCAGGAAGGACTGAAAAAAAAGCATTTAACTTAAAAAAAATAAATGCTTTTTGGAAAAAGATATAAAGGATCAATTGGAAAGTAGCGCAGTAATAACTGCGAGAAGTTCCTTCAAAGTTCTTCTGGAGGAAGAGAGAATTTTTGCTAACTCAGACTGCTTTCTGATAGAAATAAAGGAGAAGTATCTCTTTATACCTAAAACTTCCTGGGGAGATGGAATAGAATGAAGGTATCACTTATTGATCTGGCATTTCTTTCAGAAAAAAGGAAAGATGTATTACTCCTGCTGGAAGAGGGACCTAAAACAGGGGATGAAATAAAAACAGCCCTCAATGTCAATTCGACATCAATCATGCCCCAGATCAAAAAGTTAAAAGAAGGGCGCCTAATAGTACAGGACGAGAGAAATACCTATAGGCTCTCCGAGATGGGAGAGATAGTAGTCGAAAAAATGGAGCCTCTACTGAATACTGTAAGAGTTTTTGAGGAAAATTATGATTATTGGACAAATCATGACTTTTCTGCAATTCCCGAGCATCTCCTTAACAGGATTGATGAATTGGGTAACTATTACATGCTTGAAGCCGACCTTAACCGACTTTTTGAATTACCTGAAGATTTTAAAAAGAATCTTTTGGAATCAAAAGATGTAAAAATGTTCCTTTCATATTTTAATCCTCTTCACGTTGAGATGTATTTAGAACTTGTAGAGAAAGGAGCTACAATATGTCTTATCCTGACAGAACCCGTTTTTGACAGGATGAAAAAGGATTACTACAAAGATCTGAAATATCTTGTGGAATCAGAAAATGTTCAGATATATGTCTGTGACAAAAATGTAACCCTCAAAAACGTGGTGACAGAACGTTTCTGCTCGCTTGTGCTATTCGACAAAAAAGGAAAGTTCGATCATCAACGGCTCATGAGTTTTGATGAAAGTGCACTCAAATGGTGTGAAGAACTCTTTTTGTATTATAAAGACCTTTCCACACGACTGGAGAAACTATAATCTCCTTTTGAAATCAGGATGAGTCTTCGTCCAGATACTTACTGATCAAAGCCCTGAATTTGTGAATATCAATGGGTTTGGAGACATAGTCCACACAGCCCATTTCTATGAAATGCTCCTCACTGCCTTTCATAGCATGGGCCGTAACTGCTATCACAGGGATATCTGCAGTCGCAGGATTCTTCTTAATTCTATCGAGAACTTCAAGCCCATCCATCTTTGGAAGTTGCATATCTAGCAGAATAAGATCGAACTTTTTTTCAGCAAGGCGTTCAAGCGCCTTTATTCCATCTTCGGCTTTAGTTATACTGTGCCCATAGAGTTCCAGAAGATCCATAATCAGTTCCATGTTCATGGGATTATCTTCGACAATAAGGATTTTCTTCATCATTAAGCCTCTTCAGCATAGCTAATTGTTGTATCCTATTAATTAATTCTTTTCTTCCGAAAGTGCCCTTTTTCATAATAGAAATAAGGTAACCTTTCAGTTCATTGTTCAGTTCTTCAAGATTCTTCCCGGTAAGTTCGCTGGAAGTGCATACAATAAGAGGAATATCTTTTGTACGTATATCAGCTCTCATGCTGGATATCAGGTCAAACCCGCTGACTTCCGACATCATGAGGTCAACAATCAGTATGTCCGGCTGCGGGTTTGAGAAGAGCTTTTGTAGACCTTCCCTTCCACTGTAAGCTTTGATAACCTCAAAACCTTCGGGCTCAATCATTGAGCTCAGCAGTTCTACAGTATATTCATCATCATCCACGATAAGAACTTTAGGAGATTCGAACCGGAACTTCTTAGTAATTTCTTTGAGGGCATTTACCAGCTCAACCCTTTTTATCGGTTTTGTAAAGGAGTATGTTGCTCCAAGTGTAATTCCAAGCTCGTTGTTATTAGTCATGGAGATGATAAGCACAGGTATGGAAGTTGTGTGAGGATCATTTTTCAACTGCCTCAAAACAAGCCAGCCGTTAGTGTCCGGCAGGAAGACATCCAGGGTAATAATATCGGGTTTCAAGTTCTTTGCAACCTTCAAAACATTTTTTCCGCTATAAAGGGCAGCTACACTATATCCTTCGTCCTTAAGAATAACTGAGAGAAGTTCACTGGAGCTTTTGTCATCTTCGACTACCAGAATAAGTTCCTGTTTAGAATCTCCCTCTCTAGGTAAGTGGACTTCGGGCATCTCGAGTTCTTCTTGCAAATCCTCCATGCTTTTTTTTACTGAAAGTGCTGCTGCTTTGCTCATCTCAAACTCTATCATTACATCCTCAAGTTCTATCTCTTTGGCTTTTCTTAACTCTAAGGGTTTCCTGAGAGGAATCGCAAAGGTAAAGTTGCTGCCTTTCCCAGGCTCGCTCTCAACCCAAATATCTCCCTGATGAAGGGGCACGAGCTTCTTCACAAGAGCAAGTCCAAGTCCTGTGCCGCAATATTGTTTGGTTGCTGACTTACTAAGTTGGGTAAAGGGCTGGAAAAGTTTTAGCTGATCTTCAGCAGAAATGCCTATACCGGTATCTATGACTGAAATAAGCGCTCGATTGCCGCTTTTCTTGCAGTAGATCAGGACTTTTCCGCCGGCTGGGGTAAATTTGATTGCATTGCTTATAAGGTTGTAAAGTATCTGAATCAGTCGACCTCTGTCGGCTTCTAGCGTAGTAAGGTCGGGTTCTATATTAAAAGTCACCTCAAGATCTTTTCCCTGCATAAGAGGAGAGAGAACGGCTTTAACCTCCTCTAAAACGGAGTTGATTGAAAACTCACTATAGTGGAGTTCCATTTTTCCGGCTTCTACTTTTGAAAGGTCAAGAATATCGTTTATGAGCATCAGCAAATGCTTCCCACTGGTAGAAATATTGCGTACATATTTGTACTGCTTTTCATTAAGCTCGCCAAAAGTCTTCTCAAGAAGAATATCCGAAAATCCTATAATGGAATTCAAAGGTGTTCTCAACTCATGGCTCATGTTTGCAAGAAATTCACTTTTGGTATTATTGGCGGCTTCAGCTTCAAGTTTTGCCTGAAGCAATTTTTCTTCCGAACGCCGATGTGTAGTGATATCTAGACCTGTTTTCAGAATCCCGGTAATCTTGCCTTCTTCATTCTTTATGGGAATTGCACTAACTGCCCAGGTCTTCCCATCCCTGGTGACTACTTCCCCGAACTCTTCATTTCCGGACTCCAATACTCTCAATACAGGAGATTTGCCTGGTTTCTCTTTATATAGTATATATATCCCTATAATTTCGCCCGATAACGTCTTCAAGCCTCATACCCATGTGGTCAAGAGCCACTTTATTCAGCCAGATTATTTTCAATTCGGAATCCATAAAGACTACAAGTTCAGTGAGAGAATCGAGAATCAACATTTTTTCATGTTCCTGAGCTTTGAACTTCTCAGAAGTAGTTCTCAGGCGGTCAAGTGTCTGGTTTATTCCTTCAGACAGCCTTGAGAGTTCATCATTTCCTTCCACAGAAAATCGTTCAGAGAAATTCTCGTCTGTCCTCGCCTTTCTCACAAAATTATCAATTGCGACTATCCGGGATATCACTTCCCTGTCAAGAAGAAACTTAAAACTAGCCCCAGTAATAAGTCCTGCGAACAAAAGTAAAAATACCAGGTACTGGAGAAACTTCTGCCCCTCGGCATAGATTGTGCTGGGGGTGTCAGACTGGATTATAAAAGCCGGACTTCCGGAAATATCTTTAATGACAGAATAGCTTGTAACTCGGTTTTCGGTTTTATTATACATGAAATTCGGATTTTTGCTTTCAAAAAGAGCCTGCTGGAAATCAAATGAAGAAGCTTTAAGATTATAAAGGGTAACCGTACTTCCTGTACTTTCCTGGATGGATTCAAGGAAACTAGAATCAAACTTTTTTCCAAGAATGATCGTACCTGAGATTTCGTTATCTCCGGACGCTGCAAGCACAGGTTGACTGGAGATAAATGCAGGCTCGTTTTCCAGCATGACTATGCCTTTTAAAGGAGTCTCAGCCTCTTTACAGAGGAGACTGCCATCTTCTATTCTCTGAAGTATGTCAGGAAGAATAGAAGCATTATTGGATACTCCTGAATCCGAAACTTTGGAATACATAATATTCCCTGAACTGTTTACCAGAAAAATGAAGTCGCAACCACTAACGGAAAAGATCTCATCTACTGCAGTCTCACTGAGATTTTGAGTGTGCTGATTGAGCATTAAAGCTCTGACATCCTCCCTTGAAGAAAGAGCAGAATTGATGCCTTCAAAGTGTAGAACCTGGAGATCAATAATATCCTTTACCCTTTCTACATTTTCAGCTGCCTCTTTTTCCTGCAGATTGGAAAAACTGGAATAGAGGATGCTCTGGGATGCAAGAATAACAACTGAAATGAGAAGAGCAAAGATAACGTAGACGGTAACAAGGATCTTTCCACTAACTTTCATATTTTAAGCTCGATGACAGGTTTCGGGTTAACTGAGTCTGGAGATAAGGTTGGGATAAGATCTACAGGAAGTTTATAAGACAACACTAACAGAATAAATTAAATTATAATCTATTAAAAGTTTTCTCAAACGATCATACCAAAATAATTTTCTCCATATTTAAGAATAGATATGGATATAGATTCTTTTTTTACCAGATAAAAGCTTATGGAGTTTGTATGCCGGAAAAAAGGTCTGAAATAGCAGATGTGGTTAAAATTCGTTTTAATCTTAGAAGAATAAGTAGAAAGAATTGATCTCAAAACATATATTATTCGTATATTCACTAACGGAATTTTAAGAAGATAATCTTAATAAGGTAGAAAATTTGAGCATCTAGCTGGCATAGAGCATAGAACTATGAGGTCAAAATTTATGACCTTATTTATCAAAAAAATAGCAAAAAAAAATTCTTGACAAATAGCTTTTATAAGTTGTTAACTAAAAAAATATCGCGTTCTAACGAAATCATAAGGAGCCTGAGAATTGTTTCTACTGCCGCTGTTCTCATCCCTGCCAGAGGGAGAGGCAGGAAGGAAATCCAGAGGCACTGTGGTTTCTCAGGCGAGACCTGTGATTTCTACTGTATTTCTAAGTTATGGACACTCAGTCCGGAGCATGAAATATTTGGATTGAAAAATCTGTATAATATTATAGACAATAAAATTATAATAAAATAAGTCAATTGATAAAATCTAAAAAAGGTATGACTATGAGCGAATTTACACTCAAAACGAGACTTTTAGCTGCCCTTGAAGGCAAGCCAGTTGACAAAGTACCTGTTTGCTCCGTGACCCAGACCGGGATTGTAGAACTTATGGATAAAGTCGGAGCTCCCTGGCCTGAAGCTCACACCAACCCCGAACTCATGGCAAAGCTGGCAATTGCCAACTATGAGCTTAGCGGACTCGAAGCTGTAAGAATTCCCTATTGTCTTACCGTTCTTGTTGAAGCTATGGGCTGTGAGATCAACATGGGTACCAAGAACAGGCAGCCTTCTGTTACAGGTCACCCCTACCCCAAGGATCTTGAAGGCGCATCCATTCCTGCAGACCTCCTGCAGAAAGGCAGAATCCCTGTTGTACTCGAAGCCATAAAAATAATCAGGGAAAAAGTAGGTCCTGACGTGCCAATTATTGGCGGTATGGAAGGTCCGGTTACGGTCGCCTCCGACCTGGTAAGTGTAAAATCCTTCATGAAGTGGTCCATTAAAAAGATTGATCTCTTCGAGCAGGCTCTGGACCTTGCCACTGAAGCTGCAATCATGTACGCAAATGCAATGGTCGAAGCAGGCGCAGATGTTATTGCCATTGCAGACCCTGTAGCTTCCCCTGATCTCATGAGCCCTGACTCCTTCAGGCAGTATCTCAAGCCAAGGCTGCAGAAGTTCTCCTCAGGTGTGAACTCAGTAACTGTCCTCCACATCTGTGGAAATGTTAACCCGATTCTCAGTGACATGGCAGATTGCGGCTTCGAAGGTCTCAGCGTTGAAGAGAAAATAGGCAGCGCAAAGAAGGGTAAGGAAGTAATCGGAGACAGAGCAAGATTAGTAGGAAACATTTCCAGTCCTTTCACTCTCCTGCCAGGACCTATTGACAAGATAAAAGCTGAAGCAAAAGAAGCTCTTGAAGGCGGAATTGATGTACTCGCACCAGGCTGTGGTATTGCACCTATGACCCCTCTCGAAAATATCAAAGCACTGGTCGCAGCTAGAGATGAGTACTACGCATGAAGAAGCACTAAAAATCCCTTTATTTTTTTCAGGGGCACAGTCCTGAGCTCTTAATTCTTTAAAGCCTCTGGATATCGTGCTCTACTTTATTTTTCTTGTTTTGACAGGCGGAGTGAGTACTCCAGAGCCAGGATTTTATAGACTGTGAGTTCAGGAGGACTTATCCGAACACAGGATTCAGTATAAATAGCTTGATAGCTTATTCAGTATAAAACTTATTAAAATATATTAAACATAGAATATGTCTGAAATACTGGTAGAATAAATCTTAAACTTTTTTTGAAGGAGGTTAAGTATGAGAACTGGAGTTGCAATTGACCTGGGTACTAGCGGTTTTAGAGCCCAGAAAATTGATCTGGATAGCGGCGAAATCAAAAAGACGGTCATAACGCTGCGGAATCCCTTACCCGGAGCAAATGTGATGGACCATCTTGATTTTGCAATTCATTATGGGCTTGATAAAGCTCACGAACTTTCGGTAACAGCCGTAAAAAATATTCTGACCGCACTGAATGTAGATCTGGCAGAAATGGAGAGATTTTCAATCTGCGGAAACCCTATTCAGCTTTCTATATTCCAGGGCATTCCAATCGAAGATCTGGCATATGCAGGTGAGCGTAAAAAGCAAAAATACCATATTGAAGAACAGAATCGAGATGCACGCATAATACCTATGACCGAAATTGAGGGTTTTGAAGAGGCTGTAAACTGCAAATTGATTGTGCCTCCAGCAATTAAACACGAGGTCGGAGCCGATGCGCTTGCACTTATTGTAAAAGCAGGCATGATTGAGAACAATGAGATAGCGATTGCAACGGATTACGGGACAAACGCAGAAATGGCTCTTAAAGCAAATGGCGTTATATATACCGGGTCAGCTGCCGCAGGACCTGCGCTTGAGGGTCAGGAGATAGAATATGGGTCTATTGCTTCTCCTCATACAATTTGCGACGTTGAATTTGAGGGCGAAAACCTGCGCTGCTATGTACTTGACCGGGACATGAAGACCAAAAAAGCTGACCTTGTAAATCCTAAAACCGGGGAAGTTATTGAAAAAGGAGAACTGACTGCAAAGGGCATTACAGGTACAGGAGTCATTGCCCTTATAGAGACGGGCATGAGAAATAAGCTCATTGTGCTGCCAAAGATTCAAACACCGGATGGCGTTATCCATCTGCAGGATGGGATAAAATTCACGAATAAAGACCTTATTGCAGCCGGGAGAGCAATAGGGGCGATCAGAGCCGGACATATCACTCTCTGTGCAGCCGCAGGCATAGAAATGGAAGATCTGCAGGCTGCTCACATGTCAGGAGCTGCGGGCACTTATATGGACGCTGCAAAGGCTCACAAGGTAGGAATGATTCCTTACAATGCGAGTTATGTTTCCCAGATAGGAAATACTTCTCTTACCATTGCCAGGGAGATCCTGCTTTCTGAAGACAGGCTCTGGGAACTGCAGGCGATTGCAAAGGAAATAGTGGGTACCCAAGTGATGTTTGCAACCTCCGAGGCATTTAAGGAAGCTTATTTGCTGGAACTTGCTTTCTGGAATGAGGGTATGTCTTTCAAGATGCTTCAGAAGTTTTTGAAAAAGAAAAAACTCCCCATGATCGGCGAACCTTCTGATATTCTCAAAATTGATCGTCGAGTTGAAAGAGATATCCCCGAGCTCGGAGAAGAAGGGCTTGAGGTACTTGAAAGGGTTGGAACTTACCTTACAATGGTAATTGGAGAATGTGAAGGCTGCCGTAAGTGCGTAAAGGTCTGCCCTACCGGAGCCCTTAGAATGGAAGACAACGGGTTTGTAAAAATAAGGACTGACCTCTGTGACGGCGCAAACTGCCAGCGCTGCCTTCACGCCTGTCCAAGTGATAGGTTTAAATGGGAAAACCTGACAGTGGCAGGAAAATAAAGAAGACAAGTTTATTGAGAGTAAAAACGAATAAGGAAAATAAGCAATAAGCAAGACTAAGGGAGGAGAAAACGTGCAGGTCATTGTGGTGGGGGGTTTTCTGGGAAGCGGAAAAACTACCACTATTATCAATATGGGCAAGTACCTGGCAGAAAGAGGGAAGAAAGTTGCCATTATTGTGAACGAGATTGGCGAAATCGGGATTGATGGAGACGTTATAAAGAGATTCGGGTTTGATACGAAAGAGATCACAAGCGGGTGCATTTGCTGTTCCCTGAAAGTAGGATTAAGGACTACTGTTACTCTTCTTGCAAAGGAATACAAACCTGATATCCTGATGATCGAACCCACAGGCATTGCCTTCCCACACGTAATCAGGGATGAAATTGAACTCATGAACCTTGGCGAGCAGGTAAGAATTGCTCCCCTTGTGACCCTGATTGACGGCAGCCGTTTCAAGTACCTGATGAAAGAAGTTAAAGACTTTGCCATGAGGCAGATTATTGATGCGGAAATCCTGGGAATAAACAAGGTAGACCTGATAGAGCCTATTCGTCTTCCTATTCTTGAAGCATCGGTGCAGCAGCTTAATCCGAATGCCAGAGTAGTTCTTCTTTCAGGAAAGGATATGGACGAAAAATTTGAAAATTTCATGCGAATGGTGCTCCCGGATCTTGAAGGAGTGTCCGAAAGACTCCCGAAAGCTGAGGTAACTGAAGAAGCCGAACCCTCTGCGCCGCAAGAGACCGAAAGTTCTATTGAGGCTTCAAAAGTAGGCAGCTATTCTGCAGAATTTGAAGTTGAAGACGGGAACCTTAGCACTGACGCTGCCAGGGAATTAACAACTGAACTGATATACACGATAAAAGCAAAGGTGCTGAAACTAAACCCCGAATTCGTAGGACATATCAAACTCTTCCTGGACAATGGATCAGAAACCGTGAAGCAGAGTGTTACGATATATTACGAGGAGCCCCAGGGAGAAATAATCAAGTCAAAGGAAGGAGCTGTCCCTACACTTAAAATTCTCTCAGCAATCTCAAACGTTGAGAATGGAGCCATTAAAGAAGCTGTAAGCCGTTCAGTCGAGGAAGTCTTTGAAAGAAGAGGAATAAAAGTCAGTAAACCCAAGCTGAACCATGATCATGAACATGGGCATCACGAGAATAATAAACCTGGAAATCATGGGCATGCACAGAGGTTTTCGGATATTAAAAGAAAAGGCAAAGACGAAGAAACGTGTGAGTGAAAGTTAATACTTTCTCACGCCCTTTTTTGATTGTTTTTATAGTGTAACTAATCTTTGTAATTTTAATTGATTGCCATAGTTTTAACTGGTTTTCTTGAGTAACTGTAAACTGGTTTTTTTGAGTAACTGTACTATAAAGCAGAAAAAGCAGGTCAGGTTATATAACCAGGTGACCGCAGTTTTTTAAGTACGACGATCTCGAAGGAAACAAGTTCTCGGTTCAGAGCAGTTGCATCCTGCCGCAGAAAAACTTTATATACTATAAAATAATCATCGATTTTTGCCCTGAAGATGATCCCTCAGATCGAGAGAAAAGTAATCTTTCAGACATTATGAAGAATCTGACTCTGGGTTAACAGCAGGACATCACATAGATCAATAGAAGCCTGATTAAAAAATTGAAGACAGAACCAGAATAACCTTTAAGGGAAATGTTTAACTTCTGTTTAAAAAAAGATTGAAAAAACGGCAAAAAGCTCAAAGTTATTAAGCCTCCAGAATATCAAAGGGTCCAAATTTTAGAAGCTCTGATGTATTTTTCTGCAGAAACCAGAAAATCAGGTTATCTCTGGGGAAACTGAAAAGAATATCAATTTCATTTGTATGCTTTCAAAACTATACTTTGATCACCTTATTTTTGCCTGCTTTAAAATTATCAATAAATTCAAATCTACTTGATAACCTCCAGCGCTAAAAATAATAATCTCTATATCTTCACCCTCTGCGATAAAGAATTTCCTTGATAGAAGAATAATTGCCCTGTAAATTTTGATCCCATTGTTTAGATCAACGGGGACAAAAAAAATCTTGTTTTTTATAAGATCATTTGCAGAGAAAATTGAAATGAGAATTATAAAATTACAGCTTTTCAAAAATTAGCATCGGTGAAGGTATATGCAATTAAATCCAACTGTGATCTGCAAGTGCATCCCTGAATAATAAAAGGGAGTATACCTATCTGAATTAACTGGAAAAAAAGTCCCTTAAATCCAGGGAACAGAAGATTGAAAGCTTGTGAACCTGGAAAGTAAAAAAACCCCTTTAAAATAGCTTGAAGCGAGAAAAGGACTGAAATTCAGCTTGCTGAATAGCCAGTACACCACCGAAAGATTATCCAACCCCTTAATGGAAGGAATTCGATCTTGGAGGTTTCGAATTCATTGACATTGTATTCAAGAAGTTTTCGGCTAAAAAAGCCGAAATGAAACTTCATAGGGATGCACTTGCAGGTTAAGGATCTTAGAATCCGAGACCTTTTAGTTAAATGGAGGTTAAAATATGTTGGATTTGAAACTGGAAGATATCGATGGCATATTAGTACGTTATAACGTCGCCCTCGAAAAGGAAATGACACCTGACGAAGCCGCAGAAGAGCTTTACCCCAAGGATGAACTCATCTACCCGATTGCAAAAGCCATCTTTGAAGGAGAAGAAGATGACGTTATCGAGGGTCTCCAGGCAGCAATCGATGCAGGCAAGAAGCCAATCGACCTTATTGACGAAGCCCTCATGGTAGGCATGGGAGTTGTAACCCAGCTCTACGATGATGGTGTCATTTTCCTCCCGAACGTTATGATGTCCGCAGATGCAATGCTTGCAGGTATCGAATTCTGTAAGAGCCAGACCACTGAAGTTCCCGAGCCAAAAGGTAAGGTTGTCTGCCATGTTGCAGAAGGTGACGTTCACGACATTGGAAAGAACATTGTCGCTGCCCTCCTGAGAGCAAATGGCTACGAAGTAGTTGACCTCGGAAGAGATGTCCCTGTAGACGAAGTAGTCGCTGCAGTCGAGAAAGAGAAGCCAATAATGCTCACAGGTACTGCCCTCATGACCACCACCATGTATGCATTCAAGGAAGTTAACGATAAGCTCCTTGAGAAGGGAATAAAGATTCCATTCGCATGTGGTGGCGGTGCTGTGAACCAGGACTTCGTGTCTCAGTATGAACTTGGAGTTTATGGTGAAGAAGCTGCAGACGCCCCCAAGATTGCTGATGCAATTGTTGCAGGTACTACAGATATCACAGCATTAAGAGAGGAATTCCACAAACACTGAGGAGGGAGCAAAAATGGTAAAAAAATACACTTCAATGGCTTATGCTAATGCAGATGAACTGATTTTCGGGCAGTCAAAGTTCCCTGTAAAGGCAGGGCTTGGCCTTGAGATTGGTGGAGGATACACATCCCCCGAAGTTAACTATGCCCCAAGACCTGGAGCCGGTGCATCTAAAGAAAAGCTCGTAAAAGAATATGAAAGAATCACCACCGACATTATGGCGAGGATGGTTCAGATTGGAGCTCCCTCTGTGGTGCTTGAAACCGAACACGTTCAGCAGATGTCAAACAACCCTGAGTGGGGAGGAGCTGTTGCACATGCTCAGAAGACCATTATGGAAGAGTACCACGATGAGTACGGTATAAAATGCGCACTCCGCCACACAATAGGTGATATCCGTGAAGACCGTGACTATCTCCAGCTCAGAGGAGACAAGTACAGCGTCTTTATGGAAGCTTTTGAGCAAGCTGCCACAAATGGTGCAGACTTGCTTTCTGTAGAGAGCATGGGTGGTAAGGAAGTCTTCGACTATTCTATCCTGAGAAACGACACTGCAGGTATTCTCTTCGGCATCGGTGTACTCGGTAGCATGGACATGGAAATGGTCTGGTCCGACATTGCAGCAATAGCAAGGAAGACTGGCACCGTAGCAGCCGGTGACACTGACTGTGCCCAGGCAAACACTGCAATGTTCATTGCAGGTGGTCTGCTTGACAAGAACCTTGCCCACACAATTGCAATCGTTGCAAGGGCAATCTCGGCAGCAAGATCCCTCTGTGCATACGAAGCCGGCGCAATAGGACCCGGAAAGGACTGTGGTTACGAGAATACTATCATAAAGTCCATTGCAGGTGTCCCGATCACTCAGGAAGGTAAGACCTCAACCTGTGCCCACTCTGACCTCATGGGTAACCTGGTTATGCAGTGCTGTGACCTCTGGTCCAACGAGTCCGTTGAATACCACGGTGAATTCGGCGGTACAACTGTCCAGTGTTGGGCTGAGACCCTTGCTTATGACTGTTCCATGATGAATGTTGCCCTTAAAACTGGAAAGGCAAAGGACCTCAGGGACATTCTCGTGCTCTCTGATAAGTACAGAGACCCACAGGGCTATGTGCTTGCATACGACAACGCCTACAAGATCGGTCAGGCAATCGCAAAGGACGGAGAGAACAACTACCTCAGAGCAAAGAACGCTGCAATCGAATGTTGCAACATCATTGAAGAGGGTGTCAACTCTGGCAAGCTCAAACTCACAAGATTCGAGACCAATGCTCTTGCAAAGGTTAAGGCTGATCTCGAAGCCCTCACCGATGATGCTGACAAGTTCATGAGCGACAACCTGACCAAGTTCAAACAGGAAATTGCAGTTTTCAGACCCGAAAACTATGGGCTCTAAGCCCTAAACTTCTTTTTTTTCAATTTTTTAGAAAAAAGGCTTTGTTAGGTGGAACTATGAGTGAAAACGTAGGAACTGCTACCATAATAGTTGATAAAACTGCAAATGCTGCTCCCCTTGGTTTTACAGGTCTTGGACTTGCCGCAATTCTGTTGAGTCTGAGCTACATAGGAATATACCCCGTAGAATCAATGATTGTATCCATGGCAATATTTTTGGGTGGGTTTGCTCAGGTATTTGCAGGAATTATGTCCTGGAAAAAAGGAGACATCTTTGCAGGGACGGCATTCTCAGCTTTCGGCTTATTCTGGTTCTCACTGGCAGGATTACTTATTATGCCCGCAATCGGCTGGGCTGAAGCCTCCTCCGGAACTGCGATGGCTGCGTATCTCTTTATCTGGGGCGTTTATACTTTTGTTATGCTATTAGTTACTATGAAAATCGGAATTCGTGCCCTTCAGTTTGTGTTTGTTACGTTGTTTTTATTATTCATGTTGCTGGCTGTTGTAAATGCAACCGGAAGTGCAGGATTGCTTGTAGTAGCTGGTTATGTAGGACTTGTTATGGGTTTTGGAGCCCTGTATATAGCTATGGGCACGGTAATGAATGAGATCCACGGAATAACTGTAATCCCGCTCTAAGATAAGTAATCAGCATCTACTAATAAATAAGACCTTCGAACACCTGAGGAAAAGAACCTGCGCCAACCTCGAGATTTGTATGAAACCCATAAAAATAGCAGGAAAAAAACCGAAGAAGAAACCTAGATGAACTTTCAGGCAAGCACAGACTTCAAATCTGTGTTTTCAATCCTCCAGAATACTGTTGTCTGAATGGCTAAACTCCTTTGTATGACCGCGTTAAGAGAAAAAACGGGCATTCGAGGGTCTGTTTAATTTTTAAAGAATTTTTTTGTTATTATTTAACTGGAGAAAGAGGTCTGTTTTACAAAAGAAGACTATAAAAACCAATTAATAGTGGACTTCGAATGAGAGCGGATGAAAAATTCAAAGAGATAGAAAATGTATTATCACACAGAGCTTATACAGAGCTTGTTTTGAGTCCGGATTTCACTCATTACAAAATACTCCAGGAGCTTTCGGCAAACAGTGCTTTGCTTCTTGCCGATACAGCCTGTCCCTTGTTATAATTTATCAATAAATATATAAGATTCCTGGATTTTTCTATCGCAAGTAGATCTCTGAAGGAAAAGAATTACAAAATAAATTTATACTAAAAGATAGAAAATATAGAAAAAATAAAATAATAATATGGCAATAATGATGCAAGAACCCAGATACGAAAACCAAAAATTCAGAGGGTAATATATAAACTTTAAGCCTGGCAACTACCCATTTCTCTATTGCAAGGTTTAACAGCTATCAAGACTTTATGTAATAACAGGTTTAATAGGCTGGATCAGAAGAATCTGAATTTCATAAATTATCAAGATGAGATTAATTATCCTGGTTTTAAACATTCTCAAACCCTACGAAATCTCATATAATTCGTAAAAGAGGTTGAAAATGCACTTCAGTCTTGGAATCGATGCAGGGGGCACTTATACTGATGCCGTTATCGTTAGGGATTCGGACGGATCTGTGATCGAATCCAGTAAAGCACTTACTACCTATCCCGATCCCCTCCCTGGAATGAAAAATGCTATTGACATGCTGAATCCTGAGTATCTAAAGGACATTAAGCTTGTATCCGTATCTACAACTCTTTCTACAAACACTATTCTGGAGGGTACCGGCTTTCCTGTAGGGCTAATTATGGTAGGAGACTATGTAATTCCTGAGAAGCTTCCTACAGACTACTGGGTAGCAGTCTCCGGAGGACATAACAGTGATGGAGAAGAACTGAAGGCTCTTGACATCGATTCTGTAAAAGAATTTGCCCTCAGGGTAAAAGACAAAGTTTCGGCTTTTGCAGTTTCTTCGTATTTCAGCAACCGCAATCCTGAACATGAGCTTGCTGTCAAAAAAGCCGTAAAGGAGCTTACAGGACATCCTGTAGTTTGCGGGCACGAACTTTCCCAGGATCTTGGAGCCTACGAAAGGGCTGTAACTGCATTTCTTAACGCACAGCTAATTCCTATTACTCATAAGTTTATCCAGGCAATAGTCAAGGAGTTTGAAGTCAGAGGTATAAATGCGAATCTACTTATGCTGAAATGCGACGGTTCAGTTGTGGGAATAGAAGAAGCCCTGGAAAAACCCATCGAAACCATATTCTCTGGACCTGCTGCAAGCCTTGTAGGCGCCTCCTACCTCAGCAAATTCGATACCTGTGCTATGATCGATGTTGGCGGCACGAGCACGGACGTAGCTATGATGGTGAATGGGCTTCCTCAACTCAGCAATTCGGGTGCCGTTGTAGGAGGCTGGCAAACCCGTGTAAAAGCTATCCGTATGGAAACCTCGGCAACTGGCGGAGACAGCCATGTATGGGTAAAGGGCGACCGCATCTATATTGGTCCTCGTCGTGTGATCCCGCTTTGCCGAGCTTCGGTTATATATCCCGGTTTTAAGGACAAATTGAAACGTAATAAGGTTGCAAAAGGATATCTCTGTGAGAGCATTCAGGTAACGAAGTTTTACGTCAGAACAGGCTTCAGACCTATAGAATTGAAGGCAAGAGAGCGGGAAATCTATAGACATATCGGAGAAGAACCTGTTTCTTTCGGAGACTTGCTCGTAGCACTGAAAAAACGTCCTTCTCCATCTGTACTGGATTCACTGATCCAAAAAAGGTTGATCCAGGCAATAGGCTTCACACCGACCGACGCCCTTCATGTGCTTGGGGAATATACCGAATGGGATGTAGAAGCTGCTCAGATTGGAGCTTCCATGCTCGGGAGACTATTGAAGCAGAGCCCTGAAGCTTTCAGTACTGAAACAAAACGCAGGGTTGCACGTAATATTGCCGAGGATCTTATTGCCTACCTGATAGAAGGAATGCCGAGAAGTGAAATTGACAGAGTTCTCATGGGAAGGAACTTTACTCGCTTCAGTGTGGGAATTCCTGTAGTGCTTCTCGGAGGACCTGTAAAGGCATATGTTGAGGATCTGAAAAACCTGATCAATGCTGATTTTATAGTTCCCGAGCATGCTGAGGTAGGCAATGCTGTCGGAGCCCTTGTTGGAAAAGGAATTAAAAGGGTGGAGATTCTTATAAAAACAAAAGTGATCCCCATATCCCACGAAGCTGAAGCTGAAAATATTGATTATGAAGCTCATGAGAAATGCCCTGCAGAAGGCATTATGCAGTATGAAACGAAAAACGAGTTCATTGTTTTTTCTCCTTCTGAGAGAAAAAAATTTGACGTTTATAGTGAAGCCGTTGAGTATGCAGAGAAGCTCGGAAGACAGCTAGTTATGGATTATATGGTGAATGCAGGACTTCAAAAGGAAAACATTAGAATAGATGTAAGCAGGAGACACCTTGCACCAAGCGGCTGGACTGATGCACCCCTGGAAACAAATCTTGTTTTCGTAGGAATAGGAACTCCTAAAACCTCTATTTCGGCGTGATGGACAAGATAGAGCAGGGTATATTTAGCGGAATATTATAAACAGGGATATATATCTTAAGGAATAATTTTCAATCCCGGATAAAAATATGTGTACAGCTAAAAAGGAAATGAATCACATCACATGAATTAAAAATGGGGCTGTTTTGATATGCAATATAGTCTGGGTATTGACGCAGGCGGAACCTACACAGATGCTGTAATTTTAAGGGATTCGGACGCCGGATTTTAGATACTAGTAAGTCAATTACTACATTTCCAGACCTTATGGTCGGAATTCGAAATGCTATTGACAAACTGAATCCGGAGTATCTTAAACAAGTAAAACTCGTATCGATTTCTACAACCTTGTCAACAAATACTATTCTTGAAAGAACAGGATATCCTGTCGGTCTGATCCTTGTAGGGGATTATACCGTCCCAAGAGAACTTCCCGCAGATTACCGTATTACTGTAAGAGGAGGACATGACAGCAACGGAGATGAGCTGCATCCTCTTGACCTTGCTGCCGTAGAACAGTTTGCAGTAAGTCTCAAAGATAAAGTCTCTGCATTTGCGGTCTCTTCGTATTTCAGCACAAGAAATCCGGAACATGAACTTAAAGTTAAACAGGCAATCCTTAAATTGACAGGGCATCCTGTAGTTTGTGGGCACGAGCTTTCCCAGGAGCTTGGAGCTTACGAAAGGGCAGCCACAGCTATTCTAAATGCCCAGCTAATTCCGATAACCTATCAGTTTATCCATTCCATCATGGAAGAAGTAAAGAAGAGAAAACTTGATGCAAAAATTCTTATGCTGAAATGTGACGGCTCGGTTATAGATATAGAAAGTGCAAAGCTGCGTCCCATTGAAACCATATTTTCAGGTCCTGCAGCAAGTGTTATGGGAGCTTCTTACCTCTCAGGACTGGATACCTGTGCCGTAATAGATGTAGGAGGGACGAGCACAGATGTTTCCTTAATAAAAAAGGGAAACCCTGAGCTCTGTGAGAAAGGAGCAGTTGTGGGAGGCTGGCAAACCAGCATAAAGGCAATAAAGATAGAGAGTTCGGCAAATGGAGGAGATAGCCATGTGTGGTTTAAAAAATGTATCAGAATAGGCCCGAGAAGAGTTATGCCTCTCTGCTTTGCTGCCGTACAGTACCCTAATTTCAAGGAAAAACTGGAAAAAAACCCCGTGCCTCTGAGAACCATGCTCAATGAGCATATCCAGCCTACCAAATTCTTTGTCAGTACTGGAATAAATCCCATTAATCTTACAGAAAGCGAGAGGAAATTACTTGAATACATAAAAGACGAACCTCTCTCTATCCATGAGATTTTAAATAAGATGAGGAGGTTTCCATCTCCAGCAGTTCTCGATTCATTGATCCAGCAGCGAGCAATCCAGGCTATAGGCTTCACACCAACTGATGCTCTGCATGTGCTTGGGGAATATACCGAATGGGATGTAGAAGCTGCTCAGATCGGAGCCAAAAAACTCTCGCGTTTCACTCAAATGGGAACTCATGCATTTTGCAAGAAAGTAAAGCAGCAGGTTGCAAAAAATATGGTTTACAGCCTGATGTCCTTTATCATGGAAGGCAGGGGAAAAGATGGGATAAAGAAACTGCTTGAGGAAGAGATCCCTGTCCAGTACAAGCTGAATATTCCTGTAGTCATGCTCGGAGGTCCCGTAAAGGCTTATTATGAGGAAATTAAGGCTCTCATTGATGCAGAGATTATAGTTCCCGAACATGCAAGGGTAGGAAATGCAGTTGGAGCGCTCGTAGGAAAAGGAATTAAAAGAATTGAGATAACTATCAGACCATCCTCAATGGAAAACCCTGACCAGAATTTCCTGGTGTTTACTCCTGCAGGAAGGGAAAAATTCGAACAATATCAAATGGCAGTAGAGTATTCACATAAAGTTGGCGAAGAACTTATCCTGGATTCAATGAAAGACTTTGGACTTCCAGAAAGCTCTATAAAAATAGATACAAGTGTAGAATATCTTTCTCCCCCTGGCTGGAAGCAGACACCAATGGAAACGAGAATAGTTTTTGTAGGAACCTGTACCCCTGGGGTCATAACTTATTAAATAATATTTTATATATAAAGCGATAATTTAAAAGCCGGAGAAATGCTCATTTGAACATCAACAGCCAAGGAACCAGCCTGCCGGAAAAAAGGATCGGCTTTAACTGCAAGCTACTGAATAACAGGAAGTAAGAGAATATGGGTTCTTCACTTATTGATCTTGTTTTCCGCTCCGATAAGAGAAAAAACCTTCTTATGCTTCTGGATAGCGGCTCAAAAAATATTGATGAGATCAAGGACGCACTTGATGTTACAGCCACATCGATCCTTCCCCAGATAAAAAAACTGATAGATAATGATCTTATTGTCCAGGAAGATAAAATGTATAAACTCACAGTCCTGGGAGAGTTTATAATCAAAAAGATAAAGCCCCTGATTAGTGCTCTTGAGGTAGTGGAGAAAAATAACTCTTACTGGACAAGTCATGACCTGAACGCAATCCCGCGCCATTTACTGGAACGAATATCCGAACTTGGGGATTGCATTCTTATAGAGCCTGACCTGAACCATATCTATGAACCTTCTCCGAAGATTATTGAGAATATGAGCAATGCAAAGCGGGCATCGACTTTTGCTTCTTATTTTAACCCCGCCTATCTTCCGCTGTACGTTGAGCTTGGCAGGAAAGATGCCGAACTTTCCCTGAATTTTACCCAATCTGTCTGGGACTATCTTTCAAGCGAGCAAGCAAATATGATAAATGAATTAATGGATATGGATAATGTTAGCCTGTATGTTTCCAAAGAAGGAATTAAACTTACTGAAGTGACTGTAACCGATAGGATAATGCTTCTAGGGCTTTTTGACAAGAACGGTAAGTTTGACCAGCAGTTCATTATGAGCTTTGAACCGAGCGCCCTTTCATGGGGTCAGGAACTGTTTGATTACTTCAAGAGACTTTCAAGACAGGTAAATAAGATATGAAGAGAATAAAGCGTAGATGAACCCAGGATATTTCTAAATCTCAGCTAACTTCAGAGATCATTTATAGTTCCAGTAATGCGGAGAAAGAAACGCTCTAAGAGAACTGCAAGATCAAGTTTCTATCTATGAGACCACAAAAAGGCAATAAAAATAATTATATAATATTCGGTTGAATTAAAGCGGTAATTCTCTTTATATCCCCAGATATGCGTCCCCAAATGTTCCTTTACTCATCAAAAATTTAAATGGCAAGGAGTAAAGGTGTAAGAAATTAAGAGTCTTCTGGTATAGAGATATATACAATGTCAGATATAATAGGATGAGACCTAAGAGAGGGAATCAGATGGAGTCCTCATTACTGGATGTCCTCTTTCTTTCAGAAAAAAGGAAAAACCTACTTTTACTGCTTCTGGACGGACCCAAGAACATCGAAGAGATCAAAAGTACACTTGACGTTCGTTCAAGTCCGATAATGACCCAGATAAAGATACTGATGAAGCACGATCTTATTGTTGAGAGTAACAGGCTCTACAAACTTTCCAGTATCGGAGAAATTCAGGTTCCAAAGATGAAGACAATTCTGGAAACGTTTAACGTTTTAGATAAAAACCACGATTACTGGATAAACCAGGATATGACATCAATTCCTGCTGAGTTTCTGGATGAGATCGGAAAGCTTGGGGACTATATTGAAGTAAATCCTGACCGGAACCACGTTTTTGAATATCCTAAAGAGGTTGTAAAATATCTTTCCGAGTCTGAGAAAGTGATGATTACATCCTCCTTTTTCCTGCCTATTTATCCTTCTCTGTGCATAGAACTTGCCGCAAAGGGTACGGATATAACTCTGGTATTTACAGAGTACGTTTATGACAGAATGCTCAACGATTACAAAAAGGAACTTGAGCACTTCCTGAACCTGAAATATACTAAACTCTATGTTTGCAATAATAACAATATGAAAATTGCTTCAAGCATAGTCACGGAAAAGTTTATGGCGCTCTCTCTTTTCTGTAACAGCGGAATATATTACAATCATAATCTGATAAGTTTTGATGAAAGTGCACTCAAATGGGGTAGAGAACTCTTCAATCATTACAAAAGTATATCAAGACCTATTACCAAAATCCCCGAACCTCTCCCGTATCCTGAGCATGAATAACCAGATATTCCAAGTAAAAGAGAAGAAGCCCGGCTGAAGTTAGTATTACCTTCTGCCTAGATTTTTTCGCTCTACCAGGAGACGGTGTCGCCTTTTGGAATATTAAGTTCCACAGAAGTTACCACTGAGATTCCCAAGACGGACAATATGACTCTCTCCAGGTTTTAAAGACATATTTTCTTGAGACGATATATCTTCGCCGGCTTCCGGTACTGGGATATCGGGGTCGTCAGGCACAGATGATGTATTATCCTCCTCAGTACAACCTGAAGAAAATAAAAATACAAGCGTTACCAGCAAAATCAGGATTTTCCCGTTCATAAAAGGACCAATTTTTTGATGTTTATACTATATATCTTTTGATATTTATAATATAAGTTCAGTTTACGTTCATTATCCTTTGATGTAAGGGTGGATGAAAATTGATGAGGAAAAACAGCATAGAAACGAAGAATTGAATTGAAAATTGAAACAAAATAGGGATTAAATGAGATATAGAATAGGGAGTTAAATTAGAAACAAAATAGGGAATTAAATAAGAAACAGAGGAATAAAAAGGAATAAGATGAAAACCGTAAAGAGAAGAAAATGAAAAATAAGATTTACGTCCCGACTGAGACTTGAACTCAGGTCTAAGGCTCCGCAGGCCTCAAGGATATCCACTACCCTATCGGGACGCAAGCGAGCAACACTGATAAGCACATTCAAGGATATAAACTTTATTCCTCAAGAACAGGCTCAACCGCAATTTTACTGCTCTGCCCTGCGCGAAAGCTGGCTGGACAAAATCACATTTCTCCGGCATCACTATCAATAAAGATTAAATGCAACAAGTTCGATTTTATAATTTATGTCGATGACTATAGGACTTGCAGGAAAACCCAATGCGGGGAAATCCACTTTTTTTAAAGCTGCTACACTTGCAGATGTTGAAATTGCAAATTATCCTTTTACTACTATCAATGCCAACCACGGAGTTACCTATGTACGGGTAGAATGCCCCTGCAAAGAAAAGGAGAAGAGATGTGGAAATTGTGTGGACGGGGTCAGGCTTGTCCCAATTGATATAATTGACGTTGCGGGGCTCGTCCCTGATGCATATAAAGGAAGAGGACTTGGAAATACTTTTCTAGATGAACTCCGGCAGGCTCAGGCGATCATTCATGTAGTAGACGCCTCAGGCGGGACTGACGCCGAGGGCAATCCTGTAGACATCGGAGATCATGACCCCCTTGAGGATGTAGTCTTCCTTAACAGGGAGATTACGATGTGGCTTTATGGCATTTTGGAAAGAAACTGGGCCAAGCTTGCCAGAAAGATCCAGGCTGAAGGGCTCAAGCTCGAAGTCGTAATTGCAGAACAGCTTGCGGGAGCAGGAATAAGAGAATCTCATGTAAACGCCGCTTTAACAGAGACAGGGCTGGCAAGGCTTGATCATACTAAATGGAGCGAAGATGATATAATCCGGCTCTGCGATGCAATTCGGGAGATCAGCAAGCCTATGCTTATCGCCGCAAATAAAGCCGACATTGCCCCAAGAGGAAACCTGGATAAGCTTAAAGAGCTTGACAGAATAGTGGTGCCTACAAGCGCAGCTGCTGAACTTGCACTTAAATCCGCAGCAAAAAACGGGCTTATAAAGTATAATCCCGGAGATCAGAAGTTTGAGATACTTGGAGGAGAGCTTACAAAAGCTCAGAAAAAAGGGCTTGAAGCTATTAAGAAAGTGATAGAGAGACTTGGCAGTACAGGCGTCCAGGAATGCATAAATAGGACTGTTTTTGAACTTCTTGATCTTATTGTCGTATATCCTGTGGAAGATGAAGGAAAATGGTCTGATAAAAAAGGGAATATCCTTCCTGATGCTTACCTTATGAAAAGAGGCTCTACATGCCGTGATCTTGCTTACCAGATCCATACTGAAATCGGGGATCGATTCTTGTATGCAGTAGATGCAAGGACAAGGCTGAGGCTTGGGGAAAAGCATGAATTGAAAAACGGGGACGTTATCAAGATCGTGTCTACTGCAAAATAAGCAAACCTAAAAATTTGTTACCTGGAAAAGCCTGAAGTTTTATAATAACAGAAAAGATGAAATAGTGGATTGTTTTAGCTTGTCAGGGAGGATATTTTCCAGATGGACTTACTTTCTTTTGCATATCCGTTTTATGAAAGGTTCCTTGCCTGGCAGATAGCTAAGACGCCTTCAAATATTCCCAGGCATGTGGCAATTATACTCAAGGAAACTGACCTTTTCGATCCTAAAGGGCTGGAGAAACTATTATCCGCGCTTGGCATTTTTAGAAAGTTCGGGGTCGAACTTGTGAGCATCTACGTAGATATCCTGAAAACGGATTTGTCCTTGAAATCCGAGATTGCGTCAACGCTCCGAGCCCGGCTGGAAGAAAGCTTCTCAGATCTTCCGGAAGGTACGGGTTATACAATTTATGGCGTTGACGGAGAAGTTAATGTCACTTCACCCGGAAAGGATTTTTTCGTTTATATATCACTGGGATTTGGAGGAAGAAAAGAAATTACCAGGGCTGTATTAACCATCCTTGGCAAAGTTAAGGCAGGATCTGTCAAACCTGAGGAAGTGGATGAAAAAATGCTGGAGTCCCATCTCCTTGTTAAACACGAGCCTGATATCATGATCCGTTCGGGAGGACAGAAGCTTTCGGATTTCCTTGTCTGGCAGTCAGTTTATTCGGAACTGTATTTTACAGATGTCAACTGGAAAGATGTGCGAAGGCTTGACCTGCTCAGGGTGATGAGAGATTTCCAGAAAAGACAGAGGAGATACGGAAGGTGATTTGAACTGGAGTTTGGAGAAAAGCGGAAGAATGCCCGTTATGCAGTAATAGTCTGCCCTAAATGCCGGCAGCACGTGCAGATCACTGAAACCGGAAAAAAGACCCTGAGATGCCAGCACTGCGGTGCTCTCCTCGAAACCCGAAAACTCAGGGTATTTCACTCTTCTGAAGAACTCGAGGATGCCGTGCTTTTCCGAACCCGTCTGCAAGCAGAAATCTCAGGAAAAGGCTATGAAGCCTTTTCGTTGCCTTCCTCCAAAGCCTCTGAGCACCGAGACCTCGAAACTAAAACCTCAATAAAAGTATTCAAACTCCCAGAGAAACCTCCATCCAGTGGGCTTCCTCCTAAAAAAGACCCTAAATTAACCCTTCTCGAAATTCTGAAAACTGCAGGCGGAAAAATTAAAAAAGACGAACTCCGACAGAAAGCCCTCGAAAAAGGAATATCTCAGGAAAGATTCGAATCAATCCTCAAAGCTCTCCTCGAAGCCGGAGACCTCTACTCTCCCCAACCCGGCATCATAAAAATTGTATGAAATATATAACTCTATGAAATGTATAATTCTACAGTCTGGTTATATTCGTTCATACAACTCTTCTGCTTGAGTGGGCAAAAATAATGATGCTTTTCTATTTACCCTTCTTCATAACGAGAAACCATTACTCTTGTTCATCATAAGTTAGCCCTCTTGAGCGAAGCGAAAAGGGCACCGTCCTCCCGAGACGGGACTCGGGCAGCGAAAAGGGCACCGTCCTCCCGAGACGGGACTCGGGAGACAAAAATATATTAAATACGAAAAGATTTACTATAATTGAATTTAAATAACAGTTGAATTCGTTTTCAGCAGGCTAAAAGAATAGATTTTGCTCAAATATTATTCTAAAATTTTAAAGCCCCGTCACAATTACAGAAAAATTCATTTTATCGAGTATAACGGTGTTAAACATGATGGATCCGCAAATTGAGCGAAAACTCATTGAAATTATGAGGGTGATTCACGAAAGTGACAAACCTATAGGCGCCCGGGCAATAGCTGACGAACTTAATAACCGGGGCTATGATATAGGAGAGCGGGCTGTCCGCTACCATCTGAGGATCCTGGATGAGAGAGGGTTTACATGCAAACACGGGTATGCAGGGCGTACACTTACCGAGCTGGGAGAAAGGGAGTTAAGTGACGCCTTGATTGCAGATCGATTTGGTTTTGTAATATCCCGAATAGAAGAAATGGCATACAGAACCACATACAATCCCGAGACCAACGAGGGAGTAGTACCCGTGAATGTCTCGTATTTTGATAAGGACGATTTAGAGACTGTTATTGAAGTGATCTCATATACTGCACACGAAGGGTATATGATAAGCTCCAGAGTAAAGATAATCGAGGAAGACGAGGAGACGGTTTCCCTTCCTCCTGGAAAAATCGGGTTAGCTACAGTGTGCAGTGTTGTTTTTGACGGGCTTCTTCTTAAAGCAGGCATCCCCGTGGAACCTGCCTACGGTGGAATTCTCCAGATAGAAAACCGAAAGCCTGTACGGTTTTTAGATTTAATTTCCTACAGCGGAACCTCAATCGACCCCATACAAATTTTCATGAGCAGAAAGACTACTTCTGTTCTTGACGTACTTGAGAAAGGGGAAGGCAAAATTCTTGCCAATATGCGGCAGATTAATTCCTCGGCTTATGACAGGGCTAACGAAGTTATTAAAAACGCAGAAAAAGTAGGTCTTGGAGGCTGCTTCCCTCCGGGGGAGATTGATGAAGCCCTGTTTGGGGCGCCTGTAGAGATCGGAAAGTTCGGAATTTCGATAGTAGGAGGCATTAACGGCATCTGTGCCCTTGAAGAGACAGGAATTAAAATCAAGACAAATCCTGTTTCTGCTCTTATGGAATACAAGAGTATGACTGAAATCTGAGGAAAGGATGTTCAGGCTTACTCTTGTTTACGACAATAAAGCCATTCAGGGTTTTACAGGAAGCTGGGGTTTTGCAGTTCTTATTCAAACAAATTACGAAACCCTTCTTTTCGATACTGGCTGGGATGGGCCACTCCTTCTAGAAAATTTGAAAAAGCTCAAGATTGATCCTGCAAGCATCAGAAAACTAGTTCTCTCCCACCAGCACTGGGACCATATAGGAGGTCTTCCCGAGATTTTTCAGGCAAATCCCGGGCTTGAGGTCTATGTCCCCGCTTCTTTTTCGAAGAATTTGAAAAGGGAAATTAAGAAAAGGGCTACTCTTATTGAGATAAAAGAGCCTGCCAAAATTTCTAAGGGAATTATGAGTACAGGAGAACTTGGAAACAAAGTAAAGGAGCAGGCGCTGATTCTGGATACTGGAGATGGGTGTTATGTACTTACAGGGTGTGCTCACCCAGGGCTTGCTGCAATTCTGAATAGTGCCAGCCGCTATGGAAGGATAAAGGGAATTCTCGGAGGGCTTCACGATAACGAGGAATTTGAAAGGCTGAGAGGGATGAGAATCATAGCAGCGGGCCATTGTACCGCCCACATAGAAAAGATTAAAGAACTTTTCCCGAAGGAATTCATAGAAATCGAAGTTGGTTTATGCCTGGATCTTAGATAAATTAAGTTTTCCTACAGAATTATCCTATTATTAATAAAATTTTTGGTCTAATAGATATGAAAACAGAGATTGTTCCGAGGAATTTCTTAGAATTTTTAATTTTTCTGAAATTTAAGATTTTAATTCTAATCGATACATAAAATTTACAAATAATGTATAATTAGAAATATAATGTCCTATAAAAGGAATAAAAGATTTGGTAAAAGATAGTGGAAGTCATACAAAAAAGCCATATTATTCGACTTTCGCTGTTTTCCTGCTATGTGAAACTTACTTTAAAGAAAATAATTTAGATTATTTTTCCGACAACGGGTAAAATGAAGAGGGAACCCGTATAAAAAAGAAATAAAGGGAGAAGTGTCTATGCTGGAAATAGAGGATCTGACTGTAGAGGTTGGTGGAAAAACCTTGCTTCACGATGTAAACCTCGAAGTCAAGAAAGGATATACCAATGTGCTTTTTGGGCCAAACGGAGCCGGAAAGTCAGCTCTGATGAGAACGATTATGGGTTTTAGCGAGTATAAAGTTGTAAAAGGCAGAATTCTCTTTAATGGAGAAGATATTACCAGCTTGCCAGTGGATGAGAGAGCCCGCCGTGGATTGGGAATTATGATGCAACGCCCCCCAGATATGTCCGGGATTAAACTCAGAGATCTTATAAAAGTGGTATCGAAAGGAGAGAAAGATCCTGAGACCCTTGCTAAAAACCTCAATATGGATCGTTTTCTTGATAGGGACGTAAATGTGGGCTTTTCTGGAGGAGAAATAAAACGTTCCGAACTTTTGCAACTTGCAGCACAGAATCCGGACCTGTATCTCCTGGATGAACCCGAATCGGGAGTGGATCTTGTAAGCATAGAACAGGTTGGACTGACAATAAAAGAATTACTTGGAGAAGGCATAGGCTGCCCTGGTGAAGGCTGCATAAGAGGAAAATCAGCCCTTATAATTACACATACCGGTCAGATCCTTGATTATGTAACTGCAGATAGAGGGTATATTCTCTGTAACGGAACAATCATGTGTTCAGGGAATCCTCTGAAAATGCTGGAAGAGATTAAGAGCAAAGGGTACGAGGAGTGTTTTGAATGCAAAATGATGATGTGAACCTGAAAAAAAGAGCAGAAGAGGCAGTCAATAAGAAGGCAGCATTCGGAGAGGACTTTGAACTGGAGAAGTTTGAGGAAGGTTCCAGGGTCAGCAAGCCTATAGAAGACCTCCAGACCCTTGATGAGGAAAGCAAAAGAACCCTGCTCCAGGTAGGAGTAATACCCAGTGAAGAAGGCCGTTCCGGCAGTCTGCTGGTGATTGATAATGCGGTTTCTCATTCTTCCCTGAAAGATAAGAATGTAGAACTTATGTCCACCCGGAAAGCCCTTCAAAAGTACGAGTGGCTCAAAGAATATTCCTGGAAGCTTGTAGCTGTCGATACTGACAAGTACACGGCAAAAACTTACCTTGAAGATGCAGACGGATACTTTATCCGGGTGCCTCCTGGCAAGAAAGCGTCCATGCCTGTCCAGACCTGCCTTCTACTTGGCAGTGACAGAGCTTTCCAGACCGTGCATAACATTATAATAGTCGAAGAGGGAGCTAGCCTTGACATAATTACAGGCTGTACGGCTAAAAAAGAAGTGGAAAAAGGCTTACACCTTGGAATTTCCGAGATGTACGTAAAGAAAGGCGCAACTCTGAATTTTACAATGATCCATAATTGGGCTGAGCAGATAGGTGTGAGACCAAGGACAGTAGTCCATGTGGAAGAAGGAGGAACCTACGTAAGCAACTATATCTGCTTAAAACCTGTTCGTTCAGTCCAGACCTACCCGACTGTCAAACTCGAAGGAGAAGGTGCAGTAACCAGACTAAATACTATAGCCATTTCCCATTCAGGTTCCGAACTTGATCTCGGAAGCAGGGCAATTTTTAATGCGCCTGGTACGAGAGCCGAACTCATCTCAAGAACTATCACAATTGGGGGAAAGATAATTGCGAGAGGGGAAATGATAGGCAATGCAAAAGGAGCAAAAGGACACCTTGAATGCAAAGGGCTTGTCCTTACCGATAAAGGAAGCCAGCTTGCAATTCCCATCCTTGAGGCAAACGTAGATGATGTCGAACTTACGCATGAGGCTGCCGTAGGGAAAATTGCTAAGGATCAGGTGGAATACCTGATGGCAAGAGGTCTTACCGAAGACGAAGCCGTAGGCATGATAGTGCGTGGATTCCTGGACGTTGGAATAAGGGGAATTCCTGAAGAGTTGAGAAACGAAATCGAAAATACAATCTCACAGACAGCCTTTGGAATGTAATCAGAATAACCTTAAAAAGGGTTTGTTAATCCGGCAGGAAAAAAGAGAAGCCTGCCGGCTTTTTATAGCGCACTTGCGGATTTTAATGAGCTGAATTTATGAATGATAGATACGTCTTTTTTAAGATAAAGTAAGATATTATACCCTGTTCTGTTTCCATCTTCTTATAGACTTTTATTTTTGCACGTCGGTAACGCAAGAAAGCAATAAAAAATGCAGTACTTTCTAATTCTGGCTGGAGAATACAGTACTTGGCATCGTATATATACTACGGCAATAATATTACAGTACTGTAGTACTCCAGAGGGATCGAAATGATAGACTTTGCCTGTAAAGAGTTCAAAATCGAAGATGTGATCAAGTGCGCCCTTAACCTTACAAAGGCAGACCTGAATGTTATGAAATATTTCTTAAACGAAGAAGAGCAGTGGTTTGACACAGACTATCTTTCAAAAGCTCTGAAACTGGATATTTCTACAATCCAGCGCTCTGTCAAAAAATTACATGAAAAGGAAATTCTACAGAGGTCGCAACAAAACCTGGACGGAGGAGGTTATGTTTATAAGTATAAGGTCAACTCAAGGGCTAAAATAAAAAATATTATAATGACTGTGGTGAATTCCTGGGCTGACCGGCTAGAACAGGAACTTGAAAAATGGGAAAACGGTGGTTGATTAATTTGCTTAAAATAACACCTTACCTGGGAATTCTGGTTCTTATTGTTTCTATCGGAGGTCTCTGGTATCCTGCTTTCGGGTATTTTATGCTGCTGATTTTTGCCGCGATCTTCCTTAGCAGTCCTTTCAGAGGTCGCTGGTTCTGCGGAAATCTCTGTCCCAGGGGAAGCTTTGTTGATTTCTGGGTCGATAAAATCTCAAGGAAAAAGAAGATCCCAGACACTCTACGGAGCCTGTGGGTCCGCCTGCCAATCTTTTTCCTGCTAATGGGTTTTATGGGGCACAGGATTACAAGCATCCTCGGAAGCCTCAATACTTTTGAGAAAATAGGCATGGTGTTTGTAATCATGTGTCTGGTGACAACTGCAATCGCTGTTCTTCTGGGCATTTACCTGAGCCCGAGAGCCTGGTGTTCTTTCTGCCCAATGGGAACAGCTCAGCGCCTTATTGGCGGAAAGAAGTATCCTCTTAAACTCGTATATGAAAAATGCGTTAACTGCAGCAAATGTGATAAGGTTTGCCCAATGCAACTTAAAATCCGTGAGAACGATATAATACCCGACTGTATCAAATGCGGACGCTGTGTGAGTGCCTGTCCTAAAGATGCCCTGAGTTTCTAAAGTTCGGCGACTTTATTTTTTTATAAGACTGACCTTGTGGTTGAGCTTATGCTGCAGATAAATAGCAGCGATTCCAGTATCTTTTCAGTCCATGATATGTGGAAAAGTTGAAAGGAAAGTGATAGTTCTTTCGACTTAATTTTTGAGCTGATCCCAAAACTTAAAATCGCTCCTCTTCAGAAAGTTTATTTAAAACGTACGGAGCTAACGTCGAGGGTGAAACCTCTGAAAATACAACTTTTATGAAGGTATTTAAAGATAAATAGCCAGTTCTGAGAGCAGAAAAGTCACAAAAATACTTCAGTATTCTCATGTAATATAATCTCCATCTGTGACATGATATGCTCAGGCTGGCAGCACAATCACATCACAGAAAGGGAGATTTACATGGCACATTAATATTATACCATTATATTTATAAATTTATCGTTAATATATGTATAAAGCCTTTGGTAATAGCATTATAATTTTTAATGTGTGTATGGGCTAGAGGCGTGATTTACACGCACATTGGTCACTCGGGTATTAAAAGATCCAGGAGATCTTGTTTTTGAGATCCAAAACTTGTGCTCCAGAGTAATTCTTATATAGAAGTGCTTGCATTAAGAATAGGAAAATTATGCACAAAGATAACGTGCTCAGGAATTCAATTAATAAAAATTTATAAAAATTCATAATCATAAAAGGAGATTGAAGCTTGGCAGCACAACCGATCTTTATTTTAAGGGAAGGCAGCAAGAGGACCCATGGTTCCGATGCCCAGCACAACAATATTATGGCCGCAAAAGCGGTTGCTGAAGCGGTAAGAACCACTCTTGGTCCCAAGGGTATGGACAAGATGCTTGTAGACTCCTTAGGTGACGTTGTTATCACCAACGACGGAGCAACAATCCTCAAAGAAATGGACATCGAGCACCCTGGTGCAAAGATGATCGTTGAAGTAGCCAAGACCCAGGATGCTGAAGTTGGAGACGGAACCACCACTGCAGCCGTACTTGCAGGGGAACTCCTGACAAAGGCTGAGGACCTGCTGGAAAGTGGAGTTCACCCCACAGTAATTGCAAACGGCTACAGGCTTGCAGCAGATCAGGCTATAAAGATAATCGATACCATCACTATCAGTGCATCTCCAGAAGACACCGAAACTCTCAAAAAGATTGCAGCAACAGCCATAACGGGAAAAGGTGCAGAATCCCACAAGGATCATCTTTCCAGTCTTGCAGTCAAGGCTGTGACCTCAGTTGCTGAGAGAAGCGAAGATGGGAAGATTACTGTGGACATCGAGGACATCAAGGTCGAAAAGAGACCGGGCGGAAGCATCAAGGACTCTGAGATTGTTGATGGTGTAATTATCGACAAAGAGCGCGTCCATCCAGCCATGCCTGAGGTCGTGGAGAATGCAAAAATCTTGCTCCTAAGCGTTCCCATAGAACTCAAGAAGACCGAGACCAAAGCAGAAATAAAGATCACCACTCCTGACCAGATGCAGCTCTTCTTAGACCAGGAAGAGGCAATGCTCAAGGAAATTGTGAATAAAGTAATCAACACAGGCGCAAACGTTGTTTTCTGCCAGAAGGGAATTGATGACCTTGCCCAGTATTATCTGACAAAAGCAGGAATCTTTGCCATGCGCAGGGTAAAGAAGAGCGACATGGAAAAGCTTGCCAGAGCAACAGGTGCAAGGATTATCACCAGCCTTGACGAGATTGAAGAGTCCGACCTTGGCTACGCAGGGCTTGTTGAAGAGAAAGACGTTACAGGCTCAAGGATGACCTTCGTTACAGGCTGCAAGGACAGCAAAGCCACCTCAATTCTCCTGCGCGGCGGAACCGAGCATGTTGTGGAAGTACTTGATAGAGCACTCGAAGATGCTCTCCGAGTAGTGGGCGTTGCTCTTGAAGATCAGAAGATTGTTGTGGGCGGCGGCTCACCCGAGATCGAACTGTCCCTCAGGCTCAAAGAATATGCAGCAACCCTTAAGGGCAGGGAGCAGCTTGCTGTAATGAAATTTGCCGAGTCTCTTGAGGTTATTCCTCACACCCTTGCAGAAAACGCAGGACTTGACCCGATTGATATGCTTGTGGAACTGCGCTCCCAGCATGAGAAAGGTAACAAGCGTGCAGGGCTTAATGTCTATACCGGCAAAGTCGAGGACATGTACGAGAACGATGTTGTCGAACCTCTGAGAGTCAAGACTCAGGCAATCAATGCAGCTACTGAGGCAGCAATTATGATTCTCAGAATCGATGATGTGATTGCCTCAGCCGGTGAAAAAGCAGGTCAGGGTCCAGGCGGCGGCCCAGAAGGTCCAGGCGGCGAAATGTCTGAAGAATTTTAAATGATTTAAGGTAGAATTTTAAATGCAGGAGTGCTGGAAATTTCCAGCACCCTTGATATTTCTCTTTTTAGAAGCTGTTCTTTATAATTTAAAGCATTTTTCAAAAAACATTTAAAAATTAAAAGTGAACGTTTTTAAAGCTCTTTTAACTGAGTATATTAAGCTAGACACAGTAATCGATAAGGACTGTTATCTAGCTTCATATCGACTGTTATCTAGCTTCATAGCATGAGATTTCCCTGGCATCTACCCTGACGGGTTTTCCAAGTTCATTTGAGATAACATTCTTTATCCTTGCTACGCATTTGCACTCAAGTTGGATGCGGGCGGACATGGCTTCTCGTTCTTCGATATAGAGTTCGTTCGAACTGACAACAGAATGGACTGAAACCTGTTTCTGCAAGACTTTTGCTATGAGACCCTGAGTCCCATCCGTGAGATCTTGGAGGCTGGTAGAGGTCAAGAGAACACTGTCTCCTGCGTTAAGCCCGAGTACTCCTACGAAGTTTTGTGGACTCCGAATCTCAAGAGTTCTGAGATGATGTCTCTTCAGAACCTCAATAAGAGAATCAGCAATTCCTGTTAACGCGATGTACTCCATGAGATCACCCGTACATTGGGAACTCCTTCCTTACTTCTCCTTTCTGCTCAACAGTCTGAACCTCTTCAGCAAGCCTCTGGAGTTCGGTCTCTATACGCTCAGCCTGCTCTATGAGCCGAGCCGTACTTATTGAAAATCCATAGAGTTCATTTAAGACCTCAATAACAGCAGAAGCAGCCCTTGGATCAGGATTCTGGGTTCTGGTAGCGCCAAGTAGACTAAATGCAGGAATTCCACGTTGCAAACATTCAGCCATCACGCTGCCCGATATCCCGGAAATTGTTCCCATTTGGAAAATTTCTACCTTGTCCCTGATTCTATCCAACATTTCTGGAGTGGTGGCTGCCCCGAAGACTTTATGCCCCCCGTTCAATATGGCAATTCCTGCGATGGAAGCGATTTCCCTTACGTTTATGGACTCAGCCCAGTCCACCAGAGCATTACTAACATCGTAGGAAACAGTATGACTGATAGGAATATCGGAGATTACAACAATCAGGTTATGTTCCACTTTCTCGTAAATCCTCACAGGCATATTTATAAGCCCCTCATAAAGCACCGCAATTGAGGGGAAATACCTTGAGTCAATAGAGCCGATATATTCCATTCTCAATTCTTCTATTATATGCTGACTTGCAATATTCCCCACAAGCCCGATTCCAGGAAAACCTTCAATCAGAACAGGATTTTTTGATCTCACAGGTTTTGTAATAATTCTCACATCATTGTTGTCGTAATCTGTACTTGACAAATAACCACCTCGGCGAATAAAACCCCTAGATTATATCTAATCTAATCCTAAATAAACAAGTTTCTCTAAAGACCGGGTTTTGCACTATTCCTACATATACCCTAACTGAAATTCACAACAACCCCAGGTTTCCAAACGCCATAACCCTTTTTGATAAGAGAGAATCCTTTTGTTATATATCTTTTCTCCTTACAGGAATAAATAATTCAGATGTCCAGATAATAAATTCAGTTTTTTCTCCAATGGAAGGCTTGACCGAGATTCTATTCTATAAAGGTAAATCGATAAGAATAATAATAGATAGAAAGAACCGTAAAAGAACTCATGGAAGGGAAAAAAGTTCAAATACAGGAGGGAAAAGCATGGAAAAATCCATTCTTTATTTTGACAACGTAGGGGAACAGAATACAGAAGCCGTTATTGAAGCGGCAGCAAAAAGGGCTGCAGAACTTCAAATCTCCCATATTGTGGTGGCAAGCACCAGCGGAAAAACCGCATTGAAAATGGCAGAAGCAGTAAAAGGGAGTGGTATAAAAGTTATTGGAATAAGCCACCAGTACGGTCAGAAAGAAAAAGGCAAATGGGAAGTGGAAGAAGAATACAAAAAGAAACTCGAAGCTCTTGGGGCGGTAATCGCCACTCAATCTCATATGTTTTCCGGAATTGAGCGCTCCATAACAAAGAAATTTGGTGGTTATTCACGAGCAGAAGTAATTTCTGATACCCTCAGATCTCTCTTCGGAAAAGGTTTTAAAGTAGCTATTGAGGTCGCAATTATGGCGGCAGATTCAGGTTATATCCCTGTTTCCGACAACACAGAGATTATAGCTATAGGAGGCACAAGACAGGGTGCAGATGTAGCTCTTGTCCTCAGGCCAGCCCACAGCATAGATTTCTTCTCCCTACAGGTTCGGGAAATTATTGCCATGCCGCGAGCTAAAGAAGATTAAATTCCCAAAGATAAATATATCTGAGCGGCATGTATAACCCCGGCATGTCAGCAATATTCGAAATTCTTGGTAAAGACGCAGGCGGCAGGATAGGCAGGCTCAGGACTCCCCATGGGACTGTTGAGACACCTACCGTCATGCCTGTGATTAATCCAAACATTCAGCTTATCCCCCCGAAGGAAATGCGAAACTTCGGGGCAGAGATCCTGATTACCAATTCTTACATTATCTACCGCAAGGAAGAACTGAGAAGTGTTGCCCTTGAAAAAGGGCTACACGGACTCCTGGACTTTGACGGACCCATCATGACGGATTCGGGCTCTTTCCAGCTTTCTGTATACGGGTCGGTGGAGGTTACGAATGAAGAGATTCTCGAGTTCCAGCAAAAAATAGGAAGCGATATAATTGTCCCGCTGGATATCCCGACGCCTCCTGATGTTCACTTCAGGAGGGCTGAAGAAGAACTTGCGGTCACAGCCGAACGGCTTGAGGCAGCCCGCAGGCTTATTCAGGGCGAGCAGCTTCTGGCAGGACCGGTCCAGGGTTCGACTTATCCTGAATTAAGGGAGAAAGCTGCTTCCTACCTTAAAGATCTTCATTTTGAAGTTTATCCCCTGGGTGCCGTTGTTCCGCTCATGGAAGCCTACCGTTACACAGAACTTGTTGACGTGATCGCCGCATCCAAAAGGGGGCTTTCTCCAGCTTCTCCAGTCCATCTCTTCGGGGCAGGTCATCCTATGATGTTTGCCCTTGCAGTAGCCCTGGGCTGTGATCTTTTTGATTCTGCAGCTTACGCCCTTTACGCCAAGGATGGGCGCTATATTACTGTAAACGGGACTTACCATGTTGAAAAATTAAATTATCTACCCTGCTCCTGTCCGGTCTGTTCAAGGTACAGTGCCGACGAACTGAGAAAAGCCGACAACCGGGAAGAACTCTTGGCAAGGCATAACCTTTACGCGACCTTTGCTGAGATCCGGCTGATTAAACAATGTATAAAAGATGGAAAACTGCTCGAACTTGTGGAGCAGCGCTGCCGTGCCCACCCGAAACTTCTTGATGGGTTAAAAGAACTTTATAGCCATTCTCCCTGGCTTGAGCAACTTGATCCGGCTACAAAAGGCACTTTCTTCTACTGCGGGCCAGAATCCGCTTCCCGTCCCGAAGTTCTTCGCTTTGGAAAACGGCTGGATAGGTTCAACCTGGAAGGCTCAGTAATAATTCGAACGACCCCTGTAAAAGGAGAGAAGGATTATGATCAGATTCTTATATTCAAAGCGCCTTTCGGGGCATTTCCTGCCGAAATGGAAGAAGTGTATCCCTTCAATGCCGAAGTCCCGAAATTCCCGGATTATGAGGCTCTTACCACAGCTCTTTCAAACACCCTTAAACTGATAGAACTGAACCCGCAGGCTGAGTTTACTTTTATCTGCGAGAAGGAGTTCAGTCACCCACTGATTGACGAGATAAACAAAAAAGCAAAACTGGTATACAGAGAAGACTGGAGAGAAGAATAATATTGAAGGGTTCATTAACGGCGTCGGAAATTCGTAAGTCTTTGAGACTTCTTCGAATCAAAATCCATCTCAAAAAGTTAAAAAGAAAACTTTTTTGAAGTGCAAACCTTTATAGAATTATCTGCAAAGAACCTTTTGAGCAAGGAAAAATCAGAATGCAAAGTTTTGATACAAAAATTCCTGTATAAATTTGAAAAATTTAGGTGAAACTATTGTCCCTTACAGCAAGAATTGGCGAACTCAGTCCCTATCTGCAGCTGTTGAGACCTGAACTCTACTACATGGACCTTACCCTACCTGCCTCGAGTGCAATCCTTGCTTCCTATCTGGCGACCGGGGGGCTTCCTGAGTTTCTTCCCTTTATGATTGCAGTAATAGGCGGCTTTGCAGCTATTACAAGTTCATACGTATTCAATGATTGCTGCGATATTGACATCGATACAATCAACCTGCCTGGTCGACCTCTGCCTTCATCCAGAGTTTCAAAGAATTCTGCACTCGCTTATGCCCTCTTTTTATTAGGAATTGCTGGCGCCGCGGCTGCTTATCTCAATCCTGAGTCTCTTATTGTCCTTTTTATTGCAGCTGGAACTATAACTATCTACTCGGCATTTGCAAAAAGAAATACCTTTCTCAGCTTCCTACCAGTGGGTATTTCCTACGGGCTGGTGCCTATCGGTGTCTGGCTTGCCTTTGACCCTGCAGGAATCTTGAAAGGTAATGATGGGGTGATTCTCCCTCTGCCAGCTATTTGCTTCGGGCTAATGATATGCGTTACTGATTGGGCTTTTACCCTCGGAGGAGTTTCCAGAGATGTGGAAGGGGACAGATTGAAAGGTGCACCTACTCTGCCAGTGACCTTCGGAATTCCCTTTACTGCCAGATTTGTTACCTTCTGGTGGGTTGTGGGAGTTATCGCTTCCTTGATAATAGGGTGGTCAGCTCAGCTCGGACCTGTGTATTTTGCAGGAGCCCTTGCTTCGGGACTCTGGATGCTTGCCCAATGTCTTGATTTTATTAAACATCCTACTCCGGAGAGAGGCGGCACACTTTTCCTTAATGGTTCAAATTACAGAGCGATTATGTTCGGATCAATGATTCTGGATGTCGTGCTGTGCATTTACGCAGGGGTATACACCTCCATTCTCTGGTAAAAAGGTAGAGAAAAATGGATGCAGATATTATTGTAGTAGGGGCATCTCCTGCAGGGCTGATGGCTGCAAGGAATGCCTGGGAAAAAGGATCGTCAGTTCTTTTACTGGAAAAAAAAGAGAAAATAGGGCATCCTCCCCATCCTGCAAATTCGTTTTTTAAGGGGATGTTCGATAAATGTGGAGAGAAAGTGGATCCTTCCTATGTGACGCATTATCTCAAAGGTATGAAGATTATTTCCCCGTCAGGAAGGATAGTGGAGGTTGAAGCTCCCGGGTATGCGATTGATAAAACCGCCTTTGACAGGTTTTATGCGAAAAAAATACTAAAATCCGGCGTAGACCTTCGAGAGGGAATTGAAGTTCGGGAAATCCATAGAGAAGAAGAGAATTTTATTGTCAACACCTCTGGCGGGATATTCACCTCGAAACTGATTATTATTGCCAACGGTATAAACTCAAAACTGGCTTCCCATCTGGGTCTGAAAACAATGAGATACCCTGAAGATATTGCGTGGGGAATTGAACTGGATATTAAAAGCCCCGGGCTTGGTAAACCGAAGATGTTTGAGTATTACATAGGAAATCATGCTCCTGGATGGAAGACTACATATGCCCCAAGAGGAGGCGATAATGCCTCAATTGGAGCCTATGTCCGCAGATGTGGAACGGACGCAACGCCTTACCTTAATGCCTGGGTTGAGAATTTCAAAAAGCTTAAAGGGCTCAAAGAGCTTGAGGTTGTAAGAAAGCTTTCAGGTGGAGACCCCATAGTAACGATTCCGAAAGAATACATAACCGACGGGATAATGGTTGCTGGTGGAGCAGCAGGTCAGTCAGGAATAGGCTATGCGATGAGGGCAGGTCAGATCTGTGGAGATGTGGCTGCAGATGCCGTAAGAAAAGGAAATGTCTCTAAATCTGCCCTTTTAGAGTACCGGAGGATCTGGGAAAAAGAATTTAAAGCAGAGCATTACCTGGGACGTATAGGGCTTGAGACCCTCAGAAAAATGACGGATAAGGAAATTGATGAGATGGTAAAGGTTTTTGAAAAAGAGGATCTTTCATTTATTCATGGAAGCTCAATTGAGCAGGCAATGCAAATTTTTGCATTCATGCTAAAGAAAAAACCTTCTGCCATCCTAAAGTGCAGGGCACTTCTGAGGAATAAATAAACTGAAGTTTAAAAGAGCAAGAGAACAGAACTTATATTGACATTAGCATCAACTATCAGGTGCAGGAAGCAATATGCAATACGACTTCTTTAAAAGCCCGATTCTTAGAGTTTATACCGAAATCGAAGACGGATACATGAGGATGAAAGTCAGCGGGGCTGGGTCTTTCCTTATGAGAAAAAGCCTTGAAAAAAATCTTTCACTTTTTGAAGGTGAGAAGCCTGTAAAAACAGAGGCAGACAGGCTCATCTGTTCAACCTGGATGCCCCCGGTACCAAGCCCGGGTTTTGACCGCCTGGTAAAAAGCCAGTTTTTTTCCTTTCTGGGAAAAATGATCCCGGACCAGGTAACTATATCCATTACTGAAGAATGCCCTAACAACTGTATCCACTGTGCTCTGCCTGACACGAAAAACCGGAAAAAACTTGCCCCCGAAACCGTAAAATCCATAATAGACCAGGTACTTGAGATGGGCACAACCTTCGTGATCTTTGATGGAGGTGAGCCCCTTACATATCAGGGTCTAGAAGATCTCATAAGGTATGTTAATCCTGAGAAAGCTATTACAGGCTTGTTCACTTCGGGGGCAGGGCTGACCCAAGAGCGTGCCAGCAGCCTGAAAGAAGCAGGGCTTTATTCCCTTACTGTCAGCTTTGACAGCGCATATGAAGAGAAACATGATTACGTAAGGGGCAGAAAAGGAGTTTTTAAAAGTGCAGTTGAAGCCGTCAAAAACGGAGTCAATGCAGGGCTCCTTGTAAATATATATGTTGTGCTTTCCAGAGACAATGTGAACGAGCTTGATGAATTATATGCTCTTGCATCCAAACTCAAAGTCCACGAGCTTTCCTTTTACGAGATAGTCCCCACTGGCAGGTGGATGGATCACGCCTCCGAAATAATGACTCCAAAAGATTTAAGAAAATTTGATAACTTTGTATCCAGAGCCAGGGAAAAAGAAGGTCCCAGAGTCTTTCCCATCCCTCAGGTTATGAAGACTACAGGCTGCATGGCAGGCCGTAAGTGGCTCCATATCACCCCGGAAGGGGATATTCTCCCCTGCGCCTGTATCCCGATTCCTTATGGAAACGTCCATAGAGACAGGATAAAGGATGTCTGGAAAAAGATCAGGGAAGATCCTGTATATAATGCAAAGTGCTGCCTTATGAGGAATCCTGAATTCAGGGAGAAATATCTAAATCTCCTTGAATAAATCGAAAAATATGAAGGCTGCCTTATGAGGAATCCTGAATTCAGGGAGAAATATCTAAATCTCCTTGAATAAATCGAAAAATATGAAGGCTCCGGATTGGAAGTAATTCTTAATAATTTACAATAATTTTAGTAATGTAATGGAGAATCTCAGAATAGATTGAAAATAATAATTGAAAATAAAAGTAAAGAGGAAACCAGAATAATATAGAAAACCGGAAAGTGTAAGAAGAGTCAACCTGGGAAAAATAGAATAAGTGACAAGTATAGAGCAGGCCGGGAAAATAGGGGTGCAGATCTATCTCGACCTGCAACGGAAATTGATATTTTTCAGCTAATTTTTACTAAGATGGATTAGACTAAACCCGACCTTTGAAGAGTCATAAGATCTTCGGTGGTGAGTTTCGCTCCGCCCTTGAACTTTTCGAAGATGGACTTAGCATCCTTCTGAAGCTCGGACTTGACAACTCGTGACTTTCCTTCTTTCTCTTTCTTCTTGAGTTTAAAGATTTCTTTGTCAAGCTCCCGAATTTCCTTCTGGGCATTGATAAAAATCTTGTGTTGTTCGTCAGCTGCTTCCTGAGCTCTTACAAATTCCCGGTGGGCAATGTCAGACTCTGCCCTGGTTCTGTCAGCCTCTTTGAAAGCGGCAATCATCTTCTCATGGTATTCCTGAGCCTTCCTGGCATACTCAGCCAGCTGGTTGTGGTATTCTGAGGCTTCATCTCGGATCCTCTGGGCTTCGTCCAGAATGTTCTTCAGTTCGAGGTTGCTCTCAAGCTGGGATTTTTTGATCTGGTATTGTTTTTGAAGCTGAGTAATCTTGCCAACGAGTTCCCTTTCCTTGCTTGTGCTCAAGACTTCAGTCTGCTGGGCAAATTCAAGGCGATCGATGTCTTTTCTCAGGGCTTTTATTGATGGGCCACCCAGGTTGTTCTGTTTCCTGATAGCATCAGCCTTTGCAAAGAGTTCGTTTGCCCTGGCATTGGTTTCGTCGCGTTTATTCTTGAATTCGCTGACCTTCTCGTTGATTTCATCCCTGAGGGCTTTTAATTCCTGGGCTTCATTGATAAGGTCTTTTGTCTTCTTGTTCAGTTCATTACGCTTCGCAGCGAGGGCGCTAGCCTCTGCGTTTAAAGCATTTCTCTTTTCCTTAGCTTCTTCAGAAATGATCTTCAAATCTGATCTTTTTTTCTGCAATTCTTTTAGCATCTCTTATTGTGCCTCCCGATCCAGCAAAAAAGCTGGCATTTTGGTAGTTCTACTGTTCGATGTCGACATGCTGTGCCTGATTACAACATTGATAAGAAAGAGATTCAAGAACAGGGATAACGGCTCTAAGATCTTTTTTTGTTATGACCACGTCCGCATATTCCCTCAGGATGGGCTTGGGATTGAAAGCTATGGCAAAACCTGCCTTCTCAAAAATACAGGCATCATTTGCGCCGTCCCCGACAACCACACATTGCTCTGGCCGGACTCCGTTGAGCCGGGTAAGTTCCTCAAATACCTTTGCTTTTGAGTCGCTCTGTGTGATAGGGCCAACAACTTTGCCTGTAAGGCAGCCGTCTTCCACAAGCAGTTCGTTGGAAACAATGAAATCGATACCAAGCACCTTACCTATTACATCAGCAGAGATAGTAAATCCGCCTGAGATCATTGCAGTTTTATAGCCCCTACTTTTGACGTAGAGAATAAGTTCTGCCGCTCCCGGCATCAGATTGATTTTGTCTACTGCGTCAAGGGCAGTTTCAAGGGGAAGTCCCTTAAGAAGTCTTACCCTTTCGATAAGCGCTTGCTCGAAATCAAGGTCTCCATACATCGCTCTCTTTGTAATCTCCTCTACTTTGCTTACAACACCTGCAGCCCTGGCGAGCTCATCGATAGTCTCAGCGTCTATAAGGGTGCTATCCATATCAAAAACAATCATTTTGTTTTCTGTAGAATTGTACGTAGGACAGTTCACTCAATCAAAACCTGGACCTGAATAATTTTAAATATAGCGGGATGATTCCCGAAAAAGGGCAGCTGCCTGGTACCTCCTTCAAAGGTACCCCCGCAACTCAGTATAAGGTATTTGCCCTGACATTAAAAGCCCACCAACGGATAAAGTTTTCAAATTATAGTACGGGTCCTGTTAAACAAAACCACAAAACAACAGCATTGATGTCAACGTTTTTGAGTGAAATAAATCACATCCTTTTTAAGCTTTTCGGAGGAGCTCAAAAACATACTGAATAATGATTATATATTGCATATATATTTATAAAAATAAGTTTGATAAGGTACGAAGATTGCCAAAAGAGTTATAAACCCTTTAGGAATTCCATTATTGAAGAAATTGGTTAACAAAGGATTTTGAGAAAAATGGTCAACATAGGTTTTATAAAAATGGGCAACCTGGGTATGAGCCAGGTTATTAATCTGATCCAGGATGAAATTGCAGCTAGAGAAGGGATTACAGTACGTGTATTTAGTACAGGGGCTAAGATGAGCCCTGCCGAAGCTGCAGATACTGAAAATTTCAAGCAATGGAATCCAGATTTCGTGGTAATTATCAGCCCGAATGCAGCAGCTCCGGGTCCCACTGCGGCTCGTGAGATCTGGAAAGACGTCCCCTGTATTGTTGTCTCAGATGGCCCAACAAAGAAAGAAGCCAGAGAAGCTCTTGAGCAGGAAGGCTTTGGATATATAATTCTCCCAGTAGACCCTCTTATCGGAGCAAAGAGAGAGTTCCTTGACCCAGTGGAGATGGCATCCTTTAACTCCGATGCAATGAAAGTGCTATCTGTATGTGGTGTTGTTAGACTCATTCAAGAAGAACTGGATAAGGTAACCGACCAGGTTGCATCTGGCAAATCAGGAAAGGAACTGGAGCTCCCACACATTTTTGCAAAACCTGAGAAATGTGTTGAGCATGCTGGATTTGCAAACCCTTATGCAAAAGCAAAAGCTCTTGCTGCTCTTCATATGGCTGAGAAAGTAGCACAGGTTAACTTCCCCGCATGTTTCATGTTAAAAGAAATCGATCAGGTGTGCCTTACAGCCGCAGCCGGACATGAGATAATGGGAGCTGCTGCACAGCTTGCAATGCAGGCAAGAGAAATTGAAAAATCCAATGATACAGTATTTAGGCAGCCCCATGCAAAGAACGGCGCTCTGCTGAAAAAAGTAAAATTATACGAAAAGCCACAATAATCCCGGATCACTTTAAGGTTAAAACCAGAAGCTGAATTGGAGGAGATAAAATTTCCCTTGTAAATAAGAGGGACAGATCCTCCAATAACCACTTTTTTATTATCCGTCTGAGTATAAGCAATTATTGCCTGCTTTTTATTTCTCTGAGTTCTCAACCTCTTGCAATACTGAGGTATATTCTTGAAAAATGGACTGCAGGTCTATGATAGCCAGTATATCTACAATCCCTAGAGCTGCGATAGCTTTCCCGTCTTTTGAGCGAATGGGCGCAACAACTACATGTTTTCCCTTGTATACGCCTTCTGTAGGAACTTCGTGGATAACTTCATTTGTTTCCAATACTTTTTCGAGCACAGGTCCTGTGTAATCCCTATCAAGGATTTCCCCTTTTTCCAGGCGAAGCCCTTTTCGCTTGAGACTGCGAATTGTCGTAGGTAGTCCGGTGACCGAGTGTACTGCGACTGCTATTGCCTCAAGGTCTTCAGGTCCTGAATCTTCTGAGATAAATAGGGTAGTAATCTTTTTCACCCCCGTGAATAACTGGAGACCGGGCAGGATAAAAAGTAGGGGTTTCTAACCAATGAAAAGTTGAATCCCACTTTCCGGTCATATTTACAATATGTTTTTTCAAAGAATATATACTCACTCCTCATTTTCAAGAGCTCTTATGAATGCCTGCTTATGCAGTTCCCCTGATTCATGGATTCCTCCAAGGTCGCCACGTGTTGCTCTGCAGGGGTAATGCTGGATATACAATCCAGCTCTTGGAGGCGCATCCTTTATATCCATTCCAACTATTTCTTTCGCCATATGCCAGGTACTCCCGCATGGAGCCCCCCTTATTACCTTGACGTCGGCAATCTTTCCATTTTTTGTCTTTACCTCCAGAATAGGAGACCCAAAGAGATCCGTAAACGGCTTATTGAAAGCATTGGGCTCAAGACTGCAGCAGATTTCATCTACTTCTATATCCATGCCTGAAGCTTCAGAGATCTTTTTGAGTTCGGGAACTGAAGCTCTGGACGGTCCACCTGGAACTATAAGAGAACGTACACCAGCTTCTGCTGCAAGCTTTGCAATTGCTGATGTCAGATCCGGATGCAGTGAGTAAGTAATTATGATCTCGGCAGAGAAAACTTGCCTGTTAAAATTAAGGGCGTCGAGAAATTCATCAGGCTCTTCGATAAATACAGGCACGAACTCAGGAAGGTCTGCAGTCACAATCGAGAAATCACTATGCTCTTTGATAGTTTCAATCAGACGGTGCCCGTATTTGCCCCGTGTGATAACTCCTATTACAGTCATTACTCTAAGTTTATTTTAATATTGTATAAATAGATGCTTATTTTTATCTGAATTATACTGTGACTCGATACCTATACATTGAGTTAAAATCTTACCATAAACCGGGAAGCCTGTAGATTATAAATATAGATAACGCATTTCATTAAAAATCTCTTAAAAAAAAAGACGGTACTTATGAGAGGGAAACTGATCACACTTGAGGGCATTGACGGCTCGGGCAAAAGTACGGTTGCGGGAAAGCTTCAGGAAAACCCTGCTATTAAGGCTTTTGAACCTGTGTTTACCAGAGAGCCTACGAAAGGCACTCTGACTGGAGATGCTGTGGAAAAAGCCATTCAGTCAGATACTGACCAGCTTGCCGAGCTCTTCCTTTTTACAGCTGACCATGCCGAACATCTGGCTAAGATTGTAAAGCCTGCACTTGAGAAGGGAAAAATTGTAATTTCTGACCGCTATTCTGATAGTCGATACGCTTATCAGGGCATAACCCTGAAAACTCACCTGGAAAACCCTCTTGAATGGGTAAAGAATCTTCATCGGGACTGGACTATCGTTCCGGATTTAACTTTTCTTTTTGATATCAGGCCTGAAGTCTCAATTCAGCGATGTGGAAAACGAGGAGAGCAAAGCAAGTTCGAAAAAATTGAATTTCTACGGAAAGTCAGGGAGATTTTCCTCAGGCTTGCAAGAGAAGAGCCTGAACGTTTCATTATAATCGATGCTTCCCGTTCCCCTGAATACATAGAAAAGGAAGTAACCGAAAAAATTCTGGAGTTCCTAAGCAGGAACTGACCAGATAGATTGAATTGGAAGATTGAACCCGAAATATCCTGTTAGAGTCCATTATCGTCAGCAAATTTGATCAGAGCTTCCCCTAGCATTCTTACATGGGCAGGGTTAAGGTTAAACCTGGATTTTTTCATGCCTCCCCTTTCCTTTGCTAGTTCGACATATTCCTTCTCAAAGCGGTCGCTGTGTGCAAGGGAGATCGTCATATACCAGCCTCCCCCCATTTTGATTTCCATATATCCCACTCCGCTTTTTTCTTCAATTTTTTCTTCACTATTCTCTTCAGATATATTCTTCTTTACCATATCTCGTAACCTCATAATCTCTTGGTTTTAAGTGAGGTCTGCTGCTCGAATACAAAGACCAAAAACACCCGATTTATACAAGACATATAAGGGCTGAAGTAAAAAGCATTTCCGATATAAGGGTTATTTTTTATTATTTGGTCTAAGTCCTGAACTCAATACAGTTTGTGGAACCGATCCTGAATGAATGGCGGTCGCAATCAGGGCTCCTTTTACCTCAAGTTCTTCAAGAGTAAAAAGATCCTCCATATCCTTGACTCCTCCTGCAAGAAGTACACTATGGCTGGAGCATTTAACGAGTTTCCGGAGGAAATCAGGATCAAACCCTGAGGCAGTTCCAACTCTGTCAAGATCAAGGAAGATAAGATCTTTTAAGGGGAAGCTATTTAACAGTTTTACGATCTCAAAAGGTGACTCGGGAAGCTCTGGATCCTTTTTCAGGACTTTGCCATGCTTAATATCAATACTGACACTGATCTTTCCGGGGTTTCCAGAGGCTGCGTCCCTTATTGTCGAAAGCATACCTGTCTCTGTACCTATTACAGCAGTCCCTGCAATGGAAAGAGCTTTATCTACATCCTGTAGAGACGAGATCCCGAAATCAAGCATTGTGTCTGCTCTTAAACTTACTTCCCGGATTACTCCGACGTTTGTCTCGAGAGACCCTTTGCCCTGGAGTACGTTAAGGTCGGCAATGTAAACTTCCCTGGGATGCAGGAGTTCAACTATATCGACAGGGTCCGAGCTGCTGCATACTTTACTTGAATCTGAAATCGGACGGTAGTTTTCCCTGTTACCTCCCTTTGCAAGAACTACGCTACGGTTAAATATATCCATCACAAGAATTACTCGGAACATACTTATTCAATAGCTGCATCATCCTATAAAAAAATGTAAAATAAAGCGTATTGTATAAAAAGAATAATATTAATGGAAGATTTCAATTCGATGTTTAATTAGAGGATTTTTATGAAACTGCTTGTAAGTCCAATCAATAAAGAGGAGGCAATTATTGCTTCCAGAGGCGGCGCAGACATTGTAGATGTCAAAAACCCCAAAGAAGGTTCCCTTGGTGCGAATTTCCCATGGATAATAAGGGAAGTAAAAGAAGCTATAGAAGGCAGACAGCCTATAAGTGCAACCATAGGAGATTTTGATTACAAACCGGGAACTGCTTCCCTTGCAGCATTAGGAGCAGCAGTTGCAGGAGCAGATTACATTAAAGTTGGTCTTTACGATATCCAGACTGAAGATCAGGCTTTTGAGTTCCTGACAAAAGTAACACGGGCTGTAAAGGATTATGACTCGACAAAAAAAGTCGTTGCCTCGGGGTACTCGGATTACAAGCGTATCAACTCAATTTCTCCATTATTGCTTCCTTCAATTGCCGCAGAAGCCGGGGTAGATGTAGTAATGGTTGATACAGCAATCAAGGATGGGAAATCAACTTTTGAGTTCATGGATGAGAAAGAACTTAAAAAATTTACCGACCTTGCCCATGAGCACGGGCTTGAAAACGCAATTGCAGGTTCACTAAAATTTGAAGATCTTCCGATACTTGAGAGGATAGGACCAGATATTATTGGCGTCAGGGGCATGGTTTGCGGAGGAGACAGAAGAACTGCAATCCGGCAGGAACTGGTAGAGAAACTCGTAGCCGAAGTCCAGGCTTGAGAAATCCTTTCTGGTATATGACTTAAAGTTGTGCCGGCAGGTCATCAGGCAAGCCGGCAGCAAAATAATTAATAAGTTAGTAACTATATTTAGTCTGATGCTAATATTTGGACATATTGGAATTACTCTGGGAATTTTCTACCTCCTGAACCGCTTATCTTCAAAAAATAACTTCATGGCATACTTTCCATGGATTGCATTTGGGGCGCTTCTTCCAGATTTTATTGATAAACCCCTCGGCAGGATAATTCTTTTTGACATTATAGGAAGTGGACGTATCTTTGCCCATACTTTACTTTTTGGCTTTCTGCTGGTTCTGGCAGGGTATTATCTGTATAACCGGGGTAAACCTGAACACCTGGTTATTTCAGGAGCATCTTTTTGCCACCTTCTTGAAGATGAGATGTGGAATTACCCAGGAGCATTTTTCTGGCCCCTTTTTGGTTGGGAATTTCCGAAAGATACGATTTCAGGGAGTTTTATAGAGTATTTGATGATAGTTTTCAGTAGAGCATACGACCCACGATATAGAGAGGTTTTTATCTCAGAAATTATAGGCTTGCTTATAATTGTATTTCTTACTGCAAGTATATTCAAGAGAAAATAAAAGAGAAATCTGTATATAATATAGAAAAAGAGTAAAGTTTAACTTCAAGATGGGAGGGGTCTCTTTAAAAAAGAAAGAGAGTCTAATTCTAAAGCTGATGTTGCTTTCTTTAAAAAAAGAAAGAGAGCCCAAATTTTAAAGCTGATATAGCTTTCTTTAAAAAGCCTGATTCTAGGGAGAAACAGAGGAAGAGAGTTTATGGGATATGCTCATAGATTTCTATATTAAGGGAATCATATATCTTGTAAACTGGATAATCGGGCTCGACCTTGAGTGAGTTTTCGCCGGCGGGATCCGATGTTCCATCAGACCTCTGTGCTCTGGCAATATAAGCATCCGAGAAGGTTGTCTCTACAACATAGAAAGGTTCGTTTTCTGGTACTTTTTCTACAGATATATCCTTTTCAAGATCGTTTCTTGAGGGTTTTTGAGAGCCTTTGTCAGTCAGGCCCGAGCTACTGCTAAGTATGCTTGGCAGGGCGTCGCTTCCTTCCATATCTGGAGAGAACATAATGTACGGATAGGTTTCTTTCACTTCGGATAGCCATTGAATTCCTTCTGCTTCATTCTGTGAAATTGCTTCGGAAATTCCACCTGCATATGGTGAACTGAAACATGTGAAGAATCCCACTGTCCAGAGAAGACAGAGAACCAGGACTGCAGAGCCAAGACCAAGAGTATACCCTTTTCTAAGGAAAACAATGTAAAGGGAATATCCCAGCAAAGGAATTTGAGCAAAGATAATGAAACTCAAGTTTGCAAACCTATCTGGGGAGTACGGAACAAAGGGATTTAATAGGAAAGCGAGCTCAAGGAAGAAGGTTGCTATATAGAGCGCCAGGAAACGGGGATACCTGCGAACAAAATGGTGGCAAAATCTTTTACGATTTTGCCATACAATTATAGAATTGATCAGAATCAAAATTAAAGGGATATAGTACTTGCCGTAATAGAGATTTAAGAGATATACAAACTCGAAAAGCCCGTTTTCCGTCCCTGGTATCGTGGAAAGTCCTGCAGCTATTAATAGCTTAGCACGGAGGACAATGTCAGAAATAAAGGTATCAAAGAACTGGGAATCATATTTTGTGAATACAAGAAAGCTTCCCGAGGCAACTGATAGGAAGATGAATACGGGTATTTTTTTTCCTGCAGATTGGGAAACACGAGGGGAAAGAGATTTAAGACTCAAGATTTTACGGAGAAATCCGGATTTCAGAATCTTGCCCGAGAAGGTAAGGAGCACGGAGAAACAGGCAAGATATATAAAAATAAAGGGATGGGCTAAAGGAATCAAAGGAATCATAAAAAGAAGGCAGACAGCCATTGCCATATTCTTATCTGAGAGTACACTTCTCAGCACAAAAAGGTAGAGAGGCACCAGGCAAAAAGTCAGGTAACAGGGGGCTGCCGAAGTCTGGAAATGCCCGAAATAAGGAATCATCGAGGAAAGAAAGGCTACCAAAACTAGTTTTTCCCTGCTCATAAAAAGCCGATAAAACAGGAACATTCCGGTAATAAATAGGATTGAAAAGAATACTGGCAAAAAGTAAGAGAGTGCTGGCGTTTCAAGACCTGTGATCTGAGTCAGGGTTGAAACTAGTAGAGGTCCCGTAGGAGAAAGACTGGAAAAGCTTGAGAGGTCACAACGCGGACTCTGTCCTGCAAGTCCTATGTATGAGAACTCCTCTCCTCTTCCTATTGAAACATAACCAAGCATGTAAGGTGTGATCAGTATCGCAATGTGAACGAGAAACAGTATGAGAACTGCACTCATTTTTCTGTATGCAAGGAGCAGAACACAAGCTGAAAGGTAACAAAGGAGCAGGGTAAGGTAAAAGTTGAAAGGAATCTGCTCATAGATATTGGCTGTATATCCTTCAGGCTGAATTCCCCTGAGAGTAAATAGGCTGTAAACTAGTAATAACAGAGAAATTGAGGTTACGAGATTCAATATGTTATTCGTGATTTTAGACAATGTGTCCCCCATCCTTTTTTGGAAGTTAGAGAGTCCAGTTTTAACACTTTGGAAGTTAGAGAGCCCAGTTTTCTCATTTTAATATGGACTATTCCTGAGACTGCGGTTCCACCCTTGAAGAGTTTATATTCACAGACAGCAACAAGTCCAAAAACTATCGTTCATAATATTACTTATTTCTCCTCTTTCTTGTTTTCCTCAATTCAATCGGCTCAACAAATAATTAATGGTTGTGCCCTGAGTGCAGTTTGATATACCTGCCTCTACCTAATTAATGTTTTCATGAGTTAGAAATTTTTCAATAATTAAGAGTTTTTCAGATATTGTTCTCAATCTAGAAATTCCAGTATTTCTATGTCAATATTATTTTAAAGTTAAACAGCAGATAAAATCGAGGATTTTGTCCACCTGATTGACTATTAAAATTTGAGATTATTAATTTATAATACGAAAAATCAGTGCCCGTAAAGTAACCAGAATAAATATGCTTTTAAGATTGTTAAAGAAATTAAAGAAATATCAGCAAGAGGTTAATGTTTACAGCTCACGATAGAGTGAATTCATTTCCCTATTAATTTTCGAATTAAAGGGAAATGAATCAGAAGGAACTTCTGTCATGATCTGTCAGTTTAGGCTGGGAACTCAAGATAACCTCTAGACTAGCTTATTCCTGGATAGTCCCTTAAGCACAACTTTTTGATACTTCTCAAACTTTTCAAAATGTGACGAATTCTACGTTCTACAAGTTTTCCTTTCACGCACCAGTAAAATGGCCTGTTATTACCTATTGAAGGGAATTTAGCACAGGAAATGTCAAGTGGGTGGAAATAGAAGATAGTATGACCTCTTTTCAAGCTCTGAATAAGCCCATTCAATACTAGAGGAGCACCCAGGAAACGGAGTACCGGACCTCCAGATGCCGGAATTTTCAGTAAATTCTGATAATAAGCCCAGGGGAACTCAATAAAGTTTCTTTCATCGCCTGCTTCAAGTCCGCGTTCTACAGGATAGTAAGGATAAGAAGAGACTGTCTTAAGGGATGAATCGGTTTTATTATAAAGAGAATTTACGGATACCGATGAGTCATATTTGAACCCGATGCGTTCCAGTGAATCCAACATCCAGCCACCTACAAGGGCGTTTGGTGCCCTGTAGCCTATTACTTTTTCCCCACTGATTTTTTCCAGATTTCTTTTTGCAAGTAAGGTTTTCTGTTCAAACTCCTCGGCACTCATTAGTGGCTTCTTTGTTTCAGGATCGATTTTGCAGGCGTGATGCAGTCCATGACATGCAATTTCATGTCCTTTCTCAGCAATTGACTCTATAAGTCCAGGATAGTGCTCTATAGTATCTGCAACTACAAAGAAAGTAGCAGTTATATTGAATTCTTCGAGCATATTCAGAGTCCTTTTTGTAGGTTCAGTCAGGAAATCATATTGACCTTTCCATTTATCAAAAAACTCATTTACACTCCTGTAAACAGCATAAGGAGAACTGCAAACTGAAGGAATATGATACCAATCCTCAATATCCACTGTAACCGAAAAAGTACCCTCCATAAGACCCCCCGTCTACCAAATACGCTCATAGTGGCATATGATAAATTCTTAACCTGTACTGAAATTACATTAGGTTGGAGATTGTACAAATACAACTGGCTAAAATATTTGCCATTTAGAGGTGGGTCATCAGAGTATAAAAAATTTATCAGTTTTTCGGTTAAAATCAAAAATATAAACGTAAGCTTGAGCACTTACTTTGCTTTTAACAGTGTAAATTTAATTTAGACTCAACGAATAATAAATAGATATAAATACAGGATCTTAGTGCAGATTGTCTTTCTGATTGAGCCCATTCCAAAACCAAATTGTTTCTCATATCAATAAGAATTTCCAGAGTTATTCCTCACATCAATAAGAATTTCTAGAACAAATTTCGTGGTCGGAGACTCGATTGATTATTAAGGATTTGAGATCAGGGAACTCAATTTTGAGTTTTGGGTCATACCATTGTATAAACCGGAGAATGTAACCAGTAACAGCAGAGATCACGATATTTATGGGTCCAATCCGGAGGAGATTGGTTTACCTTCATAAATTTTTAGTCATAATATTGAACCAATTAAAGAAACTTTAAGACATAAACTTTTTGTATACTGCCGCAGTCAATGAGTATCGTCTTTGCATTTCCCCCGAAGCTTTAAGAAAAAATGGTAAAATTTTGCTTCAGTTAACAGTACAGTTCATTAAATTATATGGAACGCTAGTCTATCCCGAAATTAAACGGATAATACTCCCTGCAGATAGCTTTTTTCGCATCTGGAGATTTATACCTAAAAAAGTACAGGGATAAAAATGAACGGAAAAGCTCTGAGCCATAGATGGCAAAACAGGAAAAAAACCGGGATCTATCTTGCAATTTTAATTTTTTTGGTTTCAATGGGAACAACCGCCCTTTCCACGACATCGCCCAATAAAACTGTTTATGTTGCTACCGATGGAAGTGGGGATTTCAACTGCGATGGAAGTGACGACCAGGTAGAAATAAATAAAGCTCTTGCATGTGTTGCAGAAAACCCTCAACTCACAACCGTTCATCTGAAGGGTCCTAGTACATATATTATCTCAGACAGTATTCTAATTGGAAATGACACCATTCTGGAAGGAGACCCTACAGCCATAATTAAACTTAAAGATAATGCTGACTGGCCAAGGAATAAGCCCCTGATTACACAGATGGACAAAGCAGGAAGCCACAACATCACCATAAGAGGATTTGAAATCAACGGAAACCATAACAAAAATCTAGACAAAAAGAGAGGAGAGGGATATCACAATCTCATCCATTTCTTGAATTCCAGCAACATTCAGGTTCACTCCATGTATATGCATAACGGGCATGGAGATGGACTGAAGGTAGAAAGAAGTTCGAATATACAGTTTTACGATAACCGGGTTTATAAACTGGGGCATGATGGGCTTTATGCCATTGAATGTCAGAATGTAGAAGCCTGGAATAACGCAATAACCTGCAGAACTAACAGTGCCCTTAGAATCTGGAACTCAAACCATGTAAAGCTCCATGACAATCTAATTAATTCTTTTTATCACTGGAGTGCAGGAGGACCTGGAATCCAGATTCAGAAAACAACAGGTGTGATGAATGATATAGAGGTGTACAATAATACTATCCATAATACCTATGGTCCCGGAATCTGGCTGTTAGGCTATGGCAATTTTTATCCCAGGGAAGAAGCACAGGATGTGTACATTCATCACAATATATTTTACAGCACAGGTACAAACCCAAGTATAGATTGGGTAGGTGGTATAGTAGCGAGTGGTTTTTATAATACTCGCATTGAAAATAATGTGTTTGATGGCGTATATCATGCTGCAGTTATCCATATGTATCCTACAGGTTATTCTATTGATCTTTCACCCAAGGGCACAGGATACACAACAATTGTCCGCAATAATATTATTGTAAATACCCTGCCACGCAAAAAAGAACCTAGCGGAACAGGGTACGGAGTTATTAATTATCTGCCCGGAACACATACTTTTGTGCTGGAAAATAACTGTCTTTACAATAATAAAGCAGGCAACTATAAAAACTGCACATCGACAACTGATATTTATGCTGATCCTCTCTTTGCAAATCAGAAAGATCACGATTACCACTTGAAATCAACAGGTGGAAGATGGAACGGAAAAACCTGGGTAAAAGATCTTGTAAGTTCTCCCTGCATTGATGCCGGCTATCTGGGTTCTGACTATTCAAAGGAGCCCGGGAATAATGGAGGGAGGATCAACATAGGCAGGTATGGAAATACCGAATATGCTTCTATTTCAGGCGATATTCCTGGATATGTTGTATGGTGGAACCAGATATTTTCACCACAATGGAAGAATTTAAGGTTCCTGTTGAGAACTATTTTTTATTCTTCTTCAATATAATATTAAAACGCCTTAAACCTGCCTTTTAACAAAATACTTACTGGAATAGAAAAGAGTCAAAGTAAGTGATTTAACTTTAATTTATTAGCAATTATTAGAATTAGTTACTCTCTTTGGCAATTTGTGTAGGAGTGACTATAATGTCGTCTGTTCCTTTTTTATCTTTTTGGCAGGAATACCTGCAATTGAAATACTCTTCTCATAAAACAATTACCTGAAATTAATAAAGTTGTTTATGCGTGCAGGAGTGTCCTTGGGGATCGGTTGCAATTCTCGAGACTCGAGCAGCGAAAAGAATGATTGTATTCTCGAGACTATTTCATTTGCAAACTTAACAGGTAACCTTTTTTAATCTTAAAGAGTTATAGTTTTATGTATTGGGGATTTAATATGGACGGAAAAAGGCGAATGTATAAATGGGGAGATAGAAAAAAATTACTACTTTTTAGTATAATTTTTATTTCTCTAATTGCAGGTGTGACCATAACTTTATCCACCCCATCTGATACAGATACAGTAGTTCGTGTTTCTACCAATGGAAATGGGGACTTTAATTGCGATGGAATTGATGATCAGATAGAAATAAACCAGGCTCTTGCATATGTTGCGGAGCATCCAGAGCTTACAACCGTTCATTTGGAAGGACCTAATACATACGTTATTTCGGACACTATCTATATAGGGAGTAATACTATTCTACAGGGAGATCCTACAGCTGTGATCAAGCTTGAGGATAATGCAGGTTGGCCGGAAGGAAAGCCTTTGATTACGCAAATGGACAGTGCCGGAAATCATGATATTACCATAAGAGGGTTTGAGATTGATGGAAATCATGATAATAACGATGGTAAAAGCAGGGGCAAAGGATATCATAATCTGATTAGTTTCACTGATTGTGAGAATATAAAAGTCCACGACATGTACATGCATGACAGTCATGGGGATGGGCTTAAAGTCGTAAAATGTTCAGATATTCAGTTTTACAATAACCGGGTTTATAAATTAGGGCATGATGCTCTCTATGCCATCTATTCCTCAAATGTAGAAGCCTGGAACAATAAAATAACATGTAGAACAAACAGCGGTTTAAGAATTTACAATACAAATCACGTAAAGTTCCATAACAATATTATCAATTCCGAAGGAGAAGGAGGAGCAGGGATTGAAATCCAGAAGATCGGTCCTTCAACTGTGATGAATGATATTGAGATCTGCAATAACCTGCTATACGAGACCAATGCGGCAGGTATCTGGATTACAGGTTACGGGAACGGATATTCTAAAGACTCTGCAAGAGATATCCATATTCATCACAACAAATTTTATAAAACTGGAATTAACCGCGGTGCAGACTGGGCAGGAGGAATAGTACTTAACGGTTTTCAAAACACTTTGATAGAGAACAATAAATTCGATGAGTGCTACGGCGCTGCTATTGCCCATAAACAGGTTACTAAAGAATTTTTGGCTCCGGGCTCAGGATATACGACTATCGTGAGAAATAATATAATAATTAATACTCAGCCGAGTCCTGCAGCCGGAGAAGGATATGCTGTATACAATCAGTTGAGAGATACCCATTCATTTATCCTAGAAAATAATTGCCTTTCCAATAATGCAGGTGGGAATTATCTTGGTGCAAATTCTACTTCAGATGTCGAGGCTGACTCTGAACTTGCGGCGAAGTTGAGTAGAAATGAGTCTTTAGGAGAGGATTTCCCCTGGAGTGAAGCTATGTCTGCCGGACCTCAGACGCCTTATGAGATAGATGACAGTGGAGTCCAGGCAGGACAGGAAGAAGAGTTTGAATCAAAAATTGAAAGAATATTTTCAGAGTTTTTAAGATTTCTTAAAAGATTTTTTTTAGACCTTTCACTGCAGTCTGGTGAAGTGGAAAATCTTAAAATTGCATTACCATACGTCATTTCTGACAACAGGTTAAAGCAAGAGGCTCCTAACATGACTTTCAGTGAAAGTGAATATATTGACATAGGAATGACACCAGATGGAGGCATTTACAGGGGTCTTATAATCTTTGAGTTGGGTTCATTCAATCAAACTGACCAGATCGAAAAAGCAACTCTGTCTTTATTCTGGTACTACCCGGAGAATCAAATGAGACCGAAGGATACTGTACTGGAAGTATATAGACCTGTGGAATGGTGCAAAGAACATGTTACGTGGGAGCAAAGAGAAACCAACATTCCCTGGAGAAATTCAGGAGGAGACTGGTATGACAGGAATGGAGTCTTCCAAGGCAGCATCCCATATGCTTCAATAACTATCAGTGGAGATGAAATCCCTGGCAACCGCTACATTGAACTGGACGTAACAGACCTTGTTCAGGAATATATAAGCGGTAAGTACAAAAATACAGGTTTCCTAATTAAAGCCCGAGAGGAGGATGAAAATTATATTGCTTTCTACAGTACCAACTGGCAAAACAAAGACCAGAGACCCAAACTCACTATAGAGTATACCTGAATATCAGTAAATAGTCTGAGATATGCTGGTTCGTAAAGGGGCAACATTTAGATATAAACGAAAAACCTTTTAGCTTTAGATGCTGTTCTTTGGACATCTGGGGATTACACTGGGGGTCTTTTTATTATGCTCTATCTTTACACCCCGACTGAGAACTCTAATAGACCTGAGATATCTAGCTATTGGAGCCCTCCTGCCTGACTTAATAGATAAACCTTTAGGGAGAGTTATCTTTGCTTCTGTCCTTGCAAATGGACGCATTATAGGTCATACACTATTGTTTTCACTTATTCTCTCGCTAGTAGGAATATACCTGTACAAAAAAAGTAATAATTGCAGAGGCATTGCTCTTGCTTCAGGTTCTTTTCTTCATCTTCTAGAGGACCAAATGTGGTTTCAGCCTCTGACTTTCTTCTGGCCTCTCTTCGGGCTAAGCTTTCCCAGAGATTCTACTGACTATACCGGTCTGGAATACTTATTAATAATGTTCGGGAGGTCTTTTGAACCTGAATTCTCACAAACTTTCATCGCTGAAGTTCTTGGAATCGGGTTAATAGCTATCTTTGCTGTAAACTGGCTAAAAAGACGGCTGAGCAAAAAATTCTGATGGAACAAGAGGACATAAAAAAAGATGGAATAAAGGAAGAAAGGAGTTGAAGGTAAAGCTTGGGTATATAAATAAAATCCGGAGGGTTTCTTCTCCGGGTCTTAGCGAGCAAGCCCTACCTTCTCATTTTTTTTCTTCTCAACCTGCATATCAAAAAGCATTCCGAAGAGAAGCATTTGAAGCCCTGTACCCAGTACAAGGAAGCCAAGCAGAGGGTAGTAGGAAGGGAGAGGATTTTGCAGTAATATCTGCAAAAAGCCCCACAATCCTAACAGAACACCCACAGGCAAAGCCAGCATTCCAAGGAAATAGAATAATACAAGTGGATGGAAGTCCAGTACAGTGTATTTGACCCTTAGCCTCCAGAGAAAACCTCTGAAGATCATGGGAGCCACTTTGTGGATAAACTTGCCATACCGAATCTTGGACTTTTCTTTGCCATAGCGAGCAGGCATCACAACATCCATTACTCTCATTCCGAAAGCATTAAGCTTGATTAACAGATCGTTACAATAACCATAATAAGGATAGACTGAATCTAGATCGATCACCTCCAGGGCCTGCCTGGAGATAGCTGTATATCCGTTCTGAGGGTCCATAACCTGCCAGTAACCGCTGCCTATTTTTGTGATAAAGCTGAGGAGATAATTTCCAAAAGACCTCCATTTGCTCATTCCGGTCCTAAAATCATCAGTAAGTAGTCTATTCCCTTTTGTATAATCAGCTCTCCCTTCAATAATTGGGAAAATTAACCTGGGAAGCTGGACTGGGTCCATTTGATTATCTCCAGCCATGACCGCAACGATATCCATCTCGTCTTTGAGGGCAAGTTTATATCCGCTGATTATTCCTGCGCCCACTCCTTTGTTTACTTCATGACGCAAATACACAATCCGTGGATCCCCAAAGTTTTTTACAATCTCGCCTGTGCGATCTGTGCTGGCATCGTCAATTACATAAATTCTGTCTACATATTCGGGGATGCCGCTTAGAGTTTCGCCTATAAGCAATTCCTCATTATAAGCAGGCACGACAACTCCTATACGAGTGCTCTCAAGTTTCCTGAACATAGGGTCTACATCGAAACTCAGGTAGTTAACCTTAAGTCCTCCAGCTTTCGCCGCAGAAAGCAAGGATTTCAAAGAGAGATGTTCCATGCCTGAACTGACTTTCTGCAGCGCATCTGAGGTTATCGCAAGAAACCCTATTTTTTCCTTAAAGGTATTTTTCCCATTGAAAAGCATTACCGTTTCCAGCTCATAGGATATACGACAGGGCCATGAACCCACTGATAGATCAAATCCCTGTCTTAGCGGCTCAAGTACATGGGAAAGCAAATCTATATCCTGTATGCATTCCGGATAGATAAGAACAACAATTTCTGAATCAAGAGATGCCTTGTAGAGGACGTTGAGTAATGCTTCCTCTCCCCCTGAGATAGGGACAACTCGTGCCCCTCCCAAGGCAGCTACCTCCATAGTTCGATCTGTAGAGCCTTTATCAAGAACAAGTACGCGGTCAGCGTAACTTGCCGCAATCAGAACCTTGCTTCCAATGGAAGTCTCCTCGTTCTGAGCTGGTATCAAGACAGTAAATTCATGCCTGAGCAACCTATCGGTAAGTTGGGTTGGCGAAGATACTATGTTAATAGGATCAGAGATTAGAGAGTTGAGACCAAGTGAAAAGGCTGAATGCAAACCCAACTTACCCCCCTATACAAATGCATGTGCTATAACCCCCTTTATGTGTATAATTGCAAAAATATTAAAGGCTATCATACTAAAAATTATTAGACTATGATATATTTAAGGTTAACACATGATATGGATATTCCAATAAAAATATTAATATGGAAAAAATATCCTTACAAAAGATTCTTAAAATAGCTATAAAACGATGAGGAATTTTCTATACATCTAAACAGAAAATTAAACCTGATTCTTTAGAGATTAAAAACAGGATAATTGAGAGACCTATATTATCCGTGCAGCTTAACTAACCCTTAACTTGTAAACTATTTTTTAATATAGAAAGGTTCTTTGTATGCAATTTTCAGCTTTTATTGTCATGAAATGGAGTGTCTTAAAGAAATAATTAGTTTGGGAAAAGAACGGAAGAATAACTCGAATGGAACACACTAAAATCTGCCTGATCAAACCATATATCGAGATAAGAATCTTTGTATTGACAAGGTTAATATTGCAGTTTCTCAAGCATTTATACCACATCCGTGGATATAAATTCCTGATATCAGGCAGTCTGAATTTATCGATCTACTTTCCATGTGACAACCGCCATAGAATCAAATCATGTCCTGACTGAAGATAGATTATCAGATAAGATAATACTGTAAGAGGACCCAACTAATAAAAAATGTGCGTGTTAGAGTTTTTTTCTGAGATAGTTATAAAGCTTGGAAGTAGACAACTTGTAGCCCTGAAAGTATAAATAAAAGTCGCAGCATATTGAGCAGCATTCATGATCTATCGTCGAGTAGAGTAATATATTATAATAGTAATAAGTATTGTGAAAAAAATTTTATTCCAACGCTAAAACTTATATCCTAATAATATTTATTCATTTATGGGGGAACATTGTAAATTGGTGGATACTGCAGGGTCTCGACTTATGAACAAAGTTGCAAAATAACTCTGGTTAACCTGGAACCTTATTATTCAGAGGCTGGCGCAATAACCTTGCTTCTCTTACACGTACTTCTCCTATATATTAATCTATTATATTATACATGGCATAAAGAAAAAATATGTCTGATGGTCTCAATCAATACGTCTAATGGTTTCAATCATTGAATAATTAAGGCTAATCTACAGAGAATAAAAATACAGATTCTCTCTGCCGATAATTGAACACCTGTGTTAAAACAAAATTTTTTATTCAGAAGATTGCCAGAATGTTGATGGAAGCCGCACTGAAAAAGATCCAAGATAATAAGGGAATTGGGAGTAGGGTTAGCCAGCAGAGAAGTTAATCAGTTTTTGCAATCAAAAGCACAACTAATAAGCGGGACTCTAGAGTGACAAGATAACTTTAGAGAATAAATGAGATTAATGTTTTTAAGGCAGTGGTCTAAACGATATAATATAGTCTATGAGAATAGTACATTAGGGTTCCAGTGGGGGTAGGATTGATACAAAAAGCTCATCGAGATAAGTTCCTAAAAGATAAAAATAAAGGAACCAGAGTTAATCAAATATTTAATAAAGTTGAAGCTCCAAGCAATAAGAATAAAGAGAATACTTTGTCTGAGAAAATAATGGAAGATAGGGAGCTATGGGATTTATTTACAAAAAAAGAAGAGTACGACCCTATCCTCTTAGATAAGTATGGAAGATTCTCATATTACTTAAGCAGTCAAAGAAATATTTTTGAGCCTCATGTCTCGAAATTTTTGATTAAAAATGGGCTAAGTTTCGAATATCCTGAAGGAAGAAATTTTGCCGTATGTCTGACTCATGATATCGATTTTGTATGCCCAGGAATGCTGAATACTGCAGCCAGAGCAGTAAAAGCTCTCAAAAGGGGTCAGTTCGTACAGGCTTCTATCCTTCCGTTCTCAAGAATAAACAAAACCTGGAACCCTTTGTGGAATTTTAGACAAATTATGAAACTGGAAAAAGGCTATGGGGCAAAATCCACATTTTATTTTCTGACCCTTGATCCTGGAGACGAAGATTTTACTTTCAGCATTGAAGAAGTGGAAGAAGAACTCGGCTATATTTTGGACAATGGATGGGAGGTGGGGCTTCACGGAGGTCATGAGGCTTACAATAACCTAATAGAAATGAAAAACAAAAAACAAAAACTGGAGAAAGTACTCCGAAAGGAGGTTATAAGCTACAGGAATCATTATCTTCGATTTAAAACTCCAGAAACCTGGGAATTCCTTACAGAGGCGGGCTTCAGTTACGATTCAACCTTCGGCTATCATGATTGTGTGGGGTTCAGGAACGGAATGTGTCATCCTTTTAATCCATATAACCTTAACACAGGAAAAGAAATCGATATTCTGGAAATTCCACTGGGTATTATGGATACCACCCTTTTCAGCCAGATGCATCTAAACTTCAATCAGGCATGGAAACTTACGGAAAAGCTCATTGATACAGTTGAAAATTATAAAGGCGTACTTACAATCCTCTGGCATAACACGTATATGCAAGGGGATTATCTGGAATTCTATAAAAGAATCCTGGAGTATTGTACTCAAAAAAATGCCTGGATGACATCAGGAGCCGAGATATACAGATGGTGGAAGGAAAACTACTGAATATGATATTAAGAGAAATAACATGGGATTGAAAAAGAAAATTAACCTGTGAGAAAACCATCCGGATTTACAGGCAAAAAATATTTTAACTTAGAATGTTTTAGATTATGAAAGTTATTGATTTGTGGGGTTATATGGAAACTGCAAAAAGATACGCAGAGGAGCTTACTAAAAACCTTGATGTAATTCTCAGCATCATGGGATTCGGTTTAGGGTTATTTATTATTTCTTTATATTATATAATCAATCTAAACCAGATAGATATTGGCATAGCCATTCTCTCTTCATGTTTAATCTACTTCGTCTTCAGAAATAAATTTAAAAGCGAGGCTGCGATATCTTCCCAAGAAGACAGATTTAAAAGTATACTGGGAATCTCATTCTATCTCATTTTCTTGATATGCGTTTTAATATATAGTATGAATCTATATTACAGACCCATATCTTATTTCATATTGATATCTGTCCTTGCAGCCATTATTGCCTCTCAGATCCTTTATATTAGGAAGGGAGACAGTGTAGTATCCATACTGCTGCAAATATTCCTTCTATCCATTCTCATAAGAGTAGGGATTTTTTACAATTTTCCGAGTCTTATGGGCTACGATGCTTATTTCCATGCCAGTATGGCACGGTATATTACTGATACCGGATCCATTGCTCCTATTGAGATAAGTGGCAAATACTTCTATTATCCACTTGCTCATATTTTTATCTCAGCAACTCAGATAATGGGTAATACAGATGTTAAAGACGCAATATTTTACTCCATAGGAATTGTCAGCATTCTCAGTACTCTGGTCATTTACCTCATAGGAGAGAAACTTGAAGGCCCTCAGATGGGTTTGCTGGCGACTTTGCTAATAAACTTAAATAATCATAACATCGTTGCTGGCATTGCGAATATAACTCCTGGCTCACTTGTTCTCTGCTACTTTATATTTGTTATATACGCGATCTTTAGCGAGAAACAGAGCTTGAGATACACAGGACTTATCCTTATAACTACTATTCTAATGGTTCTAACCCACCAGTTGACCACTTTTGTAGTACTTCTTTCTTTAGCCTCAATCTATGCAGGCAAATACCTTCACAACCATGTTTATAAGAGTCTCCCTACCAAAACAAACAGCTTTAATTATATGCTCTTTTTTGTTATTAGCTTACAAACATACTGGATGTTCACATTTGTCAATCCGAACACCTCATTCCTTGAGATGGTTCTCGGTCCTCTTATGGATGTGATTGAGGCAGGATCAAGCTACTCAAGCGAGGAGCTCATTTTAGGCTCCGCAAGAAATCAGGAAACACTGGAAGTACTCTTACTTCACATAAGCTATCTTGCCTTGCCATTTTTCGCAATAGGAGGAGTATTAGCCTGGTTTTCTGGCAGAGATATCAAAAGTATAAACAAATTCTCTGTTGCTCTTGTAGTTGCAATTCTGTACGGTCTTGCGTATGGCATTCCTCTACTCGGAATGAGAAATTTTCTAACAAGCCGATGGTTCCCGCTAATAGCAGTGTTTCTGGTACTTGTAGCTGCTTCATATATGCTAAAATTAGCGAGTCTCTTTAATTCGAAAAAAGCAAAGGTGCTCGCAATTTTTGTAATCATTTCACTGTTTTCATTTATAATGGTAACCACGCCAGGCATAAATAAAGACAACCCTCTTGTTGCAAAGGATACAACCGTCAGGAACCAGTTCAAAGAGGTTGAAATCGAAGCAATAAAAACAATAACAGCAAAACACTCCGGAAACATCCTGATGGATTCTCCATATGACAGTTGTCTTTTTTACAGGGATAGAGGATATGATTCAAGTAACGCAACATATTTTAACATTCAGCATATACAGACAGGAGAGATTGCTGGCAATCCCTTGGTTTTGCTGAGAAAATCGACTTTGAAAGAGCCGGTATCCATTAATGATCCTGAACGTTATGGAGTGAATTTTATTCAGAAGATGCCAGAAGAATTTTTCAACAGATTTAAAACATATGATTATGCCCGTGTATATGATAACGAAGAAGTATTTGCTTATATAAAGGAAGAAAAAACGGCCTGAAATCAAGAGCCGAGAATAAACTCCATTTACACAATTGGGAAATGAAAGAAGAGCCCATGCATCTGGAGCCTATATTTTTAGAGTTGAAGATAGATGTCAAACTTTATCGCTAATGTTTTGAAACTTGTATCAGGAAGTGTTGCTTCACAGGTTCTGGCTATACTTCTTGTACCCCTAGTCACAAGAATTTACAGCCCTGATGACTTGGGAGTTTTTCAGCTTTTTGTTTCGGTATCAGGAATACTGGTAATTTTCTCTACTTTTTCATACCAGTATGCTATTATGCTACCAAAAACCGAAGAAGATTCTGCAAACGTAGTCTCTCTTTGCACGGTATTAGTTATCTTTATATCTTTACTCACGGCTGCAACTGTAATAATATTCCCAGATAAAATTGAGCGAATCCTTAATGCTCCTGGAATCTCAGAGTATTTAATTTATCTACCTCTAATAGTATTTTTTAACGGGCTTTTCTTTGTTCAGAATTACTGGCTTTCAAGAAAAGTACGTTTTGGAATTATAGCAGGCTCCAAAGTTCTAAACACATTGTCAACCAAAATATTACAGTTAGTTGCCCCAATATGGAGTGCAGTATCGCCTCTGGGTCTCATAGCAGGATACACAATTGGATACGGATTAGCGGACTTGTTCATGCTAAAGGGTGCAAAAGAAGATTTAAAAATCTTCAAGAAGGTTTCGATAAAAAAAATGAAAGAGTTAGCTATTCGGTATAAAAACTTTCCCTTATTTAGCTCCTGGTCCACACTCGCAAACTCAATTTCGCCACAGGTGCCTACCTTTTTGCTTGTGTACTTTTACAGTACAAGTGTTGTCGGATATTTTTCGCTTGCGAATCAAGTAGTAAATATGCCTATGGGGCTTATCGGGACAGCTATTCAGCAGGTTTTCTTCCAGAGAATCAGTGAGGTAAAGAACGGGAATGGAGAAGGGGATATGAAAACTATTGTTAGCGAGGTTTACAAAAAGCTAATTCTAATAGGCATATTCCCAATGATACTTCTGCTGATCCTAGGAGAGGAAATCTTTACATTTGCTTTCGGAGAGGGCTGGCACGTATCAGGCACTTATGTGAAAATCCTTGTGCCCTGGATATTCCTCGTTTTCCTGTCCTCGCCTATCTCAACTCTCTATAGCATCTTTGAGAAACAGAAGGTCTGGCTTACCTTCAGCATTGTTCTTCTTATCTCCAGGATAGTAGCACTGGTTATAGGAGGAATGTACGGAAGCCCTGAGTTTGCCCTCGGACTCTTCAGCTTAACAGGAGTTATATTCTGGCTCTGGAATAATGCGTATTTGCTTAATCTTGCAGGAATTAATAGAATGGAAAGCGTAGAGATCCTTATTAAATATGCAGCAATAGGAATCGCTGTATCGATCCCATTAATTTTGCTTGAAGTGTTCTCTGCAAACTTTTATATTATCCTTCTTGCAACTGTCATCATAACTCCTATTTATTACGGTCTAACCCTTCGTGATGACCCTACATTCAGGAAGATTTTTTCGGCTTTTCTCGTGAATATAAAAAACAAAATCTGAATAGGAAATTAAACCTTTTAAGGGAAATAACTTTAAGAAAAAGCTGAAAATTTCTAAAACATCCCATTTACAAAGAAAAAAAGTATCTGGTCAGGAAAGAGTTCCGATTAGAAAAAATATAAAAATTAAACCAGGATTTTCCTGATTTAAGCCCCATTAGAAAAGAATATAAAAATTAAATTAGGATTTTCCTGATTTTACAATTCTAAAAAAATCGGTTCTGTTAGAAAGTTTCTTTGTGAGTGATTTTATACAGGGTTTTTGCGATTGAATATTTTTTGCTCTCCAGAGTCACGCTATAATAGGGAATTAGCTCAGGAGAGAAACCCATGATAAAATCCGCAAACCTGGGAATATTCGCTGCCATTACATTCATGTACTCGAAGTTTCGGGACTTAAGATCAAGAAATTCATTATAATATAGAAGAGCATTGGGACCCAGACGACCAAAATCCGGGTTCAGGGCTGAGGTCCAGGTTATGGTGCTTTTCTTTCCATACAGATTCAGGTGAGCTGCAATAGCTTCACCTTCAGGAGTCTCTGTGACAAACATATAACCAATATCTTTTTCCTGAATCAGCTTAAATACTCTCTCGAAAAATTCTCTGGGAAGGGGAGGCGCTAAATTCTGTTTTTCGTAAACCATTGAGAGCAGATGGTAATATGTCTCAGGATCATTCCATACCCTGGTCTTAAGTCCTGCCTCATTTGCAGTTCTGAGTTCTCTGCGGATCTTTCTTGAAAGGTTGTTATCCACATTATCTTTCAGATTTAAGTAATGAGTATAATGCACGGTGGAATCCCATCCATACCAGGTAAAAGGTCTCACATCCTTAAACCCGGGAGAAAGCGTAAGATGAATACTATCAAATCCCTGCTTGCAAAGAAACTCCCTGAGGGGATTAAGAATTTCATGAATCTCCTGTATACGTTTACTTGTCCTGGAACTGGCACTCTCTTTTACAAGAGGTCCACTATAGCTGGTCATATCACAGGTCGAGGTTGCTACTTTCAAGATTCCCTTAATGTTTTTAACAAAAAGCGGACAGCCTCCTACAAGTTCGCCCTTTCTGAAACAGCCGTAGATTCTGAGATCTTTTGACAGGACATCCCTGCAGATTCCAAGCCATTCACTGGTATGGAAAATTGTACCAGGCTCAGCTTTCTCTACAAGCAGATCCCATTCTTTGTATTCAGATGGCGCTAATTCTCTAACTTCAATTTCGTCCATTTTAAGCCCCGTGCAATAGATACTATTCTTATCTGATTAATAATTGAGTTATAGGAAAACATCAATTAATTTCGAATTCTCAGTTCTCGGCTTCGAGTACTGATTTGCAGACTTCGTTAACCTTTTTCGCAACGCTGTACCAGCTGTAATTTTCAGTAACATAACTTAAACCTTTTGAGCCCAGTTTCTTCCCCAAACCCGGATTTTCAAGCACCTTTATGATTCCTTCTGCAAGAGCATTCGGGTTTTCAGGAGGGACAAGAATTCCTCCTCCTGAAGCCTCAAGTACATCGGAAACACCACTAATATTACTTGCAACTACAGTTTTTCCGCAAGCCATGTACTCGTATAATTTCAGAGGAGAAAGACCTATTTTTGCATTTCTGGCAAGTATAAAAGGAGCTGCACATATATCACTCGCATTAATGTAAAGAGGCACGCGATCGTAGGCAACCACGCCTGTAAAAATAAACTTATCCTCAACTCCGAGTTCCCTGCAGAGCTTGAGAAGGTTGTCTTTCATAACTCCATCTCCGACAATCAGGAAATGGCATTCTGGAAACCTGGAAAGTATAGATGGAGCTGCCTTTACCAGATACTCGACCCCCTGCCAAGGAGCAAGGTTGCCCACAAAACATACATAGGGAGTTTCAAGCTCCAGACCGAGTTCTTTTCTACAGATCTCCTGCTCTTTCGGCCTGAACAGGGAGGTATTTGCTCCATTGGAGACTACAACTATTTTTTCTCCAGGAATGTTATATATCTTCTCAAGATTTGTTTTTATACCTGGAGTCACGACAATAATTCTGTCTGAAAACCCGAGAGCTTTTTTGAGAATAAACAGTTTAAGCTTTGCATGCACAGAGAAATACTGGTTTGAAAAATAATTCTTTTTGCGTGGTTGTGAAAATCCGTCCTCCTCATATTTTGTTCTGAAAAGATTCTTTTCGTCCTCAGGAATCCCATTTAACTCGTAAACTATTTTTTTACATCTGGTCTTGCAGAAAAGTCCAGCAAGAAATCCAAAGTTAGGATTGCGGGTATACAGCACATCAAAAGTTTCGGAACTGAGAAGGCTTATAGAACTGCTGAAGTAATTGACAATGAGTGAAAGGAAATTTCCAGGTGGGATATTATGGCTATGTATATTCTTGATATTCGATAGAGGGGTATTACCAGCAGTAAATATATGGATTTCATTCTCAAACCTGGCTAGATTGCTAACAAGTTCGTATCTATGGATAAGCGAACCATCGGCAAGAGAAAGAGGCTTTACCATATCTAGGAAAAGCATCTTCAAATTATCACCTGTGAGTAAACCGCTTTTTTCAAAATGTTGTTACTATTCACGGCTCTCCTTCCCGTAAATCTCTTTAGCTCCGGCTGGATATTCCCAGGATTTGGGATAATATTCCTGAAAGTCCCTGATTTCTGTAGTAATTCCTGATCTCAGGATCTTCAATTCTTTTCTCCCTCTTGATTGCTGAACTAAAATAACCCAAGAAGTAAGCAGCACCTGTATAATAGGGAGGTTTCAATGAGAGATAAAGCACGTTTACAAGAGCAATGAGAGGTCTTTTCCCAAGATAGTAAGCCATCCAGCCATTTTTGGTATATCCACTCCAGAGTCCATCTGCTGCGCTTGTTTTACGTTTCTGTATCTGAACGACATCAGCATATTGTATGAGCTGCCAGCCTCGCAGGAGAGCTTTTATATTGGAGATCGAATCTGGAGATGGTTCAACTTGGTAGCCGCCAGTCTCAAAAAAGCATTCTTTCCTCCAGATCCTTCCTGTCCCACGAGGAAGATTTTTGTTAGTCACTTCTAGAGAAAGCTTTCCGTCATTCTCATAATATATCCCACCGCTTGCAATCCCAATAGAACTATTCTTTTCAAACTCAGTCAGAAGCTTCTCAAAATAGCTCTCCTCCAGAACTGTATCAGCATCAAGAAGACCTATATACTCGAACTCAATATTATTTTCTCTACAGTATTCAAGCGCGTAGTCAAAGCCCTGTTTGCAGACATAGCTATAGTGAAAAGTAATGTCTCTTGGTCTGGGAGGCAATTTTATGCTACGGATCCAGGAGTGATTTGCCTGCAAGTCTTCGAGAATACGTGGTGTTCCATCGGTACTCCCGTCGTCGACTATAACCCATAACTCAGGTTTTAGTTTCTGTCCTATTACAGATTTCGAAACTTCGAGCAGGTTTTGCTCTTCATTCTTGGCGGGGGTAATCAGCAAATACTTTCCTTTTATATCAGACCCCATCTCTCCACCACCTGTAAATTTCTTCTCCGCTTGTAATCCAGGCTCTTTTTCCGTAGCAGTAATGAAGCACCTTCTCATACAGCCTTGCCCAATCTTTTCTAAATTCGCAACTGAAAACGAAATTATGCCATAGCAGGGTAATAACGCCATTGAGGCTTGCTGTAATATCAATAAGGTTCTTTGTACGCTCCCAGGCTTCCTCGAAAGATTTGCTAGTAGCAAAAAGCGCTACATCCATTATAACAAGTGGAATTTCGAGAATATCAATCTCTTTTCCTGTGTTAAGGTTATATGGATTAAAAGGATGACACATTCCGTTCCTGAAGCCAATTGAGTATCTATGCCCGAAAGTTGAATCATAACCGAAACCTGCGTCTGCAAGTATTTCCCAGGAATCGGGAGTTTTGAACCTGAGGTAATGATTACGAAAACCTATGACTTTTCTCCCCAGGGCAGCTTCAAGTCTCTCTTTTTCCTGTTTTATTTTTTCCAGACTGTTATACGAATAGTAACCTCCGTGAAGACCTATTTCCCATCCCCTATCTGAGATTTCTCCTAGATGATCCTCTATGTCCTCAATATCATACCTTAATCTTACTGGATCAGCTTCTGCAGTAATGAAATAAAAAGAGGACTTTGCTCCAAACTTGGCTTCAATATCCATTATCTTAGAAAAATTAAGGTAGGGGGAGTAGCCTGCTCCCCTCAATTTCCACATTAGCTGATCTACAGAACCCTTGAGATCCAGCCGTTTAAGACTGTAAACTGATGACAATAAGCTGTGTGAGAGAGGTGGATAAATATCATCCACATCATGAGTTAAACAGACGGCAAATGATTTGTTCTCAGGAAATTCGACCTGCATTCCATGCTTAATAAGATACCTGGATACCACTGGCTCAGAAGCATTTCGAAGATCTTCTTCGGAGAAAAGAAAACGCTGGTGTTCGTCCAGCTTTTTGGGAGAATATTCTTCTTTTCGAGTGAAAAGATCCCATATATCCTGGTTTTGCATCAGTAGTTCATGCATAGGACTCATCCGAGACCGAAGATAAAACAGATTCAGATTTGTTCTCAGGAACTTTTTCTATGAGCTGGACCATGAACTTGGTCACATCGATCTTGTCCTTGAGAAGAGCAGCCCTTTTCAATCTCCAGGTTTTCTTAAGCTCCCGATCCTTGAGAAGCTCTATACTTTTTGCTAGAGCTGATTCCGAATCACTGTAGTTGAAGAGTAAACCATACTTATTCTCGAGTTCGGAAAAGTTTCCCATAGTTCCCGCCAGAGTGGAAACATAGATCGAAGGCGTTCCCAGGATTGCACTTTCAACAGCCATAGTTGCTCCTTCACCAATATACAGAGTGGCATAATAGAGCAGGTGATGAATTTTCTCGGGAGAAACTCGGATTCTATATTTTTCAAACTCTTTTGCCAGCGGTCCTTCTGAGGTTATGAATACTTTTCCGAATTTTTTAATTTCCTTAACGAGTGATAATTTATTATTGATTCCATGCTGGCCGACATCATGGTGTGCACCCCATGAGACAAAGCGAAGGATTATGAAAGGTTCACCTTCTTCTACCCCCAGATCTTTCAGAATCTCAGGACGGGGAGTAAAATAAGATGGATGAAGGTAAGCCAGTTCGTGGTAACCATTGTACTTTATCTGTTTTTTTCCTTCGTCTTTTAGATAGCTTGAAGGAGTACAGATTATGTCACAGAAAGGATAGGTTAGTTTTTGAGCCAGTACTGCATGTTCGGTGTCGTTAAAAATTATAGATTTTTTCCTCTGTATCCTGGCTATTTGAGCTACAACTGGAGAAAGGACACCTATGAAGATATCAGGTTTAAATTGCTGGGTAATTTTAAAAGTTTTATACTCTCTTATGAACCATTCTTCAAGCAAATTTCCCTTCCCTGGCTTTACTTTGCTCAAAACCGTATGTGGGATCCCGTAGGCGTTCAAGAGCTCTATAACTACATCCTTATCTCGCGAAACTACCATTACTTGATGCCCTTTTTTCTCAAGACTCCATATAGCGTTTTTAAAAAAGTGGACATGGGCTGGATGCCCTATATCGACAAGAACCCTCAACTTTTCACTCCCCAATTGACATTTCCTATAATTACACTAAGACAGATGGACAGTCTATTTATGCCTTATTTAGAGAAAATAACAATTGAATCTTGTTTATCATCCAGCTTTTATCTCGAACCTTTCTGTCAGATAGACTTCCAATATCTTACTCTATCCGAACATAGAATCATTTTTATGGTTCATTAGCTCAAGCGTCCCCCTGCCTCAAACGTCCCCCTAGCTCAAACATCCCCTAATAGTGTCCTTATGAAACTCAAATTTTTACTTCAGATATAGTCGCCAACAAACAATATTACGACTAGAAGATAAATGACTCAAGAATAAATAAGTATGGAAACTAAGTTACTGAACTAACATAATTAAAAATTTTAGAAAATATGATTGCGCACTCTTCGGTTTTCAGAAATAAAAAATAAGCATTATCCATCCTCTAATATTTAGACAAGAAAATGAATTACAAAGGAATGAACGAAATGCTTATAATAAAGAAATTTATAATCTCAAAGAGGTTTACCTTGTAAAAATTATTTCCAGGCTTGCAAAAAGAAAACTGGCGATAAAACAGATAATCAAAGGATAAATTCCCATATCCATTGAATCTAAAGAAAATCTATCCTCTTCTTTGGAGACCAGTAGCATTTCTTTCATACCCAGAAGAGCAATTAGACCTACGACAGTTATCTGATAGTATTCAGGGATTCCAAAATCTGTCGAGAGGAAACAAATACCTAAATCCGGATGAGAGTTTCTCGCAGCAAATTCTGTACCCACATCAAATATTGAAAGCGTTATAAATCCCCCATAATCTCTGTAAAGCAATTGTCATAACACATATTAAATCCTAACTATACAGGATATAAGCATTAAACTATATGAATCTATTAAGACTGACGAGATGAGTTGTATAAATAAGAAAAATTGACTTTCTTCAGAAGGGATATAGAAGAGTGTTTATCAAAAAATAAATATGATTTGGAATTTATTACCCCTCCACTCAATAAAGAGGTTCAATTTATGAAAATTTCCGTTATAGGTTCAGGGTATGTGGGCTCAGTCACAGCCGCATGTTTTGCAGAACTCGGGCATGAAGTAATCTGTTTAGATATTGATAAGAGAAAAACGGATCTGATAAACGAAGGAATCCCCCCAATATATGAAGAAGGCTTAGGGGAGCTTTTACAAAAACATGCCGGAAAAAATCTTACAGCAACCACTGATTATGAATCTGCAATCAGGAAGACGGATATTTCTTTTATATGCGTAGGAACTCCCTCAGCAGAAGATGGAAGCATAGACCTTTCAATCGTCCGTGCGGCGACAACAAGCATAGGCACAGTCCTGGCAAAAAAAGAAGGATACCACGTAGTTGTTGTCAAAAGCACGGTGGTGCCTGAGACAACTGAGAAGTTTGTCATTCCCCTGCTTGAAGAATCTTCAGGGAAGATAGCTGGAAAAGACTTTGGAGTTGCAATGAATCCTGAGTTTCTCAGGGAAGGAAAAGCAGTCTACGACTTCATGAATCCAGACAAAATAGTCATTGGAGCAATTGATCAGAAATCCGGAGATCTTGTCTCGAAACTTTACGAAACCTTTAAATGCGGAATCATCCGCACAAATCCATCTACAGCAGAAATGATCAAATACGCAAATAATTCTCTTCTTGCAACTAAGATATCTTTTGCCAATGAGATTGGAAATATCTGTAAAAGATTAAAAATTAATACATATGAGGTTATGGAAGCCGTAGGTAAAGACTCCAGAATATCCCCGAAATTTTTGAACTCAGGTGCGGGATTTGGAGGATCCTGTTTCCCAAAAGATGTAAAGGCGCTTATAAGAAAGGCGAAAGAAATCGGATATTCTCCATTACTTTTGGAATCTGTAATTGAAGTAAATGAAAAACAGCCGATTCTAATGATCGAGATGCTTCAGAGGAAAATTGGAAGCCTTGAGGGAAAAAAGGTTGCAGTCCTTGGGCTTGCTTTTAAGAACGAAACAGATGATGTAAGGGAATCCAGAGCTATCCCTGTCATTGCCGAACTCCTCAGGCTTGGGGCAAAGGTTTCAGCTTATGATCCTATGGCAATTGAAAATATGAGACGGATCTTTCCGACAGTTGAATACTTTGGGAATGCTAGAGATGCTCTTCAGGGGGCTGATGCTTGCCTCGTAATGACAGAGTGGGATGAATTCAAACAACTTGACTCCGAATTTGAAGCCATGAAAGAAAAGATAGTAATTGACGGAAGAAAGGTAATTAATTCGAAAAAAGTAGATTATGAGGGCCTCTGCTGGTAAAAACTAGCAGACACCGTGTCCCCTTTTTTATTCAAAATTATTAGTTCAACTTTTCTGGTCTCTAGCTGCCTTATTTATGTGGATCTTATTTGTCAGAGGGGTCATCCACTGTTGTCAGAATATCTCTCAGATATTCAAGTACATCATCTCTAAGATTTTCGTTTTTAAGAGCAAAGTCAATTATCGATTTTACATACCCGAGCCTGTCGCCGGTGTCAAATCTTTTTCCTTTGAACCTGCAAGCGTAGATTGTCTGGGTGTTGTTCAGGAGCCGGATTCCATCGGTCAACTGAATTTCATCTCCCACGCCTGTACCGGCTTCTTTTATGCAATCAAAAATTTCAGGGGTGAAAACGTAACGCCCTATGGCACCTATATTGGAAGGAGCATTCTCAGGTGACGGCTTCTCAACAATATCTTCCAGTACATAGAGAGAATCATTGAGAGGTTTCCCCTTTATAATCCCATAGCTGCTCAACTTTTCATAAGGAACTTCCTCGACTGCGAGTGTGGATCTTCCATATTTCTGAAAATTATCAATGAGCTGAGCCGTGCAGGGTTTGTCATTCACAATAATATCATCTCCTAGAAGCACGGCGAAAGGCTCATCTCCAATATGTTTTTCTGCTCTGAGGACTGCATCTCCAAGTCCATTGGGTTCTTTCTGTCGGATATAGTGAATATCCACAAGAGAGGAAACATCCCTTACAAGCTTTAGAAGTTCAGTATTTCGCTTTTTCGCAAGGTGCATCTCGAGTTCGGGGGAATCATCGAAATAGTCCTCAATTGCCCTTTTACCTCTGCCTGTAATAATGATAATATCTTCAATTCCCGATTCAATGGCTTCCTCTACAACATACTGGATTACAGGGGTGTCAATAATAGGAAGCATCTCTTTTGGCATTGATTTGGTGGCAGGCAGGAAACGGGTTCCAAGTCCGGCAGCTGGAATAAGCGCTTTTTTAATAGTCAATATAAAACCCTCCAATAAAATATCTGTGAAAAGGTTATCCTTACAGTTGGATTAAAGTACTTTTTCAGCCATAACATCTTTAATTTTTCCATCATCATTTGCCTAGATTCATGTAGAGAATAGGGTAAAAACGAACCATAATTATTTTAACACATTATAAAATATATGAAATGAAGATCATCTGGAGAACTTTTCATGCTTACAAAGAATAAAATACTTGTGACAGGAGGAGCCGGTTTTATAGGAAGTCACCTTGTAGACCGTTTAATTGAAAAAGGAAATAAGGTTACTGTTTTTGATAACATCAGTTCAGGGAAATTACAGTTTATAGAACACCATCTTGAAAATCCAGATTTTACTCTGATAAAAGGAGATCTTCTTGACCAGGAAGCTATAGAGTCCGCCTGTAGAGATATTGACATTGTTTGCCACGTGGCTGCAAATCCTGATGTCAGGCTAGGAGCCACGGATACTAGAGCTCACCTGGAACAGAATATTCTGGCAACCTACAATCTTCTGGAAGCTATGAGGAAAAACAGCGTTAAAGAAATTGCATTTACTTCTACCTCTACTGTGTATGGTGAAGCTAGTATTATGCCAACTCCGGAAGATTACGGTCCTCTTATTCCTATATCCCTTTATGGCGCCTCCAAATTAGCCTGTGAAGCCCTTATTACTTCATATTCTCACACCTTCGATATGCGGGCATGGATATTTCGTTTTGCAAATATTGTTGGTCCGCGCAGCACACATGGGATCACGATAGATTTCATAAAGAAGCTGGAGAAAAACCCCAATGTACTTGAAGTTCTGGGCGATGGCAAGCAGGAAAAATCCTACCTTCACGTATCGGAATGTGTCGATGCAATAATATTTTTAATAGAGAAAAGCAGAGAGAAGGTAAATATTTTCAATATCGGTTCCGAGGATACTATCAGTGCAACAGAGATAGGAAAAATTGTCATAGAAGAGATGGGGCTTTCTGATGTTAAATTTGTTTATACTGGAGGAAGCAGGGGCTGGAAAGGTGATGTGCCAAAGATGAGGCTAGGGATTGAAAAAATGAAGGCTTTGGGATGGAAGCCAGTCTATTCATCAGAGAGAAGTGTGAGGGAGACGGCAAGAGCATTACTTGGGGAGAGATTAATGCAATATCCCTGATGGCGTTTTTCCAAAATTGTTACTTTGCCGGCTATATAATAGTTAGTACCTGCACTTTTATGCCAGCATACTCTTTTGGGGTTTTATTGTGATCTGCGGGTACAGAAGGTATAAAATTTTTTAAAATTTGAGTGTTCAGAGTAAGTGTGTCCAGAGCAGGGAAAAATCCCGAAAACCTTGAGAATAAAGGTTTTAGTGCTTGACTTCTTTCTCGACTCTGAATAAATACCTTCGTATTAAAGAAAGTTCGTAGTCACTGAATCCACCCACCAGAAGCATAGCAACCAGATAGATGAGCACACCCATGCATGTAATCTCGAAAAGTTCAAGGATGCTTGAGATAGTAAAATGAGATACAAAGAGGTACATAGCTACTGAGGACAGAATGCTTTTCGCGATATCATTAAAATAAAAATCAAATTTAAAGTGTTTTAAGGATAAATGCATGCAAAGCACAGCCATTAAAAAGTAAGAAAATAAAGTTGATAGTGAAGCTCCGGCAATTCCGATAGATGGTATCAGCAGAATGTTGATCAATACATTTGAAATCGCCGCAACAATATTGACGTAAGTTGCGATTTTTGTTCGCTTTATAAGATACATTGTATTGACAAATATCTGAAAGACTCCAGCCATAAGCCCGGAGAAGGCAATAATAGGAATTACAAACCAGCCTGAAAGAAAATCCTCAGTGGTAAGGATTCCAAGCAACGGTTTTGCAAGGGCTGCGAGTCCGAAAACTGCAGGAATAGAAATAAGAAGGAAGTATCTCAGAGAATGAGACATATAAATTCTTATTTCATCCATTTTATTTTCGTCAAACAGCTTTGACAGTTCGGGAAAGAGAATGAGCTGAAGAGGGCTTACAAAAAGCTGTATCAGGTTGCCGATAGAACAGGCTGCCGAATATACGCCCACACTTCTAAGCCCGAGAAAGTAAGTAACCAGGTATCTGTCGCTTGATTCTGTAATCCATCTTATAAGTGCAGTGGGAGTTAATGGTAAGGAAAATTGCAGATACTCTTTTATGTAAGTAAACCTGGGAATGACGAAGCCTATCTGTGATATTATAATCAAAAAAGAAATTAAAAAAATAGACCCCTGTACAAGTAAGGTCGCTGCTATTACACCAAGAAGTCCGTATCCCAATTTGAGGAGAATGAGAATAAAAAGTAATTTTCCAAATGTTTCGAAGAGGGTAAAGTAAGAAAACTTCTGGATCTGCCTGAAAACTCTGAAATAAAAAAGAGATATAGACTCAATTACGCCCACGAGAATCAGAAATGAGCCCGCCTGAATAAAATAAGCCGCGTTGGGGTCATTAAATCCAAAAGTCGCAAGAGGTTTCGCAAAAGTATAAAGTAAAAGTGAGGCAAGTAGCCCAGATACAGTTACAAAAAAGAGAATCGAGTATACTGCTTCCCTTATCTTTTTGGTATCAGTTTCAGAGGATAGAAATCTGACAAAACCCATAGATAGACCCATAAGTGCAAGGGGGGAGATAAGTGATACAGTGATATTGATTTGAGCCCAGAGTCCGTAATAATACGTTCCAAGGGTTTTCGTGATTATAGGAAGCAGGAAGAAAGTGCCCAGGCTTGTAAGTATTTGGACTATTCCGATAAAGCCAACGTCTTTTGCAAACTTTTGATATGACACCATATCACCTTAAAAAAACTCCGTTTTTAGTAATTTCGATCTAAGAAAGTTATGAAAATAGCCACTTTTGTTCATACAAAGTACCTTTAAATTTTGAATTTTAAAGTCTTGGATATATTATATATATTCAGTGTTAACTTTGAGTTTACTTATATTCAGTGTTAAGTTTGAATTTAATTACTTATATTCAGTGTTAAGTTTGAATTTAATTACTTATATTCAGTGTTAAGTTTGAGTTTACTTATATTCAGTGTTAACTTTGAGTTCACTCACTTATATTCAGTGTTAACTTTGAGTTCACTTGCTTGTATCCAGTGTTAAGTTCGGGTTTATTTCGGCGGGATTCTTCAACAAAAATCAGGTTCTAATTAACTTCATAAGGAGATTTCTACAATAGATAAAAGCCTTTGTGTTTAAATATTTTTAGTAAAAATTCAATACGAATCTGAACATAACTTCTTGAAAAATAGATAAATCTAGGTTTTACCTGCAGAACTTCTCTACAGAACCTTCTACTCAGGGTTCGATAGTAAAGTCAAGTGGCTTCTGTAACATTCGCAACTTCCAGAACAAAACTTAACAATAGAGTAAAGATTGGAAAGTAAATAAAATATCCGCAGACATATTACAACTCAGTTGATAGCTGTATCCAGCTAATAAATTAGTGAGCTTAGCCTTTGATACTCCTAAAAGCTAAGATGTTTTGCTTAAAATACTTCTTCTTACCGGAGATTCTTGAAAACTCCATATTTCTCACACAGCACAGGGAGATATTCCAAAACATCCGGTACTCAGAGCTCTGAGAACAGAGCTCTGTTCTCAGCCCGGAAGCAATGGAAGTCTCATTTGAGGGTAATAACCTTAGCTATATACCAGATTCAATCTTGGCACCTGGTTTTCATTTCCGCAGTCACTGCTATAGAAAGCAATATAGTTATTGCTTTCACTACGGGCTTTTATCAGGAAACCCGTGTTTGCATATTTGCCGCTGACATACTCTTTCACGAGATCTGTTACATCCAGCTCATAGTATCTGTTATCAGGCAAGGTACTGCCTTTAAAAGTGATCGTTGCATAAGGGGTGTTACCCTGCAAGACTCCATTTTTGTCGTACCAATCCCCTCCTGCATTATTCCATGCAATTCCTTTGTCTCGTTTGTTCCAGCTAACATAACTTTCATTCCAGGACGAAGCAGGTCTGTAGACCTCAATTACTGTGTCTTCAGATCTTGTGCTTCCTTCAGGATAATACCAGAAAAGAGAGAGGGTTGCTCTATCAATGTCTGCACCAGTATACTCGCTAAGATTAAAAGATATTAACCCTCTGTATCTGCCAGTACCCAATCCTCCGACATCAATAAAGGGCGTATCATGGAAAACAGCTTCAGAGGAGGCTTCACGAAGGCGGTTATCCTTTGCTCCAGTGATAGTTACATTTACAGGTACTTTCTTTGTTATACTGAGTTTTGGTATCTGGTTTTTATTTCCGCAGTCACTGCTATAGAAAGCAATATAGTTATTGCTTTCACTACGGGCTTTTATCAGGAAACCCGTGTTTGCATATTTGCCGCTGACATACTCTTTCACTAGATCTGTCACATCCAGTTCGTAGTACCTGTTATCAGGCAGGGTACTGCCTTTAAAAGTGATCGTTGCATAAGGGGTGTTACCCTGCAAGACTCCATTTTTGTCGTACCAATCTCCTCCTGCATTATTCCATGCAATTCCTTTATCCCGTTTGTTCCAGCTAACATAATTTGCATTCCAGGAAGAAGCAGGTCTGTAGACCTCAATTACTGTGTCTTCAGATCTTGTGCTTCCTTCAGGATAATACCAGAAAAGAGAGAGGGTTGCTCTATCAATGTCTGCACCAGTATACTCGCTAAGATTAAAAGATATTAACCCTCTGTATCTGCCAGTACCCAATCCTCCGACATCAATAAAGGGCGTATCATGGAAAACAGCTTCAGAGGAGGCTTCACGAAGGCGGTTATCCTTTGCTCCAGTGATAGTTACATTTACAGGTACTTTCTTTGTTATACTGAGTTTTGGTATCTGGTTTTTATTTCCGCAGTCACTGCTATAGAAAGCAATATAGTTATTGCTTTCACTACGGGCTTTTATCAGGAAACCCGTGTTTGCATATTTGCCGCTGACATACTCTTTCACTAGATCTGTCACATCCAGTTCGTAGTACCTGTTATCAGGCAGGGTACTGCCTTTAAAAGTGATCGTTGCATAAGGGGTGTTACCCTGCAAGACTCCATTTTTGTCGTACCAATCTCCTCCTGCATTATTCCATGCAATTCCTTTATCCCGTTTGTTCCAGCTAACATAATTTGCATTCCAGGAAGAAGCAGGTCTGTAGACTTCAATTACTGTGTCTTCAGGTCTTGTGATTCCTTCAGGATAATACCAGAAAAGAGAGAGGGTTGCCCTATTAATGTCTGCACCAGTATACTCGCTAAGATTAAAAGATATTAAACCTCTGTATCTGTCAGTACCTAATCCTCCTACATCAATAAAGGACGTATCATGGAGAACAGTTTCAGGAGAATTTTCACGCAAACGATTGTCAGATACTGTTAGAATTACAGATTCCTGAGATGCAGGGTTCTCATGATTATCGCCAGGACCAGTTCCTGAGAGAGATGCATAGATTGTGTTTCCGTATCTTCCAATATTGATCCTATCTCCATTATCTTCAGGCTCGTTAGTGTAATCAGAGAGAGGGTAACCGGCATCAATGCACGGAGAAGTCACTGTGTCTTTTACCCATCTTTCTCCGTTCCAGCGACCTGCTTTTGACTTCAGGTGATAATCATGGTTTTTCAGGTCTGCAAAAAGAGGGTCTGCATAGATATCAGATTTCGATGCACAGTTTTTATAGTTGCCTGCTTTATTATTGTAAAGACAGTTATTTTCCAGCACAAAAGTATGTGTTCCGGACAGATAATTAATAACTCCATATCCTGTTCCGCTCGGCTCTTTAGTACGTGACAGGGTATTTACAATAATATTATTGCGGACAATTGTTGTATATCCATCACCTGCTGGTGCATAGGTTGAGGAGCCACCAGTCATATCCATATGGGCGATTGCCGAGTGATATACGCTGTCAAAAACGTTGTTTTCTATGAGAGTATCTTCAAATCCATTAGTTATAATGCCCCCTACCCAGGTAATGCTAGGATTAGTGCCAGTGCTATAGAAGATGTTATGGTGGATATGAACATTTCTACCCGGCTCACGGGTAGCCGAAGAGGTATCGTAGCTGAAAAGCCAGATTCCGGGCCCGTATGTGTTATGGATTGTATTGTTGTAAATCTCAATATCATCCATAATGCCTGCCGATTTCTCGATCTGGATTCCAGGTCCTCCTGCACTCCAGTGATAAAAAGAGTTTATTAGATTGTCATGGAGCTTTACATGGTTTGAGTTCCAGATTCTAAGGGCACTGTTAGTTCTGCAGGTTATTGCATTATTCCAGGCTTCCACATTCTGGCATTCAATTGCAAACATGCCGTCGTGTCCAAGTCTGTCGATAGTGTTATTGTAAAACCGAATATTTTCACTGTATTTTATCCTCAGCCCGTCTCCATGCCCATCATGCATATGCATATCGCATACAGTTACGTTTTTGCAGTAAAGGAAATACATTATATTGTAGTACCCTTTACCCTTATCAACCTTAAGATTTCCATCATGGTTTACATCAACCTCAAACCCTCTTATTACAATGTTATTATTTCCATAACTGTTCATTTGCTGGATTAATGGTTTCATTGTTTCCCAGCCAGCATTATCAGCCAGTTTTATCACAGCATTTGAATCCCCTTCAAGAATGGTATTGCTGCCAATTAGAAGCGTGTCGTCAATAACATACGTGAAAGGTCCTTTGAGATAGACAGTGGTATATTTCGGGTTGTCTGCCACAAACTTTAGCGCCTGATTGATCTGTATATGATCATCTTTTCCATCACAATTGAAATCTCCACTCCCATCTCCGGCAACGTAGACAACAGGCGCTGTAGTCCTGCATAATACAGTAGGAACGTTTGCAAGAATGAGGCAAGCTGCCAGGAAAAAAATTACAAGTCCTTTGTTTATTGAATAAATTAACCGTGCTTGGCTATGATTAAGTGCATTATTATTTCTACTATTCATATATTTATATGGTGACGTGGCAACATCGTTACAAAAATTTTTACTGTTTAGCAAAAACTTGCTTAAATTTAGTAGTCTGTTTCCAATAAATTGGACAAGATTCTTCAAATGGCATCCACTCTCCGAGATTCAAGGCTATAGAGGACTTTCAGGGGAATTATTCACCCCAAAGCTGTCGAATCCAATCAAATCGGACAAGCGATGGTTTCAGGATAAACCTCCTCTTTTTCAGGCCAATCATTCCAATTCACATGAATCCCCCCGTAGAAACATAATGAATAAATTGGCTATTAAATTACTAATTAAATTTCTATTGTTTACACTGTAATTTAGAGCATTCTATTATAAAAAAATTTGTGCAGACATTTTAATTTTTAACTACAATCCAAATATTAAGAAAAAATTGACAAACGATTGAAGAGAAAAAACCTGATTGAAAGCTGTTTATAAATTTGTAGTAAAAAGGATTCACCAAACTAAGAACCTAGCTTCCACTTTCAATAATATTTATATTTGGCTCTGGTAAAAAATAGCATACTTTTATAAATAATAATTAAGGAATAATTTCATTATAATACAGTTTTAGAAAATATTCCATCAGTCAAAATCAGAAAATATGATTACAATTCTAGCAGAATAAAGAAAAGCAGGGAAAGGCGCTGGAAAATAGACATGTTGTTAGAATATATTATTGGCCTTTACCCAAAGTTCATGTGTTCTCTTTAGAACCGACTTTTATTATCAGTCGCGATTTTTCATGTCTTATGAAATTACTGAACTTGCTACTCACTCCTCCAATCAAACTCATTACTCACTCTTCTAATACAAGAGGCAAATTCCTCTAATTTAGTCCTTTAAGAGGAACTCCGTAAAGATAGTTTCGTATATTGTGCCAGAGATGTTTAAAGGAACAGCTTCTTCATTTTCTTTCTCTTCAATTTCTCCTTTATTTACTTCTTTATTTACCTCTTCGTTTATCTTGTCAGTTGTTTTTTCTTCAGTTATCTTCTCTTTATTTGTTTCTTCTTCGATTATCTCCTCTTTATTTGCTTTTCCAGTTATCTCCTCTCCATCTGTTTTTCCAGTTATCTTCTCTTCATTTGTTTCTTCAATTATCTCCTCTTCATTTGCCTCTCCAGTTATCTCTTCTTCATTTGCTTCTTCTACAGTTATTACTGCAACCTTTGAATCACTAAACAGACCGTCACTCGCCTCAAATGGTATGATATGGACTCCTTCCTGTCCTTCTTCAGGCGTCCAGCTAAAGAATCCGGTCTCATCGAGATCTGCACCTTCAGGAAGGTCTGGTGATGAGAATATAAGGTTGTCTCCATTCGTGCCAGAAGCTTTCAATGTAAAGTTCAAATTTTCTCCAATCTTAACCACAGTTTCTGGAATAGATTCAATAACCGGACCCTGTCCAGTATCAAAAAAGGGCCCCGTCTCTGAGTATCTGAAATTACTCCTGTCTGTATCAAATGTCTCCATTGCAATATACGGATATTCTTCGACTTCATTTGCATCCTCGGGAATTACTTCCATTAAAGGAGATTGTACGGTCTTTACCCGTGAAGCTGGTGAGAGAGATGCATAGATTGTGTTTCCGTATCTTCCAATATTGATCCTATCTCCATTATCTTCAGGCTCGTTAGTGTAATCAGAGAGAGGGTAACCGGCATCAATGCATGGAGAAGTCACTTTATCCTTAACCCAGGTTTTTCCATTCCAGCGGCCTGCCGTTGACTGGAGGTGATAATCATGTTTTTTCTGGTCTGCAAAGAGAGGGTTTACATAGATATCGGATTTCGATGCACAGTTTTTATAATTGCCTCCTGAGTTCCCGTAAAGACAATTATTTTCCAGCACGAATTTGTGATTTTTAGTGAGATAATTAGCCACAGCGTATCCTGTTCCACTCGGGCTCTTTATACGCTGCCGGGTATTTACAATTATATTGTTGCGGACAATAGTAGTATATCCGGGATTCGCTGAATAACTTGGAGAATAAGCTTCTGGATACATGTGAACAATAGCAGCATGGTATGCGCCGTCAAAGACATTGTTTTCTATCAGAGTGTCATGGAATCCGCTTGCCACAATGCCGCCTGTCCAGGTAATTCCAGTATTAGTACCTGTATTATAAAATATGTTGTGATGAATATGGACGTTTTTCCCCTTTTCTTTTGTGGCAGGAGAGGTGTCATAATTGAAAAGCCAGATTCCGGGCCCATATGTGTCATGCACTATATTTTCATAGATCTCTATCTGATCCATGGTACCGGAACCCGTTCCGCCCTTTTCAATCTGAATGCCAGGTCCACCTATGGGCCGGTAGTATAAGGAATCAATTTCATTATTATGGATTTTTACTTTATTGGAATTCCAAATTCTAACTCCACTATTAGTCCTGCAGACTATTTTATTATTCCAAACTTCTGCATTCTCACATTCACTTAAAAAAAAGCCATCATGTCCAAGTTTGGAGATCTTATTATTATAAAGCTGAATGTTCTTACCGTATTTTATCCTCACCCCATCTCCATGTCCATCGTGCATATACATGTTGTATACTTTTATATTATTACAGTGGGTGAAGTACATTATATTATAGTACCCCTTACCCTTAGCAACCTTAAGATTCCCATCATGGTTTGCATCAATCTCAAACCCTCTTACTACAATGTTACTATTTCCTGCACTGTTCATCTGCTGGATTAATGGTTTCATTGATTTCCAGCCTGCATTATTTGCCAGTTTTATCACAGCAGTCGAATCCCCTTGGAGAATAGTATTGCTGCCAATTAAAAGAGTATCGTCAATAACGTACGTAAAAGGTCCTTTGAGATGGACAGTTGTATATTTAGGATTACTTGCCACAAATTTTAGAGCCTGATTTATCTGAACATGATCATCTTTTCCATCACAGTTGAAATCCCCACTCCCATTTCCGGAAACATAAACAATTGGTGGGGCGCTTCTGCATGAAGCAACCGGTGCGTTTGCAAAGATAAGGCAAATCACCAGGAGAAAAATCCCTAATCTTTTTATCAACATTTCTATCACCCACGCCAAGTATAAAAATTAAATTAGGATTTTGTTTAAGTCAAAGTTAGACAGGGGAGTATCCCGATGTCTTTAAAATTTAAGACTGTCTACTCAATTTTTTGTCAAAATCTTTAGCATGTTTTTCCTGAATTTTTTATAAATTTATCAGATGGTATCCACTACCCGGGATTCAGGCTATAGAAGATTTCTGGAGAAATATTCATATCATAAGTCATTGAATCTAATTGGATTCAACAACAGATGGCTTGAAATAAATCTCCTTTTTTTTCAGGCTAATCCCCAAATTCACACTGATCCCCCCGAAAACAATGTGAATAAATTGTATATAAGCCTCTAACTAAATTTCTATAGTTATCACTATAATTAGATCATTGTATTATAAAAGTATGTATGTTATGTCCTGAATTTTTTATGAAGTTCGCATGAACGTAGAAGATCATAATAAAGTAAAGGTTATGCATCTGCCTGTGAGATAGAAATTATCTCAGGAATAAGGTCAGAATACATTATAGCAAAATAAGATCAGACTATATCTTCACATATTTCTAGAATCTTTCCTGCAACTCCGTCCCAGCTGTGATTCTTAACAACGTATTTGCGACCCTTTTTTCCCATCTCAGCCCTGGCTTTTTCATCGGAAAGTAATCTTACTACAGCATTAGCAAGTTCCTCTGGATCCTCGGGAGTTACTGAAATCCCGCCGCCTGATGACTCAATCAGATCGTGAACTCCCGGAATACTGCTTGCCACAATCGGCTTTCCACAAGCAAGATATTCATATGTTTTCAAGGCTGAAAGCCCTATTCTCGAGTTTCTTTCCTTGATGAAAGGGGCAACGCAGACATCGGCAGCGTTTATGTAAAAAGGAACCTGCTCGTAGGGCACTCTTCCGGTAAAAGTGAACTTATCCGAAACTCCTAGTTCGGAAGTTATTTCAATCAGTTTATCCTTCATAACTCCATCCCCGATAATAAGGAAACGAGCATCCGGACATTTTTCAAGAATTAAAGGAGATGCCTGAATCAAAAACTCAACACCTTGCCAGGCTGCAAGGTGCCCGACAAAACATACATATTTTTTTGAGTCATCGAGCCGCAGTTTTTTCCTTGTCTGTTTTGAGTCCAGAGGCTTGAATACATCAGTATTTGCTCCATTGTTGATAATATGGATCTTACTCTCAGGAACCGAGTATAATCTCACAAGTTCATCCTTTAGCTTATCCGTGACAGAAACAATTCTGTCACAGTGCCTGTAGTTGAACTTCTCGGAACGAAGTGCCAGATAAGAGAAGACCCTGTATGCAAAAGACTGCGAATTCGGGTTGACTTTTAACTCATCGAGAACCAGCCCATTAACTTCTACAATTGAAGGGATCTTCAAGACCTTACATAGCATTATGGGAAAGAACGGAAAAGAATTCTGGCGAAGGTAAAGCACATCAGGTCTGTTTTTTATGCACGAGTACAGAAGATAGAAGGAAAGCATAAACTCGTAAGAAGGCTGTACAAGATATTTATTGTCTATTACAGGCACATATTTTGCCCCGGCAAGGGAACGATTTACACTTTTCTGTCCGGGAGCAAAGAGGACTGTATTAGTATATTTTTTCAAATTCCTAAGAAGTTCAAGAATATGGACATTCGAACCTGATTTAGCATTGAAGGAGCCGTAATAAACCAGAAAAATATTATTTACTTTTTTAAACATAATTGTAGCCGGTTATCAGAATAGCAAAAGTAGTTAATTAGTTTATCCCATAACTTTTCTTAATATTTTTCTCAACTTCAAGAACAAGGGTTCAGTATTAGACTAGAAATATGAATTCAATGCATTTTGGAGAGAAGTATTTATAGGATTAACTCTCTCCTCTGTCTGTTTTGAGGCATTCGAATCGAAAAAGAGTAAAAGATTATGAAAGTATTGGAAGTATGTCAGGAATTTCCTAACAGGTATTACCCTCAACTTGGGACATTCATAAAACAGAGTATAGACTCAATTGCAAATCAGGGCGTAGATGTTACAGTTATTTCTCCAAAACCTTTCGTCCTTCCTTTTTCCTCATTTCCATATCATAACTTTTTTAAACTGCCCCGGATTGAGCATACTGAAAAATATGACCTTCACTATCCACGTTATATATATGCTGTACCCAAGAAATATTTCTATCCCATTACAGGGATTTCATACTCTCTCTTTGTTTCCAAATATGCTGTTAAAAACATAAAGCCAATACCAGCCCTTATCCACGCACACTTTTCATATCCTGATGGGTATGGGATGATGAAGCTTGCAAAGAGATGGAATATCCCTCTTGTAATAAGTGCGCTCGGTACAATAGAAAGAAAGGTTGCCTATGAAGGATCCTACACCTCAAAACAGATTATAGAGGCAATGAGTTTTGCAGACAGAATTCTTTCTGTCAGCGAGGATCTCAAGCTTCACATAGTTAATCTGGGAATAGACAAGAATAAAGTTCATGTTGTCCCAAATGGTGTTGATATTGGCAAGTTCAAACCTGCAGGAAAAGCACATGCAAGGAGTATATTAAACCTGCCGCAAGACAAAAATATTGTTCTATTTGTCGGAGCCCTTCGGAAAATAAAAGGCGTGGACTACCTCATTGAGGCTGCACACAGCTTTGTGGACAAAGATACCTATCTTTTTATGGTAGGCAGGGACGACGGCCTGAAAAAAAATCTGGAAAAAAGGGCATATGAGCTCAAAATTGCGAATTATATTAAATTTACTGGTCCCGTAAATCATGAAGATATTCCGCTCTGGATCTCAGCTTCGGATATTCTTGTATTGCCTTCTCTTTCTGAGGGTAGACCAAACGTAATACTTGAAGCTCTTGCCTGTGAGGTTCCAGTTGTAGCGACAGACGTAGGTGGAATTCCTGAACTCATGGTCGACGGGGAAACAGGCTATCTCGTGCCTCCAAAAAGTCCTGACGAGTTATCCAGAAAAATTAATAAATTGCTTGACGATAAAAATCGAAGAGAGAAAATGGGCAAGTTCGGGCGTAAATGCATAATCCAGAGGGGGCTGACCTGGGAAGCACATGCTAAAACAACTGTAGACATATACCAGGAACTTCTAACAAAATCCTAAAATTGATGTCTAGGCATTTCCACTTACTTTCAAGACATCTCCATTTACTTTCCTAGACATTTCCACTTACTTTCGAGGCATTCCACTTACTTTTTAATTCCTAATCCAGTCACACTGCAGATCTGGATATATACAGACAGAGACAAAAATTCATAAAAACTTTTACTCCTGTACAGATGCCTGCTATACCACTTTATCCATATAAGTTGACAGGCTCGAAGTAAAAAATTGTTTTTAAAAATAAATCTCAGGGATTGCCTAATCCCTTATGCGGAATGAAAATATCTGTAGATGAGCTCGAATAAATCTTACTAAGACCTGCAAGGTTGCTTTGCAGCTCAAGCTGGTTTTCGGGCAATCCCTGATAGAAATAGTTGGCAGTGTCTCTGAGTGTACTTTCCTCACTACCAAAATATAACCCACTCCTCAAAAATTCTTTGGTTCGGAGGACTATATAACCTCTATATTGTGAGAGTTTGTTTACATCACCGATTCTGTAATTATCGTATGACGAGATATTCATTTCTGCTGATGTTGCAGGAATCAGTGGCAAATAGAAGAATCTTGAAGAATAATAATCGGTATAGATTGAGGAATCGATAGGAACATACTTGAAAATATGTTCAAAACCGCTCAACTCTTCAGAAGTAAAGTATTCGTGTCTTGCTCCCTGACCAAGAAAGTCCGAGTCCCCAATACTGAAGACCGAAGAAACAAGAACGAAAGTAGAGAACAATAAAACCACTAGCGCAGCGGAGTTGACTTTTCTGGGGGCGTATTTAGACATATAATTCCAGAATATGTACAAGCCGTACCCCATTACAAAAGCCATAAATGGGCTGACGAAAAGCATAAATCGATCGAGTCTGAAAAGGACTTTAAACTGCCAGATCGTGTTGAGAGGATTGGGCACATAAAATATCAGAGTTAGCAGAGCAAACAATCCCAGCACGGAAGCATAATTGTTCCTGTAATTTTTCAGAAGAAAACTTATTCCTATCAAAGCAAAAAATAAAAATATCGATTTATCCAGAAGCCCTACTAAATTAATCAAACTTTCCTGGAGTACCTCAGCGCCTCCTGCAGTTAAGACTATTGAATCCAAAAACTGGCTCTGCAAACGAGGGGCAAGGCTCCTCTGTACAAATATGTATGCTATAAAGAACCAGTATGAAGTGAAAATAACGTTAAGCAATATAAAGAAAGGCTTGCTGATATAGCTCCCGTTCCCTATAATATATTCCGATGCAAGAAGAAGAATCAGCAATAAGACAAGTTGAGGAAGGGATACATTATGTACCAGAGTTAAAAAAACCGCAACAATCACTGAGAGAGTTTTTAAGGAAAGTTTATCTTTTTTGAAATTGACACTATAAACCAGGTACAATAATACAATGAACATTATAAATGCCATTGTACGGGTGATCACATTTACGCCATAATAGAGCACAACCGAACTCACTGAGAACAGCACACATGAGAGTAGCGAGATCTGCCTGTTGTTTGTTATGTAATTAAAAAGATAGTAGAGAAAAATTATGGTTACTGCATAGATAGGGGCGGTCACCAAAAAAAGTGAGTATTTTGTGCTTATATTCAGGAGTTGAGAGGCTTCTGCAATAAGCACATGATAAAGAGGGAAGTAGGCGTAATCACTTAAAGAAGTAGGAATCGTGCGCCCGGACATTGCAGTAACTTCTGAAAGAAAGATGTGCGGCAGGATATCTGTAGTACCGAAGTAGAAATCGTAATTTAATGTAACACTATAAATCAGGTTAATCGCAATTAGAAATGTCTCTGCCAGAATAAGAGATGGATTTATCTCTTTAGAGAAAATTTGCAGGAATACCGACAGGTAGAGCCCTAAAATAAAGATGAAATAGTATGGTGGTCTACTTCCCTGAGACAGCAGAAGTACAACAAGGGAACTGATATAAAATATCCCAAACAGGTATGTAAGGTACTTTGTGCTCAGTGACGGATAGAAGTCTATGTCATGTAAGCTTACATCTTTCTTGTAAATGAATAGTATGAAAAGGCAGGAAAGTATTGCAGGTATTCCTGTAAATAGCCCGCGAAGCGCATAAGCGAGTTTTCCGGCTGCAAACATCCATAAGAACGTGAATATTACTGCGAAAATTATAGCTAGCGGGAACAGAATGGAAATTAACCTCATTAGACGAGCATTATCCAATTTGAATCCCGCTTCTTTGCTTAATCCAAACATACTATCTCCATGATCTTAAATAATCATAATTTTACAAATCGAATAAATTACTAATCAAACTTCTGTGTTTGAGAATCGGTAAGAGCACATCAGGGCTGCATTGATTAAGAAGATTTTGCCCTGAAAACCTTCCCATATATATTCAAATATTTCGGCTGGTTTTTAGATCAAATATATTCGCAAATATTAGATATCTGAGCAGGAACAGGTTTTTGAAACGAGAGGAGGGTTCGTAAAGCTGTATAAAAACCCTAACCCATAAGCAATGTGTTGTACAGGAATAATAAGCAGTGCGAAAAGACCGTATTTTGATTTCATTTTGTAGGTAACCTGCATTGAGGTAATAAGAACGAGGATAAAGTATATCGCCATGAGTGTAAAAAGAATCAGGCTTGGAGTGTAATATTTGATAGAAGCGATAAGCAAAGTGACCGCAAACAAGATGGCAATCGAAGGCAGAAATGCATACCAGCGGACAAATTCTCCATGCTTCTTGAAAATTTCTGCCATCCACATACCATATTTAAACATTCTTATGGAAAAGGACTTGAGAGTTCCTCTTCTATGATGCAGAACCCGCGCTTCCGGGATATACAAAAACCTGTAGCCTTTCTTATTTATTCTATAGTTCAGGTCTCCATCCTGACCTACAACGAACCGCTCGTCAAAACCCCCTACTTCCTGAATTGCAGATTTTTTGTACATTGCATTACAGTTAGGAAGGGAGCTGACATAATGCTTTTTAGTGGAATTCTTAGACTGTGCCGAGCCTCCAGAGCCCAAAAAAGATTCCTGGGCATATCCCACCACCCTGCCAAATACAGGGTCAGTGTCAAAAATCAGGTTAGGGCCTCCAACACACACAACGTCATCTGGAGCCTCTTGCATTTCATGGACAAGGGTTTTTAGCCACTGTGGATCAACCTTACAGTCACCATCAGTAAACGCAACAAGTTCTCCCTTGGCATTTTTCACACCAAGGTTCCTCGCCGCAGCAACATTTTTTCTTTCATTGAGAAGAAGTTTGACAGGATATCTACGTACGATATCCCGTGTTTTATCGGTAGACATTCCATCAACGATAATGATCTCGTAAGAATCTCGTGGGTAATCTAAATTGAGAAGTGACTCAATACATTCTTCAATGAATTTTTCTTCATTGCGAATGCCTACTACGATTGAAACAAAAGGGTATTCCATATAAATTACCCCCGTTTTAACATTATTGCCTTCGGATTTGCTCATTTAAAAATATCATCCTTGAAATTGCATGCAGTATTATTCCAGTAAATATCATGAAAGCCCCTATAATTGTCAACATCACCATAAGGAGTGTAGGTCCGAAGCGCAGGTATCCTCCCAGATAGTAGTCCTGTAAAAATTTCAGTCCCATAAGAAAACCTGTAGATGCCATAATCAGTCCTGGAACCGAAAAATAATACAGAGGCCGTCTGTATTCCATATCCTTCAGGATGCGGAACAGGACTCTGGGTCCGTGTATGAAAGGATGTTCGCTTGAACAGTCCTCGAGATCATATCTGCAATGGATCTCCACTTCAGTAAACTTCAGGTTGTGATCTCTTGCCTGGATGAGAATCTCAGAGCCTGCGGACATATCTGTGCCGTTCAAATTTATACTCTCAATAGCTCTTCTTCCATAGGCTCGAAATCCGCTCTGAGAATCAGTGACATTCAAACCGCCTGCCATATAAGTCGCGATATCAAGAATCTTCATCCCGAATTTACGGTAAATAGGAACATTTTTACCGTTGCCATTAACAAATCTTGAGCCAATTACCAGATCGAATCCGTTTTTTAGAGGCTCAAGGAGTTTGGGAATCTCGGAGGGGTCATGTTGACCGTCAGAGTCAATTATGACCATTGCATTTGCATTGAGCCTGCGGGCGGTTTCAAAACAGTTCTGCAGGGCTGCTCCATATCCTTTATTTGTTTCGTGCCGAACTACATAGGCGCCAAGGGATTCGGCAATGTCGGTAGTATTATCGGTACTTCCATCATCCACAACTACTACTTTATCGACGTATTTTTTGCACCCCTTTATAACATCTGCAATGATATGGGCTTCGTTATACGCAGGCATGGCTGCAATCGTAATGGCCATATGCAATCATCTACCTCTTTGAAGATAAAAGTAAGAAGTGTCCTTAGTAACGTAATTTATTGAAGAATCAGTAAAGATCCCAAATTCGGTAAATATATTTTTCAGAGTCATCGCTCCATAATTTTTTAAGGGTTTCAAAAGGTCTTTTAGAGCTATATTTACAGAGAATCGGCTGGGGGACCTTTTTTTCCTTTCTTTTGTTGAAAGAAGGAATATAAATACTCTGTAAGTGCGTCACGGCATTTAATTTGAGACCTATACCTTTTTTAAAATACGAGCTATATAAACATTTAGGCACGAAAAATAATTAATCAGTCTCCTCGACAATGAAAAATAATTAAGCTCGCATTAGGTGCCTGTTTTCCTGAATAATAGTTTAAAAATGTTTATCTTTTATATAACACAACGAAATATTGAAGGAAAAACTTACATTGATATAAGAAATCAAATTTTTTTCTTATATTTTCTTATATATACGTTAACGGGTAAAAATCTCCTGAATCAGCCCGAGATCTCTAATAAGAAAGTTATAAAGACAAAGGTTTAAACGGTAGAGGTTTCTTCCGTGGAAATAGAAAAAAAGGGAAAAGTATTTTAGATATCATGCAGGAAAAAGGGAAAGATATTTTATACAAATAGATAATTGAGTAGTTCGGGTTAAAACATTCTTGAAAACTAATGTAATTCAGGAAATAATTTCTGATAAATGGAAGAAAACCGGGTTAAAGCTCGGACATATTTTTACCTTTCCATAGTTATTTTCTCAATTGGAGATTAAAAAAGCCAGTAAGAGGAAATCGGAAGGTTTCCGAAAAACCTCATGAGAAAAACAGAAAGATGGTGAGTTAGCCCGAATAACAAAAAAATGGGAAGTCAAAAAAAACATAAAATCGTTTTATGAGGAGTCATATGGCCGGAAACCAGAAGTTTCCATCTGATTTGCTATTAGTAGCAAGCCTTGTAATTCTTACGGATATTTTCGTACTAGTTCCTGTACTTAATGGAAGTGTAATTCGCACAGCCCTTGGTCTACTCATGTTGCTCTTCCTTCCAGGGTATGCCTTGATAGCCATGCTTTTTCCGAAAAAAAGCGGACTTGAGGGGATGGAGAGGTTTGCTCTCTCTGTTGCAATGAGTGTTTCAATTGCGCCTTTGATAGGACTTGCACTTAATTTTACACGCTGGGGAATCAAAGAGGTACCTTTCCTTACAAGCCTTTCCGCTTTCACCCTGCTAACACTGGTAATAGCATACATTAGAAGAATGCGTCTGCCCGCGGACAGTACATTTGAAGTACCCTTCAGGGCTCTTGCCATTACCCTGATATCAGGGGTTATGGGAGAACCGGAGTCAAAGACTGAGAAAAAACTCCGGATAATCCTGGCTCTCTCCTTCCTGATTTTGATAGTAGCTGGAGCTTACGCCATTCTGATACCTCAGGAAAGAGAGCCATTTACGGAGTTTTATATTCTTGGAAGCAATGGGATGGCTAATAATTATACAACGGAGTACATAAGAGGAGAAAGTGGTACTTACATTATAGGAATAACAAACAATGAGCACAGAACAATGGACTATACAATGGAAGTAAGGCTTGAAAATGAATCACTGCCTCTTCCAGAAAACCTGCAGCATATCAGGCTTCCCCACAATACCACTCTGGAAGAGCCCCTTGAGATTACGCCTCCTGTTGAAGGGGAGAATATGAAGCTTGAGTTCCTGCTTTTCAATGAGACTGAAAAGAATGTGCCCTACAAAGACCTGCGCCTCTGGATAAATGTTGAAGGGGAGGCATGAAGATGGGGACGCTTGGGAGTTTGAATATGGAGACCTCGGAAGCTATTAAAATGAAAACATCTGAATATCTGATTGAAAGGGCGCCTGAGATAAAAAATAAATGGGTTTACCTTACAATACCATTCGCGGCGATTGCTTTTGCAGAACTGTTAATTTATTCAGGAAGGGAACTTGAAGCCATAATAATGCATGCATTAATTTTGCTTGGGCTTTCTTTTTCTACGATGTTCATAAGAAATGAGGAAATTCAGAAAACCTACCAGGCGTTTATTCTGCTGCCTATCCTGCGCCTGGTAGACCTTTCAATGCCACTTTTCTATGAGGAGAAGCTTTACAACCTTATTTTCATATACGGTCTCATGACAATTCCTGTAATTATTGCAGCCACAAACCAGGGATTTACTGGCTCGCAGCTCGGGATAACATTTAAAAAAATAGGAATATATATTCCGTTTTCAATAGTACTTGGTCTCTTGTTAGGAACGGTGGAATATCTCATTGTAGGGAAAAATCCTCTCATCAATGATCTTTCAATTCTCAACCTTCTGGGTCTCACGATGATCATGATTTTCTTAGTGAGCCCTGTGGAGGAAATGATCTTCAGATCAATCCTGCAGAATCGGTTAGAGATAGTACTAGGCAGTTGGAAAGCGTTGATAATTACGAGTATTTTATTCGGACTAATGCACTCAGGATATGGGAACATAATTGAAATTCTCTACATATCCCTTGTGGGTATTCTTCTAGGCTTTCTGTTTTACAGAACTCGGAGTTTGCCACTGGTCGCTCTAATTCATGGTTTTATCAATGTATTCTTTTTCGGGATTATTCCCCTCCTTTGAATTTTTTAATCTCAGCAACAAATTCTGAAAAATAAAAAGAAAAGGGATTAAAGGTAGTCAAGTTAGAAAAGAAAACTGCTACACAGTCAGGAACATAATTTCCTGACTCCTTCCGGTTACCAATTTTAAGGATACAGTACTTTTTTCAATCACGAAAGGTACGGAATAGAGCAAACATGAGCAATATTTTAGGTTGTCCCCCTGGGGATCTGGGGGATTCCCTGATGCAGCCTTTTGGGGTTCATCTGTACAAAATCAATAAAAGAGTGCGACAACCTTAAAGAGAAGTATTGCACAGAAAGAAAACAGCAGTGGAACAATTCCCATATTTAAAGAAACATTGACACTACTTTTCCAATATTCTGATACAGGGAGAAAATCCCTGAGCAAAAGCAGTAAAAGTAAAACTGCCGTAGCTACTGATGCACCGTCAGGTATTCCTGGTATTACGGTCGCAGTTGAGAGCGCATCTGCTGAAATCGAATTAATAGATAGGCTTGTAAGCGTAGTTAGAACACCTCGAGTTGATTAGCGTATTTATGAGATAAGTATGCTATATGGTATAAAAATTCTTCTCATTCCATCGACAATATTTAGAATAGAGCTGCTAAATTTTAGTTTTGGAAGACGGAGAAAGCCATATTAACAAACAACGAAGGTTCTGTAAATTTTAGCTTACAATCGAATAAGTAAAATTCAGAAGGGAAGAATGCCTGTCAAACCTTAAAAGTAGGTAGAATTCCTCTTAGTCAATGCCTTATTAAGTAAATTTCTTGATCAATGAATATTGGATTTTTAACCATACTGAGTGGAAACTCTTATCCACGTAAACGTCCTCTATCGCTTAATCACTGGAGAATTTAAGTGAATAACTATATAATATTTTACGAAGATACATTGTAAATAATTAGAAGATATGTTTTGAGATTCTTAATGCAAAAAAGATATGTTGAAATACTTATGAGAAAGGAAGAAGTGGTAGATAAATAAACCAAATCACTTAAATAATTACAAAGTATATTGAACTAAAAAATTAAGATAGTTATGGAAGTAAATTGGAGTGAATATAGAAAAAACAATAAAAATCGCCCTTGGGGGCTTATTTTGAGCGTGTAGATTACCCCGATAGTCGGAATGTGAAAAACGAAAAGCTGTGTAAGATTGTACAAAAGAGCAGACAGATACTTTTATGTTCCAAAGGAAAGTTTCTCTGGTCAAACGAAAAATCAGAGAAACGGGGGGAAAAATGAACTCCACTGAATTTAAAATTCATAATTCTTCTAAAATATATGGTAATTCTGTAATAGGGAAAGGCACAGTAATAATGGAAAATGTAATTCTGGGATACCCTGAACACAGGGTTTTGATGGAAATCTTGGAGCAGAATGTTGAAATAGAAAATTATGATTTTCCAGGATGTACCATAGGCCCTGACTCGATTATAAGGGCTGGATCAACGATATTTTCCAATGTAAAAACCGGAAAAAACTTCAAAACAGGACATAATGTAATGATCAGAGAAAATACGGAAATTGGAGATAATGTCCTTATCGGAACCAATGTCATTATAGACGGGCACGTCAAGATAGGAAACAATGTCAGCATCCAGGGCAATGTATACATTCCGACCAACGTGGTTATTGAAGATCATGTATTCATCGGACCCTGTGCAGTTCTAGCTAACGATAAATATCCCATTCGAAAGAAGTATGATCTGAAAGGTCCTATTTTGAGAAAAGGGTCATCTATAGGTGCGAATGCTACCTTGCTTCCAGGTATCGAAATTGGAGAAGGGGCAATGGTTGCGGGGGGAGCTCTTGTTACAAAAAATGTACCCGCTTGGAAGCTTGCAGTCGGGGCACCTGCCAGAATACAAGAACTTTCTGAAGATATGATGGAATTGAATCGAATATAAACTTAATAGAAAACCAATGTTAGGTGAAAATAAGTTTTATTGAGGTTATTAAAAGAGGTCCTAAAATGATCCCAATTGCCAAGCCCATGCTGGGTAAGGAAGAAATTGATGCAGTAACTGAGGTCTTGAATTCAGGCATGATTGCGCAGGGTCCGAAAGTCGAAGAATTTGAACTCGCTTTTTCCGAATATAATGATTGTGAGTACGCAGTCGCTGTAAACTCTGGTACTGCAGCCCTGCACATTGCACTTCTTGCCCATGGCATAGGAAAAGGAGATGAGGTGATTACAAGTCCGTTCAGTTTTATTGCAACAGCAAATAGCATCCTTTACACCGGGGCAAAACCTGTTTTTGCTGATATAGAACCAGATACTTATAATATAGATCCTGAGAAAATTCTGGAAAAAATTACCCTAAAGACTCGTGCTATCATGCCTGTCCATCTCTATGGGCATCCTGCGGACATGAAAGCTATAATGGAAATTGCTGACGATAATAAGCTTATTGTGATTGAGGATGCCTGCCAATCCCATGGTGCAGAATGCCTCGGAAAGAAGGTGGGCAGTTTCGGAACAGGAGCATTTAGCTTCTACCCAACTAAAAATATGACAACCAGTGAAGGTGGAATGCTCACTACAAACGACAAGGAAATTGCAGAAAAGGCAAAAATGATCCGGGCTCATGGCTCAAAAGTCCGTTATCTGCATGAAATGCTGGGTTTCAACCTGAGAATGACTGATATTGCAGCTGCAATCGGACTTGTACAGCTTGGAAAGTTAGATGGATTTACCTCTGCCAGGCAAAAGAATGCAAAAACACTCTCTGCGGGATTAGAAAAGGTATCAGAAGTTGTGCCTCCAGTTATAAAAACTGGCTGCACCCATGTGTTCCATCAGTATACCATCCGGGCAGAAAAGAGGGATCAACTTGCAGCTTTCCTGAAAGAAAGAGATATAGGAACAGGAATCCACTATCCTATACCCATTCATAAGCAACCTCTATACAGGGAGCTTGGATACAGAGATTCCTTGCAGGTCTCAGAGAAAGCAGCAGAAGATGTTCTTTCTCTCCCTGTGCATCCGATGTTATCCAGAACCGATTTGCAGGAGATAATCGAAACAACCAAAGAATTTTATGCAAAAGACTGAGCAGCTTTCCAGCCACTGCATTTTCAGAATCAGGAGTGAGACTTTTGATCAGAGTAGGAGTAATAGGAACAGGTGCCATGGGGCAGAACCATGTAAGGATTTATAGTGAAATGGATGGTGTGGAGCTTGCAGGAATATCGGACATAGATCAGAAACGTGTCGAGTCAATGGCTGCACAATTCAAAACAAAATCCTTTACAGATTATAAGGAAATGTTCGCTGAAGGGCTTGATGCAGTAAGTGTGGTTGTGCCTACCAAATTGCATAAACAGGTTGTGCTTGATGCTCTTGATGCAGGGTTACATGTCCTTGTAGAAAAACCAATTGCAGATACGACTGAAAACGCGGATCTGATGATATCAGCAGCAAAAAAAGCGGGAAAAATTCTTATGGTTGGGCACATTGAACGCTTTAATCCCGCAGTCATAAAACTTAAAGAGATTATTGATTCAGGAATTCTGGGAAAGATAGTTTCAATCTCGACCAAAAGAGTAGGACCCTATAATCCGAGGATCAGAGATGTGGGAGTAATTCTGGATATCGGTGTTCATGATATAGATGTGATCTCATACCTTTACGGTATGAAAATAAATAGTGTTTATGCAATTGCAGGTGCGGATATTCATTCATTTGAAGATCACGCCTCAATTATCCTGCGCATGGATCATAACTTTGCAGGGGTTGTGGAGACAAACTGGCTAACTCCACACAAGGTAAGGCAGCTAACAGCGATCGGAGTTAAAGGTGTTGCCTATCTGGACTACATTAACCAGACAGTACAGCTGCACGATAATGAGTGGATAAGAAAAGCCAAAGTAGAACACAGCGAGCCCCTGAAAAATGAACTCACCTATTTCATAGATTGTGTTGCAAATGGTAAAGACCCCAGTCCCTGCGGAGAGGACGGAAAACATGCTCTTGAAGTGGCATTGGCAGCCATAAGGTCCTACGAAGAGGGAAGATTAATTGAAGTAGGGCAATAAGCAAGAGAAAATATCTCAAAGAAGTAAAATCTGGGAATCCTCTAAAAAGATGAAAGATTTAAAAAATCTAAAAAAACAATTTGGAAAGTGATGAGTATGAATAAATTAGAAAAACTTTTCGAGGAAAGAGGCCCAATTAAAAAAGTGGGAGTAATTGGAATGGGCTATGTAGGTATTCCTTCAGCTGTTCTTTTTGCCGATGCTCCCTGTTTTGATAAAGTTCTCGGCTTCCAGCGTAACTCAAAAAGCTCAAGTTACAAAATCGATATGCTCAACCGTGGAGAGAGCCCTCTCAAAGGAGAGGAACCTGGCCTTGAAGAGCTTATTAGCAAAGTTGTGAAAGCTGGCAAGTTCGAATGCACTTCAGATTTCTCAAGAATATCAGAACTTGATGCTGTCACTCTTGCAATCCAAACTCCTTTTGCAAACCCCAAAGACCTGGAACCTGACTTTTCTGCACTCATTGAGGGAATAAGAAACGTAGGAAAATATCTGAAGCCAGGCATGCTCGTAGTCCTTGAGTCCACAATTACGCCGGGCACGACCGAAGGTATGGCAAAACAGATTCTTGAAGAAGAGTCAGGACTTAAAGCAGGTGAGGACTTTGCCCTTGCCCATGCCCCTGAAAGAGTAATGGTAGGCAGGCTTTTGAAGAATATCAGGGAACATGATAGGATTGTGGGCGGTATCAATGAGGCAAGTACTAAACGGGCTGTTGAGCTTTATTCACCTGTATTGACTGTGGGAAAAGTAATCCCTATGAGTGCAACTGCAGCCGAGGTTACGAAAACTGCAGAGAATACTTTCCGCGACCTTCAAATAGCAGCAATTAACCAGCTTGCTCTTTATTGTGAAGCTATGGGCATAAATGTGTACGATGTCAGGACTGGAGTAGACAGCCTGAAAGGGGAAGGTATTACAAGAGCTGTACTCTGGCCTGGAGCAGGCGTTGGAGGTCACTGTCTTACAAAGGATACATATCACCTGGAAAGAGGGGTCAAGATAGGAAACAGGAAGCTTGACTATCCTGAAGGTGCAGATTCGATCTATGTACTCGCAAGAAAAATCAATGATTTCATGCCTGTCCACATGTACAATCTGACTGTTGAAGCCCTTAAAAGGATTGGAAAGGAGATGAAAAATTCAAAGGTTGCAATACTGGGCTGGGCTTTTATTCGAGATTCGGACGATGCCAGGAACACACCCTCAGAACCTTACAGGGATCTATGCCTGAAGGCAGGCGCGACAGTTATAGTGCATGACCCTTATGTTGTGAACTATCCAGGGATTGAGATCTCGGATAATCTTGAAGATGTCATCAGGAATGCAGATGCAATAGTTATTCTTACAGGGCATAGTGCTTACTTTGATATAAAAGCTGATTGGGTAAAGGAAGTCTCAGGTAAGGCAAATCCGGTTATTGTAGATGGAAGAAATGTGATTGAGCCTGATGAGTTTATTTCCAGGGGATTTGTCTATAAGGGGGTTGGAAGAGGCGATAAAAACGAACATTTAATAGTGTGAACATAGTTCTCTTTGAGAAATAGTTCAGTTTTTCAAATCTGGAAATAAGGGTGAAAACGATGATCGAGACACTAAAACAAAACGAGGAGTTGTGGAATCTATTTACCAAAAAAGAAGAATATAACCTGTACTTCTCTGACCAGTACGATAGATTTCCTTACTATTTAAGCGGTCAAAGGAACGTTTTTGACCCAAATGTTTCCAGATTTCTTGTAGAAAAGGGTTTATGTCCTGAATATCCGGATGGTAGAAAGTTTGCAGTTTGCCTTACTCATGATATTGATGTAGTATATCCGGAGAAACTCTACCCCATAATTGGGACTGCCAAGGCATTTGCTAGAGGGAACTTTAGAGATGCTATAAAAGCACCTTTTTCCAGAATTAATAAGAGATGTAATCCCTGCTGGAACTTTAGAGAAATAATGGAGCTGGAGGCAAAATACAACGCTAAATCCAGCTTTTATTTTATGGCACTGCGCCCTGGAGAACAGGATTTCAATTATGAGATTGAGGATCTCGAAGCCGAATTAAAGTACATATCTTCCCACGGATGGGAAGTAGGCTTGCATGGGGGGCATGAATCTTATAAGAATTTTGGGGACATATTAGAAAAAAAACAGAGGCTTGAGAGGGTTCTTGGCAAGCAAATTATAGGGTACAGAAATCATTTCTTAAGATTCAGAGTGCCTGATACATGGGAACTGTTGAGTAAAGCCAATTTTAAGTATGATACAACATTCGGATATGCAGATTGCGCAGGTTTTAGAAATGGGATGTGCCATCCCTTCAGGCCTTATAACATAAATACCGGAAAACAAATCGATATCCTTGAGCTTCCTCTAATAGTTATGGATCGAACTTTATTAAGAAGCTACATGCGACTTAATGTCAAGCAGGCCTGGGAACTCATAAAAAGCCTTGTTGATAAGGTTGAGCAGTGTAATGGCGTAATTACGGTTCTGTGGCATAATAATACAAACATTGAGGGAGAAAGCCTCAAATATTACGAAAAATTCCTCAAATATGTTTCTGGCAAAAATGCCTGGATTGCAAGTGGAGAAGAAATATACAACTGGTGGTCAACTAATGTTGAACCGAAATACTGGGAAGTATGTCCATAACCTTGTATCCAACAGATAACTATTGATCATTGGATAAATCAACTATTTCTTAATAAATAAGGTAATTAAGAACTACTGATCATTGGATAAATCAATTATTTCTGAATAAAAGGTAATTAATCAGACCATGAAGTATTAATTAACCCCTCAGGCAGGCTTGCTTGATAGACCTATTTTCGGCTGCGTGTGCCTGATACCTGATAAGCTGATTGCTATCAGTGTATAACGTTAAATCCTTTTAGCTTTTTAGAAAACCTATCAAAATTATCTCCAAGAGGCTAATATTAAAGTCTCCAATGTAAATTTTCATTTACTTCATAACCACGGAATAAATGGAAGGCAACGACAAACTTACTGCTTTTGTTTATTCCATGTATTCTGTATTTCCATGGTCAACCTTCCACTTGAGACTGATGAAGATTTATAACTGGCTTCTTGTAGAAACCATAAAAGGAACCTATAATAAAGTAATGTTGAGGGGAGTGAAGGGAAATAATATTCTCAACTGTTACATATAAATTGAGGAAGCCGACAAATTTATTTAGGGAGGGTTTATTTATAGGGGGGCTTAGAGGGGAAAGTCAGAGATTCGATATACTTGAGAATATCAGACCCCAGGATTGTGTTTTCAAGATAAAATCCTCTTGAGAATGCAGGAATACATGGAGATCAGCTCTAAAGGAAACTTTTTTAAGGTACTGGATATGGATGAGACAACAGCGGATGCAGCAGAAAAAGGATTGGGTAACCGCAAGAAGGAAAGCTTTGCTCTCGATGTGCTAACGCTTGCGGGCGGGACAACCTTTGCTCAAATCCTTATGATTCTATCTGCTCCTGTATTGACCCGCTTATATGGGCCCGATGATTTTGGGATCTGGGCTCTATACATCTCTATTACTAGCATTATCAGTGTCATTGCATGCATGAGGTACGAGTATTCTATAATGCTGCCTGAATCGGACGAAGAAGCTGTAAACCTGTTAGTATTGAGTTTTCTAGCAGTATTGTTTATAAGTGGTTTAACATTTTTAGCCATATGGTATCTCAAAGAACCTATAGTTAATGTCCTGAATTTTCAGCAAATAGGAGATTATCTCTGGTTTGTGCCTCCGTTCATTTTTGTAAACGGGCTATTTCTTGCACTGAATAACTGGAATTCAAGAACAAAACTCTTCAAGAGACTTTCCCTTTCAAAAGTTTTCAGTTCGGTTTCGAGTACTACAACGCAGGTAGGGCTTGGGCTTATAGAGAAAATCGGTGCAGGCGGATTGATAACTGGAAGCGTTGTAGGTCAGTCTATTGCAACATTTGTACTTGGAGGACAGATCTGGAGAGATGACAAGAAACTGATTGTGAAGAGCCTGAACTGGAAAAAAGTCTATGAGGGGTTCAAGAAATACCGCAAATTCTCGCTTTTAGACTCCTGGGCTGCTCTTATGAACTCGGTCTCCTGGCAGCTTCCTGCCTTCCTTCTTGCAGCATTTTTTACGCCTGCAGTAGTAGGTTTTTATTCTCTTGGCTTTCGTCTCCTGCAGCTGCCAATGAGTTTCATAGGAAGCTCAATTTCACAGGTTTTTTTCCAGCGAGCTTCAAGAGCCTTATCCGAGGGTACTCTTCCCTCCCTTGTTGAAAATGTGTTCAGAATGCTCGTAATTATAGGCATGTTCCCAATACTGATTCTGACAATTGTCGGTAGCGATGTTTTTACGGTTATTTTTGGGAAAGCCTGGGCAGAAGCAGGGGTTTACACCCAGATCCTCAGTCTGTGGGCTTTTATATGGTTTATTTCGTCCCCATTAACTACTATATATGTAGTAGTAGAGAAACATCATTTCGGTTTTCATTATAATTTTTTCAACCTTATCACACGCCTGCTTTCCCTTACGATTGGCGGGCTGCTTGGAAACGCACGTCTAGCACTTACCCTTTTCTCAATTTCAGGAGTCCTGGTATACGGTTATCTTTGCCTGAAGATGATGTCTTATTCCGGCGTAAAGATCTCGAGAGCCTTGAAAATTTTATTTTCAAATTTCACTCTCTTTATTCCTGCAGGAGCTACCCTTATTGCTCTGAAGATCGTAGAAATAAATCAGATTCTGCTTGTTATAATTTCCGCTGCAACTATTGGGATTTACTACCTGTATATTTTAAAAACTGATGCGCAGATAAAAAAGATAGTGAGAGAGTTTAGGATGTGACGAGTTTTAATCTATTTTTCATTTCAGCAAAATAACTACTTTACTTAACTGCTCTTTTTTCTTATTTTTTCATCACACCCAAGAACTCTTACATTTTATACAAAAATTCCTTAGCTTATTTCTGAGCTTAGTTCAATCTGTCTCAATAAAGGCATCATTTTACCATTTCATGCTGTTTTTGCTTCATTCTCCAGTCCAGCTACACTATGCAGCAAGATGCCTGTCAAAGCCATGAAAATTCCTACAATGATGAACAGAATCATGAGCATTGTAGGTACAAATTGAAGATTTCCTCCCAGAAGATAAATTCTTAAGAAGTGAGTGCACATATAAAGTCCTCCGATTCCAAGAGAAATACCAGGGACCGTGAAGTAGTAAAGGGGGTTGTTGAACTTTATATCTTTTAAAACCAGAACGAGAACGCTAAAGCCGTGCTTAATCGGGCTCAAAGTTGAGCAATCAACATCGTAACGGACTCCAATTTCGACTTCTTTTATACGGAGACCGGATTTTCCTGCATCTGCCAGCATTTCACTTTCTATCGCCATGCCCTGGGCATTGAAACGGAAGACATCTTTTGTAGATGCTGCAAAGGCACGAAACCCACTCTGAGAATCAGTAATTTTGAGACCTGAGTTCAGATTGGTAACCCTATCCAGAATTTTCTGCCCAACACGGCGGTACACCGGAGTATTTTTATCCAGGCCGTTGAGGTAGCGGCTGCCGTTAACCATATCGGCTTCACCTTTGAGAATAGGTTCAACCAGTTTCGGGATATCAGCCGGGTTATGCTGACCATCGGAGTCCATTGTCACGATTACATCGGCACCAAGAGAGACTGCAGCTGTAAAGCCAGTTTTTAATGCTGCACCTTTTCCCTGATTAACTTTATGGACTATCACTTCAGCTCCGGCTTTCCTGGCAACTTCAGCTGTCCGATCCGAGCTTCCATCGTCAACAACAATTACGTTGTCTGCATAGAACCTGGTAAGGAGAACTATGCTACCAATAGAAACTTCTTCATTGTAGGCAGGAAGGATAACTGTGATATTTTTGGAAGCTGTGCCTTTACTGTACGTCTTTTCTTGGTATTTATTTGTTTGCGTCTCGCTTTTTCCTATAAGCAGTTCATTGCCCATTTTTAATAACTCCAAAATCAGACTGTGAAAATATTAATAGAATACTGGCATCTGTACAGCCAGACTATGGACTTAATTTGGCTACTTTTTCCACGGCGGTATCTGAACAGTTGTATGAGGATTTCATACAGACTCCGTTTGCGCGGTTACCTCCACAAAGGAATGCATCAAAATCCCCCTCATTGTCATGTAAACTCCAGCAATTGATAGAAAAACCATTAGAGACAGCGGCCAGAAATGTAGACTTCCGATTCCAAGGAGAGTGGCTTCAAGAAATCTCAAACCCATATAAAAACCGCAAGTGGCAAGGGCAAATCCTGGCACTGAGTATAAGTAAAGCGGTTTATTGTTCTCTATATCCATCAGTACAGTTTTCAGAACTCCAAGAATGTATTTAATCGGATCTTTAACCTGGTCTCCGAAGTTACGATGTGCACCGATTTCGACTTCTTTTATGCGGAGGTTGGATTTTCCTGCATCTGCAAGCATCCAGTTATCTACAGTCATGCTCTGGGAATCAAGATGAGCAGCGTTTATTGCAGAAACTGAAAAAGCCCGAAAAATGGTCTGAGAATCTTTGGTCTTGTACAGATTTTTGTTAGTAAACTTACCCAAGATGTTCTGCCCTACACGGTGGTAAATTTGAGTGGGTTTATCCGGGCTGTTCAGGTACAGGCTACCGTTAACTATGTCTGCATGACCTTTAATAATCGGGTCAACAAGCTTGGGGATGTCCGCAGGATTATGATGCCCGTTAGAGCTCATTGTCACAATTACATCAGCGCCAAGGTTAATTGCGGCTTTAAAACCAGTATCAAGAGCTATATCTCGACCTCTGTTTGCCTGATGTACGATTACTTCAGCCCCTGCATTTTTTGCTATTTCAGCTGTCCGATCCGAGCTTGCATCATCAACTACAATAACATTATCACTATAGAGCTTCGTGAGAAGAACAATACTTCCGATAGAATCTTCTTCATTATAAGCAGGAAGGATTACGGTGATATTTTTAGAGCCGCTTCCTGCATTACATTTTATTTTTTTGTCTACTGTTGTCTGAATGCAATTGACCTTAGATAATTGATTATTCATTTAATAACCCCCTAATTTATGTTATACATTCCATTTAGTAAATATATGAACATCTAAGGCGAACATATATGTAAATATCTTAAAATTAAATCAAGTAAGACTAAATATTATCTTAATAGCTTTTAAATAACAATTCGGCAACAATTTTTTAGATTTAAATTTAGATGAAGAGTATATAAATTTATTGACAGTAGCACTATCTAAAAATATTAATTCAAGAATAACAATATCGGAAGAGTCTGTATCAATAAAGACATAAAATTATACGATTGAGATAATGTTTTTTTGAAAATGGTACTAAATTGTTAACTTTCTCAAAATATAATATCAAATCAGTAAAAAAAGTTTCAAAAAATAGCAGCATAGAAACTCAATGCATTCATGATCTCAGTCCCGCAGACTTATGGATTTTTGTGAGAATTCATTCAGCAGCATCTGAGATCTAAAGCCTGTACCATTGCTTTTTACTACTCGCCGCAATTTGTCAAGACCAAAAAACTTTGAAGAATCCAAACTTCCTCTCTAATAAATAATCCGGAAATATTGAAAGAAAAAGATCTAGGAAAAATAGAAAAAAGATTATAGGCAGAATAGAAAGCTTATAACAAAAAATTGCATAGAAAATATATGGGAAAAATAAAGATCGGTATAAAATTAGTGGAAATATTATAACATCTATGTCCTAGGAAAAAAGCGCGAAAGAATTAAATACATTAGAAAAATATTTACTTTTCTTAAAAATTATTTCAATTGAAGAAACTAGAAACTTATTATTTTAAACTGAAATCAGATGACCCGCATGAGGAAAAGAATTCCTTCAGACCTCTTGATTATCATGGGGCTTATGCTCCTTACAGATATTTTTATGCTTACTCCTAGATAAGTGAGACCATGCCCCGCAATTCGGTAGGACTACCTTTTATGCTTTTCCTGCCAGGATACGCTTTGACTGTACCCCTCTTTCTTACAAAATACGGCTTTGATATGATAGAATGGATGGCTCTCTCTTTCGGCTTAAGTATTGCGGTTGTGCCTCTAATAGGTCTTTGTCTTAACTATATTCCTTGGGGCATCACACCCTTCCAATACTTGTAAGCCTGTCCATCTTCATAATATGAGGGCTTGAATATCTGAGATGAGCATTTTTAATCTTTCTGTCTATGGTGACCTCACTTTTGTAGTCATGAGTCCAAAAGAAGGAGAATATTTTATGGAGTTTTAGCTTCTTGGGTTTGAAGGAAAGGCTGACAATTATTCTACAAAATATATTCTTGGGGAGAGCAGAACCATAATAGTAGGGAATTATAAATCATGAGTATAGGTCATTATACAATGGGTAAAGCTTGAAAATATGTCACTGTCCCTCTCAGAAAATGTGAAGCATATTGCCCTTGCCCATAATGAGACCTGGGAAAAACCAGTTATTTTTACACCTGCGTTTGTGGGAGAAAATATGAAGCTTGAGTTCTTGCTCTTTAATGGGATTGAGAAAACTGTGCCTTATAGGGATCTTTCTCTGGATAGATGTAAATACAACATAAAAATGATGTCTTAAGGGTGTATAGAGTGACAGATGCGACTGCAATAGGTGGCCTCCCAAATCATCGATAATCTCTTACGTAAATTTTAAGTTGTATTCCCTTGTTGTTTAAAAGCTTCTGTCTATGTTATTCGATAGATAGTCTAGGTGAACTATTTCTCTTAAAAGCTTCTAAATTTAATTTTTTTTATATTTAGCCTTCAACTCATTCTGGAGTCATACTTTCCGTAGTTAGCTAATGTGCAAATTATTCTGCACTTTAAAAATATTTATGAGGATTTACTTTTCTTATATTCTAGGACTCATAGAAATTGATTAAGCGGCGAAGAAGATTATCAAAAAGAATTTATAGGAACTTAGAGTAAAAGTTTATACAGTATTTGAAATACGGTATTTGAGGATTTACCTGAAAATCCTAAAGCCCGTACTCACGGTGCATACAAGATAAACTTAAACTCGCCCCATTGAAAAGGAGTTACTTCATGCAGAAGCCAGCTAATTCTTATAAATATTCGTTTAAAACCTCTGAAATAACTAGAGCTGAGAGGATAAATCAGGAAGATTTTGAATTAAGAAAGCGCAGACTTCTTTCTGCAATACCTATCCTGTGTATATCTCTAGCCGAGATTTTGATATTTCTAGGAGATGTGGGAATCGCTGTTATAGTGCACATTGGGGGTTTGATTGCACTTTCTCTTTCTAATATATATGTAAATGATCCTGAAATTCAGAAAATCCACCAGGCTCTGATGCTTCTTCCTATCCTGAGACTGATAAATCTCTCAATGCCCATTTTTTTTGATACAACCCTTTATACCTTCGTTTTTATCTACGGCGTCTTGGCAATACCAGTCGCAGTTATAATAATCTCTCAGAAGCACTCACTTGAGCAGATAGGAATTTCGATGAAGAATATAGGGGTGTATATGGTTCTTTCGGTTCCACTGAGTTTTATTCTCGGTTTTGGAGAATATCTAACCATAAAGGCAGAGTACATAATCCCCGATCTCTCTTTCGAAAATCTACTTAGACTTACAATTATTATGGTTTTCTTTGTTGGTTTAATTGAGGAGCTTATCTTCAGGTCAATCCTCCAGACAAGGCTCGCACAGGCACTAAGTATTGGTGAGTCATTATTAATTACAAGTCTCCTGTTTGGACTTATGCACTCAGGGTATGGAACCTGTTATGAGATCCTCTATACATCTTTTGTAGGTTTTTTATTGGGCATTATATTCTACAAAACGAAAAGCTTGCCCTTTATTACCGTCCTGCACGGCTTTATTAATGTCTTCCTTTTCGGTATTATTCCACATTATATGAGTAGTTGGACAGGCTTATGATGTTTTATAAAATCCTATTCTATATCTGATTTTCCAAATTTATTTTTAAGTTTTATTTTCAATTTCCTTTAACCTTCACTGACACTTCACAATTAACTGTTTTGATTTTTTATACTTTTTCAAAAATTAACTTTTTACTTAAGGGATGATAAGGAACGCACCTTAAGCAGTGTATCAATAGCTAAAAATATAAACGATGTAAAAGATCCGGATTCCAAGAAAAAATTAACAGTAGTTTACAGTAGAAGTAGAATTTAAGTTTTGTATAAATACACATGATTGATCTAAAAAAATATAAAATGGGTATGAGAGCTATTAAACTACAAAAAACAAATAATGAATTTTGGGTGCTGAAATTAGATACATTCTAATATTTTGTAACAAACAGTCCCTCCAAAAGCTAAAAGTAACGGTAGAATTGCCATATTAAACGAGTTGTTGAGGGAGTTACTCCATATTTTAGATGCTGATAGGACTTCTTTTATAGAAAGAAGAGCTATAAGCCCGAAAATTACCAAGGCTCCATATTGTGGAAGCCCAGGAGATGTACTCATTGAAACTGCGCTCGAAGAGATAACACTCAATAACATATTGATGCCCCCATAATATATAGTAGACTTTTTTTCTTTTGTTGAATGGTACATGTAACAAGAACTACATGGTATAAAAAACTTTTGTCAATTTTGTTAATTGATAATATACCAATTAAACAATAAGGAGAATAAAATTTAAATTTGACTAACGTACCAAAAATGAGTTTATTTCTGTTTATTAAAAGGAATTGAGAGCTATTTGGTTGGGGAATACTATTAAAATATTCAGCAACACATAAATAAAAAAAGAGAACAATACAAACTTTTGGGACCTTCTACAAAATTAAAATCAGTTTATTGCATCATAAGTAGAGCCTGATCAGGGAGTTTAGGGCATCAGCTACCAATGTCAGCTAAATTGAATTTTAAAATTTAACCATAAAATACTTTATTTTTCTGCATATGAGATTTAGTACAGTAGATAAAAATTTATACTTTTGTGTAGAATAAGTTTTGCATAATTTCTTGAAAGTATAATCTTTTAATAGGTATACATTGTTAATTATTTAATATTGTATTGTCAATATGTATTGGAAAAAATTGTATAAAGATCAAATTTTAAAAGGAGAAATTCCTGTGCACAGATTTACTAATTTCACTAATAAAATGAAAACATTGGTTTATATAGTCGTCGTCCATTCAATTCTTGTTTTAGTTGTAACTTCTCCTGCAGCAGCTTCCGTTAATAACTGGGAGTTTTCCCCTCAAGAACCTGTTCGTGGAGATACTATTAACATAAAAGGGAGTGCATCTCCGGGAGAGGAAGTCGGTGTATACGTGACCTTTGATAAAACCGTTCCTGTCTCAGGGGGGAAGTTTGAATACATTCTTGAAGATGTAAAAATTCCAGGGAGCTTAGACAACTTTTTTACAGTTGAAGCAAGGGGAGCCAAAAACCTCAATGTGAGGGTAAAGATGGTTGTCTGGATAACAAAAAGTTCAGAAGCCTCAGGAGAAACAGTAACTGTATCTCAATCAAATGTCCCTCCAGGAACCTATGATATAAAAATTGACGGAGAAGCTAAGAAAGGAATTTCAAATGTGAACCTGAAGATTAAAGCTTTTCAGAAGATAAAAGCTGATTCGAATGGGGAACTAGGTTATTCATATAACACAAAAGCAATTCCACCTGGGGACTTTGAGATAAAAGTAGGAGAAATCACGAAAACAGTAACTATTAAGTCGGGCGAAAATTCAGGCTCAAATACAGATTCCTCCTCCAACGAAGATTCTTCCTCCAACGAAGATTCTTCCTCCAACGAAGATTCATCTTCCAACGAAGATTCTTCCTCCAACGAAGATTCATCTTCCAACGAAGATTCTTCCTCCAACGAAGATTCATCTTCCAACGAAGATTCTTCCTCCAACGAAGATTCATCTTCCAACGAAGATTCATCCTCCAACGAAAATTCATCCTCCAACGAAAATTCATCCTCCAAAAAATCTGCTTCTAGAGGCTCTTCTTCCCCAAAAACCGAATCTTCTATGAAACCAACAAGCTCCGAAAATGCAGATAGAAGCGAAGTTTCTGAAGTTTTAAATTTAGATAAGAATCTCACAGAAGTGAGCAATCAAACAAAGCTTTCCGGAGAGAACATTCAAAAGCCCAAATCTTCCAGACAATCTGTAGATAAATTATATCTGTTAGCAGGAATGGGGGTAGGAATTCTGATTCTGTTTGTATATTCAAGAAGGAAATGAAAAAAAACGGCAATTCAAGGTGATTATTATGGAAAAAAATCAAGAATAGAATGGAGGTATGCCCTTGAGAAAGAGTCTATTGATAGTTGCACTAGGAATACTCATATTAACCTCTACAACAGCAACTGCTGGTAATAATGAAAAGAGTGTTGTCCCTATTGAAAGTATAAACTTTATAGATAGTAATAATGAAAAGAGTGTTGTCCCTATTGGAAGTATAAACTTTACAGACAGAGTTGTTTATGTCTTGGATCATACCAGCAACCCGACACAAGGAAACTGGATTATAATGGGAAACCCGTTTGCAGAGTCAAGAATCCAGCTTCCCCATCCGATAAAAATCACATACGAGGGACCGAAACATATTGAGTTTGGGGGAGCTTCTGGAACCTTGTATAAAGACAGAGATGGAAAATTCACTGTAAACTACCCGTCAGCTTATGTCTATAGAACCATTCCCATTTACCAGCCGGGAGAAGATGCAGTGATGTTTTTCTTTGGGGAAGCCGGTTTAAAAGGAAATGTGGAGATATTCCTTATAAAAGTAACCCCGGACACAGTATTCGAGATCCTTGATGCCTTTAGAGAAAAAGATATAAGGAACCTAAATAAGCTCTTTAACAGCAGTGTAGACGGGAATTATAAAAAATATTCCGCTGTGCTCGGAAAGAATGGAGATTTGCTAAATTATAATTTAGGGCCGCTTGATGCTGGACAGTATGTTATAGTCATGACTCAGGAAAATGAAGACGACAGCTTGACAGTCATCTCCACAACAGCCTTTATGGTCTCAAAATACAAGTTACTCGTTTCAACTCCAGGGAGCATAGTAAATGTAGCAGACCTAGACATAAGCATTCCCGTAGTAATAACAAATGAGGAAAATTTGGATCTAAGAATGAATCTTGTGAATGCTCCCGATAAAAGTAATTGTACTTATGGAGCAGTACTGATCAATGAGCATGCATATAAGGCAAAAATTGAGGTCAATACTAATGGAACAAGAAGCGGCACATCAGTAATAGTAAATGGTGTGGACGTCATTGAAGAGTTTGGCATAAACTCCTCAAATTATAAGTCAAAGCTAACTAAAAACGAGCTTCAGAAAGAAATCCAAACCCTGATAGGGGGAGGAAATGGTTCCATAGCAATAGGAGATAAAGGCGAGAAAGCATTATCACTTACCACTCTTGATTTACCTCCAGGTGACTATTTGCTCTTTGTGGGAGCATATTGTCCGGGAGAAGGGCTTGTAGGGCTTACTCAGCTCAAAGTTTTGATTATACCAGGAAGCGATCATCACATACCGGGAGGAGATCATGGACCTCATGGACCTGGAGGAGATCATGGACCTGGAGGTGATGACTCTGGAGATGATGGCGGGTCTGGAGACGATGATTGTTCAGATGATGACGGGTCAGGAGGCGACGATTCTGGAGATGACGACTCTGGAGGTGATGGCTCTGGAGATGACGACTCTGGAGGTGATGGCTCTGGAGATGACGACTCTGGAGATGATGACTCTGGAGGTGATGGCTCTGGAGATGATGATTCCGGAAGTAGTGGTAGCTCTGGACGCGGTGGTAGCTCTGGACGCGGTAGCTCTCCAGAATCTTCCAAGAACATCAAAGCAAAAGAGCTCTGTCAGCAGTTTATTTCAAAAGGTAAGACTATAAGGTTTGAGTTCACAAAGAGAAACACCTGTATTAACTACATAGAGTTCAAGGCAAAGAAAACTGCTGGGAAAACTACAGCAATTGCTGAGGAGTTAAAAGGAAAGTCCAGTCTAACTCCAAATGAACCCGAGGGAGAAATTTATAAATACGTGAATATTTGGATCGGAAACAGTGGCTTTGCAAACTCGAAAAACATTGAAAATGCCACCATAGGTTTTAAAGTAAGTAAGGATTGGATTGATGAAAACTACATTAACGCAGACTCATTAGTCCTTCAACACTTCAACAACAAAAAGTGGAATTTCCTCCCGACCGAAAAGATAGATGAAGATGAAAAATATGTTTACTATGAAGCTAAAACTCCCAGTTTCTCCCCGTTTGCAATCACAGCCAAGAAGAATATGGTAGTGATTGATGAGAAAGATGAAGACCAAGTATATTCCGGAGGAACACCACAGAATGAAGTAAAGGCAACAAATGAGACTGGTACAGCTCCTCAAGAAAATATAAACAAAACGATTTTGAAAATTGCAACCTTTTTTGCAGGGTTAGCTATAGTCCTCATTATAGGCGCGATTATTATGAGGAAAAAGCAACCAGAACAATGAAAAGGAGATTATAAAAGGTGAAAACAGGAGACAATTATGTCTTCTGTTCTACCTCTATTTTTAAAGAAAACTCTCTTAAAACTGTTTAAATCAGACTTTTTAATCCGTCCTGCAGTTCAATCTCTCCTTTCCACCAGCTGGAGATCTTTGAGACATCTGCTCTTGAATCTTTAACATCGCCTGCTCGTGGGGCGGCATGCACTATCTTGCTGGAAGAGCCAGTTAACTTAATAATATTTTCCGCAAGCTCTAGAATGGTTACGCTTTTTCCCATAGCTACATTAAAAACCTGACCATCCCCATGCTCAAGAGCTGCAACGTTTGCCCTGACTACATCTTTAACATGCACAAAATCCCGGCTCTGAAGTCCATCTCCGTAAATAATAAGATCCTTCCCTGCTTTTGCCCTGTCAAGGAAAATTGGGATAACAGCCGCATATGGAGATCGTGGGTCTTGGCGGGGACCATAAACATTGAAATAACGCAGGCAAGTAGTGCGCAGCCCGTGATTCTCGTAGAACATCCTTGCCAGATACTCCCCATCAAGTTTAGATATAGCGTAAGGTGAAGCCGGTTCAGGATACATATCCTCGCGTTTTGGAAGGACTGGGTTATTTCCATAAACGGCAGCAGAAGAAGCTGTCACAAATTTATTGACATTAGCTTTAACGCAAGCCTTCAGTACGTTAAGGGTTCCAAGAGTATTAATCCGGAAAGCCTCAGCAGGTCTTTCACAGCTTAAAGGTACAGATACAAGGGCAGCTTCATGAAAGACATAGTCAATGCCTGAGACTGCCTTTTCGACTAAGGAGAAGTCGCAGATATCTCCCTGAATGAATTCGATATTTTTATTCTGCGGGATATTTTTAATGTAACCTGTGGCAAGGTTATCCAGAATCCTGACAGTGTGTCCTTCTTCCGCAAAATATTCAGCTATATGGGAGCCTATAAAACCTGCTCCTCCTGTGACCAGTACTTTCATGCTTTCAGAGAAGGAAAAAATACAAAATAAAATTTTCTATGTCAGTCCAGAGATATAAGTAAAATTAAAAAAATCTGTAATGTAGACAAACATAATAAGGACGGGAGAAATTCATTAAGGAAAGGGAAAAATTTTTCATACAAAGAGACCTTATCAATAAGGGGAGTCAAAAAATTGGGAAACTAAGGGTACTTTTTGTAGAAATTTAAGTCGGACAAAGAGTCGTATAGAATTCGAAATTCAGGCTTAAATGTAAAGAATAATACCACTAAAGATTGAATTCAAGATGTAAAGGCACCTTCATCCTTATTTTCCTTTAAATGACCACCTGAAAGGTTAAACCTTACTTGAAGAAATTTCAAAGAAGATATGCAGATTATGGCTCACATAAGTATAAATCCAAAGAAGTTAGATATAAAAAGATTCTATCAGTGGTAAAAATGGCCGGAAATAGAAAATTTCCCATGGACCTTTTAATCGTTGCAGGTTTTGTATTTATTACTAACGTTTTCGTACTTGTGCCTGCACTTAGCGATAGTTTCCTGCGAACGTACATGGGAATCTTTCTGGTGCTATTTTTGCCTGGCTATGCCCTCGCTGGAGCTATTTTCCCAGCTAAAAATGATCTTGAAGGGATTGAAAGAGTTGCAATCTCTTTAGGATTGAATATTGCAGTCGTCCCTATAATAGGATTTATCCTGAATTATTCCGCCTGGGGAATCAGGGAGACTCCTTTACTGATAGGACTTTCAATTTTTACTCTCCTGATGTGTGCAGTTGCATATTACAGAAGGAGATTGCTGCCTGAAACTGAAGCTTTTGGAATTTCATTCAAAACATGTTTCTTTAATATGAAAGCCAATGTACTTGAAAAACCTGAATCAAAAGCTGACAAGATTATTGCGCTTATTTTAATCCTTTCTATTCTGGCATCTATGGGAAGCCTCGCCTACATAATAGGACACCCTAAAGAAGGAGAACCATTTACGGAGTTTTATGTTCTTGGAACCAACGGGACAACCGCGGATTATCCCACAGAATTTGTACAGGGGGAGAAAGGAACAGTTATCATAGGAATAAGAAACCATGAATATAGACCTGTAGATTATACAATGGAAGTAAGGCTTGAAAATCGGTCTCTACCTATTCCAGAAAATCAAAAATCTGTAAGTCTTGAGCATAATATGTCCTGGGAAGAGCCGATTACTTTTACACCGCTTTTTGAAGGAGAGAACATGAAGCTAGAGTTTCTGCTCTTTAAAGAAACTGAAAAAGCAGTACCCTACAGAAGTCTTCATCTCTGGATCAATGTTACTGAGGAGGCCTGAAGATGGCGACTCCTGAATTTTCGCCTTCGGAGTTGAAAGCAAGAAAAATCTCTCCGACGGAACTTGGGAAGATGCTTAAAATACAAACTGAAGATAAAATAGGATTTCTGAAAAAGATATTCTATACAGGAGTCCCTATAACTGCAATTATTCTCATCGAATTGTTAATTTTTGGTGGACGATTGAAAGGAGCTTCAATAGCTTATACTTTTTTGCTGCTTGCACTCTCATTTTCAATAGCCGTTACTGAAAATTATCTGGTAAGGAAAATTTACCAGGCTCTTTTGATTCTAACAATTTTCCGATTGATAAACTTCTCTATGCCAATTTTTTTTGAGAAAAATCTTTACTCGTTTATATTTATCTATGTACCTCTGGCAATTCCACTAACTATTGCTGCTACTCATCAAAAAATTGTATATGAAAATAATAGAGATACATTGAAAAAGTTATGGATTTATCTTCCTCTGTCTGTCCTTGCAGGCTTTGCCTTTGCGCAAGCAGAATATATACTTATAGGGGCAAGAGCACTTATTCCAGATCTCTCATCTGCAAACTTGCTCGCACTAATAGTCATAATGGTCTTCATTGTGGCATTGATAGAAGAACTAATGTTCAGGGCAATTCTCCAGACAAGCCTGGAGGAATTCCTAGGACCAGCTGGGGGGATCATCCTTGCAAGCCTCCTTTTCGGAATGATGCATTCCACTTATGGTACCCCCTTTGAGATGATATATACCTTTTTTGTAGGAGGTTTTTTAGGATACCTGTTTTATAAAACCCGAAGTCTTCCCTTAGTTGTAATGATTCACGGCTCGATAAATGTGTTTTTGTTTGGAATAATTCCTCATGTGGGTCCGGGACTTGGATTAACGTAAGACGGGTAAAAGGATTGAGAGAGTAATATGAAATTCCCCTAAAACACGAATATGAATGTCGCTGGTAGCCAGCAAGATGCTTTGAAGCTACTTTATTTATAAATCTCAAGTTTTTTATATTTAAAATTAATATAATAATAAAATTAACTTTTTCCACTTACTAATCGGATTTCCCTATATCAACCCACAAGAAATGAATAAGAAATCTGCGCTCTTTTTCAGGAAGGAACACAAATTATAAATTACATCTTTAAAAGAAGATTGCCATTCTTTATAAATAGAATTTTATTCGATTAGGAGAAAAAAATCTATGACCAGGTGTGCAGACCGTTTCTGGGAGATTGATTGTTTGCGAGGGTTTGCTGTCCTCCTGATGCTCCTGTACCACTTTCTCTATGATCTGGATTTTTTTGAGCTTGCAGATATTCAGCTTAGATCCGGCCTCATCCTGTATGCAGGCAGACTCTCAGCTTTACTTTTTATCCTCGTCTCTGGGATTGCTCTGTGTATAAGTCATTCAAGAGCTCTTAATAAAGGTTTAGATAAAAATGGCACAGAAAACTTTTCAAAATACCTGAGAAGAGGGCTTAAACTTTATTTGATGGGGCTTTTGCTCACAGGTATAACCCGGGTCTTTTTACCTGAAGAATACATCGTCTTTGGGATCCTGCACTTTTTCGGGGTCTCGGCTGTACTCGTGTATCCCTTCCTGAGATATGGGAAAGAAAATCTCTTCTTCAGCCTGTTCTTCATCCTCTCAGGGCTTTATCTGAGGAACATAACCTTTGGGTTTTCCAGTCTGCTCTGGCTCGGTTTCACTCCCGAAAACTTCAGAACCCTTGATTACTTCCCCATTTTCCCCTGGTTTGGAGTACTGCTCGCAGGAGTTTTCTTTGGAAATCTTCTGTATGCAGATGGGAAAAGACAATTTGAGATCCCTTATACTGGGAAAAATCCTCTCTTCAGGCTGTTTTCCAGGATGGGACAACATTCTCTTGTCATATATTTTATCCATCAGCCAGTCTTTCTCGGATTACTGTTCCTGAGTGGGTTACTTGATCCGAATATTATAAAAGCTACTTAAAAAGTGAAATCTGAGAAGTGTTATTTCCCTATTTATCCGTGTGCTTTTAAAATTACTAGATGTCCATTACTAGAAGATTCATTACTAGAAGATCCAAACCGGCTGGTTTTATATCATATGACATCGGTAATTTGCATGATTTGCTTGAATGTATTGATATGCTGAGAAATTTTAGTCTGCTCTGTACAAAATGACTAGAACGTAGGTCAGAAGTAAATCAGACTTATTTTTAATCTGATAATGAAGCAAGAAATACAAAACCAAAAACAGAAGACGGAGAAAAGAATGTATCTTGAGATTGCAATGTTTGCCTATTTTGTAGTTCTTTTCCTGACCCTTCGGGATGTCCGGATATTTAAGAGAACAGGTTATCGTTCTTACAGGAAAGGAGCCATGAAGGGACTTGCAGCTTCTTCCGTGATTTTAGTAGGAGCAACTGCTGCCAATGTAAACCCGAACATCGGGCTGCTTCTTGTATTAATAGGATTATTTATTAATCGTAAAGGAGTAAGAGAGCGCGTTTTCACTCATGCAGGAACCCTTGACCGTTTTCTTGGGAAAACGGATTATATAAAGAGGAAATAATGTATATACCTAAAGACAAAGATATATTTAAATGCAGGATATATTAAATTCATATAACAAGATTATACTTGAAATGTAATTATTAAAACCCCAAGATGTTGCAAAAAAGAGATATCTGAGAGAAAATTGTCAGCACCTGTTGCACGCTCAATTAATAGAGGAAAAGAATAAATAAGCCTCACAGCTTTAGACTGGGGTATTGACCCCAAAACTTATAAATCTCAAGTGCCCTATTAGTCGACAAAATCAATATCAACCAAATTTTTACATCCAGTTTTCACTGAACCGATCAATTCGAGGGGAGAAAATAGACAACAAAACTATTTTCTGCTTCCGGCTTCACGTTAACCATATTTCACAGGAAAAATGTGAGACAAACTAGAAGTAGAATTGAGTAACTGGACTAAAAAAATAGCAAAAACATCCAAGAGGAGATACGATGGGAAATATAAGACAGACTAATATAAAAAAAACAGCATTAGAATTACTTGAAAACTATGGAGATGTCTTTACAAAAGATTTTGAAACCAACAAGGCTCTTGTGACAAAATACACGACTATTGAAAGCAAGGTCATAAGAAACAGGGTTGCAGGTTACGTCACAAGAAAAGTTGCACGCATGAAAGCATCATACTAAGTAAGTAGGGAAGAAGCCATACTAAGTAGGGAATTTACTTCGGTACACTGGAGGGGATATCTAACATGTTTGAAGGAGCAATGCCTGCCCTGATAACTCCTTTTACAAAGGATGACAGGATTGACAGGGAAGGCTTACAAAGGATTATTGAATTTGTTGAAGAGGGAGGAGTTGCAGGAATTGTACCCTGTGGAACTACCGGAGAGTCTGCAACTCTTTCCGCACCTGAGCATCAAGAAGTAATAGATATTGCAGTGGAATACTCAAAAGTTCCTGTAATTGCGGGAACGGGCTCAAATAACACAGTAGAAGCTCTCCAGTTTACAAAGCACGCTGCAGATGCAGGTGTAGATGGTGTGCTTCTGATTTCTCCTTATTATAACAAGCCAAATCCTGCAGGCCTTCTTGCACACTTCAAGAAAATTGCAGAATCAGTTGATATTCCTATGATTCTTTATAATATCCCCTCCCGTACAGGGCAGGACATGCCGGTAGAAGTTATTGCTGAACTTGCAAAAGTTGAAAACATCGTGGGAATTAAGGAAGCCAGCGGAAACCTTGGTAAAGTTTCCCAGATTCTGGAAAGCACTGTAGATGAGGATTTTGTGGTTCTTTCAGGCGAGGATAATTTGACCCTTCCAATTCTTTCTGTTGGAGGTCAAGGAGTTATTTCTGTTGCTGCAAATATCGTACCCGATAGAGTATCCAGAATGGTAAATGCAGCTCTTTCCGGAGACTATGAAACTGCAAGAAAGATCCATTTTGAAATTTCCCCCTTGATTCGTGCCCTTTTCCTGGAAACGAACCCAATTCCGGTCAAAAAAGCTGCAGAACTTGCAGGTCTTGCAAGCGGGCACCTGAGGCTTCCACTCGCACCCCTCAGTGAGACAAATACTGAGAAGGTTGCAAATGAACTCAGAAAACTGGGGGTTATTGAATGATTAACGCAGCAGTACTCGGAGCCTGCGGCAGGATGGGTTCTTTAATTGTAGAAAATATTACCAGCCACCCGGATATGCAGCTTGTTGCTGCTTTTGATATTTGTAATTTCGGAAGAGATGCAGGAGAATTTGCTCACGTCGGCAACCTGGGAGTTCCGATCTCAGATGTTAAAGATCTTGAAGCTGTTCTGAAAGAGAGCAAAGCTGATGTCCTTATCGACTTCACAGCCGCCGGCGCAACCGCAGTTAATGCTCCAATCGCCGCCAGAACCGGAGTAAACCTTGTAATAGGTACGACAGGACTAACTCAGGAGCAACGAGCAATAGTTGATGATGCTATCCAGAAAGCCCAGGTAAGTGCAGTTATTTCTCCGAACTACTCAGTAGGAGTTAATGTCTTTTTCAAGATAATCCGAGAAGCTGCAAAATACCTTGCAGACTATGACATTGAGATCATAGAAGCTCATCATAACCAGAAAAAAGATGCTCCAAGCGGAACCGCTCTTCGCGCAGCTGATGTTATCAGTGAGGCTCTGGGTGGAAAGGAATATATTTACGGCAGAGAAGGTATTGCCCCACGCGGAAAAGAAATCGGAATTCATGGAGTCCGCGCTGGAGATATCACAGGTGACCACACCGTCCTTTTCGCAGGCAATTCCGAAAGAATTGAGATCAGACACATGGCTCATTCTCGACAGATCTTTGCCAAAGGTGCAGTGCGCGCAGCCGAATGGGTCTGTAAGCAAAAACCTGGAATTTATTCCATGGATGATGTGCTCGGTTTATAAAACAATACTTAAACAAGCATTTTGATAGAAGCTTTAGATCACAGGCGCAGGGCTGAGTTTCCTTATCAGACTCGTCTGCATTCTCAATCTAAGACAAATCATTTACTTTCTTTTTTCTTGTCTTTTTCTACTTGATCCAAACCAGACTTATCTTCAGAACCCCAATAATATACTAATTAAGATAGGATCACTCACGGCTGAAGACCAGCCCTGTATTCAAGTTTTCAACCCTGTGCGCAACAATGACATTTCCCTGTATTCCCAGCTTTTTCCCCCTGTACCAATTTCCACGAATACGGAGCCTATCCCCCGCTGAGACGAGGCAGAAACCGTGATAGAGTACAACTATGATTTTTCTTTCGTATTCAATCGAGAAGATACTTTCATATTTGCTTCCGATGCCTCCAAAGACGATAATAAAAGGTATACCAAGAAAAAAGGATGGACGTTCATAGATTCTGGAATCGACACATGCTTTGACTTCATCTCCAAACTCTTCAGTACCTTTTTTTACTTTTTCTTCTTCATTTTTGGTTTTTGAATCCTCAGAAAGATATATAACATCAGTAACATCAGGATTAATTTCAAAATCACCTCCTTTTCGCATAAAAAGCCCTCAGTGGTCATTCAAGTTAAGTTTATATCTCTCAAATTGATTTAATAGTTAAACTCCTAAAAAATATTACTCTATTGGGCAATCTTTAATGCTTCTATATATTTTTTATGGATAGATCATTAAATTATTCCTGGGAAACTTTTATAATTCTTTTTAAAAATTAGAGTTTTTTATGCAAATAATTCCAAAAAACTTTCAGAGCAGAAACCTATAAATAGTCAACATTTAGATGTTTACTTATGTTCCTTCCTGCAGGAGAAAAACAGTTTGAATTCTGGGTTCTGCGCCGAAATGGGCTTCCGAATATCAATATTGCAAAACATTTCGGAGTCTCCAGGCAGGCGGTCTCGCGAGCCCTTCTTAGTATGGACAAGCGCATTGAAGAAGTCCTGCTTGAAATGGCCAGAGCAAACAGGATCGAAGTCGAAAAATTGGACCCAAAGAAAGGGATACTCTTCGGAAAATCGATACCCTTCAAAGCCAACGCAATAATTTTTGTCTCGGCAAAACATGGAATGCAGGTCTGGTATGAACATGAAGGAGAATGCGGGTCTTGTGAGAGGTACAGAGAATGTATCGAACTTCTCTGGGACTTTGCAGATGAAATGCAGCTCAAACTCCATAGCACGAATGATCCCACAAAAGTAGCTGATGAGCTCTTTGAGAAATTAAAGAAATCGATTGAATATACCTGATGAAAGGCGGGTAGAATGGGGGAAATGGTAGCAGTGAACACAGTCATAAAGAGTATACGGAGATTGATGGGATGGTGCCCGAATGTAAAAACACTTGAAACCGGATCCAGTATTAGCTCTGCTAATTTTGAAGCAAACGATCAATCGGAAGGAGAAAAAACAAGAAGTCCGAATGCTCCTAGCCAGCATTCCAGGCTTGATATCCAGCTCCTCCTGCTACCAATTATCTTTATTCCTATTTATATAAAGCTGTTTCAAAAAGGTATAAATATGGAGGCTTTCCTTCTAGGCCTTTTACTTTCTTTGCCAATTTATTTGCTTGGCTGGAAAAAACAAATACATCAATATGATGCCGTGAAAAAAAATCCTGTCGTTTCTCCTTCCTTTAGAAAGACACTTGCCTGTGTGGTCTTATTCTTATTTTTGGGTTTCACTTTGCTCATGGCTTTCTTGCCTTATATCTCGTCTCATGCAGCTTATCTTTTTAACGATCAGGTACTGTCCTCTTTCACTTCAGGGACCCTGATTCTGATGTGGAGCTTCTATTTCCAGCTAATTTACTGGGAGAAGAAAAATCACATGAAAATGTATGTGAAAAGAGAAAGGGGAAAGCAAAAGCTGTATATCCTTGGAGAAAAGGGGAGAGAACTATGAACTGGGAATCCAGATACATAAAAAAGTTGATGGGTTGGTGCCCATACACTAAAACATATGAGGCTGAAGCCAAAAGACACGTTAGTCTTGAAAATTTTGATTCCGATATTCCAGACAGAGCAAGGGGAGAAAAGGGAGATTTGAAGAACCCTGGATGGCTCCAGAGAGAAAGTAATCAAATTCTTCTATTTGCTATTTTTTTAACTTTTGTTCATTTCCCTATATATAATCACATGGGCCTGCTCCCATCCCTTTTCGCAACATTACCTCCCCTATTTTATTTTGTATTTTACTGGAATGAGCGGATTCAACGGTTCAACGACATCGCGAAAAAACCTATTGTCCGCTATGTCTCTAAAGTATCATATCTTTGGGTTTTGATAATCTTAATTTTTATTGCTCTGCTTATGTTGCTCACTTATATGATAAGGCAATCCTGGCACTCAGCCTTATTCGGACTTTCAATTCTTTTGTTCTTTATGTGGGGTTTCTATATTCAGTTAATTTACTGGGAAAGGAGAAATCACATGAAAATTTATGTAAAACATGAAAATAGCTTCGAGAAGATATATGCTATTGGGGAAAAAGAGGGAGAACTATGAGCCTTAAAGTCGAAACCATAAAAAGAATGATGGGATGGTGCCCAAATGCAAAAGCACATGAGGCAAGACAACCTATTAACTTTGAAAGTTTTGAATCTGGTATTTCGAGTAGATCAAGTGGAGATGACGAAAAACAGAAAAATCCTGGATGGTTTCGTAAAACAAGTGTCCAAACTTTTTTAATTACCACATTTTTTACACTCACATATCTCCTAATAATTAAGCAATTAGGTGTAAACCTTATCTTTCTACTTGCCGGATCTTTAGTTTCTTTGTTTTTCATTATATTTGACTGGAATGCTCAAATGCAAAGATATGATGCTATGGTAAAACATCCGGTAATCGACTATTCAGGTAAGAAACTCTATTCAGATAAGAAGCTCTATTATATACTCGCATATACGTTCATGATTGTGATTTTCTACCTTTGGTTTAAAGGTCAAGAACTCGCTATGCAAGCAATATTTTCACTATTGGGAGGTTCTCTGGTTTTGATGTGGCTTAGTTATTTCCAGCTAATATATTGGGAGAAAATGAACCACAAAACTATTTATTATGGCAAAAAGCATGGGACCTGGAAAACTTCGTATCTAATTACGGAGAAAAAATAAATGTCTACTAAAGCTGCTGCTTTTGAATAAATCAAAAAGTTCATGTGTTGGTGCCCAGCCTGTAAGAAAATGGTACGATATAAGTTGGACTCTTACTACTCATAATTAGACGAAATCTCGGCTGCCGAGATAAAATCACTCATTGTAAGGCATTGTGAGGGTGCATGAAATGGTTTTTGAGGAACACTTCAAAAAGTTGTTAGGCTGGTGCCCAATGAAAGATTATCTTAAGAAAGATGGGCAGGAAGGCTGCTTCCCTGAATTTAAATTAGAAAATAGGAATATTCAGTTAGTACCATCATCCCTGGGTCTGCACGAAAGTGGAATTCTTAAGGTGAGGGCTAGTCTCTTTGACGGGAGATGGATATTATGGATATTAATAATCACTTTTTTCACAATAATAGTCTCATTATTTTTCTGGACATGTATTCCTGAAGGCTCTTATTTAGTCATTTTTTCAGGCCTTATTATGTTCCTTATGCCTCTTATGTTATTTCTTAACCATCCAAATACTGCTTCAGTAATTCCCGGAAAAATCATGATCAAGAAACCTATGCGTAAGTTAGTTGTGATCAAGAAAGAGGAGATTAAACAAATCTCAGTAAAAAGGACAGGAAATCGTTTCGGTTGCTGGCTGATACGCTTAATTTACGTAATCTGGATACCACTTTACTTTAAAAAAGAGATAATGACAACTTTGTGCGATCTGAAAATGTTATTTCCAGACTACATTGAACTCAGTCAATTTCTGAGACAGATTGCATTACTAACAATGTTCTTTATAATGTTTTACAACAGCGAACTCGTTGCACCTTATCAGCAGGCTCTTGAAGTAACCACAAACTCAAACCTGAGAATCTGGTTGTATACCGAAGAACCTGAAAAACTTACCACGATCCTCAGAAACTAGATGGAATAAGAAAAGAGATCGAGAAGGGAAAGAAATTGTAATTCTCTGGATATTTAATCACTTGGAAAATACAATTAAACTATTATTTCAAACTTTTAATAAGCTCCTGCCAGCGTTTTTCGTCTATAAGTCTCTGGGTGTTGAGCATTTTTCTAAACTCATCAGCACCTTTTTCACCGCCCTTTCCTTCAAGCCTGTCCGTTAATTCCATTACGGCTCTTAGAAGCCCGGTAGCTTCCTCATATAAAGCCTCAGCTTCAGCCTTTGTGAGTTCTTCAGTCTCCAGCAGTTCTTCATTTGCTTCTGCCTTTTCTTTGAGCTTCGGGATAATAGCCCTTACTTCGGCAACCTTATTCGAGTTAATAATTCCCTTTTCTCCCAGTTCCCGGATCAAATCTCCTAACTTATACTCCTCTCCGTCTATCTCTATGTTTTCAGGAATTTTCTTTCCTGCCCAGGCAAAATCACTCCTGAGGCTCCAGAGGAGTTTATTCCGTTCCTGAGTACTGATGTATTCCACATCTGTTTCTTTTCTATTTCTCTCGCCCGGTAACATGGATTTTTCCCCGATTCAGGTGTATTTAAGTATTTCTCTGCCCCAATTCATATTTTTTTCTATACAAGCCTGAAGAAACCAACCCAGCATGCATTTAAAGGAAAATCCGATCTTCCTTGTAATCTCAGGTTAGGGTGTCACATGGATTGAGAGCAAGAGACTTTATAATTAATCGTATAATGAAATGCTTCAAATATTTAAAAATATTAGTAAGTATTTGGGGAAAAATAGACTATATAGTATTAAACTAGACAAATCTGAAGAATTATGCACTGTTACTAATCTTTCCATGCGTTTATTCTTCATAGCCTATTACATAAAATAAGGGGAGTGAAAAATTTGAGGTATATTATTAAAATATTATTGGTAACTGTGTGCCTTATTGCATTCAGTGGTATTGCAGCAGCCTGTGAGGAAAGTTACACTGAGAAAGAATGTAAAAGCCCTGGGTACTAGAAAAATCACCCAGATGCCTGGCCTGTTAGTAAATTTACCTGTGGAAAATTATACGTCGGGTCCGAATCATACAATGTATTACAAGCAATAGAGATGATGCAACAACCCGTAAAAGGAGATAAAACATATACGATGTTTAATTCACTTGTTGCTGCCAAACTGAATGTAAAAAGCGGCTGTCGCGCGCCCTGTGAGATAAACAATATAATTACAGGAGCTGACAGGTGGATGAAAGCCTACAAACTTGGAAGTGGCGTAAAGGGGAGCAGCGAGGCATGGAAGAAAGAGTTTGAGTACTGCGGATGCAAGTATCCGTCTGGAGAGGAAATGCACAAGAAGCTTGACGCCTTTAATAATGGTTACTACTGCTGATAAAAAAGCAATCAATACAACAAATTTACAAATCTAATAAATCTCTGTCAGTAACATAAACTTCGCCCCACCGATCTTCCGGTGGGGTTTTAAGATAAATCTCTATTGCTTGTAATACATTGTATAACAGGTTTCGGATCAAATAGATCAAAATAAATGAGATTTAAGCAAAGTGAGAATAATTTACCGAGAGAGTTTCCTGCGGTTACAATAAATTTTCCCATACCTTTTTAATATTCTTCTAATTTTGATAACTTTCTGAAACTACCCTAATCTCAGAATTTAATTTCACAAAAATACTCAAAGCAGATTCTCGGCTATATTTTCCGAGATCAAATGTTCACAGTACAGACAGTGGAGAGTTACTCCTTCTTCGGACTGCAGCACAGAGAATTTTGATTTTATAGGTTCGCTGCTGTTGGAAATACATTTTGAGTTGGTGCAACGAACAACACCCACAACAGAGGGAGGAAGTACAACATTATTCTTCTGGACGACTTCAAAATCCCTGATAATATTGATGGTAGCTTTCGGAGAGATAAGGGCAATCTTGTTAAGTTCTTCAACGCTGAGTTCTTTACCTTCGATTTTCACAACGTCTTTTTTTCCTCTGGAGCCTGGAGCATTCATAACAAAGCTAATAGTGGCTCGGAAATCACTGGATATTCCAAGTATACGCAGAACATTCAAAGCCTGTCCTGCCTTTATATGGTCAATTACTGTTCCTTTTTCAATTGCCTCGACTTTGAGGTTTCGTTTTCCCTTCATTCAATTACCCCCATAGCAAGAGCGAGAAGTGCCATCCGTGTAGGAATACCATAGAAAGCCTGTTCGAAATAGCAAGCATATGGCGTTGAGTCTACTTCGGGAGAAATTTCGTTGACTCTCGGAAGAGGATGAAGAATTTTGAGGTTCGGATTAACATTTCTCAGCAGGTCACCCGTAACCTTCAATCTGTTTTTAACCTTCTCGTATTCCTCGGGATCAGGGAAGCGTTCCCTCTGGACCCTTGTCATATAGAGAACCTCGACATCTCCAATTATTTTTTCAAGGGAGTCAGTCTCTTTTACATTGATATTCCTCTTTTGAAGATCCCTGACAATCTCTGGAGGCATCCTGAGTTCAGGAGGCGAAACAAAAATCATTTCAGCTTCGTAAAGGGATAGAGCATAGCAGAGAGAATGTACTGTTCTTCCATACTTCAGGTCTCCTGCCAAAGCAATTTTCAGACCCTCAAGATGACTTTCTCTGCGGATAGTGTAGAGGTCAAGGAAAGTCTGTGTAGGATGGTTAACAGACCCATCTCCACCGTTGATTATAGGAACACTTGAAAATTCAGCAGCCATCCGTGCCGATCCGTCAAGAGGATGACGCAAGACTATAAGGTCCGCATAATTACTGATCACACGGATGGTGTCGGCAAGATTTTCTCCTTTCATTACTGAACTTGCCTCCACTGAACCAAGGTTGAGAATTTTTCCTCCAAGCCTCTGCACAGCAGCTTCAAAAGACATCCTTGTCCTTGTGCTCGGTTCAAAAAAAAGAAGTGCTATAATTTTCCCATCAAGAAGCTTGAGTTTCTCTTCGCCTCTGGCAACAGGCTCAAGCCTTTCCGCAGTATCCAGAATGTGGTCGATCTCTTCCCGCGAAAAATCTTTCATAGAAATAACATGTCTGTTCTTAAGTGACATCCTGCTTCCATAAAATGATACACTTAGATATAATTTTTGCCCTAGAAATTTCTGAGAGACCAGGGCAACTGAATCCCATTCCCATATCTAAGTTATGCACTTTACTTGGATACCTTTCATTAAATTTAAGCCAGAGTCTTGATTCTTTGATCCTCCAATTGACGATTCGCATTGAAATTGTTTAATGTTTATTGTTTATCCATGAATTTCAGATAGAATAACAACAGTGAAATAAAATCAGTAGAATTAAGTTAACAGAACAAAATCAACAGAGATTGACCTTTGTAGCATTTCCAGCTTCCAAAGTAAAGATCAGGCAATTGAGTACAAGTCTGTAAGTTTAAAAACATAGTTAGAGGGTATTATGAGACGGTGATGAATTTGTCCGACCTTTGAGAAGGCGGGGATTCTTTCGCTCTACTAAAATCGTAAACTAATAGAGTAAACCCGGAATAACAACCAGAATAAAAGTATACAGGAAAGCTGATATAAGAATGCTTGAAAATTTCGGTTTCTTCGATTTCTCATTTGAGGTGATACTATAGCTCCCATAATTCAGGTTGCACTTGATCTTCTGGAATTAGATCGCGCGGTAGAGATTGCAAAAGAGGCAGTAGCAGGGGGTGTAGATTGGATTGAAATCGGAACACCCCTTATCAAAAGTGAAGGAATGGACGCAATCCGTACCATGAGGAAAGCTTTTCCAGAACGAACAATTCTGGCAGACATGAAAACTGTAGATACAGGCGCTTTAGAAGTCGAGATGGCAGCAAAAGCTGGCGCTGATGTGGTTATTGTGCTGGGGAGTGCCGATGATTCTACACTGCTTGATGCTCTTCGTTCAGCTCACAAATATGGAGTCCGGCTGATGGCTGACCTCATCTCGGCTCCTGACCCTGTAAAAAGAGCAGTTGAACTTGAGGCTTTGGGTGTGGACTATGTTAATGTTCATGTAGGAATAGACCAGCAGATGATGGGAAAAGACCCCATTTCACTCCTCAGGGAGATCGCACATAAAGTCAATGTACAGCTCGCGGTCGCTGGAGGACTTGATGCAAATTCTGCAGCGCTGGCGGTCAAGGCTGGTGCAAGAGTTGTCATTGTCGGAGGGAATATTACTCATTCTGACAACGTAACCGAAGCAGCCAGGAAGATTCGGCAGAGTGTGGACTGCCCGGATGCTGTGGAAATCCGCTGTGTTGGCACTGTAGACCAGGAAATTAGGGAAATTCTTAAAGAAGTATCCACTTCAAACATCTCGGATGCCATGCACAGAAAAGGCGCAATGAAAGGTATTCATCCTCTGGTAGGAGGAAAAATGGTAGGAACCGCAGTTACTGTACAGACTTTTCCTGGAGATTGGGCAAAGCCAGTGGAAGCAATTGATATTGCAAAAGAAGGAGATGTAATCGTTATTTACAACGAAAGCAAGGATGTTGCCTGCTGGGGAGGACTTGCAACCTTAAGTGCCTTAAATAAGGGAATTGCAGGCGTAGTAATAGAAGGTGCTGTCAGGGATATTGACGAGGTCAAGAACCTGGGGCTTCCGATTTATACAAGCAATACAGTACCTAACGCCGGAGACCCTAAAGGTTTTGGAGAGATTAATGCTGAGATTACCTGTGGTGGGCAGACCGTGAAGCCAGGAGATTATATTGTAGGCGATGAAAGCGGTGTTGTGGTAATTCCAGCAGAGAGGGCGTACGAACTAGCAAGAAGAGCAAAAGAAGTTTACAAAAACGAAAAAAGACTTTTCGATGAAATTAAGAGAGGTGGGACGCTCTCTGAGATAATGGAACTCAAAAAATGGGAAAAACACTGAATATGGTACTCAAAAAATGGGATAAACACTGAACAAAAAAAATGGGATAAGCACTGAATAGTTCCATTTCTCAAAAATCTATTAAAGTCCAGGGTAAAAGAGAAGAAATGGGAATTAAAAGGAAAATGAGAATAAAAAACGCCAGAAAACTATTAAAGTCTAAGAGATGCTGCGAGACCACAGAAAAATTTTCACTCACTGTTCTCAGGACTGTTCTCAGGTCGAGAAAAGCAGATTCTGGACAGAAGTAAAGCCTTGATAAATTTCATTTCTTCTTCCTGGCAGTTTTCACCTATTCTGGCTCTAATCAAGGAATCCATTTCCAGCTCGAGGGATTCCAGTGCATTTTTTACCTGTAACTGTCTTCCCGGGGGAAAGACTCCTCCAGTATCCCTGATATTTCCAGTAAGAGCGAGCTCTTCAAGTTGTCTGAAAACGGTTCGGGTATTCATTCCCTGGATTTCAGCAATCTCATCTACACTGAACCCCTTCTGAAAGAGAGAAAGAGTTCTTTCAAGGGAATCCGTTTCAGAAAGAACAGGTTCAACAGGGTTTGCTTTGATCACATTTACAGACTCTGATTCAGGTAAAGTTTCTGCCGAGTCTATTTCTCCTGAGTTGCCTGTCAATGGGTTTCTCTCTGACCAGTCCTGAATGCTCGTGTCCAGATATTTTCTCCTTTTTGTTAGTAAGCCGCCAGTTTCTAAGCTGCTCATGTCATCAGCTTCAGAATCAGGCATTTTAGTCCCAATAATCCCAATTTCAGCTTCGGAATCATTACCATTTGGAACTATTTCCTCTGATGTTATCCCCTCATATTCAGGGTCTCTGCGGGTAGTTTCTGGACTTTCAGGTTTTCCATCAGGCATTAAATTATAATCTCTACAATAGTTCTCAATTTCCTTGAGGAAAACATCCCCGTACTTCCTCAATTTATGATCTCCAACCCCTGTAATGGAATGAAATTCCTCATGATTGCGCGGAAACTTTGCAGCCATTTCCTTAAGTGTGGTGTCAGAGAAAATGATGTAAGGAGGAAGATTTTTCTTTAGGGCAATTTCCTTTCTCAGAGCTTTTAACCGCTCAAAAAGAATAGGATCAGGCTCTTTTCCTGATTTTAGATTCTTTCTGGCTTCTATATTTTTCAGAATATCAGCCGCAACTGAAAATTTTTCTGAGAGACCCCCTTCTGAAGACCCTTCTACAGGGTAACACAAATCATCAGCTTTTTTGCCTTCTATACAGGCAGCTATTGAAGAAGACATCGAGTGTTCTTTAGCTTCAGGCACAAAGCCTTCAGGACAGACAAGCTCAACTCGTTCCGTCCCTCTCAATATCTTCCTGCTCATTGCGTTAAGTTTCAATACAGGATACTTCGCGCCGCTCACATTTAGGAGACCGGTATTTATCATTTCGGAAGCTAACGACCTCCATTGTTCTTTAGTAAACTCCCGACCAATGCCGTAACTTTTCAATTTTTCATGTCGATTTTGCCGGATTTTTTTATTTTTTGAGCTTGTGAGAATATCGATAACATAATTAGTGCCAAAGCGCTGGTTCAACTCCTGGATGCAGGTTATCAATTTCTTTGCAGCTTCCGTTCCATCAAAAGTACCTTTCGGAGTAAGGCAGTTGTCACAGTTCCCACAAGGTTCTAAAAGAATCTCTCCAAAGTATTCCATTAAAGTCTGGCGCCTGCATTTATTTCCCTCACAATAAGCTACCATCTGCCTTAACTGCATAAGAGCAATGTCTTTCTCCTTCTCGTTTGTTTTCTGTGAGATAAAGTATTCTATCTTGAAACGGTCCCCCCTGCTGAAAAAAAGAATGCATTCACAGGGACCGCCATCCCTTCCGCCTCTGCCAGTCTCCTGATAATAGCTCTCAAGATTTCTGGGAAGGTCATAGTGTATTACGAAACGTACATTAGACTTATCAATACCCATCCCGAAAGCGATTGTAGCTACTATGATGTCCACATCGTCTTTAATGAACATCTCCTGGTTTCGGGCTCTATCGGCATCTGAAAGTCCCGCATGGTAAGGAAGAGCCCTGAACCCAACAAGATTCAGTTTTTTTGTAAGTGCTTCGACACTGTTTCGGCTCTGGCAGTAGATGATTCCTGCTTCACCTCTATGCCGGCGAAGGTAATCGGTGATCTCGGAAAAAGTATTCTTCTTTGGTCTGACCTCATAATAAAGATTTTTACGGTTAAAACTGGCTATGTAAGGCCCTTTTTCCGGAGCAATATTAAGGTTGAGTTGCGATATAATATCTTCTCGAACTCTTTCTGTAGCTGTTGCCGTGAGCGCGATAATCGGAATATGAGGAAATCCTGTCTTCGGATCTCTCAAAAGTTTCAATTTTCTATACTCAGGTCGGAAATCGTGCCCCCACTCGGAAATGCAGTGAGCCTCGTCAATTGCAAATAGGCTGATCTTTCCCTTCTTTAAAAAAGAAAATGTTCCTGGCGTCATGAGCCTTTCGGGAGCAATATAAAGGATTTTTAACCTGTTTTCGAGAAAAGCGGTTTTCACATCCCGAATTTCTCTAGCACTCTGGGTACTGTTCATGCAGGCGGCAGCAATCCCGTTTGCTTCAAGCCCGTCAACCTGATCCTTCATCAGGGAAATCAGTGGAGAAACAACGATTGTAACCCCGTCAAAGAGAAGAGCAGGTAACTGATAGCACATTGATTTGCCCCCACCAGTAGGCATGAGCACAAAAACATCTTTTTTCTCAAGGACATCCCTGATAATTTCTTCCTGCAAAGGGCGAAAAGAGGTATATCCGAAATACTGGCGCAGGGCTGAGTACATTCTGGCAGACAGGGAGGGCTCGGGCTCAAGTTCATGTTTACTAGCATTCAAGAAATTATATTCGGTACTCGTTTTCAAATCCCCCTGACCTGTAGAACTAATTTCAAAGCCAGAATATCAGTACCGGAAGATCCGGTAAAACCAGGCATGGTTATGCACTGATACAATAGTCTGACACAATAGTTATGCACATAACATTCTAATTTTTATAATAAAACTTTCCAATGTTCATGATGAATTAGCCTTATGCTGATGACAATAATTCCATGCTTAAATAAATTTTTCTCATTTTATGATAATCTGACACAATAGCCAGATTGCGTATAAAGTGAACCTGCTCTGGAATCCTGACGTTGTGATGTTTCAAGTTCATCATATTTAAGTTGCGGGTGTGCGGGATGAAAGTATTCGGCTATATCGGGTGTAAGCTCTCAAATAAATTCAGATTTTTCGAATAATAAAACTAAAAAATCAATTTAGGAAGAGATAAATGATATAGTCAAGATAGTCAATCTCTGGAAAAGTCAGAAAAGGATTAAGCGGTGAAAATAAATTTATTTATCTCTAGCGTCAACATTATTAATGTTTGGTATGAGGTAAGGATAGGAAGATAAGAAGTGTGGTACACCCAGGCACTTCTTATCTTCCTCTTCAGTTATGTTCTGTATCAGCCATTCTTTTGTGTGATCCCATCAGGCAAGTTCTTAGTTTGAAAACCCAGTACTTTGAGATCAGTTTCTCCTGCAGGATACAAAAACTTGACTTCCAATTTACAGCAAATCTATGACACTGACTATTTTTGTTTCTTCAACTATACCTTTAAATATCAAAACCTCCATGCACCAACTCATATATTACAATAAAATAATCAGATTCTGATAATTCTGGTAGTTTTTACAGATTATGATCATTTTTTCTAAAGGATTGCAGTTTAGCATCATTAAGGAGCATTTCAATGGTAAAACCCGAAAAGTTCATTTCAGAAGCGATTGAGAAAATTAGCAAAGAAATTAAGGACGGGAGAGCAATTATTGCGCTTTCGGGCGGTGTGGACAGTTCTGTTTGTGCAGAACTGGCTTACAGGGCGATTGGGGACAGGCTTCAGCCGATCTACATTGACACAGGGCTCATGAGGAAAGGAGAAACCGAGAGGATAAAACATATTTTCTCCCACATGAACCTTGATATTGTTTATGCAAAGGATAGGTTCCTTGCAGCCCTCAAAGGTATAACTGACCCTGAAGAGAAAAGGAAGGCTATAGGCGAGACCTTTATCCGCGTGTTTGAGGAAGAGGCAAGGAAACTTGCAGCTGAGTACCTTATACAGGGGACAATTTACCCTGACAGGATCGAGTCCGAAGGCGGAATCAAGTCCCATCATAACGTTGGGGGACTGCCCAGTGTGATGGATTTCAAACAGATTGTTGAGCCTATCGCGGACCTTTATAAGGATGAAGTCCGGGAAATTGCCTGGGCGCTCCAGCTACCTGACGAGATCTGTGAAAGAATGCCTTTCCCGGGTCCTGGTCTGGCTGTGCGCGTTCTTGGTGAAGTTACAGAAGAGAAGCTTGAGGTTGTTAGGGAAGCCAACTTTATAGTTGAAGAGGAACTACTTGACAGGTTCTGCCCCTGGCAGGCTTTTGCTGCTATCCTCGGCAAAGGGACAGGTGTAAAAGGAGACGTCAGGGCATACGGATGGATCGTAGCTATAAGAGCTGTGGGATCCAGAGATGGAATGACTGCTGAAGCGCTAGAACTCCCCTGGGATGTGCTCAAAAAGCTTGAAGCCAGAATTACCTCTGAGATTCCAAAAGTAGCCAGGGTGGTTTACGATATTACACCCAAGCCGCCTGCAACAATCGAGTTCGAGTAATTTCGAATGTAATTAAGTAAACAAATAAAGAACATAATATAAAGCTGAAGCTGTTTTTAGCTTCAAAACCTTTTTTTTACAATAAAGCAAGCCACAAAGTGAGTTTTTACGCCCATGACCCTGAATAAAGCAGTAATGGAAATTCGGCAGCGAATTAAAGTTAAACCTTCTCCTACAGACGAGCCTGCGGCGAGCTGGACAGGAGTAGATCTTGTAAACGGAAGCCAGGTAAATACTCTAACGATAATTTTCAAGAGCGCAGGCTGCCGCTGGGGAAAAGCTGGAGGGTGTACCATGTGTGGTTATGTATATGACTGCGCAAGTGAGCTTCCAACTCTGGAAGATTACAAAGCCCAGCTTGCAAGAGCAATGGAGAAGGCTGAAAAATTCCCTGAGTTTATGGTCAAGATATTTACCTCAGGCAGTTTTCTTGACGAACTGGAAGTGCCTATTGAGGCAAGAGATACAATCCTCAAAACTCTTGCAGACAATCCCAGGGTAGTCAAAGTGCTTGTTGAAACCCGTCCCAATTTCGTAACTGAAGAAAATGTGCAGGAATGCCTTAAAACTCTGAAGAGTAAGCCCTTTGAGCTGGCTTTTGGGCTGGAGACCAGTTCGGACAGAATTCGCAGGGATTCGATTAATAAAGGTTTTACTTTCGAGGACTTTATCCGTGCTGCAGAAACTGCAAGAAAGAACGGAGCAACTGTAAAAGCATACCTGATGTTAAAGCCTCCTTTCCTTTCCGAACGCCAGGCTATGGAGGATATTATTCGTTCCATAGATGATGCAGCCCCTTACGCAGATACAATTTCTATCAACCTCTGTAATGTCCAGAAAGGCACCCTTGTCGAAGCTCTCTGGGAAAAAGGGCAGTATCGTCCTCCCTGGCTCTGGAGCATAGTAGAAATCCTCAAAAGGGCAAAAGCAGCCCATCCAGACCTCCCCCTTATGTCAGATCCCGTTGGAGCAGGTTCAAAACGCGGTCCTCACAACTGTAAACTGTGTAGTTCTGACGTAGCAGACTCTTTGAGAGCTTTCTCGCTTACTCAAAATCCGGAAGATCTCAACAAAACAGACTGTGAATGCAAAGAGCTCTGGAAAAAAGTCCTGGAACTTGAGGATTTTACTTATGGGACACCAATTTTAGATTAAAAACGTAAAGAAAAATTCTATTTGAACTGAGTGGGAATATTATACCCGACCATCATAAGAAGGTCAGCATATCTCCCATCTTTTCATCATATCAAATTTCGTGTTAATTATAAAATTGTCGCGTTGTCTTCAATTACTCTTGTGACTTTTCTAACTTGCAGACCATAGTTCCGACACCGCAATCGGTAAAGAGCTCAAGAAGCATGGAGTGAGGGACATTTCCATTTATTATATGAGCCCTTTCGACCCCGTTTTCAACCGCAACTGCTGCGCCTTTAATTTTTGGAATCATGCCTCCCTGTATAACGCCTTCTGAGATTAGAGTATCAATATCTTCCAGAGTCACACAAGAGATGCGGCTGCTGGGATCCTTTACATCTTTAAGCAGACCTGGGACGTCAGTCATCAGAATAAGCTTTTTAGCGTGTAAAGCTGCCGCAATGTCACCTGCTACTATATCGGCATTAATATTCAAAGCATTGCCTTTTATATCCACTGCAATAGGAGAAATGACTGGAATGTAACCGTTCTCAAGCACTATATGAAGGATGTCAGGATTAATCACTTCACACTCTCCAACCCAACCAATATCGACTTCAGTTTCGACACCGTCGACTATTACCTTCTTCGCACCCTGTTTGTGCCCAAGGATCATTCTGCCGTCGTGACCGCTGAGCCCGATGCCTTTTCCCCCAAAAACTCCTATGAGGGACACGATTTTGGTATTGATATTCCCGACAAGTACCATTCTGGCAATTTCCATAGTCTCGTCATCTGTGATACGTAGCCCCTGGAAAAATTCAGCCTTCTTGCCCATCCGCTCCATTTTTTCCGTGATCTCGGGCCCGCCCCCGTGAACAATAACGGGTTTGATTCCCACGTAGCGCAGGAGCACAATATCTTTTATAATATCTTCCATGATCTGGGGGTTAACCATTGCGTTTCCGCCCACTTTGATAACCATGATTGAGTCATAGAACTCCTGCATATAAGGAAGGGCTTCAATGAGTACGTTTTCTCTCTTAAGTTCCATGATGTAGGAATCAGAAAATCTGTTTTTAAACTTATCGTTGAAGATACTGATTAAAACCCGAAGAGCGTGAAAAATACAAGTATGACATGATTGATTTGGGGAAGTGCTGGAAAATAAGCCAGCCCGGATAGCAATAAAATTAAAGACCAGTCCAGGCTAATTCTATATCTGGATATTAAAGAAAAAGAAGAACCCCGATTTCAGGGCATGTGAGAAAAATTAAGTTTGTTCAGTTTATTCGAGCTTTTCTATCCTTTCTTTCTTGACAAAGGGCTTGCTGATTTTCTCAGGCATCCAGGCTGGCCTGTTTTTAGGGGCGTCGACAATTTCCTTCCATGCCTTGAAAACGTGCACCTTCTTTGTCCCGCGTTCTCTGAGGCGGATGATATCCGGATTGGCTTTAGTCCCGGAGCCCCGGTTTGCAGCTTTCAGGGCAGCCTGTCGAGGCTGTTTTCCGGTGAAAACTCCGTGCTCATTGCCATCTTCGTCTCGTAAAACAAAATTTCTTGTGTTGGACATAAAGGTCACCTCGCAAATGTATTGCTAGACACTGATTAAATTTTAAAGTATATAAAGTCTTTCTTCAGGATGTTGCCTATAGTTATTGGTTTATACAAAAATCACCTAAATTTGCGAAGAGTATATAAACTAAATTTTTCCAAATTGTCGACAGCATGAGAAATATTTAAATAATTATCCCTTGTTAAAAATGTAGTCCAAAATAAGTTTCAGGAAATAAGTTTTGGACACTTATAAAACTTAAGTATTTTTGTACATTTGGAAAAAGAGTATGAAAAGCATAAACTTTACATGTTATAACTTCTTATGGTCATTATATTTTTCCAAGTGGAATAAAATTATGTATCTATCAAGATACATTTTATAAAATCAAACACTCATCTTTTCATGGATCTGGTTAATTATGGAACATTGTACTTTCAACCTCCCGGACGTCCAGGCCAGTAAACCAAGTATAGCTATAAACCTTACCCGTGTAGGGGTAACAAATGTGAAAAAACTCGTTGAAATCAAGCGAAAAGACAAACGCCCTATAGTATTGATTTCAACGTTTGACGTTTTTGTTGATCTGCCATCCGATCGGAAAGGAGCAAATCTCTCGCGCAACTTCGAAGCAGTAGACGAAGTACTGGAGAAAGTGGTCAGCACACCTGTGTACGAAATAGAGCAGTTGTGCAGTGACATTGCACATAACCTGCTTGGCAGGCATGAATATGCTAATCGGGCAGAAGTTCGGATGAAAAGTGAATACATGATCAGACGTACTTCCCCATCAACTGGAATCAAATGCCAGGAAGTTGTAAATATCTTTGCTGAAGCATCTGCCATAAGGGGGACAGGGAATGATGACTATTTTGATGTAAAGAAGCTAATAGGTGCCGAAGTTGTAGGAATGACAGCTTGCCCCTGCGCTCAGGAGATTATGAGAGATAAGGCTGCAAATGAGCTTTCCAAGCTTGGAGTTGACAATGATACAATTATAAAATTCCTTGAGAGAGTTCCCATGGCGACCCATAACCAGCGCGGAAGAGGTATTATCTCAATCAAGGTAGCACATGATTTCGATGTTTCCCTCGAGAGCATCATTAAAATTATTGAACGCTCTATGAGTTCCAGCGTGTATGAAGTTTTGAAACGCTCAGATGAAAAGGTCGTTGTAGAAACTGCACATATGAATCCGAAATTTGTAGAAGATTGTGTAAGAACTATGGCTGACAATATAGTAAAAGAGTTTCCAGATCTTCCTGATAATGCGGTAATCACCATCAAACAGACCAATGAAGAAAGTATCCACAGACACAATGCTTTTGCCGAAAGAGTCGCCCTGATGGGAGAACTCAGGATGGAAATCAATCAAGGGTAAAAAGATAGAAGAACATAAACATAAAAATAGGCTAATTTTTATATTTTTGAGTCATGAGAGTCTCTGAAAAAATACTCCTCAGAGCCTTCCCAAAAGACGCCTTCAGCACAGTTTTGATAAAACCATTATTTTTAAAAATTTTTCACACAAACTTTATTAGATGACAACCTATAAGCAGTTAAATAGGGACTTACAGGACCTAAGATGCCAGTGTCCTGGAAGCCCTCGAGGTGAGAACATGGCTGAAGCTGCGGTAATCACAGCGGTAGGGCGAAATAAGAAATCCATTAAAGTGGGAGACACTGTCAAATACGTAAACAGCGACACAATCAGCCGCGTAACTGAAATCAAAAAAGATGAGCAGGGGAATGTATGGGTTCTACTCGAAAGTACAGGCCTCTGGTATAAGGAAGAAACTCTGGAGCCAACTGAGCTTAAAGTTAAAGAAAAGATAGAAAGGGAACTCACTCCGGAGGAACTGGAAGAAAGATTTAGAAGACAGAGAGAAGCGATGCAGACTTTTGATGTTGGGAAAGCCGGCGGCGGTGGGGCAGGAGGATAAAACCTCTTCCTGCACTTTAAGAACTTTCTTTTTTAATCTTTTTATTTTTACATAAATACCAAATATTTTTCTTGTAGTTCCCTATCTTCAATATTGTCTCTGTGTGCTCAATATAGTTAATCTGGTCTTATCTTTTCTGTAATTTTACCCTCTGTGCAAGAATACACTTGCCGCCGTGCCTGCCGCCGAGAGGGTGTTGAGGCGAGCCCAGGGAATTCATGCATCGAGCCATCACGGCTGCACCTCTTGCAAGTCCGTCATCTACAAAGACTACCCTTTCGTCTATTTTAGGAGCAATATTCAATTCATCCAGGCATTTCAGGATCAATTTGGGTTTGTTTCCTGTAATACCTGCCCTGCCTGTGAATCCTATAGTTGTGTCCTCAAAAATAAGCCCTTCTTCTTTTGCAACTTTGATCAATCTGCAAGCTACGCCTGCCATTACCTCGTCAATTACAGCATAGACAACTTGGAGTCCGTGAGTCTTACAGATTTCCATGCCTATAGCGCTGAGCTTGCCCATATCGGAGCCGTTTTCTCCTACATCACAGCCTATGAGTATTACGCCTATCTGCTCGGCAGCATCCGGTCTTACAGGCACGCTTCCGTACCTCGTTCTATTCCTTGGGACTTTTTCTATAATGATAAGCTCATGAATACGCTTTGCAAATGACTCAATTGTCTTAGCCTTCATCTTCAAGGTAAGAAATGAAGGAGTTTTCTCTTTCTCAAGGATTTCAAGAGCAGTTCCTACTTTTGAATCAACTATCCTCGAGCCGCGGACAATCGCATCAGGAATTGCTCCGGCATATCCGCAGAAGTTGCCTATTGTTTTTGCGTACGGCAGGTCAGGACTTGTAATCCTGCCATCAAGAGTTGTCCCAAAATCGATAGATATACAGGGATTCCTGAAGTCGACATCTGTAAGCTGAGCTGCTTCCTTAATTCCAGCGGTGGCAAGTTCTCCTTCCATTTCATTTGCAACAATCTCAACACCAGTTGAGCCTATTGGCGGCGTTACGCTTGCGACAGCTCCGTCAAAAATCACCTCTTCTAGCTTACTGTATTTCTGGAACTTTTTGGAAATATTTGAGATAGACATGGGAGGTGTCATGTTTTTGGGCGGAACCCCTGCCATCAGGCACCCATCTGCCAGGGCTTTAATAAATTCACCTACCTCGTCAGGAGAATCAAAACCTGCAACAACCCCTGTGGAACGAACTACAAAGTCCAGATCGGTCTTTATGTCAAGGTTAGCTCTTTCCACCGACTCTGTGAGGGTATCGCGCACCAGTTCTGCAACTGACTCACGAGTAAGTTCAACACCTGTAAGTGTCTTACCGAACACGACTTCACCGGGTTTGGGAGGACGGACATCTCTTGTCATCCGCACGACCTTGTTTATGATATGAGTCCTTCCAGTGTCCATATTGGTAGCCGTAAGAATAGATTTGGTTGTTGTATTTCCAACTTCTACAGAAGCTACAATAAAGAAGGGCTTTGACTTAAGATCAATCAAACGAACTTTGGGGGATTCTGTAATTCTAGGTTTCAGAGCCATTTTTAACTCCTTCCTGAGGATCTGCATCATATAAATGCAATTTATATAACAAATTATTTTGTAAACTTAATCTGGAGATAATTAAGGTCTACTTGAAGATTATTCAAACGAGTTAAGACCATTTCGAACGAGTGAGATTTTAAGATTTAGGAATCAGTATATGAGATTAGATCTTTCTGAATTATTGATTTTCCAGAACCTTAAAAGATATCTAAAAAGGATATAATTAATCAATAGATAAAGAAGATTAACAAAAGCCTATAATAACCTTTGCTAAAATATTCAGATGGGGAATTCAACAAAATTTAAATCTTTCTTCAGATTCGGTTTTTTAATTTTTAGTTTTTTTCTTTATATTAATTTATCCTGTGTATATGTTCTATATTATCTTTTCTATATAAATGACATAACTATAAAAAAGTGTATATAGATTTAATAAATATAATATTATAATCGCATGTAAATATAATAATCATATGAGGCAGGCACTGAATCAATTTCTGAATAATAATCAAGCCTGAAGCCACTTTTTGAGATTCTCAAGTAAACCTACATCGGAGGCTCATAATGCCACTTGATCCTATCTGCAAGAAAATTATTCCTGACAATACTCAACACATCTCGGACTACGGGGGAAAAGCTATTATTTCTGCAGTCCTGAATGCAAACAAAAATTCGATGCTCTGGAAAAAAGTGTAATCTGACTCAAACGGGGTCTTAGTGAAAAAGAGAAAATCTCCTTTGGAGAACTGAGAAAAGATATCATAAAACCAGGCATCTGTACTCTTTGTGGAGCCTGCGCAGCAGGCTGTGAATACATAACTATCGAGGGCGGCGTACCAAAACTGGTAGGTCCCTGCAAAGCCTGTGGAATCTGTTACTACCAGTGCCCAAGAACCATAACAACGGAAGAAGGGCTTGTAGGTTGTTTCCGTTACGCATACGCTGCAAGATCTGCAATCCCTGAAGTAAGAGGCCAGGATGGAGGGGTTGTTACATCGCTTCTCCTTTATGCTCTGGAGGAAGGATTGATAGATTGCGCTGTGGTTACTATTCGCTCAAAGGAAGAGCCTTGGAAACCCATACCTATTGTCGCGAGAACCAGGGAAGAGATTCTTGAAAGTAGCGGCAGTATTTACTCTCATTCCATGACGCTTGAAGCCCTTATGAGTGCAATCAAACAGGGAATGAACAGCATTGCTTTTGTGGGGACAAGTTGTAATATAGACGCTGTTACTAAAATGCAGGGCTGGACTACAGTCCTTGCCCGCTCAGCCATAGGGTATGAAATCTTCAACGAGGCTGTAGACAATGGTTATATTGAAGCCCGGCATCTTGAGGACAATGAACTTGAAAGAGTACTCAACCTCGCAAAAATGAAGAAAGTCCAAATGTATGATATAAGCAAAAGACAGAAAGCATAAAAATGAAGAACGAAAAGAGGTATGTTATCATCATGTTCCAGCTAAAAATTTGAAATTTGTTTACAATAAGCTACCGAAATTAAAGATTTCATTTGTCATAAAGCATTTGTATAACGCACTTCTCAAGCGAATTGAAAAACAGTTTATCTTATTCCTAACCCTGCTGACTCAGGTAGATATTCTTTTTCCAAATTCGCCCTCTTGAGCGAAGCGAAAAGGGCACCGTCCTCCCGAGATGGAACTCGGGCGAGGCGGGACTCGGGCAGCGAAAAGGGTTCACCTTCTCAAGAAGGGATTCGGGCGAAACGGAACTCGGGTGAGGCGGAACTCAGGCGACAGTTCTATTTTCTCGAGGGAGCATTAGACGCAGGGGGAGATGAATATATATTTATTCAATTAACCTGTTTCTATTATGCAGCAACCAACGGCATTCTATTCAGGATTATTCTATTTTTGAGGAACTTTCATGATCACAAAAGAAGATGTAAAACACATCGGCTGGCTTGCTCGTATTGATATCAGCGAACAGGAGACAGTCGAATATATGGAAAAACTTAACTCAGTATTGGGATACTTCGGACAGCTTGATGAACTGAAGACCGAAGATGTAGCTCCCACTTATCACGTGGCTGAGATATATAACGTATTCAGGGAAGATGTGGTTGGAAAATCCATCCCGCAGGAAGTTGTTCTTTCCAACACCGAAAACAAACAGGATGGGGCTTTCAGAGTTCCGAAAATTGGCTGAGGAGGATTTTTGATGGCAAAATGGATGAGTGTTGCACAGGTTAAAGAGAAAATCAAAGAAAGCTCAGCCGAAGAAGTAACAGCTCACTACCTTGAAACTATAAGAAAGAGCAAAATTAATGGTTATATAACGGTATCTGACAAAGCCCTTGAGCAGGCAAAAAGAACTGATAGCGAAGGACACAATGGTCCTCTTGCAGGTGTGCCAATTGCGATAAAGGATAATATTTCCGTAGCCGGCTTGCCAAATAGCTGCGGTTCGAAGATTCTTGAGGGGTATGTCCCTCCATTCAATGCTCATGTTGTCGAAAAGCTCCTTAAAGCGGGAGCAGTAATCCTCGGAAAAACCAACATGGATGAGTTTGCAATGGGCTCTTCTACGGAAACCAGTTACTATGGGCCAACTGCAAACCCCTGGGACCTTGAAAGAGTGCCGGGTGGGTCTTCCGGAGGCAGTGCAGCAGTCGTTGCAGCAGGAGAAGCTCCTTTCTCCCTTGGTTCGGATACAGGCGGATCCGTGCGCTGTCCTGCAGCTTTCTGCGGGGTTGTTGGGCTTAAACCTACATACGGAGTCATTTCCAGATATGGACTAGTGGCTTACGCAAATTCTCTTGAGCAGATAGGACCTATTGCAAATAATGTAACAGATATTGCTGTCCTTATGGATGTCATAGCTGGCTACGACCACAGGGATTCTACTTCCATTGACCGTAATACTGAATACCAGAAAGCCCTTGTCGACAATGTAAAAGGGCTTAAGATCGGGGTACCGAAGGAATTTTTCGGAGAAGGCATACATCCAGATATTGAAAAAGCCGTATGGAATGCCATACACAAGTTTGAAAGTCTCGGAGCGACATGGGAAGAGGTTTCCATGCCGAATATAAAGTATGCCCTTGCTTCATATTACATCATTGCAATGAGTGAAGCCTCTTCAAACCTTGCCCGCTTCGACGGAACAAGATACGGGTTTAGAGAAAGTGGCGAAAACTGGCATGCGATGGTTTCAAAAACAAGAGCTGAGGGTTTCGGTTCAGAGGTTAAACGAAGAATTCTGCTTGGAACCTATGCCCTTTCAGCAGGGTACCACGACAAATACTATTTAAAAGCTCTGAAGGTCAGGACTCTTGTGAAGCAGGACTTCGACAGTGTGCTCTCAAAATTTGATGTGCTTATGGCTCCAACCATGCCGACCCCTGCTTTTAAAATAGGAGAAAAGATCGAGGATCCGCTCACTCTCTACCTTTCAGACGTAAATACCTGCCCAATAAATCTTGCAGGAGTCCCATCAATTTCCGTGCCATGCGGTTTCACTGACGGCCTGCCAATAGGGCTTCAGATAATTGGGAGACCTTTTGACGAGCCTACTGTACTGCGTGCGGCATATACTTTTGAGCAGAATACCGATTATCACACAAAGAGACCCCCGGAGGTGGCATAAATGGTCTATGAGAACCCTGATGGGGTAAAAATTGGGCTTGAGATCCATATTCAACTGAACAAACTTAAGACCAAGATGTTCTGCGGCTGCTCTACGGACTATCACAATGCAGCTCCCAATACTCACACCTGCCCTGTTTGCCTGGGTCTCCCGGGAGCGCTTCCTGTACTTAACAAAAAAGCAGTGGAAGCTGCAATTAAAGTGGGGCTTGCCCTCGAAGGGGAGATCGCAGAAGAGACGCAGTTCCACAGGAAGAACTACTTTTACCCTGACCTTCCCAAAGGTTTCCAGATTACGCAGTATGATTTCCCAATCGTAAGCAGAGGAAAAATCGTAATTGAAGGTGAAGACGGGGAACATACGGTAGGGATCACAAGAGCCCATATGGAAGAAGATCCTGGAAAGCTTGTGCACATAGGAAGCATAGAGCGATCAAAGGGTGTCCTTATAGATTACAACAGATCAGGTATTCCCTTAATTGAGGCTGTTACAGAACCCGACATGCGCAGTCCCAAAGAGGCAAGAAGGTTCCTTGACAAATTCAGAAATATCCTTGAGTATCTTGATGTGTTTGACGGCAACCTGGAAGGCGCAATGCGTGTGGATGCAAATGTCTCTATCCATGGGGGTACCCGTGTTGAGATTAAGAATATCTCCTCTCATAAAGGAGTTGAAAGAGCCCTTCTTTATGAGATTATGCGCCAGAAGAATGTGATCAGGCGTGGAGGAAAAGTTGTACAGGAGACTAGGCACTATGATGAGGGCAGGGGCGTTACGCTCTCAATGAGGACAAAAGAAGAAGCTGAAGACTATCGCTACTTCCGCGAACCCGACCTCATGCCTATTCGTGTTACAGACTGGATTCCTGCGATTAAAGAGACTTTGCCTGAACTTCCGGATGTCAAACGCTCCCGTTTCATGGAGCAGTATGGAATTACAGATATGCACGCACGGTCTCTTACATCAAAGATTATGCTTGCTGACTTCTATGAAGGGGTCTGTGCAAAAGGTGTGGATCCAAAGCTTGCAGCCACCTGGACGGCTGACGTATTCCTAGGGGAGTTAAACTACCGTGATCTTGCAATCTCTTCTTATGATGGAGAGAAGATAGGTTTCATCCATGCAAAAGATCCGAGAATAAAGAAGTCCTTTAAAGTTTCGGATATGGTAGAACTGGTTAACCTCTTTGCCGAAGGTAAAATCAGTGACAGGGCTGCAGTTGAAGTTATTCGAAACATGCTGGACACTAAAGAGGAAAAAACCCCATCCCAGATTATCGAAGAAAAGGGTCTTTTCAAAGCCGAAGACGATCTGGTGACTAAAGCTGTTGCCGAAGTAATCGCTGAAAATGAAGCTGCTGTACAGGACTATCTTGGAGGCACGGAGAAATCCCTGAACTTCCTTGTGGGACAGGTCATGAAAAAGACAAAAGGCACGGCAGACGCAAAAATCGCACGCGAACTGATAATCAAAGAACTGAAAGGGTAACCCGGCAGGGTTCACCTTTTATTTAATTTAAAAACAGGTACCATTTTAAACCGCTTATAAGACTATTTATCGAATTGCTTTTACTATAAGCGCTCTTTTAAGCTTTTTTTCTCTATCTATTATTGAATAAATTTTCTGCTTGGATATGATTTAAATAATTCTTAAATTAATAAAGTTCAGGTCTACGGTCTTCCAGAATCGAGCCAGTTTGTCTGATTTTTTTTGCTTCCTCAAGATCGATTTCTCCGAGAAGAATACATTCTTTTTCTCCAGCTTCTGCCAGAATCCGACCCCATCCGTCAGCAATAAAAGAGCCACCTGGATAATTTGAGTATCTGTCTTTTCCCACCCTGTTGCAGGCGATATGAGGCAGCTGATTTTCAATTGCCCGAGATAAAGACATAATTCGCCAGGGATATAGATAAAAATCTGGTATTTCAGCAGCTGAAACCAGCAGGTCAGCTCCTTCAAGTGTCAGTTTTCGGGCTACCTCCGGATACCGGAGTTCGTTACAGACTATGAGCCCTATGGAAAGTCCATGTTTCTGCAGCCTAATGGGGTGTATCCGGTCCCCAAGTGCAAAATATTCTTTTTCAGGACCATAAAGCTGAGTTTTCCTGTGTACGCCTGCAAGCTTTCCGGATTCTATGCAAAAACCGAGGTTGAACTGAGAAGGAAGCTGTCTTTCTTTACTTACGCCTTCCATTTCTCTCTTTTCTATCATTGAGCCTGTAAGAATACACCTATATTCTTTTGAAAAATCACATAAAGCTTCCAGCGTAGGACCTGAGACCGTCTCAGCCACTTCCTCTATCCGGTCATAACAAAATCCTGTTGAGAAAACTTCTGGATAAACGAGCAACTCCGCCTCTTTAGAAACCGCTTCTTCGCCCAGGTCGAGGGCGCGCTCAAGATTTTCCTGTTTTGAGCAAAGTGAGATATTCATCTGGATGCAGGCGGCTTTCACGTTAGTCACTCTTTAACTTTGATAGTTTTAATCGTAATTTTTATATTTTTAGATTGGAATCGCAATGCAAATTGAGAATAATTAAAAAATAAATACTGTCAAGCAGCGCTTTACATACAAAATTGATGAGCATAAATAATTTCCTATTATTTATATGGTTAATCCAGAAGTTATATGGTTAATCCAGAAGTCAGTACTTGCCGTTAATTGGAGCATTTAATTGCAAAAAAAAGAAATACCGCCTGTGAAATCGGAAGGTTATTTCTATTCTAATCTTATATCACTTCTCTAAACTTTTTTATTGCTGAAGACCCCCATTAATCACTTTTTCAAACTTTCTCCTCACTTCAGCCGGAACCATGTTAAAAGGACATCCGAAGTAGATGCAGTGTGAACACTCGTATCTCCATATCGTCAGCAAGAAAATCAAAATGGAAAGTGAGTAGGTAAACATCAGAAATGGCTCTCTCAAAAGCCAGGGAATAGGGAAAAAAATCACGACTAAAAATCCTAGAGTAGTAATAGCAAGATCAAATTTGCCTGGAGGATACGGTCTAGGTTTGAAATACTTTGGCCAGCCCCAGTTCATCATGCATTTCACTTTTTTCTCACTCGCTACATAGTGAGGGCAATGGGTGCAGAAAAAACGCTGTTCCAGGGCGTAAAAGTGAAAAAAGACTAAAAAAATGTAGGCAAGCAGCCATCCTGTTGAGTAAATACCAATTGCAAGTCCTGCCGAACATAAAAGAGTCAGTGTTATGAAGTTCCAGTACAGAACATCTTTAAATTCGTGCTTCATTTTAAGAGATGTACATTTATATGAGCCTGATTTCTGCAGTTCTTCTTCTGAAAATCCAGCATCCCAGGAAAAATCGTCCCCTTTCTTAAACGCTATTTTCACGCCTGCAGGTGCCCTATTTACAGGACACTCGAAATTAATGCACCTTATACATTCATACCGGCGGGCAGTCAAAATGAAAAGAACCCACGCAACGATATAGGCTCCCAGCATTATCGGTTCCCTGACCAGCCAGTAGACCGGAAAAAGAAAAACAGGCAAAGCTCCAAGAACAATCATAGCCATCTCAAAAGGGCTGTGAGAACCGGGTCGAGCTTTAAAAAGTTTTGGGACTCCCGGGAGCATAGTGCATTTTACGCGGTCCTGACTCCTTATATAATAAAGGCAGTGAGTGCAGGCAAAACGGAGTTTAATAATAAGGAAGAAAAACAGGGCTATTCCTGCGTAAACGGCTGCCCATTTGATTGAATCTCTGGCAATCGCTATTGACCCGATAAGAAAAGTGATAAGATTAAGGAAATTCCAGTAAAGGTGGTCTTTTAGAGAATGTTCTGTTTTTAGAGATATCGGTATTCTCGGAGAAGGCATATAAGGAGTAAAATCACACAAAATCAGATAAAAGTTACTAAAGGGGAGGGGACATTGAAAGAAAATATACCCAGAATTAGATTCTATATCGCCTGCAGCCTCGACAGCTTCATAGCCCGAGAAGACGGCAGTATAGACTGGTTAACAAAATATGATAACAATCCTGAAACGGACTACGGCTATTCCGAATTCTATTCCTCTATAGGAACAATCCTGATGGGCAGAAAAACCTATGAACAGGTTCTGAGCTTTGGAAACTGGCCTTATGGGGATAAAAAGTCATATGTTTTCACACGACAGAACGAGCCCTTGCACCGGGAAAAAAACGTAGAATTTGTCTCCGGGAATGTCGGGGAATTTGTTCGCTGGCTTAAGAAAAGTACTGATGAAGATATCTGGCTCGTTGGTGGATCACAGCTTATAAAGACATTCCTTGAAGAAAATCTGGTCGAAGATCTGATTGTTACTATTGTTCCCATTATTCTTGGAGGTGGGATTCCACTTTTTGATCGGATTGGGAAAGAAATAAGATTAAAGACCGGAAGGGTTGAAAGATATGAGAACGGACTGGTGGGAGTGGAGTACGAGATCCAGGGATGGGCACAAAAATAGCTAAAATTTAACTTATTGAAAATGACCCAAAGGCGCTTTCAATAAATATATATATTTTTAAATCCAATATTAGTTTGATTTCTAACTAGTTATCTCAAGATCATACAAACTAGTTATTTCAGGACCACATTAAATATAAATATATGTAGAACGAAATATTAGTAACTATTCAGAAGTTGGGTTCTCCCAGCTTCTTAAAGAGAAGAATAAAACAAACCAGATAATTAAGGAAATTTTCACTTTTGAGAAAAAGATTTTCCACTTTATGAAATTTGGAATTAATTTTAGATAAACAAAGTAGTCAAAATAGTACAATTGTGTCAACCTGTGTAACTGAGAGAAAAATTATATATCGGTAATCAGAATAAACAATACTAATTCTACTTAAATCAACTTAAGAAAAAAAATTTCAAACTAGAAGTCAAAGACCGAAAACCCAGACATTAGCCTGGGAGGACGTCGTGTGATAAGTCATGAAGAACATTCTTAAAACTACAGTTTTGCTTGCCGCCCTTACTGGTCTCATGATTGTGATAGGAAGGGTCATTGGGGGACCGACTGGAATGATTATTGCTTTTATTTTTGCAATAATCATGAACTTCGGAAGCTACTGGTACAGCGACAAAATTGTACTCAAAATGTACGGGGCAAGGGAAGTTTCCCCAGCGGAAGCTCCGAACCTGCACAGGATTGTCGATGGGCTCGTTATGAGAGCAGGGTTACCAAAGCCTAAAGTATGTATCATAGAATCCGGAATGCCGAATGCCTTTGCAACCGGCAGAAATCCACAGAATGCGGCTGTGGCTGTTACAACCGGGATTCTTCAGTTGCTCTCTTATGAAGAAATGGAAGGTGTGCTGGCACACGAACTTGCACATGTGAAAAATAGGGATACCCTGATAAGTGCTATAGCTGCAACCCTTGCAGGTGTTATCACAATGCTTGCCAACTGGGCTCAGTGGGCTGCAATCTTTGGTGGTTTTGGGAACAGGGATGATGAAAATGGCGGTGGGATAATAGGTCTTATCGCTATGGCAATTTTAGCACCTCTCGCTGCAACCCTGATTCAGCTTGCAATCTCAAGGTCAAGAGAATTTGCAGCCGATGCAGAGGGGGCCAGCATTTGCAGAAAACCCTGGGCACTTGCCAATGCCCTTGAGAAGCTTGAATATGGGAATGCCCATTACAGGCCTAGCATTTCAGACGTGCAGGCAAAGGAAAGCAGCGCTCATATGTTTATTGTCAACCCATTAAAAGGCGGAGCGATTCAGTCTCTCTTCAGAACTCACCCTGTAACCGAAGAAAGGGTTAGGCGCCTGAGAGCAATGAGGATCTGAAAAGATTCCTCAACCCTTTATCTCTTTTAATCTAACTTTTTTGTAAATTTTTTCTTTGGTTTGTGTTTATCTCTTTTCTCTATTCTCTTTATCTCTTTTCTTTACACTCTTTCTTTGTCCGGAATTTTTTAAATCATACATGGGTACTATCATGCAGCAAAAAATCCGGAATATGCCTGTGAGAAAGCACATATAAAAGAAAGTGGTAAATAAAGAAAAAAGGTAAATTCCTGATTTTATTGGGGAATCTTCAATGGAAAACAATTTTGAGATTGGCAGGATCATCAGAGCTAAAAATATATCTGATGCATGGTACCGTGGGCTTAACATTATCTGGAACCACGGGAAGATGATTACCGATGAAAGGGGAAGCCAGATAAGGGAATTCATGAATCTGATGATAGTTATTGAAGATCCTTATACTGATAGAATCCCGCACGATATTGCCTGGAATGAGGAAAGGCTTGAGGAGTATGCAAAGCAGCTTATCTCAGGTGAAAACGTACAGGACTTTGAGTACACTTACGGACAACGCCTTAGAAACTGGAGCGGGGAAGTGGACCAGATAAAATATGTAATCGAAAAGCTGCAGGAAACCCCGACATCAAGGAGAGCAATAGCAGTCACATGGATTCCATCAGTAGATACTAAGGTTAACGAAGTCCCCTGCATGATTCTGGATGACTTTAAGATAAGAGATGGAAAGATTCACCTTACTACTCTCTTTAGAAGCCACGATTTTGGTGGAGCTTATCCAGCAAACCTTTACGGGCTCTCGAAACTCCTCGAGTATGTAGCCGATAGGGTTGGAGCCGAGCCAGGCACAATCACTACAGTTAGTATCTCAGCGCATATCTATGACCATGATTGGGATCTGATAGAAAACATCGTAAAAGGGGTAAACTGAGCTTTTGATCTCATCAACCGTTCTTTGAATTTACTCAAATTAATTTAGTCCGTTCAAATCTTATAAATTTTGATTAATTTTTTTGTAGTTCTGGAAAATATATTCAAAATACTAAAAGTAAACATCTTAGTCTGAGGGAAATCAAAACAAAAATAAAAGAGCTCTGGTACACATGCGTGTTTCTATCGACAAATCTTCAATTAAAGGGGAGGTTTTTGCTCCATCTTCAAAGAGTTACACTCACAGGGCTATAACTCTGGCAGCTCTCTCAAAAGAATCAATTGTCAGACGTCCTCTGATATCAGCCGATACCCTTGCTACAATCAGGGCTTCTGAATTATTTGGAGCTTTGATTGAGAGAATGGAAGACAAGCTTATTATCCATGGTAATAATGGGAAACCCAAAGTCCCTGATGATGTGATCAATGCCGCAAATTCAGGGACAACCCTTCGCTTTATGACTGCAGTAGCAGCCCTTACTGAAGGGACTACAGTGCTTACAGGCGATGCTTCCCTTCGCACCAGACCAAACGGACCTCTTCTTGAGGCTCTCAATAAATTGGGAGTAAAAGCCTGTTCCACGCGAGGGAATGAGAGAGCTCCGCTTGTAGTTAAAGGGGGAATAAAAGGGCAGGAAGTGAGTATTGACGGTACTATTAGTTCCCAGTTTATCTCAGCCCTCCTCATAATCTGCCCACTTGCTGAAAACAGCACCACTCTTTCCATTAAAGGTCAACTTAAATCAAGACCTTACATTGATATAACCCTTGAGATGCTTGAACTGGCAGGCGCTAAAATCCATACAGATGAGAGTAATGGTATCAGATTTATAATACCGGGCAAACAGAAGTATGACCTCAAAGATTACATCGTTCCAGGTGACTTCTCCTCTGCATCCTATCTGCTCGCAGCCGCAGCTATGGTCGGCGAATCAGAAGTTACAGTCAAAAATCTTTTCCCTTCAAGACAGGGAGATGAGGTAATTATTGAGACTTTGAGACAGATGGGAGCAGATATAGTCTGGGATAAAGAAGCAGGTAATGTGACCGTCAGGGGGGGAAGAAAATTAAAAGCTATAACCTTTGATGCAGGGGCAACTCCTGATCTTGTGCCGACCATTGCTGTTCTGGCTGCAGTTGCCGAGGGAACGAGCAGGATTGAAAACGCTGAGCATGTCAGATATAAGGAAACTGACCGTCTGCGCGCCCTTGCAACCGAACTTCCAAAGCTTGGGGTAGACCTTAAGGAGGAAAGGGACAGCCTGACCATCACTGGCGGGAAACTTAAGGGAGCACAGGTTCACGGTTGGGATGACCACAGGATCGTTATGGCACTTACCCTGGCAGGAATGGTTGCAGGAAACACAACTATTGATACAACTGAATCCGTTTCTATCTCTTACCCGGATTTCTTTAAAGATATGCGCGGTCTTGGAGCAAGAATTAAGGATATTTCAGAAGAATAAGTTAAAATAAGATCTGGATGTCTAGATGCAAATTAGCTGTAATCTAGATGCAGATTAGCTGTAATCTAGATGCAGATTAGCTGTAAGCTAGATGCTGTTTTAATGTCAAAATTTAACATTGATAGCCGTATAACAGAAAAAATTCTTAAACATTTAATATTTTCTTTTTTGAATCAATCTTCAGCAGATCAAAGAAATTATTCGCATTTTAAAATAAACAGAACAAGAATTAAGCAAATAAGAAATGATATAATACTTATACAAAATATCCATATCTAAACTTATGGAGATAAGCTGTAAATGTGGAAATAGGTGCATAAAACCTGTTTCGGAAGTGTTAAAAGATATTGATTTGTTCTATAAGCCCTGTAACAATTGTAAAGCAGAAAATATAAAGAAATTTTCTCCTCTAGCCGATCAGATTAACTTAGATAAAATTGATAATTCTTTTGGGAGTTGTAAATGCGGCAAGAGACATCTTGATGTTGTAATGTCTCACGTACTAAAAATAATGATTGATGAAGGAATAAAAGATAGAAAAGCTAATTTAAGGAATGCATGTGTTCCTCTTGTGACGCCTGGCTATCCAATTAATTCCGTCCCCTATTTGTCTGAAGATTCTTTAGTAATATTATCTAGCGAAATGGATAAAAACTGTGCTGAGAAAATTGTAAAGGAAGTTGGGGAGGTTAAAGGGGTTTTAAAGGGAGATATAAGAAAAACAGTAGGTATAAAGGATTCTGATTCTAATCCTCATGTATATGAACTTCTTGCTGGATGCGATTTGAGATGTGATATTATACAGACTCCTTATGGTACTTTAGGAATATACAAATATCAGCATGAAATTCATATAGAGTTCCCAAGGGTAGAATTTCCCAAAATAGAGACACTTGAGAAAGCTTTGAAAAATTATGATAGACCTGCTGTTCTTGATTGTACATGTGGTCCAGGGACTTTAGGAATTACATGCCTTAAAGCTGGAGCGCGAAAAGTAACTTTTAATGATATATGGAACCCTGCGATAGAAGCTACTTTAATTAATTTGGAAGCTAATGGATTTCCAGTTAACCCGTCAGATAGTGAAGATGAATTAATAGCTTCTGGAGACAAGTTTGAAGTTTACAGCATGGATATAAGAAAATTAGTGAGTTCTGTGGATGAGGAATTTGATATCTGCATTGTAGATACATTTCCTGGGGTAGATACAACAGAATTCGTAGAGACTGCAGGGAAATTAGGCAAAAACGTTGTCGTGATTTAAAGTATTTGATATTCTGGAAAATTCCGCTCGTTAATTTTTTGGTGTTGCTGCTTTAGAGCAGGCTCTTTAACAAATCGCGGTAGGAAAAAAGTAAGAGTCACTGAAAAAAAGAGGCAAAAAGTAGGCCTGAGGCCTACTCTGTTTTAAGGTTTTTAACTTATTTAGCTTACTTTGCTGGAATGATGAGGGATCTCTCACCAGCAGGCACGAACTCTCTCAGGGCACCGCGGCCGAACTCTTTCCTGGGCTCAGCGAAGTTGAAGGGCAGGAGATCGTCAGCGAAGCAGACCTTTACGAGTGGGTTGACGGTGAATGCGTCTCCACGGCCTGCATGGGCTGCCTGAGCGATACCTGCGTATCCACCCTGGTGACCGACGTTCATTGCGTAGTTGGGGTAGTTTGGACCACGGAGTTCGTTTGGAAGACCTTCGTCGCCCTGGTAGGACAGAACGTTTGTAGCACCGCACTGGTCCTGCAGGTCGTATCCGAAGAATCCGAGTCTGCCCCATGCTTCCTTGTGCAGGTACATGGAGAGGTACCAGCCTGAGAGACCGGCATTGGCGTTTCCAGTTGCGAGGGCAGTTGCGACACCGGCTGCGGCTGCGAGCACGGTTGCTCTCTGGGAACCACCGAAGTGATCTTCAAGGGCAGTCGGGAACTTCTCGTAGGTCTCGATACCGTAGATTGTGGACTCGGTTGCGATGTCCTTTACGACTTCGAGGGTTGCCTTTATCTTGTTGTCCTTACCGACTTTTGCAGCACCGTTGTACTTGTCGTTGATGTAGTCAACGTTGTAGTAGGTGTTGTTGTCGAGGATGTCATCGGTGTATGCAGCTGTTGCATACTGGGTGAACCCAACACCACCGGACATGTAGGATCCGAGCCAGATCTGGTCGTAGAGCATACAGCCTGCACCGACGACTTCAAGGGCTACCTTTGCTGGGTCGTCAAGGACTTTGCGGCTTGTCTGGACGATGTCTGCCAGGTGACCGAAGGACAGTCCTCCGGGCTCGTTTGGACCACGTGCACGCCTTGCTGGGAGCATTTCACCCATTGAGACAAGAGCTGCGTGCTTTGCAGCAAAGGACAGGTCAGCGACGGCTGCTTCACCGGCGCACATTGCGTATGCGGAGATGAAGGACATACCGATCTGCATGGCTGCCCACCTTGAGGTCTGAGCACCATCAGTTGTTCTGGAGACAATTGTTGGGATGTGGATTGCCTGCCAGGAGGTCTTGCCTATGGAAGCCTTAATCTGAGCTGCCTGTTCTTCTGGGAATTCCTTGTTGATGTCAATAAGGAACTGTTTGTCAATTTCGTCTGCAAGTGAGTCGTCACCGGTAAAGACCTTGACGTAGCAGTCGTCAACAAGGGCAGGGTGGGTTTCAACCATCATTTCCTGAACCACTGCTGCACCGGGCATGGCATGGTTAAGGACTTCAAGGTAGTGGTTAATGGTTTCAGGGGTAACTTCCTTACCCAGCCTCTTCTCAAGGGTCTCGTGAGCCATGTCAAGACCGACAATACAGGTTCTCCTGATGTCGTCCCAGAACTGCTGCATTGCAGCGTTGTTGACGTAGTGCAGGTCGTCGGGTTCACAGACCATGTCAGTACCGGAGATGGTGTAAGGAGTGATTGCACGCTGACCGAGAGGAGCACCAGAGTGCATCATTGGGTTGTAGAATGCAAGGCCCCTCTTTTCTGCAATTTCCTTACCGGCTTTAATCATTTCGACCTTTCTGTTGTCCTGTTCAGGGCCAAGTCTCAGGAACTTTGTAGTTTTGCTGGTGATGTCGCCGCCGGTCTGCTTGTTTGAACCAAATTCCTGTGCGAATTTGACTTCCATACTCTTTTTAAATTTTGCGAAAATATCTGCTGCCATCGTGATCACCTCATTTCGGCTGGAATCCGTACTTTGTTCTCAGATCAAATATCCTCTGTACCCATTCAATGACTTCTGCATCGTCCCTGAAGGGTACATTGTCCACACGGTAAATTGTGGTCCTCTTTGCGGCTTCTTCGCTGGACATTGGCTTTCCGAGGTCTACTTTCCTATCGAGTGGGATTGCAACCTGGTCCTTATCCATTATAATGGTGCCACCTTCGAGTCTTCTCCTGTCGAGCATGTCGAACATCACACCATCTTCCTGGAGACGGACAGAGTGACCGTGGACGGTTGCTCCACGCATACCTGAGAGTGCGGGGTCTGTGATTTCGGTTTCCATCTGAACCTTTGCGCACTTCTCCATGTCCCTCTCACGGGCTTCAACGATCTGACGTCCGGAAAGGGTACCTGGGTCTACGCCTCTATAGTTGATTGCTGCAAAGTATGATCTGAAGTATGGGGTTGCAGGCGCGTTGTACATGGAGTCAGTAAACTGGACGTACCTGACTCTGTCACCAGCCTTTGCACCAGGTGTAGGTTCAACGATCTCGCGAATCGGGCATGCTGGCTCTCCCATTTCTGCAAGTGGTGGGTGGGTGCTTGGATAGTCACTTCCTGGGGCTCTGTGCCCGAGAATTGCTGTTAAGTCTTCGTCTGAAATCTCCCTGAGTTTCTCAAGTTTTCCAGACATGTGTTTTCTTCTATTTTCGGCAACTGATGTTGCGCCTGGATAAAATTGTCTCTCGTATGCCATCTCATGCAACTCCTTTATGATCTTCTAACTGGTCTAATGTAGTCTTGACGTATTTAATGATCAAATTTAGCTTGTCCCTGGGACAGGAGTCACCACGTGTAACTCCGCTCACCGTATCCATCACAATTCCCTTTGTACGAATATTTTCATCCCTTGGCATCACTAATCTCGTCTTTATCCCTGCTTCTGCGAAATCCTCGAAATCCACTGGGATCTGGCTGACTATAATCGCCGGAATATTAGCCTGACTCAGGATTTCCCTGGTTTTTCTAATAACATGGTCCTTGATATTTCCAAGGTGAATAACAGCCAGTTTGTGCATTTCAATCAGTGCGACTTCTACCGGACTCAGTACAAAAGATCCGGTTCTCATTCCAGATTCAGGAATTCCGGAGCCTGAGTACAGCACCAGCACACTTACCTGGATGTTTTCTTTCCTCATTCCGTATGTGATCTCGCATACCGGTTTTGTGATATGCCTCTGCCCGGGACTCATGGCAATAGCTATAACATCAGCACGGCCGGCTTCCGATAGAGTACCTCGCTGAGCAAGTCCTCCTCCTTTGCCAAGTCCGCCACCGCATCTGCAGTCTACTACCTGCGTTTCCCGGTCGATCATCATACTTTTTCACTCATTTTGATCCCTTTTTTTTTCTTGCTTCTCTTGTTTCTCAATAAAGATGAGCTGATCTGCTCTGGATTTGGGATCTACCATACCAAGGAACCGAGGATCTGCTCCAGGGCCGAGTTTGGCATAGTCAGTTACAGTCGGCTTCCTTCTGAGGAAATGTCCTTCCCTGAATTCAAAGGGGAACGGGAACAGTTTTTCGCATATTTCCCTGATCTGTTCTTTAGCTTCGGCGTTTGAAAGTTCAACCCTGATCCTACCCACACAGATTTTTAATTCAACAACCTGATCTCCAATCTGAATAGGCTTTCTCAGTGGATGTTCCACCCTTTCCCCGGTGCCGGGCCCAGCACATACCCTATCAGGCAGCCGGTTGCCCTGCACCATAACGCGGATTACCCCGTCCACCTTATATATCTCAGATATGAGTTTCTGAGCTGTTTCAGGGGACAGGATTCTACTGGGAAAGATTTCGATTTGAATAAAATCTTCAGTATTTGAAGCAGAGTCTGACATCGTTAGACCTTTTGAGTTATATGTTTAGAGCACTCCTGCAACTGCCTTAATCGGCTCGCGGAATTCTTGTATTGCACCGAACACGTCGCCTATCAGGCCAGATGTTGATTCGATTGAGAACATCTGGGTGCCTGCGTCAAGGGCTACTGCTGCACATACGCAGGGGATTGCGAATCCTCTGGAGTGTCTGGTAACGACGTGGTTACCGTTGAAGACACCAGGCCCACCGCCACCATAGATGGAGTGGCTGAAGAATGAGAATCCTACTGCGGTACCTTCAACTTTACCGTAATCGCATCCTGGGAGACCGGTTTCCTTCTCAAGAATATCGTTGAAGTAGAGAAGTGTTGAGGAAACGTTCTGAGCTGCACGTCCTGCACCACAGTTCACCATGGTGGCTGCAAGGGTACCGGCTGCTGCATAGGCATTCCACATGGGGACATCGTTTGCCTTGTAGAATTTGTATCCAGAAGGAGCGGTCTTGTCAACGGAGATAACACCGTCTTCAATTGCCCTGCGGACAACGGATTCGACAACGGTTCCAATGGTACCTTCCTTACCGTTTTCCTTTACCATGTCATATAAGAGGTTGTTGGCGTTAAGGCCCTGGTATGCAAGACCGAGGAGTTGCTGTCTCTCGAATATACCGACTGCTCCACCCATTTCGAAAATACCAGTCTGTTCATAGATACATGAGAGGGCTGCTGTGTTCATTGCATTCCGGTTACAGATTGCTGCAACGTGGTTGGCCATAATGTTCCTGAGGGAGAAGCCGAGACCTTCGTTGTTTTGGGGGATGCTGAGAATGCCTTGAACATTTCCACCCATGAGATCCATTGTCTGCGGGTAGCTTCCCCAGACAGCTCCCTTTACTATGGGGGCGTCATATGGGTCGGTTTCGAACATGTCAATAATGGTTTGGGTAACTGCTGCTGCACCGACTGTGGTGGCTGCCATATAATCAGCGCCGGCAATCATCCTGGATGATGGGGACTGAATCAGAAGGCTTTTTCCACCCTTCATGACCTTTACTAAGGTGTCATCGCCTTCATCGACTTGGACATACTTTTTAACACTCTCTGCAATTGCATCTGCGTTGCCGACCAAGTCATAGTTGAGTTCACGGCCTAAGATATGACGGCCCTTTCCGCCCATCTTGCCGCTGGCAAGTGCACCCTGAATACCTGCGAGGTTGACTGCGACGGACCTCTTGGTGTCCATGATGATCTTTTTAATTGCTGCGTTTCTTGTTGGAGCAAGACTCATAATGTCGACATTGCTCTCGAGCAGTTTTCCTCTGTCGTCGTAGATGTCTACTGTGTCAGACACTTCATTTCCTCCTTAATTTATTAAAATCATTTTGGGACTGGTCACTACTAAAGTGCTTATGCACTCAATAAATCAAGTACCGCGTCGTTTTTAAGTGTCCACTTTCCCAATGAAATCTCATTCGTTTAGAAGGTACTTAAATCTTTTGTGTTCTTTGAGCGATGAATTTGTATATTTTTTTAAAAACAATTTTATTAATATAAAATCTATTTTTGTGTAATTATATAAAAAAACGATATCCTCCGGCGAACTATAATTCTGACATTATTTAAAGTTGATAGAAATCGACAAAATTACATTAATCTATTTTTTTTTAAGATCACGTGAATATTAAGTTAATATTTTTAATACGTTATTCTATTAACTGAGGGTCATACCAAAAAGATTTAGTAATATCTTGGTAATACGAAAGTTTAATATGGAAGTAGTTATCGATATAGGCGGAAACCCAGGGGTAGACTGTAGAGGCTTCTGTAAATATTGTTATTTTAAGAAAGTCAAAGACATTCAGCCTCTAGGCTGCAAGTACTGTCTCCCTTTTAAAAAAGGATGCGATTACTGTACTCGCAGTGTAAAGGAATCCTACTCAGGTTTCAAACCTCTTCAAATTGTGCTGGAAGAAACCGCAAGAAAACTCTATTTTGCAAATGGTGAGGTAACAAAATTCACCATCAGCGGAGGGGGCGATTTAAGCTGTTACCCGGAACTGGGAAATCTTGTCGCTTTCCTATCTCAATTCGGAACCCAAATACATCTGGGATATACAAGTGGAAAAGGTTTCAGCAAGCCTGATGATGCTCTTTTCTACATAGACCACGGAGTTACAGAGGTGAGTTTTACAGTTTTTGCAACCGATCCTGCTTTAAGAGCTGAATATATGAAAGATCCGGAACCTGAAGCTTCTTTGCAGGTTCTTCGGGATTTCTGTGCTCATTGCGATGTGTACGGAGCTATTGTACTAATTCCGGGAGTAAACGACGGAGAAATCCTTGAGAAAACACTCAATGACCTGGAAAATATGGGTGCAAAAGGAGCTATCCTGATGAGATTTGCAAACTTTCCGGAAAATGGACTTATCCTCAATAATGCTCCCATCATTCCGGGTATAATTCCACACACTGTTGAGGAATTCACGGAGCTAGTACGGAGATCCGCAGCAAACCACCCTTCAATAAGGATTACAGGAACCCCACTTGAAGACCCATTAATTGGTTCTCCTTTTGCCATCAGGAATGTTCCCGAAGCCCTTGAAAAACTTCCTAAAATCACAAAGAAAGCCACTATCATTACAGGCCAGATAGCAGCTCCAAGACTACGGGAGATTTTTGAGGCTATTGGAGGCTCTGTGAATATTGTTTCTCCCAAAAAAGACATTGGATGCCTCCTTACGATTGAGGATTTTGAGAAACTGGATCTTTCAGAAGTAAGCGAGACTGTTTTTATTCCCGGAAGAGCCTTTGTTCACGATATGGAGGTTAAAGAAGCCCTAAAAAGAGACGGGATTGACAGGCTTGTCCGCAGGGGTCCAGAACGTCTTTCCGTAGACGGTGAGATGTCAATAGGCATGAGCAGAGAAGAGGTTCTTGAGCTGGAGATTGAAAACTTTACTGAACTGATAGGGCAGATTAACTCTCTTGGACTGCCTGTGGAATAAATCCGATCATAATTATAATATAGTTAATCTGCTTGAGTTTTAGAAAAAAAGGACACTATACAGTATAAAAAAACAAATTCAGTGAAGGATATAGATAATCAAAAAGATAGCATATAAATAGCCCTTTAAATATATAATTACCCAAAAAAGCTATATAATGCTATTAGAATGATGGTAAGAATGTTAACAGTAAAATTGGAGAACTTATTAATAAATGCTTCTGCATTTTTTGGCTCCCTAAGTGCCCTGCCTCCTTTAAATTCATCAGAATAATCTTTTTTTATATGTTTATTTTTCCTTTCATCCATTCTCAACGCGCTGACCCGGGCATGAAGTCCGAAAGTCCCAATTGTTTAACCCTATGGTTTTCAAATAGAGAACATATATCTTTATCAAGAAGTTCAATTCTCTGTCGAGTATAACTGGAAACCCTATATCTTTCCCCGATTTCTTTTGAAACCTCAAGATATTTACGGACAGCTCCTTCGTGTACAGTCAGCACTATGTTACCTCCGCATTTAGGGCAGGTACCGATCAGCGGAGGACGCCGAAATTTCTCTCCACACTTTATACAGCGCATCCGCTGCCTGGAAAAGGAACGTAAATTTCCAAGAAGATCAGGAAGGAAATGGGACTTGAGCACTCTTTCAGCTACATCTGATGCATCTACTGCCCTTATTTTATTGGCAAGGGAAAGTTGAGCTTCCATTTTCTCGATCATGCTTCCTAAAGTTTTATATGATGAGTTGAGCGGTCCCGCAGCAATATTTGTAGTATCATGTGTAAACATAAAATGCTCATACTGCTCCGGCGTTCCAAGTCTGCCACTCACAAGATCCATAATACATTCAAGCTCTGTGGGGTTTTTAATTTCCTGAGTAGCTCTGTAGAACTCCAGAGGATATCTTGCAGATACGTCTATATTATGCACCTCTTTGTCTACTTCTTTGGGATCTATTCTCGTAGTAAGTACAAGAGGTGCGTCCATTTTTCCACCCCTCTTCTCCGGGAGATAAGACCGTGAGAAATTAAGGATTCCATCCATGAGGAGCATCACGCAATCTTCATCCCCATCGCAGTTCCTGCGTTTTGAAGCATGAAAGAAAGGATGAGCATAGCCCACTGAAGCTTTAGTAAACCCAATTAGACGCCCAAGCACGCCTGCTGAGGTATGCGGTGCAAGTCCGATAAGCAGTTCGCCTATTAAATCCTGAACTGTCTCGGCATTGTAATAAGGCTCAACCTTGTAATATCTAACAAGCAGGTCGTCCACATATTTTGCCGTACGCAGCATATACTCCCCCGCATCGTAAGAAATCACAAGATCCTGAACTTTCAGGCAGACAACCTGATCATCCCTCTCAAGGGGTTTTCCGTAAATATCCTCAACGTAGCCGAGTTCTCGGAGTTTTGCTGCTGTTATCCCGATTTCATCAGCCCTGACATGTGTAAGTGGAATATCTGACATGTCATAACGGACAGTCCCATCCTTAAAAACGTAAACATTATGTTTTGCTCGCAAAATGCCCTTCTCCAGAGGCTCGGGAGTCATCTGGCCGTTCATGAGCCGTTTTACACCTTTAATAAGGTCCATTTTTTCCCTTTCCCCCAAATTCTCAAAAGCCTGCTTGTAAATTGAGCGAAAGTCCAGTTTGACATTTGAAACGGAAGTTGGCTTTCTACCGCATTTGGGGCAGGTTTCAGTATCTCTAACCTCGATTTTACAGCGGGGACAGAAAAGTTTGGAATGGGTGTATTCTCCGCAGTCGCAGCGCCAGAAATAAGTCTCTTTTCCACAGCCATTGCATTCCCTGATTCCGAGTTCCACTTCAATCTCGCCTACCTTCCCATTCATGGAAGCCGTATAATCTGAAGCAGAAACCAGATTTCGTGTAATTCCCCCTGCATTGCTTATCGGAAAGAGGACTTGAGCTGCAGGAGACATCTTTCTCAGGTCGGATTTCTCCGGTCTTCCCATTCTTGCCCCTATTCTCGAAGGAGCCCTCGGGAAAACCTTAAACCCGCTTAAAAGAGATGCAGCCTCCACCATATCCTCGATATCAGGCATTTGGGCTTTAACATTCAGGTGACTATCAAGTCCAAGACAGAAAATAAAAGGAAGAGCTTCTTCAATCAGTATGGTTTCATTTCTTACCCTGTGGAGCACAAGGAGTTTTTCAAGTATAAATTTGATACCACTTTCAAGGCAGGGTCTCAGGGGCAGCCTGAGAATTCCATCTTCAGCCGAGAAATTCCCTTTTTCAGCCACGAATTTCCTTAAAGCTTCAAACTCGCTTCGGTCTATATCGTGCCAGAGATACGTAAATTTCGGGTGTAAAGGAATACCGTATTCCTGCGAGAGCCTGAGAGCCAGAGCTGCCGATGGTTCTTTTAATTCTTTCTCGGGTATTGTCTCAGGGCAGGCTGCTTCGTAGTCATACAGCCACCATTCAAAGACATAAGGGGAGGGCATGAGAGGATGGTTATTTTCCAGGAAGTCGCCATAATTAATCAGGATCTCCCCGATATCTATTATTTCCTCTACCTGTGAACGAAGTTCATAGGCTTCGTCTATATTATCTATACGAATAAGGTCTCCAGAATAAAGGCGAACAGTTGGTCCTTCTATCGAGTCTACGGCAGACATAGCTGCAGCTTTTCCGGGTCTTTCAATCTTGAGCTGAGTCCCGTTAGTAATAAAATCATCAAGTAAAACCATGGTAGCGGGATTAATCCCTGCAGCCGCAAAAGAAGTATTTCTGGATCGCCCGTATCGGAGCCTGAATCCTCCTGGTCTTGAGGGATGGGAGAAAACCGGTCTGCCTGCAATAAGGTCTCTTATGTACTTATCCTTAGGTTTAATCTTGTTTTTCTGTTCATTTTTCTCATCATCACTTTTTTTTGTACCGCCAATGAGGGTTTCCAGCCAGTCCCATCCATCCATGTTTAACTTATTAACATGTTTCTTGACTTTAGGCGCCTTAAGTGCGAGCCCTTCTGCAAGCACAAGACACATTCCCCCTCTAACTCGGTTTGTCCCTATCCTTTCCAGATCCCTGTGCCCCTCAACCTCGGCATCTTCGGTTGGGTCGCCATCAATACAGACAGGGCAATTCTTAACTATCAGGCGGATCTCCTCTTCCGAGGGCGTGTACTGCAGGCTTGCAACCTTTTTATAAAGCAGTATCTCTTCCACATAACGCTCTACTTCCTCAGGCCTCGGCTTGTAGCGATCAATACCTATATTTCGCCTTACGTAGTCGCCAACAAGCACGGAAAGAGCCTGAGCAGTTCCACCTGCACTCCGGATGGGTCCCGAGTAGAAAATCCGTATATACCGCGAACCATCATCATTCGTTCCCAGCTCAACTTTGTCAATACCTTCAATAGGAGCTGCAACCACTCCTTCCGTAAGGGTTGCCATGGAAACCCGAATCGCAGCTTCAACTGCATCCTTTTTTGTCGGGAAGCTTCCAACCTCTCCCTCAGCTACCTCGCGCCCGATTTCGAGAGCAGCTTCTTCCCTTGACATCCTTTTCTCAAGCTCGCGGAGCTTCGCAGCAACTCCTTTTACTCCTATAAGGTTCTCAACCCTATCCGCAAGGTCTTTAGCAAGGGGAATCTCTACAGTGGGTTTTGGGTCTCCTCCACGAGCTCGAGCCTTATTTGCAATCTCGATAGCCTCATTTAGTCTTGCTTCAAGCTCGTCGAAGTATTCATGCATTTCCTTACTTGCAATTGTTTCTCCCATTTGAAAGCTCCTCTAAAAAGAAAATCTGTCTTATCTTGGTCTGCGAAGAGATCCAGATGCGAGAATGCCTGAAATTCCTGTTATAAGAAGGACAAACATACCTACCCAGAGAAGATAACTACCTACTTCCTCCATGCCCAGGAATGTTAAAAGCAAGCCTGCAGCCAGTACTACAAGATTGATTTTGTTTACTTTTTTATTTTTATCCATGACTTTTTTATAAGCCCGCATTCTCAACAGATTTTCCTTTTTTTCTGCTTTCAAGACCATCCCTCTTAAACGTTTAACTGAATCTTCAACTTTGCATTACAGTTGAGTTTTTAAACAACAAATTTTCTAGAAGACGCTTCTCTAAGCCGGTTAATAAGCGCTTCGCCAAGTCCTGAACGGCTGAAAGACCCATCAGCTACAATGACGTCCAGCCCCTTCCTGTCAAGTTTTCTTAGCCCTTCAAAGAGTTTCCTGGCGGCTATCTCTGGTTCTTTCCTGGACCCCAGTAAAAAACAATTGTCTGGGCTTAGATTTTTCATAGAAAGGAAAGCTGCGGTTTCCTCACTGAGAAGAAGCCCGACTTTCTGTCCTTTACTCCTGTAATTATCAAGTAGCTTGACAAGCTTATCTGAGACTGGTTTGCCTTCCCCTTCAACAAGTACGACTTCTGTATCAGGGGTATAATGCCCGTATTTCTGACCTGCCTTTTTTTCGGACAGATCCGGTTCGTTCTCTACTTTGCTGCTTTTGTATCCGAGTCTGACCTTTCCTATAATACTTTCAAGCTCCTCAATACTCACGGCTCCGGGTCTGAGCACAACAGGCGGCTCGACAGTCATATCAATTACAGTTGACTCAAGACCGATGTCAGCCTTCCCTCCATCAAGAATTGCATCAATCCTGCCTGTAAGATCAGATATAACATGGGCTGCAAGGCTGGGACTCGGTTTTCCTGACAGGTTAGCACTCGGAGCAGCAAGAGGAGTGCCTGCCCTCTTTATGAGTTCCAGGGGAATTCTATGATCAGGCATGCGGACTCCTATTGACTGCAGGTTTCCTGAGGTAATATCAGGAACAATATCGGTTTTCTCCAGGATAATCGTAAGGGGACCGGGCCAGAAAGCATCCATTAGCCTGAAAGCATTCTCAGGAACATTTTTTGCTACCTTCTTAATATCTTCCCTTGAATGGACAAGCAGGCTAAGGGGATTTCCCGGAGGGCGCTCTTTTGCCTTGAAGATCTTCAGAACTGCTTCAGGATTCAGACCATCAGCTCCAAGCCCGTAGACCGTTTCCGTGGGAAAGGCTACAGTCCCGCCGTTTTTGATTATGTCTGCCGCCCTGTCAAGGACGGAATCGAAATTCTCATCGGAAACCCGAAAAACCAGGGTTTTTGCTCTATTTCCGTTTTCTGCCTGCACAGAGGGTAAGCTCCTTTCCACTTATTATTCCTGTTGTTTTTATCCGGCAATCCGGGTTATTTCTTCAACCACTTATCAAGGGCAGCTTCAAGTTCTTTGTGTTTTTTCGCATATTCCTGCAGGCTAACTCCCTCAAGGGTTGCCTCCAGCGCCTGTCTGCAAGCAGTAGCTCCTGCTGCCGTACCCATAGGATGTGCATGAATTCCGCCGCCGAACTGCATGATAATATCCCTTCCGAAAATAGAGTACAGGTCAGGAATCATAGTCGGGGCAAGCCCTCCTGATGCAACCGGGAACATTGGTCTCAGTCCTCCCCAATCCTGGGCAAGGACGTGCTGGCTTTCATCCGCAGGCACATTGTCAAGTACGCACTCATCCCGGAGGTTCAGAACCTCGTGCTTTTCTCCGTGCATCTTTCCAACAACTGTACCTATGTGAAGCTGGTCAAGTCCAATCAATCTGCAGAGCTTGGCAACGACAAGCATGCTTATTCCGTGGCGAGGATTCCGAGTATAGGCTGAGTGCATACATCGGTGGGCGTGAAGTACAAGATCTGTGTCTTCAACTTCTTCTCTTAGGGTCTGAAGCGCAGTCCAGCCTGCGGGAACAATGTCGATCATTGCGTAGTGCGCACCCAGGTCTTTAAGGACATTCATGCGGCGGATCATTTCCTTGCAGGTCGGGGCAGTAATGTTGCAGATATACATTTTGCGCTCTCCGGTTTCAGCTTCTGCCTTTTCTGCAAGTTTAAGGGTGAGTTCGGCTCTTTTTTCAAAGCTGTTAAACTTCTGATCCGTAAGGTTCTCATCATCCTTGACAAGGTCGCAGCCTCCAGCAAAAGAGTTGTAAGCTACCTCGGCGTGTTTTTCAGAGTTTAACCCCACTTTCGGCTTGACGATAGTTCCTATGAGAGGTCTGTCTTCTACACCTGTAAGTTTCCTGACTCCTGGCAACCCGAATTTGGGTCCTTTGAACTCACGGAGCATTGACTTAGGAAAAGCGATATCTTGCAGCCTCAGATTATCAACGACTTTCATACTCAGGATGTTTCCTGCAACTGCACTCAGAACCTGCGGGACCGAACCCAGTTCAAAGAGTTCTTCGGAATAAGCTACCCTTACAGTTTGTGATCCCTCGTCCACATAAAATACATGGGGTTTCAACTTGGTCGCAAGTTCGGGACTGAGTGTAACAATTTCAGTCCAGGAGTCTATAGAGCTTTCCCCTGCCATATGGGTTGCAGCTTCCTCAAAGTTCACTCCTGCCGACGGCTCGATATGGAATTCACATGTCAGATCGGTATCCTTCGGGATATAGCCCGTGTCTATATAGTCTCTTCGCATTGTCTTCCTCCTAGTTGAATAAGTTAGTCTACAGAATAGGTTAAAGTAGAATTGGTAATCCTGATTGAAGGAAGTAACTAAACATAAATAAAAACTTGTTTGATTGAATGGAATAAATCTGGATTGAGAAACATAAAGTACAGCAAGGGATAAAAAGGAAATTCCCTTCGAAAACTTAACTGAATAAATAGCATCTACTCAAATTCGATGGAAAAATTCACTTCAGAGGTAAATATGTGGTCTTGTTCTGATATTCAAGGAATCTAATTCTTTTGAATGCGTTTCTCAGATCCTGGTAAATTCAGGATATAATAAGAATTTCTGAAGGCCTATTTTCTATCGAATTTGAATAGAATATAGTAAAACTGCAATTAGTTCTTACAGCTTTATATTGTTTAAGCGGTTTATCACAATTCGGTTTCAAAATCCAGTGATTTTTTGATTCCTCATTAATCACTGGATTGAAACTCAATTTACTTTATATTTGGGGGCAATTCTTGAGCTTATATTCCAAGCACAAAGATGATGACGAAATAGACAGCCATTGCGACAAGTCCCATGGGTACTCCAAGCCTTGCCCATTCTCTGCTGGTAATACCAAGCTTGCCTGCAGAGATGATATTCGGAATATTTCCTGGGATCAGCATTCCGCCTGCAATCAAAAGTCCCATAAGAATACTCTTTATCTGGAGCTCACTCAGAGCAGGTCCGATCTCAGCGGCACACAGGGTAGCGTTATCAAGGATGGCTGAAACCATGTTAACCCAGTAAAGAATACCTGAAGGAATCTTGATAAAGTATTCAAGTATTAAGGGCTTGAAACCTTCGCCAAGCAAAACGAGTGCTGCAATAAAAACATAGACTTTAACAGCTCTCATTATGACGTCTTTTAAAGTCTCGCTATAATCGGATGCTCCAATTCCCTGGTCTTTTGGACTGGTTTTCCCGAGGAAGAACATTCCAACAATACCAAATGCGAGGATGCCTGGAATTATATACTTACCCAGCATATTAAATAAGAACATGAAATCGGCATGGTAAGGCTCACCTGAGAGTTTTGAGACAGCAATTGTCGAAAGTGGTTCACCAAGTGGGGTAAGCGCCGCACCAAGCCCTATTGAGAAACATGCAATGATTGTAAGGTCGATTTTGGATTTTCGCGAAATAGGCATTGCATTGACTACTTCAACGAGAATAATTGACGCAAGAATAGCCGACATAATACTGGAAGATAAACCAAGAACAACAATAAGGAGAAATCCTAAAATTTTAACAGAAAGTATGTCGGTCAATTTTCGGATTACTTTATGGATAGGTTCATGCCATTTATAGATAATCAGTCCGACAATCAGAACTATCTGGAATATACCAATCCAAATGCCGGCTATCTCTCCGACATGCAGCGGTGAAGTCAATGCTTCTTCGATTATTTCCATTCTCCAGCCTGTTTCTTCGCCTGGAATCTCAACGAAACCTGAAAGAGTCATTGCTGCTATTCCGCACACGAGCAGAAATGGCTCCAAATTTTCCTCAATAACGCGTATTTTAAAAGGACCTAGTAATACGGCAAGGAAAATCACAAGAAATCCAATTAAAACTCCTACTTCAAGAGCCACTAATTTTTTCCTCCTTTTTGAATACTATGCTAAACTATGAAGCCTGAATGGCTTACTGTTAAACTGTATTAGAGCCTAGAATGTTTTAGTCTTATAAAGACTTGCTCTATTTATTCTTTGATAATATAATATTTTTAATATTCAATGTGACAAATACTCAAATTGTCATTTTAATATTTAATTTGACATTTGTATCTTTTGTAAAGAGAATTTGCCTCACATTAAGGATTTAGCCCACGATTTATTTGATGTATACGAAAAAATACTTTCGGCTCAAATTTTCTATGATCAAGCAGTCTATGTCATTTGATCCAGCCAATCAACCTGTGAAATTGCTTTATCTATGACGGCTGATATTCATTACAAAAAGTTTATCTGGAATCTATCCTGAGAGATAGTGTGTACTATTTTAATACATACTCACAGTCTCGATTTTAGTATCGCTTCCCGCACTTAGTAATGGGCTTTTACGTTCTCTCGGGGGATTCTTTGCTCGGGTTGCAAATTTGAATTTGTCATATAAGAGAAGAATTTCTTGCTAAATTTAACACATTAACCATAGTTAAATTCATCAATAATGTGAGAACAGATACGAAAGGATTCAACTAAGTAAGATATTAAGATATTGAGAAAAGAGTTATACTAGTAAGGTATTAAGATATTGAGAAAAGAGCTATATGTTATTTATCGCCTGAGCATATCCTGGATAGATTGAGATCGAAAGTGACATCGAAAAAATTAATTAAATAAAGAGTACCTTCTTCAAATTTAAGGTGAGAATTTTTCTCTTAATTCATTTTTTCCCTTGAATTTGAAGATGATACAATGAGCCTTTAATCTTTTTTATATAATTTTTATTACCTCTGTGCGGTTTTTATTATTCGGCTATTTTTATTAAGATTCTGTTCCAGAATCCGGTGGTTTTAATTGAGTTTGCCACCAGATTCCGTAACTGAATTTTATCAGGTAGGGGAGATTTTAAGCTTAAATTCCCAATACGAAGATAATGGCGAAATATATACCCATTGTGACAAGTCCCATTGGTACTCCAAGCCTTGCCCATTCTTTACTGGTTATACCCAGTTTGCCTGCAGAGATAATATTCGGTATATTTCCTGGAATTAGCATTCCGCCTGCAATCAAAAGTCCCATAAGAATACTCTTTATCTGCAGTTCACTCATAGTCGGTCCGATTTCAGCGGCACACAGGGTAGCGTTATCAAGGATAGCTGAAACCATGTTAACCCAGTATAGTACCGTTGAGGGTATTCGTATGAAGCACTCGAATATGATAGGCTTGAAACCATCCCCAAGAAATGTCAGAGCCATGATAAACAGATAGACCTTAACAGCTCTCATTATTACATCTTTTAAAGTTTCGTTATAAGCTTCGGCTTTTATTCCAGAGTCTTTCATATCAACTTTCCCAAGGAAGAACATCCCAACAATACCGTATGCAAGGATACCTGGAATTATATATTTACCCAGCATGTTAAATAAGAACATGAAATCGGCATGGTAAGGCTCACCTGAGAGTTTTGAGACAGCAATTGTTGCGAGCGGTTCGCCAAGGGGAGTTAGCACCGCACCAAGCCCGATTGAGAAACATGCAATGATTGTAAGGTCGATTTTGGATTTTCGCGAAATAGGCATTGCATTGACTACTTCAACGAGAATAATTGACGCAAGAATAGCCGACATAATACTGGAAGATAAACCAAGAACAACAATAAGGAGAAATCCTAAAATTTTAACAGAAAGTATGTCGGTCAATTTTCGGATTACTTTATGGATAGGTTCATGCCATTTATAGATAATCAGTCCGACAATCAGAACTATCTGGAATATACCAATCCAAATGCCGGCTATCTCTCCGACATGCAGCGGTGAAGTCAATGCTTCTTCGATTATTTCCATTCTCCAGCCTGTTTCTGTACCTGGGATTTCGACAAAACCTGAAATGGTCATTGCTGCTATTCCACAGACAAACAGGAATACCTCCAAATTTTCCTCGATAACGTGTATCTTAAAAGGACCGAGAAGTACGGCAAGGAATATTATAAGAAACCCAGCTAAAATGCCTGGTTCAAGAGCCATTATTCTTTCCTCCTTTACTATATATTCTATAGTAGTCTATAGTGTTCACAATAGAGCAAGCATATGGACTGTTTGTATATATCTGAACCCTCTAAACAGCCTGAATCTTGTTTTTAAGGAATAAAATAGCTGATTGATGCGTAAATAACAAGTAAGCTGTTTAAAGGAAATATAATTGTTAATGTGAGCACTGTAGATTACAAATGGCTGAAAGCGTTTTTTGCTGTTAAGCATTTCAAAGTCCCAAATTTTTCAGCATTATGAGGGTCTTCTCTATTTTTCCCATAGATCAACTCAATGCCCATGCGTATGAGAAAGATTTTCAATTTGCTCCTGATTGGGGAGCTTTAATTAAGTTATGTTTTGTGGCGCTTGAAGTGTGTAATTTTGATCTGGATTTATAAGATAATATCTTACCGTATTACCTCATAAAAAGATTCTAAACTCATTTTTGGGTTTTTATCTTTCTTATACGCATAAATTGAGTTTTCTATAGGTGAGAATTCCCTGTTTTTCACAGATGTGCACAGCTATCCAGCATCTCCTGCACAAGACTAATTTCGGATTTCGGGGCTTGAAGGCTTGCGGAATTAAGTTTTACTTTAGCCAGAAGTAATACCTTGAGCTTTCGCCCCGATCACAAATGTTTTTCATATTTTGGGACTACAGTTTCCCTGTTAATCATCAAGCGTATATATTTTGTGCTTTTTTTCTTCTCAAAAGCACGATATTTTACACGAAAAATCTCTAATTATAAAATTTCTAACAAAATAACTTAATTTTTTTAGTCGTTTTTTATAATAAATCAAATCCTTTTTATACTATATTTGTGAAACAGAACTATTTTGTAAAATATATGTATTTAGTTCTATAATGTCCTCAATAGTTTAGATTGACCATTGTTTGGAGCGCCAATATGAAAGTTGAAAAAGATATAAAAAGGATATGAGATAGGACAACTGAAATAGTTGCACAGGCGCATTGTGCTGGCAAGGCAAAATATAGTAAGTTAATTTGTAGATCTAACCCTTGGGCAAAACAGAAAATAATCAGATAGGGTTTAAAAAATGAGGTAAAAACACAAGGTGGTTAAAAAAGGATGGTTAAAAAAGGGGTTAAAAAGGGGGGTTAAAAAAAGGCACAGAGCGCACTAAATAAAAATACGGACGCACTAAATAAAGATACGGATAGTATGCATTAAAAAGCTTAACTTTACTTTAAATTAACAGCGCGATAGTTTTTCTGCAGAAAATTCTGCATACTATCTATTTTAATTCTGCATACTATCTGTTTTAAATTATTGTTTGACATGTGATTATCGGGATTTTGGACTGAATTCTCGATTACAGTCCTCAAAAAGGTCCCTCAGTGGTGACCTCTTTTATTTAGTTGTTCACTCAGCTTGAAATTCGGTGACCTCAGTTAATTTTGATTTCAACAGGTCTTTCTTCATTACAGCGCCTGAAAGTAACCTCAAGCACTCCGTTTTTATAGCTGGCTTTTGCGCTTCTGGGATCTACACGGCTTGGAAGCTCTATATCCTGCGAATATTCAGCGGCTCCAAGGACTCTGATTTCGAGATTTTGGGCGGTCGCATGCAGCAGGAGATCTTCCTTTTCGACATCCGGGAGCTCTGCAAGTACCTGTATCAGTTCTCCACTCTCAAAGATATCAATTAAAGGATCTCTTATTTCAGGGGGGTAGAGATCCTCTTCATCTTCAGAGTGTTCCGGAAAATCTCCGAACTCCCGGAGTTCAGCATCTTCCCCCGGGCGACGAATGATAGAAAATCCGTAGACGAAGGGTCCGGATTCTCTCATATCTTCCAGGAGGGCTTCGATCATTTCTTCCAGGTTGTCAAAAAGTTCAGATCCAAAATCTTCAAAGAAATCTTTTCTTTTTCTTGTGCCCACCATTATTACCTCTGCTTTTCCTGGTGCTGTTGCACATTCAGTGCAATTCCCTAAAGATCACTCAATATTTATTGAGGTTCGGGAACTGGATTCCAGCTTATTAAAGGTAACTTCCAGCACACCATTTTTGTATGTGGCTTTTGCACTCTGGGGGTTCACCTTTACTGGCAGTTCCACACGTTCGGAATATTTTGGATTCCCATTTATTGTTTCGATGTCAAGTATTAAATCAGTTGCGTTTAGTCTGATGTTCTCTTTTTCGATGCCAGGAATCTCGGCAATTACATGCACGGTATCCTCGGCTTCCAGTACATCAATCAGGGGTTTTCTTGCGTCAATATAATGCTTTTCTCCGGTCCCGGTTCGTTCAAACCTGGGAATATTCCCGAATTCACGGATTTCAGGTTCCTCTCCTGGCCTCTGGGTTACAGAGAATCCATAGATGAAGGGCTGCTGCCCGAAGTTCTTTATATTCATACCCATTGCCCTGCTAATGCGTTCGAACATTTCATCTATGTCTTCAAATGGATCGATTCCGAAGATTTCATCGAAAAAGCTTCTTCTTTTTCTTCTGTATCCGTCCATATGATCACTCCGTTATTAATTTCTATTAGTAGTTTATTTTTAGGGAAATATAATCGAACAGTCGTTGATATTAGCTGTTACTATTTTTTTCCAGTAATTCACAGGCTCTTGAGATAAAAAAGGTCGGGATTTCCGACCTGTCAGTTGACTGACTTATTCAGCCTCAAAGAAGCCCGGAGCACTCTCCTGTTCGATTTCTTTTTCCTGTTCCCCAGTTTCTGGAGCTTCCTCTTCAAGCTCAGTTGCATACTTAGCGAAGAGTTCCGCAGTTTTTTCATAAGCCGAAAGAGTTTCTCTGGATGTCGTTGGCTTTACGCGGCGGATTGCATGTTCAAAGTGTCTCTTTGAAATCCTGATTTCTCCTGCCCGCTTCTCTATGTCGCTTCTGCTAACTCCCGGAGTGACTACCTCCCTAAGTGCCAGCATCGCAGCTTCCCTGCAGATGCCTTCAATGTCCGCACCTACATATCCATCAGTCATATCCGCGAGTTCTGAAAGGCTAACATCGTCTGCAAGAGGTTTCCCCTGTGTATGAATCTCAAAGATCTTTTCTCTGCTAGCTTTATCAGGTGGCTTGATGTAAATGAGCCTGTCAAAGCGGCCAGGTCTCAGCAGAGCAGGATCCACCATATCTGGACGATTAGTAGCCGCGATAATGATTACATCTTTGAGTTCCTCTACCCCATCCAGTTCAGTAAGAATCTGGCTGACAACTCTTTCGGACACGTGAGTGTCTGAAACAGAGCTTCTTTGGGGGGCAATTGAATCAATCTCATCAAAGAAGACAACCGTTGGTGCAGCCTGTTTTGCTTTCCTGAAGGTCTCCCGGATTGCACGTTCGGATTCACCCACGTACTTGCTAAGCAGTTCCGGACCTTTGATACTGATGAAATTAGCTTCGCTTTCACTGGCAACAGCCTTTGCAAGCAGGGTTTTACCTGTACCTGGAGGTCCGAAGAGCAATATGCCTCTTGGGGGTTTTACATTGATGACGTTAAAGATCTCGGGATACTTCAGAGGCCACTCTACAGCCTCAATAAGTTCCTGCTTTGCATTCTCGAGTCCTCCGATATCATCCCAGCCTACGTGTGGAACCTCAATGTAAACTTCCCTCATTGCTGAAGGCTCGATATTCTTGAGGGCTTCCCTAAAGTCTTCTTTGGTAACTACGAGGTTATCAATAACTTCCTGAGGAATCTCTTCTTCAATATCGATTTCGGGAGTTATTCTTCTCAGAGCATGCATTGCAGCTTCCTTACATAGGGAAGCTAAATCAGCCCCTACGAAACCATGAGTTACATCCGCAATTTCACCAAGGCTTACATCCTGTTCAATTGGCATACCTCTTGTGTGAATTAAGAGGATCTGCTTCCTGCCGTTCCGGTCTGGGATTCCGATTTCAATTTCCCTGTCAAATCTTCCACCACGGCGGAGAGCTTCATCTATTGAATTCGGACGGTTTGTGGCAGCTATTACAACTACCTCACCTCTGGACTTAAGCCCGTCCATGAGGGAAAGCAGCTGGGCGACCACCCTGCGTTCCAGTTCTCCCGTAACTTCACCACGTTTGGGAGCAATGGAATCTATTTCATCTATGAAGATGATAGATGGTGCGTCCTTTTCAGCTTCCTCGAAGATCTCACGGAGTTTTTGTTCACTCTCTCCATAGTACTTGGAAACTATCTCAGGACCGCTGATAGTAATGAAATTGGCATCAGTTTCACTTGCAACCGCCTTTGCAATCAGTGTCTTGCCTGTACCAGGTGGCCCGTGAAGCAATACTCCTTTGGGTGGCTCAATTCCAAGCTTCTGGAAAAGTTCAGGATGCCTTAATGGCAGCTCAATCATTTCCCTAACAAGCTGAATTTCTCGCTTAAGCCCACCAATATCTTCGTATGAAATACCTTCTGAAACCTTAATCTCTTCAACCGATTTCTCTTTGATGGCGATCTCGGTATCCTTGGTAACAACAACAGGTCCTGCAGGCCTTGTTGATACCACCACGAAAGTAAGTGGGTTATTTACAGTTTCCACCCTTATCTGTTGACCTTTATTCAGAGGTCTTCCCTCGATAATTCTGAGGATGTAATGGGCACCTCCGACAAGTCTTACAGGCTGGGAGGGAGCAAGGGTAACTCTTTGAGCATGTTTTGCCTGGACTTTCCGGATAGTTACTCTGTCATCAATCCCAACTTTTGCATTGCTGCGCAGATTTCCGTCAATTCGTATCCGGTTTCCCTGGTCGCGCTCTACGTTTGGCCAGACAATCGCATAGGTTTTGGCTCTTCCTGAGATCTCAATTATGTCCCCGCTTACAAGCCCCATCTGCTGCATCAGTCGGGTGTCGATTCTTGCAATTCCCCTGCCCACGTCTTTATGATAAGCTTCAGCAACTCTCAAGTTCGTTTCTTCAATCATTCATTCTCAGCTCCGGTCTCACGTATTTTCCAGTAATACTGGTTATTCTTGATACTATATTCAATAAATCCTCTCTTTTCAAGGGCTGTCAGACTAGCGTTAATAACACTGGGATGCAGGCGCAGGTTGTAACACAGGGAAGCTAGAGTGGTTTCATTTCTCAGGAGCTCAAATAGAAGCTCACACTCTATAGGATTAGTGGCAACCTTTTCAATTGAATCTAGGCACTGGTCCATGATTTCTGTGTATTCTGCCTGAAGCTGTTGCTGCATCTGTGTCAATTCCTCTTGCCTTTTTTTGAGCTCTCGAAGTCTACTGCTCAACTTAAGTAATAAAGTAGATGATTCTTCCCTATCAAGAGTTTCTTTTTTTGAAGGAGTCTCGCCTCCTTTCTCTCTGTTAAAATGGATGTCGTGAAGCGTCACTGTATAGGTATACGGGGATAACAACACTTCAAGCCGCATGTTATTTGCAATATTGAAGTATTTGCGCCTCTGTTCATCCACACTGCATTCTATAATCCCTGCCTGTTCAAGCAGATCCAAGTGACTTATTATGGCTTTTGGTCCTACTCCCAGCCTGCCAGAGATCTCACTGACATAACAGGGGCGGCTTGCAAGAAGTTGTATAATCCTTCTGCGGTTTTCATTCCCCAGAATGTCAAGTAATTTTGCCGGGTCCATTTTCCCCCTCTGATTATCATTTAAATTTACGGGATATTGAGGCAATAGCGCCAGATTTTTTGTTATTATTATTTTTAGATTGTAGTGTATCCAGTCTTGAGTAGTTCTGACATGGGTCAGAAACCCTGCCCGATTTTACCCGGACTAGCTGGAAAGGAGTGTATAAGATAGTAACCTAAAGTTAGCACTAATGATATATAAACATTTGCATTGCCTGTTATTTAACCTGTAATCAAAATCAGTATGTAATGGATATGAGAGAACATAAAGCGATAAACTGGGTTGCCGTATAAGTGACAAAAAGCGGATAGTGTAAGCTAAAAAATAAAATTAGTCTCAAACACCGGTAAGGATCTGCTGGTCATGTTTCTCATAGTTTCTAACAAGTCTTATGTTAAATCCGAGCCACGCAGGAAACTTAGAAGATTAACATATTTTTTACTTTATCTCTTTCGTTTTCCCAATTTATCAAAAATACTACATGAACGGTTTTTCCATTGTACTTTTCAGTTGTTACCGCGATAGTATACATCAAATCGCAAAACTCTATCGAGCCACAAAACACATCACCGTAAATATAAAACTCAGCTTTGCTTTGGGGCATACCTTTAACTTGCCCGGAATAATGATTGCTTCCATTAGAAACTGTGATCTCATCTAGTTCTATCTCAAAGTCTCTTTCCAGTAATCTAATATTGATACTTCCGTTTGCAGCAGATTCCTCGAACTTCTCAATATCAATAATAAAAGACTCAGAATCATCCCAGTAACCTTTAGAATCAATAGGATTATCCTGAAGATTTATCTTTTGAATTATACCGTTTCCCTGAGCGTCTGTCATTCCCTTTGGTGAACTTTCGTTAGAAATAGTTTCAACAAGCTGTTTTCCAGAACACTTCTGAGTATCATCCTTATTATCTAGGATAATAGTTCCTGAAAAAACAGCAAATCCAAGAAAGATTAAAAACACTAGTATTTTACAGACAATGTCGATTTTCATTTAAATCCCAGCTCAGAGATCAAAATAACAATTCTAATGTTTAGTATGAAATTTAACTCTTAATAGAATAACTTTTCTAATAAAAGAAAATCCTTAACTTTGTATATATAATTCATTTGAATAGAAAATACTTTGAAACTATACCGGAAGCTCTTGAAGAGAATTTAGAGTAAAGAGCAGTGGAGACAGTAGAGCAAAGAACAGTGGAGACAGTAAAGAAAAGAACAGTGAAGACAGGATTAGTTAATTTTGCTCTCTAAGCTAAAAGGATATACCTTTAGATTTTTACATAATGGTAGCCGGAAATTATTCTTAAAAATTCGCAGGCAAGAAATTTCCAAGAAATCTCAGAAAAGTTAAAGATTATTTTTTCTTTCTTAGTTTTTTTCTTTCTTTTCTTTGATGAAAAACTGAGGGTAAATGCAAGGCATAGGATCCTTCTTCCCGGATTGCCATGACAAGTTCCTTTCTTTCAAAAAGGGTATCCAGGTTAAGTTCGTAAGAACCGGGCCCAAGAATTCTTACAGATTCTACTCTTTCTTCATCTGTTTTCTTCTCTGCTTCAGGTTCCTGTTTTATATCTTCCTGCTCACTGGCAAGAGCCTCATCAATATTTTTGACAACTTCATCCAGAGAAGATTCCAGATCCAGCTTTTGTTCTTCCAGAGGGAGTCTTCCTTGGTTCTCCAAACCTTCGAGTTCTTTTTTTACATAAAGGAACTTATTCCAGCCGCAATTCGGGCAGCCGCTTAAGATGACAGAATCTCCGTCTTCAAAAATGGTTCCGCATCTGGTGCATCTGTGGGGCATGAATTCACCGATAATAGATAATATAATGATTTGTTGTAATAATGTAATTATATACTCGGTACATTAGACCGATTAAGTATCGGGACCGTTATTTTAATAGATTATACGGTGACGACAATGATATCTTCTGGGTACTTTAAAGATACCCTGAATAGATATGTATATTTGTATTTATGACACAACATTTTGTTTTAAAAGAAAGAGATAGCTCCAACCAGCAGAGGTAAAACACACTCTTTGGTTGTAAATCTCTTTCAGCTTTCAAGCAGGAAACCAGCCTGCATATTAGCTTGCTGACAGGAAAGTTATAATGAACTTTTTATAAAAGCCTCCAGTGCTTCTTTCCATTGATGATTTCGGAACTGACCCTGCGCACTCTTTCCATTTCTTCAAGGACTTCCGGAAGTCTTCCTGGCTGGGTGATTTCAAAGACAACAGGATCCAGCCCATGATTTATGTAAAGGCTGTGCTTGAGATCCTCAAGACTCCAGGGCTTTTTAGGGTCTTTTCTCATGCACTTTGTCAGGATGCTTATCATATCTTCCATGAAGTTCCAGGGATAAACAATCCAAGCCCAATCCTCGAGACGTTCGCCTACATAATCGGGGTCGATTTTCGAACTCCCCAGATACTGTAATGATGCCGTCCTGACTTCTGCTGGATTGTGGCTCTCTACATAAGCCTTAGCACTTATCATGCTTTCTCCTGTATCAACGATATCATCTACGATAAGTACCTTTTTGCCTTCTACCACGTTGTCTGAGAGTGGGTACCGGATATAAGGTTCACCAGTATCGATAGCTGCGGTTCCTACATAGTGCTCGATTTTCAGACTGGATAGATCATCAAGCCCAAGGAAATCGCAGAGCACTCGTCCTGCAAACCAACCTCCTCTGGCAAGCGCAATAATAACGTCCGGTTCGTATCCAGAACGTTTGATTTCGATTGAGACTTTTCGGCACAAGTTATAAATGTAATCCCAGTTTGTAAGCACACATTTAAATGATTCTATGCAAAGTCCTCCCTGATCTGGAATTCGCGCATCTGGTCAGGATACTCTACCAGTTAAGGGCATGTACTTCCCAGGTCCTATATTTGAGCTATATAATTTAGGTTATAGACTTTAAGGTTTCTTATCTTGCCAAAAGACATTACAGAAAAAGGTTAAAAAATAACATGATAAGATTTAAAAAGAAATATTTAAAAACTAAATTGGAAGCTTCTATTATACAGAGAGGGCGCGACTGAAGTTAATTTCAAATACCTACAGAGTATCTCATATAAATATTAAATTTCTTTATAAATCCTTTCTGAATAATCGAAAGGAGAAATGAATCTTTCGCAGAGGTGCGAGAGCTGGAAAGTGAGATCAATGGACAAAGCTCTTATAGACCTGCTCTTTATGTCCCAGAAGAGGAAAGACCTTTTGCTCCTGCTCAAAAATGGGGGGAAAAAAATAGAAGAAATTGTAGACACTTTGAACGTTACCCCTACAGGCATGCTTCCTCAAATCAAAAAACTGAAAGACGAACATCTGGTTCTTCAAGAAGATAAGGAGTACAGGTTAACTCCTCTTGCAGAAATTCTGGTTGAAAAAATGGAACCTCTGCTCGATACTCTGCAGGTCATTGAGGAGAATGTGGGTTACTGGCAGGAACGTGATCTCACCGCTTTACCCAGAGAGTTCCTTGAAAGGCTTAATGAATTAAAGTCCTATTTTATTGTTAGACCTGATCCTGACAATATCTTTGAGCCTCCTGCCATTTTTCTGGAGAATATAGAGAAATCAAGAAAAATCCTCTCTTTTTCATCAATATTTCATCCGATAATTTCCGAAATCTTCCTGGCAAACAAGGATGATGATACCGAAATAACTCTTATAGTAACAGAAAAAATTTATGAAAGATTGAAAACTGATTTTGAGGAAGAACTGAGACTTTATCTGACCAGGGAAAAAAAGAAGCTTTTCCTATGTACGGGTGATATAAAAATTGCAATGATAGTTAAGACCGAGCGTTTCATGGCTGTTGATTTTCTTACCTCAAAAGGATCTTTTGACCAGGAAACTCTTATATGCTTCGAGCCTGCGGCTCTTAAATGGGCTGAAGACCTCATTCTGCACTACCAGAAGCAGGCTCAGGAAATAAAAGGGTAAGCCCGGTCAGGGAGATTTACAGACGAAAGGAAAATGTTAACATATATTCCCGTTTTACAAACAAAATAGTTTGAGTCCTCTTTACAAAGTTTCTTTTTTACATCTGGCAATTACATTTTTCCTTATCAGAATCTTAATCCTGAACCCAAGCCTTTACTGTATAAAAATAATAGATTCGGTAGGAAACCAAGGCTAAAATTCAACTACTTATGTTAAAGAAACCTTGTTAAAGGACACTTAATCACTTATTCCCAAAATAAACGGGCGGGAAAATCCCTGCCTGGTCTAATTGACTTTTTTATTCTTTTCGCTTTTGAGGACTGGTTTATTCATAAATTGGTGTGCCTGTATTCTGGGTTATCTTCTCAAAAGCTTCAATCATCTTCTTTGTAAGCGGCCCAGGTTTGCCTGTACCTATTATCCTTCCATCAAGCTTGGTAAGGGGAGCGGCTTCGGCTGCAGTTCCTGTAACAAATATCTCGTCTGCTGTGTAGAGGTCAAACAGACCAAGATTTGCTTCAATGGTCTTGTATCCCATCTCATCCAGGAGTTCTATGGCTGTAGCCCTGGTAATTCCCTTCAGGTTGCTGATCGTATAAGGAGTAAAAACCTGGTCGTTCTTGACTATAAAGATATTATCCCCAGAGCCCTCACACACAAAACCGTTCTGGTCGAGGAAAATAGCCTCGTCTCCTCCTTTCTCATTGGCTTCGATTTTTGCAAGGATGTTGTTCAGGTAGTTCAGGGATTTGATATTCGGGGACAGGGCATCAGGTGCATTTCTCCGGACACAGACGCTGACTCCTGTGAGCCCGACTTCATACAGGTCACCGTACATGGCTCCCCAGCCCTGGGCTATAACGACCACAGTGGGTTTCTCACACCTGCGAGGGTCAAGCCCAAGATCCCCAATTCCTCTTGAGACGATAGGGCGGATATATGCATCTTTAAGGTTGTTTTTCCTGAGCGTCTCAAGAATTATTTCGGTCATCTCTTCTTTTGTAAGGGGGATGTCCATTGCAATTGCTTTTGCAGAGTCATAGAGCCTGTCGACATGTTCTTTTAACTTAAAAACACGCCCGTTGTATGCCCTAATTCCTTCAAAAACACCGTCACCATAGAGGAAGCCATGGTCATAAACCGAAACTTTGGCTTCGGATTTAGGAACAAAGTTCCCATCAAGATAAATAAGTAACTCACTCATTTGCGAACAATCCTTTGCAATTTTAGTACTTTATAGGGTTTCTATCTCTTCTCCTGACACTTTAATCAAACAAATAATATAGATCTGATTGCACTACTCGCTCCTCCCATTCATTGAAGTTGCGAGTTATGCATGGGTTCTTAACGGAACTCAAAGCTTGAGGGGAAGTTTTCCGTACATTAACTTTTAGATGAAACGTTAAATATAGCGGTATATACTAAATATATTTTATAATTCCGCTTTTACATAGATACTTTTAAGATTTTTACAATACTGATTCGCGCGTTCATACAAAAAGCTTTTATGTTAGAAGGCTTATTTCGTATTCCGCAATAGGAACAGCAAAGAGGGCTCGTGGCTTAGCCAGGATATAGCGCTGGGCTTCTAACCCAGACGTCGGGGGTTCAAATCCCTTCGAGCCCGCTTTATTCTCTACTATTTTCCAATGCTCAGCAAAACACTCTCATTCCTCTCATCTTCTACACATCTATCCCTTTTCTGTAAGACTCCATATCCTCTCTAAGTGTTCTTTTCTTACTCCCCTATTTGTGTGTAGAGACCCTCGGCACAGATGCAGTTTTACTAGAGCACGCGCAATTTTACTTAAAAAGCTTGAATTCAAAACTGAAGATTCACAAAATAAACAAAAACAAAGATTCACAAAATAAACAAAACCAGAGATTCACAAAATAAGGCTTAAACTCTGAGATGTCAAAGAATTAAGTAAATAAAAGATAAAAAATTGAATTTAAAAGCTAAAAATTGAATTAAAATACAAAATTAAGAAAAATCGCTTGCTGGAGAACATTGAAATTTTCAGCTCAGACCTTCATTTTTTCCAGGCATGGATAAAGTTTCATCGCTGGATATCGCCGCCCTTGGTGCTGGGAACCATTTCAAAATTTTCTCCTGATGGCATAAGTATTGCCAGAAGGATATACAGGAAAATGCCAATTCCATGCAAAGCAAGAGCCGCAAAGGCGAGCCTTATGAATGTAGGGTCAATATCAAAATATTCCCCTAGTCCGCCGCAGACTCCAAAGAGCATACGGTTTTTCTTGCTTTTAGTCAGGCGCTTCTCCATGGTATAGGTGGTGCGCTTTTCTTCCCTTGCTTCTTCTCTCGCTTCCCTTGCTTCCTCCCTTACTTTTTCTCCGGTCTCTCTCGCTGCTTCCTCTTCTTTTCTCTCCCTGGGTTCTATTATGACTCTCTCTTCCATTTCTTTAGGCTTTGTCCAGGATTTCTCCGTATAGCCGGTTTCAATTTCTCCTGGAGCCTTGAAATCACTTTCCTCCGGGATTATCCTTTCTTCGATTGTGGGATTTTCTGCGGCTTTTTCCATTTCTTTAGGCTTTGTCCAGGATTTCTCTGTATAGCCAGTTTCAATTTCTCCCGGAGCCTTGAAATCACTTTCCTTTGGAATTATCCCCTCTTCGGTTGTGGGACTTCCTGCGACTTTCTCTTCCATACCTTCAGGTTTCCCCCAGGATTTCTCTGTATAGCCGGTTTCAAGTTTCCCTTGAGGTTTGAATTCGCTCTTTGTCGGTTCTTCTCTTTTTAGGGATTCACCGCTCCCACTGGTCACATCAGTTTTTCTCTCAGGTTTTGTACCTTCTTTAGATTCGGCTTTAACTACCCCTGGAACTTCAAAAAAACTCCCCTTAGTCACCTTTTTTTCTTGAGATTTGGGATTTTCCTGCATAATAATTATTCTATTTTTGAGGATTTATATTATGCTGGTACCTTTTCCATCTTCTTTATTATTTTCATTTTCTTTCTTCGATTTCAGTGACGTTCCGAACAGCCGCGTATTTTCTCACTGCGAAAGTTCTGTATAGCATCAGAGACAAAAGCAAAATTGAAAAACCCAGCTTCATGTTTTCAGGAAGCAATTCTTTTGCAGTACCAGGGGTTGCGACCGCGCTTATTCCTAGTTTCAGGTAGAACCAGTCCAGCAAAAATCCTGCACTCAGGACACAGAGAGGAATCGCTCCCAGATAAGGGCTGCTGAACGTTTTTCCAGAAAGTGGGCAACCATCGTTATAGTTGCTGCATTGGTTGTCGGATCTGCAAGAAGGAAAACAAAAGCTGTGCCCGGACTCATCCCTTTGGCTACAAGACTTGCGGCAAGTGGGATAGAAACTGTAGCGCAGATGTAAAGGGGAATTCCTATCAGAATTGAGAAGACCTGCAATCCCAAAGCCGAAAATAAGATAGGGAGCCGCTTCGGCGAAGATCTCCCAGGATGCAAAAAAACGCCTGAAATAAGAGCCAGAACCGAATTGAGAACGGAGTTCATGCTTTTTCCTCCACATGCTCAAGGCACATCTCAATAAGTGTGCGGGCATGCTCGTCCGCAATATGGTAAATCGTAAATTTTCCTTCCTTTCTAAACTTGTGGTAATCAAGGAAGTAGCCAGAATTCCACTACATTTTTAATTTTCTGTGCCTCTTATAAAAACAGTACAAAGATAAAAAAGACTGTAAGGACAGAGAGGGCTTTCCAGTCGTCCTTCTGCATGGAAAGCTCATGCATTGAGGTTCGCCTGCTTCCCTGATATCCTCTGCTCTCCATTGCAAGAGCCAGCTCCTCGGCATCCCTGATCACGCCTCTCAGCAGGGGAATCGCAAGGGCAGGAACGGAACGGAGAGGATTTTTTACAGAATCCATGCCTCTTGCAGCCTGAGCCGCTTTTGTACGTTCAGCTCTTTCAAACAGAAGGGGAAGAAACGCTATAGAAATATTCATCATTGTAGCAAGCTCAAAAGATGTGATTCCAAGCCATCGCAGGGGTAAAGGTCTTAGCATTCTCTCTATGCCGCAGGTAATTGCAGATGGATCGGTACATGCCGTCAGGAGGGCTGCAAAAAGCAGAAGGAGTACAAATCGGGCAGCAAGCTTTAGCCCTGTCTCCAGCCCTTCAAGCGTCGGCTGCAGAATCCAGTACGAAGCAAGGGATTTTCCATCAGTGAAAAATAGCTGTGCTAGAAAAATGAAAATTATAAACAACATCATAGGCCTTACTGCTCTAAAAAATATTTTCATTGGCAGCCCTGAGAGCGAAGCAAGGGCAAAGAAAAAAGCGAAAAGCGCCGCTATTCCTGCAAAATTCTCAACCCTGAACGTCAGAATTCCAAGCAGCATTACTGCTGCAATTTTTGTCCTGGGATCAAGCCTGTGAAGAAAGGAGACTCCGGGCACGTAACTGAATACAGGTTCCTGCATATTCCATCACGTTTCCCCTGTAAAGCATTTTTCAGGAATTCTTCCGGTTCTTTCCGTTTCAATCCCTCTTGTTTCAGTTCTCATTACTTTTCCCATTCTAATTTCCATTATTCTCTTTTTCAAAAGCGGATTTTAATTTCAGGATCTCTTCAAGAGCATCTTCAACTGTGAATGCTGCAGGGTTTACTGGTAATCCTCTCGCTCTGAGTTCTTTCATCATGGAGGCTATAGGCGGAAGAGGTATGCACCCTTTCTCAAGGTAGCTTTCCCGGCTGCCCTGAAAGACTATTTTTCCCTCCTTCATGAGCACGATTGTTTCCAGTAATGGGAAGAACCCTTTGAGATTATGGGTAACCGTTATAACTGCAGTCCCTCTCTCTTTTATTTTTTTGAGAGCCTCAAGAATTTCCTTTTTTCCAGCCGGATCAAGCCCTGTTATGGGTTCATCGAGTACCAGATAATCCGGTCTGAGGGCAAGGGCACTTGCGAGAGCAACTCTCTGCATTTCTCCTCCACTCAGGCTGAAAGGATCTCGAGTAAGTATGGTCTGATCAAGAGAAACAGCCTCAATTGCCTCATATACTCTTTCCTCGGTTTCTTTCTTCGAGCACCCGAAGTTCAGAGGACCGAAGGCTATTTCCTGATATACCGTCTTACAAAAAAGCTGGTCAGCAGCCTGTTGAAAAACCATTCCTATCCTGCGTTTCGCCTCTTTTGAAGAGGGATCAAGCCCATCCACGAGAATTTTTCCGGTTTCCGGCTTTAAAAGACCATTGAAAAGTTTTGCGAGAGTGGATTTCCCTGCACCTTTTTCTCCCAGTATTCCCACAAACTCTCCTTTCTCTATTCGCAGGTTAATGTTTCTTAAAGCAGGCGTTTCCAGAGGGGTCTTTCTGGAATAGGAGAAACTTACGTTTTCAAGAATAATCGGCATATTTCCTCTGCAAAGTTTTGCGGGGAAGAGGTTTTTTCCCAGGGGATTGTTACTCCATGCATTCTCAGTTTCATGGCGAGCTCAGTCAGGGAAGGCAGGGCAAGTCCCAGGCTCTGGAGGGAGGTATCAGAAAAAACGCTTTCAGGGTCTCCATCAAGCCTTACTCTACCTTTTTCCATGACAAGAATTCTATCAGCGTCATGGAGTTCTTCGAGATTATGAGTAATATATACAATTGTTTTTCCTTTTTTATGTAATTTTTTTATGGTTTCGAGGACAGCCATTCCGGACTCTGGATCCAGCATGGAACTTACCTCATCAAAAATAAGGCATTCAGGTTTCATTGCAAGAACTCCTGCCAGAGCCGCACACTGTCTCTGCCCTCCACTCAGCGTTTTTGGAGATCGATACCTGTATTTTTCAAGCTTGGTTTCAGCAAGCGCCATATCCACACATTTTCTGATTTCCACAGGAGGAAGGCAGAGATTCTCTGGTCCGAAAGCTAGATCTTCTTCAACTGTCCTGCCCACAAATTGAGTTTCAGGATTCTGGAAAACAATACCCACAAACTTTCGGATTTCCTTAAGTTTTGAGGGGTCACAGGTATCCATTCCCCCTATCATTACCCTGCCAGTTTGAGGTCTCAGAAGCCCGCTAATCAGGAGGGCAAGTGTGGATTTTCCGCTGCCATTTTTCCCTATTACCCCTATAAATTCTCCTTTTTTTATATCCAGATTTATATTCTTAAGCGCAGGGGTGCCATCAGGATAACTATAACTTACTTTTTCAAGCCTGATCATGCTTAATCGAAATTTTATTTTTTGTCTTAAATTTTCTGGAAACTCGATTTCTTTTCAACTTCAATCCTTTTAAAAAATTAGAAGTGGGGAGTTTAAAGATCATGGGGAGTTTAAAGATCATAAGTTGAAGCAATATATGCCGCAACTGCAGTTTTTACGACTTCTCCAGGCAGAAATGGAATGACACCAAGAATAAAGGCTGTTCTGGGATCAATTTCAGCTACAAGCATCAATTGAATATACCCGCAGGCATAGATAACGAAGATTGCTGTGCTCATGTTAAGCGCATTAACGAAGAAGCTGGATTTGCCAGCGCTTTCAACCTTTTCTGAAAGCTTTCCTATTATATAAGCTGCCAGGATGAAGCCGATTATATATCCGCCTGTTGGCCCGAGGAGCACTCCCATTCCGGAAGTACCTCCTGCAAACACAGGAAGCCCTGCTATGCCGAGCAAGGTATACACTATCATGCTCAAGCCTCCCCATTTGCTTTTCAACATGCTTCCGGCAAGCAGGACAAAGAAAACCTGCAGTGTAACAGGGACAGGAGAGAAGGGTACAGGAATCTGTATGTAAGCTCCTGCAGCAGTCAATGCCGCAAAAAAGGATGCGAAAACCATCATCCTGAGCTCAGGAGTATGAGTGAAATAGGAATCGTTGTTTTTTGTATGCACACTTTTTCCTCTTAATATTTTTACTCGGTTTTTCAATATTTCTCGCCTTTTTCGGATCTTTCAAAGCTTTTCTGCCTCAAAATTGGCAATCAAGATAATTCGGTGAAGTTAAAAGCTAGTAATAAAGACATAGACAATAATTAGCATAGATTGAGCCTAACTGATGGAATTCCAAACTAATATAGAAATATAACTGATCTACACGTATGTGAACTGATGAAGACCACGATACTTAGTTAACTGATGACTCACGATACTTATGTGAATTAATTAAATCGAAATTGACTAACAGCGTCTGTGGTGCTGATAGAAACCGGGAATTTTGGTAGTTCTGTCAGCCTTATAACGATAGCTCCATAAGCGCCAATTCCCAACTTATGAAAGTGAAAGCGATTGGGATCTAAGGCATTGTTAACCTTGTTAGGTTTAATGGTTTACATTGGATTTAAAACTTTCCTGAAGAATCAACTCTTATTTTATTGGCTTATTTTTCTCCCTCCAGAGCGATAATTTGATATATATCTTATGCCGGTATTATGGATACTTCACCTGGGGATACAAATTCAGCAGGCAGATGCTAGATTGTATTCTTCAGAAAACGCTCTATGGGCGCGTGGCCTAGCCAGGATATGGCGGCAGCCTCCTAAGCTGTAAATCGGGGGTTCAAATCCCTTCGCGCCCGCTAATTTCCTTTAATCTGCTTTTTTATAAAATATTTCCGTGCGAATTATGGAAAATTTTTTATCTGTAGAGAGTAATTCCATTGCAGGACACGGTATATTTTTATATATAAGCCGGTGCAGCCCATTCTATTAAAAATAAAATGTCACCTAAGAGGAAACGCGAATTGATCAGGAAAGCCAGGGTAGATGATGTTGTTGCAATGAAGCAGATCATCAATATTTATTCTAAGGAAGAGCTAATGCTCCCCCGCTCACTGAGTGAGATGTACGAAAATATCAGAGATTATTACGTCTGTGAGATTGACGGAGAGGTTGTGGGTTGCTGTGCCCTGCATGTAGTATGGGAAGACCTTGCAGAGATACTTGCCCTTGCCGTGAATCCCAAGTGTGCTAGAAAAGGAATAGGTACAAAGCTTGTCTTAGCCTGCCTTGAGGATGCTGAAAATCTTGGCATGAAGGAAGTTTTTGCACTTACTTACGTGCCTGAATTTTTCGAAACTCTGGGCTTCAAGATTGTAGATAAGAATAGCCTTCCCAGGAAGATCTGGTCCGGTTGTCTGAAATGCCCCAAGTTTCCGGATTGTAATGAAGTTGCTGTTCTGAAATCGATCAATTCCTGAATTTCTTCCGAGACTGATCTTTACTATTTTTCTTTTCTTAAGAATTTAAAATAGAATCCGCAGTGATTCGATGTATAGTATTTAAAATAGATGTAAACTGCCAGAAACAAAAATTATTTATTCAAGCAGTATCCTTTTTTAGGTTATCCTAATTATCTGGTCTAAAGTCAGGTATATGTTGGTGGGATATTAATGAACATTGATAGATTTGAAGAATATCTTGAGACTATCCTCTATCTTATTAGAAAGAACAAGGGACCTGCAAAGACCAAACAGATCTCTGAAGAACTCAATGTATCTCCGCCGAGCGTGACGGAGATGATAAAAAAGTTATATTCTTCGGGACTTGTGGAGTATACACCTTATCAAGGAGTCGAATTGACCGAAAAAGGAACTGACCAGGCTATTAAGATTAAAAGAAAGCATCAGGTGCTTGAAACTTTCCTGGTTGACGTCCTGGATTTCGATAGGAGGGATGCCCATAAAGAAGCTTGCGAGCTTGAGCATGCAGTATCTGATGCCGTACTTGAGAGGCTCTACAAGTTCCTTGGAAGTCCAGAGTACTGCCCTGATGGAAACCCTATCAATCTTGACAAAAATAACATCAGACGAGATGAGAAGTTCATCCCACTTGACGAGATGGAAGAGGGAAGTTCAGGTAAAGTAGCGCGGGTAGCCCTCCCCAAGGAAACAAAGGAACGTCTGATCTCCCTCGGTATTCTTACCGGAGAAGATATTGAGGTAAGGCGCAAGCAAAAACAGGGTTGTATCTCGGTCATGGCAGTAGGATCAGAAATTGCCCTTGGAAGAGACATTGCAAAGAAAATTTTCGTATCTCCTAAAAGCAAAAGCGTGTAAAAACGCAGAGAAGGCATACTAATGACAAAAAGCTGAATAACAGGAGGTGTGATCGGAATTTCCAGCTCATGTTGCACTTCCGAAAGTGGAGATAAGAACAAAGGTCCCTATGATATGACAATTGCTTTCATAGGGAATCCAAGCGTTGGAAAAAGCGTTTTTTTTAGCAGGCTTACCGGGGTAGGTGTTGAAGTCTCGAATTATCCTGGCACGACAGTTGCACTTAAGAGAGGAATTGTAAAAGCCAAAGGGAAGACTATTGAAGTTGTTGACCTGCCAGGCATTTACTCCCTTGGGACTACAAACGAAGACGAGAAGGTAACCAAGAGATTTCTGATTGAGGAGCGGCCAGATATTATCGTTAATGTCGTTGATGCGAGCAGGCTTGAGAGGAATCTGTACCTGACCCTTCAGCTTCTAGAACTCGATATTCCTATGGTTATTGCGTTAAATCAGGTGGATCTGGCTGCAGACCTTGGGATTCTCGTTGATGCTGACGGACTCTCTGAACTGCTTGGTTTGCCTGTAGTGCCAACTGTAGCTACCTGGGGGGTAGGACTCGATGACGTAATGCTTGTAGCCCTTGAAGAACAGGGTAAGACTCAGGAACATCACAGGGTAGGATACAGCCCGTTGATCCGCCAGGCTCTTTCCAGCCTGGACTATGCTTTTCCCGATGTTCCTCCAATCGTAAAAACAGCATCTCTTCTGGATGATGCGGAGTTTGTAGAACTCTGCTGTATGCCACCTGAAGCTAACGCGCTGCTCTCTTTTGCCCGGAGATTAAGGCAGAATCTGGAGAAAGAACATGGAATTTCGGTGCCTGAAACTGTTGCAAGAGATCTTTATGGGGAAGCCGGATATATTGTGGACAGCGTGGTTTCAAGGTTCGCACCTAAAAAAAGTTTGAGGGATAAAATAGATGTTATCCTTACCTCCCCTCACTTTGGAATTGCTGTACTTATATCTTCCCTGCTCCTTACTTTCCTTCTTGTTTTTCGGGTAGGAGGTTTCCTTGAAACCTGGATTGTAGATGAAGTCTTTGAGCCTTACGTGATCCAGCCTGCCGAAGCCTTAACTTCAGATATGTCACCTATTCTGAGAAACCTGATCATGTATTCTCTCAGGGGGGTAGAAGCCGGATTTGCGATTGCAATCCCTTATATTGCAGTCTTTTACGCCATTCTTTCCATATTCGAAGATTCGGGCTATCTTACCAGGGCAGCTTTTCTGCTGGATAATCTCGCGCACAAGCTCGGGCTTCATGGAAGAGCCGTAATCCCTCTTGTTCTTGGCTTTGGCTGCAATGTTCCTGCAATTATGGCAGTGCATGCTCTTGGTACACGGCGGGAAAAGAGAATTGCTTCCGTTCTTATTTCCCTTGTTCCCTGCTCTGCAAGAACGGTTATCATCCTTGGGCTTGTAGGAACATTCGTAGGCTTCTGGCCTGCAGTTTCAATATATATTCTTGAGATGTTTATCATTGTCAGCCTGGGATGGATTCTGGGAAGAGGTCTTCCAGGTCAGAGAAGTGGGTTTATCATGGAAATGACTCCTCTCAGGAAACCTGGACTGAAATCTACCATCAAGAAAACATGGATGAAGAGCCGAGAGTTTGTCTACATTGCTTTTCCACTTCTGCTCATCGGAAGTGCTTTTCTAGGAGTTGCTGATGCCCTTGGACTTCTTTCCATCTTTCAGGACTTTGTCGAGCCCATATCTGTAGGTCTGTTGGGGCTTCCATCATTTGCGGTAACAGCTCTGGTCTTTGGAATCCTTCGAAAAGAAATGGCTCTTCAGATCCTTGCCGTACTTGCAGGTACAGCTAACTTTGCAGCTGTATTAACCCCTGTTCAGATGTACCAGTTTGCTGTAATTACAACCATCTATATTCCCTGTGTGGCAACAATTGCAGTACTGAAGCACGAGCTTGGAACAAAGGATACTGCTCTGATAGTTTCCTTTACAATATTACTGGCTCTCTGTATGGGTATCCTCATACGGATTTTTGGTCCTTTTTTCCTTTAACTTCTTTTTCCCTTTTATTCGCAGCTTTAGAGTTTTTCCTGTTCTTACTGGTGTTAAAAAAGCAGCATTCTTCCTTTATATATTTTTTAAACTGTTTTATGAAAGACAAGTTTTTTTCAAGAGCGTAACATTTATATATTAATATGCATGTTTTCTCTTTTCCAAAGTATCCTGCTTTTACCGCAAATTATTAATATCAGGTACATAGTGTTTATTCCCGATGACCCGAATTACTAATCACTTACACAAAAACGTGTTGAGTGTTATTATGGATATAATTGAAATGGATCATTTCCATGAGCCTGAACTTGACGAGGTTCATTCTTTCCTTGAAAGTACCGGAACTCATGGTTCTGTTGTTAACAGAACTGCTGCGGAAATGGAATGTACATTTTCCAAAGTTCAATCACGGGAGAGCGTACTGGGTTTCAAGGATTCCTTTTCGTCCATTAACTAACACTTCCCTTTAAATATTTTCAACCCCGACTGAAATCCAGTTCTTTAACTCATTTTATTTTTGAGTTAAGCCTAGGTTTCATTCCCCTATTTTGCAGTATTGATACCTTTTTCTCTGAACCTTACACTGTGAATCTTACTCAGGTTTGAACGTTAACGTTATTCTTATCCGGCTTTTCAGGAAGCGTGAGATTCCTCCGTTTCTCTATACTGATTTCTTAATGCATATATCGAAAATTATTTATCCAAATTATTTTTCTGATTTATTCTCTCTTTTTCCCTGGAAAGAACCTTTTCATTTCCAAGACTTATTTCTATATTTTTGCCTGTGCTTTCAGATGGTTTATGCGAAATATTTCCTTAAATTTAAGTAAAAAATATTCTATTCTTACTTAAAGAAGAGTTCTATAAAGCCACAATAATACTTTCGATTACCATATATATTTAAAGTAAGATTACATGTACTTTGTACATATTATTTAAATTTCTATGATCTAATCGATTTAATTATAATTGTGCTGATTTGCTTTGCCCCCCAGAAAATTTCAGGCAATCAGGAAATCGGAACCCGAATTTATTATAAGAGGTATTTTAATGAGAACTGGACAGAGGGATGTGCATAATACACCGCTTAAAAGGCGACTGTCAATAACCTACGAGGAACTCGAGACTCTCAAGAAGTCGATAAAGGTTTCGGTTCTCAATGAACTGCGGGCCGAAATGGAAAACGTTTCCGATCATGAATCTATCAAGGATCTTGTTCTTTCCGAAATCAGGACAGAGCTTATGGGAATCCCTAACCCTGCTTTGCTCAAAGCCTCAATACTTAATGAATTAAGAATGGAATTGAAAGTATCTGGGGAAAACGAATCGGAAGCAACTGACCGGAAGCTAAAGGAACTTGCGAGCATTCAGGATGGGCTTGTCCGCGAATTACTAGACCAGAAAACGCTTATAAAGAAAATGGAAACACAGATCGAAAATCTCACTAAACAGCTAGAGGACGCGAAAGTTGCTGCGTCAGTAGTTCCACCTTCTGTTGCTTCGCCTTCCATTGCTCTCGCCCTCCCTGAGGACCCTTTGGACCTTCCACCTCTTTCCAGAAAGCTCAAGCAAAAGCCTGAGTTCCGAAAAGAAAACCCGACATACAGAGTAGGTGAATTCAGGGAAGCACCTGCCTCTCTTCCGGGCACAAATGCAAAGGTTCAGCTGAAACTCAAAGAGATAGAGCCAGCAGAACTTGACAGAGAAGAGGTTGAAACAAAGTGCGAATATATTATTGCAGAAAGCGGGGATAAAAGACGGCTTAAAGGTGCTGTAAGACAGCAGCCATTGATTAGAGAACCTCTAGGGCAGCAGTACTCAAGATCCTCATTCCCTCAAAGACAACCCCCCGTTGTTATAACGGACCCTGTGGAACCCCAACCTAAGGATGACTATAAGTGTGAATACATAATCGCTGAGAAAACTACGAAAAAACACTTCATAGAAGAGTCCGTGGATGTGCGGGAAGCAGAAGATGCTGAACTTATAATATGCAGCCGGAAACCTGCTCGGGCTCGGGTTAAATGAGGCTTAAAAGAACAGAAACTTTCTCAAAAACGTAAAACTACAGAGGCATTCTGTGTATATAAAAGAGATTGAATTTGTTAACTTTAAGTCCTTCGGAAAAAAAGTAAAGATCCCCTTTTATAATGACTTTACCACGATTTCCGGTCCTAACGGAAGTGGAAAGTCTAACATAATAGATGGAATTCTCTTTGCACTCGGGCTTACCAGTTCAAGGACTCTTCGGGCTGAAAGGCTGACTGATCTGATTTACAATGGTGATGCGGCGAAAAAGCCTGATTTTGCCCAGGTTACAATTCGTTTTGACAATTCTGACCGCAAGTTACCTCTGGACCTTGATGAGATTGAAATCTCACGAAAAGTCCGTCGAACAAAAAGCGGATATTACAGCTATTTTTACTTCAATGGAAAAGCCGTAAGCCTTGGAGAACTCCATTCCCAGCTTGCTAAAGCAGGAATAACGCCTGAAGGGTACAATGTGGTCATGCAGGGAGATGTAACTCAAATTATCTCCATGACTCCTGTAGAAAGAAGAAAAATTGTCGATGAAATCGCAGGTGTCGCAGAATTTGACGAACGTAAGCAAAAGGCACTTGAGGAACTTGAGTTTGTAAGGCAGCAAATTGAACGTGTGGATATAATCCTTGAAGAAGTACGCGCCCAATTAGGAAAACTGGCTGGGGAGCGTGATCAGGCATTAAAATACCAGGCTCTTAAGGCTGAGAAGACCAAATTTGAGGGATATGTCCTGCTTTCCAAGCTCAAGGATGCAAGGGCTGAACTGCGCAATGTAGATAAGGAACTTGCAGGCAAAGAAGAGCATCTTGAGAAAGTCCAGCTCGTCCTGAACGAGAGAGTGCAGGAACTTCAGGCTCTTGAGGAAACCCTGGAAAAACTTTCCCTTGAAATCCAGAAAAAAGGAGAAGATGAGCAACTTCAGGTTAAGAGAGAAATTGAGGAGATAAAGGGAGAGATCTCACGCTGTGTAGATAGTATCGAGTTTTCTGAGTCCGAACTTGAGGAAATGGACTCAAGACGCAGGAAAGCTTTTGTAGAAATCGATTCCACCAAGGGCAAGGTCAGGGAACTTGAGGAAAAAATCGAAGCAGAGATCCTGAGAAAAGACAGTATCTCCTCAGAACTTTCCGAGCGCAAAACCGAACGTATGCTGCTTCATAGCAGGATCGCGGATATTGACGCAAAGTTCGCTGCTACACGGGATGAGCTCATGGCAGCCAGGAAGAACCTTGAGGATGCAAAAAACGAGAAAAATGAGCTTATCCGAACTGAGGATCGGCTCCTTGATTCCCTCAGAAGAAAATCTTCGGAAATCCGGGAGATCGAAAACCAGATCCAGGATGCTGAAGCTGCAGTTGCTTCATCTGACAGTGACACGCTTTCTGTAAAGTATGAGCTTGAAAAGCTTTCTGAAAGTCTGGAATCCCTTATTCTTGACCGGGATGATATTGAAAGCAGCCATTTCAGGATAAAAGAAGATATCAGGAAACTTGAAAACAGGCTTCATAACCTTCAGCAGGAGTACACAATCACGGAAGCAAGAGTGAGAGCCTCAGAACAGGGAGGTGGTTATTCAAGGGCTGTAGAGATGGTAATAGGGGCTGCAAGGCAGAAGGAGCTTCTCGGAATTCATGGAACCATTGCCCAGCTTGGAAAAGTTGACAGGCAGTACTCAACAGCCCTTGAGATTGCTGCAGGAAATCGGATGCAGGCAATTGTTGTGGATACGGACGCTGATGCAGCCGAAGCAATCGAGTACCTGAAGCGCAGAAAAGGAGGACGGGCTACTTTCCTTCCCCTCAACAAGATGAGAGAATCCCGACGGCTTGAAGACCTGAGTTATGAAAGTGGGGTAATAGGGTATGCAATTGACCTTATTGAATTCGATCCCCTTTTTGAGCCTGCTTTCTGGTATGTTTTCCAGGATACACTTGTTATGGAAAACCTTGAGAGTGCTCGCCGCCTTATTGGAAAGGTGAGAATGGTCACCCTTGAAGGCGAACTTCTGGAAAAAAGTGGAGCAATGGTAGGAGGGTCAATTTCCTCTAAGTCGGGAATTTCCTTTGCTGCTGCGGAAAAAGATAAGCTCCTTGAACTTGCAGAGGAGATCCGATCCCTGGATGCAAGCCGGAATGCAGCTATAAGTAAACAGGACAGCATTGAAAGTCACCTTTTTGAGTTAAACCGGAAAATCCGGGACTGTGAGGCTATGATTTCACGCAAGGAGCAGCAGCTTGAGGAGATTGCAGGCAGGGAGGCAAAACTTGCTGAACTTCTTGAAGCCAAGCAGGCTGACCTCAAAGCAATTGAGGAGGCCAGGGCAGAACTCAAGGCTGAAATGGACAGAGTGATTGCGGAAAAAGCAGAGAAGGAAAAAGCTGTATCAGAATTTGAGGCTCAGATTTCAGAGCTTGAAGCAAAACTTGCTGATTCTCCCCTGCCTGAAATCAATAAAAAAATCGGGTTTGTTGATGAGGAAATCCGCCGGCTTGAGGGCAGAATTCGGGATACTGAGGCTACCCTTAACGCACTGCAACTTGAAAAAGAGTATGCTGAACAGAAGATTGCTGAAGCGAAGGAACTTATCCGGGAACTTGATGAAAAGAAAGCTTCAAGACTGGAGAAAATTAACTCCCTGAAGATAAAAATAAAAGAATTTGAGAAAAAACTTGAGGAAAAGAAAGCCAGAGAGCTTGAACTCTCGAACGAGCTAATAGGGCTCCAGAAAGAGCGGGAAAGCGTTCAGGCTGAACACAGTGCCGTCAAACGCAGGGTGAGTACTGCTTCAACTACCCTTGAGAAGGTAAAGCAGCAGGTGCTTACGCTCACAGCTACGAGAAATGCCCTCTTTGACCAGGAAAAGCAATTAGTTGAAGAAATCCTGAAAAGAGGCATAGAGGAAACTGATGAGGTTCCGAATTACGAAACCGTTTACATGCGGATTCAGGCAATCGATGAGGCTCTCAGGCAGCTTGAGCCCGTGAACATGAGGGCGATTGATGAGTATAATGAAGTAGAACTCAGGCTTTCGGATTTGCAGGGAAAGCGTGACACTCTCTTTACTGAACGAGAGCAGCTTCTTGAGCGCATTGACCAGTATGAGAAGTTAAAACGGGACGCGTTTATGGATGCTTATACAAGCATAAATGCCAATTTCAAAGAAATTTTTCATGAACTCTCCGACGGCATGGGCGAGCTTATACTTGAAAATCCTGATGACCCTTTTGCAGGAGGGATGACTCTCCGGGCTCAACCAAAGGAAAAACCCCTCCAGCGGATCGAAGCCATGTCTGGAGGAGAAAAAAGCCTTACCGCCCTTGCCTTCATTTTCGCCATCCAGCAATACCGTCCTGCTCCTTTCTATGCTTTTGATGAGATTGATATGTTTCTGGACGGCTGGAATGTTGAAAGGGTTTCAAGGCGTGTAAAAGCCTCAGGATCGAAAGTCCAGTTTATTGTTGTATCTTTAAGAAAACCGATGATTCAGGCTGCGTCAAGGACAATAGGGGTTACGATGCAGGAAAATAATCTTACGAGCATTACCGGAGTGAAGCTCAATGGCTGAACTTATGGATAACGGGGGAGCAGCGCTTGAAGTTCCGCGGCTTCAGGCTCATACGACTCATGAATCCGAAAACAACTCTCTTTTTGCAAATCCTGAAACTTATGGGCTGCCAACCACTCTTTCTTGCCTTGGAATTGATTGGAATCTCCTTGATATTTCAGAATTTGAGACTTACGAGCCTCTGGGTATACTTGTTGAACTCGCACGGGACGGAAAGATCGATCCCTGGGATATAGATATCGTACAGCTTACTGACAGTTTTCTGAGAAGAGTGGAAGAGCTCAAACAGATGGATCTGAGAATCTCCTCAAGGACGCTTCTTTATTCTGCAATTCTCCTGCGTATGAAATCTTCGAATATCCTCGAGGTAGATACGGAAGAGGTCGATACGTTTGAACCGGATTTCCCTGACGATCCCGATTTTCCTGAACCTGAGGAGTTTCCCGTTCCTAAGCTTCCTGTCCGCCGGATTTCCACAAGGCCAGTAACACTCAATGAATTGATTCTTGAACTCAAAAAAGCCGAAAGAAATCTTTCCAGAAAAAAAGAGAAAAAAGCCAGCAAGGGCTCAGAAGAACCCGATCCTCATCCCCAGCTTACTACCGGGGACGTTCTGGGGATTGCTCACGAAGAAGCCATTAATTCACGGCTGGCTATTATATGGTCAAAGCTCTCAGAGCTATTTACAAAACAGTCTGTAGTAGAGTTCTCCAGTCTCATTGAATCAAGTGATGACAAGGTTATGGATTATCTTTCCCTTCTCTTCCTTGCTTCAAACAGGAAGATCTGGCTTTTTCAGGACGAACTTTTTGAGGAATTATATATCTATCCTGGAGAAGAGTCTGGATTTTCCACGGAAGCTAACCCATCTCTTTTCCACGAGATGAGGTTAAAATCAAAAGCTGAACTTTCGAAACCTTAAACTAAAGGTTTGCTGGTACCGGATACCTATTAACTGATTGAAGAATACTTTTATTCTTTCTGGAAGTGAGATTTATGAGTGAGCTTGAGATTATCGAAGCCGCACTTTTTGTTGCTGGCAGGGCAGTAAGCCTCGAAAAGCTTGCTAAAATTGCAGGGAAACCAAAAAAAACTGTTCTATCGGCAGTGAAAGAGCTGATAGAAGCATATTCTTCCCGCAGATCCGGAATCGAAATCCTTGATCTTGGGGAGCGTTATGTCATGCAGGTCAAGCCCGAATATTCCGAACTCATGCGAGAAATCGCCCCAAAGGAGCTTTCAGCCCCCAAACTCCGCACTCTTTCAATGATTGCCTATCATCAGCCCCTGCTCCAGTCAGACCTCATTGCCATGAGAGGAAGCGTAGCTTATGACCATATAAAGGATCTTATAGAGCGAGGCTTTGTGAAGTCTGTGCCCTGTGGGAGAAGCAGACAGCTTTCAACAACTCCTCTTTTTGCCGACTATTTCGGGCTCAAAAGAAATGACCCAAAGGCCATAAGAGAGAAAATCCTTGAACTTTTGAGATCCCAGGGAGGACAAAGTGAAATCAGCCACTGGATAGGGAAGAAGACTATTATCGTGACTCCAATGTATGAGTCTCTCATGGATATGTGTGGAATCAAGGAATACTTCGTAACCAATGCTTATTCACCTTCAAAGGAGGAAATTTCTCACTTACTTGAAGCCGACGTGGTTGTGATCTCGGCAGGTTATTCCGATACTGTACGGCAGTATTGTGACGGAAAAATCCTTGAGGTGCATTCAACAACCTTTGAAGACCTTATAGATGCACTTAATCTACTTGTAGAAGAACTTCCGGATGAAGTGGATCTCAAAACTGTCGAAAATAATATTAAGAAAATTCGAGAAACCAGGGAAAGATACGTTTCTTCTGCTGTCCTTATCAAGAAAAAGGTAAAACCGGCAACTAAGATGGTTTCAAGAATCGTAAATGATCTCTCCCTCGGAATTTCCGCAGATGGAATTCTTATTGCTCCTGATTATGGGGTTTCAAAAAGTGGGGTTAAAATTGAAAAAGGAGCTCAGATTCTGATTCCTACCCACCGCAGTGTTGAGGGTGATCTACTCCAGAGAGTAAGTGCAAAATATGATTCTATTCTTGAAGGTCTTAAAAAGTTTGATAACTGACGTGCTGGAAAATGGATTCTAACCATTTTATCTTTCGTAATTTATTTCTAAACATGTGCGTTCTGAATTTAAGTTTTTCTGTCGCATTTATATTCTATATATAAGCATTTATATACTATGCGAGGTATTTAACTATAGCTTTATATACTGGTTAGAGGATATTACTCTTGCTTTATATACTGAGGGTTGACTAATGAGCGAATCTAGCATCAAGATCGAAAATGTGGTTGCATCCACCAAACTCGCTGAAGAATTCGACTTAAATGTTATTGAATCCGAGTTCGAAGGAGCTGAGTACAACAAGCAGAAGTTCCCCGGACTCGTTTACAGGGTGTCGGATCCTAAAGCTGCATTCCTGGTCTTTACTTCCGGCAAGGTTGTATGTACAGGGGCAAAAAACGTTGATGATGTACATACAGTTATAGGCAATATGGCGAAAAAGCTGAACAGTATCGGGATCAAGACCGTTGAGAACCCCCAGATAACTGTCCAGAACATCGTTGCTTCCGCAGACTTGCATACTATTTTGAACCTGAATGCAATTGCAATAGGGCTTGGGCTTGAAAATATCGAATACGAACCTGAGCAGTTCCCAGGTCTTGTGTACAGAATTGATGAGCCCAAAGTAGTTGTGCTTATCTTCAGTTCCGGAAAACTGGTAGTTACAGGCGGCAAGTCTCCTGAAGATTGCGAGAGAGGCGTAGAAGTCGTCCGCCAGCAGCTAGACAACATGGGACTTCTGTAAGAACCCTCAATATACTTTATATACCCTTTTCTGGAAATAAGGTGCCTGATATAATTTTACAATAAAACGGATTCTGCGGCATGCGTAGAGGTGCCGGCAAAGGATATGTGTGAAACGTGAACAGCGCAGATGTTTGCATTCTTATTCCTACCCTGAATGAAGCTGCGACAATAGGACAGCTTATCAAGGATTTCAAGCAGGAAGGCTTTTCCAATATTCTAGTAATTGATGGGAGCAGCAAAGACGGCACAAGGCAAATTGCAGAGGCTGAAGGTGCAAGAGTTGTCATGCAGACCGGAAAAGGCAAAGGGCAGGCAGTAATTCAGGCTATCGGGCTTATAGAAAACCCTTATGTCGTGATGGTTGATGGGGACGGAACATACCTTGCACGTGAAGCCCATTCTCTCCTAAAGCCTATTCTGGAAGGCCGAGCTGACCATGTTATAGGCAACCGGCTGAATAATTATTCCCCTGGTGCCTTTACAAAGCTCAACCTTGTGGGCAACCATCTTATAAACATGTTTTTTGATATTGCTTATGAGGTTGAATTAAAAGATATTCTCTCAGGTTACCGTGCATTTACGCTCGAGAGTATAAGGGAACTCGAACTTAACAAAACAGGTTTCGAGATCGAGACCGAAATTTCCGTGGAATGCGTTCTTAAAAAGCAGAGGGTTGAAGAAGTTCCTATCACTTACCTCCCTAGAAGTAAGAAAAGCACAACCAAGCTAAACCCGATAAAAGATGGATTCAGAATTGGGACTACTATTTACGGACTTGCAAAAATGAATAACCCCATGTTTTATTTTGGAATTATAGGCTGTATCTTTATTCTGGCAGGCCTGTTTACAGGAACTTTTGTGGTAGTTGAGTGGCTAGATGGAATTACCCATACCCTCCTTTCTGTCCTTACATCCCTGCTAATCATATTCGGTCTTCAGATGTTCATCTTTGGAATCTTGAGCGATTTCATATTAACTCTTCACAGGCAAACCCTTCAGTTAATTAAGGAAATGAATAAACAGAGAAAATAAGAATACTCTATCCTTCAAGCTCATTGTTTATCAGGTCTATACCTTATAAACGCAGGAAAGCAGCGTTTAAAATTTTACTTTTTTAGAACTTTGCCCAGAGCTTTATTTGTGATTAAAATAAGAAAGTTACTCTTTTTGCTACGTTCTTTTTGAAGATGGAACTATAAACTGGATTTCGGAGAAAACTGTAAACTGGATTTCGGAGAAAGATGCAATCAGAATAAAGCACGAGCTTGAGATGGATGAAGCTATTTTAACTGTAAGTCCTGAATATTCTGAAGGGTAAAGACACGCAATTTTGAATGTGCGGTTTTCTCCAAAACAACTTTACTTGCCTTTTACTCAAAGGAAGTTTAGCTTTTATTTATAAAACATTTATTTTAATTTTATTTCCTATACTTTTCAACACCTATAGGCATATAAGTAAAGTAAACTTGATTAGAGTTAAAGTTAATTTTTTAAAAAGTGTTATATATAATTACACGCCTTTTATGTTCTAACTCAACCTTGCCTTAACTCCAGCTTAATCTTACAACCAAATTTTATAGATTATAGAAAGCTTGAGGTTAATAATATGACAATCGTGGAAGATGCAAAGAAAGGGATTATTACTGAGGAAATGAAGATTGTTGCAAAGGATGAAGGGCTTGACCCTGAATTCATCCGCCGCGGTGTTGCAGCCGGAAGAATCGTTATTCCAACTTCTCCATACAGGGAGGTAAAGATCTGCGGTATAGGTGAAGGGCTCAGAACCAAGGTCAATGCGTCCATAGGCGTATCCTCAGACATTGTTGATGAGGAAATGGAAGTTAAGAAAGCTCAGGCTGCCGAAGCCGCAGGTGCAGACACTCTGATGGAGCTCGGTACAGGCGGGGACTTCCTTAAAATCAGAAAAAAAGTTATTGACAGCGTTTCCCTTTCAGTAGGTTCAGTGCCTCTCTATCAGGCTTTCATTGAAGCTGCAAGAAAGTACGGCTCAATTGTGCATATGACTGAAGACGAGCTTTTCAATGCAACCGAAGCCCAGGCAAAACTCGGAACCAACTTCATGGCAATCCACACAGGGATCAACAACATCACCCTTGACAGGCTTAAAGCCCACGGCAGGTACGGCGGACTTTGTTCCCGTGGTGGCGTTTTCATGAGCGCCTGGATGCTGCACAACGAAAAGGAAAACCCGCTTTATGAAAACTTCGACTACCTCGTTGAGATCCTCAAGGAACACGAAGTCGTCCTTTCTACAGGCAACGGAATGCGTGCAGGGGCAGTCCACGATGCAACCGACCGTGCCCAGATCCAGGAACTCATCATCAACTCCGAAATGGCTGAAAGGGCACACAAACAGGGTGTGCAGGTCATTGTCGAAGGTCCTGGTCACGTCCCACTTGACCAGATTGCAACTAATGTAAAGCTTATGAAAGAAATGAGCGGTCACAAGCCATTCTACATGCTTGGTCCTCTTGTTACAGATATTGCTCCAGGCTACGACCATATTGTAACTGCAATCGGAGCATCCGTTTCCGCAGCTTATGGCTGTGACTTCCTCTGCTACGTGACTCCAGCAGAGCACCTTGCACTTCCAAACGTTGAAGACGTGATTACAGGTGTTAAGACATCAAGAATTGCAGCCCACGTTGGTGATATGATAAAGTATCCTGACAGGGCAAGACAATGGGATCTTGATATGAGCAGAGCCAGAAGGGAACTTGACTGGGAAAAGATGTATTCCCTTGCACTCGACCCTGAACATGCAAGAGCAATCAGGGACAGCAGGGCTCCCGAAGACTCAGATACCTGTACTATGTGCGGGAACTTCTGTGCCCTCAAGATCGTCAACCAGAACTATAACCTCGCAAAATAAGCAGTTACTGTAAATTTCAGAGTGAAGCCTTCGGGCTTTACTTATCTATTTCTTTTAGGATCATTCTATTTCTTGAGACTATCTTATTATCTAATTAATTCTCAAGCACATAGCTTCTCTTTTTTCGACAAGTTTCGTTTCTTTCTTTTCGGGCTTCTATGTAATTGCAGCTTCGCATTTTTATCTATAGAACAGTTTAAAATCGATAGTTTTTTACATCATTATTTTTAAAATATCTAAACTTATTGTTGCTAATTTATTAAAATGCCTGGAACTTTTCTTACAATACTTGGATAATGATTTTGGTATTCTGTCAGGGGTAGTAGTTTATGAGGATAAAATCAGTTAAAGGGCTCATAGCTCTCAGAATAATTAAAGGACTCATCACTATTGGGATATTTCTGTTCTTTTCCGTTTTTTCAGAATGCGGGGCTGCTGCGAAGCTAGGGGACTCATCTGAGGTAATAAACGAAGAATATACATTTGAAAAACTTGATCCCGATGAGGTTACTACGGAGTGGAATGATTCCTATCTTTTCAGCAGCAGGGAAGAAGCTCTGGAAGAACTTGAGATCTTAAAAAAGAAGCCTGAGGAAATAAACAAAACTTTCCGTCCACAATTTGAAAATTTGTCCGGACCAGTTTTACTTGACTTCCTGAATGCTGAAAAGGAGTTCGCAAAATCTCTTGAGGTTCTTTACGTTTATGCATATACTCAATTTAGTAAAAATGTGAGTGACCCGTTCTTTGTTTCTCTTCTAACGGACTCCCAGAATCTGGTTACCGAGTACGGGAAAGTCAACTCATTTACAGTTGTGAAGCTGACTTCACTCAATGATGAGGAATGGAACAAACTCTTTTCCGAAGAGCCTGAACTTGAGGAGTACAGACCTTATCTTGAAGCTAAATACAGAAGATTCGCAGATCACAGGGCAATGAACGAATCTCAGGCTGTATACATTGCAGAGCTAGAAAACCAGCGCATGAAATTGGAAACTGAGGCGATGTCGAAGGTAACAAACAACGTTACAATGGCAGGAAATATAACACTTGAGAACGGGGAAAATTTTTCTGTCAATTCCCAATCCTACTCTACTCTACTCTCAACAGATCAAAATCGGGAAAACAGGAAGAGATGTTATGAAAAGAGATACTACCATATGCGAAATGAATCCGATTCCATGGCATCTATCTATTCCAGAAAGGCTCAGCTTGACGATCTTATTGCACGGGAATTGAACTATACAGATTTTTATGACTTCACATTGTACAGTTCCTATCTTAACCGTACTCAGATTGATGACATGAACACTGTTTTTAAAGAGAGAAAAGGTATATTCGAGGAATATAACGAGTTCAGGAGAAATAAGCTCGGGATTGAGGCCCTCAGACCATATGATCTCATGCTTCAGTTGACAGATCAGCCTGGGAATAACTACACATATACCGAAGCCTTGCAGGAAATCCAGAAATCCTATTCCAAAATGGATCCTCGTTTCAATGAAATCTTTTTAAGAATGGTGACTGGTAATTTTGTAGATGTATATCCTGATCCTGAACATGGAAAACAGCCTGGAGGTTATACTATTGGATTATGTTCTGTGAAATCTCCTGCCCTTGTTTTCCTCAACTACAATGGCATTATTAGAGATCAGAAAACCATAACTCATGAACTGGGACATGGTATTAACTTTTACCTTATTGGGAACTCTGTCGATTACCTCTACTGCTCAGGACAGATTTACGAGATGGAAATACCTTCTACTTTCAACGAAGAGCTTTTTATTGATCATGTTATCCAAAACTTTGATAAAAAGACCGCAGTTAATGTTCTCTCTCAGCATATAGGGGAGTACCAGAACTACTTTACTCGCCAGCCCATGATTGCGGAATTCGAATATAGAGCACACCAGCGATGTGCTGAAAACGGAACAGTCAGCGGCGAGGATCTCAACGCGATCTGGACAAATTTATCTAATGAGTATGGGAGTGAATCAGTCGAATATTACATTGAAGACTCAGGTGTAAATTCAGCTGAATGGGCTGCTATTAATCATATTTATCTGACAAACAACTACTATACCTTCAACTATGCAATCTCAAAGGCAATAACTCTCTCCCTTTTCAAACAGTACAAAGAAGATCCTGAAACTTTCAATGAAAATTACATTGCATATCTATCGGCAGGTTCAACAATGCCGCCTGAAGAAAAACTCAAAAAGTACTTCGGGATCGTAATTAATAGACAGCTTTTTGAGGATGCAATGGATGTCGTGGAATTGAGGATTCAGGAACTTAATGAACTGGAGAAAGAAGCGAAGAGCCCTGAATTTGAATCTGCAGTAGAAACCTTGAATATTTATTCGGGCACTTTCTGGAAAAACGAGTTTAAAAGTGAATATAAAAAAGAATGAGTTTGATGCCTCAGGTAAAGAGTTCAGGTAAAAAACTTAAGAAGGCTTGTGAGTTTAAGTGTTCCTAACCTTCAATTTATTATTTTTCTAATCTGGTTTACTTTAGAGAGCTTACTTTACCCAGTTATTGGATAAACATCTATTGAATAAACATCATTGAATAGACATCTATTGAATAAGCATTTCAACTAGGACGATACAATATTTTCTATTCGCACTAAAGGTGACAAACAAAGTGTATTACGATATAATCGAATCACCAATAGGTCCCATTCTTCTGGCAGGAAACGAAGATGGGTTAAAACATCTTATTTTTCTGAAAGGCAAGAAGAAAGCGGATATTCCTAAGGACTGGATACAAAACACAGATTTTTTCAAAGAAGCTGTCAGGCAACTTGAAGCTTATTTTTCCGGAGAATTAAAATCTTTCAACCTTAAACTGGCTCCAGAGGGAACGGATTTCCAGAAGTCTGTCTGGAAAGCTTTATGTGAAATTCCTTATGGGGGAACCCGCACTTATAAAGAGATAGCAGCATCTATTGGAAAGCCCAGAGCTTACAGGGCTGTGGGGCTTGCAAACAACAGGAATCCGATACCGATAATTATTCCCTGCCACAGAGTTATTGGGGCAGATGGAAAACTTACGGGTTATGCAAGTGGGCTGGATATTAAGGAATATTTATTAAAGCTTGAGAAAAGATAAACTGTAGGGGAAACATTTGATCTGACCTTTCAATATTATTTTCCCTTATCGGTTATGCTTCTCACTGGATTTCCGGAGAAACTGATATGGGACTTAAAAATAGGATAGAGAGTATTATCAAAGCAGCCGCCACAAATCCGGGTACTGAGACTCGATACCGTGAACCTATTGTCGGATATGCTTCAGCCGATGACCCTATTTTTGATGAGATGAAGAAAATTATTGGACCTCACCACCTAAACCCGAAAGAGATCTTCCTTGAGGCAAAAACTGTTGTTTCCTTCTTTCTGCCTTTTGAAAAAAACCTTGTGAAGCTAAATTGGAGGTCACCGGAACCTGTAAAGGAATGGATTCAGGCTAGAGGTGAGACCGACTGCCTGATCGGAGAAATCAATGAGAAATTGAAGGCTGAACTGGCAAAGGAAGACATAAAAGCAGTCGTGCCTGAGGTTACTTTTGATTACAAAAATAGAGGTTTTGACTTTGCCTGGTCCCACAGAAGTGCAGCTTTTGCAGCCGGGCTTGGCACTTTTGGGGTTCATCACATGCTGATTACAAAAGCCGGGTGTGCAGGCCGCTTCGGAACAATACTGATTTCAGCAGAAATACCTCCCACTCCCCGTCCTGCTGAAGAATTCTGCCGTTATAAAAAAGGAGAGGAGTGTCTCGTCTGTGTGAATAGATGTCCGGCTGAGGCTCTTACTGCAAGAGGGCTTGATAAGGAAAAATGTTTCAAGCTGCTTCAGGAAAATGCAAGAATTTTTCCCGAATTCAATCAGCTTGCCTGTGGAAAATGTGCAACCGGACCCTGCGCTCTCAGGTCTTGCTGAAACAAAAAACTCATTTTTTCTTCTTCTATACAAACTCTGTAATTTTTAATTATTTTCTTTCTCAGAGAGGCAGAGCCGGTTGAACTTCAACATAGTTGCTTATACCGCTGTCAGCGGAGTTTTTGAGGATTCAGATTCATTAAAGGAATCCTGCGATACAGTAGCGTTTTTCTGTAATGATTCGGTAGAGGGTTCACGTATAGATTCAGCAATTCTCAGCATCTCGGCTTTCTCAAGATCCCCTATAAGATCTATTTCGATTTCTCCAAGTTTCCAGTGCAATATTTTCAGATCTCTGAATTCATTTAGATATGCTTCTCTTCCGTTGATACTGATCTTTTCGCCTTCCAGCATGGAAGTATTTTCTTCTGGATCATTTTCATAAACAGTTTCTATTATCTCTAAGCTTTCATTTCCTTTCTGGTAGCTAAGGGTTACAATTTCTGAACTCTCATTTGTGAAGGCTGTATTGTTGTATTTCTGTACCGTTGCTGAATTAAACACGTAGCCATCCGGAATATATTCCGGGGTAAGAATCTCAAAACTAGCTTGCTGTCTTGCTTCCTCAAGGCTCAGGTTTTCAGGGATTTTGAATTGTTCATCCAGATCCACAGTTACTACTTCTGCCCCTTCAGGAATCTCAAATTTAAACTCTGAATCCGGAATCCCAGTGTTTACTTTTAGGTCGCGTATTTCCACGTCTATTGACAGGTTTCCCTCATTGTCATACATACTGGATTTAAGTACCATCCATGTCTCTCTGTCAACCCATACTTTTGTCCGGGAAACTAGCTCTGACAACACACTCTCCTCAGCTTTTGGTCTGGCTTCAAGAACATATGCACTTCTTCCATCCACCTCTTCAACTCCGAGCATGGAAACCTCGCTTTCATTCAGTAAATTGCCTATGATACTGACAAAATCTTTTTCCGTTATGAGTGGTTCCTCAGGCAATTTTATTTTAGTGACAGTATTTGTTTCAACGTCATAGCTCCATACAAACTCTCCGTCCGATACAGATTCGACTTTTTTTCCTTCCTCTACACCAGAAGTCCTCATAAGGTTGGGTTTTTTATACATCATCTGGATTTCCTCTTCCAGATCTTTTTCCCCGCTGAAGTATGTTGTTGTGTGTATTGTGCAAGAGTAATCCTCAAGGCTGGCTTCTTTCTCCTTCATTTTTGTTACAATCTCTTCTGCACTGAGTTTCTCTTCGCAACCTGATGCAAAAAGGGCAAGGTTTATGAAAATCAGTATAAGCAATATTTTTGTATACCTCATGTCCTCACAGCCTCCTCAATTTTTTATATCCTAATGTTAGCCTGTACTCTCTCACATCTTAATATATTTTCTTCTTCTGCATATGATAAAATAGAAAAAAACCAAGTGATATTTATGCCCTTAATTTCCCTGACTACTGACTTTGGGGATCTTTATCCCGCAGCTATGAAAGCCATTATTCTGGGAATTAACCCGGAGGTGCAGATAGTCGATATAACCCATTCCATCCGGCAGGCTGGAATACGGGAAGGAGCTTTCGCTCTTTATTCACTTGTTCAATATTTCCCTCCTGGGACTGTGCATATTGGCGTAGTCGACCCAGGCGTCGGCACTTCCCGCCGCGCTCTTGTTATTAAAGCAGGTGATGAAGGAAAAGAACAGTTTTTTGTCGGCCCAGACAACGGGCTCCTGATACCTGCAGCGTGCCGCCTTGGGAAGATGGAAGTGCACGAAATTACAAATCCCGAACTCATGCTTAAATCCGGAATTTCTGCAACTTTCCACGGAAGGGATATTTTTGCACCAGTTGGAGCCTACCTCTCAAAAGGTACACCTATCGATGCCGTCGGGCCCGAAATATCGGACTTTGTGAACCTTAATTTCGAAAATTTCGGGATTGACGGACCCTTTCTTGTCGGGGAGGTTATTTTTGCAGACAGTTTCGGGAATGTAATCACTAATATCCCGGCAGATGTTATCTTAAAATTCTCCACCTTCGGCTCACAGATAGAAGTAAACGGCAGAAAGGTATCCTTTGTTCAGACTTACGGTCTTGTCGGGCAGGAAGAACCCCTTGCCCTTATAGGTAGTCATGGTTTCCTGGAAATTGCGGTAAACAAGGGAAGTGCTGCGCGTCAGTTCGGGCTGAAGAGCGGAGAGCAGGTGGTAATAAGGGTGTTCCAAAATAAATCTGGATGGTCCAGACCTAAATGTAAGGTAGGTTATAACTGAAGCTCTAAGAATACTGGATAAACGGAGTTAAATTATTTTTTATCTCAATGCATTATCTCTTCTAATTGTATTAAAAATAGGAAATATTGTTCAATCTTTTTTAATGATTTGATAATTTCAATAAATATTTATAATGCATGTTAGTAAAAAATTGAGAAGAATCGAGCTTCTTTAAAAAATAAAGTCTTCAAATTCCATTTCAGAGGATCTGTATAAATATGTTATGAATGAATTAAAGACGGAGTTAATTCTTTTGGTAGGCGATATGTCGAGATCAGAATCTTACTGTGTGCATATTGACACTCCAACAGGAGAAGATTCACTAGGATTTCAACCTTACGTTGAGGCAATTGCAGAATTTCTTACCTCTGAGGAAACTTTAGCTCCGATTACTCTTTCTATTGAGGGGCAGTGGGGGTGTGGTAAATCATCTTTCATGCAACAGTTAAGAAAGGAAATCAGCAAAAAAAATGAACTTGAGAAAGAAACCAAATATTTTACTGTATGGTTCAATTCCTGGAAATATGACAAGGAAGATGAGTTATGGGCTTCTTTTGCACTTAATTTCATGGATGAGTTATCGAAGCAGCTTTCATGGAAACGTCTACAACATTCAAGGCTCAAATTGTTTTATCTGAGATACAAACTTAAATTGAAAAGTAATTTTTTAATTATTGTTCATTTCTCCTGGAACATTCTTTCTTTCGTACTTATTTTTTCATTTTCGTTTTTGTTTATTACTTATATTTTGAATCCTCTTGGAATGCGTTTACCAGACTTTATTGATGATAAGTTAAGTGATAAGTTAATCGAAAACTTAACCAATCTTGTATTGATCTTAACTCCACTTGTGGGCCTCATGCGCTATTTTTCTGCCGAAAAGTGGTTTATAGATGTGTTTAGAGATCCTTTCGGTCTAAAAAAGCTTGAATCAAATACGAATTACAAGGAACGCCTATCTTTTAGAGAGCACTTTCATTCCGACTTTAACAAAATAATCAAATCCTATGTCGGAGATTCGAAAGTCTATGTTTTTATTGACGATCTCGACCGCTGTGAAGTCCCAAAGGCAGCAGAACTAATGCAGGCAATTAACCTGATGATCTCGGATGATCCAAAGGTTTATTTTATCCTGGGAATGGATAGAAAAGTTGTCTCTGCAGGGTTCGCAGCTAAAAACGAAAAAGTTTTCAGGTTCTTAGATGTCGATGGGCTTGAATACGGGTATGAATTCATTGAAAAATTCATCCAGCTCCCCTTTAGAGTTCCTCGTCCAAAAAGCACTGATTTTTTAAAATTTTTCCCCTTCTATGAAAAAGAATCTTCCTCTAAGCAGCTAGAAGCTGTGGACAAACGAGATTCATCGGATAATTCTGCCCCCCGTGAATCTCTTGAGAGTGACACCAAATCCTCACAGAATGAAACTAGTGGACAAAAGCCAGTAATAAATGACTCCAGTACTGTTGTACCAGAATCAAATAAACAGGAGATTCAGAATGACACGGATTGTGTGGAAGATTATGAAACCTCAAAACTGATTCTTGAAATGGTTGCCCCTGCTCTGGATAATAACCCTCGCCGGATAAAACAGTTTATAAATCAGTTCCGTTTTCAGAGAACTATAGGGAAAAGAACGGGCCTCTTTTGTTATGATGTGGGGACCAACCCCGGAAATATGTGGAACTGTAAAAAATTAGCAAAATTCGTGGCAATAAGCATAAAGTGGCCTTCTCTGGTTTCAGCTCTTGGTTCTAATAGTAAACTTCTAGATCAATTACAATATGTATCAATCTCGGGGTTAATTCCGGAAGATAATAATGAAAATCTGGAAAAGTGGGCAAGAGATAAAAGGTTGATCAATTTATTGAGATACGGCTGTCAAGGGAATGATCCTTTTAAAAAACCAGAAGATTTTACCCTTTCAGGCCTTGACTTTAGCAAGCTGTTGCAGATCTCACCTGTGGTTGCACCTCTGGAAAAAGGTACTGAGCTTCCTTCTTTTATTTTTGATGAAATCGAATTTATTCGGATCCCTGCGGGATATTTCATTATGGGGTCCAATGAGTATGATAATGAAAAGCCAGTTCATAGTGTAAAAATCGAAAATTCATTTTACCTTGGTAAATACCCGGTTACTCAGAAGCAGTGGGAAAAAATTATGGGCATGAATCCTTCCAGTTTCAAAGGTGATGATCTACCTGTAGAATCTGTTTCTTGGGATGATGTTCAGAAGTTTATCAAAAAACTCAATGAAATAAAAGGCACTGATAAGTACCGTCTCCCTTCTGAAGCTGAATGGGAATATGCCTGCCGTGCAGGTACTACCTCAAGATATTCTTTTGGTGATGACGAGTCAAAACTCGGAGATTATGCCTGGTATTATAAGAACTCCAGGGAAAAAACTCATCCTGTTGGTCAAAAACAACCTAATCCTTGGGGTCTTTATGATATGCATGGTAATGTTTGGGAATGGGTTCAGGACAGATGGCACAATAGTTACGAAGGAGCTCCTTCTGATGGCAGTGCTTGGGAAGATGGAGATATCTCCTTCCGTATCCTGCGGGGCGGTAGCTGGTACTACGACCCCAGGCTTTGCCGGTCAGCGCACCGCTACTGGTACGACCAAGGCAGCCGCTACAGAGATCTTGGTTTCCGCCTCCTGAGGGAACTGTAACCACTTTCGACCTTACTTCTCAGGTTAATAATTGAAGTAGAGGTTAATCCCAAATGGCGAAGCCTGAGGGCGAAGCGTGAGAAGCCACCGAAACTGAGGTGCTAAGCGCTCTAAGTTAAAAAATAGTTTCTTTTGCCCCTAGTTCAGCTCTCTTGAGCAAACGAAGTGAGTGAAAAGGGCTTCGTGCTCGCGAAGCGAAAATCGGGAAGTGGAACTCTGCTGTTACATCCACTCATAATGCATCAGAACTTCGGGATTAAAACTCTGCATCAAACTATTTTCCGTATATCCAAAAAAGAGGCAGCCTGTGCAGTTTTTGACAATCTCCTTCCGGCGTTCTTTGGAGTTTTCCCAGACGCTCTCAAGCCCGTCCCAGATAACGTTTCCAAGAGGCTCGTTTTGCACACGGCAGGTCTCCAGAGTGCCGTCATATGTGACGTTAATAATAATCCCGCTGGCAAGGCATTTGTAGTCCGTTTTCCCATCCCTGACCATTTTAAGGTAGGTTTTGGAATTTATGATCGGGTAATCCTGCGTCTTAAGCTCGATTATGCGGTCAACTGTTCTGCGGAACTTTTCCATGTCACGGATTCCGATGTCGTTCCATACTTCCTTACTGATTCCGGGAAACTCATGGACAGGCTCGAAGGATATCTTCACTTTCAGCTTTTTTGCAAGTAAAATAAGGGTTTCGACATCGTCAAGGTTTTTTCCTGTAAGTACGCAGTTCATCAGGATGGGATTCTTCTTTTTCTGGAGTTTTCTAACCTCAATAGCTTTTTTTAAGCCCTTCAACAGAGTTTCGAAGTCCATTCGACGGATTTCTTTATAACTCTCTACCCCATCCACAGAAACCGAAAGATAATCTACATCCACAAGCTCTTCCGCTCTCTCATAAAGCAGCTTTCCATTTGTGACCATGGAAGTGATCATCCCGATTTTTTTGGCATATGCCATAATCTGGGGCAGATCCTTTCTCAGGAGAGGTTCTACAGTCCAGGCATTATAAACTCCTATCCCGAAATCCCTCGCATCATCTAACAGCTTGAAAATCTCTTCTTTAGTCGGCTCTTTCCCGGCTTTCTTCCAGTATTCACAGAATTTGCAGCGCATGTTGCACTGAGCATTTACACCGTGGGAAAGGACAAAGGGACGCTTTCTTACTCTGATCTGCCAGAGGGCTCTCATAGCGAGGATAGGATTAAATCGGGACATAGAAATCTCTTTCTTATTTTTCTGCAAAAGACTACTTATTATTCATTATTTTTTCTATTAATAACCTTTTGGAGAGCTAGTTTTGTATGTTATTGCTCTAACTAAAAAAACATAATCCTATAATCGGCATCACAAAGCACCAATAAAATGCCTGAAAAGGGGATAATTTAGAAAATGAAGACGATTTTAAGAAAAGATAAAGAATTCTACAGTAAAATCGGCTAATTCTAAGTTATTAAACCGCTGTTAAAGTTTCTATTGAAAAAAAAGAGTGCTCGCCGTGAGGCGAGCTGTATGTATTGAAGTTTTATTGCATTTATCCGAAGAGTGCGCCGAGACCGGCCATTCCGTCTTCTTCAGAGGTATCTTCTTCCTCTTCTTCCTCTTCTGCTGCAGGAGCTTCTTCTGCTGCAGGAGCTGCTGCAGCTGCTGCAGGGGCTGCTGCGGCTGCGGGAGCTGCAAATGCTGCCTTTGAGATTGCTTCTTCGATGTCCACTCCTTCAAGGGCTGCGACAAGTGCCTTTACTCTGGCTTCGTTAACTTCTATACCTGCTGCCTGGAGAACGGCAGTGATTGCATCTTCAGTAATTGCTTTACCAGCGTTGTGTAGTAAGAGAGCTGCATATATGTATTCCATTGTTGATCACCTAAATTTCAATTATAGCAAATTTTTTATCCGAAAAGGGCGCCGAGACCGGCCATTCCATCTTCTTCAGAGGTATCTTCTTCCTCTTCTTCCTCTTCTTCCTTTACTTCTTCCTCTTTCTTCTCGGCTGCTGCTACACTTGCGGCTGCTGCTGCGCTTGCGGCTGCTGCTCCGAGAACTTCCCTCAGTTCATCATCCACGGCATTTGCATCTTTGTCTGCGGCTTTGGATGCAACGGATGTCATCTGGGCGTGAGCTTTTGCCAGCAAAGCGTCCATGACTCCGGAATCAAACACAACAGCATTGACACCAAGGTTCTTTGATTCTGCAAAGGCTTTTGATAGTAGGGTGACGATTGTTGCGCTTGTCGGGTACGCAGTGTTGACAGAGAGATTGAAAGCGTTCTGGGCTGCTCTGGTAATGTCAGAGAAGTACTGACTTTCGTCAATTGCAAGGAGTTCCGGCTCGTAAATTGTCCCACCGTCATAAGCGGCTCTTAAGTCAAGCCCTACAATAAGTGGGTATATTTCCAGCTTTGAAAGCATGGTTGCGAGCTTCTGTGGGACTACCTCACCTGCTTTACAGACAACCTTTGTTTCCTTTATTGCAACTTTCCCTGCCTCAATTGAAGCTGGAATTCCTGCGCTCTGGAGTTCTCCGAGAATGGGGCCAGGTGGGAAACTTGTAGGTCCCTTCTGAACAACAATATCCACCGGAGCTATTGCGCCTCCTTTAATCGGAGAAGGGGTTTTTGTCTGTTCAAGTATTTTGTAAAGTTTGAAGGGACTTTCGTTGGTAAATACCAAAGCCGTCTGCTTGTCAAGATATTTATTCATCTCGGGAATGTTTCCTCCGAGCTGGTTTAAAGCCCGCTCTGTAAGGGTGTTCCTTGAGACTTTGAGCACCGCAGTGTCTTTAAGGTCACGGCGAATTTTCTGGATCTTGGTTGCAAGAATGCCCTCGATCCCGACCATCCCGAATACCTTATGTGACTGAATGAGATTCTTTATATTTTCTACCTCATCCTTTTTCCACTGCGGGATGTGCTCCGTGTGATGTTTCTCCTCTGCCATTTACACCACCCTTTCGGATTTCCCCATAGTTGTCGTGACAAAGACAGATCTCAAGTTGTACCTGCCTTTCTCCAGGACACGCTCCAGCCTGGACACTACAGTTTCTATGTTTTCGGCAAGCTCTTCAGGACTCATATCCCTTCGGCCGACAGGCACATGGAAAGTGAGTTTGTCTTTAGACCTCAACCTTACCGCATTTTTCTTGCTCTGGATAAGTTCGCCTACATCCTTGTTAGGCAAGAGCGGAATAGGCATTTTCCCTCTGGGTCCGAGAACAATACCAAGCGTCTTACCAATAGTTGGCATGAACTGGGTTTCTGCGATAAAAAGGTCACATTCGTTTGCAAGAGCCCTGGCTCTGTTTTTGTCAGCCGCCAGTTCCTCGAGCTCAACATCAGAAATAACATACGCAGCACCGGCAGCCTTTGCTTTCAGGCCCACATCACCTTTTGCAAAAACGCCGATCTTCAGTTCTTTTCCGAGCCCGTGAGGAAGAATCACTTCTTCATCGACTCTATTCTTCGGTTGGTTCATGTCAAGATTCTTTAAGTTAATCGCCAGGTCTACACTTTCAGAGAAATTGCGCTTTGGCGATTCTTCAAGTACTTTCTTGACAGCTTCCAGTATAGTTTTTTCTACCATCTTATTCCTCCCCGTAGTGTTTGAACTTGCTTGTCCAGTGTCTGAACTTGCTTGTTCAAGCAGCCTCTTCGGCTTACTACGGTTGGTCTTAGGGCTTCCCATTAATCCGGGTTCTGTTACTCTTAACGGTAAGCCGCTAATAACTATTATTTTAATCTATTGCAACGATGTGCAAGATTCTTGTGCTATTAGTGCTATCCAATTTAAAACTATTGGTGGTAATGAATTCCCGGATTAAATGGTAAAGGGATGGAAGGCTTACCACTCCTCACCGGCAAGCAAATCATCGAACTTGCCCTGGTCGAGTTCCTTCTGGATATCTTTTGCCTTAACTCCCTCTACGGTTACGCCCATGGGGACACAGGTACCTATTACCTCTTTCATTGTTGACTTGAGATCGTAGGAAAGTACATCCTCCTTTTTCATGCGGGCAATCTTTGCAACCTGCGAGATGCTGAGGTTTCCAACAACCTCGCTTCCTGCATTTCCTGACCCTTTCTGAATCCCTAGCTCTTTCATGATCAGGGATGCGGTGGGTGGAGTGCCTACTTCGATCTCGAAATTTCTTTTATCGTCAACTATTACTTTAACAGGAACCTGCATTCCATCATAGTCCCTGGTTTTTTCATTGATCTTTTCGACCACTTCTTTTATGTTGACCCCGAGTGGACCAAGCGCCGGACCTAAAGGTGGTCCAGGGTTAGCTTTTCCTCCCGGGACAAGTGCTTCAACAATACTTGTCATCTGAGTCTCACCGGTTTTAATAAATATAAACTTTGTAGATCTTTTTCGATCCACTCTGAGTACTGGTGATTTTATTTATTAATAAGCTGGAATTTTTCGGTATTTACCATCTCGCTGCAGCTTCACTCTTCCTCTTTTTTAAGGATTCTGACAGTGTCGCCACGAATCGTTATGGGAATCGGAACCACAGCATCGAACAGTTCCACAGTAATTTCCTCATGTCCTTCATCAACCCTCTTAACCCGGGCTTTCTCCCCTTTAAAGGGCCCTGAAGTGACCTCAATTATAGCCCCTTCTTTGATTCCTGTCACTGTTGGTTTGGGTTTAAGGAAATGCTCGATTTCAGCAATTGAAGAACTCCCTTTCACAAGAGCCCGTGCATGGGGAATAGTCTGAATTGCCTGTTCTACGATCCCGGATTTAGGAGCTTCGACCAGGACATATCCTTTTAGCTCATCAGGAGCTAGAATTGCCCTTATATCCAGCTTCTCCTTTTTTGAAACCCTGGCAAGAGCTGTTGCAACCGATCTTTCCTGGTTTGCCGTGGTTTTGATTACAAATATCTGGGAATCCTCACTCATTGGGCCACCCACTGGGGCAACATTGTCAACAATACATATACTATAAATCCGATTGTTCCCACAGCCAGAATGCCAATACCTGCAACTTTGGCAATGGTCAAGAATTCTTCCCTGGACGGTTTTCTAGTAAGTTTCAGGACTCTCAGGTGTGCCCGAATTGCCTGACCAACGCTTTCTACAGTTATATTCGGTTCAAACGTGGATTCGACCATCAATTCACATCCAGGTTTTCTTATTTTATTTATCTGTCTTGAAATTTTTGCCTGTAATTCTTCCTGTGTGTTTTCTATTCTCGAGATTCACTTTTTTACATGCGCGGAGTTTACCGATTAAGATATGGAAGGAACGGGCGGTTTATATTATTAATTCCTATTATATGAAGATATCACCGACACGGCATTTAAAATATCAAAAGATTTCGAAACCGTTTTTCAATTTCATCCCGGATCTCAATCGCGTAAGTAAAAATATTTCTTTTTTGATGCCGAATCGTATCGGCATCATACTGTATTTACCATAAAAATAGTTTTCGATTGGTTTTTTATTCCTGACCCTTTTTTTAAAGAGAGGAAAACAGTATTTTTTCTCCAATCGAAGGTTTAAGTCCCTTTAGCTCTGGTTCGATCACTCTACAAAATCAATTCCATATTTATAGGTAATACTCTTGTTGCTCCCATGACCATAAATCTGAGCAGATGTGACTCCTGTAACTACGATCATTGTACGTACAGTCTGTTCAAGGTCAGGGTCGATCTGAGCTCCCCAGATAAGACGGGCGTTTGGATCTATCCGGCTGTAAACCTCCTGAACCACACACTCAGCTTCTGAAATAGTCATGTCAGGGCCTCCAATCACATTAACAAGGGCAGAAGTCGCGCCTGAAATGTCTACATCAAGAAGCGGACTGCGCAGGGCTTTCTGTACGGATTCAGCAGCTTTATTCTCTCCGTCGGATTCCCCAAGCCCTATCATTGCAACGCCTCCGTTTTGCATAACAGTTCTGATATCGGCGAAGTCGAGGTTTACAAGTCCTGGCTTTGTAATCAGTTCGGTTATGCCCTTCACGGCTCTCATAAGAACTTCGTCTGAGACTTTAAAGGCAGCCTGAAGTGGGAGTCTAGGAACGACTTCAATCAGCTTATCGTTGGGAACCACTATTACAGTGTCTGCGACATCTCTCAGGCGTTCAAGACCTGCCTCTGCATTGGTTCTGCGGACATGACCTTCCACACTGAAGGGCAGGGTGACAACTGCAATCGTAAGGGCTCCTGCGTCTCTTGCAGCCTCAGCTACTATGGGTGCCGATCCTGTACCGGTTCCTCCTCCAAGTCCCGCGGTGATAAAGACCATGTCAGAGCCTTCGACAACTTTGTTAATCTCGTCAATACTCTCGATTGCTGCATCTTCTCCGATCTGGGGGAGACTTCCGGCGCCAAGTCCACGGGTTTTCTTTTTCCCGATGAGAATCTTTTTACTGGAGCGTATATGAAGAAGGTGCTGGGCATCAGTATTCACAGCTACAAGCTCAGCTCCCTGGATTCCTTCGCCCATCATACGCTGGATGCTGTTTGAACCGCCGCCTCCGCAACCTATCACTTTGATGGTTGTTTTAAGGCTTCTGAGGATCTCTTCAAGTTCAGCATCAACATCTGAGTCTACGTTAGAGTAATCTAAATTTGGGTACTCTCTCTGCCCGCCACGTCCTTCCAGGGCAGATCGAGCAAGGGCTTCTTCCACAATGGATCTCATGCTACTGTTTTCCTCCATTTTACGGGGTAATTTTAATGGCTGGTATTAAAGAATAAATTTATTTTTAGGGGGAATACGTGTATTTCAACCTTCACATATACAGTTTCCAATTTAATATTTTTCCTTTTCCAGTCTTTAAACTTATACGGTATTTGTTTAAGAATTTTATTAAATTCTTCGACTTTCCCGTTTAACCTCAGGTTCTATTCACGGCTTATTATAGTCCGTTTTATTCCCTATTTTCTATTCCCTTCTTCCCAATCTTCTTTAATTTACTTAGCCAAATTATTCATTTTTTTATTATTTTATTTTTTTCAAGTCGTTCCTATATTTTTACCTTTCCATTTTCTCCGAATTTATATGCACTAATTTATGTGATTAATTCTCCTATATGATCTCGGTTTCATTTTGCGCATTCTCTAGAGAATTAACAGTAGTTATGCTTTACCTCTTGATTCTCCTAGAACAATGCCTGTCGCGATTAAATGGGCAACTCTGAGAGGCTCAGGAACACTGCTTCTTGTTGAAGTAAGCTGAATAATCTTTTTCACAGTTTCCAAGCCTATGCCAGCTCTCTGGATGTAAATAGAATTTTTTTTACTGGGAATTTTTTCTATTTTTCCAGCCCGTTTTATAATTTCCCAGCGCTCTCCTCCATCTGGAAAATATTTAAGGGCGGATTTAATTTTTTCAAAATCCGGGCAGGATCGCATAACCACAATTACAGGGATTCCGGTTTCCCTGTAAAGTTTCTGTATATCCACAACATTAAAGCCTCCATAGGTAACTCCATCGAGAATAATCGCTCTTATCTGACCATAATGTTTGCTATTCTTTATCATGCTGCATATAATATCAGTAGCATCAAGCCCATCCTTAGTAATCTCTGAGCTAAGAACTCCATCAATCCAGTCCCCGCCCCTTAAAACAGCCCCAACTATCATCACTTTTTCACTGAGGAGCGCAGAATCATCTATACCCAGAATTCGAATTTCGGGCTTAATATGGAAATCTGAATTCACAGATGCTCTTATGTCTGGATTACAAAAATAGTTTGTCGGTTTCCCGTAAATGTCCTCTAAAAAATTTCTGTCCAGGGAAACCCTTAATTCTTCAGGCAAAACCCTTATTCTCTCAGCTAATATAAAAATGAGCCCCCATAGGGGCTTTCTATTCAGTTTGCTGAAAGAGACTTTTATACAAACATGCTTTCAGGAAGATTGGAGGGCATCATCTTCTGCGTATTTGCAGCCATAGATACCTTATCCACTGCTTCGAGGAAGTCTTCCATCTCAACAAATTCTTTGTCCTTCCTGACAGCAAACATACCTGCCTCTGTAGCTATTGCCTTCAGGTCTGCTCCGCTCATTCCTTCGGTAATTTTTGCAAGCCTTTTAAAGTCAATATCTGCTGCAAGAGCCATTTTCTTACAATGAATTTCGAGAATCTTTTTTCTGGCTTCTATTCCGGGCATCGGGACATGGACATGCCTATCAAAGCGACCTGGTCTGAGAATCGCCGGGTCAAGGACATCTGGACGGTTTGTTGCTGCAATAATCCTGATATTTTTCCTTTTGTCAAATCCGTCCATCTCTGCCAGCAACTGCATGAGTGTCCTCTGAACCTCACGGTCTGCGCCGGTCGTCTCATTCAGACGCCTTGCGGCAATTGAGTCCAGCTCATCAATGAAGATAATGCTCGGGGCTTTTCTCCGGGCCATCTCGAAGATTTCCCTTACGAGTTTGGAACCGTCCCCTATGTATTTCTGCACGAGCTCAGAACCTACTACCCTGATAAAGGTCGCATTAGTTCTGTGAGCCACAGCTTTTGCAAGCAGGGTTTTTCCAGTTCCTGGGAGCCCATAGAGAAGAACTCCCTTAGGAGGCTCGATACCTATCCGGGCAAAACGTTCTGGCTCAATGAGAGGAAGCTCGACTGCCTCTCGAAGTTCCTGGATTTGCTCATCTAGACCGCCTATTTGGTCATAGTCCACCTCCACGCTTTCGAGGACTTCCATTGCAGCGACAAAAGGCTCTTCCGTAGAAGGAATAACCTCGGCAATGGCGAGCGTATGCTGGTTCAGGGCAACCTTTGCCCCTGGCAGCAGTTTCTTTTCATCGATATATTGTGAGACATTAACCAGGAACTGAGGTCCGTTGCTGCTCCGGACAATTATCCTGTCATTCTTAATCACGTCAATGACCGTACCAATGATGAGCGGGGAAGTCTTCATCCGATCCAGTTCAGACTGCAACTTTCGTATTTCCCGTTCATACTTTATCTTCTGGTTTTCCAGATAGCGTTTTTCTGACTCAATCTGGCTGCACTGCTCTTCCAGAAAACTGTTTCGGCTTTCAAGTTGCCTCATTCGGTCCTGGACGCTTTCAATTACTTCCCCCAGCTCTCCAGGCTCGATTCCGTCATATAACGGTTTGGGCTTACCAAGGTGACTGCGCATGCTTTCATCCTTACTTCTGGTACTTTCCGTCATGGAGCTCCGAATAATATTTAAGTCCATACCGTATATAGCGTTTTCGAAGTGATCAATATGCAATGCGAAATATGTGGTGCAGAGATCCGCGGAAAGCCCATATACATTACAATTGATAACAGTGAACTCCAAGTCTGCCAAAAATGTGCTTCATACGGTAAACCCGTTGACAAACGAACTCCTGTGTCAAGAAAAATCTCTCCAGTGGTTCGAGTGGTCCCACGAACCGAAAATAAGCCAAAAAGGGATTTTTTCGATATTTTGAAAGATGAACTCGTGGATGACTATGATCATATTATTCGGGAAGCCAGAGAAGCCAAAGGCTGGTCTCAGGAGGATCTGGCTGAAAACATCAAGGAAAAAGCATCTCTGATCAAAAAAATAGAACGCAAAGAAATCGTACCGGAAGATTCCGTTCGAAAGAAACTCGAGCACGCTCTTAATATCAAACTTACGGAACGTATAGAGGTATCAGGGCAGGAAGTCTCTCACGTGAGAAAGGATACTACCCTCGGAGATATTGTGAAAATAAAGAGAAAGTAAATCTCAAAGTAAAAGACGAAATAGTAAATTCCAGAATAGAAAACAAAACAGTCAATTCACAGTAAATAAAAAATAAGTTAATTGGAGAAAATAAATTTCAACTACAAGCTTTGTTCTAGCAGCAACACATAGTTCTAGACAGTTTTCCCCTCCGGGAATGACAGAGGGCTCAATTAGATGGCGAGGGCTCAATTAGATAGTGTATTCTTAAGCCTCTTTCCCTTCTGCTTTTAAGTGCTTTTTTATCTTATGGGGCTTTGAATCCCTTTTCATGTTGAGCTCTTTTCTCGACCCTCTTTTTTGAGCTTTTTTCCTGAATCCATCTTTTAAGTTCTCCTTTACTTCTAGTTTTACACAATTCTTTAATCTGATGTTCCTTTTCCAAAAGTCCTTTAAATTTTGATTTCAATACCATATACCTTTTCAGGATTTTCTTTATGAATTATCCAGAACGGCTCCTCACCATAGGTTTCCATGAGCTTTATGGTTCTTTTGGGGACTGTCTTCGGGCCAAGTACTGCGCCTGGTCTGTCGGGATCATCAATGTAATCTGTTTCCATCATAAATCGTGTACCCTCCTCAAGCGCATGCTCTATTGCCCCTTTAACCGAGATTACCCCCGGGAAAAGTCCAAGTTCCTCACAGGTTTTCACCAGGGGCGGCGAGTAGTGCTTGACAACCCTATACATTTTTATTCCTGTTTTCTTTGCCCTCTTTACTATATCACGAATTTCAGGCTCTCCCACACTTTCGGTATGAAGCTGAACTGCACAGTCCTGTTCTTTTCCCAGGGAAAATGCATACTCCATAATTTCATTCGAAGCTTCCCAAACCTCTGAAGTTACAGGATAGTGGGGGCGTCCTGACTTTATCCCTACGGCAAGTCCTTTTTCAACGTATCCCGAAGCAAGTTCGAGACCTCTTTGCATTATCCCAGTAGCTTCCTGCAGATCCATATATTCTGTAAGTTTTGAGATTTCTGCGGGATGGACTCCAAGCACTGGAAAAGCTCCAACTCCAAGCTCCCGAATTTTTGATGCGAGTTCGACTGTTTCGTCAAAAACCATAAGGTAATCTTCGGGTTTTTTGACGGTTATTCCAAGCGACCAGCTTGGTTTGGTGACCAGAATTATATGAGTTCCACCTGAGTTTTTGAATTCCTTTACTGCTTCCAGCCCCCTGGCTCTTGGATCGATGTGCATGTGGTTATCGGTGATCGGAATTTTTGCAGGCATTTTTATTCCTCAAAAGTCTGAATTTCTAGCTTCAATTAAAGTTTGCATGTGCTCAGGTGTTTGTGCCCCGGAGCTGACTTCACGTTAAAGATTATTCGACAAGTATTAATTACCCAAAACTTGAAATATATAGCCTTACGTTCAGTACGCGGGAAGATTCAATTATTCTTACCGAATTTTCGAAAAGTTCCCCATTTTCAGCTTTTCAGTCGCTACGGTTCTTTAAATACGAACCCTAAGATCTGGTGATAATAATGAGTAAAACCGCAGCAGTAATCAAAGGTGACGGGGTAGGTCCCGAACTTGTGGATGCAATGCTTAAAGTTGTAGAAGCCGCTGGCACAGACATTGAATTTGTTATGTGTGAAGCAGGGGCTGAATGGTGGGAAAAGCACGGAGGCAATTCCCTTATCCCGGATGAGACTTGGGAGATTCTTGACAGTTCTGATGCCTGTTTTAAAGGCCCGACAACCACACCTGGAGGCATAGGCTCTCCAAGGAGTGTGGCTGTATCCATAAGGAGAAAGTACGATCTCTATGCAAACGTGCGACCAATCAAAACTTTCCCTAATTCAAATCCACCTCTTGGGGATGTGGAAATGGTCTGTGTGCGCGAAGGCACGGAAGGTCTCTACATTGGAGAGGAGATCCAGCTCACAGACGATGTTTCTATTGCAATCCGCAAAATTACACGTACAGCATCCAGGAAGATTGCAAGCTACGCTTTCGAGGAAGCTAAGAGAAGAGGCTATGACGCTGTTGTGCCAATCCATAAGAGCAATATCCTGAAACTAACCTGCGGTTATTTCTTAGAAGAGGTCGAAAAGGTCGGGCAGAGCTATCCGGATATCGAGATATGGCCTTATCATATTGATAATATTGCTCAGCAGCTAATTAAGAACCCACAGATTTTCAATAAAAAAGTCCTTCTTTCTACAAACCTCTTTATGGATGTAATCAGTGAGGAGTGCTCGGCTCTGGTAGGCAGCATCGGGCTGATTTATTCTGCCAATATCGGGGATTCCTTCGCAATGTTTGAGCCTGCTCACGGCTCAGCTCCAAAATATGCAGGTCAGGACAAAGTAAACCCTGTCGCAACCATACTTGCAGGAGCATGGATGCTTGATTATCTTGGAGAAAAGGAGAAGTCTGAAGCGATATTTAAGGCTACAGAACGTGTAATTTCCGAAGGCAAGTATGTAACCTATGATCTCGGAGGCAATGCCAAACTCAGTCAGATGGCTGGCGAGATTGCAAAATATACGGCAGAAATTCTCAAATAAGAAGGCACTGAAGGAAAATTCCTTTATTCCTTCAATTTTCTTTCCTCTGACTCAGCTATTTTCCCTTTGTTTTTCAGTTTTCTACGCCCTGTATGTACAGGATCGCAGATGGGCTGGTAAAGGAAGTATTTCTCTACATAAGCAAGCAGTTCTTCATCAGAGATACAGGAAACCCTTTCCTCATTATCATAGAGCTTCTGGATTTCGGCCTGGATTTTCAGGAGTCGGCTATCATCTTTTTCCACTATTGTCTCAACGTCAAGAAGATCATTTAAGGTCTCTTGAACCTTATATCGTATAACTTCCAGTCCCGAAGAGTCACCTATAAGCAAGAGCCGCTTTCCTCCCACCAATTCCGGAGGATAGGGTTCGTAATTGAAGGGATTTTTGAGGACGCCTGCGGCATGTATTCCAGACTCGTGGGCAAAAATGTTCTTCCCAACTACAGCCTTATTTCTCGGAACCCGCAGCCCGAGTTCTTTTTCCATGAACCTTGCAAAGCGAGTAACCGGCTCAAGGTTGTATCGCTCAAAGCCTTCTACCCTATCTGCCAGGAAAAGCAGAATTTTCTCCATTTCACTATTCCCTGCACGTTCTCCTATGCCCAGGAAAGTCACACTTGTCCAGTTTGCTCCGTACCAGAAACCTGCAATTGAGCTTGCCGATCCAAATCCGTAATCATCATGGATATGTGTCTCTATGTTTTTAACCCCGATTTCTTCTTTGAGGTGCTGAACGATTTTCGGAATTCCGTATGGCTCGTCAATATTCGCAAAGGGCATTCCGTACCCTACAGTATCACAGACGCGAATAATACAGTCAGGGTCGATTTCCATGATTTTCTCAACAAGCGGGAAAACAAAACCGTAATTATCTGCCCTTGTCATATCCTCAAGGTGTGCTCTTGTGCGAAGTCCGTGATCTACCGCATACTGCAGGGCATCCAGGTATTTCTCTTCGGCTTCCTCCCTGCCTGAGAGCCTCATTTTGGAGAAAATATGGGTATCCGATACTGACATCAGGATTCCAGTTTCCTTTATCCCATCGACCTCAAGAACCTTGTCAATATCGGCTCTTGAGGCTCTTGCCCAGCCTGTGATTTCAGGAAACTCGTACCCTATATCGAACATAAGATCAACGGCATCTCTATCCCTTTTATTGAATACAAATGCCTCGAGTTTTTCAATCCCTATCTCGTGCAGGTACTCATAAATTTGAAGCTTGTGTTCTCTGCTCAGGACTATTCCCGGCATCTGGGAGCCGTCACGAATAGTGCTGTCACTTATGTGCACATCGTTTCCATAAGGCAGCTTTAATTTGGGCAGATCATCATATGATTCGTAAATTTTCATTGCTTTTCCTCCTTTCTTTCAGACGACAAGGCCCTGCATCGAGAGAGCGGGCTTTTACTGCTAGCTTTTCCAATGAAAATCTGTTTCAGATATATCGATCAAAAAATCAGTTGTATTTAACCGAAGAACCTTAGTTTCCTGTTAAAAAAAACACTTTTGGGGGCAATTATGGTTTTTTTCATCAAACAGCATCTTACTTTATATGTCCTGATTCTTAAACGCCAGTGCTTACTTTATACGACCGCGATAAGTTAATGATATGTTTTTATGTTTAAAATCTCTTTCTTTTAAATACAAAAGGTATTTATATATTATTCTCTTTATTTTATTAAGTCTGATAAAAGATACCATCTCATTTTCTTTCAAAAACTTACAGATACCTTCTGGAAAAAAGGCGGTATAATATTTAAAGAATGAGCATAAACATTTTCTTACGAAATTTTTCCCGATTTTTTCCATAGTTTTATGAAAGTTTACTTTCCTATCCTGTCCTTCTTACCGATAATAAGGTATATCTACAACAAGTTATATTTATAATCGAGCTTACCTGAAAAAATTGATTTGAATTATTAATATTCAATTTCGATTATGTACTCTATATAATTATCTCTGAATGAAGCGCGTCTTCCTTTTCAACCTAGTATATAATCTGTTTAATAAAATTAAATATTATATCGACATATATTTAATTTACATTTCATATATTTGCTTTACTTTCCCCCGAGGTAAAACATGCCCGAAATAGTAAGTGTTAGCGGAGGTCCGACAAAGCCTGAAATCATTGCTGTATCCCTTTTCAAACTGGGGCTGCGGGATGGAGATCGGTTTGCAGATGTAGGCTGCGGGACGGGATCGGTTTCAATTGAAGCAGCAAAAATTGCCCGAAACCTGACTATCTATGCGATAGATGCGCGAAATGAAGCTTTAAGAGCTACTGAAACTAATTTCAAGAATTTCAATATGGAAAACGCCAGAATTTTAGCTGGTGAAGCCTCGGATCTCCTTAATTCAGATGATTTTACTGACTTTATCGACTGTGCTTTTGTCGGCGGAACAAAGAACATTGGCTCGGTACTGGAGGCACTCGTTAAGAAAAAAGCTCGAAGTATTGTAGTAAACGCCGTCCGTATCGAGACGGTTGTCAGAACAATTGAGGTAATGAAAAGACTCGGGATTTTTGATGAAGTAGTTCATGTCTCTATTTCGAGGAGTGCACCAATTGCCGGAGAAACGATGTTTAAACCCGAGAATCCCGTGTATATTGTTGTCGGAAAAAAGCAAAACTGAAAATTTTCTTATAATTTAATTCTGCTTTAGATTTATTTTTATAACTTATGGAGCGATAGCATGTTAATAGGAGTAGGACTTGGTCCCGGAGACCCTGAACTTCTGACCCTCAAGGCAGTGGAAGTTTTGAAAAACAGCGATAAGGTGTATGTCCCAGGTCGCATGGCAAAAGATTTGGTGGCTCCTTATGCAGATGCCGAAATCCTGGAGTTTCCCATGATAAGAGACATTGAAGTTCTCAATGCTCTCTGGAAGGAAAATGCTGATAAGGTGGCAAAAGAGGCGAGAGAAGGCACAGTGGCTTTCGGGCTTATCGGCGACCCTAACTTTTTCTCTACCTTTTCTCATCTAAAAAAGGTAATGCGTAAGTACTATCCTGACGTTGAACTCGCAACTGTACCTGGAATAAGTTCAATTACCTCCTTTGCTGCCAGGACTGATGTTGCGATTGAGAACTCTTTTGAAGTTAGCGATGGCTCTGAGGTGAGGTATAAGATTCACCTGAAAGCGACGCAGCCGAAAGCTATAGTTAAACAGCTTGAAGCTGAAGGATATACGGAATTTATCTTTGCAGAAAGACTCTTTTCGGACAACGAGCTTATAATCCGCAAGAAAGAAGAAATTCCGGAAGAAGGGGACTACTTCAGTATCATTTATGGAAAGAAATAAAATTGCCCTGCGTAATATTCGCGGAACTCAGTACAATTAGAACAAAAACACGAAAGTAGAGGGAATGGCCAGATGGAAAGAAAAGTGTATTTTGTGGGAGCAGGTCCAGGGAATCCGAAGCTTATTACTGTGCTCGGGCGTGAACTGCTTGAAAAAGCCGATCTTGTAATGTATGCAGGTTCTCTGATAAACCCCGAGATCCTTAATTATACGCAGGGAGAAACAGTGGATAGCTATGGGCTGACCCTTGAAGAAACCACTAAAATAATTGTGGACGCGGTTGATGCCGGAAAATTCGTTGTTCGCCTCCACAGCGGAGACCCATCTCTTTACGGCTCTGTCGTAGAGCAGATGGAAGAGCTTAGAAAGTATGATATTGAAGTCGAAAGGATTGCCGGAGTTTCCTCGGTTTTTGCAAGCGCTGCTGCTCTTGGTACACAACTGACTCTTAACGGCGTTTCAGATACTCTCATCATTACTCGCCCTGCCGGAAAAACCCTGGAAAAAGACCTCATCCCTGAGCTTTCTGCCTACAATACTACTATGGCAATCTTCCTTGGTACACAGAAGATCAAGGAAATTATGGAGAAGGTTCGTTGTCCGAAGGACACACCTGTAGCAGTGGTTTACCACGCCTCCTGGGAGGATGAAGAGATTATTACAGGAACAGTGGAAGATATTGCAGACAAGGTTAAAGAAGCAGGAATTAAACGTTCTGCAATGATAATTATCGGTGGAGTTGTTGATCCTAAAAACTACAGGAGGTCCTACTTATACGGAGTAGCTCAGGAGCCGTTGTAATCACTTTTGAGAGAAATAGGGAGATTGCGGCAAGGATAGCAGAACACCTTAAAGCCGATCTGCTCCTCTATGAGAAGGACATATTCAAAAAAGCTTTTGAGAACTATGGTGCAATAATTGCAGTCTTTGCCACAGGCATAGTGGTAAGGGATATTGCTCCCCTTCTCAATAACAAGTGGTCTGATCCCGCTGTGGTTGTGGTTGATTCAAACCTAAATTTTGCAATCCCACTGCTTGGAGGGCATCACGGAGCAAATGAGATCGCTCGAAAAATTTCTGAACTCGGAGCAATCCCTGTACTTACGACGGCGACCGAAGTTCATGGTAAGCCCTCAGTCGAGGGCATTGCCGACAGGTTAAACTGCGAGATCTTCAATAAAGAATCCACTGTAGCTGTAAACTGTGCACTCCTTGATCAGGAGATAGAAGTCCTTGAAGTTAAGGGTCCCAGAATTGTTGTTGTGGATGAAGATGTATCAGTGCTGGTAAAAAGACGGCAGGAGAATATAGAGGTAAAAGGTGACAGCGGTAATAATAGCTAACTGAATCGTCAATTACTTCTTTATACATGTGAATTAGCCTGATCGGGACTATGCTAAGAGTCTGAGACGATAACGAATGATTATAGGAATCGGAACTCGCAGGGGTATTACAAAAGAAGAGGTTGTTGAAGCTGTAAAGCAGGCTCTTGATGAGTACAACCTGAGCCTTATAGAAGTTACAGCTCTAGCTTCTGCGAAACTTAAGGAAAATGAACAGGGGCTTCTGGAAGCGGGAGAGATGCTCGGCATTCCGGTGAATTTTTTACCGGATGAGCTGTTAAATAGCTATAACCCCCCTTCATCCTCCCAGGCTTCCCGCTTTGGATTAAAAGGAGTTGCAGAACCTGCAGCTCTCGCCCTTTCTGAAGAAAAACAATTAATTTGCAGGAAGAAAGTTTATGGCAGAGTCACAATCGCAATCGCAAAATAAAACAGCCGGAGGAAAACTTTACATCGTAGGCATAGGGCCGGGATCTGTAGAACAGATGACGGTCAAAGCCAGGGATGTAATCCTTAACGCCGATTATGTTCTCGGGAACAGCACTTACTTGGATCAAATAGAAAGTCTTCTCGGAACCCAGGAAGTAATCCGCAGTTATATGGGTAAAGAGGTGGACAGAGCAAGAAAAGCTGTGGAACTCGCAAAAGTTGCGAATGTTGTTATGGTCAGCGGCGGAGATACCAACGTCTACGGTATGGCGGGTATCGTGCTTGAGGTTGCTGAGCACGAAGGACTTGATGTTGATATAGAGATTCTTCCTGGAGTCACGGCAATTTTAGCCGGGGCTAGTATGCTCGGTGCACCGGTTGTAACGGACTTTGCAGTGATAAGCCTGAGTGATCTCCTAACTCCCTGGGATGTTATTGAAAAAAGGCTTAATCTTTCTGCAGAAGCCGATTTCGTTATAGCTCTTTACAACCCAAAGAGCCGCAAGAGACAGTCTAACTTTTCCAGAGCTATTGAAATTATCCGAAAGTACAAAGCTGACTCTGTGCCAGTAGGACTTGTGAAGAACGCTCTGAGAGGAGAAGGCGAGGACAGGATTGTAACTACTCTCGGAAAGGTCATGGAGTACGAAGATTGGGTAGATATGAGCACTACGATCCTTGTCGGAAATGGAGACTCCAGAATCTGGAGCTCTCAAAAGAAGGATTTCATAATCACTCCCAGGGGGTATCACAAGAAATATGACTACTGAAAAGAATGCCACTGAGAAGGCTGGAAACCTCGAAAACCTCGAAGAATTTACCGAGCTTACGGTTGATGTTAATCCCGAACTTGTGAGTATCTGTAAAGACTCCGGGGCAAGAACTGAAGAAGCCAAAACCATCTATATGAAAAGTCGGACAATGATCCAGGAAATTATCGGCAACAAGACACCTGAAGACCGCTTCCGCCAGCGCTGCGTTATTGCTACAGGAGACCTTTCTGTAGCAGATATTATGCGCTTTATGCATGACCCCATCCCTGCAGGTGTTGATGCAATTAAAAAGGGTGCCCCGATTTTCGTGGACATTAACATGGTAAAAGCCGGAATTACAAAAACCGGACACAAATCCGAAATTATCTGTGTGCTCGATGAAGATCCGAATGCTGAAATTGCTAACAGGTACGGAATTACGCGCACATCAGCAGGTTTCCTGGCTGCCCGCGACCGTCTCGATGGGAGTATTATTGCAATAGGAAATGCCCCTTCTGCCCTTATCATGGTCTGCAAACTTATAGAAAAAGGTGTAAGACCAGCCCTTATCATCGGACTCCCTGTGGGTTTTGTGAACGCGGCCGAATCCAAGGAAATGGTCAGAAACCTGAGTATCCCCGTGCCCTCTATAAGCTGTGTAGGGACAAGAGGTGGAACACCTATGGCAGTTGCCTGTGTTAACGAGCTTGTAGCAATCGCAAGAGAAAGTGAAGAGTAACACTTTCTCTAATTTCTCCTTTTCTGTTTTCCCTCATTTTTACTTTCAACGAGTCCAGTTAACTGTTTTATTTCCCAGTATACTCTCTCTATTGATGTATCAGAAAAGCTATGATTAAGAAAAGCTATGATTAAGAAAAGCTTTGATTAAGAAAAGCTTTGATTAGAGTAGGATAAATTTGTAGATCTTGTTTTGAGTATGTTACTACTATTCTCTGAAAAAAAAATAAGGTGTGATGAATGGTAGTTGAAGGTATTCCTTACATTATCTAATTGAGCAGGATTCGTGCCTTCTGGTGATGGATCAGAACCTATTGATCCATTAAGTCCCCGGCTTTTATCTTTATCTAGCTTTCTTAAATAAACCACTGGATATGATTCTGGCGTATCATCCAGAGTCCGACCAGGATAAGTACTATTCCAGCTCCCTTTTTGAGAATCGCATCCCACCTTGAAATAAGTCGAATTCTAGAGGAAGAAAAGTGGGCTGAATATGCGAGCAAGAGCATTGGCATAGCAAATCCCAGTGAGTAAATTGAAAGCGTAAATGCGCCATTAGCTAGGTTGCCCTCCAGAGCTACCATAGCCAGGATAGATGCCAGAAACGGGCCAACACACGGTATCCAGAGCACACCGAGGGAAAGCCCGAGCAAAAGTCCGGAAAGAGATCCCTCTTCATTCATTCCTGATAGCAGGGGGAATCTTGAAAATACATTGAAAAGGCTTACATCAAGAAGTATTACAAAGCCCATTAAAAGGATAAAGATCCCCGCCAGAATCTTCAGCTGGTTTATATAAGTCTGGAAAGCTGCACCAAAAGCTGAGGTTACTACTCCCATTATAGTAAAGGATATCGAAACTCCGACAACTATCGCAAAAGGTCTTAGTTTTCCTTTTCCTGCAGATGTTGCCATGACTGCAGGCAGAAGTGGGAGAATACATGGGGAGAAGACACTGAGAATTCCTGCAGCAAATGCAGCTAAGATATTGATAATTCCTGTGCCAAATGCCGCTTGAGGGGAAATTATATCATAAAACATGGTTCTTCAGGTTTGTTTTGATTTTTGTTTTATATAGTACAGTTTTTATCAAATCTTAAGGTTGCTGGAAATCAGTGCTTCAAGTATATAGTGTTCTGAAAATAATTCAGTTCATGGGCTTTTTATTATGATTTATCTTTCTCAGCCTGGACAAGGGCGAGATTCATAAGGTCTTCATATATATCTTTTTCTCTGAGACCGATAACCCTTGCCTGGAGCCTGTCTGTAGTGACGCCCCCATCCTGCTTCATATAGATATATTCTCCGTCCTTAATGCTTACGATTACAGTTGAGTCAGGGATAGGACCTATATTGAAATAGGTTGCAAGCTCGGGGCTCCTGTCTATATCTACGGAGATAATCCTGGCTCTTCCTTCGTATTCTGCTGCCAGTTCTTTGAGCATGGGTTTCATGGCATTGCATGGTCCGCACCTTTCAGACCCGATTTTCATAAGAACAGGTCCCTGCTGAATGGATGCGTTTATCTGTTCAAGGTTGATCACCTCAACAACACCACCTTCCTCCTGGGCTTCCTGAAGGGTTGCGTTCTGTTCAAGCTCGGTTGTCTCAATAACGCCAACTCCTTCCTTAATTGCCTGGGTGCTTGTAGAATTTTCCTGACTTTCTTCAGCACAACCCGCAGTAAAAACCATAGCTGCTAGGAGAACCAATAGTATAACCGATTTCTTCATGTTCTCAACGTCAATCTTTTTTTGTAATATTTTGTCTATATGCTGTATTTTACCTATATGTTGTAATTGCACATAACACAACAATTACCGTTATGTGCAAAATAATTCTCTCTTTTCACAAACAACCTTATTTTTGTTGATTGTGAAATCCTAACTCTAAAGTAGAATTACCAATAAACCTCAAATAATTAACCATTAAGAGAGGGAAAAATGACCAGTTTAGGAGACTATCGGTATGCAGAAAATATATTAAATTAGACTTAAATGACAGGATTCTAAAAAACAAAAGTAAGAAGTCATGGAAAAAACAGAGAAGAAAAAACAGAGAAAGAAGAATAGAGTAGGAAAAAATAGAGAAAAACAGAAAAAAGCGGAAAAACAGAGTAGAACATAGAAAAACAGTAATAAGATGAAAAAATTTCAAAACAGCTAATTATATCGCCTTAATCAGCCTCTTGAAAGAGGTTAGCTGCTAAGAAGTTAGCCAATTGGAAAAATTAAAAATCAGGAAAAATTGTAAACTTTTCCCTTGTATAATTCTTTTCTTATTTTCTCTTCTACCTTACTCCTCTTGCAGAGTCTTTTCTACTGCGGTAATGACGGCTTCAAAGTTTTTCTGCCATTCAGTACTGTGTTCAAGCAGACCCTGGACAATAGTGCCTTTATCTTCCATTTCTGCTACTCTGGGTTCAATAGGAAGTCTGGCAAGAATTGGAATATTGAAGTCTTTTGAGGCTTTTTTCCACGCCTCCGGTTCCGAACACTTCTATTGGTTTGCCGCAGTGGGGGCAGATGAGCCCATGCATATTGTCAACTAGTCCTATAATAGGTACTTTAAGTTTCTCAGAGAACTTAATTGATTTTCGGACGCTTATCAAAGCTACGTCCTGAGGAGTTGTAACAAGCACTGAACCATCGCAATTGGGAATCAGCTGCGCTACACTCAGGGGTTCATCTCCTGTCCCTGGTGGCAGGTCTATAATAAGGAAATCGAGTTCTCCCCAGCTAACTTCTTCCAGGAACTGTTTAATTGCCCCCATTTTGGCAGGTCCTCTCCAGATTATAGGAGAATCTTTGTTTTCAAGCAGAAAACCGACAGACATTACCGAAAGGTTGGGAAGTACCTGGATTGGAAGAATACCCTCTTCATTAACATTGGGTCTTTCAGATTCTAGCCCGAAAATCGTAGGAATAGTTGGTCCGTGAATATCGCAGTCAAGAAGCCCAACTCTGTATCCGCGCAGAGCTAACCCGGCAGCAAGGTTTGCTGCAATTGTGCTTTTCCCTACTCCCCCTTTCCCGCTCATTATCATAATCTTGCGTTTGATGCGCCTGAGGTTGACTACTATTTTCGGCTCCTCTGGCTTTTTAGATATACTCTCAAGTGGTTGAACCTTATCTGTCATTTTTATCGCCTGTTTGATATATTAACACATTTTTCCGGTTTTTAGATTTCTCGTTTACGTGTCAGCATCTTCACTAATGCCAGCGCTCTCAGGATTGATATAATTGCCGCCCTTTATTTCAATTGCTTTTCCTGTGCTAAGGGCGAAAGCTATCTTTGTTCTGGCAGCTTTCAGGTCTTCCCAGAAAGCTCTCCTTGATATTCCTACCCTGATGGCTGCATCTTCCTGCCTGAGTCCCTCAACGTCAACGAGCCTCAGGGCTTCAAGTTCTTCAACTGTAATAGATACAACCTCAAGATTAGATAGCGGGACCCCTCTGGGCTTGAAATACGTGACCTCAGGCGTTTGTTCTACCCGCCTAGGGCACTTTGGTCTTCCTCTGCATTTTTTCATAGGTTACTTATGCACATTGCAGAATAAATATATAACAATTTCTCTTTTTAAGTAGAAAAATATAAATATTTTCGTACAAAGGAGTGAAATTAAATCAAATGCCTGTCACTCCAGTTAGGATCAATTCTCAGAGAGTATGCATGCAAAAAGATCAGGCAGAAAGCGTTTGACATATTCGGCTCCTTTGGAATCCATATCTTTGCAGGCACAAAAGGCAGGGTTCTTCAATGGGGGGGGGGTGACAACATGGACTTCAGAGCAAAACGTGAATAGAGACCATTAATCAGAATTTTTGTTTCTGGAATTTACTGCTTGGATTTTTTCATCTAAATTTGGTTTTTCATATGTCACTTTATCAATATATTTTTATATCCCACTTAGGAATATTTATATCTTTACAGCTTACTTGTGACTATAAACCTTATTTATGTTAATTATTCGGGAGAAAAAAAGTGTGCAGTGTGCATTATGCAGGATTAAGGAATGCGCGAAAGGCAAAAACTGTTCTGTCATTAAATCTGTGCTTGAGTATACGGGCGACGATCTGAAATCAATCCAGATTTCTGCCTGGCTTGAATCCGATCATTTGAAAAGGACAAAACTGGAAGAAATAGCTATTTATGCAAAAAAACTTGGATATACAAAAATAGGAATCGCATTTTGTATTGAGTATGAGAGAGAAGCCAGGTTAATTTATAACATCCTCTCAAGGTATTTTGATGTGTTCTCAGTTTGCTGTAAAGTTTCCAGCTTCGAAAAAGCCAGCCTCGGGATTAAGAAATCTGAAGATCAGGAGTTTGAAGCAATTTGTAATCCAATAGGCCAGGCTCAGCTCTTAAATGATGACCTCACTGATCTCAATATCATGATTGGACTTAAGACAGGTTATGATATTCTCTTTGCAAAATATTCGGAAGCTCCTTCAATAATACTGCCTGTTAATGAATTGCCTCAGTTAACCGATTCAGAAATTGATTTTATAGAATGAGATTTATATAGTGAATTCTTTAGTTCTATAAGTTCAAATCCTGGAGAAACACATGTTTGAAAAGTCGAACACATCGGGATCTGATTCTAAGACCGGATCTGAATGCCTGAAGATTCGAGCCCATCACCTTTGCTGCATTCAGGGTTTTCAGGGCTATGGGTACAGCCAGGGTTTTGTAGCCAATATGCGGGCTGTAATTTCGGATATAAAGGCTTTCCCTTCAAGACCTCTGGAACTTGTATCCGAATGTGATGTAATCTGCACTTCTTGCCCAAACCAAAGGGAATGCACTGCGCAGCAATCAATAGCCTCCCGCAGGATCAGGAATATGGATCTTGTTGTTATGGAGAAATTAAAAATAAAAGAAGGAACTGTTATGAAGGCAGATGAAGCCTTCAGGTTAATCAATTCACAACTTGCCAATGCGTCCGATATTGAGGAAGTCTGTGGAACCTGCAAATGGAGACAGAAATGCCTATGGTATATGCAGATGAAAGATAAGTGTGAAAATAAAACCTGAATTACAGGTTATGAAAGATAAAATCTTTTTTGGATTTGTAAAAATGAAAAATCCTTTTTAACTATTTTTTCTCAAATTTTAATATGGGATTTTTCTACCTGTGATACTATTATCTTAAACCTGCATTGATCTCATAGATTTTTGCAAGAAATTCGATATTCTGAACTGCGTTCTGTTCTATCCCGAGTTCATATGGGGTAACGCCAAGAGCAAGACCCAGTAGCTGGGTATAATGCAGAACCGGGATTGAATAGTCCGTTCCGAATTTCTCATTGACTGCAAGCTGTCCCCTATCAAATTGAAGATGACAGAAAGGACATGCATTGACAATACAGTCCACTCCTGCTTGCCTAATACAGGCGAGTTTATTCTCAAGCATCTCAAGGGACTCGGCAGCATGCCCTGAACGTACTCCCCCTCCTGCTCCACAGCACATCATCTTATCGGTATAATCTACACTTTTTGCACCTGTAGCTTCAACAAGCTCATCAAAGAAAACCGGAGCCTCTGTTTCTCCGAGTTTACGGTCTTTTGAAGGTTTGATAAGATGGCATCCGTAGTGCAGTGCCACTTTAAGGTCAAGCGGGATTGTGACATGCTCCTTGAGCTTCTCAGGTCCAAATTCCTTGTATAAATATTCGATTATATGCCTCACTTCAACAGTACCCTTAAATTCCATTCCGATTTCTTTAAGGCACCTGTTTGTGCATGCCTTTAACTCAGGATCCTTTTTTAACTCTAAATTTGCATCTGCCAGAGAGCCATAGCAGCCATTGCAGACTGTGAGGATATCCCTTTCCAGCTTTTCTGAGAGAACTATATTCCGGCTGGCAAGGGCAAGCCAGGTAGCTTTATCAAAGGACTTGAAGATTCCTGGAGCTGGACAGCAGGAGGCTCCGGGTAGGTCAGCTGCATCTATATTAAGTTTCTGCAGGCAGAGTTTAGTTGCTTTTTCAATTCCCGGGTAACGATTGGGTACAATGCATCCAAGAAATAGAGATAGTTTTTTCATATTCTGTCTCCTTATTTTTCAGCCGTCAGTTCGTCAAATTTGCAGGCTTTGAGAAGACTTCTTACCTCTTGAAGGGCTTCAGGATACTTTTGGACGGTCTCAGGTATGGGATCAAGCCCAAGCTCCTCCCTTTTTTGTTTTGTCTCTTCGTCCAGAGGGACTGCATGCCCACACTCTTCAACCATTTCCGATATTCGCCTGTGCTCGGGAAGCATGAAACCTTCTTTTACCGCAAGCCTCCTGAGTTCAAGGAGAGCATCAGTAATTGGTATGTCGCGTGGGCAGCGCTCCTGGCAGGTATAGCAGGTGGTGCAGAGCCAGAGAGCATCATCTGAGAGGACTGACGCCCTGTTCTTGCGTGCATCCCGAAGAATTCTTCGCGTGTTAAGTCCGGTATGCCTCCCAGAAGGACAACTTCCAGTGCATGCACCGCACTGCATGCAGGAGAGTAAGTCAAGCCCTGCAGCCTTTAATACTTTTGACAATTTTTCACTCATACAGGTTCACTGTCTGATTCAGTTGATTCATCCTTTTTAGAAAAGAAAGGTAAGCAAAAAATAATGAGATCAAGAGGAAACTTCGTAGCAGGAATTAATCTACGAATTTTCACAATAAACAGACATTTTTCTGTTAAATTTCCTCGTAACAAGCGTTTTTCCAGCTTCTTTACTCGTCAATTTTCTAATCACAGATTTTTCTTATCCTGACTATTTCTCTCATAATATTTAACATAAACTAAATATGTTCGGGATTATTGATAATAGTTAAAGATTTGGATAAAGACTGGCAACTATAAGTTATCAAGGTTTATTTTTACTCATCAGTTATTAGAGATCACATTTTACTGATTAATTATAAGTTTTTTACTAAGAATTATAAATTTGTCTTTACTTATGAAGAATCATAAATTTGTCTTTATTGACAAGGTTAAATAATTTATTTTATTGATAATCTACTGATAGAATTATAAATTATATCTTCAGGCAAAGATTGGCATTTCTGATTTCTTTATCTGTGCCCTAAATATATCATCTCTTCTATTATATAAAAACAAGTTTTTTGAGCTATATTCATTCTCTCGGATTCAAAATTATTTTTTCGCCGTTCTCTTTCCTGTATATCTTTCATTTTTTTCAAGATTCTGTCAGGAAAAATTTATTCCCAGGTCTTTAAGTTGATTAAGCTTTGCGAGGTTTATCATCAGTGGTGTGAGTGATTCCACAGTGCTTGCCTGTTTAAGAGGTCCTCCATCCAGGGGCTTCAGGCATCCCATATGCTTCGTAAGCTCCATGACCAGCTTCTTTGCTTCTTCGTCATCACTGCATATTATTGAGTCATGTACATCCTTGCACTTTACTATATCCCTCAATTTCCCTGCAGGGATATTATGGAAGGCTGCCACAACTTTCGTAGAAGACGGAACTCTTTTCTGAATTGCAAGGGCGGCTGAACCTTCTTCCGGAGGTTTATATACGAATAAGTTTCCTTCCTTTACCATCGGGACTACTGGAGTGATAAGAATCTTATTTTCAATAGCCTCCTGAATCTCATTCAGCAGAGGCAAAACGTGGTCAAAACGAATAGTAAGGATTACTACATCAGCAGCCTGTGCGGCTTCAAGGTTACTACTTCCTGTAATGCCTATCCTGGATGTATCAAATCCGCAGTTCTCAAGTTCGGATAAAGCTTTTTTTGCGGCTTCATTGGCTGATTCCTTGGATCTGGACCCTATAATAACCTCGTTTTTTACACCTTCAGCCATAAGGTTTTGAAGTGCCAGCCTGAGCACCATGCCTTCCCCTATATTTCCGGTTCCTCCCAGGACAGCTATTTTCAACTTATCAGAATTCAATTTGAACTATACCTCCAGCTTTGCTATATCTCCCATAAAATATGTCTGAGAGTTAATATAACTTCTGTCTACCTGAGCTTTTATTCTAGCAGCAAAACCCCGACACATGTGGTTTTCTCAGGCTTGCAGAACTCAAGTACAAGTCCTGCTTTTTCCATTGCCTTCTGAAGGTTTATTCCTACAGCTTCAGGTGCAAAGCGTCTCAATTCCGGTTTTATGCATTTTTTAAGGTTACATGTATCGCACTCGTTACAGGAGCCGGGTCTCAGGAGATGGGCAAAAGTGAAACCTTCCCTGAAGGCTTCATATTCAAGTTCCAGCATTTTATGGAAAGAATCCTTACGAATTTCTCCCCAGGCTTCCTGTATATCCGGAATCTGTGAAGTATCGCGTTCATCGATAAGTAGAAGCGCGCTGCTGTATTCCCCTATGATTTTTCTGAAATCCTCCACCGTTATGATATGAGGAGGGCAACTCAACCTCTTTCCATAACTTCTGCAACCGTAAGCACATTTCAGGGCAATTCTGTTCTCAACCGGAATATCCCCCGCATCCACGAAATAAGCTTTGAGCCCCATCTCTGAAGCTTTCTCAATAAGATCTTCGAATTTTCCTAACATGATAGCCCCTTATCAAAAAGCCCTTTTGTTTCCTTTTAATTTGCTACTTTTTAATTTGCTACTTTTTAATTTGTATCCTTTTAATTTGCTTCCTTTCTAGTTATTATTTCTGTTTTCAGAAATGAACTGAAATTCTATTACCTTGAAAATCCTTTCTATCTTTTTAAGTGAGCGATGTAAGAAATAGAAATCCTTGCTAGAGAAATAACAATTACTTTGGTGGGGAATAAGAAATCTTACGAGAAAATCGGAATGAAATAAAGTTTTTGTTACGAGGAATAACAGTTATTATGTATATCTATTATGTGTATTTATACATCATAATTATAATTTTTCCATTATATTCTCCACTACAGGTTACACTTCTATAATTTGCAATTGATATATTAGTAAAAGGGATCCTTATGATTAAGAAAGTACCTTTAACCGAACTGAAAAATCGCATGTATAACTTTAGAAAGCAAATGAGCATCTCAAATCCAGAATGGGAGATAGCTGTCATCTTCAGTAAAATAAACCTTTATTATTTTACGGGTACAATGCAGGATGGGATGTTGATTATCCCCAGGCACGGAGAAGCAACCTTATGGGTACGCCGCAGTTATGAAAGAGCCCTGGATGAATCTTTATTTCCCAGCATAGAACATATGAATAGCTTTCGTGATGCTGCAAAAAATATAAACGTGCTTCCGGATACGGTATATCTGGAAACAGAGGTAGTTCCTCTGGCTCTATACCAGAGATTCCAGAAATACTTCCCTTTTAAGAATTTCAAACCCGTAGACCCCCAGATTTGCGCTGTCAGAGCAATAAAAAGCGAATATGAACTCTCCCTGATAAGAGAAGCCGGCAGGATTCACCAGCATGTGCTGGAAGAGCTTGTACCTGAAATGCTTCAGGAAGGAATGAGTGAAAGCGACCTGGCAACCAAATTGTTTTCAGTTCTTGTAGAGGAAGGTCATCACGGAGCATGCCGTTTTGGCATGTTCGATACAGAAATGATTCTGGGAAATGTCTGTTTTGGTGAAAGCTCTATCTATCCGACTTATTTTAATGGACCCGGAGGAAAGTACGGGTTATGCCCTGCAGCACCTGTGCTAGGCAGCCGTGACAGAAAATTGAGGAAAGGAGATCTTGTCTTTGTTGACGTCGGGTGTGGGGTTGATGGTTATCACACGGATAAAACCACGACATATATTTTTGGCTCTCCTCTTCCACAACATGCCATAGATGCCCATAATAAATGTGTGGATATACAGAACGAAGCTGCCTCAATGTTAAAACCCGGCGCAATTCCCTCGGAAATCTACACCACCATAATGAATAAGCTCGATTCGGAATTCCTGGAAAACTTTATGGGTTTTGGCAACCGTAAAGTAAAATTCCTGGGTCACGGAGTTGGACTTTTAATCGATGAAACGCCTGTAATTGCAGAAAGTTTTGACGAACCCCTTCAGGAAGGAATGGTATTTGCCCTCGAACCTAAAAAAGGGATTGAAAATATCGGAATGGTGGGAATTGAGAATACATTTATAGTAACTGCTAAAGGTGGAGAATGCATTACAGGGTATAATCCTGGCTTGATCCCTGTATTTTAATTGCGAATCAAGCATCTAGGAGGCTCCTTACTAACAGGATAATGCTATTTCCAGATGCCTGAAAACGGCATTTTTCCTTTCCGAAAAACACTTTTCTGACCCAAAAATATTTTTCAATCCATAAGTTAGAAAGTGCTCCCGCCAGCTTGCCTGGCGGCGCTTGTAGAGGCTTATCTTTAAAAGTCAATAGTCCAACAGTTTATTGGGCAATTACCCAAGGAACTGACTAAACAAGGCTGGTATATCCATTTTTCCTGATTTGATCGATAACTGCAAAAACAGATTTCATTTTTATGAACTCTGCCTGCCTTTACAATACCAAAAAAGCCTCTCTCCCCATTCAATGGCCTTCGAGTCAGAACTGAATAGTCCTGTACTGATGTCGTATTCAACGTTTCCTTTTTTGTACAGGCTCAGAGAAAGGTGTTTATCCGTAACAATGAGCCCCACTTTGATATCTTGATCCATGACAATTAATTTGAAGTTTTCATAATCTTTCAGTGCTTCTACTTTTTCCAAGTAAGGTGATTGATTCAATTCTTCTGCAACATGAAGAGAAACTATAAGCTCAACAGGGATTCCTTCTTTCACTCTTTCAGAGATTGAATCAGCATATCCGCTGGTCACTACAGACGATATACCATATATATGATCTGCTTCTTTAATTATTTTTAACTGGTTGTTATAAACATTAAGGATCTTCATACCTTTATCTTTGAGGACTTCAGACTCATACAGACATCCGATTTCTTTTAAGAAGAAAACGGGAATTCCTTCGAGGCAATGTCTCAACCAGAAATGTTTAAATTTATCAACTGTCCAAAATGTTATAAAAGAGTCAGCTACTCCTGAAGCTACAACTTTTCCTGCGGACGTCAGGAAATACTCACGTCCTTTTGTTTCTATCAGATGATCTGCTTCGAGTTTCCTGAGCTTTGGAATTATAACCTGAGAAGTACTTCCGGTAATTTCACGCAGTTGAGAAAGTTTTCTGCTGTCCTCATTTAATGACAGAAGTATCTCTGTTAGAAGTTTTGACCTGTATATTGCCTGAATGCCATCTCCCATTTCTCTATAAATTTCGAAGCTGTTCATTTCCTGTCGCCACATCTACAGATTTTTTCCTCACTTTCTTATTAAATTGTTTTGATGTAATATATTCTTTTCTTTTGTTGGGGCATGTATATCAGTATCACTTTGCTAATTTTGTTGTTTAGTGAAGAGAAGAATGTTCAGATTATTTGCTAAAAGTAAGGTCGAATTTTAGACGTCAGCTAGAGCTCTGAAACTTCACTGTTTTTGATGAAAAAGATAATCGGTTTAATGAATGTTAATCGGACTGATGAAAAATTCATCGACATAACAAATGTATAAGAGAAGATTATGAGATATTTTTGTATGTGAAGTTCAAACAAACCTTGCAGAGTACATTTGAACTCCACATGCCCTGAGGCAAGGAAATGATAGCTTAAGAGTATTTAAGGCTTGTCTGATCCTGCCTCCGAGGGAAAAAATAACTAGGAGTTAGACAAATGATCAAGAACAAAATTGGAATAGAAACATTAATTTTAGCAATGCTTCTTGTAAGTATTGTTTTTGTACCTGCTGTAAGTGCACAGGCTGACATTTCTCAAAATAAAGAGTATGCTGATGCAATAGACATTTCGAACAAAAAATCAATTTCTAAGGAAGACCTCAAAAAAGTATCAGAAAACGTGAATGTATTGAAAGAAACCGATAACGAAAAGATAGTATCTTTCAAGAAACAAGATGGATCAATTGGATACGCTATTTCATGGAAAGATGAAGAGAATCCTAACAGAGTAAATTTTGCTTTTGTAGATCAGAATGAATTGGTATCCAAAAAGCTCGTATCTGCTTCAAGTCTCAATGATAGTTCGGCAGTTGCAGCAGCAATTTCTGCGGCTAGGACAAGTTTTTGGCATGGAAGTTATATCGAACAGTATGGTGACGCCATAACAGGTGGAATACACATCTACTTCTCCCCAACAGACGCCTCATATGTTGCAGATGTAGGAACAGCCGCAGCTGCGGCATTAGCTGCTATAATAGGTTCATTTTTATCACCTACTGCTTCAGTAATACTAGCTGCACTAGTCACTATAGGAGTGCAAACCGTTTATTGGATGGAACAAAATTCAGATGGTAGCTTAGATGTGCGGATTCCTTACGCAAACGTAGCCTCAATGATACTAACAGGTCATATTTACATGAAAATTGGTAGTCATTGGTATACGGTTTAATTGAGTATTGGCTGATTTTTTAATCAACCGCCATTTTTATTTGGTGATAACATGGAAAGACAACAGATATTAGGGGTTTTAATTTCAATTTTTATGGTTATTGCTATGCTCATACTTAGCGAAGTTGTGGCTAAAAATGTAGTACATGACTATATGTTAATCAAAATTTCACTTATGGTATCTTTTTTTCTTGGACTTCTTTTCTACATGATTTTAGTTAAGTTGGGAATTTATTAGGGAGAATTTTACTAAATCTCTGTTTTTAACCGATTGCTATAATGAGCCTATATATCGGCTCTGTAATAATCCTGTATCGGCTCTGTAGAAATCCTTAATTTTGATGCAGATCTTTCTGTCACTTTTTTGTTTATGTTATACACTATCAGTTTAATTTTTATTTCTTTGACTTGATTGAAGAACTTTCTTGCTCTAAGTACTTCTCCAAACTTCCTTTTGACAACAGAGAATGTTGTTTCCATTATATTCCGTTTATTATACTTGATTTTGTCAAAACCTAAACAACTTTTTTTTCTGTATTTTCCCTTTATCTTCTTCCTTTTTCTTTTAAAGGTATAATTGAGTTTGCTTTAATCTTCTCGGCAGTGTACCTAATTTTCTGTAAAATTGTAAATCTCAAAAAGTTATTGGGTAGAAAATTCAATATCGCAAGATCAATTTTACCCATAATGAACAAAAATTTAACTTCGAATTTACAGTAAATTCACGACGTTGACAAAATGAGTTAAGGTTAATAAAATGATACTTAACAAAATAACATTTAATAAAAAGATGAATAAAGATGAAGCTCAGAGCCTCACCTCTCCGATTTGTTTACGTTGATTTCTGAGGTTTTCTTGCAAGCTTTTTCTTTGCAAGTTTTTCAATTATGCCGAGGCTGACCTCACCGCCGATGCTTAATTTCTTGTTGGCAACTGCACTTTCAAGAAGGTGCTGTCCTACAAGTGTGCGCACGACAAGGGTAGTGTAGCCGTCCGGGCTTCCCACAGACCCGGCAGAAATATCGGCTTTAAGAGCGGTAAAATCTGTACAGACGCCGCAGCCTGGGCGGACAGTGTCCTCAAGTTCGTTAAGAGGGATTACATACTGTGTCCCATCGTTTAAGGTAATCTCGAGCTTGCCCTTAACGTCAATACGGCATACTTTCATGGGCTCAAGGGCGTACTCGCTTTTCAGCTTGCCTGCAATAAGTTTTTCATAGTCGAAACTCTCCGTGCAGAAAAGCCCGAAAACGAAACGGATAGACTTCTTATATGGTTGCACAAGCTGGTGGTCAGTTTCAAGCATTTTGCGGACTGCCTGGACAACACAGGGAACTCCGACAACTGCAATGTTCCTGTACTTCCTGTTTACGACTGCTTCCTTGAGGGAAGAAACAAGAGGAACCCACCAATTGTAACGACTTCCTGCCTGACCGATAAGGGCTTCACTTCTGGTTATTACCATGGAATGCGGCTTGAGGGTCCAGGGATCTTCAGTAACCGTAACCACGGCATCTACAAGACCTGTATCAAGCGCGTTTGCAAGGATTGCTGTGACTGCTCCTCCACTCTGTTTTTTCGGGATATCGAACTCGGCTTTTCCGGCAATGATTTCCAGGTAATCTCCGAGCAGGCTTGAGGGCTGTTCATCGAGCCTCGGACAAACTTCATAGCAGGCTCCGCAGGGGACCCCATCAACAGCGGCTTTACAATAGTTATTGCTCTTTGGGTGTGTAGAATCGCCACCGGTTTCAAAGTACAGGGAATCAGCAGGACAGACTGCAATGCAGGCACCGCAGCCTGAACAAAGGCCTTCGTCCCAGACTTCTGATTTGAGATCAAGATAATTTTTGCTTATTGGTTTTTGTTCTGCCATCTCTCATCACTCCCAGACATATTTGCCCGCGAAAGGCCGGCTGCTTGCAGGTCCGATCTTCGTGTAGTTAGTGTTCAGGAACTCTGCAGGGTCATATCCAAACTGCTCGCAGAAGCTCTTTATAATCGGGGCAATGCGTTCAAGATCGCTTTCGGTAAACTCGAACTTCTTGGCTCCTATTCCAAGCAGATAATCGTCCACTTCCCCACGGATGATAATTTCTCCACCATGGATTCCGCTTCCTATACCCCTATCTGTCATCGCTTCGTCCTTACCGATGCCCAGTACGAGCACAAGACCGCCTGCCATATATTCTCCGAGGAAGGAGTGGGCTGTACCTCCAACTACAAGTACAGGTCTGGATTCCACTCCATACTGTTTCATGTGAATGCCTCCCCGGTAGCCAATGTTGCCTTTTATAAAGACTTTTCCTCCTCGCATGCTGTGTGCAACTGCATCTCCTGCGCTTCCGTGAATTACAAGCATGCCGCTGTCCATAGTGTTGCCAGGAGCGTGTTCAGCATTCCCATTTACAATACATGTCGGCCCACTCATGAACATCCCCAGGTCTCCGCCCGGGACTCCGTTAATTATTAACCGGACGTTGCCTTTTAATCCATCACCTATAAAGCGCTGTCCAAGCACATTATCGAGTATGATTTCTTCTGCCCCGTCCGCAACTGCAGCCCGGATCTTCTGGTTCAGGGGGGTATAATGCATATCTTTTGCATCAATTCTTACCGTCTTCATCTCAATCAGGCCCCCGCTGGAAGTACATCCAAAATTTTAAGCATTCCTTCATCCAGCATATATCCACGCAGGCGATCTCTATTTCCACGCAGGCTTTCAATGCTGTTAATTCCTGCAGCGCCCATAAGTTCGCTGAGTTCTAAAGTCCAGCCTTTGATCAGGTTTGCAACCTGGACTGCACCCCTTTCAGGGTCGATCCTGTTCATGAGATGTGGCTCCTGGGTAGCAATGCCCCATGGGCAGAGGTTTCTATAACAATTACCACAGACTCTGCAGCCCAGAGCAATAAGTGCAGCAGTACCAATATACACAGCGTCTGCACCAAGTGCAATTGATTTAGCAAGATCTGCACTGCTTCTTATTCCACCGCTTGCAATAATCGAGATCTCGTTTCTTGTACCCTGCTCTCTGAGTTTCTTGTCAACACTTGCAATTGCAACTTCAATTGGTATTCCTACATGATCTCTGAATACCTTGGGGGCTGCTCCGGTTCCACCTCGGAACCCATCAATTACCACTGCATCTGCAGAAGAGCGGGCGATACCTGCTGCAATTGGAGCTACATTATGCACAGCTGCGATTTTCACGAAGACAGGCTTTTTCCATTCGGTTGCTTCTTTGAGACTTCGAACGAGCTGGACAAGATCTTCGATGCTGTAAATATCATGGTGAGGAGCCGGGCTGATCGCATCACTACCAAGTGGAATCATACGAGTTCTTGAAACTTCTTCGTTAACCTTTTCACCAGGCAGGTGTCCTCCAATACCCGGTTTCGCGCCCTGACCGATTTTAATCTCAATGGCTGCTCCCCTTTCAAGATAGTCAATATTGACCCCAAAACGGCCTGATGCTACCTGAACAATCATATGATCCTGGTAGGGGTAGAGTTCTTTATGCAGACCTCCTTCTCCAGTTCCCATGAAGGTTCCTATCTCTTTTACAGCTTTTGCCATGCTGAGCTGGGAATTAAGGCTGATAGCTCCGAAACTCATATGTCCAATCATGATTGGAGTATTGAGCTCGAGGTTTGGAGCCAGTTTTGTCTCAAGTTCTATGTCTCCACTCTCGGTCTCCCTGAATTTGAGTCTGGATGGTTTCTTTCCTATGTAAGTCCTGAGTTCCATAGGTTCTCTCAGGGGGTCAATGCTCGGGTTTGTAACCTGGCAAGCATCAAGAAGAAGGCGGTCATAGACAGTTGGCAAATCCCTGGCGTTTCCCATTCCTGAAAGAATAATCTTTCCGCTGCGAGCCTGCTTAATAATATCCTCTCTTACTTCTCTGGTCCAGAGGGGGTGGCTACGATAGTCAACAGGTTTCTCTATAAGTGTAATTGCGTCCCTCGGACACATAGCAACGCACCGAAGGCAGGCTGTACATTTTCTGGATTCCACCAGGATTCTGTCACCTTCTCTCCTGTAAACACCGTAGGAACAATTCTCAATACAGCGTCCACAGTCCATACACTGGTCGCGGTCAATGCTTACCTTAAATTTTTGGGGCACGCTTCCGAGCGTCATTCAATAAACCTCCCTACTACTGGTTCTCCTGCCCTGGGAGTGTATATATTTTTAACTTCGGGGTCAATGACCCTTATTGCGGCTTCTTCACTGGAAATGTAGAGCCGATTTCCATTCTCACCAACTACAAGGGGGCGCAGTTTAATCCTGTCAGTAAAGCCGACAATACCATCTTCTGATCCGACCACAATTGCAAAAGGTCCATTCATGAGGGCAGGCCCATAGGTAAGGCGGATTGCCTTGTTCAATTCTGCCTCTTTTGCTGGCATCCGGTCTATCTCGTCCCAGAAAGGAGGAGCTAAAGCCCTGACAACCATTTCATGTGACAGTCCATGCTGTCTTCCAAGCAGGTCAAACAGATAAGCTACAACTTCAGTGTCAGTAAACAGGGTACACTTGTATCCGTATCCTTCGACATAACGCCGGTTTGTGCCATAAGAGGTAATTTCTCCATTATGCACTACTGACCAGTTAAGTAGATTGAAAGGATGAGCACCTCCCCACCAGCCAGGGGAATTTGTAGGATAGCGGTTATGGGCAAGCCAGATATATCCTTTGTAATCTTCAATTCTGTAAAAGTTTCCCACGTCCTCGGGCCAGCCGGAAGCTTTGAAAACACCCATATTTTTTCCTGAGGAAAAGACTGTAGCTCCTTTTATGTTGGTATTTACTTCCATAACTATGTAAGTGATAACATCACTCTCAGATTCCATCCTCCCTACTATCAGGTCTTCTGAGGGCTTAAAGAAGTATCTCCATGGGATGTGCACTTTCTTCATGCCCGGCTGAGGGGTTGTTGGGATTTCTTCCTGGTGAACAATTTCTCCCCACTGTTCAAGGAGTTCATCTACCTTCTTTTTTGGTTCACCTAAATTGTCAAAGAAAACATGAAGAGCATAGTAATCTGCATATTCTGGATAAATTCCATATGCGGCGTAGCCTGCCCCATCTCCACTACCTCTTTCATCCATGAGGCTGAGGGCAGCTTTTATGCTCGACCCGTCCATTCTGGACTTTGTTCGGTCTATTAAGCCTATTATTCCACACATTTTTATCACTCTGGAAATGGATAGGAATGAACATAACGTGGTATATTCATCAATAACTTTCTGGATTATTTTTACGGCTCATTTTTGAGAAATAGTTCAAAAAATTTGCCAGCTGAAAAACTGGGTTTCAGGGATAATTTTTGTCAGTTTCCGCGATTTGAGGAGCTTTAACTAAATTTGTTTCAATCTAAATTATCTAATTAATGTGAGTGATAAATAGCGCTCCCATATATGGTTTCATTTCTTAACATACATTGAGAGGGTTATCACTAAGGGAAGTAAGTAATTTAGTACCTATTTGACAATATATATATGTTTCTTTTTCCGGCTAAAAGTTCTTGAGGGAAACCAGCAAAGCAAAATGTGTTGTTGTCTTTAATTTTTTTATTTTCTCTTCTTCACTTCTATCTGACACTTGCTCTTTAAAGTTTACTCCATCACCGTCCTCTGAACATCAATGTTATCCCTGCATGTGCAGATTGCCTCTTCGTGAAAAAAAGTAATTAAACATTGGAATTTATAAGAAAGTATTTTAATCTTAATATTTTTCAGGCTTTAATCAAGGAAGGAAATAGAAAAACCTGTAATAAACCTGTAATATAGCATAATCTGTTAAACCGGATGTTAACCGGTTAAGCGGAAACTAACTGATTGAGTGAGAAGACTCTTCTCTGATCTATTGGCTTCTTTTATAAATCAGGGGCACACCTCTCCGAAGGTATCTTCTGAATGAATCTTTTCCAATTCTGAATGAACCTTTTTTAATCTGCTTCACTGAGCTTTTTGATATGCATGGATTCCAGGAGCTGGTAGGATTACAGCATATGAAGGTATTTGTCCAGTTCCCAGGGATGAACTATTGCTTTATATTCGTTCCATTCCATTTCTTTAGCACAGAGGTAGTGACTGAAAACGTGCTCTCCAAGTACTTCTTTTACGAATTCACTGCCTCGCATTTCATCAATTGCCTCTTTGAGATTTGCAGGTAGGGAGCGAATACCTCTCTTCTCTCGCTCTTTCTCTGTCAGATGGAAGATGTTCGCGTTAGTAGGCTCTCCTGGATCAATCTTATTCTTTATCCCATCAAGTCCAGCTCTGAGCATAAGGGCGAAAGCAAGATATGGGTTACAGGCAGGGTCAGGACATCTCAATTCTACTCTTGTCCCATTGCCCCGGGTCGCAGGAATACGAATCAGGGAGCTCCTATTCTTTGCAGACCAGGTTATATAAACTGGTGCTTCATATCCGGGCACAATTCTTTTATAGGAGTTAACTACCGGGTTTATAATCGCAGTGAATTCCCTGATATGTGCTAATAGACCACCAATGTAATACATGGCGCCGTGTGAAAGCTGAGTTGGAGTATCCGGGTCATAGAATGCATTCTTACCATCCATGAATAGAGACTGGTTTGTGTGCATGCCTGAGCCGTTTACCCCAAAGAGAGGTTTGGGCATAAAGGTAGCATAATAACCTTTGTGATATGCAATCGATTTTACCACATATTTGAAGGTTATAACATTGTCTGCAGTACTGAGTACATCTCCGAACCTGAAATCAATCTCATGCTGGGAAGGTGCTACTTCATGATGGGAGGCTTCAATCTGGAAGCCCATATGTTCTAGAGCATAGTCAATATCTCTGCGCACATCCTGTGCCCGGTCAAGGGGCGCGAAATCAAAGTATCCTCCCTGATCCGTAAGTTCTGTAGTCGGATTCCCATTTGCATCAAGTTTGAAAAGGAAAAATTCCAGTTCAGGACCTACGTTCATTGAGTACCCCATTTTTTCGGCTTCTGCAATTGCACTCTTAAGCACATATCTCGGATCTCCCTCAAAAGGCCGTCCATCAGGCAGATACACATCTCCGAGTATCCTGGCAACTGCACCGGTTGCAGGTCTCCAGGGAAGAATCCTGAAAGTCGACGGGTCAAGTACAAGTTTCATGTCAGACTCCTCAATCCTTGTAAAGCCCTGGATGGATGACCCATCAAACATTACCCCGTTTTCAAAAGCTTCTTCCAGCTGTTCGACCGGAATTGCCCAGCTTTTAATGGTGCCGAGTATATCCGTAAATTGGGTCCGGATAAACTTCACGTCTCTTTCTTTTACAGTCTCCATTACATCTTCTTTGGTTGTACACTTTCTTATCTGCACCATTTGATTTCCATCCATAACTATAACTTAGACAACTATTCACTAGGTATCCTATTACCTACTCACAGATATATATATCTTTCCCATTCCTCCATAAAACATTGAACTATTTGATTATCAAAAATATGTTATATGTAAAAGTATTCGTGTGTTCTATCCCATTCTGTTGAACATATTTCTAATCTGGTATATAAAGTCGTTAAAGCTACCAAAGGATTCGATCTCTTAATGCAATTTAAGTTTTTTTGACAGCGCATATTTGCAAAAAGGCTGTAATCTAAAGGAAAAAAATTTTAAAGTTTTTTTGAAACTTAATATTAATAACGGTTGAAATACAGAATAAATTCTGGGTATAGTATGGTTAAAAAGATCAATTTTTTCAAACTTCTTGTTTCTATCTTGCTCTGCCAGTTTGTAGGGGCAATAGGCTCGGTGTTTACAGCTACCTCTCTAGAGAACTGGTATCCTTTACTGCAAAAGCCGACTTTTTCTCCTCCATCCTGGCTCTTCTTCCCAGTCTGGGTTACGCTTTTTACGCTTATGGGAATCTCATTTTACCTTGTGTGGGAAAAAGGGCTTCAAAAAGAGGGGGTCAAGGTGGCGATGCTTATTTTCTGTGTTCAGTTAATCCTTAATGCTCTATGGTCTTTTATTTTCTTTGGGCTACAATCCCCATATTATGCTTTTATCGAAATTATCTTGCTATGGCTTGCAATCTTTCTGACAATAGTGAAATTCATGAAAATCTCAAAAACAGCTTCTTATTTGCTGCTCCCCTATATCCTATGGGTTAGCTTCGCTATGCTGCTTAACTACTATCTCTGGATTCTTAACCCGTAACTGAAGGTTGAGACTTTTTTGCTTTCTGGATTAAAAACAGGCTTGTTTAAAACCTATCCTTATCTCCATAATTTTATTTATCCCTTATAAAATTACAGAGCTCCACAGCCGCAACTTCTTCCCAGAAGGGTCGATATCCTATGCTTCAAATGGCGAAGGTCATCTTCGGACATACTCTGAAGTTCTTTTCCATGTTGTTTTTCTATATGATCAAAAATGGCATTTTCAACTTCTTCCAATTTGCTGCCAGCAGCCATAAAGTTACACTTGAACCCCAGATCCCCGCATCTTATTATTTTCATGATGTTTCCTCTGCGCAAACCGCTCTCAATCAGAATTATCTTATTCAGAGAATAATAAAGATTAATAGAATGCAAAATTAGTTTTTCAGATTATTTTTCCGATAGTTCATTTCTTGTTGAGTTACTGAATCGGAACATATCTTGCACACGTGAAGCTTTCTTTATAGGGTACTTTGATAGTAAGCATGCCATTTTCATTGACAGCGGTTGCTTTTTCTGGATCAACGGGTCCATCTAGAAAGAAGGATCCTATATACTCTACCGTTTTACTGAAAGCTTTAATGTAGAAGCTGTTTTCATGCATCAAAAGCGTTATGTTTTCACTTTTTACATCGGGAAGTTCAACTTCCAGAGTAAGAAGCTGGCGTTTGTCATCGTGATACATTGCTAGTATTGGAGTTTTCAATATTCTGGGTATAGTACTTTCCATAGTATTCTCTCCCCCTTAAAAAATTTACCGTAGATCTCTTTACTCAATAGGTTTTTTATGTCCACTGCTTTTTCAAAAGCCTGATATAAATCACTTTAAATATGCTTTTTGGATAATTAGCATCCGTTTTTCCGAGCTTACTGGGCAGCAGATATATAAAGGTCTGCATACTCAGTACCTTCTTTGATAGCTTTATGTAGAAGTTATTCTCGATAATCTTAAAAGTAATATCTTTCTTTTCCACTCCTGGAGGAATTACTTCAATTTGCAGGTTCTAAATCTCGTTGTAAGGATATGCACTGATGCCAATGGATTTTCAAAGTATTTGCGTTATCTCCCCCAAAATAACATCACCGATTAAAGTATTTATATATATCTCCAAAATACCTTAATTGAGCATCCTTAAAATATGCAAGCTGGAGAGTTGTTTACATAAGCTCAACTTAGATAAATTTGTTTTAAACAGGTATATTTGTGAGGAAGATCTCATTCAAACTCATTATTTGAATTCATATAATCATGTTCTGTATAAAATTTTTAAGCTTTTGATATTAGGGGGGCTTTAGTTTTTATTTAATCTCCTTAGAGTATATTCCGTGTTCGTATATTTGTATAGATAAAGCCCTTAAATTATAAAGCCTGTTGGAATATTATTTGGAGTATGAGATACTTGTGTAAAAGACAGCATTAATTCTTAGAACAGACAACTTTATATAGTGCGAAATTTGTTCTTTAACTGGGAGTAATATTAATCTACAATTATTTTTAAAAGGAATTTGATTTTAAAATCAACGGAAATCCGTCTCGAGGCATGTCCAATGATATAAAGTTATCTTTCTCATATATTTTATTCTCTTATCTCAAGTTTAATAAGGAAGAGGTTTATCAATAAAAAACAAAAGGAGAAGTTATTGGGGGGACATTTCAATAAGTGAAATTGATTTCGACGATCTATCAGGTATCTTTGAAACGTCTAAACGAAAATGGGGAGCTTAGCAGAAGTTAGTTTAGAATCTTTATTTCCTATTTATATAAACCATCAGAAGCATAACTACATGTGTAAAACTATTAAGATATTTATCCAAACTCAATTGCTAATAATCTGCTTACTAAATCCACACCCATTATAGATTAGGGGGTCAACAATCTGCTTACTAATCCATACCCATTATAGATTGGGGGTCTAATAATGGGGTTAACAGATCTAATAATCGGATCTAGTATAAATGACAGGAGTGATATGATACGGTAGAGGGAAGGGGTTGATTTATCAATGACCAAAAATGTCATAGAAGTAAATAATCTTGAACATTCATATGGTCCTATAAAAGCTGTCGATAACATAAGTTTTACTGTAAAACAGGGGGAAATTTTCTCATTTCTTGGTCCAAATGGGGCGGGCAAGAGTACCGTGATTAATATTCTTACAACACTGAAAAAGATCCAGAAGGGAGAGGCCAGGGTCAATGGATATGATGTCGCAAAGGATCCAAAATCTGTAAGAAGATCGATAGGTATTGTTTTCCAGATGCTTTGCCTTGATCATGAGATGACAGTATATGAAAACCTTGAATATCACGGTAAGATTTATTCAATGCCAAAGAAGGAAAGAAAAGAACGCATCGATGAGCTCTTAAGGCTGACAGATCTGGAGAGTAAAAGGAATACTCTGGCAAAAGATCTCAGTGGTGGTATGAAGCGAAGGCTTGAACTTGCAAGAGGATTAATGACAAGACCCGCAGTCCTCTTCCTTGATGAACCTACTGTGGGTTTCGATATCCAGACGAGAATGAAAATGTGGGAATATCTTAGAGAGATCAAGAAAGAAGGCACAACCATATTTCTGACAACACATTATATGGAAGAAGCAGATCAGTTGAGCGACAGAATAAGCATAATTGATCATGGAAAAATAATTGTCACCGGAACATCCGATGAATTAAAGAATAAACTTGGTAAAGACCTTATTTATCTAGAAACTACTAATAACAAAGTTGCTGCAGAGATTTTAAGGTCACTTAAATCAGTAAAAAGCGTAACAGAAGATACCAAGTCTCTTAGAGTCATAATAGGGGAAGATGTTACCCATGCGCTCCCTCTAATTATGGACAAAATGCGGGGAGAAGGGATAGATATTACAACTGTGAATATTAAAAAGCCCTCAATGGATGATGTTTTTGTTCATTACACAGGTCATGGATTAAGAGAAGGCAATGAGAATGGAAACCATCAAGGAACAGAAATAGGGGGGATGTCTGAGTGAACTTCGAATTTCATGCCATATACTGGAGAGAGATGGTGAAATTTTTTAGATTTAAATCGGTGCTCTTCAGTTCAATGATCCAGCCTGTGATGTGGTTGGCGTTTTTCGGGCTTGCTATGTCAGATAGTTTTGACAAATTAACTTCGCTTGTCCCCACTACATCCGGAGTTCCTGTAGTAGATTACCTTTCGTATATGGGCGCAGGAATAATTGCAATGGATGTCCTGTTCAGCAGCCTGTTTGGGGGCACAACCCTTATGTTTGATAAGAAGTTCAGCCTTTTGAGGGAAACCCTGGCAAGCCCGGTTCCCAGGTCCCACATAATTCTTGGGATTGGGCTTTCAGGTGTGACCAAGGCCCTTATTCAAACTTTTATAATAATAGGATTCGGGATACTTATAGGAATGGATTTCTTTAAGGGATATAGCCTTGCTGAGACCTTTATCGCAATCTTGGGAATTACGCTACTGGTAGCGATTTTTACTCTGGGATTCCTTTTCCTCTCGGGTTCCATTGCGATTACTATTGAAAATCCTGAAGGGATGCAGTCAATCCTTACTCTGCTCAGCATGCCTCTTTTCTTTATAAGTAACGCCCTTTATCCTATCGACGCATTTCCTAATATCCTCAAGTTTCTTTCAATGTTTAACCCACTTACGCTGCTGGCAGATGGGATCCGTTATTTTGCTTTAGGATCCGATTTCTCTGTAATGGGGAATCACTATTCTTATACAACGGCAGATATCACCTTCTCTTTCGTGGGCCTCATTATCTTCGCCCTTGTAATGCTATCTGCTGCTATGTGGAGGTTTAATAAGGTGGATATATAAGTATGTATATCCTCATTCCCCTCGATTTTTTACCATGATTATAAAGATTGCCTGTCTAGCAGGCAATCTTATTCCCAAATTTTAAGTGTAAGTTTACAATCCTAATTCTATAATTCAGAAAAGTGCTTAGGGCTATAATTAAAAACATGCAGTTAAGTTTTTGTTTTCCAAGTAATCCAGGCTTTTTAACGTGCTTATTTTCCAGTTATCATTCAATTCGAACTATAGAAGTAATAATTGCAATTATGCAGTAATTTCTCTCCTGGGGTTCTGAGTCTGATTCTTTTTCTAGCAGAATATTGGAAGAATCATTTAGGCCTGGAAACTCTTCTGGGCTAAGAACTTCAAGCTTTCATGCTTTCTCTGGGGCATGAATGGTATTATACTGTTAAAGGCTATATGCGGCAGATTCATTCCTATTGTATTTTTAAGTTAAGGATTTATTTCATTTCCATAGTTCGGCTTAGATCTATTATTGCTAGAGAAAAACAGAAACACATAGAGAAAACAGAAAAACTTTTACTATACCTCAAATTGCAGGCAGCTCACTTTAAAAGTTTATAATATAGAAAAAATGCATAAATTTTCAGGCTGTTAATCCTGTATTTATGACATTTAGACGGAGTTCTGTCATTTTATGAGATTATATAGTCTGAAACAATTGTAAATGAGGTGCTTATGACAGTTTATAGCTCTGTCTATAATGTCAGTTCACTGCGTCGATTATCTGATGACGGTTAAATTTGATGATAAAGATGTTTATAGATGGTTCCACAAAAGACGTTTTACCTAGTATAACCAATTAAAATAGTAAAACCTCTTCTCATCTCAAAAATCTAAACTTCTCTCATTTTCAAAATTCAAGTTCTCTACTTCTCAAAAATTTAAATTTTTCTATTCTTACATTTGTTGATAGCTTTCAAAAGTCCTTTACCTTTCCGTTTTTATGTCTGGATAATCTACTATTTACGCCAGGATTAACCATTCGATGGATTGCTATCGTACTCAAAAAAGAACTTACATTAAAAAATTTGTGCAGCTGAACTTTTATGTTATTTAGTTAATGCTTGTATTAGTATTCAGGAAAAGGCTTGAATTCTCTCATCTATGTTTAAGAATATCACCAATTATGCTGAAAAAAAGATTATACAGGCTGCACTGTTGCCTGAGCATACAGTCTGAGCCTGTATTGGACACCACTTAGTAACGGTAGCTGACAGTAGACATATACTATTTTACCTGAGGAATCTTCCAAAGCCGCAAAAACCCTGGCCGCCAATATAAATCAGCTTAAACTTTATTATCTGTACAAGTACTGTGATTTTTGTATAACTTATATAGTAGAACATTTTAATTCCCTCCAATATTGTAGTTTTGTTTATCCTCACTCAATTGATAGCTTACTAACTAAACTCAACTTTCGGATCCTTTGGATATGATCTGCTTCCTCCAAACCTACTTCAATACTCATTTTTATTATACTCCCAGGTTATACTCCCGAAAACCAGTTTTTGGGATTGCAGGGATGTATAAACAATCTTGGAGATTTCCAGCTAAAAGATTTAAGGATCTGAAGTATCTTTAATCTTATATCTGGATTGTATATATGCTCTTAAAGAATATTATGTAGATAACCTGAAACAATATAATCAGGCTATTCTATTTTAATTCATTTAGGAGCTTCAATATTAAGGTATAGTATCAATTTACATATAATGTGAGGAATAACAACTCCTTACAAATAATAGTTTTCCAATATTTGAAAACAGAAGTTTTTGCTGTAATTATCTTATGAGATTTCTCAACAACTCGTTTTTTAAATTGAATTTTAATTTTTCTGAGGTAAATTATCTCTTCAGAAGCCATAATGTCCTAAAAATATTATTTTTTCCCTAAATTTGGGCCTCTCATAATCAATCTGAAAACCTTAACGCTGTTTCTTTTTGATATCTCAATAAATTTGTTCAGAATTACATCGTTTTTAAAAAGAGTGAACAATTAGAAAATAAAAGGAAAGTAGAAAAGCGATAATAGCATATTTATTTTGTAAAGATGAAGTTGCCCGAAGGGCAGGCAACTTCATCTATTCTTGTTATCTCTTGATCCAAACGGCTGCCTATTTAGAAGCAGTAGAAGAATTTGAAGACTTCTGTCTGGAAGAACTGTACAATCTTTGAATACTCAAAATTTATGATCATTTCAATCCCTCACTCCTTTCTCTATTTTGTTCGTCCCCCGTTACTTCGGATTATGCAGTTGGTTTATAACTCATCTACCCTGCAGAACCCATTTCTTCACAGCTTATTTAGAAGCAGTAGAAGAATTTGAAGACTTCTGCCTGGAAGATCTTTGTAATCTTTGAATACTCAAAATTTATGATCATTTCAATCCCTCACTCCTTTCTCTATTTTGTTCGTCCCCGTTATCCCCTGAGCTATGCAGTTGGGTTTATAACCCATCTATCCTGCATAACCTATTTCTCTACAGCTTATTTAGAAGCAGTAGAAGAATTTGAAGACTTCTGCCTGGAAGAACTGTACAATCTTTGAATACTCAAAATTTATGATCATTTCAATCCCTCACTCCTTTCTCTATTTTGTTCGTCCCCCGTTATACCCCGGGTTCTGCAGTTGGTTTATAACTCATCTACCCTGCAGAACCTATTTCTTCACAGCTTATTTAGAAGCAGTAGAAGAATTTGAAGACTTCTGCCTGGAAGATCTTTGTAATCTTTGAATATTCGAAGCTTAAGATCATTTCAATCCCTCATTCTTTTCTTGATTATTCAAACCTCGTTATACCCGGTCTTTTGCAATGGGAGTATAAGGCCTTATGACCATTCTCCATAGAGACCTATTCGCTTCTGCTTTAGAAATTCAGTTACCACAGTTTGATTGAGAAGCAGAAGTTGTTCAGGAATTCGAACAACAGACCAAAGTTGAATGTAAAGGTCACTTCTATTCCCTCCATATCTCATGTTTATATCAATATCTGTCTACTGTAGATGGTATATTTTTCAAGGTCCCTGTCAGCCACTTATCAATATTCTATGATGCGTTTTCTCTTATTTTGAGGTATACAGTTTGAATTTTTAGCCAACAGTGACTGTATATAGCTATATAAAGCAAGTTATATAAGCTCAATAGAATTTAATTTCCTTATGAATAATAGTTTCTAAATGTTTAGAGTAAGGTTTCTACAAACACCCATATATTTTTTAGATTTATGTAATGTTTAAAAGTTTAGAGTTTATCTCTACTTTAATCTAAATATTAGACTGTATTTCCCAGCATTAATAAAAAAATATTTTAAATGATTGGTTTAGCTATTACTAAGTCTGCAATTGACTTTTAAGAAAATCTTTATAAATAAAACAGTACAAATTTATGAAGATTGACTCAAGAAAACAGTTATAAATTTTTTAAAAAACCCTTATCTAATGGAATAATTAATGCTATCTGTTCTCACTGTCTCTGTTTTAATTGACTATATTTCCAATATTTTTTCGTAAAGTAGTTAGTCTTATATTGATAAAATCTATATAAAGTAGGAAGCCGAATATTACATGGTGTTCTTGTAAATCCATTTCAAAATATCGCACTCGATGCTAAAAATCAATATCTGTATACCTCTATATGAGATCTTCAGACGAAATTTAAGAAAGCATAAGTTAAAATGGACTGTCTTACATAATAAGTAAAAACATTGAGATTATTCAATGTAATTTTTCTATAACATTTCAGTAACTTTGGGACAGGGGGAAGTGGATATTAACAAAAATTGTTTGCCTGATGACGGGCTTCCTATTGTCGAAGTTTCCAATGCCAGGAAAACCTATGTACTTGGGAATTTGGAGATTCCCGTTCTCTCAGATATCAATCTTAAAATTGAGCGGGGGGAATTCCTAGCTATTATGGGTCCATCTGGCTCCGGAAAGAGTACTCTTGTGAACCTTATAGGTTGCCTTGACAGGCCTACCGAGGGGCAGATTCTTGTAAAGGGAAAGGATCTAAATAGAATGTCAGATCAGGAGCTTGCTCGCCTTCGGGGGCTTGAGATAGGTTTTGTTTTTCAAACTTTCAATCTTGTTCCGCGCCTGACTGCTCTTGAGAATGTTCTGCTCCCTACTTTTGCCAACTCTAGAGATGGTATCGATCCAGTAAAGCGTGCAAGGGAACTCCTTGAAATTATGGGACTACATGATCGAATGCACCATAAGCCAGGAGAGCTTTCAGGAGGGCAGTCACAGAGGGTCTCAATCGCACGTGCGCTTATTAATGACCCTGCGATTCTTCTTGCGGATGAGCCAACTGGAAACCTCGACTCCAGAACAGGAGCTGAAATCCTTCGAATATTTATGGATTTGAATATGGAAGGAAGAACAATAATAATCGTTACACACGACCCTGAGATTGCAAAATATGCTGATAGAGTTATCTTGGTAAAGGATGGAATAATTCAATACAATTGAAAGGTGGAAGTATATGCAAAGGATTAAGAAGAATATTATAGCAACATTTTTTTCTCTACTGTTGATCTCCTCTCTTTCTGCAGTTCCTGCCTGTGCAGCTGTTGGAGGACCAAACCTGAAAGTTACAATAGTCGAAACAAATCCTTATCCTGCTAAAATAGGAGAATACCTGACTCTAACAGTTCAGGTGGAGAATATCGGAGGGGATAAAGCTGACAATGTTGATATAGAAATCGTACCTCAATATCCTTTCTCTCTTGATTCCCAGGCAAATGCTGTAAAGAACATTGGAGTTCTCTATCCTGGGAGGACTGCTACAAAGGAATTTCATCTTTTTGTAGACAAAAATGCACAGAAAGGGGTACGTTCTATTGATGTCCGTACAAAAACTGATAAAGACAGTCCCTGGAGTGAGAAAAGTTTTGACATACGAATAGGTACCGAAACGTTTAACAGCAAAGGTACAGTTGAGCTTAAGGAAGTCATTTCGGAACCTCAGGTTTTCATGCCAGGGGACAGGGGTACAATCACTGTAACTCTCACTAATACTGCAACCACCCCGACTGTTACAATTGGTGGAAATGACTTTGATACCAATGCCCGAATTCAGGCTGCGGTTTTAAGGCCCTTGTCTGATGGGATAGTTGTGCTTGACGCCCCCTACGAGGATATGGGCATTCAGGGGCCTGGAGATAGTATCAAGCTGACCTTCAATGTAAAGGTTACAGAGGAAGCTACAGAAGGAACTCATAACCTTGAACTTGCAATAGAGGGGAACTCCTTCGATTACAATAGCAAAAAGAACATTCCTCTAAAGGTCGACTCTTCAAACATAATGGTAATCCCTTCAAAGGAACTTACAATGATCAATGGAAAAGCCACAATTGAATTTGATGTGGCAAACACTCATCCTAACGAGTTTAATTCAGTAAGCATAAAACCCGAAGCTGAGGGTATAAGATTTTACCCTGCTGAATATTTCATAGGACCAATGAATCCGGATGAACTCTTTACTATCGAATTCACCGCAGTGGCGGATGATTCATGGAATCCCAGAAACGAGGAAGGGGCAAACATGAGTCTCACTGCAAATTACAATAATGGAATCAACAGGCATGTAAATACTGTAGGCAATCTGAACTTCACAAGTGTTTCGGGATCTACGGAATCTAGTCCAAAAGCCGTACTGGCAGGTGGGCTTATCATAATTGCTGTTCCCGCAGCCTTTTTGTTCTACAGAAGAAGAAAAAAGTAATCAGAAAAAAGTCAACTGACCATCATATTTACGGGGTGGAATATGATAAAATTTGCACAGGCAGTTCGCATAGCATCTGGGAGCATAGGAAGCGCTAAGCTAAGGTCTGCGCTTACGACGCTAGGAATAGTAATCGGTGTAGCCGCCGTAGTTGTTAATGCATCCCTTGGTGCTAGCTTTAATCAGTTTTTTACTGATGAGATTTCTTCTGTAGGCTCAAACTTTATTATTGCAGCTAGCAAGCAGCCAAACCTCTTCTTTGATAATGAGTATAATCTTATTAAGAACACGCCAGGGATTACAGGTGTATCTCCAAGAAAGACAATGAGTGGAGATCTAACATATCTTTCAGAAACTAAAAGCGTCAATATTGCAGGGATCAACGAAGATTTTCAGGAGATCCAAGGTCTGCAAATGGAAAAAGGTACTTTTCTGTCGGATAAAGACAGCTTTGCTGCTGTCCTTGGATACAATATTGCAAACGAGGAATTCAGTAAGAAAATATCTCATAGAAGCAATGTGAAGATTTCTTTTCGACAGGAAGACGGCACTCTTGTGACGAAATCCTTTAAAGTAAAAGGGGTATTGAAAGATTCCGAGCCAACGGTTGTAAGTCAGGACAGTGACTACGATTTGACAGTTTTCATTCCCATTTCCACTATGAATGAGATGATCGGGGAAAAAGACTATGGAGTTTTCCTTGCAATGGCGGACAGTCCTGAGAAAGTTCGTAGTATTTCAGATGAAGTGGATAGAAGATTAGCCCGAAATTTCGGGGTTCCGGAAAGAGAAATTGATGATGAGGATTCAAAACCCTATTACGTCTTTAATCAGGAGGAAGTTCTTGAACAAACAGGAAAAATTGGAGATGCTTTGAACTCTTTCCTGCTGGCTCTTGCCCTGATATCTCTCCTTGTGGGTTCAATAGGAATTATGAATATTATGCTTGTAACCGTAACTGAAAGAACGAGAGAAATCGGGATAATGAAATCTGTAGGTTACAGCAATTCCAATATTCTATCCCTTTTCTTGCTGGAATCTGTGATGGTCAGTCTCTTTGGAGGGATTGTAGGCACTTTAATCGGTGGTTTGGGAGCTTATGCTCTTGAGAGTGCCCTTGATCTTCCTCCAGTTTTCCCCTTAAAGTTGATTGAAATCGGGATTGCAATTTCTATCCTTGTGGGGATAACTGCTGGCTTATATCCTGCAAGAAAGGCTGCACGCATGAATCCTGTGGATGCTTTGAGATATGAGTAAGAAACTGTCCATTGAATAGGGCTGTTCTGCTTGGAGAAAAGCCCTTTTCTTTTTCAATCTTATCTACCTGACAATAATTCAGGCACTGGATGGGTGAACAAAACTTCTAAGTAACTCCTTAACGTTAAATTCCTTAAATCTCTTTAACAAAATTACATGAACGCTTAAGGCAGGTTGACAGGAAACTATTACACCTATCAATACGCTGGTAAAGCTATTATAAACAACTCAGATGAAAAGACTCAAACTTTACCAAACAACAGGAAAGCAAAGACTCAAACTTTGCCGAATAACTGGAAACTTCTAATAGAAAGCTAACTAGATAGCTCTCGAGAGACTGCCTATTCCCTGGCAGCTAAGTCTCATAATGTGGGGATTTCGGGGATATCACAATATGACAGATATATGAAACCTGAACGAAGATATGGAGCCTGAAAGAAACTAAAAACATGTGTGGCACTGAATAAGTGATCTCTCCTACTTCGAAAAATAGTAATTATTTCTCTATAGTTCTGGTTTTAGCATCCTGAAAATTCGTCCTATTACCTGAAATTTAAAACATGGAAATTATACAGGCTATATTATATTACTAAGATACGCATCTGATTAGATCATTTGAAAGACAGAGGAGTAGACATGGAAACGAAGACATCCATTAATGATGTTTCTGCTCCCGGAAATTCAATATTGGAGACAGGAACCGAAAATTCCAGACTTGAAGGACAACTGCCCTCAGGAGAAAACATAGTTACCTCAAATGAAGAACCGTTTGAATGTGATTTGCGCCGTTTGGCAAAACCACAGAGTGACGAAATATCATTGACGGCAGCTCCCATTATTGAAGTGATTGATGTCAAAAAGAGTTATTTTCTTGGAGGCGTGGAAGTTCCGATTCTTCACGATATCAACCTAAAAGTACAGGAAGGAGAATTCCTCGCCATCATGGGACCTTCTGGTTCGGGGAAGAGTACACTCATGAATCTTATAGGTTTCCTTGACAGACCTACTGAGGGGAAAATCATAATTAAAGGCCTTGATATCAATAAACTATCTGACAAGGAAGTTGCCAGGCTTAGAGGGCTGGAGATCGGTTTTATTTTCCAGACATTCAACCTGATCCCCCGACTTACAGCTCTTGAGAATGTTGAACTCCCTACCTATGCTAACTCGAGGAGTGGGGTTAATACTCATGAAAGAGCAAAGGAATTGCTTAGACTCGTGGGGCTGGAGGACAGAATGCACCATAAGCCGGGTGAGCTTTCAGGAGGGCAATCCCAGAGAGTTGCCATTGCCCGAGCTCTTATCAATGACCCTGCAATCCTTCTTGCGGATGAACCTACCGGAAACCTTGACTCGAAAACAGGCTGTGAAATTCTAAATATATTTAAAAAACTTAATGAAGATGGCAGAACCATTGTAATGATTACCCACGATCCAGAAATCGCAGGGTATGCAGACAGGATAGTATTCTTAAAGGATGGGATAATTCAGAGCAATGCAGAATAATCTCTGGCACTCAAATCTTGGGATTCAAGCTAATAGGGGTGAAATTGTAATGACAAAAATCAAAAATTCACTTATCCCTCTTGTAGTATCTTTGCTTCTTGTTTCCTCTCTTTTTGCAGTTCCTTCTTCTGCGGCTGTTGGAGGACCCAATCTGAAGGTTACAATAGTCGAAACAAATCCTTATCCTGCTAAAATAGGAGAATACCTGACTCTAACAGTTCAGGTGGAGAATATCGGAGGGGATAAAGCTGACAATGTTGATATAGAAATCGTACCTCAATATCCTTTCTCTCTTGATTCCCAGGCAAATGCTGTAAAGAACATTGGAGCCCTCAATCCTGGGAGGACTGCTACAAAGGAATTTTACCTTTTTGTAGACAAAAATGCACAGAAAGGAGTACGCTCTATTACTATCCGCACAAAAACTGATAAAGACAGTCCCTGGAGTGAGAAAAGTTTTGACATACGAATAGGTACTGAAACATTTAACAGCAAAGGTACAGTTGAGCTTAAGGAAGTCATTTCGGAACCTCAGGTTTTCATGCCAGGGGACAGGGGTACAATCACTGTAACTCTCACTAATACTGCAACCACCCCGACTGTTACTATTGATGGCGTTGATTATGATACCAATGCCCGAATTCAGGCTGCGGTTTTAAGGCCCTTATCTGATGGGATAGTTGTGCTTGACGCCCCCTACGAGGATATGGGCATTCTGGGGCCTGGAGATAGTATCAAGCTGACCTTCAATGTAAAGGTTACAGAGGAAGCTACAGAAGGAACTCATAACCTTGAACTTGCAATAGAGGGAAACTCCTTCGATTACAATAGCAGAAAGAACATTCCTCTAAAGGTCGACTCTTCAAACATAATGGTAATTCCTTCAAAGGAACTTACAATGATCGATGGAAAAGCCACAATTGAATTTGATGTGGCAAACACTCATCCTAACGAGTTTAATTCAGTAAGCATAAAACCCGAAGCTGAGGGTATAAGATTTTACCCTGCTGAATATTTCATAGGACCAATGAATCCGGATGAGCTTTTTACCATCGAATTCACCGCAGTAGCAGACGATTCATCAGATGTTAGAGAAACCTCAGAGCCTGTAAACCTTACACTCTCAGCAAGTTATAACAATGGGATAAACAGGCACGAAAACATAGTAAGCAACCTGTATATTCAGCCTATTGAGGAATCAACAGGGAACAGTTCAAATCTGCTTATCCAGGGCTTATTACTCGCCTTTATTGCAGTCGTAGGGATTTTAATTTACAGAAAGAAGAAAAAGAGTGAAAAATGAGTATCTCCGGGGATAGAAATTCCTGAAAACTAAACTTCAAAGGGTTAAAGGTCGAGAAATCCAGTCGGGTCTCTTTAGAACAAAGCATCTCAGTCTTTGGTCAGCCGTTTCTTTCAAAAGAAACGGTTACCAGTCTGCTCTCTTTGGAACATAGAGTCAGCCTCATAATATTTTTTATCTTTAAGATTGTATCCGGATAGAGAGCACAAAATGACTACCAACTTAGTCGATATTCGTTCAAATTCTCTCTTTCTTATCCAGCGGAAGAGTAAAGATAAACGTACTGCCCTTTCCCACCTCCGACTCTACCCATATTTTTCCTCCGTGAAGCTCTATGTAATTTTTAGCAATATACAATCCGAGTCCGGTGCCGCCATATCCTGCGGAAGGATCGTATCCTGCGGAAGAATCAGCCTGAATAAAAGGCATAAATATTTTTTCATAATCCTCTTTCGACACCCCAATCCCGCTATCAGAAACTTTAATCTCGAGCATCCCTTCATTTTTGCGGGCACTCACTGTAACCCTTCCTTTTTCAGGGGTGAATTTTATAGCGTTATTTATTAGATTGTACAGGATCTGTCTCAGTTTTATTCTGTCAGCCCGGATGTTTTCAAGGGAAGCATCAACCTTGACTTCCATACTGATTTTCTTATTTGAGGCAAGTGAGAGGAGACTCATTCTCACTTCCCCTATAAGGCTGGCAATATCCACATTTTCATAGTAAAGGCTTCTTTCACCGGCTTCAAGCTTTGAGATATCGAGCAAATTATTGATAATTTCCAGAAGATTCTTCCCACTTATGAGAATATTACCTACATACTTTGATTGCCTCGTGTTCAGGGATCCGAAAGCCCCTTCTAGCAGTAAATCAGAGAAACCTATGACCGAATTAAGGGGAGTTCGAAGTTCATGACTCATATTCATTATTAACCCATTTTTGGTCCAGTTTGTGGCTTCTATATCCTTTCCTGCTTTGAGAAAGATATCTTCGAGTTCTATTTTGCCTTCTGGTTCATTCAAAAGCTTCCATTTTCCCTTTCTTTTGGCAAAAACATTGTTTTCTTCCATTATCTCAAGCAATGATTTCCCTGAAAGCTCTTCAAGAGGGAGAGTACAGAGCAGTGTGAGACGTTTATTATTCTCGAAAGCCGCTGTTTTGACAGCCTTCTCACACGTCTCAAGATAGGGCTTAAGGAGGTCACCATACCCTTTAAAATCAAAGTTTGTTCTAAATCCTGAAAATCCTCCTGAAAGGGTCTTCTTATATCCGTTTTTTGTAAGTTCTTTTACTGCTGATGCAAAGAGGGTAAGGTCTTCAAGGAATGGATGCTCCGGTAAAATGTCCAGCTGAGAGGAAGCGAGAGAGTGCTCGACGCACAATCCTGCCTTCTCAAATTCATGTTTTACACTATCAGCGGTTAGTTTATCAGGGGAAATCCATAAGCAGTATTCTCCCCCTTCAATTCCTTCCTTAAAATAGGCGACAAGTAGTTCTGTCAACTCTTCGATATCCTTGTATATAGCAGAGATCTGGGAACTCTGCGGAGAGTTTGAAAAAAGTCTGGGGTTTTCAACAATATTTTTTCTCAAAATCTTTCCCCCTAACATCTCAAGTGTGTTCTAATATTCTGCAACAGAGTTTGAATAGGGTATGAGACCTACTCTAGAGGCATAAGCTTTAATATTCAGCAGTTTAAGGTGACTTAGTGCATTAATTGATCAAAGAATTTCAAGCATATAATTCCCTTTCTAAATTTATGACACTTTACACCTACACTTCATTTTTTCTATGTATGTCATTAGCTTATATAAGAAGTATTCTACTTTATACTGTTCTTTTAAAAGCAGCTTAACATATCTGGCAATTTAATATTTACTTTGGCTTCTGGAAACCGCCCGAAACATTTCTTATTTTACGTTATTCTCAAAAAGTAGTCTGTGCTGCACTTTCGCATCCGAAAACTAAAGTTCAGATATGAAGTCTCAAGTAAGGTTACGGCGTCATGGTGGGAATTGGAAGGTTTTATGTGAGTATAAGGCAAGCTATCAAAATCTCTTTTGGGAATATTGGAAATGCAAAACTAAGCTTCACCCTGACAACGCTCGGAATTATTATAGGAATTGCTGCAGTGGTTGCAAATGTCTCTTTTTGGGCGAATTTCAAGGTTTTTTGAACAGAAAATAAGCGCCCAGGGCTCCAATTTCAGATTTTAAGGAGGATTCTCTCCGGTAAATTATATCCTTACTTATACTGATAAAAACCGGAACACTAATGATGTATCCTGAGAATAACTTTGAAAATATAACTTCCGGTGTATTTTGCCGGCAGATTTCGCTATATAACTAAGCCAGAACCAGGGTTGACCTGCGCAGTTTTGAGGAGAACTAAATATGGAAACTGGAGAGAAAAAGGCAATTGGAGCCAAGAATTTTCTTTATCCCATGCCTACTACCCTCGTAGGGGCTCAAGTAAATGGAAAGCCGAATTATCTGACAGTCGCATTTTGTGGAATAGTACAGGCAAGCCCTCCTATGATTGCGGTGACCCTGGGGAAGATGCACTATACAAATGGAGGAATAAAGGAAAACCAGTGTTTTAGTGTAAATATTCCTTCCAGGCATATGGTTGAGGTCACAGACTACTGCGGCATAGTCTCCGGAAAAAGAATTGACAAATCCGAAATTTTCGAAACTTTCTATGGAAAACTTGAAAAGGCTCCAATGATTCGGGAATGTCCTGTGAATCTTGAGTGCAGGCTTGTAGATACTCTGGATCTCGGAGGTGCGAGTGAAGTGTTCATAGGAGAAATTGTTGAGAGCTATGCAGAAGAACGATTTCTCTGTAATGAGATTCCTGATATTGAGAAGATCGAGCCTATAGTTTTTTCAATGTATGATAACAATTACTGGGGAATAGGAGAGCGCCTGGGCAAAGCCTGGTCTGTTGGGAAGAAGTTCGGCGAGAACAATAATGAAAAAAAAGCTGAAAACAATGAGCTGAAGGAAATAAATATTGCAGGTGTGATTGGAAGGAAATAAGCAAAAACTAAGAAATATAAAATCGGTCTTACCGGAAAGACTATTCTAATCACTGGTTAAGCTCACAGATACTTTATTTATGGGGAAATGGGGGTTTAGTATTTGAAAATAACAGTATTCAGCGGGAGCCATAAAGGAAGGGAAGGAAACACTCTAATTATGGTTGAGGAATTCCTGAAAGGAGCAGAGGAAGCAGGAGCAGAAACCGAAAATATTTTCCTGATAGAGAAAAACATTGGATACTGTAAAGGAAAGTTTGAATGCTGGCTCAAGACCCCTGGAATGTGCACTCTACGGGATGATATGGATGACCTGCTCCCAGCTTTTATGGCATCCGATATTGCAGTATTTGCATGTCCAGTTTATTTTGATAACGTGCCAGCTGTTATGAAAAATTTCATAGACAGGCTTGCTCCTGTCCTTTTGCCTCATTTTGAAGAGGACGAAAAGGGTGAGTACAGGCATGCAAAACGCTATGAGAAGTTTCCTAAAATTGCTGTAATCTCAAATGCCGGGTTGCCCGGTAAAACAAATTTTGAGGTTGAAAGTCTTTTTTTCAGGAGGCTTGCAAGAACCTTTCACACTGAACTCATTGCTGAGATTTACAGGGGAGAAGGAGAGATTTTCAGGGGCAAAAACAATATCATGTTAAAACCTCTTCTGGGAAAATATAAAAAATTGCTCCGGTGCGCTGGAAGAGAGATTGTCGAAAACCAGAAGCTCTCAGACAAAACAGTCCGTGAACTTGAAAAACAAATTGTTCCCGAAAGCCTGTACATAAAATTTGGGAATGAAGAATGGGATAGATTGTGCGAGGAAAACAGGGTTGACTGAAAAAGGCTGCAAAAAAGCATGAAGACCTCTCAAGCATTACTGGATACTCAAAATAAATAAAAAAAGAGCAGAGCAGGTAAACCTGAACTCTCTTTTAGTTGTGAGAGAAGGAAAAGACCTTTTTTCCTCCTCACTAAATAACTCAGCTGAGCTTTTTATTAACCCTCTGGACTGCTCTTTCTACAGATCATCTGGCTGTCTTTAATTAGCCCCAGAACTGCCTTCTACAAGGTCTTGCAGGCTGTGTTCCATGTAAGGGGCATTGCTCCTGTTAATAAGCTCCTGGCAGACTTCATCCGGCTTTCCATCCATTACAAGAACTCCGTTTTCAATCAGTATGGCTCTATGGGCAACTTCACGCACAAAATCCATATGGTGGCTCACAAGTACAATGGTTGTGCCAAAACGTTCATTGATTCTTTTTAAGGAGTTTGTGACATCCCTGAGGGTTACAGGGTCAAGGTCTCCGAAGGGCTCGTCAAGCATGAGATACTCGGGAGAAGTTGCGAGGCTTAAGGCAATGAAAGCCCTGACATGTTCTCCCCCACTGATCTGGTAGGGTGTCTTGTCAAGAACCTCCAATGGGAGATCAAGTGCTTCAAAGACGGGCTTTGCATATGTATCAACATCAGTTACCGGGATTGTGGGGAAGAGTTCGGAATAGATGGCATCGCTCAGGTTTAACTCCCGCAGTATATCTGCTTTTTCATCTTCGGGCATATCAGGCAGGCGGTATATCGTATCAAGGGTTTCATCTGAAAGCCCCATATCCTTGGCTTTTTTCCTTGCGTATTCGATTGCACCCTTCTTCTTCATGCTTAGCCTGAACCGGATCTGCTCCCTGACAGTAGAGTTAACGGACATAGAGAACTCCTGATTCATGATACTCATAATCCGCCTGAGTTCCATACGCTTTTTGCTATATTGGGTGACATCTACCCATTCTCCGTTGCAGAGGTACTCAACAGTTCCTCCTTTCGGCTTGATGAGCCCTTCCATAAGCTTCATAAGCGTTGTTTTTCCAGCTCCAGATGAGCCTATAAGAGCAAGAATCTCTCCTCTGTAAATGTCGAGAGAAAAATCTTTTATATTAAGGACTTCCCCCACCCGTATAAGGGAATAGCGTTTCGAGATTCCCCTAACTTTGATGCAAACCTCTTTTTTCTCAGGCTGTGCAAGCTCTTCCCTTGGTTTCATATCCCGGAGGAAATTTTTTAGCACCCACGTAGGTTCTCCATCGGCTATGATTTTTCCATTTTCAAGAAAGATTACCCTGTCAGCAAGATAGGCATGAATTTCCGGAAGGTGAGAAACCACTATAATCGGGATATTTAATTTCTTTTTCAGGTTCTTTATTACATCAAGAACTTCCTGTTTTGTGTCTGGTCCAGTCATTGTAACAGGTTCATCGAGGAGAAGGAGTTTTGGCTTTGCGGCAAGCTGCCTTGCCATTACGACTCTCTGCTTTTCTCCTCCGCTAAGGAGATTAGTTGAATGAAGTGCTTTATGCTCCAGACCCACGAGCTTTAAGTACTCCATTGCTTCTTCAAAGAGTTCATCGTATTCGTTAGGTATATCATGAGGAAGGCGTTCAATTGGGGGGAGGGATTCGTGCCCCACTCGAAGGTAATTTAGTTTTCTCATTACATTTTCAATTGCAGGCCCGTTCCAGAGCCCGAAATTCCGCTGGAGGTGTATTGCGGTTACGCTTTTTAAAAATTTCTCCCCTTCAATTCCTGAATCAGGAGTTATAACTTTTCCATCGATTTCCACGGTCCCCTGCTGAAAGGGTTCCACTCCCCGGATAATGCGCAGCAGGGTTGATTTCCCACTTCCGCTTCGACCTGTAATCCCGAGAATTTCTCCATCTTCCACCGTCAGGTCGATATTGTCCAGCACTCTTATTTTTTCGGAACGTACCTCATACTCTTTAACCAGGTTGGAAACTCTGAGCATAATCATACCTCTTAGTGTTGATCGCAAGTTAATGCCGGACCCGTACTCAGTTCTACAATTCTGCCAATCGTGTGTGGTAATTTGTTTTCATTCTCTACATTTTTCGGATCCTTTTGCGCCATACAGTCTTATACTAAAATAGGAGTCAAATATTACCTTATAACTATTTATTACAATCGGCTGCTGTGACTTGGGCTTCAACAGCCTACAATTTTCGCCCTGAATGTTCAAAAATTCTCCGGAACAACAATATCTCAAATTTAGAACTAAATGAGAAGTTTCTCAGGATTGAAAGCCTTATTTATTTTTAAAAACTTATTTATTTTTATCTAGCCTTTTCCGGTCTTAATAATATCTACTTAATAAAATAAATGAGTTTTCATTCCTGTTTAGCTGCTAAAAAGTGGGTTTTAATTTCTGCACAGATGTTAAAGATAGTCTCCGCTCTGGAAAAGTTCTCTGGAAAAAAATAAATATTTTAAAAGAAGTAAGGAATTAATAAGTTATTTTTAAATAAGTTCTTTTTAATGCAGGCAGCACATCCCGAGTCTTTTTTCAGACATCATCTTTTTATCGCTGATACAATTTCAGCCACCTTTGCAGTAACATCCTTTACTTCTTCAAGAATGGTGCCGGTAACTATCATATCTGCACCTGCAGAAGCGCAGAGTTCTGCAGTTTTTGCGTCTCTGATCCCACCGCCAACTATGAGTTTGTTCTCTCCGAGTACCTGCTTGACAGTTCTTATCATCTCAGGGCTGACAGGCGTATCAGCTCCAGAGCCAGCCTCAAGGTAGGTGTAATGCATGCCAAGGTATTTGCCTGCAAGGGCATATACAGCAGCAATTTCAGGCTTCTTCCTGGGAATCAGCTTTGCGTCTCCTACCCAGCCAACCGTTCCTCCGGGCTCGACAATAATATATGCCATGGAGATAGGTTCGATCTGGCTTCTGTATATAAGCGGAGCTCCAAGCACCTGATTTGTGATCACATACGCTATATCTCTCGAATTCAGCAGGCTCATGAAAAATACGGCATCTGCATACCTGCTGAGTCCGGCTGCACTCCCCGGGAAAAGGATGGTAGGGACATCTACCTTTTCTTTTATTTTTATGACGGTCTCATCAAGCAGGGTTCCCGATGCCCCGGTTGAACCCCCTATCATGATGGCATCGGTGCCTCCCTTGACGGCTGCAAGAGCGATTTCAGCAGCTCGTTCAGGCGTCTGGGAAGCGGGATCGATAAGGGTAAGATGGACTTTTCCTTCCTGATCAATGATTTTCTGAAGGTGTGCTTCCACCTGCAAAAAAGATCATGCTCCCTTGGATTCCTTGGATTTAACCCGAAGAGCACTGCTGCCGCATTTTCTGCAGCGGGTTGCTCTTATTGCATTCCTGGCATTACACTTCATACAAATTTTCTTATTTAATAATCTTTCTTCTGCTTCTGGAAAACGAGCCATTTTTGTAACCTGCTATTATTTTTCAATATTGATATGGTATATAGCCCGCTTAATGGATGTTAAGGAATATAATGTTTTTCATCAAAAGTCCACCTTTTATTGAGTTTGCAATCTTTTTTACTTTTAACAAATTTGTTGTTCTTCCTGTCCTGCCAACTCAAAGTTTATTTATTGGTTACGTTGTTTATTCCCTACTCTATACTTAACCCAAAAGCAAAACTGTAATCAAGCTGACATTAAACTATAATTAAGTTAACATCGAGATCTAATGATACATTAAGTTAACATCGAGATCTAATGGTACTAAGAATCAATAAGGCTAAAATTATTTAATTAACGGAGACTTTCAGATTCGGAATATAATTCCCTATTAATTTAATTCCCTCAGAATTAATTAATTCTTATCTTATCAATGGTGATTGGTGTGGCGATTCATCCTATAGACTACCGCTATGGTACCGCAGAAATGAAACACGTATGGAGCCAGGAGAACAGACTTGCAAAGATTCTGCAGGTAGAAGCCGCCCTTGCCCGTGCTGAGGCAGATATGGGTTTGATTCCAGCAGATGCAGCTGAAATCATATCCCAGAGTATTTCTTCTGTAAAAGCCGAAAGGGTTGATGAAATTGAGGCTGAGATCCACCATGATATGATGGCTGTTGTCATTGCAATTTCTGAACAGTGCAGAGATGACGCCGGAAAATGGGTACATTTCGGAGCTACTTCAAATGATATCCTGGATACGGCGACAGCTCTTCAGATCAAGGACGCAATCGATATTCTGGAAGATAAACTCAGAACTTTACTCAGGGCTCTGGTTAACCAGGCTGAAGCACACAAGCATACGGTCTGCTGCGGAAGAACCCACGGGCAGATTGGGGTTCCAACGACTTACGGATTGCGTTTTGCGATCTGGTCTTCTGAGATCTCAAGACATCTGGAACGTCTCAATCAACTCACTCCAAGAGTGACAGTTGGGCAGATGACCGGAGCAGTCGGAACCCAGGCTGCCTTTGGAAAAGCCGGAATTCTTATCCAGAAACTTACTATGCAGAATCTTGGAATCGGGGCTGTAGACGTTTCCAGCCAGATTATTCAGCGGGATAGGCATGCCGAATTTGTAATGTGGATGGCAAATACAGTCACGACCCTGGATAAGATAGGTATAGAAATCAGGACTCTCCAGCGCAGTGAAATTGCTGAGATTGAGGAAAGTTTTGGAGAAAAGCAGGTAGGGTCATCTACAATGCCTCATAAGCGCAATCCCATAAAGTCCGAGCAGATATGCGGACTTGCAAAAATTGTAAGGGCTATGGTCGAGCCTGAGCTTTTAAATAATACCCTGTGGGATGAAAGAGACCTGACAAACTCTTCCTCTGAGAGGATAGTTTTCCCTGAAGCCTGCGTGCTTACGGATCACATCCTTAAGCTCGGGATAGACGTGATTGAAAACCTGAAGTTCTATCCTGAGAACATTCGGAGGAATCTGGAGCTGCTCAGAGGTCTCAATATGGGCGAAGCTGTAATGATCGAGCTTGCAAAGCGAGGAGTGGGCAGGCAGGAAGCCCACGAGCTTGTGCGGACTGCGGCAATGAAAGCCCATGATACGGGGCAGCATTTTAAAACCGTACTCCTGGAAACCCCCGAAATTGCAAGGTATCTAACTGTTATGGATATTGAGAACCTTGTAAACCCCGACAAATACATAGGGACTGCAGTTGAGCAGGTTGAAGCACTTGTTACAAAACTTCGCGAGACCTATTCCCTCTAACTTTCTTTCCTCTATTTATTCAATTTTGAAGCCGCCTGATGAGAGATCCTGAGAACACCTGTCATGAGAGCACACTTTTTACTCCTGCAACAGCTGCTCGAAAACCTCAAGATTCTCCCAGCTAAATTTTTCCGGAGGGCAGGCTCGTATGCATCGCTGGCAATGGGCGCCTTCACATAGATCAGTACTTATCATAACTCTGTTTTCTTCGTCAATTGATATGGCTCCAGTTGGACAGACTTTAATACACTTCTTACACTCGGGGCAATCGACAACCATGGTCATGTAGGTTCCGACTCTTTCAAGTACATGAAGCCCCTCTTCTCCAAGAACCGGAATGTCTCTCTCCACACGTTTCTCAATACTGGGCTTTTCTATAGGATCTCCGAGCACAGGAAGTCCCTTCTTTTTGAGATGTTTCTTAAACATTTTAAAGGGCATACCCTCTTCCCAGTATGCAAGTTCGAGTACATATGTATCTCTGAACTCTGGAGCGGTAGCAAACATTATGTGTGTGCCTATTATCTGGCTTGCAATGTCCTGGAGCTCCCATAACCTCTCTTCTGAAAGGAGGATTTCGCGGGCTACTGCAAGTGAGGTGTTCCCAAGCTGACAGATTTTTTCTGTCGCATATGGGATCAACCCCACTTTCTGAGCTTTTGCCGCATCCATATATGTGCCGGCAGCGCCCGCCATATAAGCCTTGTCGATATCCGTCATCTCAATACCTGCAACGGCACAGAGTGTAATATGCCCTGCACGGATAGCACCTATGGCTTTTCCAGCTTCTGTCAGGTCTTTCTCAGAGAAATCTATCTTGTTCTGCAGATGAATGAGTCTGTCAGGGGTCTTAATTTTAGGGAGCTCTATAAGTCCGCTTTCCATTCCTTTCTCTATTAGTGCTATAACTCCGGTACCTGTAATTCCTTTAGCTTTGATCTGACCTTCATTAAGCACTTCTCCTGTTGCCGGGTCTACGAGATCTCCCTGGACAGGTTTCATCTCTTCGCTAAGCACAAAATTCCTGAATGCGCCATCCTCAATTTCTATATCTGATATGGCATATGGAGATGCAAGTTTTCCGTGCTTTATCTGCTGTCCTTCAAGAGCAGGGCCAGCAGCTGCAGATCCCGTATAAATTATATCTTTTACTTTAAGAGCCATTTCTGCGTTTGTCCCGTAGTCCGTAGCAATTGAGATATCGTTGCTGTCAAGCATTCCAGATTTTACTATCAGGGCAAGAGCATCTGCTCCGACTTCGTGCTTTATTGCAGGAGGAACTACGACTTCACAATCATATTCCTCAAGCCCGGAGATTTCGCTGCTATGTATTATTCTGGCGCTTCTGTCCTGTTCCTGTATGTTGTACTTCTTTTTCTTACGTTCCCCTGCATAAGCCAGGTCTTCAATGCTTATTCCCTGAAAAATGGATAGCTGGATTGGATTTCCGCAGATTGAGAGTCTTTCGAGTTCTTCACTTTTCACATCAAGAGCACGGAACAGAATCTTCACTGCATTTATTGAAAGCCCATGTGCAAGCTCCTGCCCGTAACGAATTCCGAAATCCATGTGATCCATCACGTTCGCTCCGGGCAGAGGGTTTCTCAAAGTTATCACTGTTCTTCGGATCTCTTTTGTATCCAGATCGATTTTCTGAGCTCGATACCCGCTGGTTCCAAGGTCAATTGCAACTCCATAACTCATAGAACTCCCCTTTATCTCCCTATTTTGCCGGGTATTTAATTTGCTAATAAGCCGTTTGAGATTTATTCAACATTATTTTGAAAAATAACGTATATAAATAAATAGGGAGATTTATTCCTCCTATTATTTTAAGATCTGTTGAATTTTAGTTGATTACTTCTTCTCAGTTTTTTGAAGAATACCTTTTTATCTCTGCCCTTTTCTTTTGGAGGGATTGAACATTTTGATTCTATAATTAGAAAATAAATATCGGGAGGAACGTGGCTACGATATTCTTATATATTAAAAGTGTCTTTTTATAGCTGATGAGCTAGTCCGGGTAGCTCGGCGTTACCTGTAACCCGAAATCGCCGATATGCGGGGGACGAAGCCGAGGGAAGAGGCATCGAAGGGATTTCAGCCTGGAATCTCAACGGAGAAGCCCCGTCCTGCTGGGATGGTGCAGGTATGAGGGTTTGCTGGAGAGCAGATTCTCATACCCTAACTGCGGAGACCGGTCGAGGCCCGGAAGGGAGCAGACTTACCGTGGGCAACTGTCGCTTGCGGGGGTGCGGGGTGGAGGAGAGGGTCCAGCCTACTGGTGTCTCCAAGATGCAGCGACCTGAGGCGTGCTCATCACTTAACACATAAGGTAATTTAGAACAAATAAAGTAATTTAGTTTTATAGCAGAATTATCTCTTAAAAGATAGTCTGTGTGAAGCCTTTTCCCCGGAAAAGATTAAATATATGGACTGCGTTTAAGGGGACGCGCTTCTTAAAATCCTTTGTGACGAGATAGCCAAGCCCGGTATGGCGCGGGATTGCTAATCCCGTGATGCTTTGCATCTCGGGGGTTCGAATCCCCCTCTCGTCGTTCTCTTTTTCAAGTTTATCCTTAAATTACTTCTTTTTATTTCTCTGATCTGTTTTATAGCAATCAACATCTGGATTTTATACAAACTGTTAATCTGGAATGTCGTCAGTACAATAATTTCTAGCAGTATGTTATAATAACATTTATATTATTTAAAAATTAAATTTCTTTTGATGGCAACAGATTTTTTAGCCGACCTCCTGATCATCTTCGGGCTTTCTATTCCTGTGGTATTTACTTTCTCAAAATTAAAAATAGCTCCACTGATCGGCTTTCTGCTTGCAGGTATTCTTGCCGGACCTTTCGGTTTGGGACTGATTCGAGACGTAGAAAACATCGAATTTCTGGCGGAGATGGGTGTAGTACTCCTGCTTTTTACAATAGGTATGGAATTCTCACTGCGCGACCTCCTGAAGCTTCGCAGAATTGTAATTTTCGGAGGTGGACTGCAGCTTTCCCTAACTGCTATCATTGTTGCCCTTATATTTCTCTGGATTGGCAATTCCAGAGAATCCTCGATTTTCCTGGGGCTTTTAGTGGCACTAAGCAGCACTGCAATTGTCCTTAAATTGTTACAGGAAAAAGGAGAAATCTACAGTCTTCATGGGCGAACTTCTTTAGGAATATTAATTTTTCAGGATATAGCTGCAGTGATGATTATACTTCTGATTCCGGTTCTTGCAGGTACCCCTGAAACAGAAAAATCTTTCTTGGAGCTTACCCTGCAGGGATTCGGGCTCATTATTTTTACTCTTCTAAGTGCCAGGTATGTGATTCCTTTCATCATGTACCACGTCGCTAAAACCCGGAATAACGAGCTTTTTCTTTTGAGTGTTATGGCAATCGGGCTCTCTGTAGCCTGGCTGACTTCAAAAATTGGTCTCTCTTTGGCTCTCGGGGCTTTTCTTGCTGGTCTGATCATCTCCGAATCTGAGTACTCGGTTCAGGCTCTTGGTAATCTCATCCCATTCAGGGATATGTTCATGAGCATCTTCTTCGTTTCATAGGGATGCTGCTCGATCTCGATATCTTAAGAGAGCATCTCTTTCTTATCCTGGCTGCTACCTTGACCATACTGCTCCTGAAAGTTGTTGCAAATAGTTTGAGTACATTTCTTATAGGCTTTCCTATGCATACGATGATCCTGGTTGGTTTTTCTCTTTCACAGGTAGGAGAGTTTTCCTTTATTCTTGCAAAAGTAGGTTTTACAAGCGGCTTGATCTCCTCTCTTACATACCAGGAATTTATGGATGTAGCTGTGCTTTCTATGGTACTTACCCCCCTTTTTATGAGTATAGGGTATCGAACCACGAATTTTGCCGAGTTGCTGCCTTTCCCTCCCATCTTGAAGCAAGGCTGGTACAGTAAATTTCAAGAAAATGAATCTGAAGAGAAGCTTGAAAACCATGTAATCATAGTCGGATTCGGGATAAATGGTAGGAATGTCGCGACTGCCGCAAAGGCAACTTCAATTCCCTACATAGTAATTGACATGAATCCTGAAGTCGTACGGGTAAAAAAACTGGAAGGGGAACATATATTCTATGGTGATGCTGCTCAGAGCTCTGTACTGGAGCATGCAGGTATCTATACAGCGAAATCCATTGTTGTGACCGCCGGCGATCCTGCCAGTGCCAAAAGGATAATCGAGGTTGCTCGCAGGTTGAACCCTCAAATTCATATTATCGCAAGGACACATTTCCTGAGCGAGCTGGATAAGTTTTATGCTTTTGGAGCAGATGAGGTAATTTCTGACGAGTTTGAAAGTTCAATAGAGCTTTTCACAAGGGTGCTTCACAGATACTTAGTTCCCAGCAATGAAATCAATTCACTGGGCTTAACTTTGCGTGCCGACCATTACGAGATGCTCCGGAATCCTGAAATTCGCAGGAAGAAAATGTATGATCTGGCTCTTGACTTTGCAGATGTAGAAATTCGAAGCATAAGGGTCGGCAAACTTTCCAAAATTGCAGGAATGACCCTCGGGGAACTCGATCTCCGAAAGAAGTATGGGGTATCTGTACTTGCAATTTCTCGCTTTCATAAAATAATTCCGGGACCAGAAGCTGGAACTGAGATTCTGGCGGATGACATCCTGCTTGTAATCAGTCCACCAGAAGAGCTCGATGAGGTTAGAAAGCTTTGCGAAGATAGTCTGGAATAAAAATCAACTCCTCTCTGTATAAAAACATGTAAAACCTGTGGTTTTTGAGGCTGGAGGTTTTAATCACCAGATCCTTTCTTCTATTGCTATACTTTTTCATATTATACTTGTTATATATGATATTGTTAACCCTGTTTGTATTGCCTTCCGGTTTGAAAACCAAACTAACTGAAAATAATTTGTATTGCCTTCCTGTTTGAGAACCAGATTAACTGAAAATAATCGGTTAAAACCAGAAGATTTGGATATCTTTGTTAGCTCTAAGAAAAGAAAATTAAAAGGCAATTAACAGGATACATGTAGAAAAGGGAGAAAACCTGTAGACGTGCGAGATATGTTTAAAATCCTTATCAGGAAATATTGAGTTTTCAGTTTTGGATTTTCTATCATAAAAGCCGTCAAATAAAAGCCGTCAATTTTCAAGATGAATCTTTATATCATATTAATTCAGATAAATTTTAATTCAGATAGATTTGTATATACAGATCCAGATTACATAAAGAACTTAAGATGCAGGCTTCAATTCTCTAACAGGTCAAATTAAATCTTAATCTAGGAGTCAAATTAGAATATATTTTACTGAATTTTTAATGCATTGTACACAAACAATAATTATAAATATGTACGCATCTTGTTTAATATATATATAATCTGGTGGAGCTTTTATGAGTAATATTCTTAAAGAAACTTTTCAGGAAGTAGCCCAAGCGGTCTTTCCCTTAGCGCTGGCAATAGGGTTGCTGTTACTTTTGTTCGTCGGTGTAAGTTGGAACGATCTTATTTCCTTTTTAATAGCTACAGCAATAACTGCACTAGGAATGATTTTTTTTCTAACGGGGGTTAAGGTAAGTATGCTCCCTATAGGAGGAGCAATTGGAGGTGACTTGCCTAAGCATAACTCACTGGGGTTCATTGCATTAATAGTATTTTTATTCTCATTTTTTGTAGCCATTGCAGAACCCAATGTAATTGTTTTAATTAACCTGGTTGATTCAGCTCTGCAGGGTAGCATAGATAGAAATTTACTGTTGTTCTCCATCGCTTTTGGAGTAGGTTTCCTTATGGCTATTGCCATCCTGAGAATAATCTATGGAACTCCGATCAGATATTTGTTTGCTGCAATTTATTCATTTATACTCGTGCTGTCCTTCTTCGTACCTGCTGATTTCTTAGCAATTTCCTTTGATTCTGGAAGCGTAACTACCGGGGCTATAATTTTGCCTGTGCTTATGGGACTTGGAGTCGGGGTAGCTTCAGTTTTGCAGGATAGATCTGAACTGGATGGATTTGGGCTTATAGGCTTGGCGACTACAGGTCCTATACTGAGTCTCATGCTTCTGGGGGTTTTATCTTCATGAGTTTGAGTATAGGAGGAATTTTTCCTGTAATTTTAGAAGTTATTCAGTCAATTGCTCCTCTAATAATTTTCTTTACACTATTCCAGATATTGTACTTAAAATTGCCACCATCACAGTTAGTAAAACTTTATACAGGATTAGCTTTCACTGCATTCGGTCTGATTTTGTTTCTCTATGGAGTCTCTAATGGCTTTCTTCCTGCGGGAACGAAAATAGGCGAATTTTTTGGTGATTCTAGAGAAAATCTCTTGATCCCTATAGGTTTTATCCTCGGTTTACTTGCTACTCTTGCAGAACCTTCTGTAAGAGTCTTATGTTATCAGGTTGAGGTGTCTTCAAATGGTTATATAAGATCAAATCTTATGCTTTACACGCTTTCCTTAGCAGTTGCTCTTTTTGCTGCTATTACAATGGCAAAAATTGTCTATAGAATTCCATTCCTGTACATAATAGTTCCAGGTTATTTATTTGCCCTTGTTCTATTATGGCTTTGTGACAGAGATTTTATAGGTATAGCATTCGATGCAGGAGGAGCTGTAACAGGTCCGATGGCTGTATCTTTTCTTATGTCTATGGCTGTAGGAGTAGCCACAGCATATGAAGGTGCAGACCCTGTAGCAGACGGCTTCGGTCTGATCGCAATGATAGCACTCGCACCTATTATTTTTGTTATGTTGCTGGGTGTTTATATAAGATTTAATGGAGGTATAAGAAATGTGTAATAAGAGTGAGTTTGTGTTAATAGTAACAATTGTCAAAAAGGGCTGGGGCGATGAGGTTATTAAAGCTTCAAGAAAAGCCGGTGCTCAGGGAGGAACAATCTTATTTGGTCGTGGTACAGGGATCCATGAAAATAAAAAAATTCTTGGCTTGATGATTGAACCGGAAAAAGAAATTGTACTTACAATAGCCAAGTCAGATATTGAAGAAGATATCAGGAATAGTATTATTGATGCTATAAACCTTAACGAACCCGGAACTGGCATAGGATTTGTAGTTTCCCTGGATAAAGTATTTGGGATTTGTCATCCTTTTTATGAAATGGGGTGTCCCCCCGAGAAAGAAACCTGAGCTTTTGAGGGTTCTGAGCTCATAAAAGCTTATAATTTTGGCTCTGTAGAGATCTCTAAAGCAAGAAGACTTCAATATTTGAACTGAATAGAAATGATATCTTCCTGCCTGTTTATTTTTCCTTTTTTTGAGCTAATTTAAATGAGTTTTTCTACAGAGTCAATTTGAAATCTTCGTTTAGTGGAGTTTACGGCTTTTTTCTACTTTAATTGTTATTTAGATAGAATATAAGATGCATTTTTTTGAAGAAATTCTTCTTTAGTTTAATTAATAAAAAAGAGGAAAAATAGTTTTGATTAAATAGCAGATTTAAGAGAACCCAATCAATCTTATATATCGTTGGATGGAATGGAATTCTAGTATTTTATGCAGCATAAATTAAATTTTTATGCAGTACGAATTAGATTTTTACGCAGTATGAAAGCAAGAAATCAGAAAAAGTATGGCAAGGCAAACACAAAATATAATCTCAACATATCTTAAAAATTTATCTTCCATAATTTTAATATACACTAAACTCATATAAATTATTTATCCTGTTTCATCCTACATACACATACTTAACATGCTTTCTAACTGCTTCTCTATTTTATAGCCCAGTCTTAATTAAGTTCGGCACGTATATTGAAAATATTTTCATGTATGAAGGCTATGAAGCTGATAGCTCGGAATGAAAAACTTGATTGGCTTCATTTTGGGAGAAAAACATCGTTTATTTAACCGTAGAGGGTTTCTTCATCAGAAACTACTGGCAAGCCTGAAACTCAACCTCTTTTACCAGAATATTAAATCCATAAAATTTATCCAGATAAACTTAGCTTTCCCGATTCCATGAGGCAAATAAACCCGTAGAAAAGAAGCAAAATAATTCTTTTTATTTCCTGAAAAGCAAGACCTGGTGATTATGCAGCTCCATGTTAGCTAATCTTTCCTCCATGAATTAATGGCAAAGCATCCTGAAAATCAATTTTAATTTCTAAATATATTTATATGGAATGAAGGACAGTTTATTTAATGGGCATCTGTGGATATAACGACTAATAGCTTATGCTATCAGTCAATCATAAAGCCTGAATAAACAGGTTAAGAAGAAAATAATCAGGAGGAGAAATCTATGATGCAAGCGTTTATAGTAGAACATTATCTGAATAAGGATGTAGACGTTTACTGTGGTGGTCCCGACGTTTTCAGTGGAAATGTAGTAGCCTGTGCCGATAATGTACTGACGCTTGATAATGAAGGGAGACTTACCCATATAGCAATCGACAAAATAATAGCATTGTGGGGTCAATAAGCTCAAGATTATATATTAAAAACATCATATTAATTGGAATAACCAGAACAGGTGAAATCTTACTTATTTTCTAAACCTGGATAAAATTGGATGAAGTGTTTGGCGACTGGATCGGACTTTGTTCCCGGAAAAAGAAGTTAGTTCAAGCCAGCAGGGTAAGAAAGTCCGTCATATTGGAAAAATATCTGAGGTGCAAAGAAATGCAGTCTTTTATAGTGAAAAACCTTCGAGGTGAGGTTGTAGATGTCTACTGTGGGGGTCCAGATGTCTTTAGCGGAAGGGTAGAAAGCTGCGAAGACAATGTGCTCTGTCTTGAACAGAATGGAAAGTACACGTACATAGCAATGGATAAAATCATAGCTGTATGGCGTGCACAAGCTCCATAAAAAATTTACTGAATAAGGATACTGGATATAATGGAAAAGTCTGGAAGTAAGAAGTTCCTCCTTTTCCACCAGTTTTTAAGCTCTCAAAAGACTCAGGCTGTCCTGCCAGCTTAAAATTTTTGTATATGCTGTCCCTTTTTACTTCCGTAGCTTATGCTTTCATATGGCTTTTTGCATGGGAAGCAATAAACTCCCTCATCAATTTTGCCCCGAGCATGGCGGTTTGACCGGAATCATATTCAGGGGCAATTTCTACAATATCAAAAGCCATTGAGAAAGGCGCAAGCGTTCTTATTGCAGTCCTTACGTCCCTTGCACTCAGCCCGAAAGGCTCAGGCGTGCCCAAACCGGGGGCATAAGCCGGATCTATTGCATCCATGTCAAGGGAAAGATATAGCTGGCTGCAGTCAAGCCATTCGAGAGCCTCTTTAAGGATCTCTACCATACCTGTGGATTCCACATCATCGGCTGTATAGTATTTCAGATTATTTTCCCTTGCAAAAACCCACTCTTCTTCAGGACCGCTTCTTATGCCTATAGAGACCATGTTCTTTGTAATCTCATCGAGAATATTTCTGGATACGCAGGCATGGTTATGCTTAAAACCTCTGTACTCTTCCCTCAAATCGAAATGAGCATCCAGAATGAGTATCCCAAAATCCTCTCCTGCAGCTTCAGCACAGGCTTTTGCCATAGCAAAGGTCAGGGAATGTTCTCCTCCAAGCATAATGGGAAGCTTTCCATCTTTCAGGAGGTCTTTTGTAGCTTCGTAGAGGCTTTCCAGAGTCTCATCAACCGAGGCTGAGGTTTCCAGGTTTCCTGCATCATGGATAGGTAGATCCACAAGATCTATGTCGAAAGTCGGGTTATAACTCTCGAAATTTGCAGAAACCTGCCGCATTGCATCCGGAGCCCAACGGCTGCCTGCCCTGAAAGAAGAGGTGTTGTCAAAAGGCACACCGAAGATAACATAACGAGCAGACTCATAGTCTGCAAGAGCATCTATAAAGGAATTGGGTAAAAACATAGTGTAACCTATATAATTATTCATTTAAAAAAGAATAGCTCAGGTTTTTTAACCTGAGTTTTTACTTTGGTTCTGGAAGTTTAAGTCCTTATGTCGAGTTTGGTCTTGCCGAGAGCTGTGATGTAAGGAACTTCCTCACCCTCTTTGACCTTATCCTTGTACTCATCGGGGATTACAATCTCAAAGGTTGAGAAGTCTCCCAGATCCATGAGCTGGACAATGTCACCAGTAATCGAGATTACCTGTGCGGTTTTTCTTTCCACAATCGGAACATAGATTTTGTTTGCAACGGAACCTACGTAGGAGCGCTTCTGACCATCAAAGAGACCGATAGCCTCTATCCTTGCCTTTGCAGCTCCGTGCTTTCCCGGCTTGGATTTTGTAATGCTCTTTATGACGCATGCTTCGTCATCAATAATTACGTATTTTCCTTCTTTGAGATCTTTAACTTCTACCTGTTGTTTCATAACAATTCTCCCTTACGTTTTTAGGATATTTATAAATAAGCTGTAAAACACAATTCCGGGCTCCCTTGATAAAAATCCGCGATCTGGTGGAGTAGTATAAGAAGGCTTTCCTGATTTTTAAGCCTGCCTCTTACTCTATCCATGCATCGCTCAGACCTGCATGGAAAAACTGGAAAATATTCCGAGCTTGGGGGTGCCTGCAGAATTCATCCATAGATCGAGATCTAATACGATTAATTATCCATGACTATATAACGCTTATGCGAGATTTTGCGCCTTTAAGCCAACTTTCGGGGAAAACTGCCCTGAATATCCCAAAAATTCGTGGCTAAAGATAATCCCAGACTAAGGGAAATACTGGATTTCAAGGAACATTTTCCTTCCGGTTTTCTCTTCAAAAATTGAGTTCAAGTTCTTTTAATTTCTCCAATCTGGGTACTCCTTTATCATCCCAGCCGCGGTAATGATAGTACTCCTGAAGCGCAGCTTTAAACTCCTGCCTAGAAAATCCATATCCTTCATTTTCTTCTACATTTTCAAACAGCCTCTCAGGAAGGGTATCATCTTCGCAGGTAAATCCTGCTTTAAGGTTATAAATTCTTTCAAGATTATAGATTCTTTCTCCAACTCTCAGGAGTTCTGCAGGTGATATTTCTATACCTGTTCCCGAAAGCAGGAGAGATGAACCGAGTTCTTCATTAATGGCAAAATCTGAGAAGGGGCAGAATACAAAAGAGTCAAGCACAGCGGTCAGGTTTTCAAATACCTGAAGGATACCTGCTTTTCCTTTGAAGCTCAGACGATCAAGATTCACTGGCTTCCCAAGCACCTCGGGTCCTACCATGAAAGCAGTCAGGTAGTCTCCACCGTGGCTGGATGTGGCATAAGCCAGTGCCTGTCCCTTTACTCCTCGTGGATCAAAGCCTCCGAGTTCAAGCCCCTTCACATCCATGCTCAAATCCTCTCTCCCAATACCTGAAAGATATCTTTTGGCTCCGCTCCCCATTTTTTCCCCTTCCCCTATTTCAAGGAGCAGGGATTCCAGTCCTTTAGCTTCTATTTTTCCAGGCTTGAGTTCTGAACATGCCCCGAGTATGGAACCTGCCGAGATCGGATCAAGCCCGTAATCCTTGCATATTTTGTCCGCTCTCAGCACCGAAATCAGGTCAGGGTTTTCAAGGTTAAACCCGAATGCCCAGAGGGAATCATAATCAGGCACAATCTGCCCTGTTTCTTTAATCTTTTTCTTGCAGCCCAGAGGACAGCCAGGGCAGCTCTCTTTTTCAAGCTCAAAAGAGGATTTAATACTCTCTCCTGAAAACGCATCTGCAAAAGAAGTTCCTCTCCTGGAGAAGTTTCTTGTTGGGATGAGATTCATATAATCCAGTAATTTTACAAGAGCGCATGTGCCGTAATTTGCAAGTCCTTTGGAAAGCACAGGGCTCGCATCAAAAAGTTTCAATACTTTTGTCTCAAGCTCCCGGAATCTATCTGGATCAGAAGGTAAAAGTTCGGCTTCTCCTCTTACGACCACGGCTTTGAGCATCTTTGAGCCTGCAACCGCACCAAGACCCCCTCTTCCACTGTGAAGGAAGTCTACAACAAATGAAGAAATAAGAACCTGCTTCTCTCCTGCTCTGCCTATACAGGCTACGCTGCCTTTTTCCTTAAGAGCCTCAGTACATGCCCTGATATTCTTTCCCCAGAGCTGTCCTGCCGACAAAATTTCAATATTTCCCTCCCCAATTTCTATATACGAAGGTCTTTCTGCCTTTCCGGCAATGATCAGGGCGTCAATTCTGGCTTTCCTGAGTTCTCTCCCGAAGTCCCCACTAATATTCCAGCTAAATATTGTACCTGTCAGCGGCGATTTTGATGTCAGGACTGCTCCAGAAGCCATGGGAGCAAGACCAGAAAGAGGTCCGGAGGTAAAAATTAATGGATTTGCCGGGCTAAGAGGATCATTATCTGGGTCTGTAAGTTCAGAAAGCAGTTTTACCCCAATTCCCCTGCCGCCCAGATATTTTCTAATTAAACTTTCTTCAGTCCTGAAGGTCTTCACTGATCCTGAACCAAGGTCTATATATATTGTTTTTCCTGCCCAGCCATCCATATTAATTCCTCAATTCCCTTTCCCGGTTTGCTATTTAATCCTTATTTCTAATCTTACTTCTCTAATGCTTCCTTATTTTTGATCTTACTTTTCTAATGCTTCCTTATACCTTTTCCAGGTTAGTTATCTTTATATAACATGTTTTACAGTTTTTTATCCCTTCTTTCTGGTTATAGATTCGATTTTAACTCTTAATTTGCCTCAATCTGATCTATTATTCTCTTTGCTTCCCTTTCCATATAATCCGCTTCGTCAGCTGAAATCTGGTTGCACATTTCCATTTCTCTAGCCAGATGAATGAAGGATTTAAGCATTGAAACGGCTTTTGCGTTGTCACAGTTTTCATAGTGGCACATCGAGGTATCCAGAAGGGTAGCCAACCCTGTTTTTGTTTTAACCTGGCATTTATATGTACATTCTACATATTCCTTAAGAGCCAGTATCCTGTCGAGGGGTGTTAACTCAGAAGAACAGTTGTCTGGAATCTGGGTTTCATCGTCTGTCCCGTCATCTGTCCCCGCATCGAATTCATTGTCTGGAAATTCAGTACAATTGTCTGTATCATTTTCTGTCTCGTTTCCATTCACAGGCGGCACTTCATCCAAATCAAGGGTAAACATGTAGATATCCTCGTTTCCATTGCGAGAGTCCTGCCAAACTATTCTGTTCTCATAGATAGCAGGATAATTTGCTGATCCAGTGTTACTGATTTTACTTTTAGTGGCAGTGGAGATATTGTACATGTAAATGTCCCAGTTTCCATTGCGATCATCTGCCCATACTACTCTATCCCCATAGATATTCGGATTCATCTGGCACGATTTATTAGGAGTTACCTGGGTCTCCGTGGAGGTCGAGATATTATACATGTAGATATCTCCATTTTCGCGTCCTCCGTTGCGGGAATCCTGCCAGACTATCCTGTTGCCGTAGATATCAGGATTCTGCTGCTCTGCCTCATCGTTTGTGATCGGAATTTTAGCGGAAGTGGAAATATTATACATTTGAATATCCCAATTTCCATTACTATCATCCTGCCAGACTATCCGGTCTTCGTAAATAACTGAGTTTCTTTCCGAACCTGCAGTCGCATTTCCTATGGTCATAAAAAATAGAACAAAAAATATTCCAGAGAAAATTACAGTTCTGTTATCAATTTTCATTTAACTTACCCCTTAATCCATAAAGGATTTCTACCCCTGGTTTGAAGTGTTCCAGAATCCGATTCTCGTTTTTGCGCATTGAGTTCTAATTTGCAGGAAGAATTTTTTTACAACTATCCAGGTGTACGAGACCTGCAGCCTCTACTCTGAAAACCTTTTAGAACTTCAATCACAATCTTCAAACTTAGTCTTTTAATCTACTAAAGGCACTGAGTTCTGGAGCCTAATTGTGACTGTGACATTCAAAAAACAGATCAAAAAAGTCTCAGCTTTTTCGCTGGTTCCAGGAGACCAGGTTGAAAGAATGGATTTTACCCTTTCCATTCTAAAAAAATTATATGCAGTACAGAATATATCTTTTTCGATTTAAGTTAACACCTAATATTTTAGATTAATAGTTTAAAATAACAAATAAAATTCTTATCTTTCCTGGATATTTTTTAAAAGGGCGGATATGCTTTTTTACTAATTTGAAAAAATAAATTTATTATCAATTCTCCCAGAATTTACCGATTTTAGGATTATATCCTGAAAATCCTGAAAAAGCTAGTCTTTAAGACAGGTAATCTCAAATATTATTTTATGAATCTGAAGAAACCTTACATAGTTTCTGTATATGCCATTCTCCGGAATGAGAAAGGCGAGTTTCTGCTTCTCAGGCGGTCGGAAAACTCCCACAGCAATCCGGGAAAATGGGATCTGCCAGGGGGAAAGCTGGTTCGTGGGGAACCCCTTGAAGAAGCTGTTGTGCGGGAAGTCTGGGAAGAGACCGGGATCTCAATCGTGCCTGGAGGGATCGCAGGGTATGCCACCTTTGAGCTTCCGGATAAAAGGGTAATTGCTATAGTATATAAAGGGGGATATGTTATTGCTGATGTAAAGTTGAGTCACGAGCATGTGGAATACATATGGAGTCCTCTTAATCGCATCCTGAAGATGGATGCTCTTCCTGACCATTTCAGAGAATTCTTTATGAGATTCGCCGCGGAAAATAAAGAACCTCCAGAACTGCCTATTTAATCCAGATTTACTTTGAGGTCACTTTAAGAAAAATTTACTTGAAATCAAATCTACTTGAGATATTTCTCCTCAAGTATTTTCCTTTTTTTCCTGCTGTGCAGCCAGCTTATTCCTAGATAGAGGAGAACTGCTAGAGCTGCAAAACCTGCTAAACGCAGCACATTGCCGTACTTGCTCAGGAGGAGAGGATTTATGTTATCTCTCAGCTCATACTCGGGATACATTATGTCTCGCCTGTTGTTGCTGTGACCCAGCCCAAGGGCATGTCCAAACTCATGTTTTGCAATAGAGAGCATTGTAGCATCCCCGTACTGACGCCAGGCTTTTCCCTTGTAGTTCCCGACCTCAAGAACTATATCTACCCGTACAAACCGACCATTAGATACCGTGGGGCTTGCATAACCGGCTACGCCTGAAGGAGCTCCTTCAACAGCTTCCAGGTTTTCTACCCATTTTACTCTGATATCAGCATCTTTCGAATCAGCAAATTCGAAAACAGGCTTGTATTTTAGTTTTCCATTTCCTCCTTTCTCCCAGTATTCCATAGCCTTTTCTATCTGTGTATAATAGGTAGGGCTATAGTGTTCGGGAACATTGGTGTTGTCTATATATACAGTAATAGGGGAATGATCCCACGGATAGTCCAGAATCCTTTCTTGATTTGAATTGGATGCAGCTGAAACAGCAGGTAAAATAGGTACTATCAGTAACAGTACAAAAAACAGTTTAATTCCGTAAATACGGTTTCGATTTATACGAATCAGCCTCCATACTAAATGCTATCTGACCCTGAGAACTTGATGTAAATGTATCGATCTCCTGAATATATCTACATACCCCACAGCTCCCTCGCATATATTCGCATAAGCCTGATGCAAAAGCGTGGTTTAATTGACGTATTGTTTTAATTATTTACGGAGATGCTCCCGGCAGTAGCTTCTTGTCAGAGAATTATTCTATAAAAATTAGAAAACTTTTGTAATATTTTTACAATATTTATAAAAACCTGATTGATATGATTGATATATTACTGGACCTTCCTATTTATTTAAGAGCTGCTCTGGAGATATCACATATCTCACAGTTGGGATCAGAGCAGTGTTTTTCTTCTTTCTCTTCCTCACATCCATCCTCCGGGAATTCGGATGCAAGCGCTCTTGTACTTTCGGCAAGCACGGCAGCATTGGAGATGGATGCTCCTATCATAATGGCGTAAAATATCTTTTCTTTTTTTATCCCTCTTCTTTTTGCAATTCTAATGTGCATTTTCAGGCAATGCTCGCAGCGAAGAGCAGATGCCACACCTATGGAAATAAGTTCCACCGTTTCCGGGTCAAGATTCTTAAATTCCCTCATTATGGAGTTATCATAAAGCGTTTTTGGAATAAAAATCTCCGGAAGATCCTTCATGAAGTTCATGATGTAAGGAACTTCGCCATACTGATTCCGGACATCCTCAAGGAGTTCAGGAATAGCTCTCTCAGGGTCCTCTTTTAAAATTTCCACAATATCCTCAAGTTCCATACGAAACCACCAGCATAGATCAACGTGGAAAAAGGGTTCAGTCACCGTTTTCCGGGTAAGGCTTTACAGTTTAAAGGATAAGTGAAAATACACGAATCCAGTAAAAATGCAAAGTTGACAACTCTTAACACAACAGAATTCGGATCAAATTGCAAAACCAACTTCAGATTTAGATTTGATTTTTATCAATATATAATTTTTCATTTTTGATCTTGAAATATTTGCGAGTTCGGAAAGTGTGACCCCTTCATCAAATTCAAGTTTCTCAATCCTTTCATGGAATTCATCATAAGGCAGTTTGACTCTTAACCCATTGAGCTGAAGGGTAAGTGGAGCAGGCGAAAGTACAGTTCGGATTTCAGGAATCTGGTTTTCAATCTCTTTCATAACTCTGGCAGGAAGCACTGCGAGGGGATCTTTTGCTTGCTGCTTACGGATATTGTCAGCAATTTTCGCAACCCCTTGATTGAGTTTCTCAAGGGCTTCAATCTCTTCTGCTCTCCTTAGTCTGTGGGAAGTCCTTCCGATATTCCCAACATAGAGGTCTGCTCCGGCAACTTCCTCGGTTTTCAGGTCAGGTCCACCTGTTACCACTATCGGGATTTCTATGCCCTCAAAGAGTTTTGGCTTCTTGTTTATTATACAGTCACTGAATGACCCGAATGTGAAAACTGCAATATCGTGCTCGTTTATCAGTTTTCTTTCATAATCCATAGATAGAGACACTCTGCGCCCCATCCCCCTTGCAAGGCCTATCATGTTCGTGTTAGCTCCGGGGTGGCGAAGGTACTCGGCTACGTCACAGGCTGAATGTGGAAGGTGATGAGAGGCAAGGGTAGGGGAAACAACTGCAATCTCAACTCCGGTCAGGGGAGCTTCTATCAACATCCCTAACAGTTCGTCAGATAGCTTTTTTACTACTGGGATATCTTTTTCAGGAATAAGCATTATGAGATTTACTTCAGTCCCTGTGACCACTTTCTGGACTATGTAACCTCCCAGATCTTCCAGCAGCTCGATTAAAAGCCCATGCTTGTGGACACCACCTGTATAAAGGTAGGGTTTGAGTACAGCAGCCATCTTACGTTTTCCCTCCTTCCATCAATTTCTCGAGCATTGTCTCTGTTTCTTCGATCCATTCATGTTTTAATGCTTCCTCGGACGCTACGAAAATAAACTTGTTGCCTTTATACAGGTGGTAACGAACTCTGAAGCCTTCGGGAGTAATGCGGATTGCAAAATCAACAAGGTTCTCATGAAGTCTGTGCCTGGGATCTGCAACAACCATATCTTTAAGAAAACTCGCTTCTTCCTCTGCCCTGTCCGTACTTATGGCAACAGTCCAGCGGTCAGGCTGGCTGATATTAGCTCTCCCGTAACGTTCCCAGAGTTTTCTCAGTAGCTCCGGAATATATTGCTCTTTCTTTATTGAGATTATTATCTCGCCTGCAACCGGTTTTGCCTCCACATCGGCAATATCAATTGTTGTAACTCTGGTTCCTACATCCCTGAGGATTATTGCCATTTGAAAGAGGGAGTCTTCAGGTCTCAACACAACCTTTATTCTCCCTATTGCCGGAGCAAGCCTGAGACTTGCCATGTTGTCTTCGATTATTTTCCTGTAAAATTCCTGCTCAGAAGGAATTGCGGACTCGACAGCAAAAACCTCAAGCGAATCCATCTTTTCCTCACTCCTCTACATATCCTGAAGCAAGCAAAGCTGCTCCTACTGCTCCTATAAGATGAGAGTCTTTGGGCACGAGGACATCGATCTTGAGAAGCCTCCCCAGGGCTATTGGAACTCCTTCAATCAGGGATGAGCCTCCCACAAGAATCAGCGGTTCTATTACCTCCACTTCCTGCAACTGCTGCTCATAGATCTGTTCCACCACGCTGTAACAAGCCGCAGCTGCCACATCTTCAGGCGTAGATCCTTTAGCAAGGGAATTTACAAGGGACTGAATTCCGAAAACTATACAGTAGCTGCTCATGGGCACCCTTTCGTGCATTCCTTTGACTGCCAGGGCTCCGAGTTCAGTGATGTCTACCCCAAGCCGTTTTGAGATCATTTCAAAGAAACGTCCTGAGGCACCTGCGCAGATCCCGCCCATTGTAAACATTCCGGGGATTCCGTCTTCAACCGAGATTGCCTTGTTGTCCATACCACCTATATCAATAACGGTTGCAGGACCTTTCTGCCTGTCTGCAAGATAGACCGCTCCTTTTGAGTTGACGGTAATTTCTTCCTGGATAAGCTGAGCTTTTAAATGATTCCCTACAAGGAAGCGCCCGTATCCAGTAGTACCTAGAGCCTGGATTTCTTCCCTGGAGACCCCGGCTTCTTTCAGGGCAATAGAGTACGCCTCTTCGGCACTATCAAGGACTTTTGTTGTGGGTACCCATCCCTTGCCTATTATTTTGTTATCCCTCATTATCACGGCTTTTGTAGTTGTTGACCCTGAATCTATTCCCGCAGTCAGTCCTGTCTGAACCTCCCTTGTAAGGAGGTGCCTGCGTCTGACAATCGTGGTCAGGGCATCCAGACGCGTGAGCAGGGTACCTGCCGTTGTGCTTTCAGTAAATGAGTAACTGATTACCGGGATTTTTGAGTGCCTGTAGATGTACCTCCTGATCTCATTTCGTACAATAGCCCCTTCAGCACAGCGGAAGCAGGTAGCAATAAAAACCCCATCCACATTGGCTGTGCCTTCGACGACAGCCTTTGCTCTGGCCATCATAAGCCTTAGATCCCCACTTGCGACCTCAAGCCCGAAATCCCTGCCTATGGTATCTATAGATGCAATATCAACCTCAGGGAAAACAAATTTTGCATTTACTTTAGCTGCAGCTTCTTCAAACTCGGGCTGAACTCCAGCATACTCAGAGCCGCAGGAAACCAGCGCAATCTTTACTACCTCGGATTTTTGAGCGCTCATTCCTTTACCTCCTCTTCTGAAGACTCTTTCTCTCCCGCCTTTTCCTCTTCTTCAGGTTTCTCCTTGGGCAGCGTTTCCAGAAATTCTGCAATTTTGTTTACAAAATCGCGGGCTTCTTCGTCGGACTCCGGATACTTTACCTCAAGAACAGGGACACCTTTTGAGCGAATCAGATATTTTACCAGTTCGTTTGTGCGATTACAACCCACACAGCCGAAGTCCGCGGGAGGGTTCTCAACAATAATTGCGGCTTCTGCCTGTTCTACAAGGGGACCCATAAGGGACATTCTTCCTCTTACTCCAGCCGGGACTTCAATTGCAGCATATTTAAGACCCAGTTTAGGGTCTTCTGGAGTTATATTTATAGGAGGAGAGTCCAGGCTGAGACTTGTAACTTTTTCTCGGATCTGGCTCATAACGGTTAAGGGTTTGTGCCCGAAACGTTCAACCAGGTCGGCCAGAATAAGACTATTTAGAGGATAAATGAAAACTTTTGCCAAAAAACTCACCTCGCAAGCTCCTCTTTAATAATTTTATCAAGATCTGAAGTTTTAAGCTTGCATTTCGTTTTGCATTTCTCTTTTACATGCTCCTTTATTTCAAGTTCGTCAAGTGCAGCTCCTATAGCCGGAAGCATTTTCACTTCTTCCCTCAAAAAATGGAATCCTGGCCGCGGGCCTCCACCCCTGCTTGCGCGGCAGCGTCTCTCATCTCCTGGAGGGAATCCCCTATCCTTTACAAAAATATGATTTTTGTCCAGCTGCCGGATTTCTTCGACCACTGCCTGGACATCGTTTTTAGCTCCTGAAACAATAAGTCCAAAACATGTCTCCTTTACCGTAACTGGAAACTCTGATTCGTAAATCTTCATAGCTGCGTCTGAAGGCAGCACTTTATCCGAACTGATTACAATGTACTTTGTTGTAATCTCTTCTTTTTCAGTTTCCGTCATCTTTCGTCTCTCCTTGGCCCCGGGAGACTTAGCCTCTATAAATGTGAATCCGTTCAAACATTTGAATTTGTTAAATTAATCAATAACTGTTGATCTGCTTATCAGCCAAGTTTAACCTTATACTGACAAGCCGATATTGCTCAGTTGTTTAGTAGCCCGGTACTTATTATGGCTATTTTATCTGTTTGCGCTAATGTATATTACTTCTTTTATATATTATTATGTGCGCTCAGTATTTTTAAGTTTGCTTGCGCACAATTTCAGTTACATATATAGTTTCTCCTTCTTTGACATCGAGGAGTTTTTCAGGATTTATTATCCGACCAACAATATTGGTTGAGGAGAATCTTTCTCCAGTAGGGCCAAAGAGCTCGTCATCGCTAATTCTAACTCCAATAGTTCCCATTCTCTTTGCCGCCTGATTTGTAATTCCTATTTCTCCTCCGAGTACCTTATCCGTGGGTGTGTTTTCCGGAAGGATTTCTTTATATTTGACGACTTCTTTTTCAGTTTTAAAAAGATAGGTGTCGTCGTATATCATATAAACAGGCAATTTTCCTACGGTTTTTGTCTTAAGCTCAAGAGCATGCCGGAAAAAATCCACAGATTTGGGGGCTTTTTCAGGATAAAGTTCAATTTCAATTAATTTTTCTTTGGGTACTGCATATGCAGTCACCTTTGCTTCTCCAAGAATCTCCAGAGTTGTTGGCGGATCCTGACTGACAATTATTCCATCATCTTTGGTATATCCAGCCCTTACCAGTTCGACTCCTATTAAAGAAAGTACGGGTTCTGCTTCCTCAAAGGTGTGCCCCAGAAGAACTATTTGAGGAGGAAGGCTTTCAACTGAGAGTTTCTGTCCTTCTTCTGCTAGCTTGATCAGTTCAATACCTTTTGTTACCTGCCCTACAACCGAATGTACAAGGCTTGAGGGTCGGTCTTCTTTAGAAATATATATCCTGCCCAATCCGTATCCTACTGTTCGGATAGAGATTGCACCTTCTTTCCTCGGCTCGAAGTTCTCGTAGGGGGCAGGTTCTCCTTTCAGACCGTCATCTGAAATAAATGAACTGGTAGTAACATCTACAGTAAAGGTTCCTTCACGGGTCAGGGCATAGAAATGCTCTGCTCCGCTGGGAGCATTTCTGGAAAGCTCTACCTCAAAATAAGTAAATATGCTATCTCCATCTTCAAGCGGAGTAGAAAGATCAGTTGTACAGACTTTCTCTGAGATTTGTTCCCACTCTATAATTGGTTCAATATTAAGAATAGTATCCTCTCTGGAAAGCCTGGATAAAATTTTTCTTCCAGACACAACTTCTGCAAAGGTTCCGTCTTCAGGAGTCCCATACTCTGCAGCATGTCTTTTCAGTGAAAAGATAAGATGAGTATTACGGGGATCAAACCCACCTGCTCCAAACATCACTTCAAACGCTTCAAAATTACCAGTCTCATGCGAAGGTTTAATGGCGGCTTCAAAGGGTCCAAAAGCCAGAGCTTCAGGGCTTGCCCAGTGCACAGGCTTCCCCTGATATTCTTTAAAATGTTTAGCCCATAAGCTTCCTGAAGGTGACTCTGGGTCTTTTACTTCTATCCTGATTTCTCCTCTGGAAGTGTTGATAGCGTACTCGGTGATTATCTCTGTCCTTTCTTCAGCGGTCTCTTTCAGAATTCCGATCGCCGTACCTTCCACGTAAGGGGCTCCGGAGACTTTAAGGGAGTCCCCAAGGGTAGAGCTTGCAGGTAAGGTATATTTTTGCCCATTCACCTCTACGCTTATCTCATTACTCGTAATCGGCACCTCATTTCGGTATTTTCCATACTAAGAGGTGGCAGCATATTTATATTTCTTCTGCAGCTTTGATCCTTTCTTCCTCAGTGAGCTGAGATAGTACGCTCTTCGGCTTACCTATGTCTACAATCTTACCATTGCGCATAAGTGCAACACGGTCACAGACCTCGTTTACAAAATCGATATCATGAGAAACGATAACAAATGTCTCTCCTAGCTCCTCTCTGGCTTTCAGGATGGAATTAGTTACTGATACCTTGGTAATAGGGTCCATAGTACCTGTTGGCTCATCCATAATAACGATTCTGGGCTCCTTGATCAGGACCTGTGCAAGTGCAATCCTATGCCGCTCCCCTTCACTCAGTTCATCGGTCATTTTGGGTAAAATAGCTTTTGCCTTGTTTTCCTCAAAGCCTGCAGCTTTGAGAGTCATTATGGCTTTCCTGACTCCGAGTTCAAAAGGCAGGTCAAGGCTAATAGATTCAGTGAGATTGTCAATTACAGAGCTGTGAGTGTAAAGGCCATACTCCTGATGCAGGAATCCCATATACTTGGTCGCCCTTCCTTTGTTTTCAACTCCGAGCTTTGTCATATCAACCCATTCATCTCCCACGCGAACCTCAACTTCCCCGGATGTGGGCGGTAAAATCCCCATAAGAATCTTTGAAGTTGTGGTTTTGCCTGCTCCGCTCACCCCAACAAGTCCGAAGATTTCTCCTTCTTTTACATCAAAGGATATACCATCTACGGCTTTTACCACGCCACGGTCAACTGAGATATAACGTTTGGAGAGGTTTCTTACCCTGATTATAGGTTCCCCGACCATGACATTTCTTTCCTGTTTTACCACGGACACGCTCTGCATGAAGATTGCAGAGACCTCAAGCGGGTTACCTTCCTGAACTACTTCTCCGTTTTCAAGCAGGATGGCTTTATCTGCCATCTGTTCTATAACTTCAGGCCAGTGAGAAGTCAGGATCATGGTCATATTATAGTTCTTTACCGCCCTGGTCATAGCATCATGGACCAGTTTTGCAGTCATGGGGTCAAGGGTGCCTGTGGGCTCGTCAGCTAACAGAAGCATGGGATTCCTCACAAGCTGCCTTGCGAGCACAACCCTCTGTTTCTCTCCACCCGAAAGTTCTCTTGCAACATGCATCATGCGGTGACTCAGGTTTACTTCTTCCAGCAGTTCGACTGCTTTTCTCATAGAGTCCTTTCCAGAGTATCCAATTTCATTCAGAGAGTTTATAACGTTTACAAGAACTCTCTCATCTCCGTAAAGGGCAAAGGTACGCTGAAGCATGATAGCTATACGCTTGGTAACGTCTTTCCTTATCGGGTCGTAAAGGGAAAGTTTCACGAAATCCGCATCGAAAGCTTCCAGGGTTTCTCCACATACAGGACATCTCTGACCTGTTTTGCTGGGACGATCTATATATCCGCACTTCGGGCAACGGGCAAGATGATATATCACTTCACCTGAGACGTTTTCAAAAGATTCTGTACCGCGCAGTATGTGCATCAGGATTGTCTTCCCGGCCCCGCTTTTTCCCAGAATTCCAACAACTTCTCCTTCGTTAATGCTTAAATTTACATTTTTCAGGGCTTTGTGACCGTTGAAATCTACGGTTAAGTTTTTTACTTCAATAAATACTGGCATGGATTTTCCTCCGCATTATGAGCTGCAAAACTTTCTGGTGGCTCTTGCCTGCCTGGGCATATAGCTCAAGAGCGAAAAGCAATTACTACAGGTGAATATTACAATAATATAAACAATGAATTTCACACATTTGGGCAGCAACTACATAAGAGTAAAGATTACATAAACATAACGCATTATTTTTTCACTGTTAACATTTAAAGCAATACTTAAAACGATTCATCTGGCGAATTTGCTTATAATCAGTGTTGATTTTGTTCTATTATATTGATTCGTTGTGTTATTTGATTCCTCTTACTATATTGGATCGTTGTGTCATTATTGATTCCTCTTACTATATTGATCCGTCGCAACATATCGGTTCATTTTATATAAAAGATGTTTTTTATACACTGGCTATAATGCTTTTACCACATCCACAACTTTTATTATGTTGTCAATTATCACGTCTGCTGCCTCTCTGAGTTCTTTGGGCCTTTTGTCACCCTGCTGCGTTGTCATAACTCCCACATCCGCTGCTCTTAACGCCCGTATGTCATTGATTCCGTCCCCTACCATGACTACTTTTTCATATTTGTTTTTTAGCTCAAGCACAATTTTTTCCTTCTTCAGGGTGTCTGAAAGGGCAAAGACTCTCTCCTGTGGAATGTTTATGAACTCAGCCAGTTGTGTGAGAGCTAAATGACTATCCCCGGATGCTATATACGTATCTACTTTCATGGAATGGAGAGTCTGAACCGTTTGTAGCGTGGTATCGAATACGTGTCCGCCTGTGCTCAGTACATAGGGTACGTTTCTGGCTTCAGAGTCAACTATCATGCCAGCTGCAAGGTAAAAAACATTAGGGCAGCGGGTTGTGACTGCCTTCAGCACATCATGTATATCACTCATTCTAGGTGATGTTCCTCTTATGATTTCACATGCAATTTCCGGGGTAAATTTTCCTTTTGAACAGCTTATACCTATTGAAACCCTGTATTCTTTTATAAACTCAAATATAGGCATGTCTTTTCTTGAGCCCAGAATTATATCACTTTCGGCGTTCAGGACTACAAGCCCACATCCATTCTTTTGCGCGACAATAGCAGTACTCTCTATATTCTCAAGGATGTTTCCGGTGCTGACTTCCTTTGCTACTCTGTACATTTGTAGAAGGGTTCCGGCGCTATCAAAGACCACTGCAATTCTTTTGGGCATACCAATTGATTACCCTATAAATAAAAAAATCTTTGCAAATCTGGAAATCCAGCATGATCTCATAAAATAAGTTTAAAGAAAAGTTAACTTCACATTATTGAAGCCCCTGAAATCAGGACTCCAGCAAAAAACCCCAGGATTACCCCGGAATTCAGGAAGGGAAGTCCTGCCTGGGGTTTTCCTTTCATCACCAGAATGGAGAGTATTGCATGCCCTACAAGAGTACCCAGCATAGCCCCGAGGACTGGATACGAAATTCCATTGTTCTCTATAAAGACGTTTGCCGAGACTACCAGCAGGGTGGGCATAACCGCATCTCCAAGACCCATGAAAAAAGCTTCACGCGTTTCTCCAGGTTTAAAATCTTCCTTCAAGAAGGAGTAATTCGAATGTTTTGGTATTACGAACAGGATTGGAAGCTTCAGATCCATTATTCCCTCAGCCATAGTAATCATATGTTTTGTCTTGTATACCGAAATGGCATCATAGATTGCAAGAAGTAGCAGAAGTACTATTACAGGGATTACTGAAAGGGAAATTCCTATCAGGGCACTGACCCCGGCTGCAATACAAACGCCTACAATGTCAACTATGTACCATTCTGGATATTTATAGAGCAAGACTGTTATTCCTATAGATAGCACGGCTGAAGCTGCACTGACTACATGTTCCGATAGATCCGGAATGAGGGTAAATAGGGCGAAGAACACATAGTAAAGTGTGCTTATAATAGCCAGGTAAATAAAAAGGCTGATTGTCCACTTCATGTTTCTCTTTAGCGCTATCAGGACAAACAGGGTAAAAACCAGGATCATTACAATATAATATATGGAATAGGACACCTGGGTTGGGTCTTCAAAAGCCTGCATCTCGTTAGCTTTCATGGGCATGGACAAAAAAAGTGCAAGAATCTGCACTATCAGGATTAATCCTCCCATGGAGAGAATAGGTAAATAATCTTTAACTGATCGTTCACTGGAACTCAAGTGTTAGACTCCTTAATTCTTAACAGTATCCCTCATCTATTGCTTTATATATTTACTGTATATTTATCTTCGATTCTTCTTGAATATTTATATAATGATTTTACTTGGAAAGCATTCTTCTTTTTATGTATCTCAACAATGCAGTTTTCCTCAATGGTACTTTCGGTATATATACCTAGGCACTGTCTTTTTTGGCAGAAACAATAATAAAAGTGACAGAATAGGACTATAGATAAGTAGCCTGTAAAAAAACTATATATTATATCTGTTTAAAAAATAAACAAAAATGGAAAATAGTAAAAATAGAAAATAGTAAAAATAGAAAAGCAGTAAATACTTAAACGCAAGTATCCCCGCTTAATAATTTTGAGATATGCTATCACAGAATACTTGTGTATGCGGAAAAATATTACAGGTATGTTAGAGGTATACGATGGAAACTAGAGATACTGTATTTCTTGCTGTGATGGTTCTGTCTGCCTTTCTTCTATCCTTTGAGTGGCTTAGAAGGTTTGCATACAGACCCACAAACCCCCTGATTATTCTCTCTGTTATGGTCCTGGTTGGAACGCTGTCTGTTATGCTCATATCTATCAACAACAAGCTTCAGGAGCTCGAAGATAAAATAGAAGCAAAGGACCGCACTCTCAAGGTCAATATGGAGAGCACGGGAATAAAGATTGAAGAAAGAATGAATGAGCTCGCAAGCAAAGTTGATAACGCAATCTATGAATTCAACCGCAGAAAGTATCACTAAACTTTATTTATAATTATTTTTTATAAGACCCTGGTTTTAATTTTCGATTTTTAAAAAAGATTATGATCGTATATTCAAATTTTGCTAACATGCAGATATAGTTTTTTATAGATATATTTAACTCTCTTTCATTTAACACTCTTCAGTGCACATTCTATATTGTAGGGCTTTATAAATAAAGATATTAATTTAAAAGAACAGTAACTTAAAAATTTTTTAAGCAGGCTTTCGAGTTTCATTTGATTTTGGGCATAAATTTGTTACTAACAATATTCGTTTTAACCGTAATATTCGCTAATTTTCGATCTACTTTGCTTCTAATTAAGAATTTTCGTGTACAAGCTCCGCAGTTTAGTAAAGTATATATACGGGATCTTCTGTAGTAAAGGAGAATATCTGAGATTATGATTACCAAAAAATAATAATTCAGATATTGAGCATCGTAAGTTATTATTACTCATAGTTAGTATTATTTGATTACTTGTGTAAGCAGGTTAAGAAGGAAAGTTAATATGCACCTTAATCTGGAACCGATTGGCATTATCAAGAGGGTTGCAAATAAATCGGAAATTTTGATTTATTCTGATTTTGAACAGGTCATAAAAAACATAGTGTCGAAAATAGGGGAAGGAGCTGAGAGGGGACAGAAGCTCCTGGTTATCCATAAAAACAACAATATAAAACAGACGGATGGCCACCAGGTACAGGTAACGAAAGCGACCTTACTGGAGAGAAATGGTAATTTGCTGACAATATCCAAAATAGACGCAAATGAAGATTCAGTGATCGATGTTCGACTTGACCTTAATGCCTGACTTTTAAGGTACATTTTGACTTTTAAGGTACATGTAAAGGCTTAAAATTTTGTATTTTTCTTTTTCCATACTGGATAGCTTTGATTATCTCTCAGGAAGGTCTGGTGGATATAAACACTGTAACCTGGTTGAAGTTCCATCCCTGATCTGAACCTCAGAATTGACTAAGAGATCCTGTTAATTTGACTGTATTCCTATTAATTCAGGCAACAGTCCGTGAATTGAACTGAAACTCCATAAATCTGATTACTTCACTTCTACTCCTGAGCAGTTGCTATTTCTAATAGTATCTATTTTATCATTCAATAGGTTCAGGATAACCGTAAATACGCGGTAAATATAAAACTATTGCACCTATAAGACGTATAGATCAACGAATAAAACAACTGTGATAAAAATAAAACTTGTCTAAAAAATGTTGGGTGCTGCATTGCGGTAAAGTTATCTGATTTGATATCGATCTGCAGTAAAACCCTTGATCTACATCCTAACCTTGGCTTTCTAAAGAAAAGTTGAAAACCAGAGATTAAAGACGAAATAAAAAAGAAATTAAAGGAAGCTCTAAAACTTCAGGGAAACTTCAGATACTCGAGGGAAAACATGGGCACAGATATAGGCGACCTGCTCCAGAAGAGAAAAGCTAAGCTTTCGGATTTTGCAAACCAGGTGGTTGCAATTGATGGTTTTAACGCACTGCACCAGTTTTTGAGCATTATTCGCCAGCGGGATGGAACTCCTTTGATCGATTCTACAGGGAGAGTAACCTCTCATCTCTCAGGCTTGCTCTACCGGACAGCAAGCCTTGTTGAAGCCGGGATCAAGCCTCTTTTTGTTTTTGACGGCAAGCCTCCTGACCTCAAGTCCGAAACTCTGAATAAAAGGAAAGAAGTAAGGGAATCTTCATGGGAGAAGTGGGAAAGCGCAAAGGCTGCAGGAGATTTAAAATCAGCTTATAAGTATGCTCAGGCTTCTTCAAAGGTAAATGAGGAGATCATTGAAGATTCCAAGTACCTGCTTGATATTATGGGAATTCCTTTTGTTCAGGCTCCCTGTGAAGGAGAAGCGCAGGCTGCACATATTGTGCTTAAAGGAGATGCGAATTGTGTTGCATCACAGGATTATGATTCCTTTCTTTTCGGAGCTCCGGTTGTCGTCCGGAATCTGGCAATCACGGGAAAACGCAAGCTTCCCGGAAAAAACGTCTATGTTGATGTCGAGCCCGAGATAATTGAGCTGGAAGAATCTCTCAAAGCCCTGGAAATTACCAAGGAGCAGCTCATAGATATAGCAATATGTGTGGGAACGGATTACAACAAAGGACTGGAAAAGGTAGGTCCTAAAACAGCACTCAAACTTATTAAAAAGCATGGAGATATTTACGCTGTGCTCCGTGAAAAAGGGGTGGAGATCGAAGCTGTGGACAGAATCAGGGAAATTTTTCTCCATCCTGAAGTAACGGACAACTACGAAATAAAGTGGGGTAAGCCTGACTCTGAAAGGCTCTTCAAATTCCTTTGTGAAGATCACGACTTCTCGGTTGACAGGGTAGAAAAAGCTGTAGAACGGCTTAAAGCAACCTCCGGAGCCCGACAGAGGACCCTTGACCAGTGGTTTTGAAAAGGGTTTATTCAGAAACATCCTTGTCCCAAATTTTTCTTTTATAAAATCTTATCTCAAATTTTCAGTCAAGGAGGTCTGAGACAGATAAAAACAGGTCCGAACACTTCCCGGAAAGAACACTCGCGTGCTCATACTCATGGAGTTGTGGACCCTGAGCTTCTCTCCACCTCTAGGGGGCTTTATGCAGTCAAATGGTCCTTTGTTGGGCTGATAGCCACAGCCCTTTTTCAGGTTTTCATTTTCTGGTTCTCGGGAAGTGTAGCTCTTCTGGCTGACACGCTCCATAATTTCGGCGATGCCGCAACTGCGGTTCCTCTGGGTCTCGCCTTTTTTCTTTCCAGAAAAAAACCCAATAAGCGTTTCACTTACGGCTACGGCAGAGTAGAGGATCTTGCAGGCCTGATAATTGTCTTGTTAATCTTTCTTAGCGCAGTTGTTGCAGCCTATGAGTCAATTTCCAGATTTTTCTTCCCGCAGCCCGTGGAGTTTCTTGGAGGAGTAATGGCAGCTTCTATTGTTGGGTTTCTTGGAAATGAGCTGGTTGCGAGATTCCGAATCAAAATAGGAAAGGAGATTGGAAGTGCGGCTCTTGTGGCTGATGGTTACCATGCCCGGGCAGATGGTTTTACAAGCCTTGCCGTGCTTTTAGGGGCACTTGGGATCTGGCTGGGTTATCCAGTAGCTGATCCTCTAGCAGGATTTCTCATCACAATTGCAATTCTTAAAATCGTCTGGGATGCAGGCAAATCTGTGTTTTCCCGCATGCTTGATGGTGTAGAACCGGATATTGTTGACGAAATCTACCTGACAGTCAAAAAAGTAAAAGAGGTAAAAGATGTTACTGAGGTAAGGGTTCGCTGGCTAGGACACAGGTTATACGCAGAAGTAAACATTGCTGTAGACCCAATGCTTTCGGTCGAAGAAGGGCACGCAATTGCCGTGGAGGTACGGCACAGGATGATGCACAGCCTGGATTATCTCTCCAACGTAGTCGTGCACGTGGACCCACTCGGTTCAGCAGGGGAATCATTTCACAGACTGTCTGAGCATGAGCACGACAATCTCCCTTCTCACTCGCACTGAATTTTAAGGTTTTAGACTTTGGATATCTCTGCACCGGTATTTTTTGCCTTTGTAAGGATGACACTCCCGCCAACGGATTCGTTAAGCATTTCCTGAACTTCTGCCTGGAGCTGCCTGGCTTCGGATTTATTGTCTACAAAGGAATATACTACAGGTCCAAAGGAACTTACTCCGGCTCCATAACTCCTGCTACGCATGAAAGAAGCAATATTCTTTACAAAATCAGGCCAGATAAGGCTCTCCCTCTTATTGAACCCGACAGTCTGGACATGATTCACTGCGGCTCCGAAACTCACGATATCTTTCTCTATTACGGCAGGCATCATCTGCATAAGTACGACATGGGCGATCTCCCTGACTTCCTCTATAGGGATAGGGCAAAATTTTTTGAAAGTGTCAATTTCCGCCTGGTCATGCATTCCCTTATCTTTAGGGATTGCTACTACCATATCCCATTCAGGAAAGTCCTCCCTAAAGAGTACGGGTCCTGGGGGTGCAGGACTGGCAGCCGACGGCATAAAACCACCTTTATCCTTAAATCTATGGCCTCCATCAACTATGAATCCGCCCCTCTCAAAAGCAGTTACCCCTATACCTGAAGTTCCTCCTCTTTTTACTGCAATTGCAAGTTCTCTAACACTTTTATTAAGCCCATAAAGCTCATTTACAGCTGCTGCTGCGGCCAGGGAAGACTGAGTCCCTGATCCAAAACCCACATGGGCTGGGTACACTTCCTTTACGTTGATTCTAATTCCTTTCCCTTCAGGGAGCAGAGATTCTGCAGCTCTTTTCATTCGATCGGCAAAATCCTGCAGACCTTCTATAATGACTCCTTCGCCTTCGGCTTCTTCTGCCGTAATTTTTATATTGGGAGAGGAAAGAGTCAATCCTGCTCCTCCATCAACTCTTCCGATCTCTCCATTCATATCAATAAGAGTCATGTGAATTCGGGAAGGGGTAGTTATCTCGATCATCAGTGTTAAACTCCAGTACTGGATTTAAATTTCATGACTTGTGAACTATTTGTGTTCTTTTATTATAGCTGCTGATATTTAATCTTTTAATAATTATCTTATCAAAACCTAATTTTTGTGAAAATGATATAAAAAGTAAGAAAAGGGCAAGGAGGAGAGCAGGGGCAAAAGAGAATAGTAGATGGGGCAGAAGAGAATATAGACGTCTAAGGACTCATATGCCTTTTTTCTGCTTAATTCTATATCTACACCCTTTCTTTGTCGAATTACTCTTTTATTATAAGGGACTCCCCTTTCATGTCTTCCGGTTTTTTGATCTTGAGAATTTCCAGAAGAGTTGGCGCAATATCGCATAGTTTTCCATTCTTAAGAGCCTTCACTTCATGATTTCCAGCGTAAATACATCTTACCAGATTTGAGGTATGTGCAGTGTGAGGTTCATTGGTAGATGAATCTTCCATCTGTTCGGCGTTCCCATGGTCCGCAGTTATAAGAGCTACACCTCCCACTTCTCTCAGAACCGCTGAAATTCTTCCCACACAGTTATCTACAGCTTCTACAGCCTTTACTGCGGCATCAAAAACTCCAGTATGTCCTACCATATCCATATTTGCGAAATTAAGGATTATCACGTCATATTTTCCTGTTTTGATTCTTTTTATCACTTCGTCCGTAACTTCATATGCACTCATTTCAGGTTTGAGATCATAAGTAGAAATCTTTGGGGACGGGATGAGGCAGCGGTCTTCTCCTTCATAGCATCTCTCCTGCCCTCCATTCAGGAAAAAAGTCACATGGGCATACTTCTCGGTTTCGGCAATCCGAAGCTGGGTTAACCCATGCTTGCTCAAAACCTCACCAAGTACATTTTTCAGCTCTTCAGGTGGAAAAGCTATAGGCAAATTCAGAGTTTCATCGTACTGAGCCATACAGACATAGTACACTTTCGGGTGTTTTTCCCTGGGGAAGCCTTCAAAATCTTTATTTACAAAAGCCCAGGTTAGCTGCCGTGCTCTATCAGGTCTAAAATTAAAGAAAATCACAGAATCATTATCACGTATGACTGTTTCGGGTTTTCCTTCTGAATCCGTGATTATAGTCGGCTTCACAAACTCGTCAGTTTCTCCTCTGCTGTAAGCTTCAGAAACCGCAGTAACGGCATCCGGAGCTTTATATGGGGCAACCCCCAGAGTCAGGGCATCATAGGCAAGTTTTGTCCTGTCCCAGCGTTTATCTCTGTCCATTGCATAGTAGCGCCCTGATACTGTTGCAATCTTAGCAATCCCATTCTCCTTACAAAAAGCATCAAGCTCCTTTATATCATTGAGAGCAGCTTTGGGAGGCACGTCTCTGCCATCCAGAAATGCATGTACATAAACTTTTTTTAACCTTTTCTCCTTTGCAAGTTTGATAAGGGCATAAAGATGGGTTATATAACTATGAACGCCTCCGTAAGAGACAAGCCCCATGAGATGCAGGCTTGAGTCATTTTCTATGACGTTTGAGATAGCATTCAAAAAAGCCGGATTTTCAAAGAAATCTCCATTCCTGATAGCGAGGTTTATGCGGGTAAGATCCTGGTAAACAATTCGCCCTGCTCCTATATTCAGATGCCCTACCTCAGAATTTCCCATCTGACCTTCCGGAAGACCAACGGCTTCTCCTGAGCATTCCAGAAAGCACGAGGGGTATTCTTCTATCAGGCGGTCAAGATTTGAGGTTCTGGCTGCCAGAACAGCATTTCCTTCTCTGGCTTCCCTGTAGCCCCAGCCATCAAGAATAATAAGCATAAGAGGTCTTTTTGCCTGAGTCATATGAAGCAAATTCCACATATGTTCATAAATATCTTATTATGAAATCCTGTATAATTGCATGATCATATATTGTATATTTATAATTATTGTATAATGTAAATATGTAATATCTTAAACTATGTAATTAATTGTATTCTGGGTGCAACAACAACTGCCTGCAAATCATTCCAGCAAGTGAAATAAAAGATCTCTATCTTACCCCTACTCTCCTCATTCTGGACTTTAGACCGTAGCTGGCAGCAAACTCCTTATTTATCTTGATTACCTCGTCATTGAAGTGTTTGAGGTCATCCGGGACAGGTCCAAGCGCATCGGCTTTATACTGTGTATCAACTAAAGTAGTAGGTGGCACAAACTTTCCATCTGCGAGCTTTACGCCTATAACTACCGCTCCATGGGCTACAAAGCACCTCTCTCCTAGAGTGGATGCATGCACCACTGCGTTAAAACCCACAAAGCTATCATTGCCGATTTTAATAGGACCGTGAATTACGGCTCCATGGGCTATTGAGACGCGCTTTCCAAGTTCAATTGAGCTACCCTCAAGGCCGTGAAAAATTACGCCGTCCTGTATATTGCACTCGTCACCTATAATAATAGGGTAAGCCTCATCCGCCCGGAGTGAAGCCGCAGGCGCGACATATACATTATTGCCAATCCTCACATCCCCTATTAGTATAGCTGAGTCATCCACATAAGCAGTTGCCGATACTGTCGGCATGCGCTCTGTGCTATTCCACGAAGTCTTTGGATTGCTCTTCAGCATATTAACCACCCCTCTCCGTTTCTGGTAATCTCTTTTAAAAAATCATTATCAGTACCAGTTCCCTGAAGAAAATGCCTCTAAATATTCGATGTGAAGGGCAGTAATATTTCTTTTGCTACGCTTTTTGATTAATTGGAGAGTTAAGCCTATACTGTAAGCCCTTAGAATCAACTTTTAATACTATAATGAATAATCCTGATAAATATCCATCAAGTTTAAATATGGGAGGAGCCGAGTAAAATAATGGGGGATTGGCAAAACTAAATTGTACAGATCCTCGTTAAATAGAGGCAACTATTCAGCCTGGGTAAAATACCAGTAACCATTTTTGGGGTTATGAAATTCTTATGATTTGGATTTTAATTACTGGTTACTGATTATGCTTTTTTTTATCGGTTAGTGTTATGCTAACATTTTCTATCAAAAACGGCTTGTGAATGCCGTTTTTGAGCAGGCTGAGTATTTGCTAATCAGGCTAATACAGGATTTACGCACGAGATTCAAAGATAAACACAACAAAATTACAGCGCAGTTTACGTTTTAGGCAGCTAAAAAGTTTAATGCCGTTCATTCTTTGTTTCAACTGCGTAAATCTTCGACATTTATTGCCTGCATAGAAAAAGAGTAGATAATTTTCTTTCAGGGGTGTTAAACTTATGGCAGATGATGTCAAGGTATTGGGTATGCCCGCCGAATCGGGGCGATGGATATTAGTTATCATCGGCACCATTATTGAACTCTGCCTGGGTGCTGTTTATGCTTATAGTGTACTCAGTGTGCCATTAAGGAAAATCTTTACAGATCCTGTATCAGCTGGAGGTTTTGGTTTAACGGTCAGCGCAATTGAGATGCAGCTACCGTATATCGTGTCCCTAGCCATGTTTGCGGTAACCATGCCGCTGGTCGGCAGATACATAGAAAGCATGGGACCCAGAAAGGTGGGAATGATCGGTGGGGTTATTGTAGGATTAGGCTGGATTCTGGCATCTTTTGCGACTTCGCCGATATCTCTGGCTATTCTATACGGTTTTGTTGCAGGTACGGGCGTTGGTATTGCTTACGGCTGCCCGATTACAACTTCCGCAAGGTGGTTCCCGGACAAGAGAGGTCTTGCAGTAGGACTTACACTGCTGGGATTTGGTTTCTCTGCGTTTGTTACCGGGAAGGCAGCGGATATATTGACCGCAAACTTTGGGATATTTAATACTTTTCGTCTCCTGGGAATCGGTTTCCTTGCATTGATTGTGATTCTTTCAATGTTCCTTGTCTTCCCACCAGCAGGATGGTGCCCGAGAGGCTGGACTCAACCTGCACCGATAGGAGGTATCTCTAAAGTTGATTTTACCAGAGAAGAAATGATAAGAACCAAGACCTTTATCGGTCTCTGGGTCTGTTATACTATAGGTGCTCTTGCAGGACTCATGGCTATAGGCGTTGCGAAGCCCGCGGGTATGGAGGTTGCTGGCAATGCAGGCATAGATGAACTAACTGCAGGTGTGCTGATGACTAACCTCATTCTGCCGTTTGCAATTTGTAACGCAGGCGGAAGACCTCTCTTCGGCACGTTAACGGATAAGCTTACTCCATCAAGAGCCGCAATTTTATCATATGTCCTTATTATAATCGCATCCCTGCTGGTGTACCTCAATCCGGCATCGGTCAATATGTATGCAATTGCATTCTCACTGCTCTGGCTCTGTCTCGGTGGATGGCTGGCTATTGCTCCCGCAGCCACAGCCAGTTATTTTGGCACCAAAGATTATGCACGCAACTATGGCTTAATCTTCACAGCTTATGGTGTAGGTGCTATTATCGGAAATCTGATGGCGGGCGCGGCAAAAGACATACTGGGTGGATACATCAATGTCTTCCCATATGTCGCTGTGCTGTCAGTACTTGGCATTATAGTAGCATTTGTACTGATGAGACCACCTGCAATAGCTGCCCCAAAGACTGCTCCAGCGAGTGAGAAAAAGGAGTCTGCCATTTAATTTTCATTTTTTATTTTTACAATTTCGGGCGTATATCTGTTAAAAAGGCTTAGAATATAAAAGTGTAAAGTTAAATTATATACATCGCTAGATAAATCCGAGAATTTTCGGGATTTATTTAGCAAGGGCTGATCGAAAACGTTATTCATTTAAAAATTATTTATTAAAATAGAATTTGGGGGATATTTATGCCAGATGTTGAATATATGCTATTTTGCTGCAGAGATCTAGAGCAGAAATGTGACTTTCGTGTCCAGGCAAAGACAAAGGAAGAAGTTATGGAACATGCTAAAGTCCACATGGCTAGTGAGCACGGTATGAAAGAGATCTCCGAGGAGACAGAACGCAAGATTGAAGAAAAGATAAGACCTGTGAAGGTCAAAGAATAAAGCCAAAGGCTAGTTTTATATTTTTTCAGCTTATTTCTGGAGCTATGACTTCTTCTTTTTGAATTTTCTGGAGAAAAAGCCAGTAACGTTTACTCCTTATATCTTTGCACCTGAGTTGCAGTAGCTACTTCAGCACCATGGACTTTTTTGCGGCAACTATAGCCTTGATCTTCACAGCCTGGAGTGCAGGTGCTGACTCAGGAAATCTGATGGCAGGCGCGGCAAAAAATGCCCTGAGAGGATAATATTAATGCCTCTCAGTGTGAAGTAACACTTCAGTATCAGGTTTAACTGTGGTTTTTGTGCTGCTGAAGCCGCCTTTGCAGCCATCTTCAAGTACTCAACAGTTAACAGACAAAGATGTAAAATTAACGATTTCCCCCCATTTTTTTCAATTTCTATGCTGCTTGTTACAGGGCAAACTATGGCTTAAAACAAAGATTTTATTCCTTATTTGCCTAATGAGTCAAACAAATGACCGGTCTTTGCTTTTTTTCTTTTGACTGTATCGTAAACTCTATAACTATTAACAATGACATATCTTTTTAAGAGGTAAAAAACAGATCCTAAAAACAGTCTAATATCTCTAAATAAGTTTTTCATTAGGAGTTCAGGCTAAATCACCGGTTAACGGGAAGGAGGATCTGAATCAATGAGTCAAAATATTAAAGATGTTATGAACATTCGTGATGTAAAAATTACGGATTTATCCGCAAACCCTGCTCCTCTGGGCTTGATGGGTTTCGGGATGACGACTGTACTATTGAATATACACAATGCAGGCTTCTATCCGATGAACGCTATGATCCTTTCTATGGGCATCTTTTACGGTGGACTGGCTCAGGTCATTGCCGGAATCCAGGAATGGAAGAAGGGAAATACTTTCGGGGCTACTGCTTTTACTTCATACGGGCTTTTCTGGCTAACGCTAGTAGGTAATGTCCTGCTCCCTAAGTCTCCAGACTTTGCAGGCTTCGCTACAGACTCATTCGCATTTGCTGCATACCTGTTCATGTGGGGAGTTTTCACCTTCTTCATGTTCATAGGTACGCTCAAAGGCTCAAAGGCTCTCTCTGTTGTTTTTATAGCCCTTGCAATTCTGTTCTTCCTGCTTGCAGCTGGAAACTACCTGGGTGCCGAGGGGGCAGGTGCTGGAATACTGAGAATAGCTGGTTATGAAGGAATCTTCACAGGACTCGCTGCAATCTACACAGCTCTCGGTCAGGTATTAAACGAAGCGTATGGAAAGAAAATAGTTCCTTTATAACAATTATACTCCATTATCTCTGGGCTTTTTGCCTTCTGTTGTTAGTTTTTGGCAGTTGCCTGCTGGGATTTCTCGTAATCCCTTATTTTTATTATTGGACTGTTTCTCGTTTGAAGACTATTTTCCCAAGATAAAAAAACTTTCAGGGGAGCATTTTCTTGAATTTTCTTAAAGATATATTTCCTTTAACAGGAAAATCAGAGATAGGAAAATCATGATTAAGCTTATATCTTTGAATTTTCCACTTCCAATTTTTATCGCGGTGTAGGAAATTATGCCCCAGACAATTCCTTCTGCAATTGAATAGCTGAATGCCATCATCAGAATGGTAATTACTGCAGGGGCAACCTCGGTCCAGGTCTCAAAATCGAGGTCTCTTAAGCCCTGAATCATAATAATTCCTACCACAATAAGGGCAGGAGAGGTAGAATACCCTGGAATAACAGCTGCTATTGGCGATATGAAAATCGCAAGCAAAAATAATCCTGCTACTACAACTGAAGTAAGTCCTGTCCTTCCCCCCTCCTCAACCCCTGATGCACTTTCAACGTAAGTAGCAACTGTAGACGTTCCCATAATTGCACCGGCACATGTGGCTATGGCATCAGCCATAAGAGCTTCTCTGGCTCTGGGAAGTTTTCCTTCCTCGTCCAGGAAATCCGCCCTTGAGGAAACTCCAACCAGAGTGCCCACTGTATCAAAAAAATCCGTGAAGAGGAAGGCGAACATGATAATAGAGAAGTCGGGATTGGTAAGGATCGAGAAATCAAACTTGAAAGCTATTGGAGCGAGAGAAGGAGGCATTAAAAATAATCTGTCAGGAAATTCTGCAATACCACGAACCATCCCCAGAACGGTCACTGCAAGTATTCCCCATAGAATTGCCCCCTAACTCTGTAAGCCTGCAGCACTATCATTATAGTGAAGCCAAGTATGGAAAGAAGCACCGTTGTTTCCTTCAGGTTTCCCAGAGTTAAAAAGGTGGTAGGATCCTGAATAATAATCTTTGATCCTGTAAGCCCGATAAAAGCTATAAAGAATCCTATTCCTGCACTTATCGAAATTTTAAGGTTCTTCGGAATTTCATTGACTACAGCCTCTCTGAATCTTGTCAGAGTTAGCAGGATGAAGATAATTCCCTCGATAAGTACCGCAGTAAGGGCAGCCTGCCAGCTGACATTCATGCTGAGAACTACAGTAAATGCAAAAAAGGCGTTCAATCCCATTCAGGAGCCAGGGCAAATGGGTAATTAGCCCACAGCCCCATAATGAGAGTCCCGATTGCTGCTGAGAGACAGGTTGCAACCATCACAGCTCCGAAATCCATCCCTCTGCTGCTGAGGGTAGTGGGGTTTACAAAAATTATGTAAGCCATTGTTACAAAAGTAGTCAGCCCGGCGAGAATCTCGGTTTTAGGATCGGTTTTATTCTGGTGTAATTTGAATAACTTTTCCAGGGTTTCCATTGGAGCCACTCAGTAAATTTATTTGAATTCACTGATTTTGAGATTTCAAGTATTACGATTTCTTATATAACGTATGTTAATATCTTTTTATGGAATAATGAGAAAAATAATTTCATTATAATAACGGTTAGTTTATTCGACTAATATTAGTTCATTCCTCTAAACCGTAGTTGATTCCTCATATCTTAGACACATCAAAAAATCTTATATCGAGTAAATAATATTTGGAAGTCGTCCAGTATTAATTTTATGAGCTCCAATGTATTTTTCGGAAGATTTGAACGATTTCTCAGGTACAGACGAAATAATGCCCCCGAATTTAAGCAAAGAAATGCTACACTTAAACTCTTAAAAAGTTCGATTTTAGTTGCGTTTTCAGGCGCGCTAAGAATTCATATTGCTTTCCTCCTGCTTCAGACTAACTCAAGTATACTTACCTGCATTGCGGGAGGACTCGTAATCTACAGTGTATATACACTTGATAGGGCACTCGGCTCTGAAGAAGATATTGTAAACCGGAAGGAGTTAAGCGGCTCAAGAAAGGAAATAGGAATTGCAGTTTCCATGCTTACCTTTGTAATAGGAAGCTATGTACTCGCAAAAGAAGGACTGCTTGCACTTGCATTCTTACCTTTCATAATTGGTTTCCTTTACAGTAAAGGAATTACAATTGGAAAATTCACTTTGAAACTCAAAGGTGGACTTGGAGTCAAAAACTTTGTTGTAGGTCTCACCTGGGGTGCTTTTATCTCAGGACTTGCAGGTAGTGCCTGTAATAGCATGCTACCCGTAGTTCTGGTTTTTACTTTCTTTGGAGTCAAACTTTTTATCAACTCTACTATATATGATTTCAAAGATATCAAAGGAGATACTCTTGCAGGTATCAAAACTCTTCCTGTAACTCTCGGGGCACGAAATACCCGTAATTTTCTTTTCGGATTGCACCTGCTCTCACATCTGATACTCGGTATTGCTCTGATTAATGGAGTTCTTGGTTTTGAGCCTCTCATTGTTCTCTACAGTTTCATATGCGGGTTGATATGCATTCAGAACTATACTGTAACTGACGAAGAAGAGACTTCTTTCCAGAATCTCGAAAGAACCATCCTTGTGGATGGAGAATCTACTTCAATTGTCGGACTGAGAGCAATTGCAAATGCTTTTTTGGCATAATGTATACCTGAAATGAGGTCTATGCTCAAATGCAAAAACGATAACACAGTCTACCAAAAAAAAAGCGATCCAATTCCCCGGAAATTTACCGGGAAAAAAATTCAAAACCCTATTTCTCTATTAGTTTTAAGGTTTCTTTTCCGAAATCTTTAACAGACTTGCTAAAGCTTCAACAGTTTTATAAACTCTTTATCTCGATCGAGTTCTCTTTGTAATACTTAAAAAGATCTTCTCCCCATTTGATTGATGCTAAGTCGAAGCCTATCAGGTCGTTTCGGGGATCAAAAGTTCCGTTTTTGAAAAAGAGCGAAAGGGATAGAAAGCGGTCTGTTACTACAAAGGCTATCTTTGCATTGTCGTACACATGGAAGCTCGTGTGCTTATATTTAAGGAATTCTTCAATCTCAGTGCTGTGCTCACTTTTTATTTTGAAAAATACATTGGGTGTAACGATTATGGAAACAGGAATATTTCTTCGGGCTAAATCCAAAAACATTGGGGGATGGCTTGGAAGAAAAATCGATGAAAAGCCTGCGAAGTGGGTGGCAGACATTACATTCTCACTAAATGCTTTATGAGTATCATAAATATGCTCATGTTCATCTCTTACAACTCTGCATTCTTTAAGTTCCTGAATTCTGTTTAACATTGCCTCAGGGATTGCAGTAAGGTCATGGTCTCTCCAGAATTCTTCGTTTGTCTCTATAGCTGTAAGGGTATCCAGGAAAGGCTTATAATATATGGCTGAAACTCTCCCCAAAGATGTTAAGTAGTACATTCCCTCCTGCCTGACAATCAAATTTGCGGCTTCCATTTCTTTAAGGCGAGGAAGGATCTCAGGTGATCTTACATCAAAATAATCTTTGATCTCGGAGAGAGTTCTTGGATTCTCTTGGAGTAAAAACAAAATATCCTTTCTTTTCTCTGAGAAGGTCAGAATGCTTAACAATCCATTGGATTTCACTTCGATCATCTCATTTTTTTCCATATGTTTCGGGGGCTAATTGGAGTTTAATATCCATGAACATTCTATTTGCTTTCGTTTTACAATAAATAAAAATTTAAATTTTATATTTTTTAATTTTTTATATTAAATTAAGGTGAGAGTTATAATAGGATGATATACTAATGCTAGAATGCTATACGATTTCAATATATATTTCTTTTTCTACAGTTTATCTGGTTACTGGTAATTCTTCTATCTTATTTCCTGACTGTACGTGCAGCTTCCCGAAAACGTAACTCATCTTTTTAAATAATTTTTTCTCAAAACCAAAAAAAATTTATATGTTAATAGTATCAGATTATCTTACTAATATAAGGCTTGGAACTAATTTGCTTAGAAACATAATCAATTGATTATTAAAAAATTAATATTCAAAATCGGGAAATAATCCAATAATTTAAAAAAAGTGTGCGGCTATTTGTATGGAAAAGTATGTTCAATATGAGAGCAAATAAATTATATCTGTTTATATTTTAATTTATTAATAGCAATATTATTAAATGTCCGAAACTTCCTTTAATATTCAAAAGCAGATGCCAGAGGAGAGTGTTAGAGCTTTCCAGGATTGCGTTTGGGGAAATCAAATTTGAATAAATTTTCCCCTGCCCTGGGCGGCAGGGTTGTTCGGACTTGGGCTTCGTTTTATTTAATAAGGGGTCTCAGTGGAGGAAGTGGCGCATGCCTGTAAAAATCATGGAAACTCCAAGCCGGTTTGCAGTGGCAATGACCTCACTGTCGCGAATTGATCCTCCTGGGGAGACTATGTAACGGATATTATTTTGTGCGGCATAAACTATGCTGTCATCGAAGGGGAAGAAGGCATCCGAAGCCATTACACACTCCGAGATAATTTTCTGTTTATATTCCTCAAAAGAAATTGCAGGCTTTTCCCTCTCATAAATTATCCTGAGGTTTTCGACGGCTTTTGTAGCTGCCAGTTTGCGAATCGAGTCTACCCTGTTAGGCTGTCCTGCGCCCATGGCAAGCACCATGAAGTATCCTGGCTCGTATTCGTGAGCAAGAATTACTGCGTTGGATTTGGTTGTTTTGCAGGCTTTCAGGCAGAACTCAGAGAGCGGACGTTTTTCCTCAGGATACGGTATGTCGGTCACAGACTCCCATTTTTCGTAGAGGCCGATGTCGCGGCTTTGCTTTAGCATACCTCCGATTATATACTTATATGTGTAGTCTGTCCCGAAAGCTTCTCTAAGTTCTGGCAGTTTAAGGAGTCTGAGATTTTCGCTTTTCTTTTTCAGGAACTCAAGGGCATCAGGTTTGAAGTCAGGTGCAAGGATAATCTCCACAAATTTTCCATTCAGAAAAGTTGCAGCCTCTAGGTCAAAGATTTCATTGGTGCAGATTATGCTTCCGTAAGCTGAAACAGGGTCTCCGTCCCAGGCAGCTTGAAGAGCTTGCAGGAGCGTACTTCCGGTAGCAAGCCCGCATGGGTTATTATGTTTAACAATTGCAACTGCAGGAGAAACATTCCCGATTTCTTTGACTGTCTGAAGGGCATTGTCAGCGTCCACATAATTATTATATGAGAGTTCTTTTCCGTGAAGCTGGATAGCTTTTGCAAGGGTAGGACCTTCTATTTTGGGATCTTTATAGAAAAAGGCTTCCTGATGCCAGTTCTCTCCATAGCGGAGTTTTACGCCCTCAGTAAAATTCAGACGAAGTACGTTTTCTCCGAGCAGGGTTTTGCTTAAATAGACATCAATGGCTGCATCGTAATTTGCAGTATGCCTGAAAGCCTTAATTGCAAGGGCAGCCCGGGTTGCCTCCGAAATTACCCCGGTTGAACGCAGTTCTTCCAGTACGTGCCCGTAGTCCGACGGGTCGGAAAGCACTGTAACAGAACGGTAGTTTTTCGCTGCTGAGCGAAGAAGGGTTGGACCTCCAATATCTATATTCTCAATGGCTTCCTCAAGTTTCACGCCTTCCTTTGAGACTGTTTCCTCAAAAGGATAGAGGTTTACAGCCACCATATCGATGAGTGAGATATCTTCTTTTATAGCTTCAGCCATCTGTTCCTTGCTTTCTCGCAGGCATAAGATCCCGCCATGAATTCTCGGATGGAGAGTTTTAACCCTCCCTCCCATCATTTCCGGAAAACCCGTGATCTCTGATACATCTGTAACTTCTATGCCGGCATTGCGAAGGACTTTCGCGGTTCCGCCTGTTGAAATAATCTTCACGCCAAGTGATTGAAGCCCGCGTGCGAATTCTGTAATTCCTGTTTTGTCTGAGACGCTGAGCAGTGCCCTTTTTACCAAAAAATCACCAGTATACTTGCTTTAAAAATTCTTAGCTATAAAACTTATGGTCTAAATGTTATTATATTGAAAAGAAACTTTTTTAGAATGCTGGACTTCATTTTTACAAATCCAGTATTCTGTCAGTATGCTGTCAGAAATCCTCTGGGAATGTAGTTCTTTATGTTTTTGGTGTTTTTTTACGCATAACCCAAAGAACTGTAATTTATGTTCCTCAGAGGGATAATAGTAAGGTGAAATGCTTCTTTTCTAGAACCATAACTCAGGTGAAGTACCTCTTCTTTGAAATTCGAATTCAGCTGAAATACTTATTCTTTGGAGTCACAGTGGATAAAGAATATATGGAAAATACGCCTTCGGATTTCTTTTTAATTTACCTTCTAAAATAATCTCAACAGGTGGGGAGTTTAATGGAAAATAAATATGATATCATAATTATAGGGACAGGTACTGCAGGCAGGACCTTCACGGGTAAAGTTTCACATTCCGGATTAAAAATTGCTATTATTGATTCAAGGGAATATGGGGGCACCTGTCCTCTAAGGGGATGTGATCCTAAAAAGGTGTTAATTGATATCACCGAAGTCGTTGACTCGAGCAACCGCTTAGTAGGAAAAGGTGTAGGGACAGATACTTCTCTGACTATCGACTGGGCTTCACTAATCGAATTTAAAAGAACGTTTACAGGAGAATATCCCAGCAAAATAGAGAAACGTCTGGTTGAGATGGGAATTGATACATATCACGGAAGAGCTTATTTTGAGAATCAGAACACAATCGTTGTCGGGGAAGATAAACTTAAAGGTGAGTATTTTTTCCTTGCTACAGGTGCAAAGCCCAGAAAACTCGGTATTCCAGGTGAAGAGTACATTACCACAAGTGAAGGGTTAATGGAGACCAAAAAAATTCCTGGGAGGATTATTTTCATCGGAGGCGGCTATATATCCATGGAATTCGCCCATGTTGTGCGAAGAGCTGGAGCCGAAGTAATTATCCTTCACAGAAGTGAAAGAATATTGAGAAATTTTGATCCTGATATAGTGGATATGCTTATAAAAGCATCTGAAGCCGCAGGAATCAAAATTCTTACAAACAAACACGTGATTTCGATAGAAAAAGAGAACAATTGTCTTCTAGTCAGGGTCAAATCGAAAACTGAATCCAGGTTCGAAACTCAGACTTTCCACGCTGATATGGTAGTGCACGGAGCAGGTCGTGTTGCAGATATAGAAGATTTGCAGCTCGAGAAAGCCGGAGTTAAAACCGAAAAGGGAGCTATTGTAGTTGATAAGTTTATGAAAACCTCAAACCCTCTGATCTATGCAGGTGGGGATTGTGTACTGGAGGGTATGCAGCTTACTCCTGTAGCAGCCCTTCAGGGAGATATTGCCGCAATTAATGTCCTTGAGGGTGACAGCACCGAGGCAGATTATACAGGCATTCCAAGTGCAGTCTTTACCATTCCTGTAATGGCTTCTGTAGGAATCAGTGCGCCTAAAGATAGCGATAAATATAAAGTAATTTTTCAGGACAGAAGCAGCTGGAATACAACCCGGAGAGCAGGAATAAAATTTGCGGCTTCAAAAGTTATTATTGATGAAGCAAACGACCGTATAATGGGAGCTCATATTCTGGGCCCGCATGCCGGAGAAGCTATCAACATCTTCGCTGCAGTAATGCGGCTAGGACTCAGAGCTTCGGATATAAAAAAGCTGATCTTCTCCTATCCTACTACGTGCTCAGATATCCCTTATATGCTATAACTCGAGGATTGGATACAGAAACTGAAAAACCTTAATTTTCTCAAAAAACACAGTTTAAAATACAGCTTCTGCAAACATATCATTCTGACTAATACCTGAAAGCAACTTAAAAATGGAGCTATTATGCCTGAAAAAAAGCTAGAACTATCGAATACACAGGATCTAATCTCTGAATACGATATTCCTGACAATACACATAACTTCGACAAAATCTGGGCACTTCTAAAGAAAGAGTATCCTGATGTAAAACCTTCTCTCAATTACTCCAATCCTCTTGAATTACTTGTGGCAACAATACTTTCAGCCCAGTCAACTGATGTTCAGATTAATAAAGTGACTGAGAAATTGTTCAAAAAGTACAGGACTGTAAAAGACTATGCCAGTGCAGATCTGAGGGAGCTTGAGAATGACATCTATTCCACAGGATTTTACAAAAGCAAGGCAAAGAACATCAAAGCCGCTGCCCAGATAATTATTGAGAAATATAATGGAGAGGTTCCAAAAACTATGGAGGAGCTGGTTACTTTGCCAGGCGTCGGAAGAAAAACAGCCAATATAGTGCTTGCCAGAGGATTTGGAATAATTGAGGGTATTGCTGTAGATACCCACGTAAAAAGGGTTTCAAGAAGGCTGGGACTCACCAGAAACTCCGATCCTGTTAAAATTGAAAAGGATCTTATCGCGCTTGCTCGAAAGGAAGATCTTGACGCGCTCTCCATGACCCTCATTCATCACGGGAGGAAAATCTGCCAGGCAAAAAAACCAAAATGCCCTTCCTGCGTTGTTAATCAGCTCTGCCCTTCGAGTAAAATCTTTATGACGCGGTATTATTTGTAAACCAAGCCTTTTCAAAAAAAGGCTTGAGCGAAACCGTTGCGCCGGTTTATCACCAAGCGTTGCGCCGCTTGACCACGCCGCCACGCCATTTTTGATCAAACTTTTTTCTAAAAAGTTTGCAGTCAAGCCTTTTCGTAAAAGGGTTGTGGAGCAACGGTTTTTGAGCAGCCAAGTTTGTGAATCAGTATTAAAAGTTCAGGCTTTCTTTTTGAACACTTTTCCAAACCCAAAACTGATTGCAAGCACTACGAGCGTCCCGACTACTATTGCTGCTACTTCTCCGCTTTTGCCCATGCCTTCAATTGAGTAATCAGGCATTGGAGAACTTACAACTGGTCCACTTTCTTCCAGCTCGGAGAGTTTTGATTCTTCAACCACATTTGCTGCTGCACTTTCCAGTCCGTCTGGGTTCGGGGAGGCAAGGAAGGGTGCAAGTACAGCAATCAAGAGTGCAACTACAACCCCAAGATAAAAAAATTTCTTATTAGCTTTCTCGCTCATGCCATAGCCTCAATTTCAGCTCTGTCGGTTCTGGTATTGAGATCGTCTTCAAGAAGATCTGGTCTGGATTTTGCAATAGCTGCAATTGCAACCGAGGTAATGAGCCCTTCTCCTATGAAGCCGATGATAAGGTGAAAAGTTCCCATAGCTATAAGTCCAGGAACCAGGGGAAAAGTGCCAGCCAGCCATAACTGGATGGTACAGGTAATTGCCGAGACAAAAAGGCCAAGCCAGGCGCCTATGAAAGCTGCAATATTTACGCTCAGAGCTCTACGAAGGATACTGTAAGTGTAATACCCGATAAATCCAGAAACAACACCCATGTTCAGGATGTTTGCGCCCATTGTAGTAATTCCTCCATCAGCAAAGGCAAAACCCTGAACTAGCAGCACCAATGTCAGCACAAGCACTCCTGCCCAGGGGCTCCCGAAAACTATGGCTACAAGGGCTGCCCCGATCATGTGTCCGCTTGTCCCCATCCCAATTGGTATATTCATAGCCTGGATTGCAAAGATACCGGCTGCAAGAGCCGCAAGGATCGGCACTTTCATCTCATCAAGCTCGTTTTTTGCCCACTTAAATGACATTATAATAAATGGAAGGGCAAGAACCCAGTAGATTAACGCCTGGTCAGGTGGTATGAACGAATCAGGTATATGCATTTATTTTCCCTCTTTTACCCCTATCTTTTATTTCCTGTCAACTCAAACAGGAATCTTTTTTTACGTTGGTGAATATTCCTGAAAACGAAGACTAGAAAATGTTCTTAAATTAAGTCTGAAATCCTTTTTCAGGGAAGATCTCAATATTTGAGATCCTTTTACGCTATTTCGGACTGTTGTTTTAGATGAGTATTCTTGACAATAAGAGATTGTCCAGTATTACATATATACGTTTTGATATTACTTTGTTTGACAATTTTTCACTTTCATCGGATTCAGTATTTCTTTGTTTATATATACGTCAAATTATGTATCTTATCCGGTTGTATATATATAACCGAGTATCAGGGAATAAGTATTTAGTATTATATTTTATAATTTATAATCTGTTATATTAGACGCCCTTTTTTCTATTTTCCGGACTGAAAACCGTTTAAAAAATGTATGAAAAAGAACAAACAAGGATTTTGAGAAATAAGAATACCAGTGACATAATCCTTCAGACAAAAAAATGAATGCATACTATACTTGCAGTACTGAGAAGCAAAAAGAGTATATCCCTGGTCTGAATTTTTGCTCTGTAATATGCTTTTTCATGGCCGCTTCCATAACCTCTGCAGAGCATGCTGATATATGTCCTTTCTCCCTGCTCATAAGAGCGCACGAAAATTGCACTGATACTGTATCCGATCTGTTTAAGAATCCATTTTCTGGGCACAGCATTATTCCATATATCGAAAAGACGGGTCTCCTGTGCAGTTTTTATTCGTTTCAGGACGGCCCAGAACAGGAAAAGATAACGTACCATCATACTGACGAGCTGGGTAAATTCCCTTGGAACGCCCATCCTGTCTGCGGCTACAACCATATCCCTTAGCCGTGTGGTGGAAGAAAGAAGGATTACGGCTGTTACGCATACCAGGAATTTCATGAATAATATCCTCCCGAAGACCAGACCTTCATAGGTTATGCTGAGCCCGAAAGGCAGGTCAAGAGGATATGGTGTGTAACTCTCCACAAAGGAAGGTCTCAGGAAAGGCTGGATAACGGCAACCCCAATCCCGAAAGGTAAGATTGCAAGGATTCGAAGGAAAAAATATTTTAAGTTCAGCCCTGCGATAAGCACAAGGAGCACCAAATAAGCTTCCATGGCAAGAAGACGGATCATATTCTTTTCGTGAATTCGGGGCAGGCTGACTGCATATACGATTATTGCAAGTGCAAAAATCAACTTTATCCTTGGATCAAGCCTGTGTACTGGACTGTCTTTATATGATTCGCGTTCAATATCCGTAAGGGTTACCATTAAAAGTTCTCCTGCGCAGAAGTTTTTTTATCTGGATGTTATTTTATCTCTGCCTTCTGGTCTCTGAGCCCGATAACCCTGAGGATTTCATCCCTGGCTTTCTCGGCTGTAATCTGTATATTGACATCGAGTCCCTCATGCTGGAGCATTTCAAAAACCTCAGCCACTCTCGGAAGTCTCAGATGGGCTTTTCTGAGGAGTTCGGGATTGCTGAAGATCTCATCCGGGCTTCTGTCAGCTTCAAGTCTTCCATGATGAAGGACAAAAACCCTCTCTGCAAAATAAGGCACGACATCCACATCATGGGTGGAAAGAAGCAGGGTGATTCCAAGCTCTCGATTCATTTTCATTATCAGATCAAGAATGCGGGCAGAACTGAGGGGATCGAGGTTGGCTGTAGGCTCATCAAGGATTATAACTTCAGGGCGCATGGCAAGAATGCCTGCAATCGCCACAAGCTTTTTCTGCCCTCCACTAAGATGATGCGGGGCTCTATCCTCAAAACCTGTGAGTCCTACCATTTCGATGGCTTCTTTAACTCTTTCTTCGACCTCGCTTCTCGACAGACCCATATTAATTGGTCCAAACGCTATATCTTCTTCGACACTCGGCGCAAGCACCTGGTCATCAGGATTCTGAAAGACAATCCCTACTATTTCCCTGCAAGCCCGAACATTCTTCTTGGTCAACTTTTCCCCTTTTATCAAGACTTCCCCTGAAAGAGGGCGCAGGATTCCATTAAGGTGCTTAAATAAAGTCGATTTCCCAGCCCCATTAGCCCCAAGCACTGCAACTCTCTCCCCTTTAAACACTTTAAAGCTGATTTTATCAAGGGAATTTGAATCAAGATGAGGATATCTGTGGCAGAGATCTCTGGTTTCAAGGATAGGAACAATGTTTCTTTCGGAGACCTGATTCTTTTTTTCGGAATCTGTTCCGGATTTATGCCTTCTCCCGGCTGTCGTTTCTTCCTGGAAAGTTGCTGCTTTATCGGGGCTATGTGGGGAATTCGGAGTATTCATACTGAAAGCGTCCTGAATGAAAATCGGGTCTAACTGCGGAAACTAACTTTTTTCAAAATAGTGCTACTATTAATTAATAATAGTGCTACTATTAATGAATAATAGTGTTATAACGAATAATAGTGCTACTATTAATGAATAATAGTGTTATAACGAATAATAGTGCTACTATAATGAATTTATCTTTTTTACACGTTGTGGTTTATACTTTTCTGCTTTTGAAGTTTAAGAGATAATTATACAAATCTTCCCGGCATATTTTTTTCCAATGCAGCGTGTTGTTCTACATGTAGATATGGACTATTTTTTTGCAGCCATTGAGGAACGGGAAAATCCTGAACTTCAGGGAAAAGCCGTTGTTGTCTGCATGCTTTCTGGAAGAGGTGGACTGAGTGGGGCTGTAAGTACCTGTAATTACACTGCGCGAGAATCAGGAATCAGGGCAGGCATGCCCTGTTCAAAGGCAAAAAAGCTGAATCCTGAAGCTGTCTTTTTGCCTGTCAGAAAGGATTTTTACACTTCGGTTTCGGACAGGGTTATGGAAATTCTCAGAAGCTATGCGGATGCCACGGATGCCGGGGCAGCGTTTGAGCAGATCAGCATAGATGAGGCATTTCTGGAAATTACCGAGAAGACAGGTGGGGATTTTAGTGCAGCTCTTGAAATAGGAGCCCAGATTAAGAACGAAATAAAAGATAAGGAGAAACTGACCTGCTCAGTAGGTATAGGCCCAAATAAGCTTATTGCCAAGATGGCTTCTTCAGTACAGAAACCAGACGGGATTACTGTTATAAGCCCGGATAAACTCGTGAGCTTTCTCCAGCCCCTTAAGGTGTCTAAACTCTGGGGAATAGGGAATGTAACCGCAAGAAAGCTGCAGGAAATGGGTATAGTTACAATAAAAGATCTTGCTGAACATGATGTTATTGATCTGATCTCTACTTTCGGGAAAACGCGGGGAATCTGGCTTAAACAGGTAGCGGCAGGAATAGATGATTCTCCTGTAAAAGAGAGGGGTGGCTCTGAACAGATTGGAAGGATTGCAACCCTGCCTGAGGATACCTTAGACATTAACCTTATTTCTCAGTTACTTAACAGGCTGGCAGGGGATGTAATTTCAAAACTTGATTCAAGAGAGCTTTCCTTCAAGATTGTAACTGTAACGGTCATAAACTCAAAGTTCAGAATGTATACAAAAAGTCGTACACTAAACCATCCAGCTTATTCAAAGGAAGCCCTTCTTGAAGTCGCTCGTGAAATCCTGGGTGATTTCCTCTCGGAAAGTCAGACCGAGTTCAGGCGTGTAGGCATCAGGGTAGGGGGACTCCAGAAAAGAATGGGTCAGAAAAGCATTTTTGATTATTGAGTTTTGCCTTTTTTGAGATTTACGTTTACCTCAATCTGAGCAAAGCCGTGTTGGCTCCTGACAGTGATACTTTTCCAGACTGCCTTTTCATATGTTTTGCCTCAATTAAGGGAATATAATATACGCTTTTTCCTTTCTGTCAATTCCAGTGTGCTTTTTTCATAAAATTTATCACATAAAAAATTGATAATAATAATATGAGATATATTTCAGAATTGTATCCATGACCTGAATTTCTATTCCCATATTTCCAACGGCGACTATTTTCTATTTGGATTTTTTGTCAGAATGTGTAAATTGGGATATGAGAGGACGGCTGCAGACAGTGACGGTTAGGAGAAGTTTGTATGCTTAAAAAACCGTTTACCATCCAGTTTCCGGAAAACCCTACCAGTGGATTTAGCTGGGACATTGCAACCAGTAGTGGGCTGCAGGTAATGAGGGATAGTTTCGTCCCTGAAGAAGAGGGAAATATTGGCGGCGGAGGGTACCGCGTATGGGATATTCAGGTAACGTCCCAGGGTAGTCAAAAACTTAAAGGTACATACCGCAAGGGTAAGCAAATAGCAAGTTGTTTTGAAATTATTATTGATGCAGAGTAACGCCCTAGTTCCCAAGCTCCTACACCCTGCAAGAAGTGCCTTCTCCGGCAAAGCCAGATTTTCCCAGCCTTGCTGGAGGTCATTTTATTCTTTTTCCGATCTTTTCAGACTTTTTTCAGTCTTTTCAAATTTTATTCTGATTTAAATAAATTTAACAAGCGGGCAGACTTCAATACATGCCCCGCAGTGAGTGCAGTTTTCTTTAATCCGGGCCTTCTTTTCCTTTATCTCAATCGCGTTATGCTCACAATGGCCTACACAAACTCCGCACCCCTGGCAGAGCAAAGCTCTTCTTACCGAGAACTCAATAATTCTCATAAGCCTCTTCAGAGTCTTTTCATTGTCACTCCTCCCATTAACATTCCCTGAGGCAAAAACTTGCGCTCTGGATTCTCCGAAGGTGACCGACGCCGCACCTTCTATAAAAGAAGCTTTTCCGATCGGGGATAACATTCCGCTTTCTCTCAGGGTCTCTATGTCGATTGCCTGCCCGAAACTCCCATCTGCAGATATTCCTCCTGCTTTGCAGGGTCTGTATCCTGTTGTTACTTCAAAATGCAGTTCTTTTGGGGCTTCCTGTGACGGAAGAAGGCGAATTCCTTTTTTCTCCGCAAGTGTCTGGAGAACTTTAGGATACCGCTTGTAGCGCCATAAACCGTACTTTACCCATTCAGCAGAGAGTCCCATTTTCTCGGCATAGGCGAGGAGATGGGAATTGAGCTTTTTTGCAAGCTCGGGATGGCTTTCTTCAAGCTGGAAAAAGTCGGCAAGCGAGGAAGACGGGCAGAGCCAGCACCCCATCCTGTCATATCCTTTCTCATAAGCCGGATTATATGGGGCTTTTACCCTGAAAAGATAAAGCCAGACATGAAGGGCAGTCCATTCCTGTATAGGGGAAGCTCCGACCTGGTTTCCCACCCAGGGATTTTTCCATACTTTCTTGCTGATTGAACGGGCGTGGGATTCATACTGCCGCTGCCCTATAAAGCTCAGACATCCGCCTTCGTAGTTCTCATCAATTAACCTGGTAATTGGTCCGAGTTTGCAGATCTTGCAGCACCAGCGGGTATCCATTGTAGGAGGACCAAAGACACTTATCGAATCCCAGAAAGAATCTCCTGCACTTGCAGTCCTGAGCTCTTTCCCATAGTGCTCAGCAACCTGTTTGACATTATCGAGAGTTTCCGGAAACTCAAGCCCCGTATCTGCAAACATGATCTCATAATCTTCAAGGCACTCATCAACAAGCTGGAGCACGGCAAGACTGTCTTTTCCCCCGGAGTAGGATACGCTTACTTTCATATCCATGCTGCCTGCTACATTTTTGATGAAAGCATGGGATTTTTCTATCATGCTGTCCAGAATTCTCTCGTTGGCTTTTACGGCATCTTCCCAGTTCTTACCTGCAGAATTTGTTTTTTGAGGTGCTGGCTCTCCACTCCAGCGTGGTTTTACAGCATGCCCGCGGTTTTCCTCACACATTTCCTTCCCGGACATTCGGGCACGCCCACAGCAGATTACCTCTCCTGCAGGGTTCAATACAACAACCTCATCTTCTTTCTTGATCTCGGGATCAGCATCAAGAACTCCAGGAGCAAGGACACTTGCCCCCTTTTTCAGAATAAAAGGTACAACTGACTGCTCAATAATGACCCATTTCTTCAGGGCTCTTATATCCCTGCCCTGGAAAAGTCTTCTTGCCCCTTCGAGCCTTGGAAGCAAAACCCATTCACAGCTCTCAATCTCAAATCTGATAGATGCAAGCACTTCTCCATCGACTATAATCTCATCCATGCGGTCTTCATACGGGGCTTTATTTAACACTACCAGGTGCCCTTCAGGTATAAGGGGTGCATTGAATTGTTTTTTAGAAACCGAGTTTATACGTTTAATATCGTAATCAAAAGCTGGACGGATATCCGCAGGAGGAGTTACCTCGACTTTTTTTGTATTTTTTCCGCATCCGCACTGTTTTCCCAGTACAGGCACATTGCAAGCCTCGCACCAGTGCAGAAGCATTTTACCAAGATATGCTGGTCTGGACATGACATGCAGATTGAGATAAGTTCCCCTTTAAAAGGTTTTGGCTTTTTCGTAAGCGGTTTAAAAAGAGCTTGATCAAAAATATCTGCGTATTTATTCACTGGATGTTTTAATATCGTACTGCCTTTGGGTCGGATCTTCTAGTAATAGATTGAATCCTTAATATGAGACTACAATTTTATAAATGGACATCTGATGTTAAGTATTGATGATCTAACCAGAAATTAAGAATTTCAGTACTCAGATTTTGAGCATATGCCTTTCTTACAATCTAATTCCCTCAATAATCTGAATCTTGAAAACCAGCATTTACTTTCAGTAAATATAGTTTCTATCATTCGAAAGTAAAATTATAAAACTCTCCTAAATTGTTTGGAAAAACTTTATGTAAATTCATTCATTAATATAAGTAAATTTATTCATCAATATAGTATGCGTACAGTTAATTTATATAATCTGAATATTTCTTATATAAAAACGGACCAGATTAGTTGAATGCGTCTGTAACTCTAATTGGGGTATATTGGAAATTTCCGAAATTTGAAAAACTTTGTGAGGGGGATTATTCATTATCAGATCAAAAGCAGACTATGATTTTTATCTTAAAGCAGATCAGTTAGCTTCTGGGAAAAAATATAAAAGACCTAAGCTAATTGGCGATGATATATGGAAATTTCAGAGACTATTAAGACAAGCTGAATATTATACTAATTGTAAGAAATCCTTTCTTTCTAAATTGTATCTAAAATATATATTATATAAATATCACAAGATGAGCGTCCGTCTAGGGTTTACAATTCCACTAAATGTTTTCGGACCTGGATTATGTATCGCTCATAGGGGAACTATTGTTGTAAATAAAAACGCTAAAGTTGGAAAGAACTGCAGAATACACGCCTGTACTAATATAGGATCTAACATAGATGGGGTTTCAGCGCCGCAAATAGGTGACAATGTCTATATTGGACCAGGCGCTAAAATTTTTGGAGATATTACGATTGCTGACAATATCGCAATTGGAGCAAACTCTGTTGTAAACAAATCATTTTATGAAAAAGGGATTTCAATTGCAGGAGTTCCTGCTAGAAAAATAAGTAATAAAGGAACAGACGGATTTATAGTTTCAGATAATGAATTATCCCATTCTAACACTCCTGATATTGCTGCAAAGATAGAACGCTCTTGTACCCGCTACTAAATAATTCTCGTGATAGAAATGCACAATTCTATAATCTTTTTTATTTTGCAGTAACCTTTTTCCATCCATTTCTAACTCAGAAAAATTTTGACATAAGAGACGAATCTAAAGCACAGTGTTCTAAAAAGCTGCATTCTTTGCAGAATTTTCCTTCTTTTCTCTCGGGCATAAGTCCTGCTTTAATTTTCTCAACTTCCCTGGAGATTTTGAGTACTTCCCGCCTGTCCGAGCTTCGGATAACTACACGTCTAAGCAGGCCGTAACTCACATATTCAACAAAAGAAAAGGGAACTTCTTTCTCACTCCCAGCTTCAAGAAGCATGGCAAGAGCAGCGACATGTATCCTGTCTGAAGCCCATACTCCCTGTTCAGGGCAGCTTCCAGGCTTTAAAATCGACGGGATCTGTGCGCCCTCAAAGCAAACTAGTTTGGAGGGGACACCTTTAAGGTTGAGTTTTTTTGAGGAAAGAAATGGCTCGATTTTAACAGGTGTGAGTGCCGCAAGCATGGGCTCTTTCCCATATTCCTCAAGTGCTTCTATGAGATTGGCTGCAATTTCGGGAATTTTGGCTCTTGCCCGCGCTTCTCCTTCCTCTAGAATTTCCCTCGTGACATCGGCAAGTTCCCTTGGAAACAATAGCGGCAAATCCGTACATATCTGTGTCAGAGAAGTTTCAAGCTCCTTACGGAGGGTATCGGCGTTTAACGTACACTTTCTCAAAATTTCAGGATAAGTCAGGGACAGTTCTTTCAGGATCATCCTCTCGAGCCTTTGCTCATTCATCTTTGGGAACAATTCATACCCCCGGTTGATAAAGTAAACTTTTCGTGGGCAGTTGACATATAGAAGAAGATCTGAAACATTTGTCTCTTGATTGGGTAATTCTGCTTGCATTAGATAATACTCTTTCACAAATGTTATATATTTTTTTGAAAGTTTTCGCCGTAATTCGATACAAAACACCTGCGGCAATTGCCGAACTCCTATTCGTTAGATATATATGGTAATGTTTCCTCTTAAAGTACGTGAGTCATGACATCTGATGAATCCTCAGAAAATCTGCGCAATCGTTTGGCGGAAAAAATGGCTGGAGATATCACTCTTTCGGAAAAGCCAGGAGAGTCACTCAAAAAATGGAGGTCGAATTTCGAGATATCTCAGACCGATATTTCAAATTACCTTAAGGTTTCCCCTTCCGTTATCAGTGATTATGAAAGCGGGAGACGTAAGTCTCCAGGGACACTGATTATCAAGAAAATTGTCGAGTCTCTTCTTGAGATTGATGCTGAAAGGGGAGGCAAAAAGATTCACGCTTATGGATCACTACTTAACGCTGAAAGCAGTACAAAGTCCATTTACTCAACATATGAATATACCCTCCCTATACAGCTTGCGAAATTAGTAAACCTTATCGAGGGAGAGATTGTCTACAAAGGAGTTGAGAAGCCTCTTTATGGTTTCTCTGTTGTTGACAGCCAGAGGGCAATCCTGGAGCTTTCCTCCCATGAGTTCCAGAAACTCTACGGCTGGAGTACGGACAGGGCTATGATCTTTACCAAAGTCAGCACCGGGAAATCCCCTATGGTAGCTATCCGGGTTACTAACCTTAAGCCCGGCGCGGTGGTACTTCACGGGCTTCGAAAGGAAGACGTAGAACCCGTTGCAATCAAAATGGCGGAGGTCGACCGCATACCTCTCGTCACAACTACAATGGATCTTGACCAGATTGTCCAGTTACTGAAAAAATACAGTCAATATTATGCCAGGGAGTAAGCTCCCTGATTACTGATTCCCTGAATAACCCAAAAACAGGTGGAAATAATGACTATTGGAATTGTATCTTACGGTGCTTATGTCCCCCGTTACCGTATAAAAATTGAAGAAATTGCCCGGCTCTGGGGTGATAACCCGGAGGCTCTTAAAAACGGTCTAATGGTACATGAGAAATCCGTGCCAGATATAGACGAAGATGCAGCAACTATAGCTGTGGAAGCGGCAAGATATGCAATGGCAAGAAGTGGTGTCGATCCAGGCAGAATTGGGGCAATATACACTGGTTCTGAGAGCCACCCCTATGCTGTTAAACCGACAAGCACAATTGTTGCCCAGGCTATTGGAGCAGCTCCATATATGACTGCAGCAGACTTTGAATTCGCATGTAAGGCAGGTACAGCCGCAATTCAAGCCTGTATGGGTTTGGTGGGTTCAGGGATGATAGACCTGGGAATGGCTATAGGGGCAGATGTTTCCCAGGGAGCTCCAAGTGACGCACTTGAGTACACTGCGGCAGCAGGCGGAGTTGCCTGCCTCATAGGGAGAAAAGAGTCTGAGCTTGCTGCAATAATTGAAGGCACTTATTCTTTTACAACTGACACCCCTGACTTTTGGAGAAGGGAAGGAATGCCCTATCCAGAACATGGAGGTCGCTTTACAGGAGAGCCAGGCTACTTTAAGCATGTAACTAATGGCGCCAGAGGTCTTATGGAAAAACTCGGAACGAAACCGGAAGATTATGATTATGCTGTTTTCCACCAGCCCAACGGGAAGTTCCCAAGCAAAGTTGCAAAAATCCTTGGTTTCAATAAAGCTCAGATTGCTCCAGGGCTTGTAGTCTCAAAAATAGGGAACACTTATTCAGGCTCCTGCCTTATGGGAATTGCTGCGACTCTGGATCAGGCGAAACCAGGAGATCGGATTTTTGCAACTGCCTTCGGGTCTGGCGCAGGGTCTGACGCTTTTAGTATCACAGTTACAGATAGAATCGAGGAAATCCGAAACAAAGCTCCGACGGTTTCCGAACTGATTAAGAACCCAATATACATTGACTATGCAAGGTATGCCAAGCATAAAGGCAAGATTCGCCTGGCCTGAGAATGGAGTGAGTATAAATGAGAGACGTAGCAATTGTCGGAGTGAAAAATACTAAATTCGGAGAACTCTGGGAACGTTCCCTGAGGGACATTGTGGTAGAGGCCGGAATAGGAGCAATCGAAGATGCTGGCGTCAGCGGAAAAGAAATCGATGCTCTTTATGTAGGAAACATGAGCGGAGGCCGTTTTATTGAGCAGGAACATATCGGAGCTCTTATTGCGGATTATTCCGGGCTTTCCAAGAACCTGCACATTCCCGCCACACGAGTGGAGGCTGCCTGTGCCTCAGGGGGGCTTGCTCTGCGGCAAGCTATCATGGCTGTAGCATCTGGTTATAGCGATATCGTGATTGCAGCGGGAGCCGAGAAGATGACAGATGTCGGGTCTGAGGAAGCATCTTCTGCTCTTGCGGCAGCGGCTGACAGGGAATGGGAAGGCATGGCAGGAGCCACCTTTCCTGGACTTTATGCAATGATTGCAAGGCTGCACATGCACAGGTATGGGACAACCAGCGAGCAGCTTGCTGAGGTTGCCGTAAAGAATCATAGAAACGGAAGCCTGAACCCGATTGCCCAGTACAAAAACATAATTACTGTTGATGATGTGCTGAATTCAACTATGGTGGCAGACCCTCTGCATATTTTTGACTGTTCCCCAATAACGGACGGAGCTTCAGCTCTTGTGCTTGCCCCTGCGGATGTTGCACGCAAATATACTGATACCCCCATTTATATCAAAGCAACTTCTCAGGCAAGCGATACTATTGCACTCCATGACAGGCGTGATCTGACAACCCTGGATGCCACTGTAATCGCTGGGCAGCGGGCATATTCCATGGCAAAGCTAAGACCTGAGGATATCGACCTTGTGGAAGTGCACGACTGCTTCACAATTGCCGAAATCTGCGCAATTGAAGATCTCGGGTTTGCAGAGAAAGGAAAAGGCGGAATTGTTACTGAAAATGGAGAAACTGCAATTGGAGGCAGGATCCCTGTCAACACATCCGGCGGTCTTAAAGCTTGTGGACACCCGGTGGGGGCAACAGGCATAAAACAGGCTGTAGAAATTGTAACTCAGCTGCGCGGAGAAGCAGGAAAGCGCCAGGTAGAAGGTGCAGAATACGGCATGACCCACAATGTCGGAGGGTCAGGTGCAACAGCAGTAGTGCATATTTTTTCGAGGGAAAGGTGATATAGATGTCTTCCGTTCCTAGATTTTGGAGAAATCTCGGCAGCCGGTACAATCTTGAAGGTACTCGCTGTAGTGAATGCGGGGAGTATTTCTATCCCCCCCGCAATGTCTGTGTGAACTGCAGGCGTGGAGGAGAGATTGAGCCTTATACGTTCAAAGGCACTGGCGAAATAGTAACATATACATTTATTCACACAGCTGCGGAAGGTTTTGAGATTCAGGCTCCCTACACCCTCGCCATAATCCAGCTGGATGAAGGACCCAGATTAACCTCCCAGGTAGTTGGCGATCCGGAAAAGATTCATATTGGAATGAGAGTAAGATCCGTTTTCCGCAAACTCGGGGAAGATGGTAAACGCGGTATGATTTATTACGGCACTAAATTCACCCCCATAGATGAATAAAAAGATCTGGATCTTCCGGATTCTATTTTTTCCAGCTTATTTAAGTAAATTTTTAGCAAAGCAGGCATCTAATATTAAATATTCAGCCAATTTTAACCGGAATTAACTGGAGATATCTGGAAACTATGATCGAAATCGAGGTCAAGGTCAGAGCAGATCATTCAAAAGCCCGCCCTATTCTGGATAAAATTGGGGCAATAAAAGTAGGTGTTGAAAGCCAATCTGACATTTATTTTGCAGCTCCTCACAGGGATTTTGCGAAAACCGATGAAGCACTCCGAATCCGTTCTTCAGACGGCGAGGCTGTACTGACCTACAAAGGTCCTAAACTCGATAGCGTTTCCAAAACCCGGAAAGAATTTGAAACTCCTGTAGACGAGGCTGCCACAATAGAAATCCTGCATGCTCTCGGCTTCCGAGAAGCCGGAGTAGTCCGCAAAAAAAGAGAAGTTTTCAGCGCAGGAGAAATAACTATCTGCCTCGATGCTGTTGAAGGGCTCGGAGAATTCCTTGAGGTCGAAATCGTGGCTGAAAATGAAACTGAGCTTGAAACCTCAAGGGCGAAATTATTTGAATTGCTAAAACAGTTTGACGCCGGGGAAAAGGATTCGATCAGGACTTCTTACCTTGAGATGGTGATGGAGAAAAATAAAAGTTAATACATCTTATGATGTAATGTATGTACTATTCTTTCAATGCCTTTTGTATCATTTTTTATATTAAGTTTGAATTACTCTTCTCAAACTGCCTTTTATCTTTTTCTCTTACTTCTACTTTTTCTCGGACGCCGCCAGATTAACTGGCGGAAGCGTCCTATTATTCGTAGATTCAAAATGACTTCTGAGTGAACAGAAGCCTTTCTCATCAAAAAGGTTGCAGTTGTTTCACCTTATTCTTGAACCGGGCTTTATCTCTTTGTCCGGCGTCAGGGCTGCTACGATATCATTTGCACAATCGTCGGCGGCGAGCATCATGCCGTTTGATTCTACTCCGCAGAGTTTCGCAGGTTTCAGGTTGGCAAGTACGATTACATATTTACCTACAAGCTCTTCGGGAGTGTAATAAGGAGCCATGCCTGCAACAAGCTGCCTTGGCTTTTCTTCGCCGATATCCACTTCAACCCTGAGAAGCTTTCTGGACTTCTTTATGGGTTCGGCAAGTAAAACCTTTCCTACGCGGATATCGAGTTTCGCAAAGTCTTTATACTCGATCGTGGGAAGGATTTCTCTTTCCTCAGCGGCTGCTTTTTTTGCTTCTTCGACGTCTTTGGCAGTGCCCATTCCTTCGGATTTCGAGGGCTCTTTTTCTTCCACCTTTCCTGCAGCTTTCGCATTGGCAGCTTTTACCCTCTGGTTTGCGATCTCTTCCATCTCCTTTATCCTATCGTCTTCGAGTTTGGTGAAGAGAATCTGGGGTTTTGCAAGCTTTGTGCCTGCTTTTATTGGCACAAGAGCCTCGTCATACAGGGCAGTATGCAGGTCTTCTTCCTGTCCGAGCTCTTTCCAGGCGGTTTCTGCGGTTTCCGGAATTACAGGCTCAAATATAAGGCTGAGAGCTTTTGCCAGGTGCAGGCAGTTATAGATCACATGTCCGCAGGCTGCTTTGTCCTGCTTTATCAGGCTCCATGGTTCGTGGGACTGGAAGTAAGTGTTTCCGAAAGACGCAAGAGCCATTGCAGAATCAACAGCTCTTTTGAACTCATATTCAGCCATTGCTGCTTTTACTTCTTTTAAAGTTTTTTCGATCTCTTCTTTTATGGCAGGCTCGAGTTCTCCTGCTGGAACTTCCCCAAAATTCTTGAAAGCGAAAAGCATTGTTCGGTACAGGAAATTCCCGAGTACAGCCACAAGCTCAGTGTTGACTTTTTCTTGAAGCACGCGCCAGGAGAAGTTCAGTTCTTTCGTGTGGGAGGTGTAGCTCGCGAGATAGTACCTCAGAAGGTCGGGATGGAAACCGTGGTCAAGGTAGTCCTCTCCTACCCAGACTACATAGCCCCGGGTCTTGGAAAATTTCTTCTCCTCGATTTTGACCATGCCTGAAGCTACGACAGCCGTAGGCACTGAATAATCCGCACCTTTAAGCATTGCTGGCCAGAAAATGCAGTGGTGATAGGTAATGTCCCCTCCTATGAAATGGACAATTTCCCCATCATTTTTCCAGTATTTCTCCCATGAATCCCCGGCTTTTGCAGCCCACTGCTCGGTAAAGGCAATATATCCTATAGGGGCATCTACCCAGACATAGACCACAAGGTCATCACGCCCAGGGAATTTTACTCCCCATTCAAGGTTCCGGGTAATGCACCAGTCTGAAAGCCCCTGCTTTACCCAGCCCAGTGCATAGTTCCGAGCATTTGATGTTCCACCGAGATCGTTTGAGAGGTAGTCCATGAGATAATCGCTGAAATCCGAAAGCTTGAAAAAGAAGTGTTCCTGCTGCTTGTACTCGGCAGGTCCCCCGCAGATAGTGCAAACAGGGTTTTGAAGTTCTCCGGGCTCAAGGTGTTTTCCGCACCCCTGGTCGCACTCATCTCCTCTTGCGGTTTCGCCGCAGTGAGGGCAGGAGCCTTCAACATAGCGGTCAGGAAGAAAACGATTGCAACTCGGGCAGTAGGCAATCTCAATAATCTTCGGGTACACGTAACCTTTTTCAATCAACCTGTTGACAATGTCCAGGGTCCTGTTGTGATTCTCAGGATCATCTGTTGTTCCAAAGGCATCAAAGTAAATTCCCAGCTGCTTGAAGATTTCATCAAAATGTTTGTGATATATCTCTACAAGTTCTTTGGGAGTGATCCCGAGTTCTTCGGCATTTACGACAATTGGGGTGCCATGGGTATCTGAGCCGCAGACAAAGGTAACCTCCCTCCCTTCCTTTCTAAGGGAACGGACAAAAATATCAGCCGGTACATAAGTCCGGAGGTGTCCGATATGAGCTTTGCCGTTAGCATAAGGCAGGCCGCATGTGACAAGTACGGGTTTACTGGATGATTTTGACATTTTTATCTCCATACATTTTTTGTAAATATATTCCTCTTCGATGGTCGCAATTCTAAAATATATTTCGTTTATTCTTTTGAAAAAGTTTGCTTACAAGGTAACCTATTTGAGGGATAGTTAATTATCCTATATAAAGAAGGGTGGAATGTAGAGACAGATAACTAAGAGCTCAGACAATTAAGGCTCTTAACAATTCTCTTGCCTTGAGGCTTTGCAAGTTCTCCTTCCTGCATTCCGGCTAACTTAATATATCTGTTATCTTAATTAAGTTTCAACTACAATCAAGATCGCAGATTATGTGACGAGTTCAATATATACTGTCTTATTATATATTAACAATAAGAGCTCAAGTCATGAAGGTACGAACTCAGAAAAGTAACCTGGAGAAAGCAACTTACAAAACAGTCTTCACAATGGAAGAGAGGATCTCTAATAAAGGAGTTTAAAGCACTAACGAGAACTCCTCAGGCTCAGGCTTTGCTTCAGATACTCCAGGAAAAACAGGTAATCCTTGAGCTTCCTTTGAAGATTTTCCTCAAAATAAAGAAATTGAGAATAAGAGTTTAAGTATGAATTCCGATCCATCTCCACAGAGTAAAAAACATAATTTGATGCCCTACGTGCTGGTAGTACTGGCTCTGATTGCTGTTATAATGGTAAGTATTGCGGTTATTTCCTTCAGTCTCGGTGCTGGGGGAGATCTGCGGAATTCTGAAAAAGTAGCTGTTATTTACGTTCAGGGTACCATACTTTCCGGAAACGTTCCTACAGGGCTTGGCTATGCTACTTCTGAAGAGATTTCCGAAAATATCCGCAGGGCTGTTGCAGACAGTGGAGTCAAGGCAATTGTGCTCCGGATTAACAGTTCAGGGGGATCTCCTGCAGCAGCACAGGAAATTGCAGGAGAAATTGAGAAAGCCAGGGCAAAGGGAGTCCCTGTTGTTGTGTCAATGGGAGATCTTGCAACCAGTGCTGCATATTACATCTCTGCATCGACTGATTATATTATTGCAAACCCTTCAACGAATACCGGGTCTATTGGAGTGGTCTGGGTCTTCCAGAATAAGTCTGCCTCTTATGAAGAAGAAGGTATAGAACATTATATTGCAAAGTCCGGAGAATTAAAGGACATGGGAAGCAACTGGAGAGGGCTTACTGATGAGGAAAAGGAATATGCTGATGCCGTGGTAATGGAAAGCTATGAAGATTTCATAACCGAGGTTTCAGAAGGACGCAACATGTCCCGGAGTGAAGTAAAAGAGATTGCTGATGGCCGAATATACACCGGAGCTAGGGCAAAGGAACTTGGGCTTGTAGATGGATTCGGAAACCTTTATGATGCGATTGACAAAGCTGCGGAACTAGGAGGAATTGAAGGGGAACCTAAAGTTGAATATATGAACAGGGTAAGTCTCTCAAGACTGCTTCTGGGTTCGGGTTCAGGAGGATCTAACGAAACGGTCGGGCAGTTTGTCAGTTACTTTGAAGAAAGTCCATATGGAAGAGTCCTTGCATGAAAATGCTCAAAAGCACATAAACTTTAAAAGGAATACCGCAGCAGATAGATAACTCAAATTACAAAAAATTCAGGAGTTCTCGACTCTTCCTTTATTTTTATGATTTCCTTTTGATTCTCTTTCTCTTTAACCTTCCTTTTTATTTCCGGCTTTTCTCCTGCATATTTTGTCCAGCAGCAGAATGTTATCAAGCATCAGGGCTTCGCTCCATCCCAGGGGAATTACCCAGGCAGGCTTGCCTGTAGACTGATCTACCTGTTCCGGGAGAAGTCCTGTGCTGGTTGCCCCGGCAAGAGCCCACTTAAGGCATTTAATCCCTTCACTGGTAAACCGTTTTACGTCCTCATCATATCTGTCTTCTTTTTCATGGTGGGTCTCCTGTATGGGGGAAGATATTGCGTTTTCATGGGGAAGATCAAGAGCAAATGTAAACATAGCTTTTGCAAGCCATAGAGTGGTCACTACCCACGGATTTCCATTTATGTAGCTGTCATTCTCATACCTTTTGATGCCATAATGGATATTGATAGGTACTGAGAGCTTTTTCTGAATATTTTCTATCATAAACTGGATCATATCCCTCTCTATGGGATTTTTCGGGGAGAGCATTCCAAAAGGAACATAGGTTCCAAGAATGCTTGCGTCAGCGGTTTTGTCCAGTTTTCCGTTAATAACTCCTTTTGCGAAATAACCTTCCTGAAGCCAGAAACGATCAATCGTAGCCTGTTTGATGAACTCTGCCCTCTTCTTCCAGCGCCTTGCCATACCAATTTCCCCGTTCTCTTCAGCAAGGTGGGAAGCACCCATAAGCCCGGCGTAGATTGAAGCGTTTGTATAAGTGAAAATTCCGTAATAAGTTTCCCAGAGATCCATGCAGCTTTCGTGGATTCCTGATTTGGTCCGCTTCATCAGGTATTCCGCAGCCCTGAGTACGGAAACCCAGACTTCTTCGAGAAACTCAGCTTTTTTCAGACCCTCTAGAACCCTGTAATAAACATCCATTGCATAAAGCGTGGATCCGGTTTCATCTATCTGAGTTGAGTAATCAAAATTTCCCCAGGAAGGAGCTATGTCCCCATTGAGCCAGTAGCGTTGAAACCAGGATCCATCAGGAAGCTGGGTACGGATACACCATTTGAAAAACTTATCACAATACTCTGGATAGCCGGAACGTTTTAGTGCAAGCACGACTTCTGAGGTATCTCGGTTCCAGCAGAAGCCGTAACCTCCGCATTTCTCAAAGTTGGAGTCAAACTCTGGAGCAGCCACAAAAGACCCGTGCTCGTGGTCATTAAGGAGATAAAGCACAAGAAGAGCCCTATTATAAGCACTGAATAGCTCCTGCCGCAGGTTATCGTATCCCTCTATTCCAGGCATCCTGAGCACCTGCTTTCTTGAAAGCCACATAACCCAGTGTTCTCTTGTCTTTTCGAAAATGTATTCAAGGGGCAGTTTTGAGAGTTCGTATATCCTCTTATACAGGAGGTGTCTGGAAGATGCAGCTCCCATCAGGATAACAAATTCGTTTGCTCCGCCAGCCTCCAGTTCAAGGTCCCAGCCAGCTGCGTTATTAATATTTCCTATATCTTCCTTATTTCTCTGGAGTTTCCCATCTTCCATATCATACTTGGAATTAGTCCACCAGATAGTGTCCATTGCCTTTCCTATTTGCCATTCGGTAAACTCTGGAAGGGAATAAATTCCTATATAGTAGTTTTGCCAGTACTGTACGAGCAAATGGGTATCGGTATCGCAAAATCCTGAGTTTTTCTTAGAAGTTTCCCCTACATTAAAATTGGAATAATAAAAGAATTTTCCCGAAATTTCTCTCTGGGACTGGACCTTAAACCTGCGTATAAGAACAGGCACATCAGGATGTACAAGATCAAGAATGGAGATTCGGATTCCCGAATCATGGTAGAGTTTTGTGGATACTATATTGGTGTCTTCTACATAATTCTGGATGCAGTGCCAATCGTTATCGTTGGTCCAGAGAAGCCTCTCGCCCGTATGAATACAGGCAACGGATTCTTCGACATGCTGAGCGTGGTCTCGTCGGGGATAAAAAAAGCCAAGGATTTCTCCTTTTCTCCCCATTGTTACAAGCAGCTCATCATTTCCTAAAACGGCATTGGGTAGCCTTATCACCGCGTCTCCCCTCTCAGCTGGTATTCCTGACCTGTGCCGCCCGATGGTGTCGGTGAGATTATATGTTCGCAGACATCCTTTCCTGTAGCTTTACAGCTTACCTCCCTCACACTAATGTTTTTTCCGAAATACTCGGTCAGGTAACCTGCAAAATAGCCGCTCATAAAGGCACATACTGGCTGGTCCGCCCCTCCGTAAACGTCAGCTATAAACGAATCTTTAACAATAATTTTTCCTTGATACGTCTTCGGATCGCATTCTATCTCAAGAATTCCCCAGCCTACACCCCTGTAGAGTTCTGCAAGCACGTCTGCGAAATTACTATCATCAAGGTTCAAAATACTCTTAAAATATTTTGCTGAATGAATTCCTCCCTTAAGTCCTGACATTGTGAGAAGTCCCTCGGCATGTGGCACATTCTGATTTAGAGTCTTAATGATATCAACAATTGTGAGTGCTCTTGCCGCAACTCCTCTGACTCCTACGACATTAAGGGGAAAGTCCGCAGAATAGATCATTCTGTACTTTGAAACTCCGTATTCTACCTCACTTACAACGTCAAGCTCCTCTACCTTCCTGGCAAAGTCTTCTGGGTCACTATTTTTATCAAGTTCGATAAATACTGAATATTCTCCTGTTTTTTGTGTTATGTTATCCAGATGACCAAACATAATGAACGCGTTCTCTTTTTCCAGAAAGTCGATTATTGAGGATAAAGATCCGGGTTCCTTTGAATAAATAATTTTAAACCATACAATCTGCGTCCTCTCATTGAGGCCTGCAAACATGAACAAGTCCCTTACCATGTGACTCGACTCCCATAAATTAGTATGTGCACATTTAATTAAGCTATTGCGCTAAGTTTCTTGAATACCTGCGCTTTGAAATCCATAAGTACAGCCATGAAATTAACAGCGGCATCGAAGGGTGTGGAGTGGACGCTGAAATATGAGTGGACATCCCCATCCCCAAGCCACTTGGTACACATGTAGTAATAGTGATCCGAAGTTAGAAGGTGCTTCCAAATACGCAGGATTTCAGGGTCCTCTGTTTTCCTTACAAATGGCTCAAGCAGCTTTATCTCTTCAAAGCAGCGCCTTTGCATGTCGTTGCCAAGCCATGCACTGGTGTCGCGCTCCATATCAGCCCAGGAGATTGTAGAAAAATCCCCTATATCAATCTCGGAAACAGGTGAGTATTTTTCGACAAGCTCACGGGGAGTGCTGAAATCCAGGTGAGTCTTGAGAACTTCCTCTGGCAGCTTTTCCAGAAAGGAAAATATCCCGGTTTCTTCCCATTGATGCTCTCCGAAGGTCTCATAGTCCATAAAAATATTAATACAATCCTCATTAATCCCAGATGCCCATGAGGCCCATTTTTCTGCAGTCAGAGGATATCCTTCCCACCACCTTGCCGAGAATCTGTATCCTATATCGTCACTTAGTTTATAATTCCTGACTATAACTGGAAGTCCCGAGCCTTTTGCCTTGTAAAGAACGTTGGGAGACCTTCCATCAAGTATATGATCCGCACCCTCAGTAAGGATAGCCTTATACCCCAGGTCAGAAACAAGCTTTGCTATCGTGTTATTGTAAAGCAGTTCAGTATTCCGAAATACCTCAGGTTTAACTCCCAGAAGATCAGACATACTTTCTCTGTGCTCTCTTATCTCCTCAATAAATTCGGTTTTGTCTTCAAAAAGGCTTGAGAGGGAATGATAGAAGGTTTCGTCCAGGTATTCCACTGATCCGGTTTCTGCCATCTGTCGGAAACTCTCGAGTACATCTTTTCCCCAAAGTTCGCATTGCTCGAGCAGGGTTCCGGTAACTGAAAGAGAAAACCTGAATTCTCCTTTATATCTATCAAGCAAGTCCAGAAGTACTCTGTTTGCAGGAATATAGCATTTCCGGGCTACTCTTTCAAAGATTTCCCTGTTGCATCTCTCGTCGAAATAGCGGAAAAACCCTGATCTGTCATCTGGCCAAAACCTGCGCAGTCTGAACGGTTGATGCACCTGGAAATAAATACAAACCGAGGTCATGTTCCTCCCTCAAGCACAGCTCTTCTGAAATCTGAAAGGATGGAAAAATAGTTTACAGCTCTTTCATACCCTTCTCTTATATTTCCAGGGTTCATTGAAAAAAATATTTCACTTTGCTGGAGATAACCGTATACATCTCTAAGTTTATTATAATCTTTTTTTCCCTTAAGTTCTGAGAGTTCCTCGCCAACCCTTACCAGTTCTCGCAGATAAAGCTGTTGAGCATGGTTCCCTAATGCATTATGCATCCCATAACGTATTGTCTGTTCAGTTGCCAGCGTCGGAAGTTTCAGAGGCTTGAATCTCTTTACAGCCTCAGCTGGTGTCAACATCTCAATTCCCCTGGATTTGAGTGTTTCGGGAAGCAACCGGATAAAATCGGCTATCATACTCTTATTTCTATAATGAAAACAAATATTCTGATAATTAATATAAAGTGTCAGGACGTCACCATCCATACTGTTAATCCAATCCACAAACTTTTCCGGAATAAGAGGATAGCCTTGCCAGTCTTTCTTCGAAAAACGCAGTTCAAGATCCTCGCTAAGGTTTATATGCCTTAGAAGGGTCGGAACATGGTTTTCAAAAACATGTACAGGGTCGTATCCATTCATAAGATTTCTAGACCCTTCTGCGATAAGACACTTAAAACCCAGATCGGTAAGAATTCTCTCTGCTCTCTCAGTATATAGAAGTTCAGTATTTACAAATGTTTCGGGTGTAATGTCAAGTAACTCCCTGAGTGTTTCCTTGTACATTATCACTTCTTCATTGAACCAGGATAGATCGGGATATAATGAACTCAGGGAGTGATAATTGCAGCTCCCGGTAAACTCTACACCACCGGTTTCCCCAAGTTCGTAGAATGATTCGAGAAGTTCGGGGTCCCATCTACACTGTTCAAGGAAGGGTCCAGACAGATCAAAGGAATATTTTCCCCCCCTTTCAATAGATTCCAGAATCAAATCATTAAGGCGTAACATTTGCCTGCTCGCTTTTAAAAATTTTGAAAAAATACTATTCCGATCAAAATATCTATCCATCTCAGGTATCCCCACAAAACCCTCGACAGGCCAGTACCACTTGGGGTTGTAAGGCAAATGCACTCCCATACAGATGCATACGGCTTTCATAACAAAGTAATCTAGTGCGGAAACCTACTAAAAACTATTGTTTAATTTACTTCTAAACTGCTTTTCATGTTAAATCAAAACTTGAAAAATATCAAAAAGTACTAAAGATAAGATGATACAAGAGCTGAAAAATATCAGCTTAGATTAAAAACATCTTAAAAAGTAAGAAGGGATGTTATCCCTTCGAATTGGAGCACAGAAAGTCTTATACCTCCAAAACAAGACTTGTGGGATCAGCCCATCATAAATCTTGTAAGGCTGCCGTACGCATCCGAGATCTCTTTGAGGGATAGAGAAATCTCAAAATCTTTTCCTTTGATCCTAAGCGAATTACCTCCTACCTTGCCGATTATGATGTGGGGCACATCTTTGAGGATCTCCAGTACAGCTTCCGGCTCGTTTGTAGCAAGCAAAGCCCGTGCAGGGGCTTCTGAGAATAACAGCTCATCAGCTTTAATTTCTGCAGCCTCACTCAGGTCTACTTCTGCGCCAAGGTCTCTGCACATTCTTGCAAGCCCTGCAGCAATTCCTCCAAGGGAAAGGTCATGTGCCGAGTTTAGTTTTCCACTCTTTACAGCTTCGATTATGGCTTTTATTATCTCCGGGAAGTTTGTCGGGACAGGAGGAACTTTCCCAGCATTCTGGGCTCCAAAACAGGCATAATATTCGGAACCTCCCATGTCGGCAGTTGTTTCTCCTACCAGGATAATAGTGTCTCCGGATGACACAAAGAAGCTTGAAGGAAGTGGAGTTTCAAGGTCAACTTTACCTATCATTCCAATCGAAGGAGTTGGGAGAATTGCAGTCTTGAACTCATCGCTTTCATTATATAGAGAGACGTTTCCCCCAACGACAGGGATAGAGAGTTCCCTGGCTCCATCCCCAAGACCGAGCACGGCGTTTTTAAATTGCCAGTAAATTTCCGGACGGTCAGGGTTTCCGAAGTTCAGGCAGTTTACAATTGCAAGCCCTTCTGCACCTTTTACTGCAAGGTTCATGGCGTTTTCCACAACTGCGGTCTTTCCCCCATTGTAGGGGTCAAGAAGGGTAGCTCTTGGCTGACAGCCGCAGGAAAGTGCAATTCCTTTTTTATCGGTAATCCTGAGCACACTGGAATCTTCTCCGGGTTTGACAATTGTTCTCAACTGAACCTCATGGTCATACTGCCTGTAAATCCATTCTTTTGAGGCAATATTATAGGAAGATAGGACTTTCAGGAAAGCTGTTTTCAGGTCTTTTGGAGTTTCTAGTGCTTTACTCTCCTCAACCTGGGAAATAGGAGTTACTGAGGGTTTCTCGCAGGTTGGAGCGCCGCCTGTCAGTAAAGCTATTGGTATATCGGCAACAATTTCCCCTTTAAACTCAACTGTATAGTTTGGCTCTTCTGTCAGGTATCCTACTACAGCTCCATTAAGGTCGTATTTTGCTGCCAGAGCAAGGACGGCTTCGACGTCTTCGGGAGCTACTTCAAAGAGCATGCGCTCCTGAGATTCCGCAAGCAGGATTTCATAAGCGTTCATATTGGGCTCGCGTTGCGGCACAGCGTCTGTAATGATCCGGGCTCCAAGCCCTCCTTTTGCAGCCAGTTCCGAGCTTGCCCCTCCTAAGCCGGCAGCTCCAAGGTCTTTGCAGGATTTTACATACCCCTTTTTCATAGCTTCCAGGGTCATTTCAATTACAAGCTTCTCAGTATAGGGATCTCCTACCTGAACACTTGGTCGGTCCTCAGCTTCGGCTGATTCGGAAAGATCCCTTGAGGCAAAGGAAGCTCCCCCAAGCCCGTCTCTTCCTGTGCTTGAGCCTACGAGCACGAGTTTGTTTCCGGCTTTCTGGGAGCGTGAAGTTATAATTTCTTCTTCCTTACAGAGCCCTACTGCAACCACATTTACAAGAGGATTTCCACTGTATTTTCTGTCAAAGAAGGTCTCACCGTTGACTACAGGCACTCCGATACAGTTTCCATAGCTTGCAATTCCCTTAATTATCTGCTCGAAAAGGAATAGATTTTTAGGAGTGTCAAGAGGCCCAAAATAGAGAGGGTCCATGAGAGCAATAGGGCGGGCTCCCATAGAGATTATGTCCCTCACAATACCTCCAACACCGGTAGCAGCCCCATTATAGGGATCTACATATGAGGGGTGATTATGGCTTTCCATGCCTATGGCAAGTACGTATCCATCCTCGAATCTAATAATTGCAGCATCGTCTCCTGGACCGATAATCACGTTCTTGCCAGTCGTAGTAAAAGTTTTAAGGAGAGGAGCGCTTGAGCGGTAGGAACAGTGTTCGCTCCATAAATTTAAAAAGCAGCCCTGTTCTACCAGGGTGGGCTCTCGCCCGAGTTCTTTTTTAATAATCTTAAGGTCTTCTTCAGGTAACATTGACTTGCCTCTGATGCTAATCCTTTTTGGATACCGAAATTTAGTTTTTAATAGGTTATTTTTAAATCCAGAATCTTTAGTGTTAGCGCAAACAGCCTATGGCGACATAAAGGGATAAGGATTAGATAAATATTTCTGACTCCTGAGTCCTATTTCGCCTGAATCCTGTCTCGGGATGACGGCGCCCTTTTCACAAATCTGAATTAATGAATGTAAATATGTAAGAAGTAATTCGAAAATTAGTTATGGGAAGATACTGGATGGCTCTCGAGTAAAAATTCTGTATTTAATATAAAAGGAAAAAGATAAAAATACTCTTGCTTTACTGGTTGCAGAATTAACTGGTTCTATCAGTTGATTTTTATTAAATTTGCTGGATCATTTTTTCTACTTTTACTCCGGATTCGGTCAGGGAGTATATTTCATCTTTTTTTATGATTAATCCTTTCTGTTCAAGTTCTTCTAGTGTTTTTGCGACGGTAGGATGTGCAACTCGCACAGTCTTTGATATTCTTTTCCCTTCCATTTCTCCTTTCGAGGAGAGTAAGGAGAGCACTTTTTGCCTTATACTGTTTCCGTTCACGAAACCTATTAACCCGTTCAAATCATTCATTTAGAGCCCCCAAACGTGAATCAGGTTATTCAATGTTTTCATAGGATTATATTTATATAACAGAAGTGAATACATATATTTACAAAATATAGAAAGAAATGGGGTTCAAGATATATTTAATTTCTTGCCGGGAAATAGGAGCTCTTCCCAGCAAAGGCAGAATTTCAGGCTTCTCCAGCTTTTTAGGCTTTTTAACCTTTTTAGTCTCTTCGACTTTTAAGCTTTTTCAGTCTGGATTCGTCTTCAAGGTGCTAACCTATGGAATTATCCCATAACTCCAGCTTTTTCGCTTACGACATATACTATTCGCGACATTACTATTCAATAATACATTTATTGTTAAATTCTACTTACACACGAACACAATGTTATATAAAATTATAAAAGCTCTGGCTGTTTCTTTACGCTTTCGTGAATCTTTATTATTTGCTGAAATTCAGTGTAAAGTGCCTTAAAAATACCATTAGGCTTTAATACCATCATTGACAAGTACTTTATATCTATTCAGTTATTTTTAGATGCACATATACTATGATTACAAATTCGGAGGATATACCAACAAATGAGTAGCGGAATGTGCCCAGTATGCGGGCTTCCACAAGAACTTTGCATTTGCGAAGAGGTCGCAAAAGAGCAACAGAGAATTACTGTAAAAGTCAACAGAAGAAGATACGGAAAAGAAGTTACCGTTGTAGAAGGTTTCGACGCAAGTGAAATTGATCTTCATGAACTGTCCACTTACCTTAAATCGAAGTTTGCATGCGGCGGTACGGTAAAAGGAAATACTGTGGAACTTCAGGGTAATCACCTTGCCCGCATGAAAGAAGTCCTCATGGAAAAGGGTTTCTCTGCTGAACAGATTAAAAACTAAACTCTGACGCTTCTAAGGATAAAACCGAGTCTGCAGAATAAAAAAGATTTTTCAGGCTCGGGACTAATATATTTTAACATATTTTTCGATAGCATGCATTTTCTATAAATTAAGGGAGACATGCTCTACTCGAAAAATAAAAATAGACAGATATATAAAAGGTTAAGAGATTATATCTCTTAAAATTTATCTGATTTATCCGGTGTCGGTCTCCCATGAGAACAACATGCGAAGTTATGGTACAGAAAGTCTTGCCTGCAATTCGAGCAGAGCTCTCCAGAACAATGATTTTTGAGTATGGATGCACGCAGCAGGATGTAGCGGATATCCTGGAACTCTCAAGGGCTGCAGTATCCCAGTACGTTAGTGAGAAACGCGGTGCTGAAGTTGGTTTTTCCGAGGAGACCCAGAGTGAAATCCGGAAGTTTGCATCAGTGCTTCTGAGTCGAGGTCTATCCTCTCAGGAGAAAGCAAAAGGCATGTGTGAAATTTGCAGTTTTGTTCAGAAATCAGGCTGGCTATACAGGAACGCTCCCGAAGCTAAACCCTGTATCATATGCGAGGATATGGATCCAAAGTGAATGATACACTCTGTGTTAAATGTAAAGGAAAAGGACTTTGTGGGCGTCCCCGCTGCCCAATTCTTGAAAAGTTTAAATCTCTACAATCGATTTCTCCTGTAATTTCAGGAAACTCGGTTTTTGGAGCATCTCCCCCAGCTATTTTTGTTGGAAGCTATGGCTACCCCAGGGTATCGGCAGGTCCGCTCATTCCCCCTCTGGCAAAGGAGAGTGAAGCCTCTATTTTTGAAGAACCTTCAGCCTGGGCAAACATGCAGATTGAAGACATTATTTCTCTTCGTTCCCGCATGATCAGGGCAAACACAAACTTCCACGTAAAAAAAGCTCTAGAACAAGAAAACACTCTCCTTGTAAAGGCTCAGGAACTTGCCCTTTCCAGAAAGCCCGTGGATACCGAAGCCTGGTTTTTCAAAGCCCCTAAGCAGGAACTCAAATTCGATGCAGTGCTCACACCCATGGGACCCTCAGGGCTTGTAAAAAACTTTGAGATTGCCGAGAATCCAAATGTTCCTAAAAAAGTTGATTATCTTGTCTACGACACTGATGCGCTGGCAAAAGATGCTGTGCTTGAACTCTATAAAGGAAATATCCCAGTTGAACATATCACGCGCTTGCTCTCCATTGGTCTGCTCGGAAGAGCACGAAAAATCGTGCCAACCCGCTGGTCAATCACAGCTGTTGATGATATGGCTGGAAAGGAATTTGCAAATCGTATAAAGGATTTTCCCTGGATTTCAGAAATCCAGCTTTTTAGCGAGACTCATTTCGGAAATCGTTTTGAAGTCCTTATTCTCCCACGAGCTTATTCCTTTGAGCTCATTGAAATCTGGCTCCCAAAAACAGTCTGGTCTGGAGAGTCAAGCTGGATTGCGGAAGATAGTGAAGGTTATGACGGTAAGAAAGGATATTCTCCCCTTGCTGGGGGTTATTATGCTGCAAGACTGCCTGTACTTGAATACCTTAAGAAAATTAAAAGGCAGGCTTCGGTCTTCGTACTCAGAGAAATAACTCCGGACTACTGGGCTCCCCTGGGTGTATGGGTTGTCAGGGAAGGCATGAGAAAGGCTCTCCAGAATCCTCCAAAGAAGTTCGATTCTCTCGAAGCCGCAGTTTCAGATCTTGCGGGCAGAGTAAGCACACCAAAAGCCGAATGGATACAGCAGGCAAAGCTGCTCTCAGATTTCCGTTTTCAAACCACTCTCGATTTCTTTTTTAAAGGGTAATTGGGTTAAAAGCGGGAGCAACGTAAATGATAAAATCTAAGTAATAGCAGAAATGGCTTGAATAAAAATACTAAATAAATTTAAGGTAATGGGTAGGAAGTCTTGAAGCTTTTCAAGAAGCTTTTCGAGCTTTCTACCTTTATCAGATTTATTTGAAGATCTCGGGTACTATACGCCGCGCAACTTCTTCGTAGGCTTTGGAAATGTCCCCTTTGTCAAACCTGAAGACATCCTTATCCATTGACTGTCCGGTGCTCTTGTCCCAGAACCGACAGGTATCGCAAGAAATTTCGTCTGCAAGAATAATTTCTCCGTCTCTTCTTCCAAATTCCAGCTTGAAGTCCGGAAGTACAATACCTCTCTCGTCCAGATAGGGCACAAGCAGTTCATTGATTCTAAGAGCGAGTTTTCGGAGTGTGGCAAGTTCTTCCTTTGTCGCCAGCTCAAGCGCTAAAGCAATGTCATCATTCAGCATAGGGTCCCCATATTCATCGCTCTTGAAGTCAAAAACAAGTACTGGTGACTTGAAAACAGTACCTTCTTTTAAGGAGTATCTTTTTGTAATTGAGCCTGCGGCAATATTCCTGACAATGACCTCAATTTTTATGATATCGACTTTCTTCACAAGCATATCGACATCAGAAAGCATTTTGACAAAGTGAGTCTTTATTCCCTCTGCTTCAAGCATCTCAAAAAGTTTCTTTGAGATCTGGGCGTTGTAATACCCTTTCTTTTCAATTTCCCCTCTTTTCTCTCCGTTAAATGCAGTCAGACTGTTTCGGAATTCAACAATAAGGGTGTCTGGATCGTCCGTCTTGTATATAGTTTTTGCTTTCCCTGAATAGAGCTGTTCTCTTATCATGCAATAGTCCTCTCTAGGGATAATTCTGGGTTTCCTTAGATAGGGAGATCTTAGGAATGATAGTTTTAATATACTAGTTCTGATAATGAAGGAGTTTTGATAATGCCGTGGTATTCCAGAGATAATCTATATCGATCGAATTCTCTCTAAAACGCGAGTATTCTCACGGAGACAATTCGGTTATTTCCAGAATTCACGATTACTCTCCGAATGTGAGACATTTCCTGGACACGGCAAAGGCCTTTCCCGAAATATGCCTTAAATCTCGAAAGAGATAGAGTAGATGATAACTTCTTCTGCTAGATAAAGCTATCATCTCCAGACGGTCTTTCTTCTTACCGCCGACGGCTTCGTAAATTTTATCATCGAAGAAAATCAATTACTAGGTTCAGCAACTTAAACAAAGATTTAAGAACTTACCGCATTTGAGTGCCCAACACTTGATAGTGGATTAGTCCAAGCATACAACAGGTAAAAACATGTCAGGCACTATATTAGATATAGTAGAACTACTGCTGACTGCAGAGATCTATAAACGCTACCCAGAACTGGATGTAAACGATCTTCCAAAAAACATTCGAAAAAATTACTGGAATAGCGCAGAAAAAACAGTTCCCAAACCCATTAGAGCCACGTTTTTACAAATTGAAAAACTGTATGGAATTCAGGATATCGAAAAATTTGTAAGAAATGTTCCCTTCATAAATATTGATAAGTCTCATTTTGAACTTAATCTCAGTGCTTTTGAACTTGCTGCTGAATGGTTTGAAAAGCAGGAAGGTTCCTTGGAGCGGATTGAAAATAACCCTGTCCTGGCTTATTACTTTGGAGAAATAAGAAAGGTTGAGGCTGCAAACTACGCACATGCAAAGGCAAAAATAAGACCCAAGGAAGTTGACAGGGAATGGATAGAGTCTCTGGTAGCAGAGATCAGGAAAGAGGACAAAGGCGAAGAGATGCTTAGACTCGTGGTCATTATTGCCCCTGAAGATGTGAAGCAAAAAATCCGCGACCTTGTACTTACCGAAGAACAGAAAAATGAAGTCGAAAAAATCATGAAAGCCATTCAGCATAGGGAATACTTGCGGGAAATCGGGCTTCATGATATCGGAAAACTTCTGTTTGTTGGTCCTCCCGGTACTGGAAAGACCTCGGTTGCCCGCGCGCTCTCTGAGCGGCTCTCAATCCCGTTTGTTGAGGTCAAGCTCTCCATGATAACAGACCAGTATCTTGGTGAGACTGCAAAGAACATTGATAGAGTCTTTCTGCTTGCAAAGAAACTGAATCCCTGTATTCTTTTCATAGATGAGCTGGATTTCGTAGCAAAGGCAAGGACTTCGGATGAAAATGCTGCCATCAAGCGAGCAGTCAACACTCTCCTTAAAGCCATAGACGAGATTAGCCTTGTAGAGCATGGGGTTCTTCTTATTGCTGCAACCAATCACCCCCGCATGCTTGACAGTGCGGCATGGAGGCGCTTTGATGAGATCGTGCATTTCCCTCTTCCTGATTTTGATATGCGTAAGAATATTCTGGATATTGTGACCCAGCACATTGAAGGGGATTTCAATACAGAGGAAATTGCTGAATTAACTGAAGGCTATTCGGGTTCGGACCTGCGTATGGTTATAAGAGAAGCTGTCCTGAGTGCTCTTCTTGAGGAACGTAAAGTACTTACCCAGGAGGATCTGCTGGCAGCTGTAAGATCCTTTGATGAGAGGTCTGATCTCAAATCTGAAGAGTATGATAGGAAGAAGTAAAGATGAGGTTAACACTGCTTGGGACCGGTGATGCCGTCGGTACTCCTAAAATCGGATGTTATTGCCCTGCCTGTGAAGATGCTCGAAAGGGGGGAAAGAGCCAGCGTCTTCGTTCCTCCATCCTTGTGGAATCCGGGGAGGGTAAAATCCTTATTGACACAAGCCCTGATCTCAGGCAGCAGTTCCTCAGGCAAAATCTTTCCTATGTAGATGGAGTTATCTGGACACACGGGCATTACGACCACTATTCTGGGTTCGGCGAGTTCTACAGGGTTCAAGATAAGGTTGATGTCTATGGGATTCGTGAAACTCTCGAATACATAGATCAGTATTTCTCCTTTCTTAAACCAAGGTATCACTACGTAAAGCTTTATGAGCCGTTCGAGCTAATAGGGCTGCAATTTACTTTTTTTAAGGTAAATCATCCCCCAGTGGAGGTTCCTGTTGGGGTTATAATCCTTGAGGGCGACAAAAAAGTAGTAATTACGGGAGATACAAACCTGGAGATTCCTGAAGCCAGCCTGAAGTTAATGCAAGATCCAGACCTTCTTATTGCCGACGCTATAGCTCCACCCCATATTCATATAGAAAAGCACATGAATTCAGAAGAAGCTATGGTACTTGCAGAGCAGCTCAATGCAAAAGAGGTGGTCTTGACCCATATCAGCCATCTGTTTCGTCCTCATAATATTGAAGCGCTGTACATACCCCTTGGATACGACGGGCAGGTTTTTGAACTCTAAATATTTCTACCTTTTTTTGAGTTTTGAAAGTATTCGAATTCTGGTGTCAGGGTGACTGGATATTAGAACGGTTGTTTCCCTGAGTTGCTTGCAGCATTTGAGGAGTTTGTAATCTGATAGGAAAGGGAAGCTTTGAAAAATTAGATCATGAGTTGCTGGTGTAATAAAAAAGAGTTAGACGTTAAGATATATTGAAAAAATGTTAGGCTATGTAGAAATCTTAAATTTCACCCAGGTAACTTATACATATTTTCTGTTTAAGTTGTGTGCCAAAATCTTAGTTTTTATCGATATGTATGCAGGCTTATTAAAGCTTAAATTTGCCCTTTTTTCGGATAATTAAGGTGTTTTGCCTGCTTCCTGAAGTACAGCTAAAAATGAATCTATTTCTTTAGGTAGACTGGTCTTCAAATCTGCTAAACAGCAGATAAACAAAATTCGCATAGAAACATTAGATTAATATTTATCTTAATGTTTTAATATAACCAAAAGTCTTTATACGGTGTATAGTTATGAATCAGCGTTTCTCTTCTTTAGGTAATTACTATAGATATTTCATAGGACTTAACGGCATTATACTTACTTTTTTAATAATAAAGAGTTATCCAGCTGTTGTTAATTTAGCAACAAAAGCTAGCTTTTTAATTATGTTAGTAGGGGGATTTTGTGTATTAATTGACAACTGGAATCGAAAATCAATAGATTACAGATTATATGTCGAGTTATATGAAAATGAATATCAAGCTGAATCTGACTATAGAGCAGGTAAGATATTTATAAATTTAGTTTTCTATGTAGTCTCTCTATATTTAATAGTATCTGGAATATCTGGTGCTCTCTAATATTGAGGTTGGAATATCTGGTGCTTGAGGTAAGGGGCGAGAGATAAGAGACTCGCCCACCAGACTCAACGACGAAAAATAGGCTCACCAAATTTATGCCTGAAAATTTTTTATTTCAAGTATCATGGTATTATCTTTCTGGAAGAAAAGTACTTGGGAAATAAAAGATTCCTGCACCTAAATAATAATTTAGTTTTATTTTCTATTTTTTCCTCTAATAAGCTCCAATTTTTTTCTATTAGTCACATATAAATACAAGTACATCCAATTTTAATATTGGGTTTATTATATTTCTTCCTATTATGAAAAATAGGAGAATAAAACAAAAAGGGAGTGATATCTATGGCAGTAAGAAATCCAGTCGACTTAATTGCACTTATACTTGTCATAGTTGGCGGATTAAACTGGGGACTTGTAGGGCTCTTTGATTTTAACCTTGTAGACGCTATCTTCGGGGCAGGAAGTACTCTCTCGAGGATTATATATATATTAGTCGGACTTGCAGCGCTTTACATGATCTATTTCACTGTTAGAACTGATACGTATCAAACTCATGAGGCTGCTGTTCGCCATGATTGAAATGATTAGAAGAGCTCCTTTCAGGCGTAATACTATGAAAGGGGCTTAATCAGCTGTTATTTTTCTGAAGGCTGGATATAAAATTAAAACAAATTCTTTTTCATTTTTTAGGACACGTTTTTATTTTTTCATCTTGTTTCTTTGTTTTTATTCATTCATTTTTATTCCTTTTTCCTTCATTTAAACCCATTTAAAAATTGATTACTCTGATTATTTGAATATTATAAGTCTACTCATATAACTTGAATTATATTATTTAGTTACTATTATTTTTTTGAATATTATAAGTCTACCCGTATAACTTGAATTATATTATTTAGTTACTATTGCTTTCGAATCTCATACCTTATTCTTTACGTTTCCAGGCAGGAGTGCAGCTTCAAATGCTAGGAGAGGTCCTATGAACAATCCTGCCCATAATAAAAGCCCAATTATCCCCAGAATAAAGAAATAGAGTCGTTTTCTTATTGATCCTGTACCGTACCTCTTATCTTTAAGGCTAAAGGCAATTGCAGCAACTCCGAGTCCTGTGCTGGCAAGGATCAGGATAAGAGTAATAAATATTTCTGGGGAATACGAAATTTTACTAAGTGCCATGAACATCTGGAAGATATAGGACGCTCCTGTGCCCAGAAAGAAGAGTCCTGCAAGCGTTCCTGAGATGCTTGCAAGACTAAGCTCAGCTACAGTTTCCCTTTTTAAATAAATTGCCACAAATCCGGCTGCAAGAGTAAGCGCAAGTGGAGTAAAGATCAAAAGCCAGCTCTGACCCTCCCAGCGATAAACCTTTATCTGACCCAGAGGTATGGTGATCCATTCCTTCAGAGTGAAAGTTTCTCTGTATCCCAGAACTACTCCGTAATTTCCTTTTCCTGGAATTTCCCTTCCCTGCGTATTTTCTTCCTGTACTGAGCCTTCTTCCCTTGCTACGCCTGTTCTCTGTACCGCACTTACTGCAACGTAATATGTTCCACTTTCAGGAGCTTCCATATCGAGTCGGGAAAGTGAATAAAAAGTACTTGGGGTAAACCCTTCATACACAGGACTCTCAGGAAGGTTGTAGGAAAGCACTTTTGCCCCATACCCTTCGGGCACTTCCAATCTCTCGGGTGGCTGTCCTTCATTCTCAAGTCCAGGACCTATAAGAATAAGACCTGGGATAAAATCCTGGTTTCCCTGTTCAATAGGAACAGTAAGACCGAGTACGATTCTCTCTCCCTTTTCCATATTAAAACTGTAATACCTGATGTCTCCGAATGCAAGCTGCCCGTAAAACACTCTTGATTTCACAGGATCTTCAATCGGGATTGCAGTCTCAAGACTTTTACCCTCCCCTCCAAAAACCGGCACATGAGCAAGTGTAGGAGTTAGTATAAAGCATGTGACAGCTAGAAGAAGCAGAAAGAAGTCAGAATGCTGGAATCTCCACGGTCTCATGGACTATGTTTTCTCAGGTAGTATGTAAATATGTATAAGAACAAAGAATCAGACGCAAAAAATGAGACTTAATTTTTGTGTTAAGTAAAAATTCTCCTTCCTCCGAAAACCCTTTCTTAAATGCTTTCTGAATTCATCTTATGAGGATCTGGGATGTACCTCCTGAGAGATTATGCAGAAATCACCTGCTTGGGGAACACCGTGAGCTCCACGCTTTATGGTCAATAATTATCAATAACAAGAAGGGTTATGCACATCATCCTGAGACCATGCGCTGGAGGGGAAAACTCAAAGCTCTGTACCTTAGGCATGAAGCCCTGGTTGAAGAAATGACAAAACGCGGTTATAAGCACCACACTCCTCTCGACCCTACCTTTGCGATAGGAGAAGCAGTTCAGGACGAGTTTGTGGATTCTTATGAAGAACAGATTCGGCTCCTGAAGGAAAGAGGGTGTGACTGCAGGGTTTGAATTCTGTTCTCGACATTTACTTGTAAAGTATTCGCATGAGCCATTAATGGGCAATACATCTGATTCCAATCCCTGTCACTTATCGATGGTACAGCAATTTTTGTCATTCCGTCACAGTCTGGTTCAGTTTCATGTTTAGAATCAACAAATAACAGGCTTTTATATGCTCTAAATAGTTAATTTACTTGGTACTGGTGTTTGGTATGGACAGCTCAGAATCTTATTTTAACCCAGAAATCGAAACTCTGGACAGGGGGGGACTTGATGCTCTCATCGAGGAGCGGGTGCGGTACACGGTAAAGTATGCGGCAGAAAATTCTCCTTTCTACAGAAAATGGTTTGTGAAACAGAATATAGACCCGGCTGAAATTAAAACTCATGAAGATCTTCTGGATCTACCTATAATCTCTGGCAAAACTATCCGTGAGAACCAGCCTCCTGAAGTGAAGGAATTTATGTTCAAGAGCGTGCCCTGGGAAGATGTTTTTACAGTCCATGAAACCAGCGGGACTAGCGGAACTCCTAAAAGCTTTTTCCTTACATGGGAGGACTGGGAACGATACTCGGAAAAATACGCCCGGATTTTCAGGTCACAGGGGTTCGGCCCTGGAGACAGGGTTGTTGTCTGTGCTTCTTACGGAATGAACGTAGGTGCAAACACCATGACCCTTGCAGCCAGGCAGCTTGGCATGAGCATTATTCCTGAAGGTAAATGCACATTTCCCCTTCGTGTTATCGAGGCTTACAGACCTACAGGCATAGTAGGCAGTGTCTTCAAACTCCTGAATCTTGCCAGAAGAATACGGGCAGAAGGCATTGATCCTCAAGAGTCAGGTGTAGATAAACTGGTCGTGGGAGGAGAAGCCTTTGCTGAAGAGTCCAGGAACTACCTTTCCGAAATCTGGGGCTGTCCTGTGTACAACACTTATGGGAGCACAGAAGGCACAATGTGCGGAGAGTGCTGTGAGATCTCCGGGCTGCATGTGCCTGAGGATTTTGTTCACCTTGATATTTACGATCCCCATATAGGGAATTACGTACCTGAAGGAGAATGTGGAAGAGTGATTCTGAGCACATTGCTTCCTGTTGGGGCAAAAGCAGGAACCCTTCTTTTAAACTATGATACAGAAGACACAACTGTGGTGCTCACTCGTAAACAATGTCCCTGCGGAAGAACTCATATGAAAATTATGACTCCTCAGAGGGAGGCTGAAACTGTGTGGGTAGAAGGAACTCCCTTTAACCGCGTAGATGTGGAAAGGGGGGTTTTCCAGCGTGAGAACATGGACTATCTGACAGGAGAATATGAGGCTTTCCTTTATGGTGATGAGGACGAGGGAGAGACCATACTCAGGGTCAGTATGGAGTGTGAAGATCCTGAGATATGTGATCGGGATCTTATAGAAGAAAATTTTATCAGGGCTTTTTTGAAGTATAAGCCTCCGCTTTACAGGGCTTATAATGAAGGCACTTTCAAAATAGTGTTCAACTTCACAGATCCTATGGGGCTTGAGTTACACAGGATAAAGGGCAGACCTAAAAGGCTTGTTGATAGACGATAACAGCGCAACTGCATGAGCGGCAGATTCTTTTCATACAACCAATTATATTCAGAAAGGAATTGCGTTTAAGCCGGAAGATTGAATTTAAACTGCCAGATATACTCATGTGGAATGTATGTCTAATATGATTTTTTTGAAAGTCTTGTTTAACAAAAAGCTGATTAAGCCTTTCTTTCAACTTTTTTTGTATTTTTATATTATTTCTTATTAATGAAAGAACCTATCCGTTTTCCTGATAGCAAATGTAAATCTTTCCCAAAGATTAATATTACTGAAGAATAATTATCTTTTAATCAACTCTTTTATATTAGTAGCCAAGTGAAAAAAACATATATAGTAATACTCATAATATGATAAAGTATTATCTTGTAGACAAATCCAAGGTTATCTGGTGATATGATGGAAACAGAATTGATGAGGATAGGGGTTTCCCTTCCCGATACCCTTCTGAGTAAATTTGATGAGATTATCGAAAAAAGAGGTTATTCTTCCCGTTCGGAAGGCATAAGGGACGCTATCAGGAGTTATATTTCCTATTACGAATGGATGGGTGATATTAAAGGACACCGTGTCGGAACGGTTGCGGTTATTTATGATCACACCAAAAGAGGGCTTTCAAATGCCCTTGCAGACATCCAGCACAACTACTCTCACCTGATAAAATCCTCAGTGCATATCCACCTTGATCATGATAACTGCTTTGAAGTAATTGTTCTGGATGGAGACGGCGAAGAGATTAAGGAGCTTGCTGAATCTATAATGGCTCTCAAAGGGGTAAAGTTCTCAAAGCTTACAACAGTAGCGTCAAACGAAAAAATCTAACCTTTACTTTTATTATTTTTTCCTCAGATACTTCTTCCACTTGACACCCAGTTCGAATAAAGCATGGGTTATTACTTTAATTCTTGTTAGTTTACAATTGCCTCTCCAAACTTCAGCTTTAAGACTGTCAGACTCAGCGCACGCTATCCTGAATTATCCTGTTTTATCCAGTTTTACCCTGTTTTATCCTTTCAAAATATTCTTATCCGTGCAAAGTACTTCTTTCCACCTCAATCCAAGTCCTGAGAGGGCAAAGCTGCCTCCAATCAAAGTGATTGAATTTTTTATAATATGATCAAGCACGGCAACCGTAAACCCTATTTTCGGCTCGATCCCCCCTAGAGCAAAAACTGCAGTAAGAGCAACTTCGTATGTTCCTATAGCACCAGGTGTTATTGGGAAGGTTTTTGCAATATTTCCGAGAGCTACAGCCAGGAAAATAAGAGATATCATGTACATTGAGGAGACATCCACTCCTGTTATCGGAAAAGCTTTAAGCACCAGAAGGCAGGTGAATATATCTATTCCCCATATAAGAAGAGAAGATGCAGTTACAGCCAGAAATGAGCCAGGTCGTACTGCAACAACGCTCATCTGGTGGAGAAAAGTTGATATGAAACCCTTTATCTTGCCAGAGAGCCCGTCCTGGAAGCTTTCTCTTTCCAGTGTTGTTTTAGCGTGGCTTTTCCTAAAAGATGCAATAAAAATAATTGAAAAGAAAAGCACTACTGCAAGCCCGGATAGCTTTATCAGGGAGCTCATCCATGGAGCAAGCTCAAAACGGGACGCTGCACCTGAAGATGCAAGTATTGCTATGAAAGTAATTGCAACTATATCAAAGACCCTTTCTACGGTCAGTGAGGAGAAACTTGTTGTAAAGGCAAGATTCTTGCTTTTTTTCAGAATATACATTCTGCTTATATCTCCTATACGTGCAGGGAGAACAACGTTTGCTGATTGGCTGATAAAAATGCTGCCTATAAGAAAGCCAAGTCCGTACTCGCTTCCGAGTCTTTTAAGAATCTGCTGAAAACGCACCCCTCTCAAAGGCCAGGAGATGCAGTACACCAGAGAAGCGAACGCCAGAGTCCTGAAAGAGGCAGTTCTCACATTTTCTAGAATATCGGACGCGCCCAAGAAAGTTGCAACAAATGCAAGGATCAGAATCGCAAGGCAAGTTGCAAGAAAGATCTTCCCTTTTCCTGAAACGATATTTGGGAATGAGAGTTCCCGCCAGAGCCGGAATATCTCTGATCCCATTCCTTTGATATCTTTTGCCAGATTAACCTTGCTTGATCCTCCATGCCTCCAGTAAACAGGAAACTCCATTACCCTGTATCCTTTGTGCTGGGCTCTCACGAGTACTTCAGTATCCCAGAACCAGTGTTCATTCTCGACCTCGTCGAGAAGTTCAAAAAGAGCTTCTCTTCTGAAAGCCTTAAATCCGCACTGATGATCACAAAGCTTTGAATGCAAAAAGAGCCTCACCAGAAAATTATATCCCCTGCTTGCTAACTCCCGTTTAAGAGGCCTTTTTGCATCGCTTTCACGCATCATTCTCGAGCCTGTGGCAAAATCATAGCCTTCCTTACTCACAGCTCTGATCAATTTTTCCAGATATTTCATATCCGTTGCAAGATCCACATCAATATAGCAGAGAACTTCTCCTGAAGCGGCTTTAAATGCCCTGCTCAGAGCTTTTCCTCTTCCCTGCCGCTTATCCGAGTGCAGGTGGACAACATAAGGATACTCTTTCGAGAGTTCGGAAGCTATTCTGTCTGTACCATCTGTGCTGCCGTCCTCTGCTATAATTATCTCAAAATGATCAGTTATTTTAAAAAGTGTCTCCGCTGTAGCAAAGACAGCCTTTTTGATATTCGCTGCCTCGTTATAAGCTGGTAAAACCACTGAAACGCTGGTAATGGATAAAACCTCTCTATTTTCATTCCAGTATTAGGAGTGAATTTGCGGTTTGTATATCCTTTTTTATATGAGTTCGAGTTTAAGGTCCCCCCTAAAAACCGAAAACTCTCAGAACTTGTTTTTTACTTTGTAAATCTGGACTGAGCCCTGGTAAACTGGTTCAAAATAAGTTTCATCCTCGAACTTATCCGTCTTTACGTCATACATTTGCCTTTCAAGTTTACCGATATACACATAGCTTACGTTATATTTATTCATAAGCTCAAGAGCTTTTTTTCTACTGACTGTACTGTAAATGGTATTTACATCTTCAAGTCTTGTCTTGATTTCGTCATGGTCTCTTCCCCAGAACCGCTCATGCCTTGTCCAACCAATAACTGTTGGGAGCCCGGTATTTGCCGAGACACGTGAGGTATATTGATAACTGCTGTTATCATCGGAAGCTTCAAGAATTACTGGAGTTCCTTTGATATTTTCCTGCATCCATCTTATGGCATCGTAATCCCCCCTATCCAGTTCTTTCATATATTCCATGCCATCAAGAGTAGGTTTCGCATTCATATCTTCAATTCTTGTGACGGTTGCTACCACAGGATAAACGCTACATGAGAGAACAAGGAGCACAAGCGAGGTCATCCAGACTTTTTTTCCATAATCTCGGCTAGTCGAAAAAAAGTTATTTTCGGATAATGTCCTGTAATGAGGATAGAGTTGAGAGTATGAATAAGAAGCTGCAATAGCCAGAAAAATCCATAAATGCATATAAAATTTGAAAACCGTATTCATACGAGCAAATTTCCCTGGGATAGGGTCATCAAGGAAAATAATTTCACAGAGAAGCGCCACAAATGCAGCTGTTGCTATAAGAAGGAATATAAATCCTGCACTGCTCCTTTCCGGAAGATCTTTCAGGAATGAATACAGCGAGAGGGCAAGCAAAGGGAGAAGAATTACAAGCAGAGGAGTAGATAATTCTCTGGCGAGAATTGCAGTAATTCCTATCCACAGAAGGAAATATTGTACTTTTTGCCTGGATTCCAGCCTGGTTATAAGGAACGAGAAGGTCAGAAAGAGGAAAAGGCTGAACAGGATCAGAAACTCTTTAATTGTTGTTCGAAGTTCCGGCGGAACAAAGTCAAATCCACCTGCAGCTTTGGGTTTAAATGCCAGGTAAAAGGGCAAATAAGGAAGAAGGCTGAGAACGGAAATCAGAAAAATTGTTCCCAAAAAGCCTGTAAAGGAGTCGGATAAGTTTTTATTGTGAATATAACGCCTGCAGTAAAAAGCAAAAATAACTGCAAGTGTCAGGCTGAAATATACTGGGAAATCCCAGGAATTGGAAGGGAATAAGAAGCCAAGAGATATTGAAAAAATCAGAAGTGCTAGCACGTTTTCAAAGACCCATTTACTGTCTTCTCTTAAATATATGTTCAAAAGAAAAGTAAGTATCACCAGCTGGAAGGGAATTGCAAGTACATGGGAATGCAGGTCTCCGTGTATGAAACTGAAGTAAGGAAATTCATTTATCGTATAAGGGATAACTCTCGAACTGCTCCAGTAGTATCCCATTGAGATTGGCTGTTTGACAATATACAGGTTCAGGAACTCTTTAAGTCCCTGCAGGTTTCCGAGCAGAATCACAAATGAGGCGGTCAGGACTCCGTACCTGGCTTTTCCATGAGAAAGATTATATCCTAAACCGAAAAGGAGATTGAAAGCCAGAGCGAAAGTGAGTGCAATAGCCAGATTGAAAAGCATTGACGGCTCGACAGAAAGTAATTTTCCCGGAACTCCTACTGAAAGGTATCCCAGGTAGTAGTAAAAGTCAAGGAACCCACCTGCAAACCAGGGATCTGCTGGGGGAAAGGAAGCAGTTCTCATCATTGCGTTCAGAAAGGCAAAGTCCATAAATTTTTCATGCCTGTAAATCTCAGGGAGATGCATGCGTATAAACAGGAAGAAAAAAAATCCTGCTATGAATACAAGCTCGTTTGATAGGATTACCTTCTTTTCTGGTAAAATGCTTCGTTTTCTATAAACTATTCCCGAAATAAGGCAAAGCAAAAGGACTGAAATCAGGATCGTACTCCGGTTAAAGCCCCATATATACGAAAAAAACCAGGCAATGTAAGTAACAAGCACTATTCCCAGAGTTCTGGCTGCAGAATAGCCTCTGTCAGCAAGCCTGTTCCCAATTATTCCGGCAAGAGGGGTGGAGATCAAGCCCAGTACTTCTATAAATGCAAACCACAAAATCACGTTAAAATACTCTAGCACTGCTCTCTTCCCTTTAAAATCGGTCGTTTAACGTGCACTTCTAAAGCCCCACTTTCTTGAGGTGCACTTTTAAATATAAACCTGTATCCAAAATCTAAGCCTTTTATTAGCTCGGAGAGACAACTAAAGGTTAATGTCGTTTCCGAGAGGCTATTGAAATCTTCCAACTACTTTTGCAGTCGGTATTCCTATTTCCCCAACTTTTATTTACCTGACATAAGTGCCGATAATATTTATTTTAATAATATGTATTTTGTAAAGAGGTTTATATTTTTATCGTATGGAATAAATTTTCTTTTTCTTCCGATTTTATCTTTTTTAAATTTTAAATGATTGAATTCTTTCTTGAAGCTTGTAGCAAGCCTTCATTATTTACTATTCCCTCAGTACCCGTTCGTATTCAGGTTTTTGCTACTTTGTGTTCAGTTTTGCTAATTCTTGTCCCGCTAATTCGTATCCTGATTCGATTTCATCAGTAACTACTATATACGCTAAAAATGTATAAAGACCAAATTTGTTTCATAATGTAACTAATTCAAACATATTACTTTTAGAATAGTTCTCTGAGAACAGTTGAGAATAGTGTTCGAGAACAGTTCTCTTAGAATAGTTCAACATATGAAAAAAGGCTAGATTGAAACAGCTTCTGGTCTGGTTTTCCACCAAACATATACGATAAACCAGCATGCTAGCTCTCCAAATTCGATTATGGTTTTTTAAATACATATAAAGTGGTGCGTTTCACTAATATCCTAAGAATTCTTCAAAAGAAAAAGGAGACATAATGAGACATCATGAATTCAAAAAAAAACAAGATTATGGACTAATGATTTTGTAATCGTTTTTGTTGAAAATTTTCTAGCTGCCTTAACTTTTTACTTATTAATGATAGTTATGTCTGGATATGCGATGAGTAGATTTAATTCATCCCCAGGTGAAGCGGGCTTTTCTGCCAGTATATTCATTATTGGCGGACTTATCGCACGTCTGCTTGTCGGAAAATGGATCGGACAAATCGGTCATAAGAAGACCCTTTATGCGGGAATTATTTTAAGCTTAATTATGACGCTATTATATTTTAGGGTCAATAATATTTTTCTTCTGTTTGCTGTCCGCTTTCTTCATGGCATGGGATTTGGCATTACTACTACAGCAGCAGCTACAGTCGTTGCACATATTATTCCTGTAGGGAGGAAAGGTGAAGGGATTGCCTATTTCGGATTGAGTCAGATACTCGCAACCGCTATCGGTCCCTTTTTAGGTATGTTAATTAGCCAGCATGGCAGTTTCGCCACAATTTTTGCTACCTGCGCAGTTGCCTCAGCAATCAGTCTTGTGATTCTGCCATTTTTATCATCCTTACATGAAATAAAATTAACAAAAGAACAGCTGGAAAAAATGAAGGAATTCAAATTTAACAACTTCTTTGAACCCAGGGTAATTCCAATTTCAGTTGTTTGTATGCTTATTTTCAGCTGTTATTCGAGTGTTGTGTCCTTCCTTGAAGTGTACTCCAGGGAAATTCATCTCGTGGATGCAGCCAGCTTCTTTTTCATAGTATATGCCACAGTAATTTTATTTTCAAGACCAATTATTGGTCGACTGTTTGACTCCAAAGGTGAAAATGCAATCATGTACCCGGCGATTCTAATATTTACGGCTGGAATGATGCTATTTAGCCAAACTCATCACGGTTATACACTTTTGTTAGCCGCAGCCTTGATAGGGCTTGGATTTGGAGCTATACAGTCCAGTACTCAGGCAATTTCTGTTAAAATAACTCCACAACACCGTATGGGATTGGCAAACTCAACATATTTTGCGTTTGCAGACATAGGAATGGGAATTGGGCCTTTGATGGTTGGATTTATCATTCCCTTTACTGGTTACAGAGGAATATACATGCTCATGGCAGTTTTTGCGGTAGTGTGCTTGCTATTGTATTATTTATTACATGGGAAAAAAGCTATGCACAGCAGAGGTGTTGGGTATTTCTAAATAGTGACCGAAATACAGCTTGTGATTTTCTCCGATTTAACGTTACCGATTCCTCTTGTTATCTTAAAATAGGGCTTTGCAGATAGTGATAAACATGAAAATGCAGATTGGCGGAAAAGCTGTGGAAGCATGCAGTCATGAGTTTTCTGATATTATAAACCCGGCGACAGGTGAGCTTATTGACCGGGTTCCAAGAGGCACTGAAGAAGATGCGGAAATGGCTGTTGAAGCTGCATGGTCAGCCTTTAGTGATTGGGCTTCCACATCTCCGCAGCAGAGAGCTGGAATACTTTACAGGGCTGCGGGAATTGTAAGAGAGAGAAAGGATGAACTTGCCGTCCTGCTCACCAGGGAGCAGGGAAAACCCCTTACCGAAGCTAAAAACGAGATAGAAGGTTTTGCAAATGTCCTTGAATATTATTGCGGGCTTGCGAGCAGTTTCCACGGAGGTTTTATCCCGATCCATCAAAGCGGATATGCTTTTACCGTGAAGAAACCTCTTGGAGTCTGTTCCGCTATAATTCCCTGGAATATGCCTGCCCTTATTATGGCGTGGAAGATAAGCCCTGCCCTGATCACCGGGAATACACTTGTTCTGAAACCTGCAAGCAGCACTCCCCTTACTAACCTCACCCTGTCTTCTATCCTCAGTGAAGCAGGTTTGCCTGCGGGTGTGCTCAATATCGTTACAGGTCCTGGTGAGGTTGTAGGAGAATCCCTGATTAAGAACCGTAAAGTAAAAAGAATTTCTTTTACCGGAGAAACCGGAACTGGTAAGCGTGTAGCTGAACTTGCAGCCAGTGGAATGAAAAAAGTAACACTTGAGCTTGGAGGAAGCGATCCTATGCTTGTCTGTGATGATGCAAACCTTGAGGCTGCAGTTGCAGGAGCCCTTCGAGGAAGATTTTACAATTGCGGACAGACCTGTACTGCCGTAAAAAGATTATTTGTTTTCGAATCCGTAGCTGACGAATTCATAAAAAAGCTTGAGGCTGGCATCCGGAATTTAAGAGTTGGGAATGGACTGCATGAAAATGTTGATATGGGACCTCTTAACAACCGCAGGCAGTGGGAGTATATAAAAGAGCTTGTTGCAGAAGTCGAAGAAAAGGAAGAAGGAAGGATAGTCACAGGGGGCAGGGTTCCAGAGGGCGGCGACTATAGTAAGGGATATTTCTTTGGGCCCACGCTTGTTGTAGATGTGTCAGAGGAATCCAGGCTTTTAAATGAGGAAGTGTTTGGCCCGGTTCTGCCTGTAGTCCGGGTAAAAGACCTCGATGAAGCAATTGAGAAAGCAAACAATACATGTTACGGGCTTGGAGCATCTATCTGGACAAAGAATATTGATAGAGCACGTATAGGATGTGAGAGGCTGAATGCAGGAATTATCTGGCTAAATCAGCATCTTAAGGTCGCTCCAGAGGTTCCTTTCGGTGGTACAAGGGACAGCGGAATCGGAAAAGAAAACGGACCTGATGCCCTTTCCGAATACCTTGAACTTAAAACAGTAATGCTGAAAACCTGATGTAATGAAAACCTGATGTAATGATTAAAATAGGATATGAGCCTGAAGTAATTTAAAAAGATATGAAAAAGCCCTGATTCTAAAAAGCTCTGTATTCTATAACGATAAAATAAAGAGTTTTCGATGAGCCAGTTAATGCAGCTCATCGGCAGTTTTTATAGAGCCCTGCTGACAGCTCAGGTTTTCTTCTGATATTTCGGCAGAAGCTGCATGAATTCCGAAGCTTCCATAACCGGCACGCTGTCAATTACGCAGATATCCGACCAGGGCAGATTGAATGCTCCATAAGCTTCGGCACTTTCAGCTTCGTAAAGAATATAATATCTATTTCCAGAAAGGTCTATCCACTGGTTAATGATATCGATTCCTTCTGGAACCTCCAGTTTCTTAAAATGCTCAAGAACCTTATCGCGGTTCGCAGGATCCCATGTACTAACGTCCATGAATAACATCTTTTACCACTCCTCTTTATTTTTCTACGCTGCCAACACCCCTTCCCGGAAGCCAGGGCAGCATTTTTACAGCATCCGGGTCTCTTTGAGACCAAGCCTCAGGGAAAAAGCATGTTTATCTCCTGTGCCATCTCCGCTAATGCGGGTTGACCAGCATGCCCCCAGAATGCCGATTGCGGCAGAAGTCCAAATTTTAGGTTTAACTGTCTTTTCCTTCTTTATCATCGCTAAAGTCCCCATGAATGATAAATCCGGAAAGACAGGTAATCATGCAGAACTCCTTTCTGCATGTAGCTACAGACAGTATATTATCATCCCTTAGGCTATATAATAGTTCGTCCTGAAAGACTATATTAAGTCAGGTAACTTCTTCAGATATGCAAAACTCTTAATAAAAATACGGGGTGCCACTTTCTCAGTCGAGCCAGCAAACCTTACATCCTTTTATCCTTTTTCATGAAGAGATTTGCAACTTCCAACCCGGCTTTTACAGAGCCGTTCATGCTTCTTTCAGGGTAATTGGTTGATGAGAACATTCCTGCCAGGTAAAGCCCTGATGGACCTGGAGCAAATGGTAAAACTTTTTGAAGATACCCCTGTTCATACACAGGTGCAGTATCCATTCTTCGGAAGATTTTTGCCCATTTAATATCAGCCCTTTTAAAATCTGGAAACATCCTCTCCAGACCTTTTAGATAAGCATCCAGGACTTCTTCTTCCTTTTTAACCCAGAGAGCATCGTTCTCATTCTGGAAATAAGAAGTTACATAGAGAAGGTGCTCTCCGTAATCCTCAAAAGGCATAAAATTGGTGTGCTCTATCACAGCTCCAAAAGGCACGTCAGCCTTTATATTCAGCCAGTAATTCCCATCTTCCATAAGCCTTCTCTTAAGCCCTATAAGGGCGCATGCTGTGCCCTGATAACGGATACTTCGCAGGGTTTCGTGAAGAGCTTCAAGCTTGCCTTTTGTGAGAATATCCAGTACTCTGGGTTCAACAGTTGAAATCACGGCATCACAGGGTATGAATTCTCCGTCAGCGACCACACCCTGCACAGCATTATCTTTGATAACAATTTCCTCTACAGCTTTATTTTGCAGAATCTTGCCTCCCTGTGCAGTGATTTCTCTTGCAAGAGCTTCTATCAGGGAGTTGAATCCTCCTCTCAGGTACCCCAGTTTCTCCCCATCTTTTCCTCTATCCGACCTTATTTTAACGCGCCCTATAAGCCAGGCTGCAGAAACATTCTCGGCGTTATCCCCGAACTTGCTTTTCAAGAGAGGAGCAAAAAAGTTTTCATATACGGAATTTCCCGTGGTCTCAAGAATCCAGTCTTTCGCCTTTATACTGTCATAGGGGGTAGTATCTCTTATTAACTTAATCCTGAGCACCAACAGGCCAAGTTTTACCAGATCTGTAAATGAAAGCGGGTCAAATCTTAGAATCTCAACAGGAGTATTCATAGGATAGCTTTTACCTTCTACAAAATAGGCATTTTTCCCCTTAAGCCACAGCATTTGATCTTCAAGACCCAGTTCCCTTATCAGATCAAGAAGTTCCGAATCACTCCTGAATATGTGGTGGTAATACTTCTCTATAAAATAACTTTTTCCTGCACAGTCCTGGCAGTAACTTGCAGCCATCCCCCCTATTTCCGCATCTTTTTCAAAAATAATGATCTCATTTGATTTGCAGAGCCTGTATCCGGCTGTAAGTCCTGCAACCCCACTTCCGATTATTATAATTTTCATACCCAATTTTCCTTTACCTGTTTTAGCTTTTAATCGAAATCTAAATACCCCTTAAGATTTCAAACCCGATCTTGATATCAAAAAAGCTAATGTCTTATATTTCTTTTCCACAAAGGTTCACTACATAATCTGTATTCCTTTACAAATCTTGTAATATATCGACACGCTTAATCATTATATATGCTTTGAACTAACTTATATTGAAGGAACGAATATATTAGGAGCGAATATATTAGTTGAGGGATATTATCCTGTTAATCCAAAGGCTTGAGAGGTAGGGGAGTGTATTACGACCAAGAAATAAATTCCGTTTTTGAAGAGCTTGGGGTATCAGAAGAAGGTTTAAGTTCAGAGGAAGCCGAAAAAAGACTTGAAAAATATGGCGAAAATGAACTTAAAGAAGAGGAAAAAGTTTCAGTCCTGCGACTCTTTATCTCACAGTTTAAAAGTGTACTGATTATCATTTTGATAACTGCCTCTATTATCTCAGCCCTGCTTGGGGAGTTAATTGATGCAATAGTAATCATTTTCGCGGTCTTTCTTGCAGGTACCTTGAGTTTTGCGCAGGAGTACCGGGCTGAAAAAGCAATTGAACTCCTGAGATCCCTCACATCTCCGGAAGCCACTGTTATAAGGGACGGGGTCGAGAAAAAAATTCCCTCAAAAAAGCTTGTCCCGGGAGATCTTATTATTCTCCAGACAGGGGATCGCATTCCCGCGGATGCTAGGGTAGTTAAAGAATTCAATCTAAAAACTGATGAGTCTTCTCTTACGGGAGAATCTGTCCCAGTTAAGAAAAGTACTGAAGCTTTGCCTTCAGAGACTCCAGAGGCTGACAGAACAAACATGGTCTATACAGGAACGTCAGTTGCTTACGGAAGAGGCTGTGCCGTTGTCACGGCAACTGGAATGAATACGGCTTTTGGAGAACTGGCAGGGCTTTTAGGAACAATAGAGAGATCCAGAACTCCTCTGCAGGATAGTCTTGATAAATTTGGTCGATTGATTGGTATCGCAACTCTCATAATTGTGGCTTTTGTTGCAATACTTGGGGTTCTTTATGGCTTTCCTCTTTTCGATATGTTTCTCTGGGGAGTCGCCCTTGCAGTCGCTGCAATTCCTGAGGCTCTTCCTGCAGTTGTTACCGTCGGGCTTGGGCTTGGAGTAAGACGTATGGTCAAAAGACATGCCCTTGTAAGAAGACTGCCATCTGTAGAGACTCTTGGAGCTACAAACGTTATCTGCTCGGACAAAACAGGCACACTTACACAGAATAAAATGACGGTTGAGACAATTTGTGTCAACAAACAGCTTTTAAAGGTTACAGGAGTTGGATACTCTCCTGAAGGAGAGTTCTTTAAAGAAAATCAGGAATTTCCTGCAGAAGATCCCCATCTTCAGGCTCTCTTGCTGGGGGCTGTGCTTTGCAATGATGCTGGTATTTTTAAAAAGGATGAGGTATGGGAGATTAAAGGGGATCCTACGGAGGCAGCTCTTGTGGTTGCGGCCGCAAAGGGAGGCCTCCATAAAACTGGGCTTGATAAGGAATATCCACGGCTTGGGGAAATCCCCTTCTCCTCTGAAAGAAAAAGAATGACTACCTTCAATAGAGTGGAAGCTAATTCAGTCAGTTTTCCTGTAAATGGACTGGTTGCTTTCTCAAAGGGAGCTCCTGAAGTAATCCTTGGCTCGTGTACGAAAATTTTTCATGATGGTGAAATAAAAGCTTTATCCCCTGAGGTAAAACAATTGATCTCAGGGAAAATCAGGGAAATGGCTGACCAGGCTTTAAGGGTTATGGCTTTCTCATTCCGCCCTCTGGCTGAGGATATCTCTCCTGAGAAAGTTTCTGGAGAGCACATTGCAGAGGAAATTGAGAAGGATATGGTTTTCTTAGGCTTAATGGGCATGAGAGATCCCCCTAGAGAAGAAGTAAAGGTTGCAATCCAGAAGTGTGCAGACGCAGGTATTAAAACTGTAATGATAACAGGAGATCATAAAATTACGGCGTCTGCAATTGCAAAGGAACTCGGGATTTTAAAGGAAAAAGATCTCATTCTTACAGGATCGGAGCTTGATAGTCTTGGGGATGCCGAGTTCGAAGAGATGGTTGAGAGGGTTTCAGTTTATGCAAGAGTCTATCCTGCCCATAAATTGAGGGTAATAGATGCTTTTAAGAAAAAGGGTTATGTTGTGGCAATGACAGGGGACGGGGTGAATGATGCCCCTGCCCTCAAAGCTGCAGATATGGGAATAGCCATGGGAATCACAGGCACGGATGTCAGCAAAGAAGCCTCAAGTATGATTCTCACAGATGATAATTTTGCATCCATTGTTGCAGCGGTTGAAGAAGGGCGGAACATATTCAAAAATATCCGAAATTTTATTACTTACGGAATCTCAACTCATACTGGCGAGGTTCTCATAGTCCTTATTTCAATCCTGGGATGGCAAATCCTGCCTCTTCTTGCAGTTCAGATCCTCTGGATTAACCTGATTACAGATGGGCTTCCTCCAATGGCTCTTTCAGTTGAGCCTCCAGACCGCAACATTATGAGACAGAAGCCAAGAAATGTTAAGGAAGGGATTGTCACTCGCAGAGAAATCATAGCCGGGCTTGGAATAGGAGGGTTGATTGCTCTTCAGGGTCTCATTGTTTTAACATGGGCTCTTGATAGAGGCTTTCCAATTGAGAAACTCCAGACTCTGATCTTTACACTTGTGGTCTTCTCAGAGATGTTCAATGCCTTCAACTGGCGTTCTGATCGATACTCGGTCTTTTCCCTGGGGCTTTTTACAAACAAGCCCCTGGTTTACGCAGTCATGACAACAATAATCCTGCAACTAATGGTAATTTATGTTCCTTTCTTCCAGACCGCTTTTGGGACTGTTCCGCTCTCACTCTCTGACTGGAAAGTAATACTCCCGCTTGCTTCTACTACGTTTATCGCTATGGAACTTGTAAAGTACTTTTCTGGAAGAGGTCATAAGGAGAATAAATATGAAAAAACAAAGTCTGACTGGGTTTATACTTTATAATTAAATTAACAAAGAAGTGAAAAATAAGAGAAAGCAGATCAGTAATCGACCTGATCTGTTTCTTTTATTTTTTCTCTAAACAGAGTATAAACCCACAGCTGGTAGATAATGACTATGGGAACGAATACCAGTGCTCCTGCCAGCATAACGCTTAAGGACATGTGGCTTGCTGCTGCCTCAAAGATATCTATTCCATACTCTAGAGAAATAGAGGACTTAAGCATGTAAGGATAGATACTTGCAAGCCCGCTTTGAACAACGAAAAGAAGCACCAGGAGATTGCTGCAAAATGCCAGGAACCCTCTGTCCTTCTTTACAAAGAATATAGCAAGGGCAGCTGCCACTATCGCAAGAACTGGCAATAAGTACAGAGCTGGCAAGGCTGAATAGTTGGTTGTAAAACCTTCAATACCTATAAAAGAATATGCCAGATAGACCAGAGCAAGTGCAAATACAATAAGACAGCTCTTCTTTGCCAGATCACCTGCTTTTGCAGCTATTGTACCTTCGGTCTTGAAGTTGATCCAGAGCGCACCTGAAGTAACGCTCATAAGCACGAACAGTATACCGCCTATCAATGCATACGGGCTAAAAAGTCCAGGAAGATTACCTTTATAAACTCCTCCTGAAGCTATTTCAAGCCCCTTGAAGAGGTTCGCAAATGCAACTCCCAGAACCAGAGAAGTCAGCAGGCTTCCAGCGAACCATCCCCAGGTAAAGATTTTTTGTATCTGGGGATTTTCATCCTTATGGAGATATTCCACGGAAATGCCCCTTGCGATCAGACCGATGAGCAGCAGCATCATGGGAAGATACAGGAAAGTAAACATCTTCGAAAATACCAGAGGGAATGCAGCAAATGTTCCACCCGCAGCGAGGATGAGCCATACCTCATTACCGCCCCAGAAGGGACCCACAGCTTTCTGGATTTGTATTCTCTGCACTTTATCTGTGGCAATAAAGGGTGCCAGAAGACCTGCCCCAAGAGAAAATGAGTCTAGAGCGAAGTAAACTCCCCATATGACACACCACAGGAAGAACCAGATAATAGCAAGCATATCACGAGTAAGGAAATCAAACATCTTACTCAACCCCTGTTGCATTAACTACTGTTTTCTTTATAATGTATATTTCAAAGACCGTCAGGATCAGATATAGTGCACTGATAATGACAATACTTAAAAGCACATTTTCTGTGGGAACAGATGATACCCCCTTTGCCGTCTTTAGCAGACCATATACTATCCACGGCTGCCTTCCTACTTCGGCTACAATCCAACCAGCAATAATGGCTATGTATGGGAGTGGTATCGACCATATTAGCAACTTCAGATACTTATCCGATGTGTACAACTTACCTGACTTCTGGAGATATAAGCCTGCAATAGCCTCTATTATAAACAGGGATCCCAGAGCTACCATCAGCCTGAAGCTCCAGAATACAATTCCTACAGGTGGTATCTCATCCTGAGGCAACTGGTTAAGTCCTGTTATCGTTCCGCTGAAACTTCCTGTATACAGGAAACTTGCAAGACCTGGAATTCCAAGAAGCTGAATGCTGTTGGAACCAGTGCTTGGATCAGGCACCTGTATCAGATACAGAGGTTCTCTTGAACCTGTTTCCCATATGGCATCCATTGCCGCTCCTTTAGCAGGCTGAAGCTCAGTAACATATTGAGCATAACCATGACCAAGAACAGGGAGCATGACTGCAGTAGCAAGTGCTATGGCAACTGCTATGCTAAAAGACCTCTTGAACACTTCACTGTTGTTTCTTTTAAGGAAATGATATGCACAGATTCCCATGACAAGGAATGAGGTTAACAGGTAAGCTGCAAGCAGAGTATGTACCAGCATGTACCACACATAGCTGTTCGTAAGTAGGGCAAAGAAATCTGTCATAACCACCTTGCTCCCATCAGCAGCCATCTCATAGCCAACTGGATTCTGCATAAAACCGTTAGCAGTGATAATCCATAATGCAGACATGTTAGTACCCAGAGCGACCATCCACATGGAAAATGCTTTTAGTTTCTGATGTGAGCGGTTCAGGAATATCCATGCGCCAAAGAAAGTGCCTTCAAGGAAAAAAGCCAGTAATGCTTCAAAAGCTAAAGGCGGTCCAAAGACATCTCCCATGAATTCCGCATAGGCACCCCAGTTCGTACCAAACTGAAAGGTCATCGCAAGCCCTGTTACCAGACCTATTGCAAAGTTTATCTTGAATATCCCACCCCAGAAGTCGGCCATCCTTCGCCAGGTTTCAGCTTTGTTTCTGTAGTACACTGTTTCCATGCCTGCTACTAACAGTGCGAGTCCCAGTGTAAGTGGAACGAACAGGAAATGGAATGCAACTGTTATGGCAAACTGAAGCCGGCTTAATAAAAGCAGCTCAACCATTCATTATCTCTCATTTTTTTGAATCTCTCGATATTTTATGACCTTCATTTTTATCTAATTATGTAAAACTGTAACGCTTTAGTATATTAAACTAAATTTTTATGGGCAAAGATAACAAAATAATAGACAAATTAATGATAAAAATGTGTTTAAGGTTATATTAATCCCTTTGCCGTAATATAAAGTTCTTTCCACTTTAGCTGAAATACTAGGAATGGGGGTCTCCAGGGGTTATTTAGAACAGGAAATAGACTTTAAATTATTGAATTATTCTCACTATCAATTATTCTCTCTGGTTCAAGCATATCTTTTTTACTCTTGTAGCATCAATAATGTATAATGCCGGGGAATAGTCTGGCTATAAAGTATGGGTCTTTGCTATAAAAAATGAGGAGTAGTAGTGATGAATATAAATGTAAGCTGGTATCTTAATAGTGATCCAGATAGTGGTTTGAACCCTCTTTTAAAGTTTGTTAATTCAAATAGTGACGAGGAAAACAAAGCAATTATTTCATGGGCAGATGAAAACGGTATAGAGTTAATTGACCTTAATAACCACACAGAAGCCGAGTTGATTAAGAAGAGGAATGAATACAGGCAGCTATTAGAAAGAGTATTAACAGGTACAAATCTTGAGGGAGACGATTGCTGCCTTCGTGGATTCGGGACACTTGCAGAAAACAAGCTTTTCAGTGAGATATTTGAGGATCAGAAGCATGGTTATCACGGATTTAACGCAAGTAAAAATGCCTATTGGGAAGAAGTAAGACAGGCTGAGTACACGGAATTAGGGTTTAATCCTGATTTGTCCAGAAGACGTGAATTTGAACGTATCTTAAAATTAAACTCGACTTCACAATTTGAATAAAGTTAACATTTGATCGAATATTTTTTAATTATGTCTTTACCTGCCTGTTACAAAGATTAAATTACATTAGAGGCTAAGTTTACATTAGAGGCTAAGTTCGGAGATAAGATAGATAAACCCCGTGGGTTTTATCTCAAAAATATGAACTAAATGTTACTAAACTAGGGATGCGTTTTTAAGTATTCGTTTTTTATATTTTCACAGTCTTTCGGTTTCAGCATCCTTTACAATATTTAGTATTCAGTGGTTTCTTAAGGATGCGCAATGAAAGGGAACGCTTCAGCCCATCCAAACCCCCCAGGAATAAGGATCTGGAACGTTTCCCTTCTTTCCCCTTTTTCTACTTCCAGCTTTTCGATATTATTCAGATTTGTTTCAAAACCCTCTTCTGGTTCCTCGAGACCCTTGACATCTTCAAGGTCAAGTATCCCACTAGAGCAGTACAGCATTTGAACATTATCTAAAATCCATTTCTTACTCACCGATACCATAATCCCACCACTCACCATTTAAATATTGAGCCGTTAAAACCCCCCTTGGTTTTTTCCTCAAACTCCGAGCATGACGCACTTAGTTTATGATAAAACGTTTATCTGAATCTATATTTAACGTTTAAGAATCTAAAAATATAATAAAATTCAATCTCGCATGGTTACTTTTTATCTATTTATCATGTTTTTTCTGTTTGATATAACGGTAATCGGTAAAATCCCGGACACTCTTATAAGATCTCTGAATGGCAGGATTTACTGACATGAGGCAAAAATTGATAAAAAAGTTCAAAAAAAACTCAACAAGTATACTTAAAAGTTGGTATAAACTTATCCAAACTTTTAAGTATTGTTTCTTTCTTGTGGTCTGTTATAAAGCTGTCTGCTTTCTCAGAGCATACGGATCAATTAAAAACCCTATAAATGCGAAAAAAAGAGGAACCAAATTTCCCTACTATTAAACGCGAACCCCCTTTTCAAGGCTCATCATTATTTTCAAGTTTTCTGTCATAGTAAAGGGTAAGCTGTTTTCCGGGGCGCAGGGAGAAATTATATGAAGCATACCTTTCTTCCGGTATTTCTTCATACATCTGGTACGCAGCAGGCACGATTATTGCATCGTATTTTCCGTCCCCAGGAGGAGCTGTATAATACTCTGCTTTTTCATAGTCCCTGAAGTACCAGGGCAGGGGCCAGTAAAGATTATGTTGATCTACAACAGCTATCCTCAGGTTTTCAGACCCTTTATTGAATCCTTCGATTTTCCCCATAAGTTCCCTGATATCCTGAGGCGCTTGTGAGTAAGTCATCAATTCGTCATGTTCCATACTCCTGTAAAAGTTTACAGAAATACACTGAAACAGGGATATTATCAGGGTCAGTGCTAGAATTCCCACTGCGAGATTGTAGGTACTGGAATATCTCATTTTGGGCGCAGGGGATTTGTCTGCTCCGGAGCTAATATTTTCTGCTCCTGATGAACTTACCTGTTCTCTGCCAGAAGTCCTGGAAAAAAGATCACCCAGATAAGCTCCTGCCAGAATTCCAAAGGGCAAGACAATATGCACAACAAGCCAGGGAACCTTTTCTTGGAGATAGGAATAGAGCAGCAAACTTGCAATTGCCCAGTAGGAGACAAACAGGAAAAAAGAGAAATTTTTACCTTTCTTTCTCAGAAAATGGACAATGCCTGCAGTCCCAAAGATTAGAATAGGGCTTTCATACGTGAGAAGAACAGGAATGTAAAAGTAAAAAGGACCTCCTATGCGCTCAATTTTATGCATCTCCATCCAGTGGGAGAAAGCTCTCTCTACAATTGAGAAAAGGGTCTCATGGACTCTGAAAAGGCTTGTATAGAATAACATTACTGTAAAAATGAAGAGTACGCCAGATAGCAGGATCTCGGGAAGAAATGGAGATATAGCTGTTATCTTGAGAGAAAAAAACTTTTTAAGACTAATTCTCTCTCTTTCCCAGTCGGAATAGAACCTGTATAAGGAGTAAATCCCTGCATAGGCTCCGAACATCGCTATTACAAGATAGGCATTTTCTTTTGAGGATACGGCAAGGGCAAGGGAAAATGCTGTAAGGATAAGATAAGAATATCTCTTCTGGTTGTGCAGGTTATCAAGGTAACGGGTCCCCCCTATAACCGCAGCAAGGGTACAGAAAACAATGATCAGGTCGTTCCTGAAAAATCTTGAAAAATACACCATACTCGGAGAAAAAGCAAGCAAAAAAGCTGCCCAGAGTACACCCTTTTTCCCAAGTTCTTTCCTGAGCAAAAAGATCAGCAGAACCGCCGCTACCCCGAAGAAAACAGGAATCAGGCGTGCGGTTGTATCACTTATTCCCAGAAAATAAAAGACTGCAGCGGTAGAGTGGAAAAGAAAGGGACCGTGATAAGCTGGGTTATAACTGTATTGCCCAGTTTCCAGAAGTTTAAGAGTGAAACTTGCATGTACGCTTTCGTCATGATGAAAAACTCGTTCTCCCAGGTCAAACAGTCTTATTAACAGGGCAAAAAGAATGATCAGAATTCCTAATGTTTTATATTTTTTCTCAGAAAGCCCTGATGAGTTTTCTGTATTATAATCCTGACCCTGTTGCATTATTCCCCAAACCTTCCAGCATAGCTGTCTCTTAATAAGGCATAGGTATATTTAAGGAATAGGATAAAATACTCTCTCATGGCTGAGGTAAAAGTCAAGTTATTTGCAAATTTGCGTGAGAAGGCAGGCACATCAGAACTGCAATTGTCGGGAGAAAAAGTTATTGATGTCCTTTTATCCCTTACTGAAAAATATCCCGAATTAGAACCTCTTATTTTTGAACAACCCGAAGAAGGAAGTGAGATTCCTGCTATGCGCGGTTCAATTAATGTCCTTATAAACGGAAACAATGTCAGGCATCTTGACGGGCTTGATACGCTTCTTTCAGATGGCGATGAGCTTGCAGTCCTGCCTCCTGTCTCTGGAGGCTAATTCTCTTTTCAGGAAGGGAGACAATGGGCAGGATATTCAAAGAGCGAACCCCGGTTAACGAAGCTTTAAGACTTTTTCTTGAAAATATTTCCACTCTGAGAAAAACAGAAGAAGTTCCACTCGAAAGCTGCCCAGGCAGGGTGCTTGCAGAAACTATAATTTCTGAGAGGGATGTGCCTCACTACAGGCGTGCTGCTATGGACGGGTATGCGGTAAGGGCTGTCAATACCCTGGGGGCTTCTCCTGCAAATCCGGTTCTGTTGCAGCTCTCTGATCAAATCGAGGAAGGAGGCGCGATCTGGGTTCATACCGGAGCAGCAATGCCTGAAGGAGCAGATGCTGTCATCATGGTTGAAGATACTGCTACTGCAGGAAACCTTGTTGAGATCAGGGCACAGGTCTACCCGAACAGGAATGTAGGACAGATCGGGGAAGATATAAAAAAAGGAGACAGGGTTTTTGAAGAAGGGCACCTCCTTCGTCCGTGTGACGCAGCCGTACTGGCATCACTTGGATTTGATAGAGTGAAAGTTTTCAAAAAGCCTGTCGTTGCAGTCATTCCGACAGGGGATGAGCTTGTAAGCCGTAAGAAGTGTGTGGATGTTCCTCCTCCCGGTAAGATGATTGAAACTAATGGGTTGATGTCAGCCCTTTATGTGAAGAAATGGGGTGGAATTCCTCGATGTACTGAGATTGTGCCTGATAACCCGGACAGTATAAAAAGGGCTGTAGAAGCAAACCTGGACGCCGATATGATCCTTCTTTCGGGCGGAACCTCGGTAGGGAAAAGGGATCATGCCCCTGAGGTCTTGGCAGCCCTCGGGAAATTACTCTTACACGGCATAGGAGCTAGTCCAGGAAAACCGACAGCGCTTGGGATTATAAATAGTGTCCCTGTTGTCTGCCTTCCCGGTTATCCTGTCGCCGGACTCGTTGCTCTCTACTTCTTTGTTCGTCCCGGAATCAGGAAACTGGCAGCAATTCCTGAAGTTCCCGAACCTATTCTTAAAAGGCGCCTGGCTGCAAAAATCAGTTCTAAAATAGGATACGTTAATTTTATCCGTGTTGCCTTTGAGGGGGATAAGGTTCGCCCCCTTACAGGAGCCGGAGCGGGGATCCTTAGTTCGGTTGCAAAGGCTGATGGGTACGTGCTTGTGCCCGAAGATATTGAAGGGTATGATGAAGGAGAAGAAGTGGATGTCTTTTTGATAGAATAAAAGCCCTGTATTTTTCAAAATTTCTCCTTTTCAAACCCTGTTATTTAAAGAAAAAAAGGTTACAGCAAGTTTACTTTACTTTTTTAGAGAGCAGCAGTTAAGCTCCCCACCCCTGCATCCTTTTGGATTGAGGAAGGCGTCTTCCCACCTTATGGGATATAATTTTATACTTCAAAGACTAATCAATCGGGGAAAGCCAGAGTTAAGATCTAGTAGTTAAGGTTTTCAGGATTTGACTTTCAGAGCGAAATCCTACGAGTTCAAATCTTCAAAAAAACCTAAATCTTAAATGATTTTCAAAGTGAAATGTGATGCCTTCCAAGCATGATGAAATTGATAAAGTCCTTCTTATAGGAGCGGGTGGGTTTCTGGGAGCTATTTCCCGGTTTTTGCTTTGTGAACTCATGGAAGCGCATCTAGGCACTCTTTCGGTAAATGTTCTTGGGAGTTTTATGCTCGGCATGATTATGTACGATACAGAATACATCGAGTTTATAGGTCCAAGGGGAAAGCTTGCGTTTGGAACCGGATTTATGGGAGCGTTTACGACATTCTCGACGTTTGTAGTCCAGTCTTTCGCCATGCCCTTTTTTCCTGCCCTGGAAAATATCAGTGCCAACCTGTTTCTTACCCTGATTGGCGTATTTATGGGCAAGAGTGTAATAAAGACTCTTTCAGGCAGGGAGGATAAATAAATGCTTTCTTTTCCGGATCCTGGAAAACTCCTCTTGATTGGTGCAGGTGGTTTTATAGGGGCATGCCTCAGATACACGGTCTCAAGCCGGGTTCCCAGAATCAAGAATATCCCTGCGGGCACGCTTACAGTAAATCTTTTAGGGACTATTGCGCTTGCCCTTCTTACATTTTCTTCGGAGCCCGAGTCCGTGGTATATTTTATAAACATAGGAATTTTAGGTTCCTTTACCACATTTTCTACCTTTGCATATGAAACTTTCAAATTGCTTGAAGAAGGACAAAGTCTCTCTTTTTCCATCAATATTTTTCTTAATGTTGTTCTCTGCTTTTCAGGAGTAAGCATTGCATATCTGGCTTTGGATTTATGGGCTTGACACTGCCCTGAATCATTTTTAAATCCTAGAATATGCATGACAGTCCAGATAACACACAGTATCTAAAAGATTATCGGACAGAAGAAATCATAATTCAAAAAGAATTATACAACAAGAGGATTCAAAATAAAAAAGGTTTGAATATTTAAAAAAGTATTCAAAAAAGTTAAAATTAAAAGCCCTTAAAATCACTTTACAAGAGCTTTTGGAGATCTTCTGATAAAGCGCCTCTTATGACCAGAAGAAGTAAATCGCTGTGCGGGCCCTGGGTGTGCTTTTTGAGCGTTTGATTTCGGGACCTTAATTACTCTGCCTTTTCTGCCTTTTATCTTTACCCATTCAATGCTGCCGGTTTTGCCCATTATCATTCCTCGTTAAAATTTTCATCTTAATTTTTCTCTGAATTTGTAATTTATCATGTTGTAGCAGGTATTTGCTTGTTGCTGGATACTGCCGGTTGCCGCGGATTTTTTCTTCTATCCGACAAGTCCCAATAAGCAAGTATTCAAACAGGTATTTCCTGAGTTGATAACGTTAAATTGATAATTCTCAATGATATTTGAGGATATCTGGTGTTCTTTGTGGCCTGAAAGTGCAAAATTATAAATGTCATCAAGCCTTGGGTTTATCATAAAGAGAAATGCTAGTAGTTAAATGTTACGGATATTAGACTGGAATATGACTAAAAATTGTAATTAAACCGTTGAACTGCAAGCGCGGCATCGCTTGACCAAAACTGTTGTGCCGGTTTTTGATCATACTTTTTTTGAAAAATTTTGTGAAAAACTTGTTTCTTAAAAGGTGATTAACGTAAAAAAGAATAAAATTGAATCGAGGCTTGAAGATGCGCGAGAAGAACTTGCGGGATTAAAGAAGTTTCCTGACTCCGAATTTGTTGGGATAATCAAAGAACTGGGGTTCAGATGTGAACTCTGTGCACGCTGCTGCACTAATGAGTTTAATGACCATGTTTTTCTGCTTGATGCAGACCTGGAAATAATAAGGCAAATAGACCCTGATGCCGTTACTCCTGCTCCAGATCCTGAGTTTTGTGACCAGAAGGGGAATTTTTATGTGTCGGGCTATGCGCTGAGAACAAAGCCTGACGGCTCCTGTGTTTTCCTTGAGAATAAAAGATGCAAGATCTATGACAATCGTCCCACAATTTGCAGGGTCTATCCTTATATGCTCCATCAGGAAGCTGATGAATTTGGAAAAGTGGACTGGAGGCAGATTAGCGGCTTAAACGAGCATGGGAGATATAATTCCAAAATTGAGGATTCGGAATGTGAAGCAATTGCACGGGAGACCAGGGCTTATGAAGAAGCTTATCTTAAACAGATGATTGACTTTTTCGAAGCTGTGAAAACTCATTTCAGGAAAAACAGTTTAAAGCATGTCCAGAGGATTTATGACCGCAAAATGAGGGAATTTCTTAAAGGCGAATGTGAACTGGAAGTTTTTGGATATTGCAAAGGCGGGTTTGAAAAGCAAAAACTCAAACCTTAATCGGATATCTGGTTAGCAGAATTGCTCGATGCAGGGGCACAACTATCAGGATAATAAACTTCAAAAATAAATTAAAATGGCTGAACGCCTGCATTTGCGGAAAAAGCTCGATTATTTATGCCTATTCTGGTATTAACTCTAAGTCTTCAGTATCAGGCGTTCAAGCAAGATTACAGTAATTACCCCCATAACAAACCCATTCCCTACAACTGGTCTCAGTATGGGAGGAAAAGTTGTCAGGAACTCAGAAGGAATAAAGGCAAGAATCGTTGCGATCAGTATGGGAAAACCGACTATTAATCCTTCATTAAACCCACTGATGGCACTTCTTTCTGTAAGCATGAGCAACCCTGAAGCTATCTGAGCACTCATCAGATAGACCAGAACGCTTCCTATCACTACCGGAGGAATATTACTGATAAAATTGACTGCTGCGGGGAAAAAGGACAGGATAAGCAATCCGACACCGGCTGGGAGCAAAGAATAGCGTGAAGCGCAGCCCGTGGCTGTGATCAACCCTGGGCTGAAAGAGAAATTAACAGGTCCGACAACTCCGAAAAGACCTGCTGTGACATTTCCAAGCCCTGTAATCCCAACTCCTTTGCTGACGCGTTCTTCCATTGAGCTGGCGTTTAAGAGACCTCCTACGGATTGTATCGAACCCAAATCGTTTATGGAAAGTGCAAGATAACAGAACAAGAACGAGAGCAGGATTCCCGGATCAAGGGCAAATTTAAACGAAAGATCTCCAAAGAAAAGGCTGAACATGGGGAGTTCTGGAACGGAGGCAGAAGAGGCAGGGACTAAAACTGTTTGCAACAAAGCATGAGCAATGCTTCCGAAAAGAATACCAAAGACAACTACAGTTGCTTTCCAGACCCCGGTTAGCAATTTATTAGCAGTGAACATACCAAGACAAAGCAGCATGGCAAAAGATAGGTTGAAAAGAGGGGGGATGGCTGATTCAGGAGAAAAGATAAGGTTAAGAATTACGGGAGATAAGGTAAAGGCTATAAGGATAAGGATTACTGAAACTACTCTCACCGTAAATAGCTTCTGCACATGAGCAAAAAGCCCGGAAAAAGCAACCAAAGCCAGTACTAAACCCCCTATAAAAACAGAGGTTGATATAAACTCAGGTCTGCTGCTTTGAGAAGCTATAATTCCTATCAAAAGGACGGTTGCAGGCCCTAATACCAGAGGCAAACGGTGCCCCCACAATACCTGAGCAATAAGTACAATGGAAGTGACAAAAATAAGTTTTTGTATATATATGATCTGCTGACCAAGATCATTATATTGCATTGTGGCAATTAGCTTTCCTATAATTAACAGAGCCGGGATGCTCACTACAAACCATTGCAAACCGTATATAATTATTTCCAATCCTTTAGGTTTGTCATCTAATCCATATTTAAACTGCATTTCTTTCTCAGGTCTCCATCATATAGACTCTGTCCCAAAATCCAGTAATTTTCAATTTTATATTTATTACGAACTTTGGTACTGTGTCCTCATATCCACTAAATAATTATACTGATTATAAAGAATAAGACCTCGGAGTTATATATTCATGCTGAAAGAATGTAATGTCGTATAAAAATCGACGGTAAATTCGATTGAACACTTAGAGTTTTTGGTCACTCTGGAAGAGATTCCTATTTCAAAACCAGGTACTTCGAAGCTTTTAAGAAATTTATTTTTGATAAAATTGATACTATTTGTTTAAGTCATAAGGTAAGAAGAAAGGAAAATAGAAGAGAGAAATAAAAGGAAGGAAAATAAAAGAGAGGAAAATAAAAGAAAGGAAAATAAATGAGAGAGAAATAAAAGAAAGGAAAATAAATGAGAGAGAAATAAAATTCAATTCCCTTTTTTAACCTTCCATTTAAGGAGTATACCGTCTTCGATTTTTTCAGCTGAAAGCAGTTCAAGTCCGAGAAGTTCGGCTTCCGTGAAACCTTCCCCATCCGTGAAGGTTGGAGCTGTTTTCCCTCCTATTATCAGATTTCCAACGAAAGTATATATCTCATCAACAAGACCTGCGGAGAGCATACCCCAGTTCAGGGTTGCCCCTCCCTCTACCATAATTGTTTTTATGCCCATTTCCTTTAATTTTCTTACAAGCTCCTCAAGGTCAACTTTCTCTGTACCTGTTCTGATAACAACAGCTTTTTCTTCCAGTTTTCTTACCTTTTCGGCAGGCGCAGAGTTTGAAACCGCAATAATTCTTGTTCCTTCCCCTTTTTTGAAAATGTCGGCATCTAATGGAGTTCTTGCTGAGCTGTCTACAACAATTCTTACTGGGTTCTCATCTTTTCCGGCGGCTTTCCTGGCTGCCCTTCTTTCCTGAGATTTTACGGTCAGGCTTGGGTCGTCTGAAAGGACAGTCCCTATTCCTACCATAATAGCATCTGCTTGAGCTCGTAGTTCGTCCACTCTCTCAAAATCAAGTTTTCCGGAGATCCTGACCTGTTTCCTTTCCTTTGTTGAAAGTTTGCCGTCGGCTGACATAGCAGAATTAATGAAAATAAAAGGTTTTTCCATTTTTCTGGCTCCTGAAAAAAGTTTTATAGGAAGCATCTTTCAGCAGAGTGCTTCCTGAGTGGAAAGTATTGAATAATTTAATGTTTCCTGGCTTTTTTGCCTCGTTAAAGGATTTAACGATTTTTAGAAACAGGTTTTTGTTTGAGTTTATTCCATTTCTATCAGCGGCTTCAAAAGGTCATGGTCTCTCAAAAGCCCCTGAAGCTTGCGGTTAGAATTAATAATTGGAATCTGGTCAATCCGGTTGCGCTTCATTTTTCGTGCACAGTCACTGACAGATGAAATATATGTAGCTGTAATCGGCTCCTTGATCATTACATCGCGTCCAATCAAGTTGGGGACCTTAATCCTTGACACGCTGTAATAAATGCTCATGGTATCTCGCATTGATTCCCAGGTCCAGGCATCATCGTCCAGACCTGAAGACATATCTGACATCTCTACACTATCTTCAATTATGCTGGCAGCAATAATATCTCTGTCCGAGATTATTCCTACGAGCTCAAGGTTTGCATCCAGCACGGGGACAGCTTTGACGGCTGCAAGCTCCATAATCCTGGCAACAACAGGCAGGGGAGTCTCACTGTAAATCGCAACGACTTCCTTCTCTACATAGTCCTTAATTGGAATATCAATGTTCATGTCTGCAATTGCGCCTACAAGATCTGCCACGGTAACGAGTCCTACAAGCTTACCATCATCCACTACCGGAAGTCTTCTTATGCCATGTTTCAAAAGCAGGCGTGCGGCAGTCTGCAGATCCGATCCAGGGGGTATTGTTATCGGATCCCGTGTCATAAGAAGGGCAAGTTGCTCTTCTTCAGGGTTCTGTAAAAGGTTTGTTCTGGTTACAATTCCTACAACTTTAGAATCTTTAAGTACTGGTACTCCTGAAATGTGTTTGTTCTTAAGAATTTTAAGAACCTCATCCCTTGAACCTGGAAGGGTTGCGCATGCTACGTCCCTTACCATGATATCTTCAATGAAGATGTTTTTTGGCATGTGATCACACCTTTGTATATGCTTAATCCTGGTTTTCTTTTCTTGTATATCTGTTCTAAAAAGGCTTCCAGTTGATAGAAAAATCTTAACTTTGCTTTTCACTCCGGACTACCAGGACCGGGACTTTTGAGCCTCTAACTACTTTCTCTGCAACGCTTCCCATCAGAAATCTATCAAACCCGGTTTTACCGAGAGTACCTACAACTATCAGGTCAACATTATTATTCTCTGCAAAATCTGTAATCTCCTTGCTCGGATGACCTTCCAGCAGAACTTCTCTCACTTCAACCCCTGAGACATCTCCGCGTTTCTTAACCTCATATGTCGCTTTTTCCCCCTCTCTTCTCAGGGCTTCATACATTTCTTCCCAGCCCGCATCCATAGGTATCGAGGAAAAAGGAGTTGTATCTACTACGTAAAGAGCGTGAACTGTGGCTCCGCTAAGTTTTGCAAGCTCAATACCGTAAGAAACAGCTCTCTGACTGTTCTCGGATCCATCTGTTGCAATCACTATATTCCGGTAAAATTCGCTCACCATATTTGTTCTCCAATTGCTTTACGAATGAAGTACCGATAGTATATCATCGGGTCTTGCCCGCCTTGTGATTCCACTTATTGGGTTCTTTATCCCTGCAAGGTTATTTGAACTTCCATTCAGGATCATGAGATTAGCTTTATTCCCCTTTTGTATCGAACCCGTAGAATCAGGCCCCATTACAAAAGAACCATTAAGTGTGCAAATTTTAAATACTTGCCTATCATCAATAGAAAAAACCTTAGACATAAATTCCATTTCAGCAAACATATTTACAGAATTTAACATTACATTATCCGTTCCCGCAGCTACTCTTATTCCAGCCTCCAGCATCTCAGCAATAGGCGGCATTCCGGCTCCTGTAATGAGGTTAGATCTGGGGCAGACAACAACCGGAATCTTCGCATCAGCCACATATTCAAGATCTCTTTTTGTAGCATTTGTTAAATGAATCAGAAGATCCGGTTCGAGTGATAACGCTTCTTCTATGTCGCTCGCATCTTTCTCTCCTGCATGGATTGCAAAGAATTTTCTGTACTGCCTTGTGCAGGCAGCAATACTCTCAAGCAGTTCGAGATCAAGGTCGTTCGCCCCGCTAATACCAAGTCCGGAGGAATGCAAAAGAATCCTTCTTACTTCAGCCATTACAACCGGAAGAGGCAATTCCGGTTCAGCAGGTCTACCCAGTATCATGGGATGAAGTTTAAGTCCTTCGAGAGCTTTATTCAGGGCTGATACTCCCACAACCCCTCCTTCCCTGAAATCCGCAAAAGCACAGGTTCCGGTTTCTATCATATCCAGTAGGGACTTTCTCATGCACTCGATAAGGGTTTTGTATGGTGTTTCTCTTAGAATCCTGTGTTTTAATCCGTCAGGAGGTTTTACAAGAGCATCAAGGTCTTTTTGAGTCCGGTATCCCGAAACTTTTCCCAGAGGAGGATCCTTGAATACCGAGTCTCCAAGGTGAGTATGAGCATTGACAAAACAGGGAGCTATTATGTTTTTAGAGTGTGTACGTTCCTCTTCAACCTCTGTAATTACTCCTCTATGTATGCAAACATATCCCTCTATAGGTTCAAGCTCAGAACCTGCAATAATTGTCCCGGGAATTATCTGTTCAGCGCCGTACATATATACGCATCCCTGCTATTCACTGAGCATCTGCGTTCAATTTGTGGAAAAGCAAACATATACATAGTATAATAAGTTTTCCTTCAAATTTTTACTATTATAACAATCTTTTTGAGAATGTAGCTATTTTAATACCGTTTACAAGTGAGGCTATTCTTTTAAGAGACAAATCAATTTTTATTATAAATATCTCCTATATATATGCGGTGTAATAACTCACTGCTTGCCGATATTTTTATATATTAGTATGTATACAATATGGCTTTGTCGCATTGTATAGGTCCTTGCATGAGATAATGGAAAATCCTGACTGTGAGTGTACAGACAACCCCAATGCGGTACATCTATAGTGTGACACTGCCCGGCACGAGGGTAACTGAAAGTGACTGCGGAAAACCAGAGGATGAACTTTCGGAGTTAGTGCGCTCGGGCTACAGCACTATTCTCTGCTAATTTTAAAACGCTTAACTAAAGACGCTTAACTATAATCTTTGTATTATGGATCTAAAGACGCTTAACTATAATCTTTGTATTATGGATCTATATCTTAAATCCGATTGGAGACTTTCTTCTAACTTAGAAACTTATCATTTCCAATTTTTTGCTTTGATAGGTCGATTCGTCATTGATTTATAGAATACTTCCAGAAAGGTAAAACATATGTCCTTTGAAGAGGCAATCACAGATCTGGGTTCCGATATAATTGTTGATATCGAAGTTACTCCTGGTTCCAAGTCAGTCTCGGTTCCGAGCGGTTACAACGAATGGCGCAAACGGATTGAAGTAAAACTAACCAAAAACGCCCAGAAAGGAAAGGCAAATGAACAGCTAATTGAATGCCTTGCTGATCTCTTCGAAATTAGCAGTTCGGATATTCTTATAAATAGTGGGGCAACAAGCAGCAAGAAATCATTATTATTAAAAGGAGTTTCATACCAGCGGGCGATTTCTGTTTTTGGAGCTCACTTAAAGAAATAAAACAGAAATTTTAAGGAAAAATAGAGCCTTAATAGCAGAATTCAGGTAGTACCAGGTTTAGAATAGGTTTTTAAGTTTTAAGAGTAAGTTTTTCCTCTGGAAAGTATTTGTAGATTTAAAAAAACGTAATTTTAAAATTTTATATTAATAACAGGTTGCAGACAAAGTGGCTGATCTTGAAATTTACAGAAAAAGGCTTGAAAGGATTGAAGAGTTACTCTCCGAAATCTCTGAATATTCCTCACGGGGAGCAATTATCATAGTTGAAGGAAAAAGAGATATTCTCTCATTGAAAAAGCTTGGAATTGAGGGCAATTTCGAAATTGCAACCCGACAATCCCTATTTAATTTATCAGAAAGGATTGCCCAGCTTGGCAATGAGGTAGTCATATTAACTGATTGGGACAGACGGGGTGACCTGCTGGCTATAAAGCTATCAGGATATTTCGAGAGCTTTGGCCTGAAACCTGAGCTTGAAATTCGAAACAAACTCAGACTCATTTCCCAGAAAGAAATTAAAGATATAGAAAGTCTTTATACCTATGTTTCCAGGCTCAGGTCAAAGACAGGATACTGCTCGAAGCAGGATTTTAATAAATTGATCTAAAAAAGTTTTAAAGTTAACTTTATAAATTAACTTTAAAATCTAACTTAAAATTTATTAAAGTTAATGTTGTTAATTGGCGAAGTTATTTTATTCTTTCGGCATCGGATTGGAGATCTCTCCTTTCTCCTGAACGATCTCCATATTTTGTGAATTCTTCGGATGAGTAAATGTTCGGTCGAATTCTGGATACTTTGAAAACTTGCTAGCCAGTTCTTCAAACATCTTATGTCTTGGACTGATAATGATTATATGAGCAGGAGGATGGATTTTCTTCAGCCTGCTAATTGCTGCACCTGCATGATTATTCAATTCTACCAACGCGGCAGAGTTACATTTTGACTTCAGGGATACGTCCATTACACTAACAAGAAGCTCATCAGCATAGGCCGGTTCTATGCGTTTTGGAGTAGCTGAAAATTGAATATGTCCGTATCGTTCCAGATCATGTAAGGCTATTTTTACTTTGTCCGAATCGTCTGCCCGGACTAGTGCAAATGATTTCATTTTTTACACACCACCAATATACTGAAGTTATCCCCATTTCGATATGGATGTACCCCTATAATAATCTTTGTGTATGAGAGAATGTTGAACAGGCAGGGGGTTTTGGGCATCTCCAGCATCTTATGACCTTTTAATCACTTTTACTCACTATATGGTCTGGCCCCTGGCTGCAAAACTTTGTCTCTCTGCTGCAAGAAAAATTAAAAAATTATAAGGGTGCCTTGCAATTTCCTTTTTCAGATGTAGCACGATCCCAGGTAATGGAGCCCTGTAAACATAGTTATATTCATCCTATATATATTCGTTTTGAAATAATATCTATTATTAGAAAGCTGTTTTACCTTTTTCTTGTCGAATTCTTAATAAGTTACATTTTCTTTTTATAATATAAACTGTGAGATCTTACCTGATAAGACAGTATCATTAATTACTGTTTCAATAAATTAAAGTGAGATTGATTTTATCCTGTATATAGAACTATTAAAGATTAGCTTTCTATCTAACGAAATTGAAAATAAACTTTATTAAGATAGAGCTATATCTCATATGAATTTAAAATAAAGAAGAACTTGGCAAATTTTACTTCAGGCATAAAGACCTAAGATAAAAATATATGGAGTTAACTCCTCCGAGTTATCAGCACTGCAAGTAAAAAGTTACTTGATAAGGCGTTACCTTTTGTCCAGAACTTCACTTTGTCCAGAGCTTCACTGTATCATTTACTGCAACAGGGTATAAAAAGTATCGAAAGTACTACAAATGTCTTCACTTCTTTTCTTCCATGCCTGCTTTCTAGATGTGGCGGGAAGATTTAATATATCTTAGAATTATGAATATACCCGACCTTTAAAAAATATACCCTCACTTAAAGAAAGAGACACTCAATTTAACTCAACATTCAGTTTAATCTCAATATTCAATTTAACTCAATACTCAGTTGATCTCAATATTCAATTTAACTCAGTACTCAGTATAATAATTTCAATATTCAGATATAATTATAGTAAGCTTATTATATTTTAATAGTAAGACCAATTATCTATGATTAAATAAAAAGTTTGGTATATAATATCGAAAATACTTAATCTCCAGATTTAATACTGAACTTTCAGTAAATTCATTGACATGATTACAATTTGGCTGCCCGATTATCAATATGGGCACTCAGGAGTCATCATATCAAACGGTGTGATCATATGGCTGAAGACATCAAAACCAAAGTAATTCAGGCAAAAAGAGCATCGATTAAACTTTCCAGTGTAAGCACAGAAATAAAAAATCGAGCGCTTGAGGCCATGGCTCAGGCTCTGGATAGGGAAAGGAAAGCTATTCTGGATGCAAATTCAAAAGACCTTGAATACGCAGTTGAACTGAAAAATAAGGGAAAGCTCACTCAGGCCCTTGTAGATAGACTTAAAGTGAACGATTCGAAGATTGACGGGATGATCGCAGGAATCAGGGATGTAATTAAGCTCAATGACCCTGTAGGAAATACCCTCTCTACTCTTGAGATGGACAAAGACCTCATCCTTTACCAGGTGAGCTGTCCAATTGGCCTTATAGGGGTAATCTTTGAATCCCGACCTGATGTTGTACCTCAGGTTATGTCTCTTTGCCTGAAGAGTGGAAATGCGACCATTTTCAAGGGCGGAAGTGAAGCAAAAGAATCCAATCGCACTATTTTCCAGATTCTTGTAAAAGCCATAGAATCCACCGAAGGCATGCCAGCTGGAGCTTTCCAGCTTATGGAAACCAGAGAGGAGATTATGGATCTTTTAAGCCTTGATGCTTATGTAGATCTTCTTATCCCCAGGGGCTCAAACGAATTTGTCAAATTTATTCAGGATAATACGAAAATTCCGGTACTTGGGCACACAAGCGGAATTTGCCATATCTACGTAGATGAATATGCGGACCTCGATATAGCCTGGAAGGTCTGCTTTGATGCCAAAGTTCAATATCCTGCAGTATGCAATGCCATTGAAACCCTTCTGGTTAACCGTAAAATCGCGGATGCTTTCCTGCCCAGGATGGCAGAGATGTACCTTGGGGCAGGAGTTGAACTGCGTTGTGATCCTGATACTTATGCTCTGCTTGAGAATAAAGGATTTTCCCCACTTTCAAAGGCTACTGAAGAAGACTGGAGCCTTGAATACAATGATCTCATTCTCTCAATAAAGTGCGTTGATACTATCAAGGAAGCAATTGACCACATAAACACTTTTGGCTCCCACCACACCGATGGAATAATAACCGAGGACGCCTCAAGAAGAAATGAATTTACAAGGCTTGTTGATTCTTCTAGTGTTATGGTAAATGCCTCAACCCGTTTTGCTGACGGCTATCGTTACGGGAAAGGAGCTGAAGTCGGAATTAGCACAAATAAAATTCATTCCCGTGGACCCGTGGGCATGGAAGGACTGCTGATTTATAAATACATCTTGCTCGGGAAGGGGCAGATTGTTGCAGATTATTCTGGAGAAAATGCAAAGCCCTACACGCACAGGAAGCTTGATCTTAAATTTGAAGATGTAAAGTGAAACCTGTCGAATATTTGTGATAGGTTTATATATCTGAACTCAAATACCAGCGCAAATTGAATTCAAGCGATGGAATTCGGGCTGCGGTTGCAATATATTTAAGCCGCACCCTCAAAACATCTTATGAGGCCTTGTGATTGATAGACAGAAAAAAATTTCTCAATGAAGTTAATAAAATCGTTGTCAAAATCGGTACCTCCTCAATTACAAAAAAGAACTGTGATAGTACAAAAGAAAATTGCAGTATTGATCCTGACTTTATGGAAAATATTGCAGCCCAAATCTTTGAGCTTCGAAAGAGTGGAAAAGAAGTAATTGTGGTAAGCTCAGGGGCGATAGGTGTCGGGCTCTACGAACTGGGCATTTCTCCTAAACCTCGGGAAATACCAATTCGGCAGGCAGCAGCAGCTGTAGGACAAAGTATCCTGATGCAGTACTGGAGCGAAGCCTTCGCAAAATATGGGATAAAAGTTGCTCAGATCCTCCTCACTTATGATTTCTATTCTGACAGGATATCTTACCTGAACCTGAGGAACAGTATCTCCACTCTTCTGGAATATGGGGTAGTTCCCATAATAAATGAAAACGACTGCACGTGTACGAATGAGATTGAAGCTATCTTCGGAGATAATGACAAACTTTCTGCAATGGTCGCAAGTAAAATCGATGCTGACCTCCTGATTATCCTTTCAGATATAGATGGTCTTTTCGATAAGAACCCCAAAACACACAGCGACGCCAAACTCATTTCTCTCGTTGAGAAAATAACACCTGAGATCGAAAGTTATGGGGGCAACCCCACGAGTTTCAAGGGTGTAGGAGGAATGAGAACAAAAATAAAAGCTGCAAAGATCTGTAGCATGGCAGGTTGTTATGTCCTGATAACAAATAGTGAGATTGATAACGTGCTTCTGAGAGCTCTTTCCGGAGAAGAGATAGGTACCTTTTTCCTGGCTGAAAGGCACATCCGGAAGAACCGCGCTCGCTGGATCATTCTTGCAAAGGCTTCTGGTACTATCCGCGTGGACGCAGGGGCAAAAGCTGCAATTCTGGGGAAAAATAGCCTTCTTCCTGCAGGAGTTATAGAGGTTGAGGGAAATTTTGACCGAGGAGATATTGTAAGACTCGAATGTGAAGGCAGAGTCTTTGCGAAAGGAATTACAGATTACTCTTCTGAGGAACTTAACAAAATTAAAGGGGCTCATACCGACGAAATTGAGAGTATTCTGGGCTATAGTAATTACAGCAATGTTATAAAAAAAGAGAATATTGGCATACTGGAAGAGTTGAATTAAATCAATTGGCAGGTCTGAAGAATCAAGCTTGATTTTTCGGGTATCTGGAATTTGAATTAATTATTCTTGTCCGGACCCTTTAGCAGTCTATCAAATTCTTTTTAACCTTTGATTTCTTTAAATTCTAAGCCGCTTTAAACCTTTAAATTCTAAGCTCCTTTAGATTACTTAGTTCCTTTAGATTACTTAGTTCCTTTAGATTACTAAACTGATTTAAACTACTAAGCTCTTGAGATTACTCAATACTAACTGTAGATAAGTTTTAAGGCAAGTGCCTCTTATTTGCTTTTATCTCAATAATAGGAGAAATATAATATGACAATTCAGAACCGAAAGATAGGATTTATCGGAGCAGGAAAAATGGGCTCTGCTCTTATTCATGGAATTATAAAAGCTGGAATTGTAAAACCTGAAAACCTTGGTGCAAGTGACATATATGAGCCTTTTTTGAATGAGCTGAATTCTCAGCTTGGCATCAATGTATCAACTGATAATGCTGTTATTGCTCAAGCGTCCGATATTCTTGTTCTTGCGGTGAAGCCCCAGACCCTAGACTCAGTACTAGAAAATCTTAAACCTTATATAAATGCTGATAAACTTATCATCTCAATTGCAGCAGGTGTGCCTCTTGCCACTTACGAAAATGCCCTTCCAGAAGGCACAAGAGTTGTCCGAGTGATGCCAAATATTGCAGCTACGGTTTCCGAAGCTGCCTCAGGAATTTCCCCTGGCAAAAATGCCACCTCCGAAGACTTGAAAACCGCGCTTGAGATCTTTTCTGCAGTCGGCACTGCGGTACAGGTGCCAGAGTCCCTGATGGATGCTGTTACAGGCCTTTCAGGCAGTGGACCTGCATTTATCTTTCCTGTAATTGAAGCAATGGCTGATGGCGCTGTACTTGAAGGAATGGACAGGAAAAGTGCCCTCACTCTAGCAGCCCAGACTGTACTTGGGGCTGCAAAAATGGCGCTTGAAACAGGTCTGCATCCCGGAGAACTCAAGGATATGGTTACCTCTCCTGCTGGAACAACCATTCAGGGCGTTCGTGTCCTTGAAGAGGCAGGAATCAGGGCTGCATTCATGAATGCGGTTATAAAAGCAAGCGAACGCTCAAAGGAGCTCGGAAAGAAGTGAGTTTTTTCCACTCCATCTTCTTTTTTATTGTTCTATTTTCCTTTCCCTATACTTAACGATCATTAATTATAAATATACATAAGTTTTATATAGCGGTTCTTTATATATTATTTTAGACATTATTACCCCGCCATGCAAAACTGAAGATACATGGGGTTCATATCTCATCTTTTTATTTCAGCTATTTGACTTATTACTCCGCTTTCGATGAACTCTGGTGAAACGGAGTCTTAGACCTTCTTCGGTTCACCAGGAGAATCTCTTATTGGGGGGGTAAGAGATTCTTCTATACTTACGCAACTCTTAAATTAACTCCACCAATTTATCTGCTTCTTACTCCAGGTCCTGAGATTTTTAATTCAATCACCCCAAATTATTTTTACTATCTTTCCTCAGGCAAATAAACCAGTCAAGGCAGTAAACTTCATCCTGGACTTTCTCTAGCCTTTTCTCTACCTCATTCATTGAACGAGGAGTACGAATTATAACATCATCGCCTGGCTGCCAGTTTGCTGGAGTTGATACATCTTCAGCATAATTTTTCTGCATGGCACTTATGAGCCTCTTGAATTCCTGAATGTTCCTGCCATTATTTACAGGATAGTAAACTATCGCTCTGATTTTTGACTCGGGATCTATAACAAAAGTTGCTCTTGCAGTCTGGATTCTTGAATCCTTTACCCGAACCATACCATATTTTTTGACAACATCCATTTCCAGGTCAGCGATTACTGGAAATCCTATCTTTACATTTTTCATCCCCTTGTACTCGATTTTCTCCTCAATTCTCTTAAGCCACGCAATGTGGGAGAAAATGCTGTCTATAGAGACCCCGATGAGTTCAGTATTCATTTTTTTGAATTCTTCCTGCATACTGGCAAAGGTCATAAACTCAGTAGTGCATACGGGTGTGAAATCTGCAGGATGGCTGAAAAGAATAACCCATTTGCCTTTATAATCTTCAGGGAAGTTTATTGGTCCCTGAGTTGTCATGGCTTCAAATGAAGGCGCATCTTCCCCAATTAGCGGTATATATGTTTTCTCATACTCGGTTTCTACCATACTCTCACCACTCTTGTTTCAGAAGTTCCTGTATATGGGAACTGACTTCGAGTTACTGGGAGTGAACACTAAAAAACACTAAAAAGAATTGCTTTTCCCACGCCCCCAAAAGTAATTTTATATATTTCATTCTTATAAATCTCTTCTCAAACAGTAGTAAAATTTTTCCGCTGAAAATTTTTATTCTTAAATATTTTAATCAAATGGAATCTGATATTAAAAAAGCTAGATTCTGGTTTTTGTTAAAAAAGGATCTTCTGGAGTAAGCTTTTCCAGAAATTTTCTTCATAGAACTATATTCTATTAATAAAATAAAAAAAGGTTGATAAAGTAATGTTTGAAGAATTTTTATGCTCTACATTATTTTTTACCATCTTTTTTCAGGCACAAAAACCAGTCAAGACAGTACATGCCATCCTCTGAATTACCGGCTCTTTCTTTTACGGCTTCCATTGAACTGGGGGCTGGAATAATGACGTCATCTCCTGGCTGCCAGTTAGCCGGTGTTGCAACTTTTTCAGCTGCATTCTTCTGAAGAGCCATAACTATCCTCTTGATTTCCTGCATATTCCTTCCGGTTGACTGCGGATAGTAGAGTATTGTCCTGATTTTTGCCTCAGGATCTATAATAAATACGGCTCTTACAGCTTGCGTAGTTGAAGCATTTGGCTGGATCATACCATATTTTTTCGCAACTTCCATCTTCAGGTCTTCTATTACCGGGAACTTGACCTCAAGATTTTTCATCCCTCTATACTCAATTTTCTCCTCTATCCTCTTGAGCCATGCAATATGGGAAAAGACACTGTCTATGGAAAGCCCTATAAGCTCAGTATTCATCTCTCTGAATTCTTCCTGCATACTGGCAAAGGTCATAAACTCAGTAGTGCATACGGGCGTGAAATCTGCAGGATGGCTGAAAAGAATAACCCATCTGCCTTTATAATCTTCAGGGAAGCTTATTGGTCCCTGGGTCGTCACAGCTTTAAATGCAGGTGCATCGTCCCCTATTAGCGGCATACGTATCTGTTCATACTCGGCCTGTACCATATTTTCACCTATATTTTTAAGAGTATACCGTTTTGTTTGGGATCCGGAGACGGACTTCGAGTTTCGGGAGCTTAACCCTTAAAAACACTGGCCTTTCCCCTGACCTCCTCCATAAGTTATATCTTATAATTATTTTTGTTGCTATAAAGCTGTTCCCGAAAAAAGAAAAAATTACCTTTGACTAGAAAAACTTTTAATAAATCGTCCTCTTCGAGATTTTTGCTTTGAAAAACCTGTCATATTGTAATTTTTGATAAGTTTCTGATTAAATTTAAACCATTTATTCATTCAAACTTGGCAATTTCCTCTAACAAGTGCTTTAAAGCCTTTTTTAAGAGTTCTCTACTTTCTAACTCTATATTTTAAAAAAAGGAGTCTTTTTCGGCATTCTTCTGGAAAGTAATTTATACTGCAAATCCTTTCTTATATGGGGGTTAAATGAGGGAGTTTGTTCGGCGAGAGGTTGTGGTTAGTGGATGCCTTGAGTTTGATCACTGTCGATGTAATGGGGATATGATAAACAGCTCCACGGTGGCAAATCTCGTGGAGTATGTTGATTTCCTGCCAGTTTGCCCGGAGGTGGAATTAGGGCTTGGCATTCCCAGAGGTCCGGTAAAGATAGTCCTTGAGAACGGGGAACAGCGGCGTGTGCAGTCCACAAGCAGCAGGGATGTTCCTGAAGTTATGGAAACATTTTGCACGGATTTCCTCAATTCTACAGGAGACATTAACGGTTTTGTTCTGAAATACCGGTCTCTTATGAATCCGACTTTTTTTGAACCCCCTCTGGAGGGTCTGCTGGAAGTGAACCATGTAGATTCCCATCTCAGGGATGTTCTCTGGAGATGAAATCACAGACTGCAATCTGGATGGGGGGTTAATTTGTGAAAAGAGTAGCCACTCTTTTTTGCTTCTTCCTGTTAATTTATCTGGTCGACTTCCTCTTGGTATCATCCTGCCCTGAGACCTCCCCGGGCTCCTGTATAGGTGATACTGTGGAGAACCTGGTAGGAGTAAATATAGTGAATAGTGAGCCTTGCAGTGCCTGGGTTACAGAGGAATCCATCAGTTCAGGAACATCATCTAGAACTTACTCATGGGAATACAAAAGGGGTAGCTGGCAGCTTACCCTACCTCTTGATGATGAACTTTATGAATCGTATAAAGCCAGAACTCGAAATAGGGACTATGATCTATTTGCTTCGGATCCGTATGATGACTGGTTAATTAAGGAGATTGCAAACAGTTTGATCTCACTCTCAAAATCTTGTGGGCTTGAGGAAAGTGAGATCCCGGGTTTTTGTGTTTCTTTTGTTCAGTCCTTGAACTATACCTCGGATCTCCAGAGTTCAGGTTACGAACAGTATCCTCGTTTCCCTTATGAGACTCTTTATGAGGGAGGCGGAGACTGTGAAGATACCGCGATTCTCTCTGTAGCGCTTCTTCAGGAAATAGGTTGTGATGTTGTCCTTCTTGAACTTCCTGAACATATGGCTCTGGGAATAAAATGCAGTCCTGAGCAGAAAGGCAGGAGTTTTGAGTACGAAGGTAACAATTATTATTATCTGGAGACCACAGGTACTGATTGGCATATAGGGGAAATTCCCGAAGAATATGAAGGTCAACCTGTACGTGTTATCCCTGTTTCCAGAAGACCCAAGATTAATCTTGATTTCAAAGCTCAGTGCAAGTACTCAAGAATAGAGGGAATTGTCGATGTCAGAGTCACCGCAATCAATGTGGGTTCCGAAAAAGCCGAAAACACAACTTTTTACGTTGCCCTTCAGGCTAAAGATCAGCTCTCTTTCTGGGACGAGATTGAAAGTTCTCCAGTTGTAATTGAGCCGGAAGGGGTTTACAACTATACCGCAAAAGGGCTTAAGATTCCTGCAGGGAAGGAATTCAGGATATATGTGCAAGCGTTCGGGGAGAACTTTGTATCTGAAGATGTAATCAGCGATTGGGCTAGAATCTAAAAAACATGAACCCCTGGAAGATCCTTCTAAAAAGAATTATGTGTAAAATTCTAACTTAAAACCGTCGTAAAAATCAATAATTGTCAACTTTCTAAATAAAACGGATTGGCTTCTAAGGGTTTAAATTCCGCATGTTTATCTAAGAACTTATGAGGAATGTGCCAAGATACTTAGAAAAACTCATTTTCCATCTTAGCACACTATTTGATAACTAATTTGATACTCGTTAGTTGAGCCTTTATGATTAAATCAAAGAAGGGCTCTGTAGAAATCCTTAATTTAATCCATAATAATTGTATTACTTTTTTGTTTATATTATAGACTATTAGTTTAACTTTTACTTCTTTTACTTGATTTCTAACCTTTCTTGCTCTTAATGTTTCTC